>Ga0208112_100063_pt1 | contig 209266 bp, 192 predicted proteins | sample HotLakConsoUCCLE_FD_184736 | JGI IMG/M metagenome (GOLD analysis project Ga0208112, IMG submission 184736) | Hypersaline microbial mat communities from Hot Lake, Washington, USA - Hot Lake Consortium UCC-LE (SPAdes) (version 2) ...
CGGCACGCCGCGCGGCTTGTTCGGCAAGAGCGGCGCGATGATCGACCACTCCGCATCACTCAAATCAAATCGGGCCATGATCAAACTCCCTTCAAAGAGTTTGAATCACGACCCGGCTGATTTGGGAATCCCGTTTATGGGTACAGTACCTAGGAGCCCGGCCTGTCAAGGAGCGGAGTTCCGCTCCGCCGCGCGCCGCCACCGCCGCTTTCAGTGCGCCAGGGGACGCGCTAAACGCTCGCCCATGAGCTTGCGCCTTCTCCCTCTGCCGCGCCCGGCGCGCTTCGCCTTGTTCTACGGGGCGTTCTATCTCGGGTTCGGCGCCTATCTGCCTTACATGCCGGTCTGGTTCGAATCGCGCGGGCTGAGCCCGGAGCTGATCGGCCTGGCCGCCGGGGCGGGCATGGCGGGGCGCGTGATCGCGGCGCCGCTGGGCGCGGCGCTCGCCGACCGCGCCCTGAAGCGCCGCCACGCCGTCATCGGCTTCTGCCTCGCTGCGGCGCTGATCTTCGCCGCCCACATCCCCGCCAGCCATCCCGGCCTCATCGTGCTGCTCGCCGCCCTCGCGGGCGGCGCCTACACCGGGATCATCCCGATCATCGACGCCTTCGCGATCCGGGAGGCGAAGGCCCGGCGCTTCGCCTTTGGCCCGCCCCGGGCGCTGGGAAGCGCGGCCTTCATCGCGGGCAATCTGGGCTGCGGCGCCCTGATCGGTGTCTTCGGGGGCGAAGCGGCGCTGTACTGGACGCTCACCGGAGCCGGGCTTGCGGTCCTGGCGTCGTTGATCCTGCCCGAAGGACGGCGCGCCGCGGCGGCGAAGCAGGCGGCCCAGAGCGGCGGGGTGCGGGACGTGACGCGGGCGTTCTCGCGCAACGGTCTGCCGCTGGCGTTCGCCGCATCCGCCTTGGTGCAGGGCGCGCACGGGTTTTATTACGCGTTTTCCGCCGTCGCCTGGAACGCAGCCGGGATCCCGGCCCAGGCCGTGGGGATGCTGTGGGCCTGCGGGGTCGGCGCGGAAATCGTCTTCTTCGTATTCGTGGCGAAATACTTCACCCGCTTCAGCCCAGCCTGGCTGCTGGTGATCGGGGCGGGCGCCTCGATCCTGCGCTGGGGCGCGCTTGCGCTGGCGCCGCCGCTGGTGGTCTTGTTCCCGCTGCAGATCCTGCACGCCCTGACCTTCGGGGCGAGCTATCTGGGGTTCCTGCGCTACGCCGCCGATCATGCGCCCGAACGCTACGGCGCCACGGCCCAGGCGGTGAACTCCGCGCTCTCTGGCGGGTTGGTGCTTGCAGGGGCGACCTATGCGTCCGGCTTCGCCTATGCCGCGTACGGTCCGGGCGGCTTTGCGGTGATGGCGGTTCCCGCCGCGCTGGGACTGGCCTGCGCGACTGTTCTCGCCTCAAGGGGGCGGAACGCGTCATAATAGCGCCTAATCCCGGCTTACCCTCGGTGAGTCGGCGGATGAGCAGCCGCAAGGGGCGAGGGGAAACGTGAGCGCGAACACCGTCGAGACCGACTCCCCGAGGGCGGAGCTGAATCAGCGCCGCGACGGCGATACGGTCGTGGTCGAGCCGCGCGGCGACTGGGTGGTGGAGACCATCGGACGCTTTGATCGTCCCTTGCGCCGCATCATCGATGACTCCGATCCGGAAAAGATTGTTCTCGACCTGTCGGGTCTCGGCCGCATCGATACGTCGGGGGCCTATCTGCTGGGGCGCACCTTGCGCCGCTGCGACGAGCCGGATGCGGACTGGCGCTTTGTCGGTGAACATCCCACCGCGCGGCGCCTGATGAGCGAAGTGCGCCGGCGCATGGCCGACTGTCCCGAGCCTGAGGAAAAGGACGGCGGCGGGGTGATCGCCGTCTTCGCCCGCATCGGCCAGGCGGTGGAGGAGGCCTGGTCGGAGACCGTGGACACCTTCGCCTTCTTCGGACGCACCGTGACCACGGGCGCCTCGGTGCTTGCGATCCCGGCGCGGATGCGCTGGGTCGCCACGGTCCACACCATGGAGGCGGCGGGGGTGAACGCCCTGCCGATCATCGCGGTGCTGTCCTTCTTCATCGGCGCGGTGCTGGCCTTCATGGGCGCCAATCTGCTGGAGACGTTCGGCGCGGCCGTGTTCACCGTGGAGCTGGTGGCTTTTTCGGTCCTGCGCGAGTTCGGCGTGCTGATCACCGCCATCCTGCTGGCCGGCCGGTCGGACAGCGCGTTCACCGCAGCCATCGGCTCCATGAAGATGCAGCAGGAAATCGACGCCATGAAGGTCATGGGCATCGATCCGTTCGAGGCGCTGGTCCTTCCGCGGGTCATCGCCTGCGTGATCATGGCGCCCTTGCTGACCTTCGGTGCGATGATCTCCGGCCTTGTGGGCGGCGCGCTGGTGAGCTGGATGACGCTGGACATTTCGCCCACCTTCTTCATCGCGCGCATGAACGCCACGGTGGACTGGACCCATTTCATGGTGGGCATGTCCAAGGCGCCGGTGTTCGGCCTGGTCATCGCCATCATCGGCTGCCGTCACGGCCTGAAGGTGGGCGGGGATGTGGAGAGCCTCGGTCAGCGCGTCACCACCTCGGTCGTGCAGTCGATCTTTGCGGTGATCGTCATCGATGCTCTGTTCGCCATGATGTATCTGGAGCTCGATATATGAGCGGCGCCGACACCGTCATTGAGGTGCGCGGCCTGCGTTCCCAGTTCGGAACCCATGTGGTTCACGACGCGCTGGACCTGGAGGTGCGGCGCGGCGAGATCCAGGGCGTCGTCGGCGGGTCAGGTTCCGGTAAATCGGTGCTCATGAACACCATTCTCGGCCTGAAAACGCCCGACGGCGGCGAGGTGTCCTTCGAAGGCAAGCCCGCCTCGAAGATGGGCCGGACCGACCGCGACCGGCTGGAGAAGCGGTGGGGTGTCCTGTTCCAGGGCGGCGCGCTGTTCTCCTCGCTCACCGTGGCCGAAAACGTCATGGTCCCGCTGCGCGAGCACGTGAAGATGTCCACCACGCTGATGGCCGAGATAGCCGGGCTGAAGATTGGTCTTTCCGGGCTCTCCGAAGAGGCGGGGGCGAAGTTTCCCTCCGAGCTGTCCGGCGGGATGAAGAAGCGCGCGGCGCTGGCGCGGGCCCTGGCGCTGGACCCGGATTTGCTGTTTCTCGACGAGCCGACAGCCGGGCTCGATCCGATCGGCGCGGCGCAGTTCGATGCGCTGATCAAAGAGCTCAGCGCCACGCTGGGCCTGACCGTCGTCATGATCACCCACGATCTCGACAGCCTGCACGCGATCTGCGACCGGGTCGCGGTGATTGCGGAAAAGCGGGTGATCGCCAACGCGCCCCTGGACGCGCTGGCGCGCAATCCCCATCCCTGGATCCAGGACTATTTCGGCGGCCCGCGCGGGCGCGCCGTGCTACGGACCACGCCAGAGGAGGCGAGGTGATATGGAAACCAAAGCCCATCACGCCCTGGTCGGCTTCTTCGTCGCCTTTCTGGTATGCGGCGGTGTGATCTTCGGACTCTGGCTCTCGTCGGTCTCGTTCGACCAGGAGTACCGTGAGTATGACGTCGTCTTCGAAGGCCCGGTCCGCGGCTTGCGAAACGCGTCCGAAGTGCGCTTCAACGGCATCCAGGTTGGCGAAGTCACCGATCTTGGACTGAACCCCGACAATCCCGGTGAAGTGATCGCGCGGATCCGCGTGGACGCGGCGACGCCGGTGAAAGTCGACTCCGTCGCCCAGCTGGAGCCCCAGGGCCTCACCGGCCTGTCCTATATCCAGCTCAGCTCCGGCTCACCTGACGCGACGCGCCTTGAAAGCCGGCCCGGCGACCGGGCTCCTAGGATTTATGCCCGTGCGGCCCAGATCGAGGCGCTGGTGGAGGGTGGAGAAACGCTGCTTGAGAGCGCCCAGCTCATTGCGCTGCGTCTTGGTCGGCTGCTCAGCGAGGAAAATCTGGAGAGCACCACGGCGCTGCTGAACAATGTTGAGACGATCACCGGCGCGTTCGCCGATGACGAAGAGCTCATGGACGATCTCCATCTCGCGGTTCGCAATTTCAACCAGACCGCCCTGGACATCTCGGCGGCGGCCCGGGAGCTCGAACAGTTCGGAGCCACCGCAGACGCCTTCCTCACCTCCGAGGTCGCGACCATGGTGGCGGACGTGTCTTCGGCCTCGGTGGAGGTGGACCGGGCGTCGCGTGAAACCTATGACGCACTGGTCGAATTGCGGCCGGCGCTCGAGGAATTCACCGATGACGGCCTGGGCCAGCTCACCGCCGCGGCGCGTGACCTGCGTTCGCTGGTCGCTGCGCTGGAGCGCGTCGCACTGGAACTGGAACAGGATCCCGCGGGCTTCGTCTCCCAGCCTGCCGGAGAGGAAGTCGAGGTGCCCCAATGAGCCGTTTTGCATCCATCATTGCTGCGAGCGCCGCGCTCGCGACCGCCGGCTGCGTTTCTTTGTTGCCTGAGCCCCGGCCAAACACGCTCTACCGGCTCGCCGCAGCCGATCTTGACGCTTCGGCGCCCGTAACTGCGCCGGTGACCGTGCTGATCGACCGGATCTCGGCGCCCCGCGGGCTCGCCGGCGACCGGATCGCAATCCAGCGCAGCGGGGCGATCGCCTACATGGCCGGCGCCGCGTGGATCAGCCCGGGGCCGCAGCTGATGGAGGGCGCCGTCTTCGACGCCTTTTACAACGGCGCGCCGCTGATCGCGCCGGCGCACGCTGAGGACGGGGTGCGGGCGCGCTACGAGCTGGATCTGGACCTGCGCCATTTCGAAGCCGAGTACGATCAGGGCGAAGACGCCGCCCCGCTGGTGCGCACGGCGGTGCGCGCGCGCCTTATCGACCGGGAGAACCGGGCGCTCGTGGCGGCGCGGACGATCGAAAGCACGGCGCGCGCCACGGCCAATCGTCAGGGCGCCATCGTGGCCGCTTTTTCCAGCGCGACCGACGACGCCACGCGCGCCCTGGCCACCTGGACGCAGGACGCCGTCTGTACGAGCGCAGACGCTCCGGAAGCCTGCGGGCCCTAGGTCCGCGCTACGCGGCGCGAATGTGCGCAAGGAATCCCGCCACGTCGGCGCGCAGCTGTTCGGCCTGGCGGCCCAGATCTTCCGCCGCGTTCACCACGGCGCCGGCCGCGGTGCTGGTTTCCTGGGCTCCGGTCAGTACGTCGATGATGGTTTCCGACACAGAGCCGGCGCTCTTGGCGGTCTGATCGGTGTTGCGGCTGATTTCCGCCGTGGCCGCATTCTGCTCCTCCACCGCAGCGGAGATCGAGGCGGAGACGCCGCTCACCCGCTCGATGGAACCTGAGACCGCCTGGATCGCGTCGACGGCCGACTGGACGACCGACTGCACATGATTGATCTGTGCGCTGATCTCTTCGGTGGCTCTGGCGGTCTGACTGGCGAGGCTCTTCACTTCGCTGGCGACGACGGCGAAACCCTTTCCGGCCTCTCCGGCGCGGGCCGCCTCGATCGTCGCGTTGAGCGCCAGCAGATTGGTCTGCTCGGCGACGCTTTCGATGAGGGTGACGATCTTCCCGATCTTGCCCGCCGCCTCCTGCAGTTCGGTCATGGTCGCGCCGGTGCGCTCTGCTTCGGTGCGGGCCGACGAACTCGTCGTGGCGGCTTCGCCCGAGCTGCGGGCTATTTCGGCGATGGCGCCGGTGAGCTGCGCCGCTGCTGAAGCGACCGACTGAGCGGTGACCGTGGCTTCTTCTGCGGCCGCGGCGACGGTGGAGCTCTTGTGCGACGTGATGTCGGCGGTGCTCGCCATTGTGCGTGCTGTCTGGGCGAGTTCTTCCGACGCCGCGGCCACGGAGGACACGATGCACGAAATGGTCTGCTCGAAATCGGCGGCGAGCTTGATGCGTTCGTCGGTCTTGGCTGTGGCGGCGCAGGCCTCGATCGTGCTCATCACCAGATCCATGTCGAGCATGGACGCCTTGGTCAGCGCGTCGATATCAGCTTCCAGCTCATCAGGGTCGGGACGCTTGAAGAGGCCGGCCTTGGTGATCGCGGTGCGCGCGACCGCCTTGAGTAGTCCGCTCGCGATCTTGGCGTAGCCGCCGAAATACCAGTTGGGTTTCAGGCCAAGGCGCGCATGCGTCTTGCCGATCCGGTCCACGCTGGCGAGATAGTCTTCGCCAAACTCCGCGTCGCAGATGCGCAGCCAGTGCTCCAGCTGCTTTTCCCGGGCATGACGGCGCATATCGGAGCTGCGGAACATCTCGTCGACTTCAGGATGTTTGGCGATGTCGCCGTAGAAGCTGTCCAGAATGTCCGGCAGCGCTGCGGCAACCGCCGGCCTAAGCCGGCGCAGCCGCGCAAAGTCTGCTTCGCCGAACTCGAGAAAATCAAATCGCTCTTTTAACACCGCATGAGTCATGGAAAAATTTTCCCCAGCCTTGCCGATCGGTCCTGTCCGCGCAGCGTGCTGTACTCATTCGCTGAGTGTGGTTAATAAATATATATTCACTGCGTCAGAGTTTTGGGCGAGCTGTGAGATTGCTTCCGCATGCGGCGCCTCTAGCGCCGCGCCGCGCGCCAGTATGGCAAAGCGGTCCACACGGTCAGGACGGCGAGGAACCAGACTGCGCCGACCCAATAGTAAAACCACACGCCGACATCTCGAAATCCGGTGAGCACCAGCACGAAGGGCGCCGCGACCACCACCATCTGGATCGCCGTCTTCACCTTGGCGTCATAGCTCACCGCCAGCGTCTCCGGCGCGCCGGCCCGAAGGCGCAGCCCGGTCACCACCAGGTCTCGCAGCACCACGATGGCGACGGGCGAAGCGAGCCAGGGATCGAAGCCGGCGATGACGACGTATGCGATCAGATACGGCCCCACCAGCAGCTTGTCGGCGATGGGGTCGAGCAGGGCGCCCAGCGGGCTCTCCACACCGAGGCGCCGCGCCAGCCAGCCGTCGAGCCAGTCTGAAATCGCGGCGATGACGAAGATCGCCGCCGACGCCAGGCCGTAAGTGATCGCAGCGCTCTCCACGGCGGCGCTGGCGCTCATCAACAGTAGAAAAGCGCCCAGCGGGCCGGCGAGAGCGCGGGCGATGGAGATGATGTTGGGAAGCTGGTTCATGGACTGTCTCTGCGTGATGCGCGCTTCTTCTGTTAGCAGGGAGACACGCGCGAAGCGAACGAAGCGGCCGGCTCAACGCGTTGGGAGCGCCTCACTCATGGAAATGATCGAACACCTTGCGCGCCAGCGCTTTCGACACACCGTCCACCGCCTCCAGATCCGCCAGCGCCGCCCGGCTCACCGCGCGCGCGGAGCCGAAATGCTTCAACAATGCGCTCTTGCGGCCGGCGCCCACGCCGGGGATGGAGTCCAGCGGGTTCTCCTTGATCTGCTTTGACCGCTTGGCCCGGTGGCCGGAGATGGCGAAGCGATGGGCTTCGTCACGGATTCGCTGAAGGTAGTAAAGGACCGGGTCGTTCATGGGCAGTTTGATGGGCGGCTTGCCGGTCATGTAGAAGACCTCGCGCCCCGCATCGCGATCCGGGCCTTTGGCCACGGAGGCCACCGGCACGTCGTCCACGCCCAGCTCCTCCATGACCTCCATCACCGAGGAAAGCTGGCCCTTGCCGCCATCGATCAGGACAAGACCCGGAACCGGCGCGCCTTCGTCGCGCTCTTTCTGGAGCCGGGTGAAGCGCCGGCGCAGCATCGCCTTCATCATGGCGAAATCGTCGTTGGTGGCCGCGTCATCGCCCTTCATGTTGAACTTGCGATAGCTGGTTTTCTCGAAGCCTTCGGGGCCCGCGACGATCATGGCGCCCAGGGCGTTCGTGCCCTGGATATGGGAGTTGTCATACACCTCGATGCGCTCGGGCCGCGCCTCCAGGCCGAACACTTTCGCCACCCCGTCCAGCAGCTGGGCCTGGCTGCGCGTCTCGGCCAGCTGACGGCCGAGCGCCTCCTTGGCGTTGCGTACTGCGGCCTCCACCAGCGCCTTCTTCGATCCTCTTTGGGGCTGGCGCACCTCCACCGCGTGACCGGCGCGCAGGGACAGGGCTTCGGCCAGAAGCTCGGCCTGGTCCGGCGCGTGGCTGGCGAGGATCAGGGCGGGCGCCGGCTTGTCGTCATAGAACTGGGCCAGGAAGGCCGCGATGATCTCCTCCGGCGCGGCGTCGGCCTCGTGCTTGGGATAGAAGGCGCGATTGCCCCAGTTCTGGCCGGCCCGGAAGAAGAATATCTGCACGCAGGTCTTGCCGGCTTCCTGATGCAGGGCGACCACGTCGGCCTCCTCGATGCCTTCGGGATTGATCCCCTGCTGGGTGGTCACCGCGGAGATCGCCCGGATCCGGTCGCGCAGGCGGGCGGCCTTTTCAAAATCCAGCGCGTCGGAGGCCTCGGCCATGCCCTGCTGCAGGTGTTCGCGCAGCGCATTGGACTTGCCGCGCAGGAATTGCGTCGCCTCGTCCACCAGCTCGCCATAGCGCTCCGGCTCGATGAGATCGACGCACGGCCCGGCGCAGCGCTTGATCTGGTACAGCATGCAGGGGCGGGTGCGGCCCTCATAGACGCTGTCGGTGCAGGTGCGCAGCAGGAACGCCTTCTGCAGCGTGTTCAGGGTGTCGTTGACCGCCCCGGCGCTGGCGAACGGGCCGAAGTAAATCCCCTTCATCTTGCGCGCGCCGCGATGCTTCATCAGCTGCGGCGCGGCATGGTCGGTGCGGATGAGGATGTAGGGAAACGACTTGTCGTCGCGCAGGATGATGTTGAAGCGCGGCTTCAGACGCTTGATCAGATTGGCTTCAAGCAGCAGAGCCTCGGTCTCGGTGTCGGTGACCACGAACTCCATCTTGCGCGTCAGGGCGATCATCAGCGCGATGCGGTTCGTGTGCCCGCCGGACTTGGCGTAGTTCGACACCCGGTTCTTCAGCTTCTTCGCCTTGCCCACATAGAGGATCTCGCCGGCCTCGTCATACATGCGATAGACGCCCGGCTTCATGGGCAGTGTCTTCACATAGGAGGCGATGATGTCCGGACCCGCGCGCGCATCGGACGGCGCCGGCGCGCCCGGCGCGGCGTCGTCAGAATTGAGCGGAGGCGTCTCGGGGCGTTGGGCTCTGGCCATGGCGCTAATCTAGGCGCTCGCGCGTGAGTCGTCAGCGGGGCGGGTGTTGAAGGGGGTGACGTGTGTTTGCCGGCGGGTCCTTCGAGGCTCGCCTGCGGCTCGCACCTCAGGATGAGGATGACAAGAAACTTATAAGGTCCTCATCCTGAGGAGTCTTTTCGCGCCAGCGAAAAGCCTCGAAGGACCTACCGCCAGCGCTCCAGGCTGACGCCGACGCTCTCCGCATCCTCCATGGCCGCCAGCTTGTCGATGGAGACGGACAGGCGGGTGATGCGCGGGTCGGCTAAGCAAGCGTCGGCGATGTCCTGGGCGAGATCTTCCAGCAAGGGGTGGTGCTTGGAGAGGGTGATGCGGCGGGCGAGTTCGGCTAGGGCGGCGTAATTGACCGCCTCGCCCAGGGCGCCGCCGGGATGGGCGGCCTCGGCCGCCACGTCGGCTTCGAGATCCAGGCGGACCGGCTGCTTGCGGCCGTATTCGGTCTCGTAGACGCCCACTTCGGCGTCCAGACGCAGGCCGCGCACGCGCACGCTCACCCGTTCGCCGGCATGGGCGGGGCGGGTTTCCGCCGCCGCATCTGCGCGCACTGCATCGAGTTTCATCAAGCGGCCCCTATATCTCGGCTGAAGCGGGATATAAGCCCGTTTGGCGCGGGGTGAAACCGCGCAGGTGTGATGCAGGGCGTGCAGGGAGGCGAATATGGTCAAGGGTGCGGCGTTGGTCACCGGAGGCGCCAAGCGGGTGGGGCGAGCCTTCATCGAGGCGCTGGCCGAAGACGGCCATCCGGTGGCGATCCACTATAACAGCTCCTCCGATGAGGCCCTGGCCTTGGCGGATGCGATCACCGCCGCCGGCGGGCGCGCCGTGGCGCTGGGCGCCGATCTCATGGACGAGGCCGCCACCGAAGCCCTCATCGGGCGGACGCGCGAGGCGCTGGGTCCGGTTCAGCTGCTGGTCAATTCCGCCTCGATCTTTGAGGACGATTCGCTGGGGACCCTCACCGCGGACAGCTTCCACCGCCACATGACCGCCAACACGCTGGCGCCGGCGCTGCTTACCAAGGCGTTCGCGGCCCGGGCCGAAGCCGGCGCGATGGTTCTCAACGTGCTCGACTACAAGCTCTTCAACATCAACGCCGATTATTTCAGCTACACGCTCTCCAAGGCCGCGCTGATGACCATGACGCAGATGCTGGCCCGCGATCTCGCCCCCACCGTGCGCGTCAACGCCGTGGCGCCGGGCCTCACCTTGCCGAGCCCTTATCACAGCGAAGCCGAGTTCGAACGCCTGCACCACGACAACCCGCTGCAGCGCGGCCCGGACGTGGAAGACCTGGTGCGGACCCTGCGCTATTTCCGCGACAGCCCGGCGGTGTCCGGCCAGATCCTCTGCGTCGACGGCGGCCAGAATTTTGATCCCAGGCTGACCAAGGACGTGTTCGGGGCGCTGTGAGGGTTTTCCCCCTCTCGCCCACTTTGGGGGAGAGGGTCGGGGTGAGGGGGCGTGAGTCTTTTTACGAAGCGGCGCTTACGTAACTTTCCTCATCCTGAGGTGCGAGCCGCAGGCGAGCCTTTAAAGGACGGCTCGGACCGGGCCTCACCCCCGCCGCACCACGGCCTTTTCGCCGCAGCTCGGCCGCCGGATTTCCACGCGGGTGAGGCCGGGCAGGACCGCGTCGAGGCGCTCGAAGACCCAGTGGGCGAGGTTTTCCAGCGAGGGGTTTTCCAGCCCCGGCACGTCATTGAGCAGGCGATGGTCGAGCTGGTCGCGCAGTTTTTCGATCTCGGCCTCGATCTCCCAGAAGTCCTTGACCATGCCGCTCTCGCTGGCGCGCGGGCCGGTGAGGGTCACGGTGCCGGCGAAGGAATGGCCGTGCAGGCGCGAGAACGGGTGCTCCGCGTCCTTGTGCTCGAAATGGTGGGCGGCGTCGAAGGTGAAGTCCTTCGAGATTTCCAGGGAGAGGTCGGACATGTCGGGTCAATCTGCGCTGCAAGCCGCGCCGTATACAGTGCATAGGCCCGCTTGAGAACACCGCGCCGCAATGGCGGGGCGGGGAAGGGGCGTCTTACACCCCCAGCGGTTCGTACCAGTCCTGGGGCATGCCGGCGGCGTCGCGCGCCGGCGTGTTGAACGGGCGTTTCAGATCGCCGCGGAAATATTGCTTCACCAGGGCCTGGAAGCGCGCTTCGGGATCCTCGCCTTCGGCCTTGCACACCGCCTCGAACCAGCGCCGCCCGGCGGCCACATGGGCGACTTCTTCGGTATAGATCACCTGCAGCGCCGCGGCGCTTTCAGGATCGCCGGCGCCGGTGAGCCGGTCGATCATGCCCGGCGTCACATCGAGGCCGCGCGCCTCCAGCACCATGGGCGCCACGGCGAGGCGGCCGGGCAGATCGTCGGCCGTGGCTTCGGCCGCGGACCACAGACCGTCATGGGCGGGCAGATCGCCGTAATCGCCGCCCAGCGCCGTGAGGCGATCGCGCAGCAGGACGAAATGGCGCGCCTCGTCATCGCCCACTCCGATCCAGTCGGTGATGAAGGCGGGCCGGTCCCTATCGCTGATGCGCGCATCGCCGGAGAACCGCGCCACCATGTCGAAGGCGAGATCGATGGCGTTGAGCTCGATATGGGCCACCGCATGCAGCAGCGCGAACCGCCCGGCGACCGTCCCGAGGCGCCGGCGCGGCACCTGGCCCGGCGGCTTCAGCTCCGGGCGTTCGGGACGCGCCGGACGGTCCGGGGCCACAGACTCAGCTCCGGCGGGCGGCGCGCTCAGCTCACCCGCCCGCCAGGCGCGCGCGATTTCGTGAGCCAGCGCCGGCTTGGCGGCCGCGCCGCCCTCGGCCAGCACGCGCGCGGCGGCGTGGCGGATGTTTGCGGCTACAGCGATTTGACCGCCTCCAGCACCGCGTCCACATGGCCGGGCACCTTCACCTTGCGCCAGACCTGCTTCACGTCGCCGTCCGAGCCGATCAGGAAGGTGCAGCGCTCGATGCCCATATAGGTCTTGCCGTACATCTGCTTCTCGACCCATGCGCCGTACCGCTCGGTGACGTCGCCGTCGGCGTCGCTGGCCAGGATCACCTTCAGCTCATGCTTGTCGCGGAACTTGTCATGCTTGGCTACGGTGTCCTTGGAGACGCCGATCACCACCGCGCCGGCGGCGTCGAAGGCCTCGGCGGACTCTGAAAAGCCGATGGCCTCTCTCGTGCATCCGGGGGTGTCGTCCTTCGGATAGAAATAAAGGACCACCGCCTTGCCCTTGAAGTCGCTAAGCGAAACGGTCCGGCCGCCATCGGCGGGCAGGGTGAATTCCGGGGCCTTGCGTCCTTCGGTGACTTCGCTCATCAAACCCTCCAGCAGTTTCTTGCGGCGGGACCCGCCCCGGCCGCGATGCGGCGAAAATCGTCTCATGCGCCCGCCGCGTCCAGTCGCAAGCGTGAATTAATCAAATCCATGCGCCGCACCGCCCGTCTCGCCACGCTGTATGCCCTCGAAGCGCTCGCCGCGCTGCTGGCCCTGGCGATCTTTGCCGTGGCGGCGCTGCTGTGGCGGCTCGCCGAAGGGCCGGTGGACGGGGAAATCCTGCGCGAGCGAGCCACGGCGGCCCTGCTTGGCGCCGTCGACGGCGACATGGCCTCCATCGGATCGATCCAGGTGAGCTTCGATCCGGGGCTCGGCGCGCTGATCGTCACCGCGCGTCAGGTCACGGCGGCGCGGGCGGGCGGCGAGGTGATCATCGCCGCCGACCGGGTGGAGACCGCGCTCGCCCTGGATCTGCTTCTGACGGGCCGGGCTGCGCCGGTGCGCATCGCGGTGGAGGGTGGCGCGTTCTCCATTTTGCGCGCTGCAGACGGCCGGATCTACGCCGGGCTGGGCGCGCCGGACGCGGTCAGCGTCGGACCTTTGGACGCCAGAGCGCCGGGCGGGGACCGACTGGGCGCCTTCGCCTCCAGCCTCCGGACCGAGGCCGGCCTGCTGTCCCGGTTGTCCGAGATTGACCTGCGGGGCGTCGACCTTCAGCTGGTCGATGCGGTGAGCGATCTGCACTGGCGCCTGCGCGATGCGCGTGTCGCGCTGAGCCTGGCCGAAGGCGGGATCAGCGCCGATCTTTCCGGCGGGCTGATCACATCAGCGGGTCTGGCGCCGGTTGCGCTGCGGCTCGACGCCGGGCGGGATCTGGAAAACGTGTTCGTGGATCTGCGTTTGCGCGATCTCAACCCGTCGGCTGCGGCGCCGCGGCGCGGGCCGCTCGCCCGTTTCGGCGGTCTGGACGCCGCGCTGGCGGTGGATCTCGTCATCGACGCTTCCATGGACGCGGGTTTGCGCACCGCCTTCCTCCAGGTGGAGGCGGAGCCCGGCGTGGTGAGGTCCGGGGGGCGACTCTTCGCGCTGGAGACGCTGGCGTTGAACCTCAGCCTCGACGCCGACGCCGCCGAGCTTGAGATCGCGACCGCGCAGGTGCGCTCGGATTTTCTCGATCTCGACGTGTCTGGGCGGGTGTCGGACTTTTCCGATTTCGAGAACGCGCTGCCGAGGCGGGCCGAATTCGCCATCACGGCCGCGCCAGGCCGGATCGACCTGACGCCGATGTTTTCAGAACCGCTGGTCTGGGAGTCCATCGAGGCGGTGGGACGGTTCGACCGCAGCGTTTTGATGGCGCGGTTCGACCGCCTCGCTGCATCCGTGCCCGGCGCACGCGCCGAGCTTGAGGGCTCCCTGGGGGCCGAGCGCGGCGACACCGGCTGGCTTCCCGTCATCCAGTTTGAAGGCCCCATCGCGGGGGAGCTGGGCAAGGTGGACATCCTGCGCTTCTGGCCCGCCGATTTCGCCCTGGGCGCCCGCGATTGGGTGCGCGACAGCATCCTGGACGGGGTGCTCTCCGATGCCCGGCTGGACGTGGACATTCCCGCAGCCGCCCTGGCGCGCCGGGCGCTGGACGACGAGCACCTGAATCTGTCTTTCAGGTTTCGCGACGCGGACGTGCGCTATGTCTCCACCATGACGCCGCTCACCGGGTTGTCCGGCGCAGCGACCCTGCGCGGGGACTCTCTAACCCTTGAAGGTGAAGACGGAGCCATCGGCGATCTTGTGATCGAGGATGTGTTCGTCGATATCCCGCGCTTCACTCCGAAGGGCGCGACGGCGCGTTTCGGCGGATCCGGGCGGGGCGAGGTGGACGATCTGCTTGCGCTTCTGGACGAGCCGCCGCTCTCCATCGCAGCGAATTACGGCCTGGACCCGCAGATGTTCGGCGGCGCCGGCGAGATGGCGTTTGAAATCCGCCGCCCGATGCTGCGCACCGTCCCGGCCGAGGATCTGGGCTATTCGGTCACCGGCCGCTTCACCGACGTCACGGCCGACGCGCCGGCAGGCGAATTCGATCTCACTGACGGGGTGGTGGAAATCTCCGCCGATCCCGAAGGCTTCGCCGCGGACGGATCCGCCATGGTGGCGGGCGCGCGCGCCGAGATCAGCTGGCGCGAAACCTTCGGGCTTCCCGACGATCAGCCGTCCAGCCTGGTCACCGTCTCAAGCGACGTCAGCGCACGCGATCTTGACCGGCTAGGCCTGCCGCTGCGCCGCTATCTCGACGGCGCTGTGGGTCTCGACGCGCGGATCCGGGGGCGAGGGCTGGAGTTCTCCAGCGTCGATCTGATGCTGGATCTTGAACAGGCGGCGATAGAGGCGCCCGCCGGTTTGTGGAGCAAGTCCGTCGGCGCCCCCGCCACGGCGCGCTTCTCAAGCCGGTTTCCCGAGGAGGGCGGGATCAGTCTCTCCGCCCTGGAGCTGAACGGCGAAGGCGTTCGGCTGGAGGCGAGCGCGCGTCTCGCCGAGGACGGGCGTTTGCTGGAGGCGGACGCCAGCCGCATCGAGATCGCCGGGCGCATGAATCTCAATGCCCGCGCGGACCGCCCCGAAGGCGCCGACGGACCCTTGCACCTGCGGGTCTCCGGAGAGTTTCTGGATGCGGGCGACCTCTCCGGTTTCACCGGCGGCGGAGCCGCCCCGGTCACCGCTCCAGTGCGCGTTGAAGCGGCGATCGCCCGCGTGCTCGTGCGTGACGTCGCCTTCACCGGGCTGGGACTCACCGCCATGCTCGGGCCGGAAGGGGTGGAAAGCGCCAGCCTCGCAACGCAGACGCGGGCCGGTGGTGTCGATTTGACTTTCGGTCCGAACCCGGGCGCCGCGGACGGATCGCGCCTGCTGACGCTGGAAGCGGCCGACGCCGGCGGTCTGTTGGCCGCCTTCGCCGGGTATGACAACGCCAGCGGCGGCCGGATCTCCCTGCAAGCGGTGGCGCCGCCGCCAGGCGTTGAAGGCGACGCCAGCGGCGCATTCACCGCGCTTGATTTCACCCTGGAGCGAATGCCCTTGCTGGCGCGCATTCTGGCGGCCGGATCTCTGGAAGGCCTCGCAGGTCTGCTGAGCGGACAAGGCGGGATTGAGTTCGAACGTCTGGAAAGTGCGTTCGTCTGGCGGGACGGCCGCCTGGAGATGCGCGGCGCTCGCGTCGCCGGTCCGGCGCTCGGCGCCACCTGGGTGGGGTTGGTCGACCTGGCCGGCGAGCGCCTCGATGTGGACGGCACCATCGTGCCGTCCTACGGCGTCAACACCGTGCTGGGCCAGGTGCCGATCCTCGGCGATCTGCTCACCTCGCGCCGGGGCGAGGGGGTTTTCGGCGTGACCTTCTCTGTCTCCGGTCCGTTCGACGAAGCACGGGTTGTCGCCAACCCTCTGTCCGCTCTGGCGCCAGGCGTGCTGCGGCGCATCTTCGAGGGCACGACGACAGAACGGCAGCTTGACGTCCTGGAGGCCGAACGGCGGGCGCAGGAGGCCGACGCCGCCGCCGATCCGCCCGACGACGCTGCGCCGTCTGATCTCGACTCGCCGGCGTCAGGTGAGGCCCGGGACACCGCGTCGGAGCCGGACGGGCCGGAGACTCCGCAATGAAAATCGTCGGGACCATGAGCGGCACGTCGCTGGACGGAGTGGACGCCGCCCTGCTGGACACAGACGGGGAAACCGTCAGCGGCTTCGGTCCGGGCTCGGAGACCCCCTACACGCCCTCCGAACGCGCGGTCCTGCTGGCGGCGGTACAGGCGGCTCTGGTCTGGCGCTTTGACGGCCCGGAGCCGGCGGTGTTCGCCGACGCAGAAGCCGTCCTCACCGAGACGCACGCCAGAGCCGTGGAGGCGGTGTGCGCCCGCGCCGGGCTGGCGGCTCACGCGCTCGACCTGGTGGGCTTTCACGGCCAGACCGTGATCCATGTCCCGGCCAAGGGCGGCGCGCCCGGGCGCACGCTGCAGTTGGGCGACGGCGCGGCGCTGAGCGCGCGTCTCGGCTGCCCTGTCGCCTTCGATTTCCGCACCGCCGACATGGCGGCCGGGGGGCAGGGCGCGCCCCTGGCTCCCATCTACCACGCGGTTCTGGCGGCGAGCACGGGCCTCGAACGCCCGCTCGGCGTGCTCAATATCGGCGGGGTGGCGAACCTCACCCTCATCGACTCCAGCGGAGCGCTCACCGCCTTCGACACCGGGCCCGGAAATGGTCTCATCGACGCCTGGGTGGCGGAGAAGACCGGCGCCGCCTTTGATGAGAACGGCGCCCTGTCGGCCAAGGGGCGCGTGCTGGACGCCGGTCTTGAGGAGCTGCTGGCTCATCCGCATTTCGGCCTCGTCGGTCCGAAATCCCTGGACCGCTGGGACTTTTCCCTCGACGCAGCCCGCAATCTCGCGGTGGAGGACGGCGCGGCCACGCTCGCCGAATTCACCGCCCGCTCGATCGCGCTCGGGGTGCAGGGCTGCGCCGAACGCCCGCAGCGCCTGATCGTGTGCGGCGGGGGGCGCAAGAATGCGGATCTCCTGGCCCGCATCGCGCGCGTCTGCGATCTCCCGGTCGTCGCGGCTGAAGCCGTGGGCTGGCGCGGCGATCTCATCGAAGCCGAAGCCTTCGCGGTTCTGGCCGCCCGCACAGCGCGCGCCCTGCCGATCAGCTTTCCAGGCACGACGGGCGTGAAGGTGGAGATGGGCGGGGGAAGGGTGGCGGGCCCGTAGGGTCTCGCCCTACCGCCGCGATCCCGCCGGCTGCTCGCGGCGCTCCACCTCCACCTCGGGCAGGCGGCGGTTGAGATAGGTCTCCACCGAGGTCTTGAGCGGCGCCAGGTGATGGGTGAACAAATGTGAGGCGCCGGGAATGATGTCGGTGTCGATGGTGATGCCCTTCTGGGTGCGCACCTTGCTCATGGCGCGCTGCATCTCGTCATGGGGCACGATGGCGTCGGTGTCGCCGTGGGAGATCAGTCCGGAGGCCGGGCAGGGCGCCAGGAAGGTGAAATCATACATATTTGTCGGCGGCGCCACGGAGACGAAGCCGGCGATCTCCGGTCGGCGCATCAGGAGCTGCATGGCGATCCATGCGCCGAAGCTATGCCCGGACACCCAGCAGAAGCTGGCGTTGGGGTTGTGCGCCTGGGCCCAGTCCAGCGCGGTGGCGGCGTCTGAGAGTTCCCCCAACCCCTGGTCATAGGCGCCCTGGCTGCGTCCCACGCCCCGGAAATTGAAGCGCAAGACCGAAAAATCTCGCTCCTTGTACAGGTCGTAAAGCATCTGGGAGACCGGGGTCTCCATGTGGCCGCCGCCCTTGGGATGGGCGTGCAGCACCAGCGCTACGGGCGCGCCCGGGTTCTTCGACGGGCTGTACTTGCCCTCAAGGCGGCCGGCGGGGCCGGGAATGATCACGTCAGGCATGGATGAATCACACGGGGGTTCGAGGTTTTTCCGACTCCTGCGCTCAGTCTTTGCGAAAAAGCCTGTGCGCGGGTATATATAATTTTCCTACCGTATTCTTGACCGGCGTAGGTGGAGATCTAAATCCCCGTCCGCAACGCCGACCGCAAAAGCGAAAGGGCCTTCTAGCACAGGCCCGACGCAAAGGGCGAGCGGCGGGATGCGGCTCGTGAACGGGGAGGGAGGATAATTCGATGAAGCTGAGCACCAAGGGCCGCTACGCCGTCATGGCCATGGCTGATCTGGCCCGGGCGGGCGCGGAGCGTCCGGTTCCGCTGGGCGATATCGCCTCGCGCCAGGAAATCTCGTTGTCCTACCTCGAACAGCTGTTCGCCAAGCTGCGCCGCGGCGGCATCGTGAAGTCGGTGCGTGGACCGGGTGGTGGCTACCGGCTTGCGCGCACGGCGAACGACACGCGCATCGCCGACATCATGCTGGCGGTGGAGGAGCCGGTGGACGTCACACGCTGCCAGCACAAGCCGGCCGGTTGCATGGAGGGCGGGGCGCGCTGCATCACCCATGATCTGTGGGACGAGCTGGGCCGCCATATCCATCTCTTCCTGAACGGGGTGACGCTGGCCGACGTGATCGAGCGCCGGGTTCCCGGAATGTCCACGCGCCGCTTCGACGACAGCCCTTCGCAGATGGAGCAGGCCGCAGAGTGAGCGTCTATCTCGATCACAACGCCAGCGCGCCGGTGCGCCCAGAAGCGGCGGACGCCGTCGCCGAGGCCCTGCGCATGAGCGCCAATCCCTCCTCGGTTCATGGTGCGGGACGGGCGGCGCGCGCGTGTGTGGAGCGGTCGAGAACCACGATCGCCCGGTCCGTCTGCGCCCGCGCCGAAGACCTGATCTTCACCTCCGGCGGCACCGAGGCGAATAATCTGGCGATCCACGCCGCGAAGGCGCTGGGCGCCGAACGCGTGGTGATCAGCGCAGTGGAGCACGACGCGGTGCGCGCCGCCGCGGCCGCCTCCGGGCTGCCGGTGACGGTTTGGCCGGTGACGGGCGACGGCCGGGCCAATCTTTCCTGGCTGGAGCCCGATCTGGCGGATGCGGATGCAAAAACGCTCTACGCGCTGATGGCGGCCAATAACGAGACCGGCGTGATCCAGCCCTTCGCCGAGGCCGGCGCGCGCATCGGCGCGGCCGGGCATCTGTTTCACATCGATGCGGTGCAGATGACCGGCAAGGCGCCTTTTGATTTTGCAGCATCCGGCGCGACCTTCGCGGCGCTCTCCGCGCACAAGGCCGGCGGACCGCAAGGCGTCGGCGCCCTGGTGGCCGCCTGCGACGCCCAGGTGGGTGCGCTGATTACTGGAGGCGGTCAGGAAAAAGGCCGGCGCGGCGGAACTGAGAACGTCGCCGGCATCGCCGGCTTCGCCGCCGCGATCGAAGCCGCCGTCGCCGATCCGGGCGAAGCTGTGCGCATCGCAGCGGTGCGTGACCGCTGCGAATCGCTCATCACGGCCGCCGCGCCGGAGGTGACGATCTGGGGCGCGGATGCGGACCGTCTGCCGGGCACGCTGTGCCTGTCGGCGCCGGGCTGGGCCAGCGAGATCCAGGTGATCGCGATGGATCTCGCCGGGTTCGCCGTGAGCGCAGGCAGCGCCTGCAGCTCCGGCAAGGTGAGAAAGAGCCAGGTGCTCGAAGCCATGGGCGCATCGCCGCACGAGGCGGAAAGCGCCCTTCGGGTCAGCTTTGGCTGGACCAACACGATGGAAGACGCCGAGGCGTTCGCGAACGCCTGGCTCAACGACTACGCCCGCGTCCGGCCCCGCGCCGCCGCGGTCAGCGCATAAAGGAGCGGCCATGCCCGCCGTCAAGGAAACCGTCGACGACGTCCGTCAGCTGGAAGCCGACAAGTACAAGTACGGCTTCTCCACCGAGATCGAGCAGGAATACGCTCCCAAAGGGCTGAGCGAAGACACCGTGCGCTTCATCTCGGCGAAGAAGAACGAGCCGCAATGGCTCCTCGACTGGCGCCTTGAAGCGTTTGCGCGCTGGAAGACCATGGCCGAGCCCGACTGGGCCAAGATCGGTTATCCGCCCATCGATTATCAGGACGCGATCTATTACGCCGCGCCCAAGGACTCCGCCAAATACAAGAGCCTGGACGAGGTGCCCCAGGAATTGCTGGACACTTACAAGAAGCTCGGCATCCCGCTCAAAGAGGCCGAAGTCCTGCTCGGCGTCAAAGGCGCGGCGGAGACCGCGGCGCAAGCGCGCGAGAAGCCGCGCGTGGCCGTGGACGCGGTGTTCGACAGCGTTTCGGTGGCCACCACCTTCAAGGACGAGCTGAAGAAGGCCGGCGTGATCTTCATGCCGATTTCAGAGGCCGTGCAGGAACATCCTGAGCTGGTGCGCAAATATCTCGGCAGCGTCGTCCCGCCCACGGACAACTTCTTCGCCACGCTCAACAGTGCGGTCTATTCCGATGGCAGCTTCGTCTACATCCCCAAGGGCGTGCGCTGCCCCATGGAGCTATCCACCTATTTCCGCATGAACGCGGAAGGCACCGGCCAGTTCGAACGCACGTTGATCATCGCCGACGAGGGTGCGTACTGTTCGTATCTCGAAGGCTGCACCGCGCCCATGCGCGATGAAAACCAGCTCCACGCCGCGGTGGTGGAGCTCGTCGTGCTGGACGATGCGGAGATCAAGTATTCCACCGTACAGAACTGGTGGCCCGGCGATGCGGACGGCAAGGGCGGGGTCTATAACTTCGTCACCAAGCGCGCCGACTGCCGCGGCCGGAATTCGAAGGTCAGCTGGACTCAAGTTGAGACCGGCTCGGCGATCACCTGGAAATATCCCAGCTGCGTCCTGCGCGGCGACGGGTCCCAGGGCGCGTTCTATTCCATCGCCGTCACCAATGGACGCCAGCAGGCCGACACCGGCACCAAGATGATCCATCTGGGCAAGAACACGAAGTCCCGGATCATCGCCAAGGGCATCTCGGCAGGGCGTTCCGACCAGACCTATCGCGGGCTTGTCTCGGTGAACAAGAAGGCCACCGGATCGCGCAATTTCACGCAGTGCGACTCCCTGCTGATCGGTGATCAGTGCGGCGCTCACACCGTGCCCTATATCGAGGTGAAGACCCCCAAAGCCACGCTGGAGCACGAGGCGACCACCTCCAAGCTCTCCGAAGAACAGCTCTTTTACGCCCGCCAGCGCGGCCTCGACGAGGAAACCGCCGTGGCGCTGCTGGTCAACGGCTTCTGCCGCGACGTGCTCCAGGAACTCCCCATGGAGTTCGCTGTGGAGGCCCAGGCGCTGCTGAAGGTGAGCCTGGAAGGGAGCGTGGGGTGACCCAGCGCTACTGGTTCGCCCGCCGCCGCGCCGATTCTGCGGGTCAGTCGGCCCTGATCGGCAAGTTCCGGCCTGTCACCTGGGAGGGCTGGGCGTGCATCTCGGTGTTCGCCGGGCTGATGGTGATCGGCGCGCTGATCTGGGCCGACACTGCGGCTCAGGGGCTGGAGCGCGGTTGGCTGGGCTTCGCCTTTCTGACGATCATCGGAGCCGGGATCCTGCTCGCCGCCGTCGGCGCGAAGGGGGATCCGGACCACACCGCGGCCGACTACAAGGCCGGCCGCGTAAAGACTGACGAGAACGGACCTGAAAATGCTTGAGATCTCCAACCTCCACGCCCGCGTCAAAGATGAAGACGGCGCCGGCCTGCCGATTCTGAAAGGCGTGACCCTGTCTGCGCCGGCCGGTGAGGTGCACGCCGTCATGGGGCCCAACGGCTCGGGCAAGTCGACCCTGTCCTATGTGCTGTCCGGCCGTGACGGCTATGAGGTCACCGACGGCGGCGCGACGCTGCACGGCGAGGATCTGCTGGCCATGGCGCCCGAAGAGCGTGCGGCCAAGGGCGTGTTCCTGTCCTTCCAGTATCCGGTGGAGATCCCCGGCGTGCCGACACTGACCTTCGTAAAGGAGGCGCTGAACGCCCAGAAGCGGGCGCGGGGCGAAGCCGAGGTCCCCGCGCCGGAATTCCTGAAGCTGGCCCGCGAGGCGGCGGCGACGCTGAGCATTTCCAACGACATGCTCAAGCGCCCGGTGAATGTGGGATTTTCCGGCGGTGAGAAGAAGCGCATGGAGATTTTCCAGGCGCTGATGCTGCAGCCGAAACTCCTGATCCTCGACGAGACCGATTCCGGGCTCGACATCGATGCGCTGAAAGTGGTGGCCGAGGGCGTGAACGCCTTGCGCTCACCCGACCGCACCATGCTGGTGATCACCCACTATCAGCGCCTGCTTGATTACCTCAAACCCGACGTGGTCCACGTGATCAGCGCCGGCAAGATCGCCGCCACCGGCGGTCCGGATCTGGCCCATGAGCTGGAAAAAGAAGGCTATGACAAATACGTCGAGGCCGCCGCGTAATGACAGCTCCGATCAAGCTTTCCGACTTCGAGACCGCCATCGCCGACGCCCTGCCGGCCGGAGACGTGCGCGACGCCCTGACCGGGCGCGGCCTGCCGCACCGGCGGGTGGAGGAATGGAAATGGTCTGATCTGCGGACCGTGCTGGCCCGTTTCGACGCGCGCCCGATTCCGCTGGGGCTGGACGTTTCGCGCAAGCCCGACTTTGAAGCCGGGTGGGACTCCGCCCACGTGATGGCGCAGCTCGCGGCCGCCCTAAGCGGCGGGCCGCAAGGCTTCACGCTGAAAGACGGCGAGACCCTGCACCTTGATGTCTCCGCGCAGGCCGGCGCCGCCCATCAGGTGATCCATGTGCGCGTGCCTGAAGGCGTCACCGCGACGCTGCGGGAGACCTATGCCGCGGCCGAGGGCGCCTTCGCCAATATCGCCATCCGTATCGACATCGCGCCGGGCGCCCACCTTCATCGCATCATCGAGCAGGACCGCGCGCCGGGCGCCGTGCTGGTGGCCACCAGCGAGATCGACCTGGCCGCCGGGGCTGAGATGAACCAGACAACGTTGGGCTTCGGCGCCAAGCTGGCGCGGCTCGAGACCCATATCGCCCATGCCGGCGAGGGCGCGAAGCTGCGCCTCGACGGCGCCTATGTGGTGGGCGAGGGGCTGCATCTCGATCAGACCTCGCTGGTCCGCCACACCGGACCGGGCGGGGAGACCGACGAATTGTTCAAGGGCGCCGCGCGCTCTGGAAAAGGCGTGTTCCAGGGCAAGATCCTTGTGGAGCGCGCCGCCCAGAAGACGGACGCCCAGATGCAGCATCGCGGGCTCCTGCTGGATGACAAGGGCGAGATCGACGCCAAGCCGGAGCTGGAAATCTACGCCGACGACGTGGTGTGCGCCCACGGCAATGCGCTGGGCGCCATGGACGAGGACGCCCTGTTTTACATGCGCCAGCGCGGGCTTCCCGAAGTGGTGGCGCGCACGCTGCTGGTGGAAAGCTTCCTGGCCGAGCCGCTGGACCGGATCGCCGATGAGGCCGTGCGCGAAAGCCTGATCGAACGCCTGCGGCTCCGGCTGGAGGAGATCGCATGACCGCGCTCGCCAAACCCGTGGCCCGGTTCGACGCAGAAGCTTTGCGCGCCGAGTTTCCGATTCTGAAGCGGAAGGTGAACGGCAAGCCGCTGGTCTATCTCGACAATGCGGCTTCCGCGCAAAAGCCGGAAGCCGTGATCGAAGCGGTGGCCAATGTCTGGCGCCATTCCTACGCCAATGTGCATCGCGGGCTTCATACGCTGGCCAACGAAGCCACCGAGGCGTTCGAGGCGACCCGCGGCAAGGTGGCCGCGCTGCTCAACGCGCCAAGCCGGGAGCAGATCGTCTTCACCAAGGGCGCCACGGAGGCGATCAATCTGATCGCCGACAGTTTCGGCGCAACGCTCGCTGAGGGTGACGAGATCATCCTCTCCCAGATGGAGCACCATTCCAACATCGTGCCCTGGCATTTCCTGCGCGAACGCAAGGGCGTGGTGATCAAATGGGTCCGGGTCGACGAGGACGGGGCGCTGGATCTGGACGACTATCGCGCCCTGTTCACCGCGCGCACCAAGCTTGTCAGCCTGGTGCACATGTCCAACGTTCTGGGCACGGTGAACCCGGCCGCCGAGCTGACCCGAATCGCCCACGACAACGGCGCGGCGATCCTGTTCGACGGGACGCAGGCGGCCGTGCACATGCCCGTCGACGTCACCGAGATCGGCTGTGATTTCTACGTCTTTACCGGCCACAAGCTCTACGGGCCCAACGGCGCCGGCGTGCTGTATGGGGCTGGTGACTGGCTGGAGCGCCTGCGGCCCTATCAGGGCGGTGGGGAAATGATCGCCGAGGTGAGCGAGGACGGCGTGGTCTACGCCGACCTGCCGCACAAGTTCGAAGCGGGCACGCCCGCCATCGCCGACGTGATCGGGCTGGGCGCCGCCATCGACTGGATGAATGGTCTGGACCGCACTGCGGTGCTGGATCACGAGCGCGCGCTGCTGGACCGCGCCGAGGCGGGCCTGAGCGAGATCGACGGGCTGCGCCTGTTCGGCCGTACGCAAGACAAGGGCGCGATCGTCAGCTTCGTGATCGACGGGGCGCACCCACACGATCTGGCGCAACTCATGGACAAGTACGGCGTCGCCGTACGGGCGGGCCATCACTGCGCCCATCCGCTGATGAAACGCTATGGCGTGCCGGGAACGGTGCGCGCGAGCTTCGCCGCCTATAACACCGAGGCCGAGGTGGACGCCATGATAGAGGCGTTGCACAAGGCCAGGAGCTTTCTCATCTAGGAGGCTATGATGGATGATATGAAAACCGACCGCCGCGAGCGCGACCTGATCGATCTTTCCTCAGCGCCGAAAGCGCCGCAGGTAGAGGCTGTCGATCCGCCCAAGGGCTCCGAGCCGGATCTGCCGCCGGGCGAGATCGAACGCATCACCAAGGACGTGATCGCCGCGCTGAAAAGCGTCCATGATCCGGAAATCCCGTCCGATATCTATGAGCTTGGCCTGATCTATCAGGTCGATCTCGAGGAGGCGGGCGTCTTGAAGGTGGAAATGACGCTGACCGCGCCGGGCTGCCCGGTGGCCGGCGAAATGCCGGGCTGGGTGAAGGACGCGTGCGAGACCGTGGACGGGGTGGAGCGCGCCGACGTGTCGCTGACCTTCGATCCGCCCTGGACCCCTGAACGCATGTCCGACGAAGCCAAGCTCACCTTGAACATGCTCTGACTGATTATTCGTGCGCTCTACAAAGGAGCCGACCCATGCGTGAACGTCCCAAGGCCGTCACCCTGTCCGAAGCCGCCGCCGAGCGGGTGAAATCGCTGATGTCCAAGACCGACAAGGCGTATTTGCGCGTCGGCGTGAAGAATGGCGGCTGCGCCGGCATGGAATACGCCATGGACTATGTGGCCGAGCCCGATCCGCTGGACGAGCGGGTGGAGGACAAGGGCGTCGAGATCGTGGTGGATTCCAAATCCCTGCTGTTCCTTCTGGGCGCGCAGCTCGACTACGAAGTGACCCCGCTGCACGCCAAGTTCGTGTTCCGCAATCCTAACGAAACCGACGCCTGCGGCTGCGGCGAGAGCGTCACCCTGGTGGCCGCCAAGGTCGACGGCTGAACAGGCTCCGCCCGCCTGCGCGCAGTCTCACTTTCGCAGGGCCGCTTGGCCGGCCTCATGCCCATGCAAGCTGATCAGAGCAGCGCCGGACCGGGCCGAATGGCCTGCGCCACGCGCTTGCCTTCGCGCGCGCCTGGGGCAGATTGGGCTGCAGATTCTTGGGGGATTTTCATCCGTGAAGCTTTATTATTCGCCGACGTCGCCCTACGCGCGCAAATGCCGGGCGCTGATCATCGAAAAGAGCCTGGAACGCAAGATCGAGCTGGTCGAATGCATGCCGCTGGATGATCCGGCCGAGCTGCAAGCGGTCAACCCTCTGGGCAAGGTGCCGGCGCTGCAGCGGGAACGCGCGCCTGCGCTGATCGATTCTCCGCTGATCTGCGAATACATTGATACTTTGAGCGAAGAGAACTGGATTCCCCGGAACGGTGAAAGCCGTATTCTGGTGATGCGCCAGCAAGCCATGGCGGACGGGTTGATGGATCTCACCATCGGACGCCGGATCGAGCTTTCGCGCGAGGATGCGTTGAAATGGGATTATTGGGTCGGGCGTTGGGAAGCCGGGATTTCGCGGACGCTTGCGCAGCTTGACGCCGACCGCAGTCAGTTCGAGCGGTCTGTCGATATGGGCGCGCTCTCCGTGGCGGTGGCGCTGTGCTATCTGGATCTGCGCTACGCCGAGCTGGGCTGGCGCGCACAGTATCCCGAGCTGGACGCGTTCACGAAAAGATGGAGCGAGCGGGAGAGCTTCAAACAGACCGAGCCGCCCACGCTCTGATCATGGGGTGAGCGGCGAATCTCTCGAGCTCGCGCATAAACTTTTGTCGGGGATGGGTCCTGTCCACTTTCGCGGCGTCTTCGGGCGTCCTATGCAGCGGCGGCGTCTGCTCCAGCTGCGTCCACGGTGATGCGGTTGCGGCCTGTCTGCTTGGACTTATAGAGATTGGTGTCGCAGCGCTCGATCAGACACTCCACCGATTCAGAGTCGCGATATTGCGAGACGCCCAAGGACACGGTGATGTTGCCGAGGTCCTCATTGGTGGACTTGCGCAGCAGGCGCTTGCTCTCCACCGTGGCGCGAACCTTTTCGGCGATGATCCGGGCTTCCTCGATACCCGTGCTCGGGAGCACGATGGCGAACTCCTCGCCGCCATAGCGCGCCACAATGTGATAATCTTTAGCAAAGCGTGACAGGCAGGCGGCCACGAACCGAATGATCTGGTCCCCCGTCTGGTGACCCCACGTATCGTTGAAACGCTTGAAGTGATCGATATCGCACAGGACCAGAGAAAAGGCCTCGCCTTTCATATCCGCGTCCCGTCGCGCCTTTCTCATGCTTTCATCGAAGCGCTTGCGGTTGGCGACGCCGGTGAGGGCGTCGGTCATCGCCTCCTCGCGGACCTTTTCCAGATTGTCGCGCAGCTGGTCGACTTCCTGGGATGTTTCCTGGAGGCGGCGCTCCAGTTCGCGCGAGCGGCGCTGCATCCGGGCGGTGGCGGCGACGAGCCCCTCCACCATCCGTTTGATGCTTGCGGTGTCGGTGGCGCCGTCCAGCTGTCCGGTGGCGCCGGCGAGGGCTTCGCCATAGGCGGCGGTATCGCGCTCGGCGGCTTCAAGGGTTTTCACAACGGCGCCCAGCTCGCGACTCATGGCGCCACCGGCGTCCATGACTGCGTCTTGGATGCGGCGAAAGGTGAAGTGACGATCATAGAGATCGTCCAGGGACTCCTGACTGATCGGACCGCCATGGTCGATAAGCGCTTGTAGGTCGCTGCAGAGTTCAGAGTTGGAGTCTGACACGAATGCAGTGAATACCGCGTAATTCTGAGGACTCGGCGCCAGGCTGTGTCGGGCGATGAGATCGAGCGCTTTGCGAGCGAGCTCGATGCCCTCTGAATTTTGAAGTCTTCCGTTCACCTGAACCCCCAGTTCGCCGAACCCGCGCTTCTGCACCGCTTGGTGTGTGCGCAGGCTAAGGGGAATATTGGAAAGATCGGGTAAACGGATCGACTTCAAAAAGCCGGACGGAGCAAGAAATCCGGTACATGCTCGCCGAAACCGGCCACATGTCGGTCCTCTCGCGGCGGACGCGGCCGGTTCGGACGCGGCGCGTGTTCCTCGCCCTCATCGTCTTCATCTTCAGCCATTGGTGCTGGTTCGGCGCGCGCGTCAGATTCGTCGTGGGCCTCCGCCTCGTCATGCAGGTGGGGTTCTGGGGCGGCCTGATCCTCGGTTGGGGCTTCAGCCCGGCTCGCCGGCTTGCGACGACGGCCCCGCCGGGCGCCGGAGCGGGAGGCCTTTGGCTCGTCTTCCGCCTCCGGGACCGCGTCGGCTGTGTCCTTGACCGGCGTATCCTCGGTCGGCGCCTCAACCTTGGGGTTGGCCGGTTTCGTGCCCGCCGCCTCTCCCGGAACACCGTCCACGTCGAGCGTCGCCGGCTCTGCGCCGAGGAGCTCGACCACTTTCGCCAGCGCCTTGCGGTCCTCGGGAGTCACGATGGTGACCGCCTCACCGCTCATGCCCGCCCGGCCGGTGCGGCCGATACGGTGCACGTAATCATCAGCGTTTCGGGGGATATCGAAATTGAAAACGTGGCTTACCGCCGGAATGTCCAGCCCGCGGGCCGCCACATCGGAGGCGACCAGCAAGCGCAGTTCGCCGGACTTGAACTCGGCCAGCGTGCGTGTTCGCGTGGCCTGGTCGAGATCGCCATGGATCGGCGCAGCAGAGAAGCCGTGGCGTTCCAGAGAACGGGCTACGGTGTCCACATCGCGCTTGCGATTGCAGAAGATGATGCCGTTCTTCACGCCGTCGCGATTGATCGCCTTGCGCAGGGCGTCGCGCTTGGTTTTCGGTTGACCGTCGCGTGTGCGAACGATGAGCTGGGTTATGGTTTCTGCGGCGGAAGCCGGGCGGGAGACTTCGACGCGCTCCGGATCCTTCAGGAAGGTGTCCACCAGGCGCTGAATCTCCTTGGGCATCGTGGCCGAGAAGAACAGGGTCTGGCGCCGCGGCGGCAGCAGTTTCAGGATCCGCTCGATATCCGGGATGAAGCCCATGTCCAGCATGCGGTCGGCTTCGTCGATCACCAGGATCTCGATGCCCATGAGCATCAGTCCGCCGCGCTCGACCAGGTCCAGGAGCCGGCCCGGGGTCGCGATCAGGATGTCAACGCCCTGGTCGATCAGGCGCTTTTGCGGTTCGAAAGCAACGCCTCCGATCAGCAGGGCCATCGTGAGCTTGTGGTTCTTGGTGTAGGTGCGGACGTTTTCGGCGACCTGATCGGCCAGTTCGCGCGTCGGCGCGAGGATCAGCGAGCGCGGCATGCGGGCCCGGGCCCGGCCGCGGGCAAGGCGCTCGATCATCGGCAGGGTGAAACTTGCAGTCTTGCCCGTTCCGGTCTGGGCGATGCCCAGAACGTCGCGCCCGGTGAGCGCGATTGGGATCGCGCCGGCCTGGATGGGGGTCGGCTTCTCGTAGCCGGCGTCGGCGATCGCCGCGAGCAGGTCAGGGCTCAGCCCAAGGTCTTTGAAAGTCATGCGCCTCGTGTCGGTGAAAGCTTGATCGATCGGCGTCAGGGTTCAGCGTCGAATCCGATGCGCCGTCTCGGCGCGTGCGTTCTGACGGAAACATAAGGAGCCCGGTCGCGGTGTCAACGCGGCCGGGCTCATAAACACAGACAATCAAGGCCGGTGTGGCCGTGGAGTCTCTAGTGACGGTAGGCCTGGCCGCCCTCGCGGACGACCTCTGCGTAGCGGTCGCGCAGGCGGGTCTGGCGAGTCTCCAGCGACTGGATCTGGCCGTCGATGATCACCGTTTTCGGCGCGCTCATCACTTCCAGCGGATCATCGTCCCAGACCACGACGTCGGCCGCATAGCCCGGCGCAAGGGCGCCGTAGCGATCGCCCACACCGTAAAGCTCGGCGGGGGTGAGGGTGATGGCGCGAAACGCATCAGCCCACGCCGCCCCGTGTGCGACCGCGATGGCTGCATGCTGGGGCAGGAGGCGGGCGTTGAAATACAGGTCGGAGCCCGCCGTGGTGTAGGCCACCTGAACGCCGGCCCGGTGAAGGATCGATGCGCCTTCGGTCGTGGAGGCCAGGCGGTCGAAACTGTCGGGCAGGTTGCGCATGGGATCATAGATCACCGGGATGTCCGCCGCGGCGAGCTCTTCCGCCACCAGGTGGGCCTCTGCCGCGCCTGCGAGGATGATGCGGATCGCCGGGTATTGCTCGGCGAAGGCCAGGGCGCGGCGGATATCGCTCGCCCGGTCCATCATCATGACGAGGGGAATCTCGCCGCGAACCGCGCTCACCATGGCCTGGGCGTCGTAGCGGTCGATGGCGTCGCCCTCATGGTGCGCCATGAAACGGCCCGGGTAGAAGCGCGCGTCCTCGATCGCGGCGCGCAGGAACGCCCAGGACGCGGTGCGGGCGCCGCCTGCTGTCGCGGCGCCGGAACTGGACAAGTCGACCACCATGAAACGCCGCGTGGCGAACAGGCTGTCGGGCTCTCCGGCGCTATCTGAAAGCGCTCCGCGCCCGGCGATGATCGCCGATCCGGTCGCGGGATAGACCGCAAAGCGGGTGATACCCTCTCTGCGGGCCTCATCGATATGGGTTCCGCTGGGATTGAACCCGTCCGCCACGTCGAGGGCCGCGGTGAAATGACTGTCCCCGGCGGAGACATCGCGGGTGGACCCTTCGGCCCCGACCTCGATGAGCCCGAGTTCGGTGTGCGGATGGAAGAGACCCGGCGTTATCCAGCCGCCCTCGGCGTCGATGAAAGTCACCTGGTCGGACTCGTACTCGACCGGGTCGCCCACCGAAATGATGGACCCGTCGCGGATGACCACCGTCCCCGTCTGGATGATCCCGCGCTCGGTGTTGGTCACGACCCGCCCGTTATTGATGACGAGCACGTCCTGGGCGAGCGCCGGCGCCGCGGACAACGCCGCAGCAGCGAGTGAAATCAGGAGCTTTTTCATATCAGTAGTCTCCTTCACCGGGCTGACCCAGCATGAAGTCGCGAATGGTGCGGCGTTCGGGGTCGGTGCGGTCGAACATCAAGGCGCCGTCGATATAGACATGATCGGGCAACGCGTAGCTGGAGAAGGGATGATCGGACCACAGCACGATGTCGGCGCGTTTGCCCTGCTCGATCGAGCCGGTTTCTTCGTCGATCCCGAGCGCCTGGGCAGGCCGGGACGTGAACCAGGCGACGGCGTCGGCGTCAGAAATGTCGAGCCCCATGCGGCGTCCGTCGGAGAGCGCCTTGGCCGTTTCCTGGTTGAGCCGCTGGATGCCGAGATCGGAATCCGAGTGGATCATGGCGCAGGCGCCGCCGGCATGGGTGAGGGCGAGGTTTTCGGGAATGGAGTCGTAGGCCTCCATCTTAAACCCGCCCCAGTCGGCCCACACCGCTGCACAGACGTCGTTCTCGGCCAGGAGATCGGGGATCTTGTAGGCCTCCACCGCGTGGTGGAAGGTCGTGACTTCGTAGCCGAACTCCTCGGCCATATCTAGGATCTGGACCATTTCGTCGGCGCGGTAGCAGTGCATCTGCACCAGGATTTCGCCGTCGAGCACGCCCATCAGCGTGTCCAGCTCCAGATTACGTGTCGGCGGGCTGACGTTCTCGCCGGCTTCGGCGTCTTCCCAGTAGTCATTCCAGCTGCGGCGATACTCCACCGCGCGCTGCCAGGCCTCGCGATAGCCGGCGACATTGCCCATGCGCGAGCCGGGCGCCTGGCCGCGGCTTCCATAGACACGCTTGGGGTTTTCGCCACAGGCCATTTTCAGCGTGTAAGGCGCCTCTGGAAACTTCATGCCCTGCACGGTGCGCGAAGGGACGTTGCGCAGCGTCACGCCGCGCCCGCCGAACAGATTGGCCGAGCCGGGCAGCACGTGCAGCGTGGTGACCCCTGCCGCCAGAGCGGTGTCGAAGCCGGGGTCCTGCGGCCAGACGCCGTGCTCGGCCCAGACTTCGGCGGTCACCGGACTTGTGACTTCGTTGCCGTCGCTGTGGGCGTTGACGCTGGGCGACGGGTAAACGCCGAGATGGGAGTGGATATCGATTACACCGGGGGTGACATAGCGGCCCTCGGCCTCGATGACCGTGGCGCCTTCTGGCGATTCGAGCCCCTGACCGAGCGCGGCGATGCGGCCGTCACGAACGAGCAGATCGGTGTTGTCGAACTTGCCGCCCACCCCGTCGAACACTGTGGCGCCGCGGATCAGGGTCACGCTGCTTTCAAACGGCTCATAGGTCGACGGGAACGGGTTCGCGTCATGGCGCACCACCTCGGCGTCGCCGGACGCTCCACCCGTATCTTCGGCGTTCGTCTGTCCGTTGGTGTCCGCGCAGCCGGCGATCGCCATTGCGGACAGCACCGCAAGCGAGGCCGAAAGCCCCTTGAAGTCTCTGATCAATTGTCTCTCCCCGGAGTATCCGCGCGCCGAACTGCGGCGCGCTCCGTAGCCGCGCCAAGGGTGGCGAAATTTGACCGGGAAGGGAAGGGGGCTTGAGACGGCTGTCGACCCAGGATGTGGAGACGGGCGTCACATACAGTCTGAAGGACGGCGAGCCGGACCGGCGCCGGACGCCCTTGGTCCCGCTTCAAGATTCCCCGCCTTGTTCTGGCTCTTGAACCGGGGCGGCGGAAAGCAGCTGGTATGTAGGCTATCTGCGCCGCAAGGATCACGCCCCTCTCGTGTTCGCCCTCCATGTGGAAGGCGCAAGCTTCACCGCCATCAACAATTTCCGCCGCGCGTTCGCAGAACAGCTGATCGCGGATATCGCGCACTGACGCGGCCCGCTGCGGGCTGGGAGGTTACAGGTCCACGTCGCTCACGAAGGGCGCATGGTCCTGGATGTACTGGAAGCGCAATTCCGGCTTCTTGCCCATCAGGGTCTCCACCAGCTGGTCGGAGACCGCGCGAAACTCTTCGGTTACGGTGACCCGGGCCAGCGAGCGCGTCGCCTTGTTCATGGTCGTGGATTTGAGCTGCGGCGGTGTCATCTCGCCAAGGCCCTTGAAGCGGCCGACCTCAACCTTGCCTTTCTTGAACTCGGTCTCGATCAGGCGGTCCTTCTCCTCGTCGGTGTCAGCGTAAATGGTCTTGCCGCCTTGGGTCAGCCGGTAGAGCGGCGGCTGGGCCATGAACAGCCGGCCGGATTCGATGAGTCCCGGCATGAAGCGATAGAAGAAGGTCGCCAGCAGGGCCGCGATATGGGCGCCGTCCACGTCGGCGTCGCACATGATGATGACGCGCTCATAGCGCAGATCGTCAATGTGGAAGTTCTTGCCCGGCCTGACGCCCAGCGCCAGCAGGAGATCTCCGATCTCCTGATTGGCGGCGATCTTGTCGGGCGTCGCCGAGGCGACGTTTAGAATCTTGCCGCGCAGGGGCAAGATCGCCTGTGTCTTGCGGTCACGGGCCTGTTTCGCCGAGCCGCCGGCCGAATCGCCCTCCACCAGGAAGATCTCGGTGCCGTCGGCGTTGTTCTGCGAGCAGTCGGCGAGTTTTCCAGGCAGGCGCAGGCGGCGCGTGGCGCTTTGGCGCTTGACCTCTTTTTCGCGCTTGCGCTTCAGCCGGTCGTCGGCCCGCTCCACCGCCCAGTCCACAAGGCGCGCAGCATCCTTCGGGCGAGCGGCGAGCCAATGGTCGAACTGGTCGCGGATCGCTTGTTCCACAAGGCGATGCGCCTCGCCGGTGGAAAGCCGGTCCTTGGTCTGGCCCTGAAACTCGGGATCGCGGATGAAGATGGACAGCAGCGCGCCGGCGCCGCCCATAACGTCGTCGGCGGTGATCTGGTTGGCCTTCTTCAGACCGATCAGCTCGCCATGGGCGCGCAGGGCCTTGGACAGGGCGGCGCGGAAGCCCTGCTCGTGGGTGCCGCCCATGGGGGTCGGCACGGTGTTGCAAAAGCTCTGGCAGAACCCGTCATGCTCACCGAACCCGTTGTCGGAGAAGGCCACCGCCCATTCCACCGCGCCCACACGCCCGCTGCGTTCGACACGGCCTGCAAACGCGTCGGTGACCAGCGCCGCATCGCCCTGCATCTCCGCCAGCCGGTCGGCGAGGCCGCCGGGGAAGGAGAGCACGGTCTCGTGCGGAATGTCGGTGCCTTCCACCAGGTGCGGCGCGCACTTCCAGCGGATCTCCACCCCACGGCGCAGGAAGGCCTTGGCGCGGGCCATGGCGAACAGGCGCGCCGCCTTGATCATGCGGCCGCCGAAGATCTCGTGGTCGGGCTTGAAACGCAGAAGGGTGCCGCGGCGATTGTTCACCGTGCCGAGATTCTCGATCGGCCCGAGCGGCAGGCCGCGCGAATAGGCCTGACGCCACAGCGTACGGTCGCGGGCGACCTCCACGACAAGCTCTTCGGACAGGGCGTTGACGACCGAAATGCCCACCCCGTGCAGGCCGCCGGCGGTCTGGTAGGCCTTGTCGGAGAACTTGCCGCCGGAGTGCAGCGTGGTCAGCACGACTTCAAGGGCGGACTTGTCGGGAAATTTCGGGTGCGGGTCCACGGGAATCCCGCGGCCGTTATCGGTCACCGTGACATAGCCCTCGTCGTCGAGGCTGACCTCGATGCGGTCGGCGTGGCCGGCCACAGCCTCGTCCATGGAGTTGTCGAGCACTTCGGCGAAGAGGTGGTGCAGCGCTCGCTCGTCGGTGCCGCCGATATACATGCCAGGCCGCTTGCGCACCGGTTCCAGGCCTTCGAGCACCTCAATGGAGGACGCGTCATAGCCGGCGCCCTGGGCGCCGCCGGGCGCGGCGGCCGCGGCCGCCGGCTTCGGTGCTGGTTTGCTTGCCGCCGCGGGTGTCGGAGCAGGTTTCGGCGCAGCCGCTTGCGGCTTTGCGGCGGGCTCACGCGCGTCGGAACCAGCCGCTTTTGGCGGCTTCGGTCCGGGCGCGGCGGAGAAGAGATCGTCTTGCGAATCGTCAGCCATGGTGAGCGCCACAGTGCACGTTCGCGAGGTGTTCAGGGAAGGGCGCGCCTCAGCACACGCCCGGCTTATCTACAGGAACGGTAGCCAGCGCCGGTTCAGTCGCCGCTCACAGCGCGCGATTTGAGCATCGTAGCGCCTTGCGTCGCCCTCCACTTCGCGTGCGGCCCGCTGAAGCCAGGACTTGCCGCTATAGGTCCGGCGGGTGAAGCCCCCGTGACCCTCATGATACGCCAGATATAGACTGTAGGGATCGTCAGGAGAAATGCCGGCGAGCCGTCCGCTCTGGTGATTGTACCAACCGATGAAGTCCACTGCGTCGCCGAAATCATCCCTGTTGGCTCCGCGCCGTCCGGTCTCGTCACGATACCAGTCCCAGGTGCTGTCCAGAGCCTGGGCGTAGCCATAGGCGGAGGAGGGCCGGCTCCAGGGCACGATGCCGAGGAGGCGCTGGCGGGCGGGCCGGGCGTTATGACGAAAGCTAGACTCGCGGTTCAGGATGGCCAGCTGGACACCCGGCGAGACGCCGTACCGGCGTTCGACGCGGCGAAGATCGCGCCACCAGGCGCGATTGTCTTCAAGGATGAGGCAAGCGTCAGCGACCTGATCGGGCGGCCGCGTCGCACACCCTGTCACCATCACGGCCGCGCCCAGCGCGCATAGGAGGAAGCGTGTCCACATGGCTCCAAGCATCGTCCGGCTTGGTTAAGCGGTGGTGAATGCGCTTTTCCGCCGCCTTGCGGGGCAGGCCCTGAGATGCGCGCGCATAGCCTTAGGAAATCACTGCGGCCCAAATCGCAGGGCCCCAAAAAACATGAGGCCGGTGCGGCTATGCGCGCACCGGCCTCTGTCTTCACTTCCAGCATGGGGTCGGGACAGGGAAGACCTCTTCACCCTAACTGAAGCCCCCGATGCGGGCAATTCATAAAGCTAGAAGGTGAGTCGAATCACCAGGCGAGCCACGTGGCGCACGAAATCGTCGCGCACGTCGGCGTCATAGGCGAAGCTGAACGTTGAATAATCCGATCCGGCGCTGAGGCCGAAGCCCACCAGTACGCCGGAGCCTGACAGTGTTGAGGAGCGCAGCGTGAAGGGCGAGCCGTTTTCCCCAAATTGGGCCGTGGTCTCGTTTTCCTCGCTCAGGAAGTCGCCACGATAGCCGAGGCTGACGGACGGAGCCCACCAAGAGGTGTCGTTTCCGAACCGCCGCGAGACGCCGAACGTGGCCGCAGCCAGCAGGGCCGCACTTTCGCGATCGTCGACGATCAGCGCCAGCGGGTTGTTGTCCGGGTCTTCTACAGTCTCGGTGTATCCGCTCTCGAAGAGCGAGAGATAGGTCAGGCTCGCCTCCGGGCGCAAGGTCCAGCGGTTGAAGCTGAAATCGCGTCCGGCCTTGGCGCTCGCGGACATGTGCCAGCCGGTCCATTCGGCGGAGTTCGCGGAGTTGAAGTCGCCTATGAAGATTCGGCGTTCGCTTTCGAAGTGATCATAGCCCACGGCCACGGCGCCGGACACGTCGATCCCACCCAGATCAAGCCCGGCATAGGTTCCGATCTGGCCGGTCAGCGCGACCATGGGTTCGTCGAACCCGTCGATCTCCTCGACTTCGCTGGCGGCGCCCAGAACGCTGAAGCCGACGGCGTAGAACGGACCGACGGGGCGGTCGAGGCCGATGGCGAGGCCGACGCCCTGGCCGCGATAGCCTGGACCGAAGGCGTTTGCGGAGCGGTCCGCATAATACCCGAACTCTTGAGCCCAGACGCCGGCCAGCTCATCGGGAGCCAGGCGAGCGTTGGCGAGGCGGGTCGACAGGGCGCCGGCGGCGGCGTCATTGGACGCCAGCGCGAACTGGATCGCGCTGGTGGCGTATTCGGGAAGCAGCTGGTTGTAAGCGCTGAAGAAGTCCTGCTGGGAGCGGAGTCCGGCGAAGGCGGCGCCGAGCGCCTCGACGGACTCAAAGGCGGCCAGCGCCTCGCTGTAGGCTGCGGCGCGCGAGGCGTCGAGCCCGAGCTCCTCGGCCGTCTTGCGGCGCAGGGTCAGCACGACATTGTCAGGATTGTCCGCATCGCGGTCCAGCGAGGCGTCATACAGGAAGGGTGCGTCGGTGGCGTCGAGCAGGGTCTCGTCGGCGAGGTCGAGCGTGCCTGCTTCAATGATCGAGATTTCCGCGTTTTCGCCGATGAGGTTGGTCAGGGAGACCGACAGGTCGGCGCCGGATTCGAAGCTTACCGTGCCGGAGGCGTCTACAAACGCCGCCGTGCGGGCGGTGGTGTCGACGCGCAGCTCCAGTACGCCGCCGTCGCGGAATGTTGCGTCGGTTAGGCTCAGCGTGTCCGACCCGGTGAGCGTCAGCGTCCCGTTGGCCACGTCCACCACGAGATCGGCGTCGGAGTCGGTGATCGCGCCGTTCAGCGTCGCGCCGTCGATGATCAGCCGGTCGGCTCCGGCGCCGAAGGACACGTCGCCGTTCATCGTTCCGCCGCGAAGCTCCAGCGTGTCGTCGCCGCCTCCGAACAGGACGTCCCCGATGATCGTCGCGTTGCGCACGGGCGCGCCGTCATCGTCCAGGTCGACGCTCTGGGTGACCCGCAGGCCGCCGTTGTGGTTGCGTGCATCGATCGCGACCAGCTCGATCTCTTCCGAGCCGTTCGCCCATTCTTCAAAGAGGTTCGATGTGAGCGCGGAAATCACAGACCGGTTGTCGATTGTCTCGACCGCGTCGCTGTCGACCTTGATCGCGGTTGCGCTCCGGCCGCCGCCGCTTACGCGCGCAACAATCGCGCCCTGCTCATTGAGGATACGGCGGATCTGCGAGTCCGCGTCCAGGACAAGGGCGAAGGCTTGGCCGCTTCCGTACGCTGCTTCGTTGACGCCGGGTGTATCGGGCTGGTCCTCGGCGCCGAAACCGTCATTCTCATACCCCAGAGACGCCGTCGCACTGATATTGCCGCGATTGACCAGATCGAGCGATTCGCCCACCTCGGCCCTGACGCCGTCGCCGAGCCGCAGGCCTGTGGCGGAGCCGTCATAGGCGGTGGCGGTGACGTTTCCCGTGTTCAGAACGCCGCCAGCCTCCAGCACGACCACGCGCAGACCCTGATCGTCAAACCCGCCGATCAGGAAAGCCGTGGAATCGCGCCCGTCAAACAGGCTGTTGGCGATCACATCGCCTTCGTTGACGATGGAGTAGCCGAGCGCATCGGCATCGTCGTCTTCATCTGTGCGGCCGCTGTCAAAATCATCCGGCAGCACGACTTCGCCAAGTCTGATGGTGCCGTTAACCGAGCCGATCGCGACGCCCGGCGCGCCCGAGGAATTCTGGGTGATCGCGGCGTTGGACGATACGAATACGCCGTTCGCCACATTGCCCGCGATGACCACGGCGGAGCCCGCGTCAATATCGTCGTCGCCGGCGTCAAGGATCTGGAACAGCTGCTCGGAGACCCGTTGCGAAATGCGATAACCGTTGACGGTGAGCGCGCCGGTGAACCGCAGCCCGCCGCCGATATCACCGTCAAGATCGACGCCCTGACCGCCCGGCGTCTGCGCCGAAACTGCGCCGATCTGGACGTCGCCCCCAATGTCGGCCTCGACCGATATAGCGGTTGAGTTTTCGCCCCGAATGGCCACGCTTCCATTGCTGATCAGGTCGCCGCTGAGCCCGGTGACGACGCGCACGCCATAACTGTCCTGACCGGCGACCGTGATCCGTCCCGACGCGCCGTTGGTGACCGACCCCGTGATCTCGTTTCCTGATCCGCCGACTTCGCCGACCAGAAGACCGGTCTTGTTCTGGTCTGTGGCGAAGGGCCCATCGGCTTCGCCGTCCGGATCACCGTCCTCGTTCGTGTCGGTTTCGCTATCGACCGCGACATAGCTGTCCGGCAGCTCGATCTGGCCGTTATTGGTGAAATCGCCGATGACGCCGTCATTCAGCTGGGCGCCGACGGCGCCGTCAATCGGCACATCGTCTCCGGCCGAATTCTCATCGTTGAGCACGATCCTCGCGCCCGAGGCGATGTCCACCGAATTGTCGGAATTGATCAGAACGGCCGGGCCCGGCTGAGAGGCGGCGTCCAGAACCACGCGGCCGGTTGCGCCGATGACGATATCGTTCGGCGCGCCATTCTCCGCGGTGGCCGTGTCCACCGGCGCGCTTACCTCTTCATCAATCTCTGTCGCGTCCTGGGCCCAGCCCTGGGACGATACGAGGGCGGCGATCGAGGCGGCGGCGAGAAGGCTGCGGCGCATGGACATGTCTCCGGTTCGGCGCAAGTGGGCCGTGGTTCATCGGACCTTAAGCGTCGGGACAAAACTTCTAGACCAAGGTTTGGCGCGCGTCGATACGCGCGCAAGTCTTCCTCGCAGCCCTTTCAGGGCGTTGCAGACGTAAAGCGGCCGGCCCGGAAAGCCCGGCCCGGCCGCTTCACCTGGTCTTACGTCCAGCCTAGACCTTGTAGTACAGCTCGAATTCCACCGGGTGGGGGTGGTGTTCGATGCGGGTCACTTCTTCCATCTTCAGATCGATATAGGCGTCGATCTGATCATCATCCATCACGCCGCCCTTCTTCAGGAAGTCACGATCGGCGTCCAGCGCCTCCATCGCCTCGCGCAGGCTGCGGCAGACGGTGGGAATGTCCTTCAACTCCTCGGCGGGCAGATCGTAGAGATCCTTGTCCATGGCGTCGCCGGGATGGATCTGGTTCTCGATGCCGTCGAGGCCCGCCATGAGCAGGGCGGTGAAGGTCAGATAGGGATTGCCGGCCGCATCCGGGAAGCGGGTCTCCAGGCGCTTGGCCTTCGGGCTGGAGACATGCGGGATGCGGATCGAGGCCGAGCGATTGCGCGCCGAGTAAGCCAGCAGAACCGGCGCCTCGAAGCCCGGCACCAGCCGCTTGTAGGAGTTGGTGGACGCGTTTGCGAAGGCGTTGATGGCCCGCGCGTGCTTGATGATCCCGCCGATATAGTGAAGGCAAGTCTCCGAAAGGTCGGCGTACTTGTCGCCGGCGAACAGCGGCTGACCATCTTTCCAGATCGACTGGTGCACGTGCATGCCCGAGCCGTTATCGGCGTAGACCGGCTTGGGCATGAAGGTCGCCGTCTTGCCGTAGGCGTGCGCGACGTTGTGCACGATATACTTATAGAGCTGCATGTTGTCCGCCATCTTCAAAAGCGTGGAGAACTTCATGCCCAGCTCGTGCTGGGACGGGGCGACCTCGTGGTGGTGCTTTTCCGGCTCGAGGCCAAGTTCGGCCATCACCGTCAGCATTTCCGAACGAAGATCCTGGCCCGAATCGATCGGGTTCACCGGGAAATATCCGCCCTTGGGCCCGGGCCGGTGGCCCATGTTTCCGCCCTCGACCTTGCGGCCCGAATTATAGGGACCTTCCTCGGAGTCGATGGCGTAGAAGGTCTCGTTCTGCGCCGTGGACCAGCGCACGTCGTCGAACACGAAGAATTCCGCTTCCGGACCGAAGAAAGCGGTGTCGCCGATGCCGGACGCCGCGAGGTATTTCTCGGCCTTTTTGGCCGTGGTGCGCGGGTCGCGGTTATAGGGCTGCATCGTCGCCGGCTCGAGCACGTCGCAGATGATCGCCAGCGTGGTCTGCTGGTAGAACGGGTCGATCAGCGCGGTGTCCGGATCGGGCATCAGCACCATGTCGGACTCGTTGATCGCCTTCCAGCCGTTGATCGACGAGCCGTCGAACATGGTGCCGTTCTCGAACAGGTCGTCATCGACCATCGAGGGGTGGAAGGTCACGTGCTGCAGCTTGCCGCGGGGATCGGTGAATCTCAGGTCGACGAACTCGATGTCCTCGTCCTGAATTTGCTTGAGGATTTTATCCGACATGTTTGGCCTCTTTGAGGGTCGAAAACGGGAAAGGGTGAACGCCCCGCGCCGGGCGGGGCCGGGCGGTCAGAGCGCGTCATCTCCGGTTTCGCCGGTGCGGATGCGAACCGCCGCCTCCACCGGCGTGATGAAGATTTTGCCGTCGCCGATACGTCCGGTGCGCGCGGCCGCCTGGATGGCCTCCACGGCCGCGTCAACGCGGTTGTCCGAGACCACCAGCTCAATTTTGATCTTCGGCAGGAAGTCGACGACGTATTCGGCGCCGCGATAAAGCTCGGTGTGGCCCTTCTGGCGCCCGAACCCTTTCGCCTCCGTGACGGTCAGCCCCTGCAGACCGATTTCCTGAAGCGCCTCCTTCACGTCGTCGAGCTTGAACGGTTTGATGATCGCTTCGATTTTCTTCATGTGTAGGTCTCCGGTCGTGCGGGCACGCTACCTGCAGCGAACCGGCGAACAAGGCGAACAGGCGACAGGGCCGCTGAGTTTTCCTGCGGCGCCCGCATTTAAGGCGCCCGTGCACGTCGGACGGGCGCCGTTCCGATGACACGGTGCATGACGACTAGAAGGACGAGGCCATGACCGACTCGCGACACGCCGTGCTCACCGTAGAGGCCATGGGCGCAGCCGATTCCTACGCCGTGGAGCAGGGCCGCTCGGGCGCCGCGCTGATGGATGCGGCCGGCGAAGCAATCGCCGGCGCGATCGCGGAGCGTTGGAGTTCGCGTCCGATCGCGGTGCTGTGCGGTCCGGGCGATAATGGCGGCGACGGCTGGGAGGCTGCGGCCCGGCTGAGCGCGCGGGGCTGGCCGGTGGAGGTGTTCACCCTGAGGCCGAAGCCGGAATTGAAGGGCGACGCCGCGCGGGCGGCTGCAAAATGGCGTGGCGAGGCGAGGGGGCTTGAGGAGTGTGATCCCGAGAGGTTCGACCTGGTCCTTGACGCCTTGTTCGGGGCGGGGCTGTCGCGGCCGCTGGATGGCGAACCCGCCCGGCTCGCGGAGGCGTTCCGGGGCAAGACGGTGATCGCCGCCGACGTGCCCAGCGGCGTGCACGGCGACCGCGCGCGCGCCGAGGGCCCGGCTTTCAAGGCCGCGCTGACCGTCACCTTCCACCGCTTCAAGCCGGCCCATCTGCTGCATCCCGGCCGGGCGGCGTGCGGCGAGATCGTGCTGGCCGACATCGGCATACCGGATGGCTGGGCGAAGCAGGCGGCGCCAATCGCCGAGCATAATCATCCCGATCTGTGGACCGTGCCCGGGCTGGAGATCGAGGTCGGCGCCCACAAGCATCAGCGTGGGCGACTGTGCGTCCTGTCGGGCGGCCACGGCGCATCCGGCGCCGCCCGGCTCGCCGCGCAAAGCGGCCTCGTTGGCGGGGCTGGCTATGTCACACTGCTGTGTCCGCCAGACGCTCTGACCGAATGCGCCGCGTCTCTTCAAGCCGTGGTCACGCGCGCGTTTGGTCCGGAGGCCGATTTCGCGGCGGTTCTGAATGAACACAGGGCGCAGGCGGCGGTTCTGGGCCCCGGCGCCGGCAAGGACGCAGAGACGCGCCGCCGTGTTCTGCAGGCTCTGGATCAGGGGGCGTCTCTGGTCCTGGACGCGGACGCGCTGACGGTGTTCGAGGACGCGCCGCAAGGCCTGTTCGAGGCCCTTCACGAACGCTGTGTGCTGACTCCCCACGCCGGGGAATTCGCGAAGGTGTTTCCGGATCTCGCCGACGGCGTGGAGACAAAGATCGAGATCGCCCGAGCCGCGTCAAGGCGCGCCGGCGCGGTGCTCGTGTTGAAGGGACCGGACACGGTGATCGCTGCGCCGGACGGCCGGGTGCGGGTGAACACCCACGCCTCTGCGCGCCTGTCCACCGCCGGGACGGGCGACGTGCTGGCCGGGGTGATCGGCGCGCTCATGGCCCAGGGCGCTGGTGCTTTCGAGGCGGCGAGTGCGGCGGTGTGGGTTCATGGCGAGGCCGGACGCCGCCTCGGACCGGGCGACACGGCGGGGGAGCTGATCGCGCGCCTGCCCGGTGCGCTGCGCCATGTCCGGGACATGCAATCGCGCAAGACAGCGTTGCGCCGCCTGATCCAGTCCTGACGCTAGCCGAGCCGCCCGCGTTTGCGTATAGCCGGACGGGTAGCCCGCCGGTTGATTTGCGCCAAAGGACCGTAATGTCTGACGAACCCAAGCTGTCCAAGACCGACCAGGAAGCCCTCGACTTCCATAGCGCAACCCCAGCCGGCAAGATCGCGCTTCGACCCACCAAACCCATGGCGACGCAGCGCGATCTCGCGCTGGCCTATTCACCGGGCGTCGCCGCGCCGGTGCGCGCCATCGCGGAAAACCCCGACGCGGTCTACGATTACACGTCGAAGGGCAATATGGTGGCGGTGGTGTCCAACGGCACCGCGATCCTGGGGCTGGGCAATCTCGGCCCGGCGGCGTCCAAGCCCGTGATGGAAGGCAAGGCGGTTCTGTTCAAGCGCTTCGCCGACATCGACGCTTTCGACCTGGAGATCAAATACACCGACGCGGATCGGTTCATCGATTGCGTCGCCGGGTTCGGCGACACGTTCGGCGGAATCAACCTGGAAGACATAAAGTCCCCGGAGTGCTTTGAAATCGAACGTCGTTTGCGCGACGAGCTGGACATTCCCGTGTTCCATGACGATCAGCACGGGACCGCCATCATCGCCGCAGCCGGGCTGATGAACGCGCTCCATCTGACCGACCGCAGGTTCGAGGACATAAAGGTGGTGCTCATCGGCGCGGGCGCGGCCGGCCTGTCGGTGCTGGAGCTCATCAAGTCGCTGGGCGTGCAGCACGACAACGTCACCATCATCGACGTGAAGGGCGTGGTGCACGACAAGCGCAACGACCTGCACGACAAGCTCAGACAGCATGCGCGCCGCACCGATCTGCGCACGCTGGAAGAGGCGATGGTGGACGCCGACGTGATGCTGGGCCTGTCGGCCGGCGGGATCGTGAAGCCGGAGATGGTCAAGACCATGGCGCGCGATCCGATCATTTTCGCCATGGCGAACCCGACGCCGGAAATCATGCCCGACCTGGTCCGCCAGGTGCGCTCGGACGCGATCATGGCCACGGGGCGGTCCGATTTTCCGAACCAGGTCAACAATGTGCTGGGCTTTCCTTATATCTTCCGCGGGGCGCTCGACGTGCGCGCCACGACCATCAATGAGGAGATGAAGCTAGCGGCTGCGCGTGCGTTGGCCGATCTGGCGCGTCAGGACGTGCCCGACGAGGTGAGCGCGGCGAACCGGTCCGAGGGGCTGCAATTCGGGCGCGACTACATCATACCGTCCCCCTTCGATCCCCGCCTGATCAGCTTCGTGCCGCCCTATGTGGCTCGTGCGGCTGTGGAATCCGGCGTGGCGCGCATTCCGCTCGCCGACGATCAGACCTATCGCCGCACGCTGGCCCGCCGCCTCGATCCCACAGCGGCGCTGCAGCAGCGTGTCACCGACGCGATCAAGGGGTCCGGCAAGCGCATCGTGTTCGCCGAGGGCGAGGAGCCCGCGGTCATTCGCGCCGCCTTCGCCTTCAAGAATCAGGGCCTGGGAGAGCCGGTCCTGGTGGCCCGCGACGACGTGGCGCGCGCCAATATGCGCGAGCTCGGCCTGCCCGAAGACGGGCTGGAGATCTGGAACGCGCGCCTGTCCGACCGCAATTCCGACTATGCCGACTGGCTGTACAAGCGCTTGCAAAGGCGGGGTTATCTGCGCCGGGACGTGCAGCGTCTGGTAAACAATGACCGCAATGTCTTTTCCGCCTGCATGCTGAAATTCGGCGATGCGGACGGCATGGTGACGGGGGTCACTCGCCACTTCACCAACACCTTGTCGGATGTGCGCCTGGTGCTCGACCAGGCGCCCGGCAAGACGGTGATGGGGCTTTCGGTGGCGCTGGCCCAGGGGCGGATGCTGGTGATCGCGGACACCAATGTGTGCGAGTTTCCGGATGCCGGGGACCTGGCCGACATCGCCGAGGGCGCCGCCCATGCGGCGGCGCGGTTGGGGTTGAGGCCGAGAGTGGCGTTCATGAGCTATTCGACGTTCGGAAACCCGCCGGGCGACCGGACGGAGAAAGTCCAGAGGGCGGTCGAGTTGCTGGACGAGCGCGGCGTAGCCTTTGAATATGAAGGAGAAATGGCGGTCGATATCGCGCTCGACCCGGACCACCACACGGTCTACCCGTTCTCGCGCCTGTCCGACGCGGCGAACGTGCTGGTGATGCCGGCGGTGCATTCGGCGTCCATCGCCACGCGGCTCCTGAAGGCGGCCGGCGGGGCGACGGTGATCGAGGGGCTTTTGATCGGATTGGAGAAATCGGTCCAGGTGGCCCGCGTGGGGGCGTCGGTGTCCGACATCGTCAACCTGGCCGGCATGGCCAGCTACGACCTCACCGGCGATGCGGTGAAGGCGGCGGAGTAATCCGGCCGTTTCTCGTGGAGCGCGCCCGCAGACGGGTGAAACCACCCCCCGCAGTCATGAAGCCGTTCATCTTCGCGCCGGCGTCGCAGCCGCGTTCGCCGGCGCCGCCGCTCCATGACCGGGCTTATGGCCGAACGGGGCGGTTCGGCCTAGCTTGACCCGAACGACGCTGCAAGGACGCTCCCATGGCCGCCGGCCGTTCCGCCAGAGACCTCACAAAGGGCCCCGTCTTCGGCCATATCGTGCGCATGGTCGCGCCCATGAGCGCCGGCATCGTGGCGATGATGCTCGTCGGCGTGGTGGACTCCTACTGGGTCGGCAAGCTCGGCACCGCCCAGCAGGCCGCCGTACAGTTCGTGTTCCCGGTCTCGATGCTGGTGATGAGCGTGGCCATCGGGCTTGGCGCCGGCGCGGTGTCGGTGGTGGCGCGCGCGGCCGGGCGCGGCGACGGCGAGCGCACGCGCAGGGTGGCCACCGACGCAGTGACCCTGTCCTTCGTCGTGGTGGCGGCGGTGTCGGCGGTGGGCGTCGTGATGATCGATCCCTTGTTCCGGGCCATGGGCGCCACGGACGAGATGATGCCCCATGTGCGCGACTATATGGTGATCTGGTTCGCCGGCATCGTCTTCGTCGTGGGCCCCATGGTGGCCAGCAACATCCTTCGCGCGCTGGGCGACGCGATCCTGCCCAGCCTGATCATGATCCTGGCCGCCGTCATAAACATGGGCCTCACCCCGCTGTTCATCTTCGGCTGGGGCCCGATCCCGGAGATGGCGGTGCAGGGCGCGGCCCTGTCTTCGCTGGTCGCCAATTTCTGCGTCTTCCTGATCGCCCTGGCGCTGCTGGTGTTCCGCGAGAACCTGCTGGACCTGTCCTGGCCCGGCTTTCACGAGATCTGGTGGAACTGGCGCGAGATCGCCCGCATCGGCGCGCCGGCGGCCGGCTCCAACATGATCGGCCCGGCCTCCAACGCCATCGTGCTGGCGGCCGTGGCCCGCTTCGGCGAGGCGGCGGTGGCCGGCTTCGGCGTCGCCATGCGGGTGGAGGCCTTCTTCATCATCCCGCTGTTCGCGCTCTCCGGCACCATCGGCCCGATCACCGGCCAGAACGGCGGCGCGGGCCTCACCGGCCGCGTGCGCGAGGCGTTCGCCAAATCCTTCGCCTTCTGCCTCGCCTGGGGCCTTGGCATGGCGTGCGTCCTGTTCATCCTGGGCGATTATCTGGCGCCGCTCTTCCTGCCCAGCGAGGACGGCCAGCGCGTCGCCGAAGTCTTCTGGGACATCGCCCCCTTCGCCATTTTCGGCTACGGCATCGCCATGGCCGCCGCCGCCGGCTTCAACGGCCTTGGCCGCCCGCTCTACGGCGTCGCGGTGAACGCCGCGCGCGGCTTCGTGCTGATCGCGCCGCTGGCCTGGCTCGGCGGCACGCTTGGCGGCGCCACCGGCACGATCTGGGGCGTCTTCGCCGCCAATCTGATCATTGGTGTCGCCGCCGCTTTCTACGTGCTGAAGCTCGCCCCGCTCACCGCCGAGGACGGCCGCCGGCGCCCGGGCAAGGGCGCGGCGGCGGGGCTGGCGAAGGACCCGGCGGAGTAGGGGGCTTCCTGTTTCAGCAAGGGCCTATCCACCGCCTCTTTCCCGGTCCCGGCCTGCGCCGGGATTTACTCCGGCCGGGACCCAGACCTCAGCCGCACCGCCACGCGCCGTCTGGGCCCCGGCCTCCGCCGGGGAAGAGAGTCAGGCAGATTCAGCGTCCAAACCTCCCCGTCGATCCATGCCGGCGATTTTCGCAAGCGGCTGGGCGAGTCAAGGCCGGGCCTTCGGCCCGCCGCGAAGCGGTCTAAAGAGCCTTGACTCGCCCAGCCGCCCTTGCGGTTTCCTCCAGCATGGATCGATGGGGCGGTGCTACTCCGTTTTCCTCCCCCGCTTGCGGGGGAGGTGCGCCGCGCGAAGCGTGGGGCGGAGGGGGGAGCGGGAGAACGCCTTCAATAGCCGGCGCATGTGAGACGCCCGTGATCCCCCCCTCCGTCCGCTTCGGGCGCGTTCGGCCCGTCGACCCATCCCCCGGATGGCTCTTTGGGGCCTCACCCCCCGTAAACGGGGGAGGAAACCTCTTTGAAGCGGGCGTCAACTTTGACAATCGCCCCCCTTCACCCACAGCCAGCCATTTTCGCAGCGCGCCGGACGGGTCAAGGCCGCGCCTTCGGCCCGCCTCTCCGCGGCGACCGGGCAAAGCCCGGTCGGCCTTGACGCGACCGGCTTAAGCTGTGGGGGGTGAGCGCCGGTCCGCGAAGCGGATCAATCGAGCCAGTGGCTTGATTGAAGGCGGCGAACGGGCCGGCAGGCCCCAGGCGTGGGGTTAAGGGGGGGGTGTGGGAAGGGGTGTCCCCGGTTTTCCACGCTCCGGCGCCCCAACTCGCTTTCCCGGCGAAGGCCGGGACCCAGAACGGCACGCGCCGCATCCGGAGACACCTGGACGCCAGTCTCCCCCGTAAACGGGGAGGAAACCGGTGTGAAGCGCTCCCCGCCATCTAAACGCTTGCCCCGCTTTGCAACTTCTGCAAGCTTCGCCCTGGGCTGATGATATCGGGCGGGGAATGGCATGAGTTTCAAGGACAAGGTCGCCGGCGTCGCTGCGCGTCTGGAAAATGTGCGCGGGCGGGCGGGTCTGGGCGAGGAGGCCACCAAGACGGCGGTTGTTCTGCCCTTCCTTCAGGCGCTGGGGTATGACGTGTTCAATCCCGGCGAGGTGCAACCGGAATTCACCGCCGACGTGGGCGTGAAGAAGGGCGAGAAGGTCGATTTCGCCATTTTCCTCGGCGGGCAGGTCGAGATCATTGTCGAGGTCAAACCCGTCACCTGCAATCTGGCCGAAGCGCAATACAGCCAGCTTTACCGCTATTTCGGCGTCACCGACGCCCGTATCGCGCTCCTGACCAATGGCGAGGAATACTGGTTCTTCACCGATATCGACGCCGCCAACAAGATGGATGAGCGCCCGTTCTTCAAGCTCTCCCTGTCCGCCTTTGACGACGGCGATCTCCGCGAGCTGGAGAAATTCACCAAGGCGGCCTTTTCCATCGACCAGGTGCGCTCCACCGCCGCCAGCCTGAAATACACGCGGCTGGCGGCCCAGTACCTGTCCCAGCAGATGATCGAACCGGACGACGAGTTCGTGCGCATCGTCGGCAAGGCCTTCTATGACGGAAATCTCACCGGAAAGGTGGTGGAGCGCCTGAAACCCAATGTGAAGCGCGCCTTCGAAGACCTGATCCGGTCGCGCGTGCGCAGCCGGCTGGAAGCCGCGCTGGGCGATGAAAGCACCGACGATACCGGCGGCGCCGCCGATCCGGGCGCCGAGGTGCTACCGCCCGATGACGGGATCATCACCACTGAAGAGGAGCTGCAGGCCTTCTATATCGTTCGCGCCATCGCGGCGGAGATCGTCGATCCCGCCCGCATCGCGATCCGCGATCAGAAAAGCTATTGCGGCATCCTGTTCGACGACAACAACCGCAAACCCGTCTGCCGCCTGTTCTTCGACGGCAAGAAGAAGTCCGTCTCCATCTTCGACGCGGACAAGACCGAAACCAAGCATGAGGTGGAGGGGCCGGAGGGGCTGTATCGGTTCGTCGGCGAGATTCGGGCGACGATTGCGGCCTACCGATGAGCACTTATGACGATGCGCATGAGCGAGATTTTGTTCTCCTGAATCGCCAGGTCGAAAACCTCCAGCTCCAAGCTCGGCTGCATAAAGTCGCGCACGCTCCAATATTTTTGTTTTTACTTCATAAATTTCGATGCGATGACGACGACATTTATGAAAGCATCACTGATGAAGGAAATGATTGTGGCGTTGATGCCGTTTATATTCAATCTCAAGGTGCCGACCCTGTAATTCACATATTTCAATCCAAATTTCATTTATCTGTAGGCCGGTCAAGAAAGCCATTTAAGTATGCAAACCTCGATAAGATATCGAGATTTTTCGAGATTGTTAGAAATCGTGAAATTGCTTTGGATAGAGTCGCAAATTTTAAGCTAATTCATAAAATTGAAGAAATCAGAGAGAAAATTGAAGACGGTTTTCCGAAAATTATTGTCTGGCTTGTTAGTAATGGTAAGCCAGCAGTTCCGCACGAAATTGAGCCAGTTGCTAGCCGTTTGAGAAGTAACAGTATTGAAGTTCGAGAATGTCACTTAGAGGATCTTGTTGACCTGTGCGTGAAAAGACGAAATGTCGTAAGCAATCGCCAGTTTGTTGCACGAGAGGCGGGTTTAATTCAGCACGCACAATTCGGTGTTGAGGGTGCGATTGGGTTAATTTCTGCCCGTGAGTTATACCGCCTTGTACAGGATCGAGCTGATCATGAAAAAATTGACTTTTCCCTCTTTGACATAAACGTGCGTGGTTTTCTTGGATTGGAGAATGATATAAATAAAAGCATATTTAAAAGTGCATCATCTTCGGAAAACTATAAATTTTGGGCACTCAATAATGGTATAACGATGATTGCATCATCAAAACGCATTTCTCTTCTGAGTGATACGCCAAAATTTGAAGTAAAAAATTTGAATATTGTGAATGGCGCTCAAACCTGCAGTGCAATATTTGAATCTATGAAAGATTTTGATCCTGATTTTTCAAGATATGAGAAGCTCAGTGTTTTATTCAGAATATTTTTTACGGAAGATGTTGATCTTATCGAGCAAATTGCAATTTCAACAAATAGTCAATCGCGTGTTAATCCCCGAGACTTGAAAGCAAATGACGTATTGCAGATAGAAATCCAAGATGAATTGCGCAAGTACGGAATAAATTATATAAGAAAACGAGGTGTTTTTGCTGTGGATGAAGGGCTTTACCCGCTTGATGCTCTTAAGGCTGGGCAGATTATACTTTCATACCTTAGGGGTCAACCGGATCGCGCTAAGAGAAACTCAGATGATATATTTGATACCTATTACTACAAAATATTTTCACGTTTAGATGTTTCTAAGTTTATTAGAGGTGTCGATTTATATCGTAAGGTGATTGATAAAAGAGAAGAGGTGGAAGAAGAAATAAAAAGAAGAGGTGCAAACCGGGTTGACGATGACTTTGTGACATATGGCGTCTTCCACATTCTAGCCGTTTGCGCGGCGCTTGAAGAACGGGATGGTCGTCCTGATAGCGACGATCAACTGATCTCCTACGCGATAAGAATTATTTCTCAGGTCCTTCGGAGAAAAGGAGTGCCTGCGTATTATACGTTTTTCAGAAGCCCGCACGCGACGCGAGAACTGCTCTCAGCACCAATTCAGCCAGACTTATTTGAAGAATTTGGAGGATAATTCAGCGACGGTGTGGAATAGTGAGGGGCGGCTGTCCACCCCCTAATCCAGCTCCACAGCCTCAACGCGCCCGTTCTCCAGCACCAGCGCGATCTCGCCGCGTTTCAGCTTCAGGGCTTCGTCGCCGAAGACCTGGCGGCGCCAGCCGGTGAGGGCGGGGATGTCGGCGGCGTCGTCGGCGGCGAGCTGTTCCAGGTCGGGGACCGTGGCGATGAGGCGGGCGGCGACGCCCTCCTGTTCGGCGACCACTTTCAGGAAGACTTTCAGGAGCTCCACCACCGGGCCGATATTGCCGGCGGGCGGCGGGCGGCGGTCGATCTCGGGGGCGTTCGCCTTGGGGTCGGCGAGGGCCGCGGCGAGCTGCTCCAGCAGGCGCTCGGCGGGTTTTGAGCGTTCGAAGCCGCGCGGCACGGCGCGCAGACCGGCCAGATCGTCCGGCGTCGCCGGGGCGGCCTGGGCGAGCTCGTAGAGGCCGTCATCCTTCATGATGCGGCTGCGCGGAATGTCGCGGGTCTGGGCCTCGCGCTCGCGCCAGGCGGCGGCGGCTTTCAGGGCGGCGAGATATTTCGGCGTGGTCTTGCGCAGCTTGAGGCGCTTCCAGGCGTCGTCCGGGTCCATTCTGTAGGTGGCCGGGTTGGACAGAAGGCGCATCTCCTCGGCGAGCCAGGCGTCGCGGCCGGCCTCGGTGAGCTTGTCCTGCAGGATGGGATAGAGATCGCGCAGGAAGGTGACGTCGGCCAGCGCATAGGTCTTCTGCTTGTCGCTCAGGGGCCGGCGCGACCAGTCGGTGAAGCGCGAGCCCTTGTCCACGTCGCCGCCCAGAAGCGCGCGCACCAGATTGTCGTAGCTGATGGAATCGCCCAGGCCCACGGCCATGGCGGCCACCTGGCTGTCGAACAGGGGCGCCGGGATCAGGCCGTTTCCGAGATTGTAGAAGATCTCCAGATCCTGGCGGCAGGCGTGGAAGACCTTCAGCACGGCCTGGTTTCTGAGCAGCTCGAAGAAGGGGGAAAGGTCGATACCCTCGGCCAGCGGGTCGATGAGCACCTCGCGCGCGCCGCCGGCCGCCTGGATCAGGCAGAGCTGGGGCCAGAAGGTGCTCTCGCGCATGAACTCGGTGTCCACGGCGACGAAATCGGCCCGGGCGAGGTCGTCACAGGCGGCTTGAAGGGCGGGGGTGTCGGCGATCCATTCCATGGGCGGCGTACCTAGACCGATCTGCGGCGTTTGGCGAGCGGCGCTTTCACGCCGCAGCGCTCCGCCGGCGCACCACCATCCGCCAGGCGAAGAACAGTGCCATGAGCGCCGATCCGGCCGCGACGAACCAGAAGGCGGCCTGGACGTCGAGCCCCAGCGTGGCCAGCAGGAACAGGACGAAGGGGCCGATCGTGGCGGCGGCGCCGTTCATGATGCTGGCCGCCGCCAGCAGGCGGCCCCGGCGTTCAGGATCGGCGCGCCGCTGGGTCATCGCCTGGAGCGGCACCAGGAACAGGCCGCCGGACACCGCCGCGCCGCACAGATCGATGAGCACGCGGGTGTTGTCGGGGTCGGCGATGAAGGCCTGCATGCCGACGAGATCGCCGGAGGGCGCCAGCCCGCTGGTGTGGATCGCCAGGTCTGCGGAGAAGCCGGCCAGGCCCAGCCCGCCGATGACGGTGAACAAAAGCGCGTCCTCGCCGCGATTGAGCACGCCGGTGGCGAGCGCCCCCAGCATGGCGCCCACGGTGAACAGGACCTGGAACACCACCACCACGCTTTCATCGGCGCCCAGCGCGTTGCGGGCGAACAGGGGCAGCACGGTGAGCACCGCCGCGCTCATCATCCAGAACCAGGCGACGCCCAGGGCCGGGCGGAACACCTCGCGCGCCCGGTAGAGAAAGCCGAGCATGCGCGCGGTCTCCGCCGCGATGTTGAAGCTGACCTTCATCTGCGGATCGCAGGCGGGCGCCGGCGCGCCCTGGCGCATGCCCAGCCAGCCCAGCACCGCCACGCTCACCAGGATGGCGCCGACGACGAGGCCGCCGCCCGGCTGGGCGATCAGGAGGGTGGCGCCGATGGCGCCGCCCAGGATCGCCACATTGATGGCGCCGGACATGAGCGCATTGGCCGTCACAAGCTCGCCGGGGGCCAGAAGGGTCGGCATGGCCGAGGTGCGCGCCGGGATGAAGAAGGCGGTCTGCACCCCCATCATGAACAGCACGGCGAGAAGGATGAAGGGCTGGTTCAGGACAAAGCCGATCCCGGCGGCGAGCATCAGCCCGATCTCGGCGAATTTCAGCACCCGCATGATCTTCGTGCGGTCGAACCGGTCGGCCACCTGTCCGGCCACCGCCGAGAACAGGAAAATCGGCAGGGTGAAGACGGTCGCGGCGACGGGCGTCATCTGGTCGGGCGGCATGCCGAAGACGGTGAGGCCCTGATAGGTGGCCAGCACCACCAGCGACCAGCGGAACAGATTGTCGTTGAAGGCGCCGAAGACCTGGCCGATCCACATCGGCAGATAGCGGCGCTGCGTCATCAAAGAGGCGGCGAGTTTCAGGCTCATCTAGCGGCCCTCCGCTTCAAGAACGCGGGTGCGCGACTCGATGCGGGTTTCAAGCTCCGCCATGAAGGAGTCCTTGTCCATGCCCGGCGCGATGGGATCGAGAAACTCCAGCACGACCCGGCCCTTGCGTTTGAGAAAGCTCTGCCGGTCCCAGGCGAGGCCCAGAGTGGTGGCGACGGGCGTGCAGGGGCGCTGCAGCCCGTCATAGAGCCGCCAGACGCCGCTGCGGTAGGCGTGCTTCTCACCCACCGCGGAGAGATGGCCTTCGGGATAGATCAGCACGTCGCGGGGATCCTTGCGCAGCTGGTCGACGCCGGCCTGCAAGCTGGCGCGGGCCGCTTCGCCGCCCTTGTTGGACAGGCAGACGGCGCCGGCCTTTTTCAGGATCCGCCCCACCAGCGGGTAGGTCAGAAGATGGTCGCCCGCCACGAAGGCGATGCGCGCGACCTGGCTGAGCATGACGAAGCCGTCGCCCCAGCTCTGGTGCTTGGCGGCGATCACCACCGGGTCTTCAGGCAGGCGGTCGCGGCCGCGAATCTCGATCCGGATCCCGGCGATCCATCGCAGCGCGGCGACCTGGGCGGAGCCGTACATCATCAGCCCCCAGCCCAGCAGCGCGCGGCCGGGGACCAGCGCCAGCAGGGTGCACACAAGCGCGAACACAGCGGTGATCAGCCAGTAGGCGATCTCGTAACCGATGGAGCGGATCCAGGTCTCCAGGCCGGCGCGGGACATGGCGCTCTCCTTGGACGGGCTGTGATCATGGGTGAAGTCGGTCATGGCCTACGCCTCCCGTAACGCGGCGTGGGCGGCGCGGGCGAGGGAGCCCGCCCGGTTCGTCATCAACACCTCGAAGCGGCCCGCCATGCGGTGGGCAGCCGGCTGCAGCACCACGCCCAGGGCGGCGGCGGTCTTGATCTCGGCGTTCCCGCGCGGGCAGTCGCCCTCGGCCATGGCCTGTTCGATCCGCGCCGCGATGAGGCTCGTGGGGTCGGGCCGGCCCGGCGTGTCGGTGCGGCCGAAGCGGAACATGTGGGTGATGTGATACTCGAACAGCACCCGGTCCTCGTCGGCGGCCTTGCAATAGGCGGCGACGACGCGCTGCACCGCCTCGGTGAAATCGCCGGCGCCGGACAGCGCCTCGTCGACGAGGGCGTAAATCCGCGCATGGATGGTCTCGAACAAGGCCAGCGCCAGGGCGTCCTTGTTCTTGAAATGGCGGTAGATCAGGCCCTCGCTGACCCCAGCCGCCGCCGCGATCTCACGGGTGGAGACCCCGTCCACGCCGGTCCGGGCGAACAGGGTGAGGGCGCCGCGCTCGATGCGCGCCTTGGCGCTGCCGTCGGCTGCGGTGACCCCGCGCGCTTCGGCGCCGGAATGGGCCGCGTCGTCCATGTCGTGCCTGGCCATGCCTCGTCTCCGTCGTCTGCGCCGGGCGGCGCGCTCGGGTGTAAGTGAGCGTTCACTCACATCGCCGTTCTGCCTGATCGTGAGGCGCGGGTCAAGAGCGAGTGAGCGTTCACTCACATTTTTCGAGTGCGTGGCTGAGGCTGCTGCGTGCGCTCAACGGGACGCGCCGGGGTGAGTCTGCATGGACGGGAGACGCGCCCTAGCGGGGAGCCGGCCTGCGGGCGGTGAAGGCTTCGGCCTCCAGCGCCCGTGTTCGGGTCTCCACCACGCGCTCCAGCTCCGCCATGAAGGCGCGGGAATCCTCCCTGGCCTGAATCGGCGTCAGGAACTCGATCACCGCTTCGCCGGGATGAAGCCGCTTGTCCTGCTGCGGCCAGAAACAGCCCAGATTGGTGGCCACGGGCACGACAGGGCGGGAGAGGGCGCGGGCCAGCTTCCACACGCCGCGGCGATAGCGCTTCTTCGATCCCACCTCGGTGAGCCCGCCTTCTGGAAAGATCAGCGCTTCGCGCCCGTCGCGGGCCAGGCGCGCCACGCCGTCGTCGAAGGCGCCGGCGGCGCGCTTGCCGGCGGCGTCGTCCACCACCACCGCCTCGGCCTTCTTCAGATACAGACCGACTACGGGAAAGCGCAGCATGTGGTCGCCGATCACATAGGCGAGCCGGGGGTCGCGCGCCAGGTGACACAGCCCGTCGCCATAGGACTGGTGCTTGGCCGCGAAAACCGCCGGGCCGAGACCGGAGAGATGGTGCAGGCCGCGATAGGTTATCCGAACCCCGCACAGCCTGAGCCAGCCGCGGAACAGCTTTGCGAACAAGCCCACTGCGGCCACCGCCGGGCCGCGCCCCGGCAGGAGCAGGACCGGCAGGCAGAGAACCGCCAAGACGCCGGCCAGAGCCCAGAACCCGTAAAAGAAAATGTGTCCGCGCATCCGCGCAAGCTTCTCCTGTTCGCCGGGTTCGGCAAGACATGCCGCGGAGCAGTTCATGGAGGGCGGCGAAGCCCGTCCCCGCCTTGACAGACGGGGCGGTTTCCATGCTTTTCCGGCCTTCTCAAAGACGCCGTCCAGATCGAAACGGAATTTCCATGCACGCCTATCGCACCCATACGTGCGGAGAGCTGCGCAAGCCCGATGTGGGCTCCACTGCGCGGCTGTCCGGCTGGATCCACCGCAAGCGCGACCATGGCGGCTTGCTGTTCGTGGATCTGCGCGACCATTACGGCCTGACTCAAGTCGTGCTGGAGCCGGACAATCCCAATTTCGAGACGCTGGAGCGCCTGCGCGTTGAGAGCGTGGTTCAGGTCACCGGCGAAGTGGTGGGGCGTTCGCCGGAGACGGTGAACGCGAACCTGCCCACCGGCGAGGTGGAGCTGCGGGTGGTGGATCTCTCCATCCATTCCGAAGCCCAGGAATTGCCGCTGCCCGTGTTCGGCGAGCCGGACTGGTCTGAGGAGGTGCGCCTGAAGCATCGCTATGTGGATCTGCGCCGCGACAGCCTGCACAAGCGCATCGTGCTGCGCGCCCAGATCATCGACTCGCTTCGCCGGCGCATGGTGGAGCAGGGCTTTCTGGAATATCAGACGCCGATCCTGACGGCCTCCAGCCCTGAAGGCGCGCGCGATTTCCTGGTGCCGTCCCGCCTGCATCCGGGCAAGTTCTACGCACTGCCCCAGGCGCCGCAGCAGTTCAAGCAGCTGATCATGGTCGCGGGCTTCGACAAGTATTTCCAGATCGCGCCGTGCTTCCGCGACGAAGACGCCCGCGCCGACCGCGCGCCGGGCGAGTTCTACCAGCTCGACATGGAGATGAGCTTCGTCGAGCAGGAAGACGTGTTCCAAGCCATCGAGCCGGTCCTCGCCGGCGTGTTCCGCGAATTCGCCGCCGGGCGCGCGGTCTCCGACGACGCCTTCCCGCGCATTCCCTACGCCGAGGCCATGCGCAAGTACGGCTCCGACAAGCCGGATCTTAGAAACCCCATCGAGATGCAGGGCGTGACCGGGCACTTCGCCGGTTCGGGCTTCAAGGTCTTCGCGGGGATGATCGAGAAGAATCCGAAGGTCGAAGTCTGGGCCATTCCGGCGCCGAAGGGCGGCTCCAGAGCCTTCTGTGATCGCATGAACAGTTGGGCGCAGAAAGAAGGTCAGCCGGGGCTGGGCTATATCTTCTGGCGCGAAGAGAACGGCGCGATCGAAGGCGCCGGACCCATCGCCAAGAATATCGGCCCTGAGCGCACTGAAGCCATCCGCACCCAGCTGGGCCTGGAACCGGGCGACGCGGTGTTCTTCGCCGCCGGTGTTCCGAAGGACTTCACGGCCTTCGCCGGGAACGCCCGCAACCGGGTGGGCCGCGAGCTGGAGCTCTATGAGGACAATGTCTTCAAATTCTGCTGGATCGTCGATTTCCCCATGTATGAATGGGATGAAGAGCACAAGAAGGTCGAGTTCTCTCACAACCCGTTCTCCATGCCGCAGATGGATCCCGACGCCTTCATGGCGCTGGACAAGGACGATTATGACGCGCTGCTGGGCATGAGCGCCTATCAGTACGACATCGTCTGCAACGGGGTTGAGCTGTCCTCCGGCGCAATCCGGAACCACCGCCCGGACGTCATGTTGAAGGCGTTCGAATACGCCGGCTACGGCGCCGACGTGGTGGAGGAGGCGTTCGGCGGCATGCTCAACGCCTTCCGCTACGGCGCCCCGCCCCACGGCGGCATCGCGCCGGGCGTGGACCGCATCGTCATGCTGCTCGCCGGGGTCGAGAACCTGCGCGAAGTCGTGATGTTCCCGAAGGACCAGCAGGCTCGCGACCTGATGATGAATGCGCCGGCCTATGCCGAGCCTCGTCAGTTGAAGGAGCTGCACCTTCGCACCGTTATCCCGGATGAGAAGAAATAGGTCTCGACCAGGCCGATGGTTCAAAAAGCCCCGGCGATCCCGCCGGGGCTTTTTTGTCCAACCCACCCCCGGCACGGCGCTTGCTCTGACCCGCGCAGAGACGCCTTTTGCGTCCCGCTTTGCGACGGGGAGCCCCTTATGACCGAGCCTGTCCTGATCGACTGGAATGACGACAAGCGCGCCGAGTTTCGCAACGGCGTCATGCTGGCGCGTCATCGTCTTCACCTGGCGCCGGAATTCACCGATCTGGCGCTGGCGGCGCTGCTTAATCGTCATCCGCGTGAATTGATCGATTTCTGCACCATGGGCGAGGATCCGGCCGACCGCGAAAGCTGGCGGGCGGGAGACCCGGGGGACATGAGCGGCGGGGAGCTTCTCGAAGCGGTTCGCCAGGGCAAGCTGTGGATCAATCTGCGCGAGGCGATGAACACCGACCCGGTCTACAAGCCCCTGTTCGAGGCCGTGTTCTCGCAGTTGAAGAAACTCAATCCCGGATACAAGCCGGTGCGCATGTATGGCGGCATCCTGATCAGCTCGCCCAAGGCCCAGGTCTTCTACCATTCCGACGTCTCGGAGACGCTGCTTTTGCACGTGAAGGGCCGCAAGCGCTTCCGGATTTATCCGCCGCGCGCGCCCTGGCTGTCGGATGATTGTATGGAGAACATTCTCCATAGGACCCAGACTGAAGACGTGCCGTTCGACCCGAACTGGGACGCCGATGCGGCGACGGTGGACCTGACGCCCGGTGATTTCGTGTCCTGGCCGCTCCATGCGCCGCACCGGGTGGTCAATCTGGAAGGGCTGAACGTCTCCATCACCTGCGAGGTCGTGACCCGCGAATCTGTGATGAAGAACGCCGTTCTGCACGCCAACGGCGCCCTGCGCCGCATGGGGATGACGCCGCGCTCCACGCGCGCCGACGGGCTGCAGGCCTACGCCAAGCTCGCTGTGTCGCGATGCTGGAAGGCGATGGAGAAGCTCACCGGCCGCGCCAGCCGGCCGCTGCCGAAGAGCGAAACCACGTTTGACATCGATCTGGCCAGCGAGACCGGGTTTCGCGACCGCGCCGCCGCCTGACCTTTCCACGAATTAAGATGGGCGATCGCCGGCGGCTCTCTAGGGTGAGGCCGCCGGCGCCTGACTTCGCGCCGGGATCTTGAACCTGGAGGGCCGCCCATGATCCGTTTCATCGCCGCCGCACTGGCGTGCGCCGTTGTCTCTGGTCCCGCCCTGGCCCAGCTGCCAGAACCGCTCGAGGCGGCCTTGTCGGTTCAGCCGCGCGAGGTGCGGCCGAGCGGTCTTGATTTCCGGTTGGAGAATGACGGAGAGGGGGTCACGGTTCGCGTCGACCTTTCCGCCGGCGAGCCGCGCTATACGCTGCTGGAGCCCGCCGAATCCGACCTCACCGAAATCGAGCGCGGCCTGTGGGAGGATTTTCTCGACCCGGAAGGCGACGCCTTCGTTGAAGAGGACGCGGAAAACGGCGAGTCCGGCGGATCGCTGATCGAGCCGGTGAATTTGCGCAGCGTGGTCGGCGATTCGGCGACGCTCGAGCGCGAGGAGGCGGGCCTTCTGGTCTATCGCTTCACGCCGCAGGCCATGCCCATGGGCGATGACGACGATCCGATGATGGCGCGCCTGGGCGAGCATCTGACCGGCGAGATCGCCGTGGATCCGGTCCGTGGAGAGCCGGCCTGGCTGCGCCTGTCCGCGCCGGAGAGTTTCAAGCCGCACATGGCGGTCCGGATCAGCGATTTCGCACTGAGCCAGACCTTCGTTCACGAACCTGCCCTGGCCGGTCCGCGCCTGCAGCGCCTGGAGATGGGCTTGTCCGGATCCGCGGCGTTCCAGCAATTCAGCCAGGCCATGGTGATGGAGTTCTCCAACATGGTGTTCGCCGGCTCTCAGTCGCAGCCGGACGATCTTGGCGAGAGCGCGGAGTCGCCCTAGCTAGGGGGCATGGCACTGAACCTGGTCAAACTCTGCGTCGGGGCGGACGGGATCGAAGATCTGGAGGCCTGGCGCGATACGGTCGCTCCGGGCGGGAAGCCGATGCCCCACACGACCCGGATGACGCCCAAACGGGCGAAGGAGCTGCTGGACGGCGGTTCGCTCTACTGGGTCATCAAACGTGTAATCCAGGCGCGGCAAACCATTCTCGATCTTGAGGAGTTCACGGACAGCGCCGGGATCAAGCGCTGCACGATCTGGCTCGACAACGAGATCGTGCGCACCGCGCCGAGCCCGAAACGTCCGTTCCAGGGCTGGCGCTATTTCAAGGCCGAAGACGCCCCGGCCGACCTGTCGGTTCAGACCGGCGGCGAAGAGTTGCCGGACGATCTGCGCCAGAAGCTGATCGAAATCGGCGCCTGGTAGGCGTCAGACCGCCCGGTTGTCGATGAGGCGGGTCTTGCCCACGCGCACCGCTGCGAGCACGCGGGCCGGCGCCGCGACCGGACCGTCGGGCAGCGCTTGCAGCGTATCGGCGCAGCGCGCCTCGATATAATCCACGCTATCGAAGACGGTTTCACCGGCCTTGAGGGCGTCCGCCTGGGCAGCCTCCACCGCCGCGCCGGCGCGCAGGGCCTGCGCGAAATCGGCCAGGATGACGTTCAGCCGGGCGGCCCGCTGGCGGTCGTCCGCCGACAGATAGGCGTTGCGAGAAGACAGGGCGAGTCCGTCAGGCTCGCGTACGGTTTCGCCGGCGACGATCTCCACACCGAGATCGAGATCGACGGCGAGGCGGCGGATCACCAGAAGCTGTTGATAATCCTTCTCGCCGAACACGGCGATATCGGGCCTGACCTGATTGAGCAGCTTGGTCACCACGGTGGCGACGCCGGCGAAGAAGTGCGGCCGCGCCGCGCTCTCCAGGCCCTCGGCCGGGCCGCTGAGACTCACAGTCGTGGAAAACCCTTTCGGATACATGGCGCCGGCCGTGGGCGCGTAGACCAGGTGGCAACCGGAAGCGGCGAGTTTTTCCGCGTCACCTTCCAGCGTGCGCGGATAAGCGTCGAAATCCTCGCCGGGGGCGAATTGCGCCGGGTTGACGAAGACGCTGGCGACCACCCGGTCGCACAGTGCAAGCGCTTGCTTTACAAGGGTGATATGGCCCGTATGCAGAGCGCCCATGGTTGGGACGAACGCTACCGACAGGCCCTGCGCGCGCCAGGCGGCGACGGCCACGTCCAGCTGCGCCGGGTCGAAGGCGGCGGGCAGGGGAAGGTCTGGGCGGTTATCGGTCAACGGGTTCGGCTCCGGTCTGATGGCGCGCGGACGCTAGCCGGGCTTTGGGCTGGCGCGCAAGCGCGCGACTCGCTGTAAGCAAGCGTCCATGAAGCATTTCATCGCCCTGTCTCTTGGTCTCGTTCTGTCGGCCTGCGCCACCGGGCCCGGCGCCGATCCGGGTGCGCCGCAATCGCGCGCACAGGCGCTCGCCGCTCTGCTGGTGGAGACTGAGGCTTCCCAGCCGGCGCGCCTCCTGGCGGCGGAGCCCGAAATGACCGCGCTTGAGCAGGCGCTCGCCCGGCCGCATGCGCCGGACGAGCAGGCTGGAAGGGCGGCGGATCCGGCGCCTGCGCCCGATCTCTCCGGCGCGCGCAGCGTTCTGAGCGCGGTGCACGTGGCCTCTTATCGCGAGCGCCGCCACGCGGTGTCGGGCTGGGCGGAGCTGACCGAAAGGCACGCCGAGCTCGCCGGGATGCGGGCGCGGCTTACCGAGGCTGATCTGGGTGAGCGAGGCCTGTTCCTGCGCCTCAAGGCCGGACCGTTCGATACGCCGGAGGCTGCGCAGGCCGCCTGCGACGCGATCCGCGCGAGCGGCGAATGGTGCGCCGTAACCGATTTTTCCGGCGAGGATCTGTAAGCCGGCGAGCGAGCCCCCGGCGCAACACCGCCAAGTCCCGTGCAGGCCGGGCTTTCAAGCCGGCTTCGCGCGCGCCATATGAATGGTGTATGCCGTCTTCCCGCCACAATGTCAGGGATTCGCCACCATGAGCCCGCTCGCCAGCGCCGACATCATCAAACCGGTCAAACAGGCCGAGGCCGGCGCCGGCGCCGCCCACGTCATCGTTGTCGGAAACGAGAAGGGCGGGGCGGGCAAGTCCACCGTCGCCATCCACCTGGCGATCGCCCTGATGCGCATGGGCAAGGCGGTGGGGGTCATCGATCTGGACGTGCGCCAGGCGAGCCTCTCGCGCCATCTACAGAACCGGCGCGCCTGGGCCGAAAGGCGAGGCGCCAAGCTGCCGATCCCCGCTGAAGCGCGCCTGCCGCTGTCCGCGGAGCGCAGCCTGGACGCCGCAGAAGCCGAGGAGAAAGCGGCGTTCGACGCCGCGATCACCGATCTGAAGGCGCGCTGCGACTACCTCGTCATCGACTCGCCCGGCGGCGACACGCACTATTCGCGCCTCGCCCACTCCATCGCCGACACGCTGATCACGCCGATCAACGACAGCTTCGTCGATTTCGCCCTGCTGGCCGACGTTGACCCGGAGACCTACGAGGTGGGCCGGCCCAGCATCTATGCGGAAATGGTCTGGGAGTGCCGCAAGCGCAAAGCCATGGCCGACCGGCGCTCCATGGACTGGGTCGTCATGCGCAACCGGGTCTCCACGCTCGATGCGAAGAACAAGCGCCGGGTGGGCAAGGGCCTTCGAGCCCTGTCCGAACGTATCGGGTTCCGCCTCGCGCCGGGCTTTTCCGAGCGGGTCATCTATCGCGAGCTGTTTCCCACCGGGCTTACGCTTCTGGACCTGACCGAAAGCGGCTCGGCGATGAACTTCACCATGAGCCATGTGGCGGCCCGCCAGGAATTGCGCGAGCTGCTCATTGTCCTGAAGCTTCCGGGCCTCGACGGGGCCCGCATTCCGTTCTGATGAGCGTTCTCCTGGGTCTGCTGGCGGTTGTGGCCGTGCTGGTCGGGCTTGCGATCGCCTTCGCCCGCGCCGACTCCCGGCAGGCGACCCAGGCGCTGCGGATCGTGCTGGGAGTAGGCGGATTGCTGATCGGCGCGCTGCTGACCCTTCGCGGCCTCGCGATCGCCGGAATTCCCATCATCACCGCAGCGCTCGGTTTTCTCGGCGTGGCGGTGCGGGGCGGCGGGAAGACGAGCGGCGAGTCCGGTGAGGGCACCGGATCCGGCGACCGGCGCGCCTCCGGGCGTGGACCGTCCATGTCCCGCAAGGAGGCGGCGGAGATCCTCGGTGTGCCGGAAACCGCCGATGAAGCGACGGTGCGCGCGGCCTACCGAAAGCTGATGAAGCAGGTTCACCCGGACGCCGGCGGCAATGACGCGCTCGCCGCCCGGGTTCAGGCCGCCCGCGACGTACTGCTGGGCAAGCCTTAAGCGTTCGGCGCGACGGTGAAGCAGGGTTCGCCGCGCCGCGACAGACGCTCGCATGCGGCGCGCGCGGTGTCTGCGGTCAATCCGGCATAACGCGCACGCCACAGCCGCCGCTCACCGCTGGCCAGCGGCTGGGCGAGGGGGCTGGCCTGCCGCAGAAGGTCGGCCACGCCGAGTTGCGCCACCGCGTCGAGCCGGGCGCGCGCGGCGATCTCGCTGCCATAGGCGCCCACCTGGATCGACCAAGCGGAAGCGGAGGCAAGCATCGCCGGAGGATTCTGTGGTGTCGAGGCGCGCGGAAGCTCTTCCGCGAAGCTCACCTGGGCCGGGGGCGGAGCGGCGCCGGACGAGCCCTGGGCGGTGGGCCGGATCAGGCCCGCAAGCTCGGCGGTGAGGGTTTCCTGCTCGCGGACCGGATTGAGCCGCGGGATATTCAGCGCGGCCAGGCGGACGCCGGTGTCGCGCGCCTCGAGCGAGGCGTAGGCCGCCTCGACCAGTTCGCGGGCGTGAGCATCGCGCACCGACGGGCTGGCGCCGCCCATCACCACGGCCACCAGCGGGCGGCCGCCGCGTTCGGCCGTGACGGCGATGTTGAATCCGGAGGCTCGGATATACCCGGTCTTCAGGCCCGTTACTCCGTCCATCCGCCCCACAAGCGAGTTGTGGCTGGAGTGGGTCGCGGTTCCCCAGCGAAACCGGGTCTCCAAGAAATAATGGAAGAATTGCGGGAAATCGCGGCGCAGGGCGAAGGCCAGGCGCGCCATGTCGCGGGCCGTTGTGATCTGTGCGCTGTCGGGAAGACCGGAGGCGTTGGTGAAGCGTGTGGCGGTCAGGCCCAGCGTCGCCGCGCGCGCGGTCATGGCCTCGCCGAAGGCGGTTTCGTCTTGGGCGAGGGCCTCGGCCACGACCACCGCCACATCATTGGCGCTCTGGATGATGAGCGCCCGGATCGCATTCTCGGCCGAGATGGTCGCACCGGCGCGCACGCCGAGCTTGGTGGCGGGCCGCGATGCGGCTTCGGCGGACACCGCAAGCGGGCTTTCAAGCGTCAGCTCCCCGCGCTCGATCGCGTCGAACAGCATGTAGAGCGTCATCATCTTGGTGAGGGATGCGGGATGGCGCGGCGCGGTGTCGCGCACGGCGTGAAGCACCTCCCCGCTGTCCATGTCCGCCACGAACGCGGCGTAGCGCTCCTGTCCCGCCGCCGGAGCGGTCAGGACGGCGCAAAACAGGCAGAGAAGACCAAGCGCGCGTGCAATCATGGCGAAGACGCTGCCTGATCCGCCCTTTCCGGCGCGTTAACTCAATGAGCCTGCGACGTTTTGTGCGCCGCACAAAAAAGACTTGAAATCCGCATCGCGAATCGTCATGTTTGCTGCAGCTGCGAACAGCGGCTGAACCAAGGAGCGATGCAATGGCGACCGAAGAGACGCCGAAATCCGCGCCGGCCGAGACGCCGATGCCCGAAACGCCCAAAGCCGAGGCCGTCAAGGCTCACGCCGCCGGGACCGAGAAGGCGTCTGCGAGCAAACCGGCTGGGGACGACAAATCGCACGCTTCAAAAGCACCATCCTCCCCGGCGCTCTCGAAAACGCCGGTCACCCAGGCGAAGACCGCAAATGCTGATCCGGCGGCGACAGCCGCCGCCCGGCCCACCCCGCGTAAGCCTTCGCCGCCGCGCAAGTTCTCAGGAGAGACCGCCATGGCCGCCGCCAAAAAAGATGCCTCCAAGGAAGCCTTCGAAACCGTCACCACCGCCTCCAACGAGGCGATGAAGGAAGGATTCGAGAAGTCCATCAGCGCCATCAACGAATTCAGCGCCTTCCAGAAGGACAGTGTGGACGCGATGATCGCCTCGGCGACCGCGACCTCCAAGTCTTTCGAAGAAATGAATGCCTCGGCGCTCGCTTTCGCGAAGAAGTCCATGGAGGACGGCGTCTCCGCCGCCAAGACCATGGCCGGGGCCAAGTCGGTGCAGGAGCTCATCGAGATCCACGCCGATTACACCAAGTCCACGCTCGACGCGTATCTGTCGGAAGTGAACAAGAGCACCGACCTCATGAGCGCCCTGGTCAAGGACGGCTTCAAGCCACTGAACGATCGGATGGCCGCCGCCGTCGAAATCATGCAGTCCGCTCGCTAGGGACTGTCCACAGGATTGTTTCGCCTTCGAAGGCGAAACTCCGTATCCTCCCTGACTGGCTCGGCGCTTCGGCGCCGGGCCATTTTTTTACCCGCTGCAGAAGGGGCGGGGGCGCCGAGAACGGCTGCGCGGTGCGCGGCGTTGATGTCACGCAGAAGCGACTGTGCTGCGCTCTGTCTCACGCGGGGGCTTCCCTGCGGCCCGGTGATGCATATTTAATCAGAGGTGAGACCTGCGAAGACGGAGAAGGACACGGCGAGCGGCGAATGGCTGACCCTCGAAAGCCCGGCGATCCAGGACGCGAAAGCGGCGTGGCGGTCAAACCGCGCACCCGTACGAAGCGGCCGTCTATGTACAAGGTCCTCCTGCTCAATGACGATTACACTCCGATGGAGTTTGTCGTCGAAGTCCTGATCCGGATTTTTCACAAGAGCCAGGAAGACGCGACTCGCATCATGCTCCATGTTCACCAACATGGAGTCGGGGTGTGCGGCGTTTTCACCTACGAGGTGGCCGAGACGAAGGTCGCCCAGGTGATGGACGCCGCCCGCCGAGCCCAGCACCCATTGCAGTGCACCATGGAAAAGGATTAGGCGCTTGCCCTCTTTCTCTCCCGCCCTTGAACGCAGCTTGCATCGCGCCCTGACGGTCGCGAACGAGCGCAAACACGAATATGCGACGCTGGAGCATTTGCTGCTCGCGTTGTGCGAGGACGACGACGCCGGCGCGGTCATGCGCGCCTGCGATGTGGACGTCGACGAACTTCGCGAGACCATGGCCGAATATGTGGACGACGAGCTCGACGGGCTCATCGTGGACGACGGTGAGGACGCCAAGCCCACCGCCGGCTTTCAGCGCGTCATTCAGCGCGCGGTCATCCACGTCCAGAATTCCGGCCGGGACGAGGTCACCGGCGCCAACGTGCTTGTCGCCCTGTTCGCCGAGCGCGAAAGCCACGCGGCCTACTTCCTCGCCGAGCGGGATATGACCCGCTATGACGCGGTGAACTTCATCTCCCACGGAATTGCGAAAAAAGCCGGTGCAGCCGAAGCGCGTCCGCCGCGCGGCGCCGAGGACGAGGACGCCGAGGAAACCGTCATGGGCGGGGAAGACAAGGACAAGGACGACGTCCTGTCTGCGTATTGCGTGGACCTGAACGCCAAAGCGCGTGAAGGCGGCGTGGATCCGCTGATCGGGCGCGCCCACGAGGTCGAGCGCTGCATCCAGGTGCTGTGCCGCCGGCGCAAGAATAATCCGCTCCTTGTGGGTGATCCGGGCGTCGGCAAGACCGCCATCGCCGAGGGTCTGGCCCGCAAGATCGTCGAGAATGAAGTTCCCGACGTTCTGGACGGCGCGGTGATCTATTCGCTCGATATGGGCGCGCTGCTCGCCGGCACGCGCTATCGCGGTGATTTCGAAGAGCGGGTGAAGCAGGTGGTCAAGGCGCTGGAAGCGCGGCCCCACTCCATTCTGTTCATCGACGAGATCCACACTGTGATCGGCGCCGGAGCGACTTCCGGCGGGGCTATGGACGCCTCTAACCTGCTGAAGCCGGCCCTTCAGGGCGGCGCGCTGCGCTGCATGGGCTCGACGACCTACAAGGAGTATCGCCAGCACTTCGAGAAGGATCGTGCGCTCGCCCGCCGCTTCCAGAAGATCGACGTGGTGGAGCCCAGCACCGAGGACTCCCTCAAGATCCTTCAGGGGCTGAAGCCTTATTTCGAGGATTTCCACGATATCCGCTTCACCAACGAGGCGCTGAAGGCCGCCGTGGAGCTGTCGGACCGCTATCTCGGCGACCGCAAGCTGCCCGACAAGGCGATCGACGTGATCGACGAGGCCGGCGCCTCCATGCGTCTTGTGCCCCAGAGCAAGCGCAAGAAGACGATCGGCGTCAAAGAGGTCGAAGTGGTGCTCGCCAAGATGGCCCGCATTCCTCCGAAATCGGTGTCGAAGTCCGACGAGGCGGTGCTGAAGGACCTTGAAGGCTCTCTGAAGCGCGTGGTGTTCGGCCAGGATGACGCCATCGCCAAGCTGTCCAGCGCCATCAAGCTGGCCCGTGCCGGCCTGCGCGAACCGCACAAGCCCATCGGCTCTTACCTTTTCTCCGGCCCGACCGGGGTGGGCAAGACCGAGGTCGCGCGCCAGCTGGCCTCAACGCTGGGCGTGGAATTGCTGCGCTTCGACATGAGCGAATACATGGAGCGCCATACGGTCTCCCGCCTGCTCGGCGCGCCGCCGGGCTATGTGGGCTATGACCAGGGCGGACAGCTCACCGACGCCATCGATCAGCACCCGCACTCCGTGCTCCTGCTTGACGAAATCGAGAAGGCTCACCCTGACATTTTCAACATCCTGTTACAGGTGATGGATAACGGCCAGATCACCGATTCCAACGGCAAGAAGATCGATTGCCGCAACATCATCCTGATCATGACCACCAACGCCGGCGCCGCCGACGCCGCCAAGGAAGCCATCGGCTTCGGACGCGGCAAGCGCGAGGGCGAGGATCAGGCGGCGATCGAGAAGCTGTTCACGCCGGAGTTCCGCAACCGTCTCGATGCGGTCATCGGTTTCGCCGGTCTTCAGACCAGCATTGTCGGCCGCGTGGTCGAAAAGTTCGTGCTGCAGCTGGAGGCCCAGCTGGCCGATCGCGGCGTCACCTTCGAGCTCACCGAAGCGGCCACCAACTGGCTCGCCGAGAAGGGCTATGACGAGAATTTCGGGGCGCGTCCTCTGGGCCGCGTGATCCAGGAGCACGTCAAGAAGCCGCTGGCCGAGGAGATCCTGTTCGGGCAGCTGAAGAAGGGCGGCGTGGTGAAGGTCGATGTGGACGCGGCCGACGAAACCCGGCTCGACTTCGAGATCATCCCAGCCGACCGGCTGAAGAAGCCCACCAGACCGAAGAGCGGGAAGAAAAAGACCGAAGAACCCGTGCGTTAGGATCGGTTTTCTAAGGTTTGAATTGAAGCGCCCCGCGGCTGTGCTGCGGGGCGTTTTCTTTGGAAGAGCTTTCCGGGCGGATGTCGCTCCGCCCGAAAAGGGGCAGGCGTCGGGCCACTCAGACGACCTTCAGAAATTCCACCACCCGCGCCACGACCCGCTCATCGCGCAGCACGCCGCGGTGTCCCAGCCCGTCGAAGACTTCCAGATCTGCGCCCGGCCAGGCGGCGGCCATGCGTTCGCTGGCTTGCGGCGGGGCGATGGAATCTGTTGCGCCGTGGCAGAACAGGGCCGGAATCGACATGGCGGGGGCGTCGGCGGCGACGTCGAGCGCACGCGCATCCTCGCCGAAGCGGTAGGACACCGCGTCAAGCATCAGCTCGACGGAACGGCTGGACAGCCCCATGGCCTTCGCCTGGAAGTGGACATTGCGGGGCAGGGCGTCCGGCGCGCCGAGCGAGACCACGCGCTGCGGGGAGAGCGCGAAACGGGTCATGGCGATCACTGTTGCGGGAAACCCCATGGAATGGGCGACCACGGCGAAGGGCTCGCCGAAATGATTGCGCGCCGCGGCCAGGCCGTCGGCGAAGCGGATCATGTGGGCGCGGTCTCCGGTGCTGGCGCCGTGGGCCGGCCCGTCGATCAGGGCGACCGAGAAGCCCGCCTCCAGCACCGCGCGGCCCACGGTGGAGAGATCCGCGCTGTCGGCCTCCCAGCCGTGCTGGAATAGCACCAGCGGTCCATCGCCGCCGGTCCAGGCCCGCTGGGTGCCGCATGGAGCGTCGAAGTCCACCGGCGCAAGGCCTTCCAGCCAGTCGCGGCCGGTGTCGCTCTGCTTTCTGACCTGCGGCGTGACGAAGCGGGCGCCCGCGGCGCGCTTGAAGGCCTCCGGCGCGAACCGGGCGGCGAGATTGGCGGGAAGCATTTTCATGGACGCTTTGGAGCCGATTTCGGGTTCGGAATCAATGGGGAGACGACGGCTGCTGAGCGCCGGACACCCTCAGCGGCCGCGCTTCAACAGTCTTTCAGCCGCTTCGCTGGCGGGCAGCCGGCCTTCTGCGACGGCGCGCTCCAGCTCCGGGGCGGCGGATTTCACCGCCGGGTCGGCCTTGAAGGCGTCCAGGACCCGGTTCTCCACCATGGACCAGAGCCAGCGCACCTGCTGCGCGGAGCGCTTGTCCTTGAGCGCCCCGGCCTCGTCCAGCGCCTTGCGGTGGGCCTCCACGGTCTCCCAGAGCTTGGCTATGTTGGCCCCGGAGAGCGCCGAGCCGGTGAGCACGGCGGGCGTCCAGTGCGGCGAGACCGGCGCGAACAGGTGCAGCGCCGCCTCCAGATCGCGCGCCGAGCGGCGGGCGCGGGTCTCGTTCTCACCGTCAGCCTTGTTGACGAACAGGATTTCGGCAAGCTCCAGCAAGCCCTTCTTGATGCCCTGGAGCTCGTCGCCGGCGCCGGGCAGCATCAGGGCGATGAAGACGTCCACCATGTCGGCCACCACGGTTTCCGACTGGCCCACGCCGACGGTCTCCACGATCACCACGTCAAATCCGGCGGCCTCGCAGAGCAGAAGACTTTCCCGGGTCTTGCGCGAGACGCCGCCCAGCGTCCCGGCGCTGGGGGAAGGGCGGATGAAGGCGTTCGGGTCCACCGCCAGCGCGCCCATGCGCGTCTTGTCGCCCAGAATCGATCCGCGCGAACGCGACGACGAAGGGTCCACCGCCAGCACAGCGACTTTGCGGCCTTTCGCGGTGAGATGGCCGCCCAGCGTTTCGATCAGCGTGGATTTTCCGACGCCCGGCACGCCGGTGAGCCCGATGCGCCAGGCGCCGCCGGTCCTGTCCATCACGGCTGTGATCAGGTCTCTGGCCTGCGCCTGATGGTCGGCGCGGGTGGACTCCACCAGCGTGATCGCGCGCGCCAGCGCGGTGCGGTCGCCGTTCATGAGGCGCGGTGCGAGATCCTCTGTCATGGGCGCGAGTTCACACCGGTTCGCCGGGCGCAGGCAAGGCGGGCGGGCGCCGTGGTCAAGGGCGGCGGGTCATACCGGCGGCTGGGCGAGGTAGGCGGCCTCATAGGCGCCTTCGGGTTTCGGTCCGGACCCGGCGATGATCTCCAGCGTCGCGACGAAGCGGCGCTCCTGGCCGGGGCTCAGGCTGATCCCGAGGCCGACGCCGGACGCGCTGAATCCGCCCGAGCCGATGGATTGTCCAACCGAGCCGCCCACCCGAACCGGCGATCCGGCCTCGCCGTCCTGCTCGAAACGGCGGTCCACCACTTCAAACCACTCATGCCCGTTGGAGAGCGCCAGCTCGGCGGCGCGGCGAAGCGCCAGACGCTCCACCTCCGACCTGCCGGCGCCGGGACCGCCGGTGAAGGTCACCCGCCAGCGATCCTCCTCGATACGCAGGTCCTCATAGCCGACGCCGGAATTCATCGCGGCGGCGGGCCCGTAGGTGGTCGGCGTCGGCGCGCACGCCGCGAGCCCCAGGGCGATGGCGGCGGGCGGCAGGATCAGGAAACGCTTCATGGCGATGCTCCGGCGGTTTGCACTCGGTCTTTCAAGTATAACGCAGAATGAGGCGATTTGCGGCCGGCGAGTCTCAGCGCGGTGCGTTTCAACGGGGCCTTGTCGCGTTAGGATCACCACCATGTCCGATGATCCCGCCTTTCGCATGAAGATCGCCGCCGGCGCCGCCCTGGTGGCGATGGCCGTCCTGTTCGCCGCCACCCATGTCTGGGGAAGCGATTCCGGTGTCTGGGGCTATGTGCGCGCCTTCGCCGAGGCCGGGCTGATCGGCGGGCTCGCGGACTGGTTCGCGGTGACGGCGCTGTTCCGGCGGCCGCTGGGCCTGCCGATCCCTCACACCGCGGTCATTCCCAACAATCAGCAACGCATCGCCGACGCGGTGGGGCGGTTCGTTTCGGAGAATTTCCTCGACCCCGCCTTGATCGAGGCGCGGCTCTCCGGCGCCGATCCCGGGCGGCGGGTGGGCGAAATGCTCGCCGATCCGGTCCAGGCTCGCGCCCTCGCGCGGGGCGTGGTGAAGGCGGCGCCGGATCTGGTGGCGCTGGTCGACGACGACGCGGTCGCCCGGTTTTGGCGCGAGCAGATCGGGCGTCAGGCCAGCGGCGCCCGGGTCGGCCCGGCCATGGGATCGCTGCTTGAAGCCCTGACCGCAGGAGGCAAGCACCAGATCCTGATCGACGCCGCCGTGCGCGAGGGGTTTTCTCTGCTTGAAGCCAATGAGGAGCGATTGCGTCGGGCGGTGCGTGCGCAATCGGGCGCCCTTCTGCGCTTTACGAGAATGGACAAGCGGGTGTCGGACGCCGTGATCGCTGCGGTGGAGGACTTGCTTCACGAAACCGCGAACGATCCCGAGCATCCTCTGCGCCAGCGGGTCACCGAGGCGGCGCGGGAGTTCGCGGCGGGCCTGCGCGACGACGCCGCCCTTCAGGCGCGCGTCGAGCGGGTCATGGCGGACACGCTTACTCATCCCGCGATCGCCGATTTCACCGAGCAGGGCTGGCGGGAGGCCAAGTCGGCGCTGCTGGAGGACGCTGCGCTTGGAGAAGACAGCAAGGCCGCCCGAGCCGTGTCCACGGGACTGATGGCTTTGGGCAAGGCCATCTTGAACGAAGACGAGGCGCGTCAGGCCTTCAACGCCCGTCTCACGCCGTTGCTGGTTCATCTGGCCGAGCGTCACGGCGCGGATGTGGCGCGTCTGATCTCGGAAACGGTGTCGAGCTGGGATGCGGCTACGGTCGTTGAGAAAATCGAGGCGGGTGTTGGCCGTGATCTCCAGTATATCCGTCTGAACGGCACGGTGATCGGCGGCCTGATCGGCGTGGCGTTGCACTTCGCGGTACGGCTGACCTAGCCGGTTTCGTCCTCGAAACCGACCTCGCCGAAGCCGCGCATCAGGGCCTCGCTGGTGTCCAGATCGGCCAGCCTGGAGATCAGCGCGGACAGGCGGGCATCGCCGGGCCGCACTGACTCGTTGGCCATGAGAGAAAATGCGCTGGCGTGCTCGGTACGGCCCATTGCAGCGCCGTAGCGCGCCTGAATTCTGTCCATGGCGGCGGTGTCGCCGGCCAGCGCATACGCGATGAGGGCGCGCAGCACGTCATGGCTGTCGCGCCGCGACAGGTCTTCTTCCTGGCGCCAGCGATCACCCAAGAGGGCTTCGGCGCGCCGGCCTGCGTCAAGCCACTGGCGTCCGTCCCAGGCGATGCGCGCCCGCAGGCGGTCGGCCGGCTCGGTGCGGTCGTTCGCGATCAGCTCCATCGCGTGGTCGGTCCGCCCAAGTCCGGCGAGCGCGCGCGCCTGGAGCAGGCGCCGCTCGGTGACGAGATCTCCGGACAGCCCGGCGATGCGGGTCTGTTCGATGGCGCGCAGGGCCTGCTCGGGACGCTCGTCCATGAGGTAGATTTCAGCGAGGTCCGCAGCGATGGCGGCGCGCGCCTGGGCGGTCATGGTCACCGCACGCTCGTCCACGAAGTATTGCAGGTACTCGGCCGCCTGACTGAGGAGATCGACCTCGACAAGGCGTTCGACCACGCCCAGCACCATGCGCACGCCGTCCGGGCCGGGCGGCGTAAGCTCCTGGTGCTCGCGCCACAACGCCACGGCGCTGAGCGGGTCCATGCGGTCGGCACCGCCGTCCAGGAACAGGTCCCGGAACAGGGTATCCATTTCAAGTCCAAGCCGACGTGCAACGGGGCTCTCCGGAAAGCGCAGGCGGGTGGCCTCCATGGTCCGCAGGGCCTCGTCATAGCGGCCGGCGGCGGCATAAACCTCGCCCAGCATTGCGGAGGCCTCCACTTCGGTGTCGTCGCCACGCCACTGGTAGCGCAGGGACTCCAGCCTCTCGACCGCCTCGCCCGGCGCCACGTCGCCGGCTTCGCTTTGCAGGCGCAGCCGCTCCATTTGCGCGCGCGCCTGGATCGGCGCCCAGCTGTGGCGGGAGAGGGCGTCATACTGGTCCACGGCCGATTGCACATCACCGTAGCGCGCCGCCAAGCCGGCGCGCGCGAAGGCGGCGATCGCGGCGGCTTCTTCGTCCTGAGCGCCTGTGTCGACAGCCGCAAGGAGAGGCTCGACGGCTCCGATATCGCCGGTGCGCAAAGCGCTCAACCCGTGATAGGCAGCGATGCGGGACCGCCACAACGGTTCGAAGAAAAAGACCTGGTCTCGCCCTTGCTCGAACCGTCGCCTCGCCAGCGGCCAGTCGCGGCGCTGCGCGGCGACCAGCCCGCGCCAGGGCTGTGCAGCGGGGTCGTTGACCAGGCCTGCGTGGGAAAGGCTTGTTTCAGCCTCCTCGTAGCGGCCGAGCATGTATTGCGCGGCGCCGCGCAGGGCCGCGGTCTCCGGGACCGAATCCAGAGCGGAATTCTGTTCTGCTGCGAGGTTCAGATATCCAAGCGCCTCACCGGCGAGGCCCCAGCTCAGATGAAACCGCGCCAGCGCCAGCAGAGCCTCGGGATCGAAGGTGAGAGCCGCTTGCTGGAGCCGCCGCTGGCCCACAAGGAAGGGCTGATCGCCGCGCCAGCGCTCAAGATCAAGATATCCCGGCGTCACCGGCCGGTCGAGGCTCGCCGCGAGCGCGGGATTGGCGGCGCGTGACAGTTTCAGGCCTTCGGGCCGCGACAGGCGGGCGCCGCCCGGTTCAAGGACCAGCTCCAGATCGTCGGCGTATCGTTCGATAGCCACGCCGTGAGCCGAGGCGAGGATCCGGCTTTCGGCGAATCGACGCGACGTCAGCACACCCCGTTTTTCGCCGTCCGCGGTGAGGACCAGTAGCGTGTCGCCGACAAGGGGGTCAGGGATCGCAAGCACTTCGCGGGCGCTGTTCAGCCCGATGCGCAGCGTCGCCGGACGGTTGAAGCTGGTGTCGCGCGCCAGGTGTACGGGCAGCGGCGGTTCATCGAGCATGTCGGCCAGAGTGATCGTCCAGGTCGCGCCAGCCGCATGAACATCAGCCTGGGTGGAGGCGGGCGCGGTCAGGCGCAACGCGGAGAAGCCGTCGCCGGTCAGGGTCTGGAAGGCCTCCACATGGCGGCTTCCAACCGCCTCGACTTCGCCGGCGTCCAATACGGCCTGCCCGCCGAATACGATCCAAACCGCGTCGGATCGCCGGAACACAGCGGCGCCGGGCAGGTGCGCCCAGGAAAACGACATCACGAGGTCCTCGCCGCTTTGGCGAACCTGGACCGGAACGACGCCGCCGACGGGAACCGGATTGGGCCGTGCTTCGGGCCGCGAAGGCAGGGCGGGCTCCGGCTCGTCCGGCTCCGGCTCGGTGTCGGGGGATTCCGGCGTCTCTTCGCCTTGGAGCGTGTCGGCGTAGGCGGCCAGCTGGTCGAGCACGCCTTGCGTGCCGGCGGCGCCTTGCGGTGCAAGGTCAAGCACCACGCGCCCCGGAGCATCCGACCAGACACGCGCGCCGACCTCGGGCGCCAGGATGAAGGCGAGGCTCAACCCCTCGCCGTCCAGGGGCGTGACCTGGTCGACATGGCGGGGCGGGGCCGCGCGCAAGTCGGAAAGGTCGATATCAGCCGCGCGCGCGAAGGTGAGAACCGCCCGTCCGTCGTCCTGGGTCAGCGAATACGTCACGTCCTCCGGCCACTGGAACGCTATACGCGTGTATTCGCTGGCCTCTCCCACACGGTAGGTTACGGGCAAGGGAGGGGGCGGGGGCGGCGTGTAGTCCGCAGCCGCAGCCTCCGCCTCGGCGCGGGCCTGCGCCTCCGCGCGCCGGGCGCGCTCATAGGGGCTGACGACATCGGGCTGCAAGGGCGCGCCAGGGGGGGCCAGATCCAGCGCGATGACGTTGTGGGAGACCGAGACGCGTGGCTCCAGCGCCGTGTTCAGCGCAAGGCGCAGAGTCCGCCCGTCCGGGTCGAGCCGCGCCATGGCGATGTAGTCCGGCGCCTGCTGACGCAAGGCGGCCAGATCCAGGTCGATGGGGTCCGACAGCCGTGCGACCACCACCATGTTCGCGGCCAGCTCGGCGTTCACGGAGAGATCGCCGCCCGCGCTTTCTGGAAACACGATGCGCAGGCGCGCAGTTTCGCCAAGACGCTCGACCTCGAGGCGCGCGGGCGCCTGGCCGGACGCAGGCGCGCCGAGCGCGAGCACCAGCGCGGCGCAGACGAGCAGGAACGCTCTAGCCTTCGCCGGCCGCGGCATTGCGCGCCTCCCTTTCGGCGGAACCAGGCTCCGGCATGGCCCGGGCCCGCAGGCGCGAGGTGAGCGACGCCGCGAAGGCCGGATTCATCTCCGCCATTACGGCGGCGAACCGGCGCGCGCTGGTTTCCTGCAGCTGGCCTGCGACGAGGAGCAGGGTCTCCGGATCTGTCTCCTGCATGGCTTCGAGAATGCCGGCCGCGGCGTCCGGCTCCAGCTGGCCGTAGGTGTTCACGATGGCTGTGATCTCGCTGTCGCGCTGGGTGTCGAGTTCTGAAAGCAGGTTCTGGATCTCGTCGCGCAGGGTGTGCAGCTCCTGTAGGCGGCTGTCATAGCGCGCTTCAGCGACCGCCAGCAGCTCCTCGCGCGTGCTGAGCGCTTCGGCGCGCCGCGTCAGTTCGCGGCGCCGCTGGGCGAGGTCGGTCTCGAGAGCGAGCGCGGATTCGGTGGGAATGCTGGTTCGCGGCGTTTCGGCCGGTCTTTCGGGCCGCGCCGGCTCGTCGTCGGGCGCCTCATCCGGCGTCGCTCCGGATTCTGGTTCCGCCTCCTGCTCCTGAGCGTCTTCCACCGTGGCGGCGAGGGCGCGCTCGGCGAACAGGCCCGCAGCGCCGTCGGCGACCGACAGGGTCTTCAGCCCGAGCAGGCCCACCAAAAGAACTGCGAGCAGGAGAAGCGGACGCGCGCCCATCTTCAGCGCAACGCCTTCAGCGCGTTCAACCGGGTGCGCGCCGGCGAGTCGCCGGCGGGCCGCGGTTCGGAGGGGGCGGGGCGTTGAGCGGGCCGCTCCCGTCGCGCTCGGGTTTCGGTGCGCTCGAATTTCGCCTCGCCCTGGTCGTTCAGGAAGCGCAACTCGTCGCACAGCGTGCGGGCGTGTTCGACTTCTGTCTTCAGCGCGGCGCCGTGTTCCTTCGAAGCGCGGTCAAGCGCGGAGAGGCTGGCGCGCGCCCGGTCCACGGCGTCGTTGAGGGCGCCGATCGTGGCCTTGAGTCCGTCCTGGCCGTCGCGCAGGGCGCGCAGGCGCCGGTCCACCCGCCAGCACATCACCGCGGCGGCCAGCAAAAGCACGCAGACCAGGCCTTCGAATGCGAGAGACGCGAATGTCATGAAAACCCCATCAGCCGTTTCTTCGCCGTCAGAGACAGCGGCTTGTCGAGACGAACGCCTATGTTGTGACCGATTCGGCCCATTCGCCCCTGCGTAAGCCGGATCGTTCCGCATCGCAGCTCCACCGCGCCGTCGGTCCCGGTGTCGAGCATGAGGGTGTCGCCGACCTTCAGATCCATGACTTCGCCGAGCGGTTTCTGCATCTCGTCGAGCACGGCGCTGACCTCCATCTTCGTGGACCAGAGCTCGGTGGCCAGGTGGCTTTCCCAGATATTGTCCCGGCCGAATTTCTCGCCCATGAACTGCTGCAGCAGCATTTTTCGGATCGGCTCCAGCGTCGCGTAGGGCAGCAAGAGCTCGATGCGGCCGCCGCGGTCCTCCATGTCGATGCGCAGCTTCACCAGGATAGCCGCGTTGGCCGGCCGGGCGATGGCGGCGAAGCGCGGATTGGTCTCGACCCGATCGAGATCGAACTCCACCTCGGTGAGCGGGGCGAAGGCGGCTTTTGCGTCCGCGAGCACGACTTCGATCATGCGCTGCACCAGCGTTCGCTCGATCGTGGTGTAGGGCCGGCCCTCCACGCGCATGGCCGAGGTGCCGCGCCGGCCGCCCAGCAGCACGTCCACGATCGAGTAAATCAGGTTTGAGTCCACCGTCAGCAGGCCGTAATTGTCCAGCTGGCGCGCCCGGAACACCGCGAGGATCGCGGGCAGGGGGATGGAGTTGAGATAATCTCCAAAGCGGATCGAGGAAATATTGTCGAGGCTCACCTCCACGTTGTCGGAGGTGAAGTTGCGCAAGGAGGTCGTCATCAGGCGGACGAGCCGGTCGAAGACGATCTCCAGCATCGGCAGGCGTTCATAGGAAACCAGCGCTGAATTGATGATCGCGCGGATTCCGGAACGCTCGCCCGCCTCGTCATCGGAGACCGAGAACCCGAGCAGCGAGTCGATCTCTTCCTGGTTGAGGATGCGTTCGGGACCGGATGAGCCTTGGCTCGGCAGAAAGGTCTCCGCCTCTCCGCCAACCATGGCCTCCCATTCGCTGGCGAGTTCGTCGCCGGCGTCGCCGTCATCGCCGATGGAGTCGAAGTCCGGCTGTTCGCCGGCCGCGGCCGCCTCCCATTCAGCGGCCATCGCATCCTGATCTACGTCGCTCAAGGCGTCGCCTCCGTCAGCCCATGATCATGTTCAGGATGAGCACGTCGTCCGCGCTCTGTGGTGCGATGACGAGATTCGTCCGCCGAAGCATCTCCGCCTTCACCCGAAAATTGCCCATCGAGCCGTCAAGATCTTCGACACGAAGGGTTCTCAGGAATTCATTGATCGTCGCGGTGAGACGGAGCTGAACCTGCTCATTGTCGAGGAGCGCAGCGACTTCCGCGTCGGTGAACACGACCGCGAAATCCAGAACCATGGAGAGCGTGCGGCCGTCGGCGTCGGAGATGTTGACGGTCATCTTGAATTCGCGGTGCTGGGCGCTTTCGTAAAAACTTGGAGCGTGCGCCTCGCCGTCCTCGCCTTCAGCGTGACCATCCTCGCCAAGCTCCGCCTCGGCGGTCTCGGCGTCGTCGTCTCCGCCGCCCAGCAGCATCAGGCCGCCTGCGACGCCCGCGAGCAGCAGAATCACCACCGGCAGACCCACGAAAAGAAGGAGCTTCTTCAGCCCGCCTTTTTTCGCTTCGCCGGCGTCCGCGTCGGCTTCGCCGCCGTCTTCGGCGTCTTCCACGTCTTCGGCCATCGTCTTTTCCTGCTCCGCCAATGAGAATCCGGGCTCTGCGACCTCGCATTAACGATTGCTGCGGTTAACGATCCGTTTGGACGCCGCATGAACCGGGAAATTTTTGCCGCCTCGGCGCCGATGGGGGCGGCAGACTCAGCGGCCAATGCAGGGGGAGTGTCTGTAACGAGCTGATAATAAACGAAATTAACCTTGGCACGCGCCTTGCTCTCCTAATGGCGACAGCGCTGCGAGAACTGCAGTGGAGCACCAAGCGCCTTATGAAGGAGGCGGACGATATGGATAATGCGATGCTTGTCGGGCTGGCGCGCCAGCTGACCTTGCGCCGGGCGATGGATGTTTCGGCCAACAATATCGCCAACGCCCAGACCGCCGGCTTCAAGGCCGAGCGGATGATGATCGAGACCAACCCCGCCAATCGCGCCCGTCATCTCGACGGACCGGACCGGGTCGCCTTCGTGGACGACTGGGCCATGGGCCGGGACTTCCAGCAGGGCTCGCTGCAACATACCGGCCGCCCGCTGGACCTGGCGCTTCAGGGCGAGGGGTTCTTCACGCTGGAGACGGCGGGGGGCGAGCGCTTCACCCGGGACGGCCGCTTTACGGTCAATCCCGACGGCGAGCTCTCGGCGGCCGACGGCGCGCGCGTCCTCGATGATTTCGGACAGCCGGTCCGCGTCAATCCGGACGCCGGACCCGTGACCATTTCCGAGCAGGGTGTGCTCACCCAGGCCGGTCTCCCCGGTCAACGCCTCGGCGTGGTGCGCTTCGAGCAACTCGGCTTGCTCGAAAAGGTGGGCGACAACCGCTTCACCGCCCCGGAAGAGGCGGAGCGCATGGTCGAGGCCCCGCCGCAGGTTCTGCAAGGATACAGCGAGACCTCGAACGTTCGCCCGATCGCGGAGATCACCCGCATGATGGAGGTGAGCCGGTCCTATACCTCGGTCACCAAGATGATCCGTGACACCGACGAACTCAGCCGCAAGGCGATCGAACGCCTCGGCCGCCCGTAACGCTTTTCAGGAGACGAAGACATGCGCGCCCTCTCCACCGCCGCCACGGGCATGGAAGCCCAGCAGATGGCCGTCGAGGTCATCTCCCACAACCTCGCGAACATGAACACGACGGCGTTCAAGCGCCAGCGTGCGGAATTTCAGGATCTCCTCTACCAGACGATCTCCCAGCCCGGCGCCGCATCCTCCGACCAGGGCACCATCCAGCCCACCGGCGTGCAGATCGGCCTCGGTGTGAGCGCCGGGTCGGTCTACCGCATCACCGAGCAGGGCAGCCTGACCCAGACCAGCAACTCCTATGACGTTGGCATCGCCGGCCAGGGCTATTTCCGCGTCCAGCTTCCCAACGGCGGCGACGCCTTCACCCGGGCTGGCAATTTCTCCCTGTCTCCGGAAGGCCAGATCGTGACGTCCGAAGGCTACACCGTGCTGCCGGGGATCGCGGTGCCGGGCAACGCCCGCCAGGTCTCGATCGACCAGACCGGAACCGTCCAGGCGATGCTGGACGGCGAAGCGGAGCCTGTGGATCTGGGACAATTCGAACTGGCGACCTTTCCCAATGAAGCCGGCCTCGAGCAGATCGGCGACAACCTGCTTCTCGAAAGCGCCGCTTCGGGAGCGCCGGCGGCGGGGATTCCGGGCCAGGAAGGCTTCGGCATTCTGCGTCAGGGCTTCGTTGAGGCGTCCAATGTCGATGCGGTGACGGAGATCACGGCGCTGATCCAGGCGCAGCGCGCCTATGAGATGAACGCTCGCGTCATCACGGCCGCCGACGAGATGCTCGCCGCCAGCTCCAACCTGCGTTGAGGAACCGACCCATGGTACGCATGCTGCTCGCCGCCGTTTCCGCCACCGCGCTCGCCGCGCTCTCCGCGCCGGGGTTCGCCGACGAGGCGCGCACGGTCGTCCTCAAGGAGCGCCTGGTCAGCCAGGACGCGGTGATCACGCTGTCCGACCTGTTCGATAACGCCGGAGCCGCCGGAGACGCGGTTCTGGCGCGCGCCGGCGCTCCCGGCGAGCCGGTCAGTCTGGAGCCTGCCTACATCCAGCGCGAAGCAGCGCGCCAGGGACTTTCCTGGGCGAACGCCGGCGGCGTGGCGCGCATCACCGTGGACCGCGCGGGGCGCACCGTCTCCTTGGAGGCGCTGGCCGCCATCGTGGAGGAAACCCTGTTCATGGAGACCGGCGAGACCTTCCAGGTGTCCCTGTCCTCCACCACCCAGACCTTGGCGGCGCCGCTGGATTCAGTTGGCCAGCCAGGTCTTGTCAGCTTTGACCATGACGCACGTTCGGGCCTGTTCCGCGCCGAGATGTCGGCCTGGCCGGGCGGGCCAGCCCGCATGGTTTCAGGTCGCGCCGTTTCTGTGGTTGACGTTCCTGTACTGGTGCGGCCGGTGGCGCGCGGGGAGGTGATCGTCGATGACGACATCGAATGGACGCGCCTGCCGGCCGACAGGGTCCGCGCCGACATGCTCACCCGCGCCGAGACGATGGTGGGCCAGGCGGCGCGCCGGGCCCTGCGCGAGGGAGCGCCGCTGCGCGCCATGGATTTGGAGGCTCCGGTGCTTATCAGCCGGGGCGAAAGCGTGGCGCTGGTCTATCGCTCCGGCTCCCTGATTCTCACCGCCCGGGCCCGAGCCCTTGAAAACGCCGCCGAGGGCGAGCGCGCGCGCTTCGTCAATCTGCAATCCAACCGCACGATCGAAGCGATCGCCGATGCGCCAGGGCGCGCTCGTGTGGCCGGTTCGGCCTTTACAAACTAGGAGCTGTCCAGATGCGCACCATCCTGCTTCGCACCGCCGCGGTCGCCCTTGTCGCTGCAAGTCTTTCCGCCTGCGCCGCCCGCGACCGGCTCTCCTATGTGGGTCAGCCGCCGCCGATGAGCCCGATCGAGAGTGCGGCTGCGATGACCGGCTCGTCTGGCGGCGATTCGGTCAGTCAGGCTCAAGGGCAGGCTGCGCGGATCGCGCGCGCCCGCGCCATCGGTGAGGCCCGGTCGCGCGAGACCAATCCCAATTCCTTGTGGCGGTCAAACTCCTCGACCTTTTTTGGCGATCCAAGGGCGGCGGAGATCGGCGACATCCTCACAGTGGCCATCAACATCTCCGATCGCGCTCAGGTCTCTAATCAGAGTAACCGGTCCAGGACTGTGGCCGAGGACGCCAACCTGGCGAGTTTCTTCGGCGGCGAAACGGCGCTCAGCCAGTTTTTCAATGACGCGGTGGATCCGGCGAACCTCGCGAATTTCGGCTCCAACTCCTCGACTCAAGGCGCCGGCAGCGTGAACCGCTCGGAGAGCATCGAAATGACCGCCGCCGCCATCGTCACCGAGGTGCTCTGGAACGGCAATCTTGTAATCCACGGACGCCAGGAGGTCCGCATCAACAATGAGGTGCGCGAGCTGCTGATCGCCGGGATCGTGCGGCCGGAAGATATCGCCGCGGACAACACGATCGATCACCAGAAGATCGCCGAAGCGCGGATATCCTATGGCGGCAGAGGCCATATCTCGGAGATGCAGCGCCCGCCCATCGGGCAGGAGCTCTATAACCTGCTCTGGCCGTTCTGAAGGGTGGAGGTCCACGCATCCTTCGCCTAAAAGCGCCATGATGAAACACGATCTTCAGATCATCCGGTCCGAACTCGAAGGCGCCAATGTGTTCGTGGTGCGCCTGATCGGGCGTAATACGGTGCGCGACAGCCGGGACAATGCGCTCCGGCTGTCGCTGCGTATGGTGGAGGAAAAGCGCGCGGGCCTGGTGATGGATTACCGCGAATGCGAGCTCGACCATACGCTGGCGGAATTTGAAGAGGTAGGCCGGATCTTCGCGGCGAACCTGCCGGCCGGATTGCGCGTGGCCTATGTCTACGCGCCGGAAAACTTCATGCACGCCGCCCGGATGACCAAAATTCTCTACAAGGCTGGATTTCCGGCGCGGTGCACGTCCACGTTCGAGGAGGCAGCCGACTTCGCCAGAGGTGAAGCCTAAGAGCGCGCCTCGGCTTCCGCACGGATCCGGCCGATCATGCTCGACAGGCCGTTCGAACGTTGGGGCGAGAGATGCTCGGCCAAGCCAATCCGCCCCAGCACCACCTTTGGATCAATGTCGAGCGCTTCCTGGGGCGTCCGCTGATCATAGAGCCGCTTCATCAGCGCCACGAGGCCTTTGACGATGTGCGCGTCGCTATCGCCGCGCAGCGTGAGCCGCTCGCCGTCCTGGTCGACCACGACCCACACCTGGCTTACGCAGCCCTTGACCTTCGTGCTCTCTGATCGCTCGGATTGGGGGAGGGGATCCATCGCCTGCCCCAGCTCGATGAGGTAGCGATAGCGTTCTTCCCAGTCGCCGAGAAACTCGAACTCGTCGACCAGGGCGTCAATGTCGTCCTGGGTGCTCATGCTCCGGCAGATAGCGGGCGGCCGGGCGCGCCGCAAGGGCGCAGGCTTTATCGCGCGGCGCGATCGGCGGGAATCTCCGCGAGCAATTGATCGAGACTGGTTGGCGCGCGGCCCTGATCGGCCATGCGGTCCTCATAAGCGCGCTCGGCGCGGTCGGCGGCCACGTTCGCAACGAGGCCGGTGAATTGGGCGAGTTCGTTGATCACGGCGCAGGCCTGGGTCTCGCGAAGGCATAGCGTTTCCGCTTCGGCCCGCGTCCGCACGATCGTAGACTGGGCCGGCTCAGAGAAATAGCCGGCGACGGTGCGTGCGAAAGCGCCGTCGGAGGGCGCAGAAAACCCTTGCGGGGTGAAGGCCGCCACGAGAGCGGTCCAGAATACGGCGTTGAAGATAAACTTCAGCATGAGCGCCTCTTTCCTGGGACTTCCGTTCTGGAAGCAAGAATGAGGCTAACGCAAAAGGCCGGGGAAGTTCCAGCGCTTCCCCGGCCTTTAGTGAATTGTGTGTTAATGCTGACTGGGCGAAGTGAATCAGAGATTAATCTAATTCAGCCAAGTGTTTCAGTTTGATACGGCGCGGGTCGCGGTGAGGCAGTCGGCGACGTCGATCAGGGCGTGTTCGGCGATGCAGAAGCTGTCTTCATACTTGAAATGTCCGGCGGCGATGCACTGGGCCATCGTCAGGCGCGCCCAGTTGATGCAGCGCTCCACGCTGGCGTCGTTCAGCATGTAGTCCAGCGCCGTCATGTCGCCGTCTTCGATCGATTGCAGTGCGGCGACCGCAAGCATGCGGCCGACACGGCGCTCATCCGGCTCCATCTGCTGTTCGCCCACGGTGACCGCGAGATCGGGCAAGGTGGGGCCGACGGCCGGCGCACGTTCGGCGAAGAGAGCGGAGGCGGAGCCAAGCCGGCCCGTCCCGTTGACCGCGCCGGGGGCGCCGTCTTCGATCTGGAATTCGGCGTCCAGCCTGCTTGAGGCGGTCTCGAGCGAGGACAATCGCTCCTGGCGGTCAGAAGCGCGGCGTGCGGCCCATGTGGAGTGCTGCAGGTCGTATGCGGCCTGGCGATAGCGCTCGCCGACCACCTCCATATGGTCGACATCCTCGCGAATCGCGTCGACCACGGAGTCCGAGGCCTGATCGGCGCCCATGAGGCCGGTGATGAAGACCGGATCGTTCATGAGGGCGCTGCGCGCGGTGTCGGAGCCGTAATAGTCGGCCACGGCGCGTACAGAATCGATGAACTCGGGATGTTGGGCGGCCACGAGCGCGGCGTAGGCGATCTGGGCGTCCACCAGCCTGTCGCCCTCGTAGTAACGGGTGAGGGAGTCCATGGTGGCGTCGAGGTCCGCGCCAGACCGCAGCTCACGGCGGCCGGCCTCGCCAACATCACCGTGGAAGGCGGCGTAGGTTTCCGCGTTGCGCATGACTGGATCGTCGCGATCCGGGGCCGGCAGCGTCAGTTGAGGGTCGGTCGGGGCGGGTTGGGCGGTGTCCTGCGCGGCGGACGCGCGGGCGTCCTGACCGACGTTGAGCGCGGCCGCGAGCGCGGCGGCGGCGAACCATGCGGTGGTCATGGCGTGCCTGTTCCTTTTGAAGCTGGAGGCCCGGGAGGTCTGGCGACCTGACCCAAAGTCTGCCTGCGAAACCTGACCTGATCGTTTAACACGGATTCAATAATTGTTAACGCAGCGGGCGCAGCTTGCCGACATCAAAAAGACCGTTCGAATCGGCTGGTGTCATATGGTTTCGCTCACGTCGCGCGTGCTCCGCGCACTGGATACTCTCACCGGACGGATGGTCCACGCCGCCTGGCTCGGCGTTGTCGCCGTCGCCGGGCTCGGGTCCGGGTACGACGCCCTGAGCGCGACGGGATCGGCGCTGCTCGCCGCCGCCGCCGCCCCCGGCCTGCTCGGCGTGTTCATCGCCGGGCCCAAACTGCTCCGCCACGACATCGCCCGTCTTGCTCTGGCCCTTGCATGGACGCTGCCCGGCTTCGCCGCCAGCGCGGCGTTCGGTTCCGCGTTCTCAGCGGCGGCGCTGGTCTTCCTCGCGGCGCCTGCGGCCATGGCCGCGGCCGGCGGCGCCCGCGAGGCGCGCCTGGCTTCAGTGGTCACGGCGAGCGCTTTTCTTCTGGCATGCGCAGCCGGAGCTTTCGGCCCGCTGAGCGCGGGCGCGCCGCAGCTTGCGGCCTCTACGGAGCCGTGGGCTGCGTTCGCGGCGTTTCTAGCGGTCGCCGGCTTGTGCGCCCGCAGCCGGCTCGCCGCCCGTCTTTCTGCAACGCTGCGCGCCCTCGATGCGGCGCGTCCGGCGGCGGAAGGGTTCGCACGGGCGCCTCAACCCTTGCTGGCTCTCAACAGTGACGGCGAGATCATGGCCGCATCGCGCGCGCTGCGCCGGGTCGCTCCCGGTGCGCCCCGCACGCTGGAAGGTCTGCCCGTGGACGGGCTCGCCTTCGACGATGTTCAACAGGCCTGTGTGCGCGCCGCCCTGGACTCCGCACGCCGGGGCGGTGGGGCCGACGGCGGTTGCTTCAGCTTTTCCGTGCGCGCCGCCAATGGTGAGGAACGCCCGCTTGACGCGCGTGCCGTGGCGACTCCGGCCGGGTTCGTCCTGGCGCTTGAGCCGGCCCGATCCGGGCCGGTGTCCTCAGCCGACGCCAATCATGACGCCGAGCGGGACCGACTGCAGGCCGAACGCGACGCGGCGATTGCGGCGAACCGTTCAAAGTCTGAATTCCTAGCCGCCGTAAGTCATGAGCTGCGCACGCCGCTGAACGCCATTATCGGGTTTTCCGACGTCATGAAGCAGCGCCTGTTCGGCCCGCTGCCCGCACGTTACGCCGAGTACGGCGACCTGATCCATGAAAGCGGCGCTCATCTGCTGGAGCTTATCGGCGACGTGCTGGACATGTCTAAGATCGAGGCCGACCGCTATGAGTTGAACATCGACCAGTTCGACGCCCGCGACGTCGTCGAGATTTGTACGAAGATGATGCGCCTGCGCGCAGAAGAGCAGGGCCTCGCCTTGTATTGCGAGACCGGAGACCGGGCGCTGCCTGTCTCCGCCGATCGCAAGGCGCTGCGTCAGATCCTTCTTAACCTGCTGTCCAACGCCGTGAAGTTCACGCCCGAAGGCGGAGCGGTGGTCGTGATGGTGCGCGCTCAGGACGGCGAGCTTGTGCTTGCCGTTGGTGACAGCGGGGTGGGCGTCGCCGAGCACGAGCTGGACCGTCTGGGGCAACCTTACACCCAATCCAGCTCCGGTCGTGACGTCATCGAGCGCGGCACCGGCCTCGGCCTGTCGCTTGTGCGGGCGCTCGCTGATCTGCATGGCGGCGAGATGAGCATGCAAAGCGCGCCGGGCGAGGGCACGACGGTCACGGTCCGCCTTCCCGTGCTGGAAGCCGGCGCCGAACCGGAGCCGGTCCAGCCGCTGGAGGTTCACGAGCGTATTCGTGCTGCCCAGGCCGCCGGTGTCGAGCTGGTGAGCGGGGCGGCCGCCAGCGCCTAACGGGCGGCCGTAAGGGCGGTCGCCGGTTCGGGTTCGGGCAGCGGCAGGGCCTGAACCGCCAGCGCGGCGTTGAACATCCCCACCTCGAACCACAACCGATCCAGGACTTCTCCTCGCGGTCCCACGAGCTCGACGCGCACTCCGTCACGCGGAGCCAGCGCGCGAAGGGCGAGGATTGCGGTCTCCGGAAACGAGAAGGCGTATGCGCTCGACCCGCCAGCGGGGGCGAGAGCCATGGCTGCGTCCGCGTCAAGCCGCCCGCTGGCTGTGATCCGTCGCTGGGCGCCGGATGCGCCGCCCCAGGCGCTCAAGGGATCGTCGAACGGGGTCGAGAGCAAGCCTGATGCAGAGAAGTCCACCGGCTCGGGCTGGCGAGACGGATCGCGCAGCACCATTACGGCGAACGCCGGCGGCGTCTCGCTGCGAAGGGCCAGCGCCATGAGGTCGCCGTCATCGCCCGCATGGATCCCCAGCATCGCGGCGCGCGCACGATCAGTCTGGCGGACCCGCCAGAGCGGCGCGCCGCGATCCCGGCGTTCGCTGATCCAGTCCTGGTGCACGCCGGGGAAGGCGATTTCGTGGGTGCCGGCAAGCGCCTCGGCGTGATCGCGATGGCGGCGGGCGGCGCCTTCAAGCTGAGGGGTGTCACAGGCGTCCGGGGTTGCATCAAAGCGAGCCTCGAACCTGTCGAGATCGGCTGGTGCGTCGCCGGCGCGCGCCGCGTCATCGCGGCTGCGGGCGGCGAGCGCGTTGAGCAAGGCCCGCTCGGCGGCGGAAAACAGCGCGCAGGAATCGTCAGCCGCAGCCAGGGAGACGCGCTGCGCGTAGACCTCCGAGGCGCTGGGAGCCGGCGTTTCGGCGGCGAGTGCAGCGGCGGAGAAAAGAGCAAAGAATACGGGCGTCATGCCCGCTGTCTTACACCTTGCGTCTTGCCGTCCGGTTTACGCCGCGACCCAGCAGCAAAAGAAAGATCGCGACCGAGAACGCCCCGAGGGCCAGCCACTCGTCATTGGCGCGCAAATGGGTCGACGCCCATTCGACTGAAAATCTCGGCGCTTCGCTCGGTCCGAACGGCGTGACCTGCGATGCGTCCCAGAGGGAGGCGCGACCTTCAAGGCCCGTCCAGAGGCCGGAGCGCGCCAGGCGCTTGGCTGCGCGTGCGTAGTCCGCCCCCTCCGGAGATGTGATCAGCGCCACCCGTCGGCCCTCGTCATTCACAAACAGGGCGGCTACGCCGGTGATCTGCGCGTCGCGTTCGTCTGCGTCGGCGGCGTAAGCGGTGGAGCCGTAGAAGCGGCGCGGGCGGGGCGCGCGGTTGGCTGCTGCGTTTGCGGCGGCGCGCACTTCAGCCGGGGCGGAGGCCATGAGGCGGGGACCAAGCTGATTTTGTGGCCCGAGAACGAGCAGGTCGTGGTTCAGAGGCGCGTTCGCCAGATCGTCGCCATACCAGGCATAGAGCCAGGCGGAGCCTGATGCGAGGGCGGCCCTGGCGACCACCGCCAGCGATGCGGCGCGCGACTCTTCGTCAGCGGAGGCGATGACGACGGCGGCGCGTCCGCCCCGATCCGCGCCGAACGGCGCTCCGCCGGCGACCAGTGCTTCCAGTGAGCCGTGGATCCTCGCCGCCTTGTGAGGCCGATCCAGCCGCGGCGCCGACAGAGCGCTCGTCATGTCGAACCGGACCGTATGGCCGTCCATGGAGCGCGCCGCGAACAGGCGGGCGGCTGCGATCAGCGATCCCGATCCGCCTGCGGAAAGCCGTAGCTCGGAGGGGCCGGTCAGGTCGATCGCCGGCGCCGCGGCGCCAGGGCGCAATTCGGCGGAGATCGTCAGTTCCGCGACCGACCGGTCCCGCACCAGGATCGGCGCCTCGCCCATGCGCAGCGCCAGGCCCTGCGCGATAAGGGCGGACACGGCAAGATCGTCGCCCCCCGCGGCCGACGTTTCGATATGAACCCGGCGCGGAGCCGAGAAATCGGCCCGCAGGGCGGCTTCGATTTCATCCAGCGCGGCGTAGCCATGGGCGGGCGACGCGGAGATGCGCAGGCGCGACGCGTCCGCGTTCACGATCCATCCGGCGCCCGCCTCTCCGGTGAGGCGGAGTACAAGAATGTTGTCGCCGGCGCGCAGATCGTCGGAATGCAATGAGAAACGCGCTTCGAACGGTTCGGCGCGCGGCTGCAGTTCAACGGCGCGCGCACGGTTCACAAAGGCTTCAATCCGACCTGAGGCCTGTGGTCCGGCCGGCGCGCCGGACAGCAGAAGCTCGACGCTGTGAGGTGTGGCGTTAGGCGCGATAGAAAATGGAATGCGGATTTCGCGAGCGCCGTCGTCAAGACGGAGAGGACCGGTCTCGGTGAAGCGCGATAGAAGCACCTCTTCGGATCGGGCCGGACGCGGAGCCGACCGCTCCTCGCCGACGTCAGATCCGGAAGCGGCTGCAGATCCGGCCATGGCCAGAGCCTGCAGAACCGCAACGATCAGGCCGATCAGACCTCGTTGTATCGACATGGCACGTTCCCCTCGCTTAAGACATTATTAAGCAATTGATCGGCCATCAAGTCTTATGAGCGAACTGAAAGCGCGATTCTGGATCGACGCCCTGCGATGGCGGGTCGAGGCTGCCGGCGCATCGGTCTATGTGGCCCGGCGCGGTGATCCGGATGCGGGAGCCGTTCTCGTCAAGGTTCTGCTTGAGCAGCGCACCGCCCGGCTGTTCGCTCCCGTCCGCAATTTCGAGGGTGAACGCGTCTGGGCGCAGCCGTTAGGCGAGGCGCCCGTGCCGGAACAGGACGCCGACGCCTACGCGGCGCGCCGGGCCGAGCGCGATCCCGATCTGTGGGTGGTGGAGATCGATGATCCGGGCGGGCGACATTTCCTGGGGGAGCCGTTGGAGCAGCCCTGACGGCGACGCTTCGGCCGTATGGTCTCCACGCGATTAACGGCCTGATTGAGAAGTCTTAACAGCTGGGTGCGCATACTCGCGGCATCACTTCCAGCTCAGTCAGGCGCAAGCGATGCTGTTCTTGTTCAATGATGCGGTTTTCGATCTCGGAGATGCGCGTGAGTCGGCCCTGAACATGGGCGCCGCCCACGGCTACCCACAGCAAACGCTCATCTCCATGCGGGTGGGCAATGTCGTGAAGCTGGTGCGCGAGGCGGTCTTCGATGAGCCCCAACTCGCACGAACCAACCCCGAAGTGGCGGCCTTTCTCGCAGCGCTGGTCGCCTGGAAGACCGACGAGGCGAACGCCATGCTGGCGGTCTCACCCCGCCATATCCAGCTGACCAGTCAGGTCCAGCTGCGTCTGGCTTCGGTCAGCCTGGTGACCATCCAGCAGCTCCGCGAGCTGCAGTCGGCCGGGAGGCTCTCCAGCCACGTCGTCAACCTGTCTGTCTGGTCGCAGGCCCCGCAACGACTGCAAGCGTAATACGCCGGGCGCGAGACGGAACGTGCCCGGAGCCACCGTCGGGCGGTTCGCCGGTGCGACACGCCGCTGCGCTTGCCCTTGAGGTCAGCCCGCGCTAGTCCGCAGTCTCGTGATCTCGCGGAGCGAACCATCCCATGACTTCTGCTGCTGACGGCGCCCAATGGTCGCGCCGGCGCACCTACGCCATCATCTCTCACCCCGACGCAGGCAAGACGACGCTGACGGAGAACCTGCTGTTCACCGCCGGCGCGATCCGGCTTGCGGGACAGGTGCGCGCGCGTGGTGAAAATCGCCGCACCCGCTCCGACTGGATGAAGATCGAGCGCGAGCGAGGAATCTCGGTCTCCGCCTCGGTGATGACCTATGAGCATGAGGGGCTGATCTTCAACCTGCTCGATACGCCGGGCCACGAAGACTTTTCCGAAGACACTTACCGCACGCTCACCGCCGCCGACAGCGCCATCATGGTTCTGGACGCCGCGAAGGGGGTCGAGCCACGCACCCTGAAGCTCGTGGAGGTCTGCCGCCTGCGCGACATCCCGATCCTGACCTTCATCAACAAGTTCGACCGCGAGGCGATGGATCCGAGCGATCTGTTCGACGACATCCAGGACAAGCTCGCCCTGGACGTGGCGCCGATGCAGTGGCCGGTGGGATCGGGAAATCGTTTCAAGGGCGTGGCCGATCTCAAGCGGAACGAGTTCATCGCCTATCGCCGCCCGGACGGCGACGAGTTCGTGCCGTCCGAGCGCTTCAGCCTGGACGGGAACGCCATCGCTGAGGAGCTCAGCGAAGACGAACTCGCAGAAGCGCGCGAAGGCGCCGAGATCGCCAGCGAACTCATGCCGGCCTTCAACATGCAGTCCTATCGCGAAGGCCATCTGACGCCGGTGTATTTCGGCTCGGCCCTGCGCCGTTTCGGGGTTCGCGAACTGCTGGACGCGCTCGCAGACATCGCTCCGGGCCCGGAATCCCAACCGGCCGCGGCCGGGCCGGGAGCCGCGCTGGAGCCGTCCGGCAAGGAGGTCGCCGGCTTCGTATTCAAGATCCAGGCGAACATGGATCCCAATCACCGCGACCGGGTGGCGTTTCTGCGCCTGGTGTCGGGGGAGTTCAAACGCGGCATGAAGCTGAAGACCGACGCCGGCAAGGCCCTCACGGTGTCGGCTCCGGTGATGTTCTTCGCCGACGACCGCGAGGTCGCCGACGAAGCTTATGCCGGTGACGTGATCGGGGTTCCCAACCACGGGGCGCTTCGCGTGGGCGACACGCTTTCCGAAAGCGGCAAGTGGAAGATCGCCGGCATCCCGAACTTCGCCCCTGAAATGCTCAGGCGCGCGCGTCTGAAGGATCCGCTGAAAGCCAAGCACCTGAAAAAGGCGCTTGAAAGTCTGGCGGAAGAGGGTGTGACCCAGCTGTTCCGGCTCCAGGTCGGAGGCGATTTCGTGATCGGCGCCGTGGGAGCGCTGCAGATCGACGTGATGGCGCAGCGCGTCGCCGACGAGTACGGGCTGGAAGTAACGTTCGAGCCGAGCCCCTACGACACCGCGCGCTGGCTCTCCGGCCCAGAAGCGAAGCTCGCCGACTTCATTGATCGTCACAAGACCGCCATGGCTGAAGACATCGATGGTGACCTGGTGTTCATGGCCAAGTCGGGCTGGGAGGTGAACTACTCCCAGGAGAAGTGGCCGGATCTGAACTTCTCGAAGACCAAGGAGCGGGCGTGACCACGCAAGCCGCGACTTCCTTCATGGATGAAGCGAGAGAGCTCTGGGCGATCGTCGTGGAGGTCTGGAACACCAGCTTTCTCGGCTATGACGTCGGGGACGGCCTGGCTGCAATCGTGATCCTGATCGTGGCGTTCATGATCCGCGGCCTGTTTTCCCGTGTCGTGGTCCAGCGCCTCGTGACGCGCGCTGAGAAGACCGAGAGCAAGCTTGACGACAAGCTGGTCCGGGCGCTGTCCGGCCCCATAAAGCTCGTTCCGGTTATCATCGGTGTCTATGTGGCGCTGCATTTTTTAAACCTGCACGCCGAGAACGCGCCGCTTGACGGCGGCGAGGTCACCACGAGCCTGGTGATCATCGCTCTGTTCTGGGCGTTGCGAAACGCGGTGGAGCCGATCGCCTACCTCTCCAAGCCGATCCGCCGGACTCTCAACCCGGTGATGATCGAGTGGCTGGCGAAGTTCCTTAAGGTGCTGTTTGTCGTCATCGGGGCGGCGGCCGTCCTGCAGACCTGGGGCATACCGGTGGCCCCGGTGATCGGCGGGCTCGGCTTGCTTGGGGTTGCGATCGGCCTGGGCGCGCAGGACCTGTTCAAGAATCTCATCGCCGGCCTGTTGATCCTCACCGAAAAGCGCTTTGTGCCGGGCGAATGGATCAAGGTGGACGGCGTCGTCGAGGGCGACGTGGTGCAGATCAATTTCCGGTCCACCCTGGTGCGCCAGTTCGACAAGAGCCCGGTTTACGTGCCCAATTCACAACTGGCTGACAATCCGGTGATCAACTACCAGCGCATGAGCCATCGCCGGATCAAGTGGATCGTGGGCGTCGAATACAAGACCACCACGGCGCAGCTGCAATACATCCGCGACCACGTGCTGGAATGGCTGCGGGCCCATCCCGAATTCGCCGATCCGCCCGAGGTCGCCACCTTCATGCGCGTGGACAGCTTCGGGCCCAGCTCCATCGATTTCCTGCTCTACTGCTTCACCAAGACGACCAATTGGGGCGAGTGGCTGCGTCTGAAAGAAGAGCTGGCCTTCGCGGTCAAGCGGATTGTCGAAGAGGAGGCGGGGACCGCCTTCGCCTTCCCGTCCACGACCATCTACATGGATGAAGGCGCGGAAGTGTTCACGCCGCCTGGTGTGAAAACCCATATCGGCCGCGACAATCAAAGCCCGTCCGCGGTCGTCGCGGCCGCGCGCGGCGATACTGAAGCCGACGGCGAGGCGGATGGCTGCGACGGGTCGGGCCGCTGATGCTGCTCACGGACATCATCGGCATCTCCGGCGTCGCCTGCGTGCTTAGCGCGTTCTTTCTTTTACAGATCGAGAAGGTGAGGGGGGATTCGCTCCGTTACCTGCTCTTGAACCTGATCGGAGCGTGCCTGCTGATCGTGTCGCTAACGGTGACCTTCAATCTGGCGAGCTTCATCATCGAGGTGTGCTGGCTTGCGATTTCGTTGTTCGGGCTGGGAAAGCTGGCCTGGCGGCGGTGGGGGAGGCGCTCTGCGTCTTGACGGCGACGCCCGGCGCGGGCTGAACTCTTCGCCATGAGCACCATAGACACTTTCAAGGGCCGGATCGGTCAGACGAACACGTCTGACTGGTTCACCATCGATCAGTCCCGCGTGAACGCCTTCGCCGAGGTGACGCTGGACCATCAGTTCATCCATGTGGACCCGGAGAGGGCCAAGGCGGAGGCGCCGTTCGGCGGCCCGATCGCGCACGGGTTCCTGACCCTTTCAATGCTCAGCCATTTCGCCGAGCAGTCCCTTCCCGCCTTTCCCGACAAGGCGATCGGGATCAATTACGGCTTCGACAAGGTGAGATTTCTGAGCCCGGTTCCCGTGGGCGCCAGGATCCGCGGCAAGTTCACGCTTTCTGACGTCACAGAGCGTAAGCCGGGCCAATTCCAGCTCACCCAGACCGTTGAGGTCGAGATCGACGGCCACGACACGCCGGCGCTCGCCGCGCAATGGCTCAGCCTTGTTGTGGTGGGTTAAGGGGGAAACTTCGCGATAACGTCCCGGCGCCGGGTCAGGCGCCGGACCAGCCGGGACCCGCGCACCAGCCGTCCAGGCATTGTTTGAACAAGACCCCGGGCCGCAATGACGCGGCCCGGGGTTTTTCCTGCGCCTATTCCTCGTAGTCGCCGCGGGCGCGATCAATCAGGCTGGAGAAGAAGATGGCGTTCATCAACAGCTTTTCGGTACCCGCAAAGGTGCCGCGGAAGACCGGATTGTCGGCCATCAGGATCACCGAGCCCGACCCCAGCCGCCGGGCGACCACGGCCGGCGTGCCGGCGATCTCCCCGATCCGGCGCTCCGAGGCGTAGCCGGAAAGCAGCGGCTCCTCGACATATTGCACCGGGACTGCGAACGGATCTTCGGGGCGGGTGAGCGTGAAGGTCTGGTTGCGGTGCAGCGGCAGGACGCGGTCGCGATAGCCGAAGCCCAGCGGGTGGGACGGATCGAGATCGCCTTCGAAGATCGCTCCGCCGATCACATGTTCGGCGTCGCGCAGTCGCATTTCCGACGCGTCGTAGCGCTGAACGCCGGCGCCCTCGTCGGACGCTCCGTCATTCGCCTCGTCATCAAAAAAGGCGCCTTGGGCCCATTGTGCGCCGCCACGGGTGGCGATGACCGTTCCGCCGCCGCGCACCCATCCCGTTACCGCCTCGGTGAGGTCTTCATCAAAGTTAGCGTCGCCTCCGGCGATCACCAGGTGGGTGTATTCGTCCCAGTCCAGCGAGCCGAGACGGCGCGTATCGACCAGCGTGACCGGCATGCGGTGACGATAGTCCAGCGTCCACCACACCTCGCCGGCGTCATACCAGGACACGCCGCCGCCGATGGCCAGAAGCACCTTGGGCTCGGTGACCGTGGCGAAGACGTTCCATGCGCCCAGATCGCGCCCCTCGGTGGGGGTGAGGCCCGATCGCGCCGCATGCACCTCCACGCCGTCTTCCGCGGCGATGGTCTCCATCAGCGCGTGGATGTCGGCAGGGGTCATTTCCTGGCGCGCCAGAGGGACAACGATGGCGCCGCGATCAAGATCGGCTTCGCCCTGCGTGGTCTCCACGGTGAAGGGTTCGCGAGCCGCGCGGGCGAAAAGCCCTTCGGAGAGAACGCGGTTGAGGGCGCGCGGCGCATAGGTGTGGCCCCAGTCGAAGATATAGGCGTAGGGCGCGCGGTCCGGAGCGGCCGCCGGGGTGAACTCGCCCGTCGCGGGGTCGCCGGCGGGCGCGGTCTGGAACAGGCCACCGCTCACGGGTGCGAACTCGAGATCGTACGCCAGCGGCAGCGTCCAGCCGGACACGTCATAGAAGATGTTTTCGGCGAACTCGGTGGTCTGGTCGAAAATCCCGCGGATCATGGCGTATTGCTGCTGGGCGAGCGGCACGAGATAGGACTCGCCCGCCTCCCAGCGACGGCCGCCGGCCTGCAGATCCCGGGTCAGAGCCAGCACCTCGATATCATGCTGGCGCAGCAGGCGCACGAAACGGCGCGCACGCTCGGGATCGCCCTCTGCGCCGAACACCCAGGCCTGCTGATCGCCGCGCTGGGCGGCGCTCCGGGCCCGGGCGAAGAAGTCGCGCTGATAGGCGGTGATCTCCTCGCGCAGGTCCAGCGAGCCTTCCAGCGTCGTCAGGGCGGTGCGGAACTGGGTGCGCACATTGTCGGCGTGCTCCACAAGGCCGCGCTCGGTCTCCACTGCGCCGCCGCGTGCAGCGCCGATCTCGAACAATATGCCAAGAGATCCGTTGATCTGGGGGTAGGTCGAGCCCTTGCCGATATAGAAATTGTCGAAGTTTTCCTGCGTGGTGTAGAGCCGCGCCTCGGTGTCCAGGAACGCCGCATGGCGCCGTGCGATCTCGAAGGTCAGATCGCGGGCCCGCTCCGGGATCAGCGGGTTGCGGCGCAGGGCCTCGCCGGGGTGGAAGTAGAACGGGCTGTCCGATCCCATCTCGTGGTAATCGGCCGAAACCATCGGTTTCCATTCATGCCATTTGCGGACCCACGCCTGACTTTCCGGCTGGGTCAGCAGCAGCCATTGGCGATTGAGGTCGAACCAGTAGTGATTGGTGCGCGCCTCGGTCCACAGATCGTGGGCGGCGTCGTTGATGTCGGTGTTGTCGGCGTAAGACCAATAGGTCTCGGTGTGGTCCACCCGGCGCGAATGGCCGTCCGGGTTGAACGCCACGGTGAACAGCATGACCGCGTTGTCGAGCTTGGCCTCGACCGCGTCACCCTGCGCCGCCGCGAAGTGATGGAGCAGGGGGATCGCCGAATCCATGCCGGAGCTTTCCGCGCCGTGGACGCCGAAATTGATCCACAGCACCATGGGCGTGTCGTCCGGCGCGTCTTCGCCGCGGGCGCGGGCCAGGTGATTTTCGCGGATTTCGTCGAGTCGGTCGTGGTTGTCCGGGCTGGTGACGATGAAGGTCAGAATCGGCCGCAGCTCGTGAGAATAGCCGATCGTCTCCACTTCGATGTTGGGGGAGCGTTCAGCGAGCAGGGTCAGATAGCTCACAAGATCGGCGTAGCGCACCGGGCGCTCGCCGATTTCATAGCCCATGGCGTCTTCGAAGCCGGGAACGCTGTCGTCATAGCTAACGCCTTCGACCTCGAAGAAACTCATCGGCTCCGCGAGGGCGGGCGCGGAGAGGCCGGCGAGCGCGATGGCGGCGGCGACTAGGTTCAAAGCCAAGTATTTCAACGGTATGCCTCGCTGGACGAAAGGAGGCATAGGCTATCGCAGAGTGACTAGCCGCGGCAAGCGGTCAACGAGTCCGAGCGGTCTGAAAGAAGACTATGATCGCGCTGCACGCGAATAGCGCGCCGAGGCCGTAAGACCAGAATTCGAGGATCGGGACGCCACCATTAATGGGCGAGAACCACGTAATCTGGTGAACAGTTGCGAGCGAGCCAAGCAGGCATCCGGAAGAAGCTATCACAAAGGCGCACACAACAACCAGCTCAAGGCCAGCCGGCATTTTTGCTGCTCCAGATACCCATCCGGAAACGATTGCTGCTGCAACGATTGCACATATCGTTGCAAAAATAGACACAATAAATACAAAAGCGAGATTTTGTATATCAGTGTCAACTGATTTTGCAACCGAAATTGAAGTTATGATTGAAATAGCCATGAAGCTATAGAATATGAACTCTGGTGATGCTTTTCTCATTTTTTAATCCTGTTGATATCTGGCGAGCTTGCTGCTCGCCAGATATCATTTTGCCGTAGAATTCTCATCCCTCTAAATCATCGGATTCAACACACGTATATGTAAAGAGGCCTGCGGCTGTTCCGACAACCAACCCGGCGAGTCCTCCAACCAGCGTTCCAAGGCCTGGCACGATTGAGCCGACAGCCATTCCCGCGCCGATTGCGCCGAGACCGCCCGCCAAGCCCAGTCCAGCTCCCGCGGGGACGCATTGTCCGTCGGTGAATTCGCCGCCGGAGACAAGATCAGTTTCTGACTGAGTGAGTGAACGCATGCTGTGCCCCTTTTTGATCAGTGGATAATGCCACTTTGAAAGCTTCATTAAACTCTCAAGGGGAGTCGACCTCCAATTTATATCGCTAATTGGTTGCGTTCTTGATCCATCGCGGTTTCCAGTGCTGGCTTAAAGCGCCAAGCGCCTGTATGAGGACGCGCAAACAAACTCCCCGCCTTGAAGGATCATGACCATGACCGCTCCGGTCGAGCGCATCCGCAACATCGCCATCGTCGCCCACGTGGACCATGGCAAGACCACTCTCGTCGACAAGCTGCTGCGGCAGTCGGGCACGCTCGGCGAGCGCGGGGCCGAGGTCGAACGCGTCATGGACTCCAACGATCTGGAGAAAGAGCGCGGCATCACCATCCTGGCCAAGAACACAGCGGTGACCTGGGGCGACTACGCCATCAACATCGTGGACACGCCCGGCCACGCCGATTTCGGCGGCGAGGTGGAACGCGTGCTCTCCATGGTGGACAGCGTGCTTCTGCTGGTGGACGCCGTGGACGGCCCCATGCCCCAGACCACCTTCGTGACCAAGAAAGCGCTGGCCCTCGGCCTGAAGCCGATCGTCGTGATCAACAAGGTCGACCGTCCCGGCGCCCGTCCCGACTGGGTGGTGGACCAGACCTTCGACCTGTTCGACCGCCTCGGGGCCGACGACGAGCAGATGGATTTTCCGGTGGTCTTCGCCAGCGCCCTGCAGGGCTGGGCGAGCCTTGAGGCGGACAGCCACGGCGATGATCTCACGCCGCTGTTCCAGACCATCGTGGACCGTGTCTCCCCGCCGGAGGTCGATCCTGATTCTCCGCTCCAGCTGCAGGTCTCGGCTCTGGATTATTCCAGCTATACCGGCGTCATCGGGCTCGGCCGCATCCGTCACGGAACGCTGCGCAAGAACCAGCAGGTCGTCGTGGTCGGCGCCGACGGCGCGACCCGCAAGGCCAAGGTGCTGCAGGTGTTCGGCTTTCACGGCCTGGACAAGGTCGAGCGCGACCAGGCGAGCGCCGGCGACATCATCACCTTCAACGGCGTCGATCCCCTGAACATCTCCGACACGCTGTGCGATCCCGAACACGTGGAGGCGCTGCCCCCGCTCTCGGTGGACGAGCCCACCATCTCCATGACCTTCCAGGTGAACGATTCCCCGTTCGCCGGTCGCGAAGGCAAGTTCGTCACTTCACGCCAGATCAAGGACCGCCTTGATCGCGAGCTGATCCACAATGTGGCGCTGCGCGTGGTGCAGCAGGACAACGCCGACAAGTTCACCGTCTCCGGACGCGGCGAGCTGCACCTCTCGGTGCTGATCGAGACCATGCGCCGTGAAGGCTTCGAGCTGGGCGTCGGCCGGCCGCAGGTGATCACCAAAGAGATCGACGGCAAGATCTGCGAGCCGTTCGAGACCCTCACGATCGATGTCGAGGAGATTCATCAGGGCGGCGTCATGGAGCGGCTCGGCACGCGCAAGGCCGATCTGAAGAACATGGTGCCCGACGGCAATGGCCGGGTGCGCCTGGAATACATCGCGCCGACCCGCGGCCTGATCGGCTTCCGCTCCGAATTCATGACCCTGACCCAGGGGTCCGGCCTGATGTTCCACGCCTTCGATCACTATGCGCCGCGCGCGGCCGGTGAAGTGGGACAGCGGCCCAAGGGCGCCATCATCTCCATGGACTCCGGCAAGGCGCTGGCGTTCGCCCTGTGGAACATCCAGGAGCGCGGCAGGCTGTTCATCGGCCACGGCGCCGAGGTCTATGAAGGCATGGTGATCGGCATCAACGCCCGCGACGACGACATGATCGTGAACCCCCTGAAGGGCAAGAAGCTCACGAACATGCGCGCGTCGGGAACGGACGAGGCGGTGGTGCTCACCACGCCGATCCGCCTGACGCTGGAATACGCGCTGGAGTTCATCAATGACGACGAACTCGTCGAAGTGACTCCCCAGACCATTCGCGTGCGCAAGAAGCTCCTGCTGGAGCACGAGCGCAAGAAGGCGAGCCGCGCCGGATAGCCGCCGACGCTCTGGCCTTGAAGCTTCGTCACACGCCGCGATAAGCGGCTTTCATGGTCGCCATGAGCTCCGAAGGACCCGCCGGCCCCGGCGGCGTCCTTCGAGGCGAGCTCGTCGGGGTGGCGGGTCTCTGGGAGGGCCGGTCGGCGGCCGAATCGCCGCGCGGCGTCGCCGGATAGCGCATTTGCCCTTGACGCCCCGCTCAGCTATCTCGCGCCTTACGGACGAGAATTGGAGCCCCCCATGTCGATAAGCTTTTACGACCGCCTCGGCGAGACCCTGCAGGAGATCGAGGCGGAGGGGCTGTACAAGCGCGAACGCACGATCACCTCGCAGCAGTTTTCTGAAATTGACGTGAAGACACAGGGTGGCGAGAAGCATGTCCTGAATTTCTGCGCCAACAATTATCTGGGCCTGGCCAATCGTCCCGAGCTGATCGAAGCGGCCAAGACCGCTCTTGATCGCTACGGTTTTGGCGTTGCGTCGGTACGCTTCATTTGCGGCGCACAGGAGGTCCACAAGGACCTTGAAGCGCGCATCGCCAAGTTCTGCGGAACCGAGGACGCGATCCTCTATGCGGCCGCCTTCGATGCAAACGGCGGCCTGTTCGAGCCGCTGCTCGGACCGGAAGACGCCATCATCTCCGACGCCCTGAATCACGCCTCGATCATCGACGGTGTGCGGCTGTGCAAGGCCAAGCGCTATCGCTACGCCAATTCAGACATGGATGATCTGGACGCTCAGCTGAAGCAGGCCCGAGCCGACGGCGCACGAACCATCCTGGTGGTCACCGACGGCGTGTTCTCCATGGACGGCTATATCGCCAATCTGGCCACGATCTGTGATCTGGCGGAAAAATACGACGCCCTGACCATGGTGGACGATTGCCACGCCCACGGCTTCATGGGGGCCAAGGGCCGCGGCACGCCGGAGCATTGCGGCGTCATGGGCCGGGTGGACATCATCACCGGCACGCTGGGAAAGGCGCTCGGCGGCGCCATGGGCGGCTTCACCGCAGCGCGCCAGCCGGTGATCGACATTCTGCGCCAGCGCTCGCGTCCCTATCTGTTCTCTAACTCGCTCGCCCCGGCCATCGCGGGCGCCAGCCTGAAGGCGCTGGACATGGTGGAGGCCGGCGACGATCTGCGCGCCCGTCTTTTCGACAATGCAAAGCGCTTCCGCACCGGCATGGCTGAGGCCGGGTTTGAGCTTCTGCCCGGCGAGCATCCGATCATCCCGGTCATGCTTGGCGATGCGGCCTTGTCCCAGAAGATGGCCGACGCGCTGATGGACGAGGGCGTTTACGTCATAGGCTTCTTCTATCCCGTCGTCCCCAAGGGCAAGGCGCGCATCCGCACCCAGATGAGCGCCGCCCACACGCCCGAGATGATCGACCGCGCGGTGGACGCGTTCACGAAGGTCGGCAAGCGTCTGGGCGTGGTGTAGCCCGCGTCCGCCGCCGCAGCCGCAGCAGCTGAGTATCCGGAACTCATCGCCCCCCTCAGGCGTAACGGAGCGGACAATTGTTCTGAGGGAGATATTTATGACCCGTACTTTCACGCTTCTGCTGTCGGCGAGCGTTCTGGGCCTCGCCGCCTGCGCCGAAGAGGCCGCCGAAACCGAGCGCGCCGCCGAGACCACCGCGGACGAGACCGGCGAGGCGATGAACGCCGCCGGTGAAGAGACGTCCGGAACCATGGACGAAATGGACGCGGAAGCCGACGCCGCCATGGACGACGACGACTCCGCAGCCGAAGGCATGCGCTACACCGAAGGCGATGAGACGCCCGACGACGACGATCTCGGTCAGTCGCCGCCGGTCAATCTCGCCCAGGACATGGCCGCCGGGGCTACAGGCCTGGCCGCCGGTGTGACCGCCGGCCTCAGCGGCGACGTCGAGGCCTATGTGCGTAATGTCACGCTCGGCAACATGTATGAGATCCAGGCCGGGCGGATCGCCGCCGAGCGCGGCAATTCGCCGGTCATCCGCGAAATCGGCGAGCGCCTCGTCGCCGACCACGAAGAGCTGCAGAGTGAGCTGGAAGCCGCCCTTGCTGAGGCGGACCTTGACCTGCAACTGCCCACCGAGCTTGAGGGCCGCCGCCAGGGCATGATCGATAATCTCAACGCTGCGTCGGACATGGATTTCGACGCCGCCTTCCTGCACCAGCAGGAGGGCGCCCACATCGAGGCGGTGGCGCTTCATGAAGGCTTTGAAGCGACCGGGGACGTCGACGCGCTGACGGACTACGCCGGAAACGCCGGCGATGTCGTGCAGGACCACCTCTCCGAGGTTACGGAAAATCTCGGGGCTGCGGTGGACGGCGAGTAGCGCATCGTCTGGCGAAGCCGCCATGGGCCGGGGAACTTTTTCCCGGGTTCAAGCGTAACGCAGCGAGAAGCCGCGAAGGGATTTTCCGCTCATGCTCCGTACACTCATACTCGCCGCCTCAGTGAGCGCGCTAGCGCTCTCCGCCTGCGCTGAGAACGACCCCGATGACGAGGCCGCCCTGAACGACGGCGCCGCAGACGAAGAGTCCGGTATGGCCAGCGCCAATAGCCGGCTCAGCGAGGACGGTTCGGCGCTGGCGGATGCTCAACAGCGCCGTGACGAAGCCGATGCGCGCATGGAAGGCGGCATGGACCGCGAAGGCTCGGCCATGAACGGCGCCGGTGATCAGCCCGTGGACGAGCCGCAGAGCGACGCGATGTCCGATTTCACCTATGGATCGGCCTACTCGGAGGCCGGCGCGGGAACGGCCCCGCCCACTGATGCGATCCAGCAGGCCACCGACCGCATCCTCGGAATGACCGACGACGAGATCGCAGATTTTGACGGCGAAGCTGAGGCCTATGTCCGCAGCCTCGTTCAGGCCAATCTCTATCAGGTCGAGGCTGGCCGAATTGCGGCGGAACGTGGCGGCGAGCCGCAGATCCGTGCGCTGGGCGAGCGCATGCAGGAGGTTCACCAGAACCAGCTTCAGTCCTTGCGCGAGGCGATCCAGACGGGCGGGCTGGGCATGGAGCCGCCCCAGGAGCTTGATGCGCCGGGCCGCGACGTTCTGCAGGCCTTGCGCAATGTCGCCGAGGTGAATTTCGACCCGGTCTTCGTGCGTCAGCAGACCGATCTGCACGAGTCGCTTAATCAGCTTCACCAGGCCTACGCCGAAGCCGGCGCGGTGGAGACACTGACGACCTTCGCAGAGGCGTCTGCGGAGGTGACGTCACAGCAGCTGGAGCGTCTGCAGGCCGACCATGAGGCGGCGCTCGATCCGAACTGAACTGCGCGGCCCGGAATCAAGAACGGCGGCCCCAGGCTGGGGCCGCCGTTTGTTCCTGGCGGCGAAGTGGAGCGAACCGTTATTTCTTGGCGCGCTCGATCGCTTCGATGATCAGGCGGCGGGCGTCGTCCACGCCGCGCCAGCCTTCCACCTTCACCCATTTGCGGGGCTCAAGGTCCTTGTAGTGCTCAAAGAAGTGGGTGATCCGCGCCAGCTGGGCCTGGTGCACGTCGGTATAGTCCAGAATCTTGTCGTAGAAGGGTGTCAGCTTGGGGTGAGGGGCGGCGAGGATTTTCTCGTCCTTGCCGCTTTCGTCCTCCATCATCAGGACCCCGATCGGGCGGGCGCGCACCACGCAGCCGGGAACCAGCTCCGTCTCGCCCAGAACCATCACGTCGATGGGATCACCGTCGTCCGACAAGGTGTGGGGCACGAAGCCGTAATTGCAGGGATAGCGCATCGGCGTGTGCAGGAAGCGATCAACGAAGACCGTGCCGGCGTCCTTGTCGAGCTCGTACTTCACCGGCTGGCCGCCCACGGGCACTTCGACGATGACGTTGATGTCGTCGGGCGGGTTCACGCCGATGGAAATTTTGTCGATGCGCATGGATGCTGAGCCTTCTGATGCTGTCTTGGATCGGATCGCGCGCGAAAGAAGCCGGAGCCGCCGCACGCCGCAAGCCTTTTTCTGCCCACCGGGACAAAAAACACAGCGCGCCTTGAACTGCAGCGCCACGTAGCGCCGCTAGCGGCGGTGAAGGATTGCGGCGCGGGCGCGCCAAGGCTAGCTTGCCGGCCATGATGATCTTGCGCCGTATCCTGCTCTCCGCCGCCCTTACTTCGGGCTTCGTGTTCACCGCCTGCGCCGGGGCGCAGCCGCTTGATCCCACCGCGCCGGATGCGGTAGTCGAGTATGGCGGGCCGGAGCCGCTGGTGATCGAGACGGGCGAGGGAGAAAGCGTCACCCTCACCGTCGAGCTCGCCGAAACGCCCGAGGCCCGCCAGCGCGGCATGATGCACCGCGAGACCCTGGATCCGGACGCCGGCATGCTGTTCGACTTCGAAATCGAGCAGCGCGTGTCGATCTGGATGGCCAACACACCGCTTTCGCTGGACCTCATCTACATTCGCGCCGACGGAACCATCGCCAAGATCGCCGTGGGTGCGGTCCCGTTCTCGCGCCGCTCGATTTCTTCGGAAGTGCCGGTCCTGGCGGTGCTGGAGATCAATGGCGGCTGGTCTGTGGAGCTGGGGATCGACCCGGGCGACGTCGTGCGCCATGCGTGGTTCGACAATATTGAGTCCGGGGAGGGCGCTGCATCGACGGCGCCCGCTGAGGAGTCAATGGGAGACGGCGACGCCGACCCGGCTGAACAAGGCGGCCGCTAGGCCGACTGAACCGCTTGCCAGCGCCGCGCGAGCGGCCTAAACCGCATGACCGAACAGCGCCGGGGCGTAGCGCAGCCTGGTAGCGCATCTGCTTTGGGAGCAGAGGGTCGCTGGTTCGAATCCGGCCGCCCCGACCATTTTTTATCCGGACCTTCTCCGGAGCGAAGGTGAAACGATGTTCGCGAAGATCTTCCGCCCGTCCAAGACCGCAATGCAGTCGGGCCGGGCCAAGACCAAGCACTGGGTTCTGCAATTCGAGCCCAAGGCGGCCAAGCGCCCCGATCCCTTGATGGGCTGGGCCTCGACCGACGACACCACCAGCCAGGTCAAGCTCACCTTCGATACGAAGGACCAGGCTGTGGAGTACGCGAAAAGCCACGGCATTCCTTTCCAGGTTGTCGAAGCACGCGAGACCCCGCGGCGGATCAAAGCTTATGCGGATAATTTCTCTTTCACCCGCCGTGAACCCTGGTCTCACTAGGCCGGGCGTCAGCCTCCGTAGCTCAACCGGATAGAGCGCCCGCCTTCTAAGCGGATGGTTGCAGGTTCGAGTCCTGCCGGAGGCACCATCCTGTTTTCTAGGGTCGAAAAATCCCCTAAGAGCTTGAAGGGTAAGGAAAAATTAGCGGTTCGAAACCCTTCGTTCCTTTTGTATTTTAGCTGGTCTGCAAACGTCAATCTCAGCACCGCACGCTTGTCCTCAAAACGCGGAGAACTCCATAATTTCAGCGGGTTAGATAGGAACTCCATAGCGGTTCGATAGGTCCGCTTAAGGGTATCCCTTGGCTCAGCTGGCAGATTCGATTCTTCGAGCAAGGCGGCCTTTTCCAGCTCCAGATCGCGGAGGCGCTCCTCATACCGCTTTATCAGGGTCTCGCTTGTAGCTTCGAGGGTACGATCGACCAGGGTGTCGATTTTAGCCTCTACGTCGCGGACCTGCTGGCGCAGGGCACGGCGCTTCTCAGTAAGACGTTCACCATGGCGCTCCCAGATGTCCGTGAGCATCGCATGAACAAGGTCGAAAAGCTTTTGCGTCGGCTTGGCCGTCGCAAGCAGCATTTCAAATTCCTTTTCGATATCTGCCTTGCGGATCGACTTCCGGTGACTCACGCATTCTTTGTTGTGGCACTCATAGTAGATGTAATATTTGTTGCGGCCTTTGGACTTACCGCCGGTTAGCGGTCGTTCGCAGTCGCCACACAGCACGAAGCCGCGCAGTGGCATTTCCTCGCGCAGGTCTTTGCGCACAGCAGCTTTAGCCATGTTGGTTTTCCGGCCCGAGAGACGGTCCTGAATTCTCCGATACGTGTGTAGGCTGATGATCCCATCATGCTGCCCTTCACGCAGATCGATGTTCCAATCCGGACGCTCGATATATCCGGCATAGAGCACCTGCGTCAGCCATTCCCGGACACGCTGGATGCGCACTTCGCCTTGCTTTGTGTCTTTCGGAAAGTCCGGCTGGGCTTCCAGGAAGCGCTTTACCTCGCTCAGCGTCTGCAAACGCCCGTCAGCATAGCGTTCAAGCGCCTCTTGAAGGATTGAAGCGACAGGTTCATCGCGAACAAGGAGCTTGCCGTGCGCGCCAACCTTTTCGTATTTCAATCCGATGGGCGCTTTGAAGACCCAATAGCCGTTCATCATCCGGCCCCACATGCGGTTGCGGGTCTGCTCGGCATTCTTGAGGCGATGATATTCGGCAAAGTTCACCGACATCATCTCCATCAACCAGGCTTCGGAGGTGTCGCCAAACTGGAATGACGGGCATTCCAGTATCGAGTTGGTTTTGGCCAGTTCGTCGCGGAACCACATCCAGATGCGGGTGTCACGCGCCAAGCGGCTGATATCTTCAATGATAATGACATGAGGAACGCGGCGGTTGGCGCGCAGAAATTTCAGCATTTCCTCGCTTTGAGGACGCTTCAGATCGCCGCCGGATGCATCGTCCTTGTAGGTCGCAACGACCTCATAACCCTTGCTTTTCGCGTATTCGACGCACCGCACTTCCTGGCTTTCCAGGCCGTGGCCTTCCGTTTTCTGCTTTGTATCAGAAACGCGGCAATAGATGACGGCAGGTTGTTTCTTCTCAGTCATTGTTCAGCTCTGTAATCATTATCGTTTCATCGGATTTTACCTCATCCGAATCAGCCTTGCCAGAACTACGTCGCTGTTTATCAACGACTTTCTGGACAGCATCTGTGCCGTAAGCACGGGCAACGAAGCTGTCGAGCAGGGCCCACATAACATCGATGAACTCGTCTCTTTTGTCATCCGCGAGGTTAAATTCATCCAGCAGGGGCCGGTATTTTTCATAGTCCGGTCCCATCTATTCCAACAAGCTGGCTTTAAGAAAAAGCCAGTCCTCTATCTTCAGTATACCACTATGAGTTGTATACTTGCAAATAAATCCCGGATTTACGCGGGTTACAGAGTTTTTCATTTTGTTATTCATCTGTATTCTCCGCATCAATATTTCGGGAAAGCTTCGAAGAGCGCCCCGGCTTGATCAGCCCAGACTGTCCAGGCATCGATCAGGTTTTGGGTGCGGGCGCGCTCAGCGCCGCCGGTTGTCTCACCAATTCCGTAGAGGCTGACCCCGCAGCCCTGGAGCAGATCGCCGTTCGGCGCAGGCAACGGGGTTTCACCGCTGGCCAAACGTTCCGGGCTTGTGCCAGGCGATGCCTCAATCCCGTCGGTGAAGAGAACAAGCGCGGTCAGGCGTGTGCCGCAGGACAGCAGCGCCGCTTCCTCTTCAAGAAAGGCCGTGATGTGCGTTGTGCCGCCCGCAGGCAGGCGTCCGCTCGCCACCAGTTCCGGGAGGCTGGCGATAAGCCGTTCCACACTTGCCGCGACGCGGGCCGCAGGCATTCGCCGCGACACCGTGATATCAAGGCGCAGCGGGTTATCGCTTTGGCTGTAGGAGCCAAAGGTGCGGATACGCAGCCGATCGCCATTGCCAAGGGTACGGATCATCTCCGCCGCCTTGCGACCGGCCTTGGCCGCCATGACGTCGCTTTCGACGATGACATTCGAGGTCGAGACATCGAGCGCAATCATCAGATCGCGCGGGGTGCGCTGATCATCCGCGAAGGCGGATTGGCCGAAAAGGCTCAGCATGGCGCAGCCAGCAAGGAAAGCAGCCTTAGTCATCGAACATCTCCAGATCATTATCGGTGAGGCCGAACTCGGTGATCGCCACCGACACGGCGATGTCGAAGAGCACGTCTTCGCTGATCACCTGGTCGAGATCGGCCAGAAGGGTTTTGAGGGCGGGCACATCGAGCGTGCCGACTTCATCGGGCAGGCCGAGGAGCTTGGAGCCGAGTCCGGCCAGCGGATCGCCATCTTCATCGGGCTTCATCAACGCCGACGCCTGGACCACACGGCGCGGATAGCTCAGCGCGCTATCGGCTTTCGCCGTAAGAGTGGCCACGGCCTCGCGCACCGCCGTCACCGGCGACACAGCGTCATGGCCCGTAACCTTGTGCGCCGCCGCCCCAAGGGCCGCATCAGCGGCAAGCATCGCCGCTTTCAGCCTGGCAGACTCCCGCATCCGCGTGAGTGCAGTGACAAACTCGCCAGCGAGCTTGAGCGCCACGCCGATCAGGAAATGACTCACCAGCACGGTCAGGAAAAACACACCGCCCAGGCCAAGGGTCGCGAACAGGAGGGCAATCAGCCCGCCATAGTCCGCGAACAGATCGCGAAGGAACTCGACAAGGCTTTCATCGTCCGGCGCGCCATCGGTATTGGCGAGCCAGCTATCGAGCCCATCGATGCCGGTGGCCGGATCGAACAGCATGGAGGCTGCGACCTCAAAGCTCGTCATTGCGACGATCAGGCCGAAACCCAGAAGGAAGAGCACAAGCGCAACCAGGCCGAGACGCATCATCCAGCGATGGATCGCTTCGCTCCCCGGCTGACGGGTGAGCACATGCAACGCGACGATCGCGATCAGGGAAGCAAGCGCGAGAAGGGTGATCGGCTGATTGCCGGTCCCGTCATCCAGGAGCGTTACCATGGTGTGGAGCATCAGTTGAAACTCCACCGCCAGCGCCGCCCCGAGCACGATAAGGACGAGCGGAAGCGCCGAAAGCCCCGCCGCCGCCAGCAGGAAGGCTTTGCGCGCAGCGCCGTGCAGCGCGCCGATCATTTCAATCTGATGCGGGCGTAGCCGAGTAATTTGGCGAGTTGCTGGACGGGTGTTTGCCTTAGTCATGGTCGGCCCCTTTCGCGCTGGCGAGACGGAGCAGACGCCCATGGTCGGCCTTCAGCCTCGCGAAGCCGGGCGTGTCTTCATGAAGGGTCAGGAAGGCATGGAAGGCGTCGCTCAGCTCCGCTTGGAGCTGATCCGCCGTTGCTTGTGCCGCGTCCGCCTCATTGCGGGTAAGCCCGAACAGCTCGCGCACCGCCTCAGCGGTGACCGCTTTCGAGGGCGGCTGCATCTCGCGCAGGGCCGCTTCGAAAGCATTGAGAGCTTTCATCTCGCTGACCTCTGGCGGCGTCGTATTGAAAATCCGGCTGTTCATAGTGATGTTTGATAAGGGCAACCCGCGCCGGGACGGGTTGTCGAAAGTTGTCGAATGAGGGAGAGCGAGGTGCCAAGTTTCGGAATTCGCTTAGGAAAAATGGTCGCCGAATTCCGGGCGGCGAACGAAATGAGCCAGAAAGACCTGGCGATCGCCGCCTTTAACGACGAGGCACAACGCTATTGGGTCTCGAAACTTGAAGGCGGGAGAGTTCATCGTCCGCATGAGCGCAAAGTCGATGCGCTTCGGCTGGCACTCGGTATCCCGCTGGAGACGATCGACGAAATCCGCGATCCGTCCGAGCGCGAAGCGGAACTCCTGAGAACGGAGCAAGAGCACAGCGCCGCCGCTGAAACCGAAGCCCGGCGAAAGCAGGACTACGAAGATATGATCCGCATCCTCGCGGATCATCACGGCGAGTCAGAGAAGGAGCTTCGCCGTCTCACCCTCAGCGGCCTGTATCGGCTGAAAAACGCCATCGACTCCCGTGAACGTCACGCGCAGATGAAACGGGATATCAAGGCTGGCAGGCTCGATCCTACAGAACGGTGTTGCTATCGATATAAGACGTGGTGACGGCTATTTCGGCGACGGGATAACGGTCGCGCGAGGCACGGCTGGCGCTTCAATGTCTTTTCGGTCCATCGCTCGTCGGGCCGGTCCGTGATCCATCATCGTTACGCAAACCTGGCCGGGCGCGCCGAACGCGCAAGGGCCGCCCGCTCCATTCGCTCACGCCTGCGTTCGCTCCCGTGTTAGCCCGCGCGAGGCCATAACCTCGCTTTGCACATCCGGCTTCTTCGCCCGGCCTTTCTCGTTCGCGTCCCGATCACGGGACCAGACAACAGCGAGAAAGGACCAAGACAATGAGCAACCGTTACCACGCCACACCCTATGACATCTCCGCCACCGGCTTTTACTTCGACACCTACGAGGAATATCAGACCCGCGCCGCTGCACACCGAAACGATTATGGCGAGCCGGTCGAGGAATACGAAATCCAGTTCATCGACGGCGACAGCTACCGGCTCTTCGAGGCGATCGGCGTCAACCAGGCCAATCTGAAAGACTGGTTCGAGCGCTTCGAAGACATGGACGATGACGAGGCCGTCAAGCTCATCATCCTGATTGAGCACTTCGGCTACAGTGTTGAGGACGCCCTCGACCGGATCGACGACCTACACCTCTTCGAGGGAACCGCGATCGAGTACGCCGAGGAGCTGATCGACAGCACTGGCATGCTCGACCAGATGCCGGAGAACCTGCGCTATTACTTCGACACCGAAGCCTTCGCCCGCGACATGGTGCTTGGCGGCGATATCACCGAGGTCGAGATCGATGGCCGACGCTACATCGCCGATGGCGTGTGAGGGGCACACATCCCTCATCCGCGCTCGCGGATATAGTCATTTTATCGTCGAACGCGGATATTGCATTTTTATCCGCGATCGCGTATATTGAATGGTGGAGGAACACCATGCCAATACGCGATCCACAACAGCTCGGCGCAGCGCTTCAACGGGAACGAAAGCGTCAGGGCCTGACCCAGACACAACTCGCCGAAAAAGCAGGACTGCGCCAGCAGACGATTTCAGCCGTTGAGGGCGGCAAACCGCGCTCCGAGCTTCAGGTCATCTTCGACATCATGGCCGCCCTCGGCCTTGAGGTGGCGCTCAGCCAGCGCGACGGCAAAACATCTCCAAGCTTTGAGGAATTGTTCTGATGGGCCGGAAACGCAAATCCGGCGAGCTCACCGTCGCGCTGAACGGGCGCGTTGTGGGCAGGCTTGCGCGCGCAGCCGATGGCGCGACGCGCTTCGACTACGCCCAGGACTGGCTGGATTGGGAGTATGCGATCCCGGTCTCACGCTCCATGCCGCTCGTTGACCGGCCCTTCACCGGCCTTGCTGTCAGGGCAGTCTTCGACAATCTGCTTCCCGACGATGATCGCATCCGGGCACGGATCGCGGCCAGAGTGGGCGCGGACGGGACAGATGCCTTTTCGATGCTTGCCGCGCTTGGCCGCGATTGCGTCGGCGCGCTTCAGTTCCTGCCCGAAGACATGCCGCCCGCGCCGCCCGGCCCGCCGGAAGGCGAGCCCATAACCGCAGAGGCAATCGCCGAGCGCATTCGCTCGCTCAGCGTCGCGCCTCTTGGCATGCGCGGCGGCGATGATGCGTTCCGCATTTCCCTAGCGGGCGCGCAGGACAAAACCGCCCTTCTTTATCACAAAGGCACGTGGCTGGTTCCGATCGGCACCACCCCGACCACCCATATCCTGAAGCCCCAGATCGGGATGGTCCAAACTCCCGATGGTGAGGTGGACCTCACCGACAGCGTTCAGAACGAGCATGTCTGCATGGCGCTTTGCCGTGCTCTTGGGCTGGACGTGGCCCCGACCGAAATCCTGGACCTTGACGATGATCTTCTCGTTCTCAGCATTGAGCGGTTTGATCGCCGCCTCGACAGCAAAGGCCGTCTCCTGCGGCTCCCCCAGGAAGATATGTGCCAGGCGCTCGGCATCCTGCCGACCGGCAAGTATGAGAGCCATGGCGGCCCCGGCATCGGAGACTGCCTTGACCTCCTGAAATCGAGCGATCACCCGGACGCCGACCGACGCGCGTTCATGAAGGCGCAGATCGTCTTCTGGCTGATCGGCGCGACCGACGGCCACGCAAAGAATTTTTCCCTGTCTCTGGAACCGCAGGGGCGCTTCCAGCTGACACCGCTCTACGACATTCTGTCCACCCAGTGGCAGCATGACCGCCGCCAGATACCCCGCAACGCGTTCCGGCTTGCGATGGCGATTGGCGACAAGCGACGGTATAAGGTGACGGAAATTGCGCCGCGCCATTTTGAGCAGACGGCGAAGCTTGCAGGCTTCCCGATCGACGCGCTGCATGAGGTGATGGCCGAGATCGTGAGCGAGCTTCCACGTGCCTCAGAAGCCTTGACAGATCAACTGGACGCCCGTGTGCCAGCCGCCATGGCAGAGGCAATCATGGCCGCCGCAAACACGAGAGCGAAGCAGGTCGAGGCGTATTTGGATGGCTGATATCAGCCATGCTCATTGTATGGAGTCGGTACGACAACGGGGCAGATCGGCGGTAATACCAAAAAGCTATCATCATCAGTGTACTACCGGAAAACCCGGTCTTATTTTGACCGCAAGATGTGTGTGGTACTACCACACATCTTGGCAAGGGGCCCGCTGCGCGCCCCTGTGCAACCCCCGGCCAGTGGCTCTTTCAGGGCATTGAACCCCTCCAGAGCCAGCAAAACGTATCGCCGTTTCATCACTCGCAAGGGAGCCTTCGGCGCTCCCCTGCACCCCATCGATCCTTTCAGGAAGACCAAGAGGGCATGTCATAGCCCCCTGGACCCCCTCGCCAATTTCATTGAGACCATGTCATGGAGACTCTTTCAGAGGGACAATTCCATTGAGGCCAACCGTCCGCCGATTGGATGCCGATCAAGTCTTTGGCGACCCGATACCCACGACCAAACTCGCGCCGTTTGGAGAGGCGTCAGCGTCTCGCAACCGAGTCCGTCTCAACCGACAAAAACCATGAACTTGGCACCTCGGGCATTCACGCAGCGGCCTGACGAGGATGTAGCGTCGTGAGACCGAATCTGGTACGCGTGGACAACACAGCTAGTTTTCCTTCACAAAACAACGCATTGAGGGCATACTAAAGAAATTATAAATCAATAAGGTATAAATATGTCTTCTATAAAATCTTCAAAAAAACAACCATTATCAATTGAAGATAATATCATTCGCTTAAAATCAGATGTAAATGCGAATATATCTTGTGAAGACAATCTCAAATTTATGAGGCGCCTTGATGATGAGTCCATGCACCTCATTGTGACATCACCGCCATATAATATTGGCAAGGAGTATGAGGAGCGAGTTAGTCGCGAAGTCTATATCGAAGAGCAATCAGCATGTATTGCCGAAGCTGTTCGCTTGTTATCTCCACATGGGTCAATTTGTTGGCAGGTTGGAAACCATATTGGTGATGGTGAAGTGTTTCCTCTGGATTTGCTGCTGTATCCTATTTTTAAAAATCATGGGCTAAAACTTCGGAATCGGATTGTTTGGACTTTTGGCCATGGATTACATTGTCAAAAGCGCTTTTCTGGTCGCCATGAAACAATACTTTGGTTCACAAAATCCGATGAATACACTTTCAATTTGGACCCTGTTCGAGTGCCCGTGAAATATCCAAACAAAAAGCATTTCAAGGGACCAAATAAGGGAAAGCTTTCAAGCAATCCGCTCGGAAAGAATCCGTCTGATGTCTGGGAAATTCCGAATGTGAAAGCAAATCATGTCGAAAAGACCGAGCATCCATGCCAGTTTCCAATCGGGTTAGTTGAACGTCTCGTTCTCTCGCTCACGAATTCAGGCGAAAATGTACTAGATCCGTATCTCGGAGTTGGATCATCGGCAATCGCAGCATTGAAGAATGAGCGAAACGCATTTGGATGTGATTACGATAAGGGGTACATAGAGACAGCGTGGGAGCGCATTCATGAGCTGCGAGCTGGAACGCTTCGGACGCGGCCTATGAACAAGCCGGTCTATAACCCCAATCCGAAGGAGGGGTAATGAAGCTTTCATCAGTATATGAAGACCACCATAGCGCAGGTGCGGAGTGGGAAAAGCGCGATCAAAAAGAATGGCTGACCGATGTTTTTGAAGCTCCGGTGATAAAGATCGTAAAAGGGTGTACCGGTAGTATTCGCGAACATGTCGAGGCGGAATTTCTGAGCGAGGGATGGGCACTTGATGTCAGGCTTGATAGTGAATCCCAAATCAAAGTTTTCTCGATGAAGGATGACCTGGCTTTTCAGTTGCAAACCGGAAATATGAGCCGAGCGCCATACGATCTTTTAAAACTTGAATACCTATTCAAGTCTGGTCGGATTGAAGCGGCGGCATTAGCTCTGCCAACCCAAGAGGCCGCGAAGAAGATTGGCGACAACATAGCTTACGCTGAGAGGGTCATCCGCGAACTAAACCTTTTCGATCGCGTGATCACAGTTCCACTCCTTGTGGTCGCTTTTGAGTGAGGTTTCAATGAAGTACGATATATCTTTAATGCCATTATCGGAGCGGCGAGCGAAAATACAAAAAAGTCAAGAGGCTTCCTCGAAAGTCAGTCAGCTTGATGATTTTCGTGGCGGTTCAATTGAGCTTAAAGTGATTGATCTTCCCATCAGCCTCCCAGTCTACCGGATGGCGAATTGCCGGACGTATTCGGAACAAAAAAATACAGTTTCGGAAAAAAACCTCTCTCTCGATTTTTTTGACAAAGGGCAAGAATCGTCTTCAGCGCAGGCTGAGCAGCACCTAATACTTCGCAAAATCACTAAGAATGCAAAAGCATCCATCGCAAAAATCGATGAGGTCTTAGAACAAGAGGGCCAGCGTGAGCCGCTTTTGATCACGGCTAGCGGGGTGGTTGTCAACGGGAATCGTCGCTTAAGTGCAATGCGAGATCTCTTCGCTCTCGATCCCGTCAAGTACGCCCGCTTTTCACATGTGAAATGCGCTGTACTTCCAGCTGACGCGACATCTGACGACATAGACGATATCGAAGCTGTTTTGCAGGCTCGACCGCAGACTAAACTTGATTACGACTGGATTGGGGATGCGCAACTTGTGCGGCGCCAGCTAGAAAAAGGGCGGACATACGAGCAGGTCGCTGCCCAATTGAGGAGGAATAAAGCGGAAATCAAGAACCTCTTGCTCGCGCTGGAAGAGGCAGAATTGTACCTTAGCGAGTGGCGCGGCAAACCTGGGCAGTACTCGCTCGTTGCGGAATATGGCGAGCAGCTGTTCAAAGATATTCCCAAACACACCGCTGCCCAAGACACACAACTGCAAAATGCTAGCCGAGCTATAGCGTGGTCGATTTTTGATAATGCAGAACGATTTTCGGGCCGCATTTATAACTATAATGCTGCCTTTGGAAAATTGGCACCGCAAGTAGTGAACGATGTAGCTGAAGATCTTGGCATTGAGTTAAATACAGTCAGTGACGTCGATGATGATAGCTTTGATTTTTCTATCGACGAGGATGAGAATGTAATTGATTACACGCCCTTTGTTGAGGCTCTAAAGGGCGATGAAAGCCGGGACGATGCAATAGATGCTTTAGTAGAGGCATGTGTTACAGCCATTGAGAGAGAAAAAGGAAAAAAGCGTAAGGACGCAGCCTTGAAATCTCTTGCGCACGTTCATTCGAAATTAGCTGCGATCGATGTTTCCACTGCGGGTAAGACTACTTATATCTCAATGCTGAAACAAATTTCGTCAATTAAGGATATTGTTCGAAGAATTGAAGATGAAACGAACGCCGCATTGTCCGCAAGCCAATCCTCGGCGAGTGGTGACAATGGAAAAAATTGACAAGACAAAACTTTGTGTCGACGTAAATAAATTCGGCGAAGGCGAATTGTCAGTAGGCTCGCATGATATCGGATCACCAATTTGGAATCATATCAGGTCATTTATTCTGGCCCGTAATTTTGAGCACCGTAGCTCGGGAGAAAAGTTAAGGTTATCTTGGCCGAATACGCTCACAATCATTCGTGAATTTGGGACACGGTCCGCTCAGCAACACCACAAGTTTCGGCTCACCCCGACTGACGCGGCAAAGGAGCGCCTCAATCAATTCGCAGAACAGGTGCGTGCCGTTAGGGAGTTCCGACAGGGTCGGAGCGCGGCTAAGCTGTCTGACTCAGAAATCCAGAAAGAACTTCAAGCTGCGGGCTTCACGAAGCGGCAACTTAAACCTTTTCAGCTCAGAGATCTAGCGCGTTTGTTAACCCTCTCAAATGGGGCTAACTTCTCGGTACCCGGTGCTGGGAAGACAACCGTTACGTTTGCCCTGCACCTTCTTACCAAATCAGCGAAGCAGCACCTTGTTATCGTTGCTCCAAAAGCTGCTTTCCAAGCCTGGATAGACGTCGTCGATGAATGCGTCGATGCGAGTCTTTCAGAAGAAAACGCAGAGCCTTTCACCGTTCTGGACAAGTCTGAAGAAAATACGGCTTCAGCACTCACATCCGGCTCTACCCGCTTCATAATTTCGTATGACCTTGCCATAAGGCAACAATCAACGCTCGCCAATCATATGGCGACCTATCCAACACATTTGGTATTGGATGAATCACATCGAATGAAAGCGGGGTGGGCCTCTCAACGAGGCAGCTTTTTACTGAGTATTGCTGCATTACCATTCAGAAGAGATATTCTTTCGGGCACACCAATGCCCCAAGCAGCCAGTGATATTGAGTCGCAATTAGAATTTCTCTGGCCTGGCCAAGGGCTTGGCAGAGAAATTGCACTTGGAGCGGCGCCGCGCGACGTCCTTGGCAATTTATACGTACGAACGACTAAAAAAGAACTTGGCCTTCCCAAAGTGCATCGGCATTTTCCCGACGTTGCGATGGCCGATGGGCAACTGGCCCTCTACTCGATCGTTCGAGATGAGTTTTTAAGAAATTATGCGAAGAGCGCAACTACTGGCTTGAGTGAAGCACAGCTTCTAAAGGCCCGTCGATCCGTGATGCGGCTCTTGCAGTTATCTGTAAGCCCCTCATTAGCTTTGAACGCTATGGCAAACGACGACGTCGCAATAGGCTCAAGTATTGTGGATGCCGTTCTCGAGGAGGGGCATTCGCCGAAGATGCGTGCGGTAATGAAACATGCGCGTGATCTGGCCGCAAACAATCAAAAAGTAGTTATATGGACAATATTTACAGGGACAATTCATAGTCTCGTTAATTCATTAGCAGATTTAAATCCTGTTTTTATCCACGGAGGCGTTCCCTCTGGCGCCAAGGAAGATGACAATACTCGTGAAGGAAAAATAAGACGCTTTCACGAGGATAGGACGTGCTCTGTTCTTATTGCGAACCCAGCCGCGGCCGGTGAAGGAATAAGTTTACATACAGTTTGTCACACTGCGCTCTACTTGGACAGAAGTTATGTATCAACACATTATCTTCAGTCAATTGATCGGATTCACCGGTTGGGACTGCCCGAGCATCAAGAAACCAATATCTTTGTCTACAGGAGCCGCGCGCCAGCTGAAATCGGCAGCGTTGACATGTCTGTTAGTCGGCGACTGACGGAAAAAATCAGGAATATGCAGGAGCTCTTAAATGACCCTGACCTACATGAGATCGCTTATGACGAAGAAGAGGCGGACGACCCGATCGATTACGACGTTGGTGTTCAAGATGTAATTGATCTGATCAACGAGTTAGAAAACCGGGCCACGGAAAGCCCAGATGATCTGCTATGAGTGGCCCAAGATCGACAGAGCGCCTTTTATCTCTTTCATGCTTTGAAGGACTGAAACTTCTTCGACTCTATGCGGAGAGACATCCTGAAGTGGACCCCACTGGTCTGGTTGACCTAATTTTGAAGGTTGAGGCGGATGCACCAAGCCTCGATATTGAGGCAGCCCTGGTGCTTAATGAGAATATCGACAGACGATGCCCGCTTGATGGTCAGGAATTTTATCAGCAGTGTATTAAAGCGGTGGTTGTCTACCACCAGCCAATATGGGCGAAGTCAATGCGGCAAGGTCGCTCACGTTTCGTGGATTCATTGAGCCGTGATGACCGTGATGTTTTTTCTGCCGCCGGACTTTTGAATACTCCGCCTGAAATGGATGTTGTTACCTGGTGGGATGAAACGGTAGGGCATGCGCGACTGGCCATTGACACAGAAAAGATGGCGCAAGCGTGGATCGCCGAGACGCTATCCATTAATCATGAAAAAAAGAGACTTCAGACATTAGGGCTGGATATTGAGCCTGAGTGGATAGGCTTGGATGATAATTTCGCCGGATATGATGTTTTATCTTATGATATCAAAGACGGTATCGTTGTGGCAAAGATGATAGAAGTCAAATCTACCGTTGCTTCGCCGTTGCGGTTTTATTTGTCGCGCAATGAATGGAATACTGCTCACGAAATTCGCGATTCGTATGAATTCCATGTCTGGAATATGGCGATAGATCCGCCGGTTCTTTTTCAATTTTCTGTGGAGCAAGTTAGTCCACATATCCCAAGAGATAATGAAAAAGGACGATGGGCTAATGCTGAAATACCGATTGGCGTCCTCTAGCGACGGCTAATTATATAGGAGGGGCTTAGGGGCCAGCCCCTCAGCGCACTTCACCGAAAATAGCCGGTCTCCCGAGGCTCGCCTTACGGCTGCGCCCGCCGTCGATTTGTCGCTTCCGTTTGCACACCCCGTTTTCGCCAAAGGGCAGGGTTGCATCGCGCAACCATCAGCCAAAAAGGAGAAAGCAGATGTTCGATGATAGACAGGAAGCCAAAACAGCCGGAAAGAAGCCGACCCACCGTATCTATCTGGTGCGGTCCCAGGGACCGCAGAAGAAAGATCGCTGGACCGAGATCGGCGCAATCTGGCCGCATAAAGACGACAAGGGCGGCAGCATCCTCTTTAACATGACGCCGCTCGAAATGATCAACGGCGAAGGCCGGATCGTCTATCGGGCCGTGTGAGCCGAAACGAAAAGCGCCCGCGCAGATGCGCGGGCGCTTCGACTTCAGCGTATGCGAGCGATCGCGTTGAAGATCGTCCGGCAGAGCGTTTGCGCGGTGGTCTCGCGCTCGAACGCCATTTCAAATCGGATGAAGAAACGCATGGGGTCCTCCTCGGGTCTGATGTTCCAAGGCCCCGACCATCGGAGCCTTTCGTGACCCGGCCCCCACAATCACCAGCGAAAAGGCATCCGCATGGGCGCTTGGGAGAAAGACCGAGATCGAAAAGGACCCCCGCACTTCATTTCAACCGACATGGCGTTTCCGCGCGCGCCTACCGGCGGCGCAAATCCGGCGATCCGGCGTTCTGTTTCCGCGCGATCTTGTACGGCAGATAGACGAAGAAGAAGAGCTGAAGCCCGCCCAGAATCTGAAGCGGGCCGATCAGCGCCGCCGCAAAGCGGCCCGCCGTTGCCCAGCTTTGCGGAAAGGGAAAACCAACGAACCCGGCAAACGCCCATTCAAGAACAGGCGCACCGATTAGGATCAGGATATATCCGCTCACGAATTTCCAGATCACGCGAAACTTGGTGCGAAGACCCATCTCCGCAATTTCCAAAGGACGGTCAGTCATATTTGCCTCCAAAGAGTTCCTTGTGTTGCGGGTCGAAATAGTTCGCGCGCATCACCGCGATCGGGTGCTCGCCAGGGATGGAAAGAAGCGCCCGGCCCGTGCCGCGCGCGAAGAAACGGCGGACCTCATCAGGCCGCAGCAGCGGCGTGACAGTCACCGAGCGATTGAGCCCGATCTTGCCCGCGCCGCGTTCGCGCTCGGTCAGTTCAGGCAAAGACTGGCTGAGATTTTCCGTCTCGCCGCAGAGCTTGGAGATGTAGGCGCATGTCGCCTCATCGCTGCTTCCGAAATTCTGGATGATCCCGGTATTGCCCAGGAAGGTCTGCCAGCTTCGCGGATAGTCCCGCTGGAGCTGGCTTAAATCCTGGAGCACGGTCCAGAGCTTCACGCCGTATCCGGCCATCAGACCGGCGGCGCTTTCGATGACATCCATGTGCCCGAGCACCGGAAACTCATCGAGCATAAACAGCACCGGCCAGCCATTGGCCGTGGCCTGCGTTACCGAGACATTCGGCACCGCCTCCATGCGGGCGAGCGCCACCATCAGGAGCAGCCGCAAAAACCGGCTATGCGTGCGCAGCCGCCGGGCGGGCAGGCAGAGATAAACCGTGAGCCCGGCCTTCGCGTTTTTCAGCGCATCGATATCGAAGGTCGAACGCCCCAGGCCGCGCATCATGGCCGGGCTGGCCAGGAAGGCCGTTTGCTCCAGGGCGGTCGAGAGCACCGAGGAGCGTTCATTAACCGACTTGGCAATCAGGCTATTGGCGGCCTGGGCACAGAAGCCGCCGGTTTCCTGCATGCGCTCAATCAATCCGCCTTCACCGTAAAATTCATCATCCGGCAGGGTGATGAGCTCACGCACATGCGGGAGCGTGCGCTCGCGCCCGATGCAGCGGAGCGCGACATAGAGGATGACCCCGTGCAGGAAATTGCCAGCGGCATCCGTCCAGTGTTTGCCGGTCCCGGCTTCCGGGACGATCAACGCATTGGCGAGAAGCCCGGCTTCATCGACCGCGCTTTCATCTTCCGGATCGATGATATCGAGCGGGTTGAACGCGGCGAGATCGCTTTCGGCGATACCGCTATCCAGGAACGGATCGATGATCGCGACGTGCTGGCCCATTTCCCGGCGGCGGCGCGAGGTGATGCGCGCCAGCTCGCCTTTGGGATCATTGGCGAAAACCGAGCCAGGATAGAGCAGCAGGTTCGGCACGATAAAGCTCGTGCCTTTGCCGGACCGCGCCCCGGCGATGGTGACGCCGTGCCGGTCATCGATCGGCATGCCGACATAATGCGGACGTTTGGTTCCAGGCAAATAGCCAAGGAACATCGCATTGTGCACCTTCGCATCGAAGGGGAGCGCCTGCACAGTCGCTTGCGGGCTGAGCCAGCGCGAGGTGGCCTGCGGATCAAGTTCGAGCGTGTCGCTGAACCCGCGCGGGGCCATCAGGACATCGCCTGCGATCTCATTTTTTCCGAACATCGTTGTGATCCTTTTCGTCTAAGGTTCGAGGGTGCGGTCGCGTGAGCGGCCACCGGATTGCGTGGAGCGGTTGCGCGTGCGGTCCGGCTTGGAGCGTTCCAAAGCCGCCCGCGTCCGCGCGGAGGGTTTTTCGAGGGCGTTGGACAGCGCCCGCGTTTTCGCGAGATCGCGATAGAGCAGCGCCAGCTCGCTCGCATGGCGTTGCCGCTCGCTACGGATTTCGGCTTGAAGCGCTTGTCGTTCGGCCAGTTGCCGGGTGATCAGGTCCTGGCGTTCCTTGGCGTCGCGCTCGCGCTTGAAGGCGACTTCCGCCTCATTGCGCTTGCGCACGGCGCTATGCTTGCCGCGCAGCCAGTCCCACACGCCTTTTATTCCTTTGGAGAACCGGGCCTGGCGGGCTTTGGATTCGACGGTCCAGCGTTCCGCATGGTGCTGATCAAGCGCCGCGCGCTCGGCCTTATGATCGGCGCGCATAGCGCGTTTTTTCGCGCGGATTGGCTTCAGGAGCTGCGCGCTTTCCTTGTCGAGCGTCGTGATGTGACGCTTGAGGACCTTTTCCATCAGCTCAGCAACGCGGGCCTTGGTGTCAGCGACAGAAGGCTGCTTAGCCGGATCGCCAAGCCGCTCATTCACGGCCTTGGTCTTTTGGCCGGTCATGCGATGGATCGCGTAGACCTCGCCCTGGACATCGACGGCGACAAAGCCCCGCCGATCCCCTTGCGCCAGGTAATAGCCGCGCTCCTCAAGCAGCCGCTTGAAGGCCGGGCCGTCTTTCGCGCCGTTCCAGCATTCCTGGAACGTGGCTTTGATATCGGCGGCGCTTTTCCCGGCGCGCCGGGCTTGTTGCCATTCGGCGAGGGTGAAATTCAGCGGGGAACGATCCAGCCCACGCTTATACCCATCGGGCAGATTCCACCCATGTTCGAGGAACAGCCCCCGCGAAATCTCATTCAGCTTGCGCTTGAAATGCGGAAGATTGATCGCCCGCATGTTCTCAGTGTCGATCCGGCTCCACACCGCATGGGCATGGCGACGGCCTTCCTTTTCATGGAAGACGAGCGCCATCGGCTGGCGCTCCAGGCCCATTTCCTTTTCGATCCGGCGCGCGGCCAGCTCGAAAACTTCCGGACGGACATTTTCCGTCTCGGGCGGGGAGAGGCTGACTGAGAAGAAGTGCTGTTTGCACTTCGTGCCTTTGGCTGCCGCTTCGGCTTCCAGGAACGCGCCTTGCAGATCATCAGAGACGAAGCCGCGCACCTTGTGCAGCTCGACATGCTCGTTATCGCGCTCATTCATCAGATGCGCGGCGAGCGCCCGCCCGCCGCCGCGTTGAGAGGCTTTGATGATCATGGGGACGGCTCACCATGATCACGGTCACCGCGCTCGCCCGCCGCCCGGCCAAAGGCCGAGGAGCAGCTTTCGCAGACATGCGTGGTGGTGTCGGTTTCGCGGATGCCCAGGGCAGCCAGCAGGAAGCGCCGCATGATCCGCACATCATCGCAGGCGCGCTTGATCGCCTTCTCGGTTTCATCGCCGAGGGGCAGCGCACCGACGCGGGCGGCATCGGCCAGACCATCCAGATTTTTGGCGATCCGGGACGCGCCCAGCATGCCTAAGAGCTGAGCCAGGGCTTTCTGGTCTTTGACCGGATTGAGCCCGCGCGCCTGTTTGACCGACGCATCGGGATCGAACAGCCGTGATTTGATATAAGCGGAAATGGATTGCCGACCGGCATCCTCGATCAGCTTTTGCTTCTCATCGAAGCTCAGCCGCAGCGAGAAGGGAGCCGGACGCTTTTTATCCCGCTTGTCGGACTTGTGCGCCGCACCGGAGCTTTGCCCACCCCCGCCGGAAGTACGGCCAGAACTACCGAATGCGCCCCATTTGGAAGTTAGCCTGTCCATGACCCGCTCCCATGTCTTTCAACCGGCTCTTCGCCGTCAGAATTGGCCGATTCCGCAGTTTTCTGCGGCGCAGCACTATCCAATTGAAATGGAAGCTCTTTAGGATTATCGTATAGAGAACAGGAACTTAGCTGGGCATTCCAGTCAGAGAGCACTTCGAATAACTGGTTCGAAGTTTCTCCGGTTAGGTGCGCCATCCTTATGATTGCTCACGCCGTCCGGGTCAGGTCACGGCGCCTCACCTGGCCGAGCCGCGCGGCGTTCTAGGCTCCGACGCGCTCAGGCCTTGGCGCCGGTGCTCCGAATATCGTGATCCGGGTTCCCGTTTCGTCTGGGCCGGAGCAGGTCTCGATACGGGCGCCGAGTTTTCCGGCCAGGGAGGTGATGATGCGGGTTCCCATGCCGGGGCCGTTCAGGCGCTCCGGATTCGCGGCGAGCCCCGCGCCATTGTCGGCGACCGCAAGGGTCCAGCCCGTATCGGCCGCGCCTTGGGCCCCGTAGATGATGCTGATCACCCCGGAGGCGTCGCTGGCGAAGGCGTGCTTGACCGCATTGATCACCAGTTCGGTGACGATGAGACCAAGCGTTGTGGCGGTCTCGGAGGAGACATCGCCCGCATCGGCTCGAACCTCGATCGAGATCCGGTCCGGCGCGCCCACCGCCGACGCCGCCAGGCTCTCAGCCAGCTGGCGCAGATAGATTTCAAAGTCTATTGCTGCGCCGCCGCTTGATACCTGCAGCTGCTGTTGAACCGCCGCTACGGCGAGAATGCGCCGGTGCGCCCTCACCAGGGATTGGCGTGCATCGACGCACGTCGCGTCACGGGCTTCCATGGCGAGCGTGCTGGCGATCATCTGCAGGCTGTTGCCGATCCGGTGATGCATGTCGGCCAGCAGGATTTCCTTGTCCCGAAGCTGCGTCCACAAGTCCCGTCGGGACGGCATGGAATCCGTTGCGAACCGGATCATCCGAAACGGTTCTGTCACCCTGTCCACAAGCGTCATCACGTCATTCCCCGTCAGCTGGCGTGCCGGTGACATGAACCGCACGCCACGGTGTTCGTCCGGCGCCGGCGGGTTTTCCTGGATCAGGAGCCGGGGGACGACATCCGCATGCTCATCTTAAGCGGGGATGCAGGGTCGTGACTGTTCCCGATTGATCACTGGTCGCCATCAGGGAGCTGGCCGTTCTCATCAACAATATGCGGCTGATCGTGGAGCACGGCGTTGAGCAGGGAGCTATGGACCTCGATGTGGCCGTTATAAGAGATGAAGCCGAGCCGGCGGAACTTGTTCATGAAAAAACTGACCCGCGCCCGCGTCGTGCCGATCATCTGCGCCAGAGTCTCCTGGCTGATCTTCGCGATTATGGGTTCAGGCTCGCTGTCCTTGCCGAATTTCGCCAGCAGGAGCAGAAGCCGGGCGAGGCGCTTCTCGCTGGAGTTGAACAGTTGATCGATCAGATCGGCCTCCACCCGGATGGCGCGGCCCAGAAGGTGGGCGATGAACAGTTCCGAGAACGCCGCCTCTTCATGGAGCAGGCGGTAGATCGCCGCCTTGTCGATCCGGTACAGGACAGAACCGGATACGGAGACGGCGGTGGAGATTCGCCTGGACTGGCCCGCAAGGGCGCCTTCTCCGAAAAATTCTTCCGCGCTGAGCATGGCCACGACGGCTTCCTTGCCGAGTTCGGAGACCACAGTCAGTTTCACTTCGCCCTTTTGGATATAGAAAACTGCGTCTGCGGCGTCACCCTGGGCGAAAATCACGTCGCCGGGCTCATGGTTCATCAAGCTCCGGCCTTTACCGATGCGGGCAAGGAAATCCTTCGGATCGAATTTTGCGATCGCCTTTTTGGGCACGGCTCACCTCTGGAGTCATAGGGGCCTGACGGTTCGCAGGCCCATTATTTACATGGCGATGGGTGTGCGTTGGATCCCGCCTTATCAAGGCCAGGCGACGTGGAAGGCTCAGCAGGGCGTAGACGCCCCTCATATTTTAGAATCCAATCTTACAGTACGACTTTAGGTATCCCCTGTCAAAAAGCCGGTCCCGCCCTCGGGATCAGCGCGGTCCTGGCCGCCGGCGAGCGGTTTTAAGCTGCATATTCCGATGCGCTCTGCTATCGAGTCGTCATCGGGAGGCGGCGCAAATATGGACGATGATCGCAGAGAGCAGCTTCATTCCCTGAGCATCGACAGGCATGCGTACGCGCCGGCCGGCGGTCCCAACTGGCTTGCACAGACCCTGATCGTCGCGGTTTCGATCGCGATCGGGGCTGCCATCGCCTGGGTCGCCTATCCGGCCTTCAACCCGTCCCCGTCCCAGATCACCCCGCCGGTCGTGTCCGAGCAGACCGGATCCGGGCCCGACGCGGCTCCGGAGTTCGGCACGGATTCCGCCGCGCCGGCTGATCGACCGGTTGCGCGCGCCTCCGGTCTGGTCGCTTCCGGCTATGTGGTTGCGCGCCGGCAGGCCACGGTGTCGGCGGAGATCACCGGGCGCATCCGCGAGGTTCTGATCGAGGAAGGCGCCGTCGTGGCGGCCGGCGACGTGCTCGCCCGGCTCGACGATGAACGCGCCCGTCTCGATCTGGACCTCTATGAGGCCCAGGCTCAGGCGACGGACGCACGCGTGCAATCGCTCCTGGCGCAACGCGGCGAGGCCCAGGTCCAGCTGGAACGCGCTGAGCGCCTCGTGGGCGCCGGCTACGCCACCGAAGCCTCGATCACCGCGCTCCAGGCGCAGCGTGATTCCCTTGGAAGCCAGCTTGCGGCCGCGCGGGCCGACGCCGCGGCGGCGCGCGCGCGGCTCGCCAGCCAGGTGGACTTTGTCGACCGTCACGTCGTGCGCGCGCCTTTCGCCGGGGTGGTCATCGCCAAGAACGCGCAGGTGGGCGAAATCCTTTCCCCGGTCTCGGCCGGAGGCGGGTTCACGCGGACCGGCATCGCAACGCTGGTGGACATGGAGAGCCTCGAGCTGGAGGTGGACGTCAACGAGGGTCAGATCCAGCGCGTCGCAGCCGGGCAGCCGGTGGAGGCTGTGTTGGACGCCTATCCCGATTGGCGCATTCCCGCGCGCGTCGAGGCCATCATCCCCACCGCCGACCGGGCGCGGGCGACCATCCAGGTGCGCGTGGCGCTGCTCGAGCGCGACGGGCGGGTCCTGCCGGACATGGCCGCCCGTGTGACCTTTCTGGAAGGCGATTGATTCACATTCATTTGCCAGGTACTTTGTATTATAAAGCTTAAGGCGGAAGAGTTCATGGGTGAGGCGCTGTACCAGCTGAACGACCTGTCCAAGCGCTATACGCGCGGCAAGGAGACGATCACGATCTTCTCCGGCCTCACGATGAGCATCGAGAGCGGCGATTTCATCGCCATTATGGGACCGTCTGGCTCGGGCAAGACGACGCTGCTCAATCAGCTGGGCGGGATCGACCAGCCGAGCTCCGGCGAGGTGCTGTTCGAAGGCGCGCGTATCGATAACCTCGCCCAGTCGAAGCTGGCGAAATGGCGCGCAGCGAATGTCGGGTTCATTTTCCAGTTCTACAATCTCATGCCCACGCTGACGGCGGCGCAGAATGTCGAGCTGCCGCTTCTCTTGACCAATCTCTCCGGGAAGGAGCGTAAGCGCCGCGTCGCCACGGCCATGGATATCGTCAAGCTGGCCGACCGGTCCGGTCACCGGCCCCGCCAGATGTCGGGCGGGCAGCAGCAGCGCGTGGCCATCGCGCGCGCCATCGTGGCTGATCCCAAGGTCCTCCTGTGTGACGAGCCGACCGGCGATCTCGACCGCACGACCGCCGACGAAGTGCTTGAAACGCTGCAGCTGCTCAATGACGAGCTCGGCAAGACCGTGGTGATGGTGACCCATGACCCGTCCGCCGCCCGGTACGCCCGGCGCGAATTGCACCTGGACAAGGGGCGGTTCCTGGAAGCCAAGGCCGAACCGGCATGAACGACGCCACGCTGATCCGCAAGAGCCTGTTCAGAAACAAGACCCGGGCGATCTTGCTGGTCTTGTCGATCATGACGGCGTTTTTGATCTTCTCGGTCCTTGGGGCCTTCTCGCGGTCGCTCAACGCCGGGGTCGACACCGCGGCGGCCGACCGGCTGGTCACGCTCAATGCGATCAATTTCACCCTGACCATGCCCTATGCCTATTGGGGCCGGGTGCAGCAGATCGATGGCGTCCAGTCCGTCACCCACGCCAGCTGGTTCGGCGGCTATTTCCAGGAACCGCGCAATTTCATCCAGTCCTTCGCCGTGGACATGGAGAGCTACTTCCAAGTCTATCCCGAACTTGTTCCGGTCGCCGGCGACTTGGAGCGTCTGCTGGCGCGCAATGACTGCGCCGCCATCGGCGCTGACCTCCTGGCCCAGTATGAATGGACCCAGGGCCAGAGAGTGCCTCTGAGCTCCAATATCTGGAGCAAGCAGGACGGTTCGCGGGTCTGGGATGTCGAGCTCTGCCTGGTGTTCGACGCCGAAGATCAGGACGTTCCCACCAACTACATGATGCTCCAGTACGATTATTATAACGAATCCCTCGGTTTCAACCGGGACCAGATCGGCTGGATGATCCTCACCACGGGCGATCCAGCCACCAATGATCAGGTCGGACGCGAGATCGACGCGCTGTTTGCCAACTCGCCGGCCGAAACCGAAACCTCCACCGAGGCCGCCTTCGGCCAGGCTTTCCTGGAGCAATTGGGCAATATCGGGCTGATCCTGACCTTGGTGATCGGGGCGGCGTTCGCGACGATCCTGATGATCGTGGGCACAACCATGGTCATGGCGATCAATGAACGCACCAAGGAGATCGCCGTGATGAAGACGCTCGGCTTCTCGCCGCCGCGCATCTTCACCCATGTGCTGAGCGAATCGGTGCTTCTGAGCCTTCTGGGCGGGCTGATCGGGCTGGGGCTGGCGGGGCTGATGCTGGCGGGGGCCAGCGCGGCGTTGGCCGGTCAGCTGCCGGGACTGCGGCTGACGCCGGTGATCGCGGGGCAGGCGGTCGCGCTGATGCTCGCCTTCGGGCTGATCACCGGACTCCTGCCGGCGCTCAACGCCATGCGTACGAACATCGTCACCGCGCTCGGGAAGGGATAGGGCCATGCTCAAGCAGATCGGCGCCGTCACCCTGATCAATCTGCGCTCCATCCCCCAGCGCTGGGGGATGTCGCTGGCGACGGTGCTGTCGGTGGCGCTCGTGGTGGGCGTGCTGCTCGGTTTCCTGGCCATGGCCAATGGATTTCGGGCGACGGTGAACGGGTCGGGCGCCGAGGACGTGGCCGTGTTCCTGCGGGCCGGTTCTCAGGCGGAACTCAATTCCGGGCTCGGACGCGATTCGGTGCGCCTGATCGAGGCGGGTCCCGGGCTGGCTACAGACGAAGCTGGCGATCCGATCCTCTCCGCTGAGCTCTACGTGATCGTCGATGGCCGCAAACGTGCAAGCGGCACGGACGCCAATCTCCCGCTGCGCGGTGTTGGCCCGGACGCCGCCGCCCTGCGTGAGGGATTCACGCTGACCGATGGGCGCATGTTCGCACCCGGCTCGAACGAGCTGGTGGTGGGCGAGGGCGTGATCCGTGAATTCGCCGGCTTTGACATGGGCCAGGCGGTACGCCTCGGATCGAATGAGTGGCGCGTGGTGGGCGTGTTCTCCACCGGCGGCTCGGTCTTCGATTCCGAAATCTGGGCCGATGTGGGCACCATCCAGAACCTGTATCAGCGCACCGGGACCGTTCAGTCAGTGCGCGCCCGCCTCACCAGTCCCGAAGCGCTTGGCGACATGCAGGCCTATGTGGCCGACGAACCGCGCCTTGATGTGGATGTGTCCAATGAGCGCGAATACTTCGCCTCCAGCGCAGGCGGGACGTCGGACATCATCATGTTCCTGGGCTGGCCGCTGGCCGTGATCATGGCGGTGGGTGCGCTGGCGGGCGCCTGGAACGCCATGTACGCGTCGGTGGACGCGCGCACCCGCGAGATCGCGACCTTGCGCGCCATCGGGTTCGCCGGCTTCCCCGCCTTCGTGGGCACAATGGCGGAGTCTTTGATGCTGGCTCTGATCGGCGGAGTGCTGGGCGCTGCGGCGACATATCTGATTTTCGACGGCGTTTCCGCCTCGACCCTGGGGGGAGGGTTCACCCAGATCGTGTTCTCCTTCGCGGTGACGCCGGCAGCGCTCGTGTCAGGGATCGTGCTGGCGCTGATCGTCGGCGCTGCGGGCGGTTTTTTCCCCGCCATCCGTGCGGCGCGGGTGCCGATCCTGAAAGCGCAAGAGTAACAGCGCGCATCTCAGACCTGCGCCAGAGCCTGCTCCACATCGGCGATAAGGTCGTCTACATCCTCAAGGCCGACGGAAAAGCGTACGAGTGCGCCTTCCGCCTTCCACGGCGTCGCGGTCCGGCGGATCTGGCGATCGCAGGGCAGCACCAGGCTTTCAAAGCCGCCCCATGAAAATCCGAGTCCGAACAGTTTGAGCGCCTCGGCGAAGCGCTCGCCGCCGCGCGCGTCGATCCCGTTCAGCACGATGGAGAAGCACCCCGCCGGGCCGGAGAAATCACGGACATAGAGTGCGTGATCGGCAAAGCTTTCCAGCGCCGGGTGCAATACCTGGGCGACTTTTGGCTGGTCCTGGAGCCAGCGCGCCAGGGCGAGCCCGGACGCGCCCGAGCGCTCCAGCCGCAGCGACAACGTCCGCAGGCCGCGCAGCGCCAGGAAGGCGTCGTCCGGCGAGACATGACCGCCATAGAGCCGCTCTCGTTCGGACAACGCGTCGGCGGCATCGCCCCGCGCCGCCACGGCACCCATCAGGAAATCGGAATGGCCGCCTACATATTTCGTCAGCGCCTGGGCGGCGTAGTCCACGCCCATTTCAAGCGGATTCATCAAGAAGCCCGCAGTCCAGGTGTCGTCGATCACCGTCTTCGCCCCGGCCGTGCGCGCAGCCGCCGCGATGGCGGGAACATCCTGGACCTCGAAGGTGAGCGAGCCGGGCGACTCAAGATGCACCAGCCGGGTGTTGTCGCTGAGCAGGCCGGTGATGTCCGCCCCGATGCGCGGATCGTAATAGCGCGGCGTGACGCCCAGGCGCGGCAATTCCTCGTCACAGAACTTGCGGACGGGGCCGTAGGTGCTGTCGGTGATCAGCGCTTCTCCGGGCCCCTCGATTGCGGTGCGGAGCGCCAGCACCACGCTTGCGAGGCCGGACGGGGCAAGGGCGACATGGTCCGCGCCGTACAGGTCGGCGATGGCGTCGCGCAGCTCCCAGTTGGGGCTGAGCCCGCCGCGCCCGTAATGGCGCCGGGGCGGCGTCGGGCTGTAAAGTTCTGCTGTGGAGGGCGCTAGAACAGTGGACGCACGCCGGATCGGCGGGTTCACCAGATCGTCTTCGGCGCGCGGCCGGCCTGAATGGATGATACGGGTATCCCGTTTCATGTCGACAAGCCCCCCATGCGAAAGCTAAACCGGTACATATCTTCAAGCTGCTTTTAAAGGCGGACGGACCGGTGACGCCAGCGTCTTTGTTCGATCTTTTTGCGCCACGCCGGCTCGCCCGGGCCGCGGCCACCTTCGCGCTCGGGTTCGGCGCGGCGCAGTCGGGCGTTGATTCGTTTGGCTCGACGCTCCAGGCGGTGCGCGATCGCGGCGCGTTATTGTGCGGCGTCGACACCGGCCTGGAGGGCTTCGCGGAGTACACCCCCGGCGAAGGGTGGTCCGGCTTTGAAGTCGATTTGTGCCGCGCATATGCGGCGGCTCTGCTGGGCGACGAAAGCCGCGTGCGCTTCGTGCCGCTGACCACTGGTGAGCGGTTCGAGGCTTTGCTGGACGGGCGCGCCGACATTCTCATGCGCAACACCAGCTGGACGTTCGCGCGCGATGCGGAACTGCCGGTGACGTTCGCCGGCACGTATTACTATGACGGGCAGGGTTTTCTGGCGCCGGCCGATCTTACGGTTTCCAGCGCCCGGGAACTGGCCGGCGCCCGGATCTGCGTGCAGCCGGCGACCACCCATCTCCTTAATCTCGACGATTACGCCCAGACCTACGGGTTGAGCTTTGAGCCGGTCCTTGTCGAAACGCCGGCTGAAGGCCTCGAAGCCTACAGGGACGGGCGTTGCGACGCTTTCACAAGCGACGTGTCGGCGCTGGCCGGGGCGCGCAGTCAGCTGGAGTTTCCTGAGCAGCACGTGATTCTGCCCGATATCATCTCCAAGGAGCCCCTCGGCCCGGTGGTGGCGTCCGGCGACCCGCGCTTCGCCGAGGCCGCACGCTGGGTTCTGAATGCGTTGATCGCCGCGGAGGAATACGGCGTGACCGCGTCCAACGCCGCCGAACTCGCCGCCGGTTCCAGCAGTCCTGAAGTCCGCCGGCTGCTGGGCGCCGAGGGCGCCATCGGCGAGGCCTTGCTGCTGGACCATGATTTCGCGCTCGATGCGGTGACGGCGCGCGGCAATTACGGCGAACTGTTCGCGCGCCACCTTGGCGAGGAATCCGCCCTGGGCCTGCGCCGCGGTCTGAACGCGCAATGGACCCAGGGCGGATTGCTCTACGCGCCGCCTTTCCGCTAGAGGGCTGCCGATCCTAGTCCAGGCGGCGGCCTGGATTGCGGAAATCGTCTCCGAAGAACAGCGAGTTGGTGACCAGGCGCGCGCTGCCTTTCATGTAGGCGCGGAACACCGGATCGTCGGCGAACAGGATCACCGATCCGGCGCCTCGGCGCTCCGCATGCATCATGCCGGCGCCGGCCAGCATCTCGCGGTTCTCCTCGCTGGCGTAGCCGGACAGGATCGGATCCCCTTCGGCGTAGCGCACCGGAAGGGCGAAGGGGTTGTCGGACGGCGCGAACGCGTCGGTTCCGATACGGTGCACCGGCAGCATCGAATCCCGGTAGCCGAAGGCGAGGGGATGCGTGATGTCCAGCTGGGTCTCGAACAGTGCGCCGGAGATCGACACTTCGGAATCCCAGACATCGATGTCTTCATAGGCTTCCGGCGCGTCAGGTCCGTTCTCGGCGTCGCCGGAGGTGTCGTCCGGCTCGCCGTCGCCGTCCTCTTCGCCAAGATAGGTCGCGCTTGTCAGGTCGTGCTCGGCGAGCCAGCGGGCGGCCGAACGAGTCGCGATCAGCACCCCGCCGGCGCGCACCCAGGCGTCCAGGCGCTCGCGAAAGTCTTCGCCCAGCGAGCCGTATCGGCCATTGGGCAGGATGATGTGGGTGTAGCGGTCCAGTGAGGTGCTCTCCAGCTCGCTGACGTCGGTCATGGAGACGGGGATGTTCTGTTCGTGGTCAAGCAGGTGCCAGAGTTCGCCCGCGTCGTTGACGGAGACGCTGCGGCCGGTCGCCATGAGAATTTCCGGCTTTTCGACATTGGACAGGGCGAAGCCGCCAAGATCGGAGCCCTGTGACGTCAGGGCGCTCGTGGCGGCGTGGACGGTCACGGAGTCTTCGCGGGCGGCCCGCGCCATGAGGGCGTGAATCTCGTCCGCGCCGAGGCTCTGGCCCGCCACCGGCACGACCACCGCGCCGCGGCCCGGCTCGCGTTCACCGTCTGCGGTGCGCACGGTCACCTCGTCGGGAACGACCCGGGCGCGCAGGCCCGAGGCGAGCATGCGATAGAGCGCACGCGGCGCGAAATAGCTGTCCCATTCAAGTACGTAGGCGTAGCTGCTGCGCGCCGGCTCCGGCGCAGCGCGGTCGAAGCTCTCCACAGCTTGTCCGGCGAGGTTGGGGGAAAACAAGCCGCTGCGTACGACCGAGTAATCAAGATCCCACGCCAGGGGCTGGGTCCAGCCCGAGACGTCGTAGAACTCGGTCTTGTCCTCGATGATGCGGGTCTCGAACAGGCCCTGGACGAGACGGTACTGGTCCTGATTGACCTGGACCATGAAGGCGTCGCCGGGCTGGTAGGTTCGGCCGTCCGCACGCAAGGGCTGGCGCAGGGCGCGCACTTCGATGTTGTGAACGCCCAGCATGTCGATGAAGTCTGCCAGGCGCGCCCGGTCGCTAGAGGTAAAGACATAGGCGTTCACGGGGTCGTTGGCGGCGAGGCTGCGGCTTTCTTCAAAGAAGCGCGCCATGTGCGCCTGGAGCTCTGTGCGCCGCGCCTGGCCGGCGCGGATCAGGGCGAGGGCCACCCGCGCCTGCTGGGCCACCTTGTCGTCATAGCGCAAGGTTCCGTACTCGGTTTCCTGGGTCAGGCCGCGCACCGAGCTCTGCTCGAACAGGTAGGGGACCGACCCGATCAGGCCGGGATAGCTCGATCCGTAACCGAGATAAAAGTCGTCGAACACTTCCTCGGTGACATAGAGCGCGCCCTCGGAATCGAGCTGTTCAGTCAGGAAGCTGTTCATGTCCAGATTGAGCTCCAGCGCGTCCTGGCTGAGCAGCGGGTGAAGCCCGTCCACGGGCCCGGGCGAGAAGAAGAAGCTGGAATTGCGCCCCATCTCGTGCAGGTCGGCGGCGATGTTCGGCAGCCAGTCATGGGTGGCCGAGACCAGCGCGCGCGCCTCAGGCTGAGTCACCGGCAGCCACTGGCGGTTGATGTCGAACCAGTAATGGTTCGTCCGCCCCCAGGGCCATTCGTTGAAATGCTCGCGGTGCTGCGGATCGGCCACCGGGACCTGGGCGCGGTGCATGTTGACCCATTGGGCGAACCGGTTCGCGCCGTCCGGATTGATCATGATGACCTGGTGGACGACCACCTCGTCGAGGAGTTGCTCGATCTCGGGCCCCTGCGCCGCAGCGAGATGATAGAGCAGGGCCAAAGCGCTGTCATACCCGGAGCTTTCCGAGCCGTGGACGCCATGGGTGATCTGAATGACAGCCGGATGATCGGCGGGCGGTTGCGGTGCGTCCGGGCCGATCAGCTCGCGCTGGGTCTCACGGATCTCCTCGAGCCGGGCCTGGTTTTCCGGCGAGGTGACGGTGACGCGCAGGATCGGGCGGCCGAAATGGCTGCGCCCGATCTCTGTGACGCTGACCCGGTTGGACGCTTCTACGATCGCCTCGATATAGTCCCTATGCAGGTCGGGGGGAAACACGATCTCGCCGATCCGATAACCGGTGACGTCTTCAGGCGTCGGTATGGCGTCGTCATAGCTCACCGACTGGGCGAGCAGCTCTTCGAGCGGTTTTGGCTCGTAGGCCTGGGCGTGAAGCGCGGACGATGCGGTGGACAGAAGCAGAGCGGCGGCGAGCGAGCGCAGCATGAAAATTACCCCCGGTGAAAAGAACAGTTGTGTCTTTTGAGCGACGGTAAGCCCAGCGCTGCGGTGGTCAAGCCTTTGCCGGTCAAAGCGGCGCCTACCGAAGCGGTCCAGATGCGTTAGTTACACCACCCAGATCGATCGAGACGGAGCCGTATCCTTGACCCCCAAACACCTTCTTTTCGCCTGCGCAGCAACGGTCGCTTTCGCCTCCGCAGCATCCGCGCAAGTTCCGCCCGGCGAGGTGATCGTCGTCACTGCGGCGCGCGCCGAGGAAAGCCGCGATCTGTCTGCGGCGCCGGTGGCCGTGATGGAAGGCGAGGAGATCGAGCGGCTGGGCGCGCACCACATGGCCGAAGCCCTGAACCGTCTGCCCGGCGTTTTCATCCACCGCGGCAACGGAATGGAGCATCTCACCGCGATCCGTTCGGCGGTGCTCTCCGGCGGCGCCGGAGCGGGCAGCTTTCTTTATCTGGAGGACGGAATCCCGCTACGCGCGCCCGGATTCGCCAACATCAACGGGCTGATGGAGGCCGCCGACGGGCTGGCCGGACGCATCGAGGTGATCCGGGGGCCCGGCTCGGCTGTATACGGATCCAACGCGCTGCACGGGCTTGTGAACGTGGTCACGCCTGACCCGCTGGAGGCAGGGCGGCTTATCGAGGTGGAGGCCGGCAGCTTCGGACGCGCGCGCCTGCGCACTCAGGCCGGTGGCGATACCCGGTTCGGCTCCGCCTGGGGCGGGCTGAGCGTGCGCCGTGAGGACGGCTGGCGAGATGACGCCGGCCTGATGAAGGCCGCCGCCATGGGGCGCGCCGACTGGACCACAGGCGCCACCGACTGGAGCCTGCGCGGCGCGCTCATCGATATCGACCAGGAAACGGCGACCTTCGTGGACGGCTTCAAGGCCTATGAGGACGAGGCCTTGTCGGAGCAGAACGCCGACCCGTTGGCGTTTCGCAATGTGAGGGCCGCCCGCACCAATCTGCGCGCCAATCATCGCATCAGTGAGCGCTGGAGCGCCGACGCCGTCGTCTACGGCCGCTCCAACCAGATGGATTTCCGCCTGCACTTCCTGCCGAGCGTGGCGCTGGAGCGCACCGGTCATGACAGCATCGGCGTTCAGTCGGCCCTGACCTGGCGGACGGAACGCAGCCGGGTGAGCTTCGGCGCGGACGTGGACTTGACCGACGGCTTTCTCACCGAGATCCAGACCGAACCGACGCTGGGCCCGTTCGTGCGCGGCCTGCATTATGATTACACCGTGGCGGCGCGGGTGCTCGCCGGCTTCGTGCAGGCTCGCCACCAGATCACGCCGGCGCTGAGCGTCGAAGGCGGCGTGCGCCTGGAGGAGACCCGCTATGAGTATGACAACGGCGCGCCCGACGGCGTGATCGGCCGGTATCTGCGCGTCGCTGACCGAAGCGACGACTTTTCCACTGTGACGCCCAATCTCGGCCTGACCTTCCAGGCCGCCGACGATTTGCAACTGTTCGCCCGAGCCGCGCGCGGGGTGAGAGCGCCCCAGACCGACGAACTCTACCGCCTGCAACCAGGTCAGGAAATCGAGGGCATCGAGCCGGAAGAGCTGGACAGCGTAGAGGCAGGGCTGCGTTGGCGGATCGCGGATCGCGGCCGCGTCGAACTGGTGGGCTTCGTCATGGAGAAGCGGAACGTGTTCTTCCGGGACGCCGACGGGTTCAACGTCACGGACGGCGCCTCGCGCCATCACGGGATCGAGCTGGACGCAGGCCTGACGCTCACCGAAACGCTGAGCCTCGCCGGTTCGGCGACCTGGGCCATCCACGAATACGCCTTCGACCGGCCGGTGAGCTCGGGGTCCGAGACGATCGTGGACGGCGCGCGCCTGGACACCGCGCCGGAATGGCTCTGGAATTTGCGGGCCCTGTGGGAGCCGCGCGCCGATACCGATATCGAGGCGGAATGGGTCCATGTGGGCGAGTATTTCGCCAACGCGGCGAACACCGCCGACTATCAAGGCCATGACTTGCTGAACCTGCGCGCCGCCTACGACTTCGGCGGCGGCTGGGAGGCGTTCACGGCGCTAAGAAACGCCTTCGACACCCGCTACGCAGAGCGCGCCGATTTCGCCTTCGGCAGCTATCGCTATTTCCCAGGTGAACCGAGGAGTCTCTCCATCGGTGTTCGCTTTCAGCGATAGGGCGCCAGCGCCGCCCGTCATCGCGCAACCCTTGCGCCCGGAGGGCGGAGCGGGCTAGCTCGCCGCACTTGAGAAGGAGACGCCCATGCCCGCCCGCACTGGAGCCCAGCATCTGATCGACGCGCTCGTCGCCAACGGCGTGGAGCGCATTTTCGGCGTGCCGGGAGAGAGCTTCCTGGCCGCGCTTGATGCGCTGACCGAGGTGGACATTCCTTTCATCCAGTGCCGCCACGAGGCCGGCGCGTCGAACATGGCCGAAGCCCAGGGCAAGCTGACCGGTCGGCCGGGCGTATGTTTCGTCACCCGCGGCCCCGGCGCGACCCAGGCCGCAGTCGGCGTTCACACGGCCTTGCAGGATTCCACGCCCATGTTGCTTCTGGTGGGACAGGTCCGCCGGGAGGACGAGGGGCGCGAAGCGTTTCAGGAGCTGGACTACGCCCAGGCGTTCGCCGGGATCGCCAAGGCCGCTTTTGAAATCCGGGATCCTGCGCGCGTCCCCGAGCAGATCATGCGCGCGTTTTCCCTCGCCATGAACGGACGGCCGGGGCCGGTCGTGGTCGGCCTGCCGGAAGACATGCTGACCGAAATCGCCGAGGCGCCGGCGGCTGCGCAATTCGTTCCGGCGAGGAGCGAACTGGGTGCGGGCACGGCCGCGGAAATCGCGGCGCGTATCGACGCTGCGGACCGGCCGGTGCTGATGGTGGGCGGCCCGTTCTGGAGCGCGGACGAACGCGCGGCCATCGTCCGCTTTGCGGAAGCGTACAATTGCCCCGTGGTTACAAGTTTCCGCGTCAAGCATCTGATTGACAACGCCCATTCCCATTACGGCGGAGAGGCCGGGATCGGGGCGTGCCCCGCCGTGGTGGAGACGCTGCGCGCTTCGGACTGCATCCTCGTGGTCGGGCCGCGCCTCGGCGAGATGACCACCCAGAGCTATGATTTGTTCGATGTGCCCGAAGGCGTGGCGGACCGGCTGATCCATATCCATCCCGGCGGCGAAGAAGCGAGCCGGGTCTACCGGCCGAGCCTCTCGGCCACCGCCCGTCCCGGCGCGGCCATGCGGGCCATCTCGGACGCGGGCGTGGCGGAGAACGCCGCAGGGCGCGCCGCCTGGGTGAAGCAGGCGCGGGCCGCTTACGACGCCTGGATCGAACCGGTGAGCGTGACCGGCGCGGTCAATCCTTCGCTGATCTGGCGCGAGGCCTCCGCGAAATACGGCGGCGACGCGATCATGACCAACGGGGCGGGCAATTTCGCCGCCTGGCTGCATCGCTTCTGGGTGCATCGTTGCTGTCCAAGCCAGCTGGCTCCTACCTCCGGCGCCATGGGCTACGGCCTGCCGGCGGCGATCGCCGCCAAGCTTCAGCACCCGGAAAAACCGGTGATCGCGGTCTGCGGGGACGGTGATTTCATGATGGCGGCGCCGGAACTCGCCACGGCGGTGCAGCACGGGGCGAATATCGTGGTGTGTGTCTTCGACAACGGCTCGTACGGCACGATCCGGATGCACCAGGAGCGCGCCTATCCCGGGCGGGTGAGTGGCACGAGTCTGTCAAATCCGGACTTCAAGCTTCTGGCGGAAGCCATTGGCTGCGAGGGATTTTTCGTGGATCGGACTGAAGATTTCGCGCGGGCGCTCGAGGCTGCCCTTAGCGCGGGCCGGCCGGCGCTGATCCATGTCAGGCAAAGCCTCGCCGACATCGCGCCGGGCAAGACTCTCTCCGTGTCCTGAGTTTGACCGCCGACGGCCTAGCCCACGGCCGCGACAATCCGCGGGCTGGCCGGCGCAAGGGCGGCGCTGATCGCCTCGGCCGCGGTCCAGTTCCCGTCCGGTTCAATGACACGGGTGGCGAGGCTGAGCCGGAAGGGCCGGTGCGGGTCCGCGCTTTCATAAGCGGTGCATTCGGCGATCGCGGACACGCGGGCGGCGACCATGCGGGCCTCGTCGGCCCGGGTGCTGGGCAGGGCGAGATAGAAACCGTCAGGGCCTTCGCGAACGGCGAGGTCTTCGGCGCGCACGCAGTGGCGCAGCATGCCGGCGAACTGTTTCAGCGCCGCGCGGGTATGGGGCGCGCCCGCCTCGCGCGGCGCGCTCAGCCGCAGCCCCACGATGGACAGGGCATGGCCGCGCGCCCGGGATTCCTCCAGCAGGGAGACAAGATGGCGTTCGCCGAAGGCGCCGGCGAACAGGTCGGAGTCTTCGTCCAGCAAAGCGGGATTGCGGCAGGCCTCAAGCATCGCCTTGGCCGTCCTGCGCCGGCGGCGTTCGCCGGTGAGCGCGCAGATGCGCTGGCGCATTTCCTCAGAGCCGGCGCTCGCGTTCAGCAGATCGCTGGCGCCGCGCGCGAAGGCCTCGTCCGCATGGGCGTAGGCGTCGCCGCGCGTCAGAAGGACTGCAGGTGTATGGTACAGGCGCGTGTTGCGCCGCATGGCCGAACACACCGTGTGGGCGAGGTCGGGGTCCGGCTCGGTGTTCAAGACCACCGCATCGAACGCGCGCTCGTGCAGGTAGTCGAAGGCGTTGAAGGTCGAGAACGCCGCGATGACCTCAGCTCCCACACCGGCCATGGCGTGCTGCAACCGCATGAAGGCCGGGCAGGGCGCACCGACGAAAAGAACGCTGGCGCCGTCCTTGAGCCTGGCAACGGGCGCGATCGCAGCGCCGGACTGCGCGGCGTCACGGGTGCGCACAGCCGCGGTGTCCTCGAGGACGCCGAGCCGGATCGCCGAGCGCAGGCGTGCGGCCACCTGTATGGCGTGGGCTGGCGCCCGCAGCCGGATATCCGCGCCCTCCGCGCAGTCGTCTCCGACCGAGAGCAGAAGAACGCCCTCGAGACCGTCCCGGTTGATCGGCGCGTAGGTGACGATCGCGTCCACGGGGCCGCGTGCGACCAAGCCGGCGATGTCCGCCGGGCCGCAGCCCTCGGCGTTGAATCCCAGTGCGCGCAGTTCCGCAGCTGCGCCCTCCGCATCGGCCGGCGCTACGTCCACGACGATGATTGTAAAGGAACGCCCCATGCCTCCCCCGCCGAAGGACCCGCGCGCATTGTGTCGGTCAAAGTTCAATGTCACAACATTTTTCCCGGATTCACCGCCACAAGGGCGTCGAGATGATTTCCACCACCCAAGCACAAGGGCCTTTGCGCGGCGTTAAAGTCGTGGAGTTTGTCGGACTTGGCCCGGCGCCCTTCTGCGCGATGCTGCTCAGCGATCTCGGCGCCGACGTCATCCGTATCGACCGTCCCGGCGCGTTCGGCGGCGGCGCGCAGGAAGTGCTCGCGCGCGGACGACCTTCCGCCGGTTTCAACCTGAAAAAGGACGGCGCGGTCGAGGCCTGCCTGAAACTGCTGAAGTCCGCAGACATCCTGCTGGAAGGCTACCGTCCGGGCGTCATGGAGCGTCTTGGGCTCGGCCCGGATGTCGTACACACGGTGCACCCGAAGCTCGTCTACGGCCGCATGACGGGATGGGGACAGAACGGACCGCTGGCGCACGCGGCCGGTCATGATCTCAACTATATCGCGCTGACCGGGGCTCTGGACGCCATCGGGCCAAAGCAGAAGCCGGTCCCGCCGCTCAACCTGGTCGGCGATTTCGGCGGCGGATCGCTGTATCTCGCCGTGGGCGTGCTGGCCGCTCTGCATCACGCCCGGGCCACGGGCGAGGGCCAGGTCGTGGACGCGGCCATCGTGGACGGCGCAACCCACCTCATGGGAGCGATCCATCAGCTTTCCGCCATGGGGATGTGGGATCAGCCGCGCGGGGAGAACATTCTGGACGGCGGCGCGCCGTTTTATGACTGTTATGAGTGCGCCGACGGAAAATTTGTCTCCATCGCCCCGCTGGAGCCTGAGTTCTTTGCGATTCTGGTGGAGAAGCTTGGCCTGTCCGGCCACGAGGCCATGAAGAGCCAGTTCGACCGGGCTTCCTGGCCGGCCATGCGGGCGGCGTTCGAACAGACGTTCAAGGCGCAGCCCCGAGATCACTGGAGCCGGCTTCTTGAGGGCACGGACGCCTGCTTCGCCCCTGTGCTGGACACCGCCGAGGCGGCGGCCCATCCCCACATGGCCGCGCGCGAGGGCTTCACCGGGGTCGAGGGCGTGGTCCAGTCCGCGCCGGCGCCGCGCTTTTCGGTGACGCCGGGCGCGATCCAGGGCGCCGCGCGCACGCCCGGCGCGGACACCGAATCGGTTCTGGGCCAATGGGGCTTTTCCGCTGACGAGATCGCTGCGCTGAAAAAGTCAAAAGCGATCTAGGTTTGGCCTCGCAGTGCTTGGAGTGAGCGACGCAAGAGCGTATGTGGTCTTCATGGACCGCTTTGGAAAATCCATGACACCGGCGCGCCTCGTGAACTGGGCGCGCACCTATCTGGAGCCGGCCATGCGCTGGCCGCCGGTGGTGATCGTCACGCGCGCGGTGGATCGCATGCTCGCGCGCGAAGTCATGCTGTTCGCCGGCGGCGCGAGCTATTTCGGCCTGTTGGCCCTGTTTCCCGCCGTGCTGCTCGGGATCTCGGTCTATGGCCTCCTGTTCTCTCCCGAGGACGCGCTGAACCAGATCAGCCGGCTGCAGCTGACCGGCGTGTTGCCTCCGAGCGCGGCGGGGTTTCTGAACAACCAGCTCTCCAATCTCGCCAGCGCCTCTGTGACCTCGCTGACCCTGCAGGGCGTGATCGCCGGTCTGATCGCCCTGTTCGCCTCGGCGCGCGGGGCCAAGGCGATGATCGCCGGACTGAACCAGATCGCCCGCCGCGGCGATCTGCGCAACATCCTGCACTTCAACCTGCTGGCGATGGCCGCGGTGCTGGGCGGAGGCGCTCTGCTCGCCACGGCCAATATCATGATCCTCACCGTGCCGAACCTGCTGCGCCCGCTCTTGCGCTGGCTCGGCAGCGACCTCGCCGACGCCGCGGCGGGATTCTTTAATGAGTGGACGATCGCGACTGCGACCATGGCCACCGCGCTGATCCTGCTCTACCGCTTTGTCATGCAACGCGCCGGCGAGACCAGCTGGCGCGGCAGCCTGATCGGCGCCGCCACCGCCTGCGGGGTCTGGCTGCTCGCCTCCAAGGGCTTCACATTGTACGTCTCAACCATCGTGAATCCGACGATCTACGGCCCGCTGGGTGCGTTGATCGTTTTCCTGCTGTGGGTGTACTGGACGAGCTATGCGGTGTTTTTCGGCGGCTCCGTCGCCGTGGAGGTGGACCGCATGCGCGCCGAGCGGGCGAAAGCCCGAGAGGCTGAACCGGACACGCCCGATACGGAAAAACCGCGCGACGCGGCCTGACCCCCTCTGGTCATCTTGCGCCAAATCGCTATAACACGGCTCGTCTTTTAAACGAGCGTTGAATTTGTTGACCGAAGGGAGACGCCGCCTTGGCTGAGAAGATCTATAAGGACGCGAAATCGGCTCTTGAGGGGCTGACCTTCGACGGCATGACCGTCATGGCCGGCGGGTTCGGCCTGTGCGGCATTCCGGAAAATCTGATCCTGGCCTTGCGCGACTCCGGGGCCAAGGACCTCACCGTGATCTCCAACAACGCCGGAGTCGACGATTTCGGCCTGGGCCTGCTGCTGCATACGCGCCAGATCAAGAAAATGATCTCGTCCTATGTCGGCGAGAACAAGACGTTCGAAAAGCAGTATCTCAACGGCGAGCTGGAGCTGGAGTTCAACCCGCAAGGCACGCTCGCCGAGCGCTGCCGTGCGGGCGGGGCGGGCATTCCCGGATTCTATACGAAGACCGGTGTCGGAACGCTTGTGGCCGAAGGCAAGGAACACAAAGAATTCAACGGTGAGACCTACATCATGGAGACCGGGCTCACCGCGGATCTCTCCATCGTAAAGGCCTGGAAGGCCGACAAGGCGGGCAATCTCGTCTTCCGCAAGACGGCGCGCAATTTCAATCCGATGATGGCCACCGCCGGCAAGGTCACCGTCGTCGAGGTCGAGGAGATCGTCGAGATCGGCGAGCTTGACGCCGACCACATCCACACCCCCGGCATTTTCGTGCAGCGCCTCATTCAGGCCGATCACGAAAAGCGCATCGAACAGCGCACCGTGCGCGCCTAGAGCGGGATCGTTTCCACCCGAATCGATCCCGCCCTGCGGCATTTGTTAGTGTCGCGTGATCAAACCAGCGAACCGGCTCCCGCTTCGCCTGATCACGCTTAAAGCGAGACACAAGGAGCTAGACACATGGCCTGGACCCGCGACCAACTCGCCGAACGCGCCGCCAAGGAGCTGCAGGACGGCTTCTACGTCAATCTCGGCATCGGCATTCCCACGCTTGTGGCCAACTATATTCCCGATGGCATGGACGTGACCTTGCAGTCAGAGAACGGCATGCTCGGCATGGGCCCGTTCCCGCGCGAAAACGAGGTGGATCCCGACCTCATCAACGCCGGCAAGCAAACCATCACCGAGCTGCCCCAGACGAGCTTTTTCAGCTCGGCCGACAGCTTCGCCATGATCCGCGGCGGGCATATCAACCTGTCCATCCTGGGCGCGATGGAGGTCTCCGAGAAAGGCGACATCGCCAACTGGATGATCCCCGGCAAGATGGTGAAGGGCATGGGCGGCGCCATGGATCTTGTCGCCGGCGTTCAGCGCGTGGTGGTGATCATGGATCACACCAACAAGGCCGGCGAGCCCAAGGTCCTCCATGAATGCTCGCTGCCGCTCACCGGAACGGGCTGCGTAGACCGGATCATCACGACGCTGGGCGTGTTTGACGTCACCGAAGACGGGCTGGCACTCATCGAGCTGGCGCCCGACGTGACGGTGGACGAGATCAGGCAGAAGACCGAAGCGACGTTCAAGATCGCTGAGGGTGTGGCGGCGTAGGGGCTTCTCGTTCTGCAGGTCCTTCGAGGCTCGCCTTGCAGGCTCGCACCTCAGGATGAGGGGGAGAGAGGGTTTTTATCTTCCTCATCCTGAGGAGTCTTTTTCGGAGAAAAAGCCTCGAAGGACGGATCTGCCTCCGCCTTCGCCCGCCCGTAGAACCTTGGCGCTGCGAAGTCGAACCAGATGAGTTTCCCGGCGCCCTGGACCGCCTTGTCGGCGAGCGCGGCCCCGGCTCGGGCGCTGACAAGCGCCGCCGGGCCCGCTGCGAGGCCGCACAGCGCCATTTGCGCCAAACCGACCGTCATCCAGCCGGCGACGGCCAGCGGCCGGCGCTCCAGGGCGGCGGTCTGGCTGGGGCCCTGGCCGAAGGCCAGCGCCCGGCGGGCCAGGTGGCGGAGGTGCAGCCGCTCATCCTCCACATGCTCGGTGACGCCGGCGCTCGACGCCCAGGCGAACACCGCGCCGGTGCGCGCCATGTGAGAGAACAGGATGTCGTCCTCGCCGCCGGTCTCGTTGGCGCACGAGTCGAAGATCGGATCGGGCAACAGCGCGCGCGTGCGGTCGATGAGCGAGTTCCCGCATCCCCAGGGCTTGTCAATGACGCCGTCTTGAAGATCCGGCTCGCGCGCATAAAGCCTGCGGATCCATGCTGCGGCGAAGGCCGAGGCCTCCTGCGGCTCCGGTTCGGGTTTCACCGGGCCGAACACGACGGCGGCGCCGGTCGCAATCCGCACCGCCTCCAGCGCCGAAAGCCAGCCCGGCGGCGCGCTTTCATCATCGTCCAGCTGCGCGATGCGCGCGCCCGTGGCGGCTGCGAACCCGGCGTTGCGTGCATTGGCGACCCCGGGGTCAGGCGCATGGACGTAGACAACCCTGCAGGGCGATGCGGCGCGCAGCGCCTCGACCACCGGGCGCGCCGAGGCGTCCGGCGCATTGTCCGCAATGACGATCTCGTCCGGCGTCAGATCCTGCGCAAACACGCTGTTCAGCGCCCGTCCGAGCGAGTCCGGGCGCCGGAAGGTCGGGATGAGAACGGATAGGCTCACGCGTCGATCCGATCGAGGGCCGCCCTAACGGTGAGCACGTCGTGGCCGGCCCGCGCCACCGCCATGCAGACAGTGTCCAGGAAGGCGGGCGTGCAGCCCCAGGGGCTGTGGTCCTCGCGCACGTCATGGCCGTAGAAGATCAGCCAGCCGGGTTTGAGCGCGGCGTCCTCGATCCAGTCGAGGGCCCGCTCCAGGCCCGCCTCGCCGCCGTCCAGGGGGACCGCCTTGAGAAGGCCCCGGTCGGTCCCGGTGCGATTGACGCCGGGACGCACGCCGCGAAGGGCGCGGTAGCGCCGCAGCAGGGCGGACTTGGCGCCCGGAGAGGCCTCGCCATAGGGAAAGGCGAAACTGTCCAGCGCAGTCTCCAGGCCCGCCATCTCCAGATAAGTGCGATTACGCGCGCAATCGGCCTGGGTGGCGGTCGGGCCCAGGGCCGCGCTGTCACCGTGGGCGTAGGTGTGGCAGGCGATCTCGTGTCCGGCCGCATCGAGACGGGCGAGATCGCCGCAATCGTACATGCGGCCAAGATGCGTCTGACCTCCGGCAAAACCGCCCGAGGCGTAGTAGGTCCCGCGCCAGCCATGGCGCTCCAGCAACCCGGCGCCGGTGGTGGCGGCCGAGCGTGGAAAATCATCGAAGGTGAAGCTGACCAGGGAGCGGTCGAGGTTCAGCGTCATGGGCGTGACCGACAGGGCGCGCGCGGCGATGCGGCGCAATTTCCCGGTCAGGCCTCCGGCGGGCACATAGGGCGTGGGGGTCATGGCAGGGCCTCCGCATTGACGGCTGCGCGGTAGAGCTTCAACCCCAGAAGTCGGACCTTCAGGGGCAGCGGCGAAAGCGCCGCGATGCGGCCGAGCAGGTGGGCCGGGGCGGCGAGGCGGCTCCGCTTGAGCCTCAAGGCCAGCCGGGCGCCCTTGCGCGCGGCGTATTCGGGATGACGCTCCATCAGCCGGGCGAAGTTCGCTCCGGAGGTTGAGAACTTCTCCATCAGACGGGCAGGGCTCTCCAGGCCGCCATGGCGGGCGGGATGGTCCACATGCGCGATGGAGAACCGCCGGGCGAAGGTCAGCGCCCAGTCCACGTCCTCCCAGCCCCAGCCGGTGAAGCCCTCGTCGAAGGGCGCCGCGCTGAAGGCTTTCGCCTTCACCGCGAGATTGGAAGAGCAGACGGCGAACGCGCCCTGGCGCGTGCGATCCTGCGCCCCGGCGACATCGCTGGCGTGGGCGAGCGCGGCGTGCAGGCGGTGGTCGGGGTCGGGCGCCGCCACGGGTTCGTAGCCGCCGAAAACGGCGTCGGCGCGGCTGGCGGACACATGCTCAAGCCATCGGGCGAGAAAGCCCGGCGCCACCTCCATGTCCGCATCCAGAAACACCAGCCAGGCTCCGCGCGCGCGCGTCGCCAGACGGTTGCGCGCCGCCGAGCGGCCAAGATTGGCCTTGGCGGTGAGCAGGCGGGCGGGGCGGGCGCACGCACCCACCGCCACGTGCAGCGCGGCGTTGAGCGCAGGGTCCGGCGCGCCGTCGTCGAACAGAACGATCTCCACCGAGTCAGGCGCGCCCGTGTCGAGCGCTGCGAGCAAGCGCCGCGGGTCGTCATTGTGAAAGGGGATGAGAACGGAAAGCGCAAGCGAGCCCGGCGCAGCCCGGGCCGCCGCATTGGCGTGCTCCTCGATCAACGGGGTCATGCGCGCGCCTCCCGGGCTTCCGCCCGTAGAAGCCCGATGAGCATCGCTCGGCACCCGGCCACGTCCAGCACAAGGGCCCCGCCGGCGTACGCGATCGCTCCGGCGACAATCTTCAGCGCCAGAGTCAGGAGTTCCGGCTGAAGGGCGGGGACCGCGAGCACCGCCGCCGCCATCACTGCGGCGGCGCCTGCAGCGGCGCTCCAGTCGCGCCAGGGAATCGGCAGGGCGAACACTCCGCGGCCATGGACCGCGCATACCAGAAGCGCCGCACCATAGGCGATCACCGTGGAGACCGCAGCCCCCACCAGCCCGAAACGGGCGGTGAGCGCGAGCGTGAGGCCGAGATTGAGGACCGCCGCGCCGGCCATGATTCCCGCCATGAGCTTCGGCTTGCGGCCCAGTATGTAGGCCTCATGAAAATAGAAGGTCATCACCCCGTTCATCAGGCCTGAGATCGCGATGAACGGCATGACCGAAGCGGCCGGGCCGGCGAGTTCCGCGTCTATGAGCAGCCGGCAGGCCGGACCGGCGATCAGGGCGAGGCCGACTGCGGCCGGAATCCCGATAAGTCCGATAAGGCTTGCGGTGCGCCCGGCCACGGCCTGGGCTGCGGCGCGGCCTTCGCGCTCCAGCGCCCGGATCAGAAGCGGCCCGGTGGTCGTTCCAAGCCAGAGAAAGACGATCGACAGCGTCCTGTCGGCCAGGGCGTACCCGGCCGCATAGGCGCCGGTGGCCGCCTCGCCCAGCACAGCGGCGATCATGAACCGGTCTCCGGTGGTCAGCAGGCCTTCGAAAATCAGGGAAATCGCCACCGGCGCGCCGTAAGCGAGGAAGGCGGCCGAGCGCTTGACGTCTGCGCGGTCGCGCTTCGCCTTGCTCAGCAAGATGGGGGCGTCCACCAGCAGGGCGACAAGACCCGCAAGGGCGAGGCCGGCGAACGGGCCGGCGGCGCCCATTCCTCCAGCAGTCACGAACGTCACGCCCAGGGCGAATGCGGCGGCGATCGTGGTGCTTTCCAGAACTGAATAGCGCCACGCCTCACCCGCGGCCCGCCGGGTTTCCAGAGCCAGCGTCAGCCCGGACCGGATGACGATATGGGCGAGCGCGAAAACGCAGGCGGTCTTCAACGCCGGCGTCATGGGCGTCAGCCAGAGCGCAAGCCCGGCGACCAGCAGAACCGGAATCGCCGTCAGCCCATAGAGCCGCCAGGCGGTGAACAGGTGACCGGCGAGGCGTCCGCGGGCGGCGGCGCGCTGATGATGGCGAGCCACCGCCGCGTCGAGCCATGTGAAGGCCAGCGTGCCCAAGAGCGAGGCGGCGGCGAGCAGCAGGGTGTAGCGGCCGTATTCTTCAGGGCTCAAGATGCGCGTGAACACGACCACCGCGCCGAATCCCACCACCGCCTGGGCGGCGTAGACCGGCAAGTAGGCGATGAGATGACGGTTCAGCATGGCACTCCCCGACGGCGCGCAAGGCGCGGCATGCAAGCTGCGGGCCGCTTCGGCGCCGGACCGGAATGGAATATGCATGGCGGGCCTGAAGACCGGCTTAACCAGGCCCGTGTTTTGGTGAATTCGCTTCAAAGAGGGACGGGCGAGCATGGAAGTTGTCTTGCGAACGCCAGAAATGCTGTCTCAGGAGGAACGCGACGCGTGGCGGGTGTTCCAGTCCGGCGACGCCGCGCTGGGCTCGCCGTATTTCTCACTCGATTTTCTCGACGCCGTGGCGCGCGTGCGCAAGGACGTGCGGGTGGCCTGCATGCGTGATGCGGGCGGTCCCGCCGCTTTCCTGCCGCTGCATTGCAACGGGTTCGGGCACGCCCGGCCGCTGGCAGGCCCGCTGGGCGACCATCATGGCCTGATCCTGCGTCCCGGCGCTCGCATCGACCTTGCGGACGTGCTGCGCCGCGCCGGAGCCGGCGTCTACGACTTTCACGGCGCGCTCGGCTCCCAGGCCGCGTTCCGACGATGCGCACTGGAGACCGACGGCAGCTGGGTCATCGATCTTGCCCGCGGTTATGACGCCTTCATCGAGACGCGCGCCGGCGTGGAGCCCAAAGCGTTCCGCAATATCCGGTCGCGCCAGCGCAAGATCGAGGCGGAGGGATCGGTGTTCCGGCTGCACGACCACCGGCCGGGCGTGTTCGAGACGGCCCTGGCCTGGAAGTCCGCGCAGTACCGCGCGAGCCGGCATTTCGATGTTTTTTCAGTGGACTGGACGAAGAACCTGCTACGCACCCTGGTGGACGCGCCGGCGCCGGGATGCGCCGGGATCGTCTCCAGCCTGGAGATCGGCGGCGAACTGGCCGCGGTTCATGTGGGAATGCGGTCGGACACGGTCCTGCACTACTGGTTCCCGGTCTACGATCCGAAGCACGCGCGCTTCGGCCCCGGTCTCGCGCTGCTGCTGGAGATCTGTCGGGCGATGGCCGACGAAGGGGTGAACGAGGTGCATCTCGGTCCCGGCGCCTATGACTTCAAGGCGCATCTCGCCGGCTGGCAGATGCCTCTGGTCTCCGGCTACGCCGGTGCGGGCCTTCCCGCGCTGGTGCGCGGCGCGGCGGCCGCCATCGAGCGGGGCGCGGAGCGGCTGCCGCTGGGGCGCGCCTCCAGCTGGCCGGCGAAGGCGTTCCGCCGCATCGACGCCGTGACGAGTTTTCGAGCCGCATGATCACGCGGCGCGCGCTCCTGGCCGGCGCCGGCGCGCTTCCCGCGGCGGCGTTCGCGCCGGCGGGCCTGCGCCTCGCCCGCACCAAGCGCGATCTCTGGCGGACCGCGACGGGCCCGCACTTGCGCGGCGCCGTGTTCGTTCAGCGCCGGGTCTATCCCCAGCTGGACGGGCCTGAGTTTCTCGGTTCCGGACCGATCGGCGCGCCCGTCACGGGCCAGGCGCTCGACGCGCTCGCCGAAGCAGGCGCCAATCTCGCCAGCTGGTCGGGGCCGGGCCTGTTTGGCGAATCCGCGCCCTTCGCTCTCGATCCGGTGGTGGAAGACCATGTCGGCCGCTGGCTCGATTCCTGCCGGGCGCGCGGGCTCTACACGACGCTGTGCCTGCGCTCAGGGCCGGGACGCAGCGCGTTCGCGTTCCACCCCGGCGAAACCTGGTACCCCCGCGCCCTTTATGACGACAGTCTCTGGCGCGACGGCGACAAGCAGGCGGCCTGGGCGGAAATGGCGGCGGAAACGCTTCGACGCTTCGGTGGGCATCCTGCGCTCGCCGGCGTCAAGGTCCTCGACGAACCCAATGGCGCGGATTTCGGCGCGGACGGGGTCTGGCCGGGTTTCGCCCGGCGCATCGCGCAGGCCTGCCGCGGGGTTAACAGCGCCACGCCCCTGATCTTCAGCCCGGACCGGTGGGGCCGTAGCGAACGCGCCGGCGAATTGCGCGCCGTCGTAGGGCCGGACGCCGTCATCGCGGTGCATGATTACAGCCCGTGGGAGTACACCCATCAGGCCACGGGCGCCGGGATGTCCTTCGACGCCCAGTCGAGCCCGGCGGATCTGCCTCGCGCCCCCGGGGGCGACATCGCCGTCCTGGAATTTGGCGCGGTGCGACATGCGGCCGGGCTTGAAACCTATCTGGACGCGCGTATCGCCGCCTTCGAGGACGCCGGCGCCAACTGGGCTGTGTTCCGCTGGACCAGCGGGTGGGCGCCCTATGAACGCCTTGAAGGCGGGATGGACGTCAGCCGGCATGGAGCGGGTCTTGCGCGGCTTCGCCGGGCGTGGGCGCTGAACGCCGAGCGCCCGTCCTGACCGCGGCGTTTTGTATTTGTCAGGCGTGACCCCATCGCGATAACTAGGCGCAGCTCAAGCAGGATCGGACGTCTCGCCCATGCGCGCCCCCTCCCTTTCGATCATCATCCCCGCCTATAACGAGGCGGAGAGCATCGAGGGCGTGGTCCGCGAGGCGCTCCACGTATTCGAACCCGCCTTCGAGAGCTTCGAGATCCTCGTCATCGACGACGGCAGCGCCGATGACACGGCCGGCGCCCTGGCGGCGCTCGCGAGCGCCGACCGGCGCGTGCGGGTCATTCGTCATCCGAACCGCGCGGGCAAGAGCGCGGCCCTGCGCACCGGCATGCTGGCCGGCCGGGCGATCTGGGCTGCGACCATGGACGGGGACGGCCAGGACGATCCGCGCTCGATCCTCGACATGGCCGCCACCGTCGATCTGTCCGGCGTGGGCGAGGTGGGCCTCGTCGCCGGCTGCCGGGCCAACCGCACCGACGGCGCGAACCGGAAATTCGCCTCGCGCTTCGCCAACGGGCTGCGGCGGTCGCTTCTGAACGATGATTGCCCGGACACCGCCTGCGGCCTGAAGCTGATCGTGCGCGACCTCTTCCTGGCGCTGCCCTTCTTTGACGCGCTGCACCGCTTTCTGCCGGCCCTGTCACGCCATCTCGGCTACGAGATTGTTTGCGTGCCTGTGGTGAACCGGGCGCGCAGCGCCGGCGCGTCGAAATACACCAATCTGGGCCGCGCCGCGGCGGGCCTGTTCGATCTTCTGGGGGTCGTCTGGCTGATGCGACGCACGCATTTTCCCTCCCGGGAGCTGATCCTGCGCAGTCAGGCGGAGACCAAGGGCTGATGAGCGGCTTTTTCGACAGTCTGAGCGCGCCCGGCGAGACCGGCGGGCTGAATGTCCGCGCCTGGATCGTGCTGATGCTGCTGGCCGTCGCCGCGCTGGCGCCGGGCCTGTTCTCCATCCCGGCCATGGACCGGGACGAATCCCGCTACGCTCAGGCCAGCCGCCAGATGATGGAGAGCGGCGACTATCTCAACATCCGCCTTCAGGAGGTGGACCGCCACAAGCAGCCGGCCGGGACCTACTGGCTGCAATCGCTGGCGGCCCAGCCCTTCGGCGGCGCCGACGCGCCCATCGGCGCGCACCGCATTCCGGGCTTTCTCTTTGCCCTGGTGGCCGTCGCCGCAACCGCCTGGCTCGGCGCGCGCATGTTCGGGCCGGGAACCGGGCTGATGGCCGGCCTCGTGCTGGCCACGACGCTGGTGCTCGCCGTCGAGGCGCGCACCGCCAAGACCGACGCCATATTGCTGGGCGTCGGGATGATCGCCCAGTGCGCCCTGATGATGCTGATGGTCCAGGTGAAGGCGCGCCGCCCCGCCTTCATCGGCTGGCCGGCGGTCCTGTGGGCCGCGCTCGGCGTCAGCCTCCTGATCAAGGGGCCGATCTTCTTCATGGTCACCGCGCTGACCCTGCTGGTCTTCACCGCGTGGAAGCGTGATCCGGGCCTGCTCCTAAAAGTGCGCCCGCTGCCCGGCCTGATTCTGGCGCTGGCGATCTTCACGCCCTGGTTCATCGCCATCAATCTGGAGACCGACTGGGCGTTCGCGCAGACCGCGGTCGGCTATTCCATGCTCGACAAGGTGGGGCAGGCCCAGGAAGCCCATTCCGGCCCGCTCGGCTTCCACCTGATCTCGACCCTGTTCACGCTGTGGCCCGGCGTGGCCTTGCTCGCGCTTGGCCTTGCGGCGGCCTGGCGCCTGCGCGGCGAGGACCGCGTCAAGTTCCTTATCGCCTGGATCGTGCCGACCTATGTCGTGTTCGAACTCGTGGCGACGAAACTGCCCCACTACACATTGCCCGCCTTTCCGGCGATCGCCCTCCTGATCGCGCTCGGGATCGGGCAGGCTCAGGAAATCCTCGCCTCGGGGCGGGTGAAGATCGTCCATTTCATCTTTGCGGCGATCGCGGTCCTCGTCGCCTTGCTGCTCGGCGCTGTTCCCGTGGCCGGATCCCTGTATCTGGGAGAGGACCCCGATCTCGCCGCCTGGCTCTCCATCCTGTTCGGTGTGCTGGCCGCGGTCGTCATCGTCGCCCTTGCGCTCAAACCCAGCGGCACGCGGCTTCTGGCGTCCTCGGTCGCCGCAGGGGCGTTCTACGCCTGCGTTTTCGGAGTGGCGCTTCCCAATGTGGACGCGCTCTGGCCCAGCGACCGGGTCGGCCGGCTCGTCAATCAGGTGACGGGGTGCGAGACGCTGACGCTGGCCACGTCCGGCTACGCCGAACCGTCCAACATGTTCAATCTGGGAACCGGCGTAGTTCTGGCGGGTGATCCCGTGCAGGCGGCCAACGTCATCCTCGCCAGCCCGCGCTGCGGCCTTGCTGTCGTGGATTCGCGCGGCGTCGTGGAGTTCGGCGCCCGGATCGAGGAGGCCGGCGCGACGCTGCGCCTGCTCACCGTGGTGGAGGGCCATAACACCGTGAAGGGCGATGACCTCTCGCTGGGGCTCTACACGCTGGAAAGCTCGGACCTGGAACTCCAGACCCGCTAGGCGCCCGTCGTCCGGTTCCTACGAGTCAAAGCCCGAACCGGTCCAGCGCGGCGCGCGCAACGGGCTCGCCGTGTTCCTGAACGAAATGACCGGCCTCCGCGATCTCCAGGGGCTCGGCGCAGCCGCGAATCACGCCGCGCAGCCAGGCCATGGTCTCCGGCCCCAGCACCGGGTCCTGCATGCCGACCGCCATGAAGCTGTCCCCGGTCCAGTCCTGCGACCAGAATTCCGCCGCCGCCTTGCCGGTTTCGACCCCCTCCATCTCCGGGCTGATCGGAACCAGGGCCGGAAACCGGCGAACGCCGGCCTTGTAGCGCTGATCGGGGAAGGGGGCCGAATAGGCCGCCGCCTCGTCGTCGCTCATGCCGGGCGTCGAGCGCTGGAGCAGTCGGCCGACATCAAGGTCCGGCGTATTGGCCATGTAGTCGCGCCAGGCCATGAAGCCCTCGCTCGCGCCCTTGCCGACCCCCAGCGCCGTGTTCATCACGATCAGCCGGGTGAACCGCTCAGGAGCGTCCATCGGCAAGGTGAGTCCCAGAACGCCGCCCCAGTCCTGGCAGACTAGGCAGATGTCGGTGAGGTCCAGTCGCGCGATCAAGGCGTTCAGGTAATCGCGGTGCCAGTGAAACGTATAGACCGCATCGTCCACCGGCTTGTCGGAGCGCCCAAAGCCGAACAGGTCCGGGATGACGACCCGGTAGCCTCCATCCAGAAACACCGGCGCCATCTTGCGATAGAGATAGCCCCAGCTTGGTTCGCCATGCAGGCACAGGAAGACCGGCCCGTCGCGCGGCCCTTCGTCCACATACGCCAGCCGCAGTCCCTCATAACCGGAGAGGTCTTCGACATAAGACGGTTCGAAGGACCAGCCTGGAAGCCGGGCGAAGCGGTCATCGGGGGTGCGCAGGGCTTCAATCATCAGACTGTCTCCGTGTTGCGGAGCCTACGATGACCCCGGCCGTGCGGCGCGTAAAGGCGCCGCAGCCCCTGGTTGGCGGCGTCTGAACCGGTCAATTATCCGGAAAGGCCTTTTCGGCGAGCCCCCTGAGATTTAAAGACAAAGCGGGCGGGGAGGCGAGGCCGATGACGGTGAACAGTGTGACCACATGTCCGTCATGCGGCGCTCCGGCGCAGGGGCGGTATTGCGCCGACTGCGGACAGGATCAGCGGCCGGTGGCGCGGCGATGGCGCAGTTATGGCGCGGAATTCCTGGACCTTACCCTGAGTCTCGATTCGTCGACCCTGAAATCGATCTGGACCCTGATCCGGCGCCCGGGCGCGCTGTCGCGCCTCAAGGTGGCGAACCAGTCGTCCGAACTTGTCAGCCCGATCAAACTCTTCTTCGTGACCCTCGTCTTTTATGGCCTGTTTTTCGGGCTGTCCCCGGTTCACTATGGAGAGGTACGCTTCGGGACCGATCTCGAGCTCTACGGCTTCGGGGACCCACGCCTGGCCAGCAGCGAGTTTCTGTTCTTCTCCAGCGGCCTCTCTCCGGAAAAGCTCGTCCAGCCGGGCCTGCTCGAACTCTTGCGGGCCGGGGAGGCCGAGGGGCTGGAAGGCGATCAGGCCGCCCGGATCCTCGCCCTCGCCGACAATCCGCTGGAGGCGGAGCGGCTGCAGGCGCGTTTTTCCTCGCTGGTCCCCTATGGCGTTCTGGCGCTGGTTCCGCCCGTGCTCGTCTTCGGCATGCTCATCTACCGGCGGCGCTACGTTGTGGAGCATTTTTTCGTAGCCTTGGAGGCGACGACGCAATACCTGCTTTTAACCATCGTCACCGGCGTTGGGGTGTTCGTGCTGAGAACCGCCGGCTTCATGGTCGGTGAATACGAACCCTTCTTGTTCTTCATGTTTCCGGCGGCGATCCTCTGGATGGCGGCCACCCTGCGCGGCTTCTACGCCATGCGCCGCGTGTTCGCCGTTCCGGCGGCGCTGGCGATCCTTGTTGTTTACTGGGTGCTGGACGGGTTCATTACAGAGGCCTTCGTCGTATTCGCCCTGTCGCGTGTAACGCTCGGCTGACCGTCACGCCTGACGGGGCGGGCAGGTTGATTTTACCTCGGCCGCCCTTCATCAAGCGAGAGCGCAAGCGTTAAGGAAGGATCCCGCCGTGGCTGAGACGAAGTTCGACCTTATTGTGATCGGCGGCGGGCCGGGCGGGTATGTGGCTGCGATCCGGGCCGCGCAGCTCGGCATGAAGACCGCCGTGGTGGAGCGCGAGCACATGGGCGGCATCTGCCTGAACTGGGGCTGCATCCCCACCAAGGCCCTGCTGCGCACCGCCGACGTCTACGAGCTGTTCCACCGGGCCAAGGAGTTTGGTCTGAAGGCCGACAATATCGGCTTCGATCTCGACGCCGTCGTGAAGCGCTCGCGTAAGGTCGCCGGACGGCTGTCCTCCGGCGTTTCCGGCCTCATGAAGAAGAACAAGATCACGGTGATCGACGGCGAAGCGCGCCTTGAAAAAGGCGATGCGGCGCCGAAAGTGCTGGTGAAGGCCAAGGACGGCGAGACCGCCTACACGGCCGACCATGTGATCCTCGCCACCGGAGCGCGCGCGCGCACGGTCCCGAAGGCCGGGCTGGAGCCGGACGGCAAGCATGTCTGGACCTACAGGGAAGCCATGGTCCCGAAGGAGATGCCGAAAAGCTTGCTGGTGATCGGCTCGGGCCCCATCGGCATGGAGTTCGCCAGCTTCTATCACACCATGGGCGCCGACGTGACCGTGGTGGAGATGGTGGACCGAATCCTGCCGGCTGAAGACGCGGAAATCTCCGCCTTCGCCGAGAAGGCGTTCAAGAAGAAAGGTCTCACGATCCACACCTCCGCCGGCGTCGAGGGCCTGGACAGCAGCGCTTCCGGGGTCTCCGCCACGGTGAAGATGAAGGATGGAAAGACCGAAACCCTGAAGGTCGACAAGGTCATCCTCGCCATCGGCATCACCGGCAATGTGGAAGGCCTCGGGCTTGAAGATCTGGGCGTAACGATCGAGCGCGGCCATGTGGTCGCGGACGGCTATGGCGAGACCGGGGTGAAAGGGCTCTACGCCATCGGGGACGTCACGGGCGGGCCCTGGCTGGCCCACAAGGCGAGCCATGAGGGCGTCATCTGCGTCGAGGCCATCGCCGGCCTCAAGCCGCATCCCATGGACAAGACGAACATTCCCGGCTGCACCTATTGCCATCCCCAGATCGCCAGCGTCGGTCTGACCGAGGCGAAGGCGAAAGAGCAGGGTCACGCGCTGAAAGTCGGCCGTTTTCCCTTCGCGGGCAACGGCAAGGCGATCGCGCTGGGCGAGGATCAGGGGCTTGTTAAGACGATCTTTGACGCCAAGACCGGCGAGCTGCTCGGCGCCCACATGATCGGCGCGGAAGTCACCGAGCTGATCCAGGGATACGCCGTCGGCAAGACGCTGGAGACTACCGAGGCCGAACTCATGCACACGATCTTCCCGCACCCGACCTTGAGCGAGATGATGCATGAGAGCGTGCTCGACGCCTATGACCGGGTGATCCACTCTTAACAAAAATTCATTGTACGGGCGCATCCAGGACAGGTGCGCCGTGCATCTCCTTGGTCAGAGGCCGGGCGTTCGAACCCGGCCGGTCGATTGGGAGATCATCATGAAGTACGTCCTTTCCACCGCCGGCGCGCTGGCGCTCGCCGTCAGCCTGTCCGGCTGCGTCCAGGCGCAAAGCCACGAGCGCACCAGTTTTGACGGCTTTGTGGGCTCGCAGAGCGTCGATACGCGCGGCGATGTCGAGATGAACGGCGTCGCCATCAGCCTGGACGCGCGCGTCGGCGGGAACGCCGTGATGAACGGCGCCGCCGTGGATGTGGATGCGCACATCGACGGTGATCTGGAGGCTAATGGCGGCGCGGCGGAGATCCGGGGCTCGGTGGGCGGGCGGACGCTGGTGAACGCCGGCGCCGCGGAAATGAGCGGCTCGTTCTCCGGTCCGGTGGAGATCAACGCCGGCGCGGCGGAGCTGTCCGGCGTCTTCCTTCAAGGCTTTACCGCTGAGGCTGGCGCGCTCGAGTTTTCCGGCGAGGCTCACGGGCCGGTGCGCATCACCGGGTCGGGCCGCGAGCGCGGCTGGTTCGGCCGTCCGCGCGAAGACCGCTCCCACGTGGAGATCGGCGGCGATCTGAGAGCCGGCGGCGCGATCTGCGCTCATGAGGTGCGCTTCACCGGCTCGGCCCGCGTCGGCGCGCCGCTGACCGTCACGGCCGATAGCGAGCCTGTCTATCCGTCGGGATTTGGCTCCTCCGCCATCCGATACACCGCCCGTCAGGGCGGGTGCGAATAGGATCCGCACCGCTTCCCCAGCATTCTGCGGACCCCAGCGAAGCCCGCGCCGTACCCTCGGCGCGGGCTTTTCGTGTTTGTGTCTCGCTACCCGATAAGAATTTATCGTTTTTCGTAAAAAAGGCTTCCTTATCGAGTTTCGATATGATATCGAGTTTCGATATGGTTGGTCTTATAACGAAAAGGGGTTCAACCCGATGAGACGTCTCCTCCTCACCACCGCCGCGGCGAGCCTGGTCATGCTCACCGCCTGCTCCGAATGGGAGCTTGGTTCGAACGCCTTCGCCGACACGGGGTCGGGGACGGGCGAACGAGTCCGCCTCCTGACCGGCGCCGGCGCGCTCGGATCGGCGGCGGGCGATGTCCGGCTGATCGGCGGCGACATCGACTCCACGCTCGACACCGCCGACAGCGCCCGCGTGGCGGGCGCCGATGTCCGGCTCACCGGCCAGGTGGGCGGCGCGCTGGAGATCGCCGCCGCCGAGCTGGTGCTCGACGACGTCACCGCCGGCTCTCTCGATGCGGCGGCGGCCGACATGCGGTTTTCCGGCTCGGTGAGCGGACCCACGCGCATTCGCGCCGCGGACCTCCAGTTCGACGGCCGGGCGGGCCCGATCGAGGCGCAGCTGGCCGATGCGGTGTTCAGAGGCGCGGCGGGCGAGATGACCATACAGGCCGCCGACCTTGTTCTGGACCGCGGTTTCACGGCCGCATCCCTTCACGCCGACGTGGCCGACTTCATGCACCGCGGGAGCGTACAGGGCGATCTGGACGTCCAGGCGCATACGGCGGTTCTTGACGGGCCGGTGCTTGGCGAGCTCGCCCTCTACGCCGATCCCGGCCGCCGCCCCCATGGCCGCGACGCCGGCCGGGTGGAGATCAGCGGCGCGATCGCCGACGGCTTCATCTGCGCGCGCACGGTCTCCGTTTCCGGACCCGTAAGCGGCGCGCTCACCATTCTGGCCGATGAGCAGCCTTCGCTTTCCGGCGCGGCCCTGACGGCCGACATCACATATTCGCCCCGCAACGGTGATCGTTGCGAACGCGGCATGGAGGACTAAGCCATGAACACGTTCATCCAGAAGGCCTTCAAGGCGGGCGCGATCGCCGGCGCCCTGATCGCCGGGTTCGGCGGCGCGGCCCACGCCCAGTATATCGGCGGCGATCTGTCGCTCTCCCTCGATGATGACGGGGACGTGCAGATTCTCGCCGCCGACGTCACCGCCGAGGGCCGCGTGGGCGGTGATCTGTCGATCCTCGCGGCGGACGTGTCGGTCGACGTCACGGTGGGCGGCGATGTCGAAATCGCGGCGGCGGACGTGGATCTTGGAGGCGCCGTCGCCGGCGATGCGAACATCGCCGCCGCGGATCTGACGATCGCCGCCATCATCGCCGGCGAGCTGAACGCCGCCGGCGCCGATGTGTCCCTGGTGTCGCGGGTGGAGGGAGACGCCTCCATGGCCGGCGCGTTCGTCCAGATCGACGAGGACGCCTCCATCGGCGGGGACGTCGAGATCGCCGGGCGCGAGATCTATATCGACGGCCGGCTGGATCAGGGCGGCGAGATCCGCGGCCGGGACGTCTACATCAACGGGGTCATCTCCGGCCCGGTGGAGATCTACGCCCGCGAACTGCATTTCAACGAGACCGCCGTGGTGGCCGGACCGATCACCGTGCGCGGTCCCAACGAGCCTATCATCGCCCCCGGCGCGCAGTTGGGCGAGCTGACCTATGTGGAGGAGGCGTTCAACGAGTCGAAAATCGACGGCAAGGATTTCGACCTCGATATAGATTTCCTGCCGTCTGTGGCAGCGGTCGGCGGCGTGTTCGCCGCGAGCGCCTTCCTGCTTGGCCTGATCGTATCGCTGCTGGCGCCCAAATCCGTGGGCCGGATCGCCGGGTGTTTCCGCCAGCGTCCCTGGGTGTCCGGCTTCCTGGGCCTGATTGTACTGGCTCTGGTGCCGATCCTGATCCCGACGCTGATGGCGCTTCTCATCGTGACCATCGTGGGCATACCGCTGGCGGTGCTGCTGGTGCTGGCCACGCCGATCTTGCTGTTCCTGGCCTTCGCGTTCGGCGGCATCGCTCTGGGCGATCTGGCGCTGAACCGCTCGGGCGGGCAGGCGGGTCTGGGCCTTCGGATCGGATCGTTCCTGGCGGCTGCGGTGGTGATCGCCGTGCTGGCCGCGATCCCGGTGCTGGGCTTCATCATCCTGCCGCTGGTGCTGTGCATCGGCCTTGGCGCCTGGACGCTGGCGATTTTCCAGCGCCAGGCCAAGACGGGCGCTGATGGCGGCGTTGCTGACGCCGACGCAGTCTAACCGCAGCCCACACCTGAACCAGGACCCCGGCGTGCACCGCGCGCCGGGATTTTCCTGCTCACGGCCCTGCCGCCGCGGCGTCATCCGCGCTTGATGAAACGGCGCGGCGGGCCTATGTGCGGGGGCATGGTCAAGCTGATCGACATCCCCCGCTCCGCCGCGGCCGAGGCTCGCGCCGCACGCCATCCGGAAAAGCAGAAGCGCCCCGATACGGAGGTTCTGCGCAAGCCGGACTGGATCCGCGTCAAGGCGCCCGCCGGCGGCGTCTTCGCCGAAACCCGCAAGACGGTGAAGGAGAACAATCTCGTCACCGTTTGCGAGGAGGCGGGCTGTCCCAATATCGGTGAGTGCTGGGCGGAAAAGCACGCCACCTTCATGATCATGGGCGATACCTGCACGCGCGCCTGCAGCTTCTGCAATGTGAAGACCGGCTTGCCCAACGCGCTCGACGCCGACGAGCCGCGCCGCGTGGCCGAGGCCGTGCACACCATGGGCCTCAAACACGTGGTCATCACCTCGGTGGACCGCGACGACCTGGCCGACGGCGGGGCTGAGCACTTCGCCGAAGTGATTCGCGCCATCCGCGCCCACAGCCCCGGCACCACGATCGAAATCCTGACCCCGGACTTCCTGCGGAAGCCCGGCGCGGCGGAGATCGTCATCGACGCCAAGCCCGACGTGTTCAACCATAATCTGGAGACGGTGCCGCGGCTCTATCTCACCATCCGGCCCGGCGCGCGCTATTACCATTCGCTGCGCCTTCTGGAGCGGGTGAAGGAGCGCGATCCCTCCCAGTTCACCAAGTCCGGCATCATGGTGGGCCTTGGCGAGACCCGCGAAGAGGTGATGCAGGTGATGGACGACATGCGCTCGGCCGGCATCGATTTCCTCACCATCGGCCAGTATCTGCAGCCGACCCGCAAGCACGCCGCCGTGGACCGCTATGTCCACCCGGACGAGTTCAAGGGCTATGAGACCATCGCCCGCGCCAAGGGCTTCCTGATGGTCTCCGCAACGCCGCTCACCCGCTCCAGCTATCACGCCGGGGATGATTTCCAGCGCATGCGCGAGGCGCGCGAAGCCGCCCTCGCGGCCGGACGCTCCGTCTGAGGCGTCCATGAGCGCTGAGTATTGCGAGAGGCTGCGGCTTCGCCACCGCCCCGACGACCTGTTCGACCTCGTGTCGGACGTCCGGGCCTATCCGAAATTCATCAGCCTGATCAGCGCCATGCGGGTAACGCGCGAAGCGATTGATGAGGTCGGCGTGGGCGTGCTAGACGCCGAGGCGCGCGTGCGCTTCCGCTTCGTGCGCGAGCGCTTCTCCACCCGCGTCCATCTGGACCGGCCCGACCGCCTCATCGACGTGGATTATCTCGCCGGTCCGTTCCACGATCTCGCCAATCAATGGCGCTTTCACACGCTCGCCGACGGCTCGACGCTGATCGATTTCTGGATCCGCTATAATTTCAAGAACCCGATTCTGCAGGTCCTGGTGGACACCAACCGGGCGAGGGCCGTGCGCTTCCTCATCCACGCCTTCCGCGAAGAAGCCGAACAGCGCTACGAGACCATCGGCGCCAGCGAGTATGACTGGACCGAAGAGGCGAAGGGGTTCGTGCAGGCGGGGCGGTAAGGGGCGTTCGTCGGAGCTGACGCCTGGTGGATGAGGTGACTTTGGCGGCTCCTTTTGTACCTCCCCTTTATGGGGGTTCGATGGCGAAGCCATCGGACGGGCGCGCCGCAGGCGCGGTCGGGTGGGGTGAGGCGGTTCAGGATGAACCGGGGCGTGAACACCCCCTCCGCCCCGCTTCGCGGCGCACCTCCCCCATCAAGGGGGAGGACAAAAGACGCTTCGTCCTCCCGCCCTAGCTCCGCACCTTCACATACTCCCCCGGCGCCGGGCAGAGCGGCTTCAGCTTGCCGCCGCCCGGTTCTCTCGCGGGAACCATCTCTGAATCCATGGCGTAGAGCCAGTCGCGCCAATGCTCCCACCAGGAGCCGGGATGCTCGGTGGCGCCTTTGAGCCATTGCTTGCGGGTTTCGGGCAGGGCGTCATTGGTCCAGTGCTGGTATTTATTGGCGCCGGGATGGTTCACCACGCCGGCGATATGGCCGGAGCCCGCCATCATGTATTGCACCGGCCCGCCGAACAGCCGGGCGGAGCGGTAGACGCTGTCGGCCGGGGCGATGTGATCGTCCTTGCTCGCCTGCATGAAGATCGGGATTTTCACGTCCGCAAGGTCGAGCGTGTGACCGCCCAGCTCCAGCCTGCCTTCGGCCAGGGCGTTGTTCTTGTAGAACGTCTCCAGATAATACAGGTGCAGGCGCTTGGGCATGCGGGTCTGGTCGGCGTTCCAGTACAGGAGATCGAAGGCCTGGGGCTGCTTGCCCAGAAGGTAGTTGTTGATCACGAATGACCACACCAGATCGTTGGACCGCAGCATGTTGAACGTGTCCGCCATGGTCCGCCCGTCCAGCACGCCGCCCTGGGCGTCCATGAGGCGGGAGATCTCGCGGAACCATTCATCATCGATGAAGACCAGAAGCTCGCCGGCTTTCTTGAAGTCGTGCTGGGCGGCGAAGAAGGTGGCCGAGGCGATGCGGTCGTCATTGTCCTTCGCCATGAGGGCCAGCGCGCTGCCCAGCATGGTCCCGCCGATGCAATAGCCCACCGTGTCCACACGGGCCTCGCCGGTGGCCGCCTCCACCTGGTCCAGGGCGGTGAACAGGCCCTGGCGGATATAATCCTCGAAGCCGGCGTCCTTCAGGCGGGAGTCCGGATTGACCCAGCTGATGAGGAAGACCGTGATCCCTTGCTGCACCAGCCACCGGATCATCGAGGAGTGGGGGCGCATGTCGAGAATGTAGAACTTGTTGATCCAGGGCGGCGCGATGAGGAGCGGGCGCTTCCTCACATCCGGTGTCGCCGGCGCGTACTGGATCAGCTCCATATAGTCGTTGCGATAGATCACCTCGCCCGGCGTGGCGGCCAGGTCCACGCCGACCTCAAAGCCCTTCATGTCAGTCTGGGTGAGGGCGAGCCGGCCGTCGCCGCGTTCCAGGTCCTCCATGAGGTTCATCAGGCCGCGGGTGAGGTTCTCTCCCCGGGTCCTGAACGTTTCTTCCAGCACATCCGGGTTCGTCAGCGCAAAATTGGTGGGCGACATGGCGTCCATCATCTGGCGGGTGACGAACTCCACCTTGCGCCGCGTCGCCTCGTCCAGGCCCTTGGCGCCGGAGATCAGCCCCATGAGGAAGCGTTGGTTTAACAGATAGGACTGCTTCATCGCGTCGAACATGGGATGCTCGCTCCACGCCGCGGAGCGCCAGCGCTTGTCGCCCTTGTCCGGCTGGATCGCAGGGTCGCTGTCCTCGCCGGACATGAGCTTTTTCGTCGCGCCGGACCACAGGTCGAGATAGCCGCGATAGAGATCGGACTGGGCTTTCAGCAGCAGTTCGGGATCGGAGAGGATGGTCTCCCAGGTCTGGACCATTTCCGGCGCGGCGTGCAGCGGATCGGCCTGGGGCTGCAGCGACGGATCACCCTCCAGGGACCGGCGCATCACGTCGCTCATCAGCTTCTGTGATTTCAGCGCCGATTGCATGACATTGCGCGAGACCTCTTCGAGATGGTCAAGATCGGCCTGGCTGAGGCCGCCCGATCCCCTGAAATCGCCTGACAGGGAATCCTTGCGCGCCCCCGCAGCATCCTTCGTGGCGGTCTGGGCCGAACGTGCAGCGGTTTCGCCCGGCGCTTCCCCGGACGCGTCCGGACGGCTCTTTGCGGCCGGCTTGGTCGGGCCGGACGCGGCCGTCTTGGGACGTACTTTCGATTCGGTGGGGGATTTCGGCGTCTTCGCCCCGGCGGGCCGCGATTTCACGCCTTTCGGGGTCTTGCTGCGCGCAGCCATGGAATGCGTCTCCGGACCAAGGGTGACAGGTATGAAAAGAAGCGTATAGAAACAGGCGACCGCGTCCACCGGTCAGGAGGCTGTCCTGTGATGAAGTATCTGCTCCTCGCCGCTGCGAGCCTCGCGCCGCTTAGCGCATGCGCCCTCACACCGGACGAGCCGGCGCCGGGCTGGGCGGAGGAACAGCTTCGCCAGTCGCCGCCGGGCGCGCCGCCGGGCTATATCGAGCGTCTGGTCCTCCTGGAGACCGAGCGCGTAGCCTTGGAAGAAAGCTTTTTCGAGGTCGTGGCGGCGCGTGACGTCGTGCGCGCGGCCGCCGCGCGTCTGGAGACTCCGACCCCGGACACCGCTGAATTCGTCGTGGAGGCGCGCGCCCGCGCAATTCCCCCCGCCCAGTAAACTCCGTTTCGAACGCTCCGGCTCTGGCGCCGGGGAATCAGAAGGTAAGACACAATGGATAAGGGCCGCGCCCTCGAAGCTCTCGCCAACCAGGCCGTGGATGCGGCCGAGCTCGCCGCCATCGCAGCGGCGCGCCTTGTGGGACGCGGCGACAAGATCGCCGCCGACCAGGCCGCGGTGGACGCCATGCGCAATGCGCTGAACGCCATGGCCATGAAGGGCCGCATCGTCATCGGCGAGGGCGAGCGCGACGAAGCGCCGATGCTGTATATCGGCGAGGAAGTGGGCGCGGGCGAGGGGATCGAGATCGACATCGCCCTCGATCCGGTCGAAGGCACCACCGCCACCGCCATGGGCATGAACAATGCGCTGGCCGTGCTGGCGCTGGCGCCGCGGGGCGGGCTGCTGCACGCGCCTGACACCTATATGGACAAGATCGCCTGCGGGCCGGGCTATCCCGCCGGCGTGATCGAGCTCGACGCCAGCGGCGCGGAGAATGTCCGCACACTGGCCAAGGCCAAGGGCGTGGCGCCGGAAGATCTCACCGTGTGCATTCTGGAACGCGAACGCCACCAGGAGATCATCGAGTCGGTGCGCTCGGCCGGCGCGCGCATCCTGTTCATCGCCGACGGCGACGTGGCCGGTGTAATCAGCGCCGCCGATCCCGACGGCAAGGCGGACCTCTATATCGGCCGCGGCGGCGCGCCGGAAGGCGTCCTCGCCGCCGCCGCCCTGCGCAGCCTGGGCGGTCAGATGCAGACACGCCTGCATTTCCGCAATGACGACGAGCGCGAGCGCGCCCGGCGCACCGGCATCACGGATCTCGACCGCAAATACGACCTCAAGGAGATGGCGGGCGAGCACTGCCTGTTCATCGCCGCCGGCCTGACGGACGGCGATCTGGTGCGCGGCGTGCGCCGCTCCGGCGGCTATGTGGAGACCGAAACCTTGCTGTTTTCCTCGGTCACCGGGCTTCGCCGGCGCATCTCCACACGGAGGCCCGTCTAGGCGGCGATGGCGGGTGACGACGCGCTCTTCGGGGTCACGAAGTCTTTCGGCGGCAAGGCCTGGCGGCTGAAGCCGGCCGATGACCGGATCGCGGGCGAAATCGCCCGGGCCGCCGGCGTGTCCGACGCCCTGGCGCGCCTTCTGGCGTCGCGCGGGATCACCGCCGAGGACGCGCCGCGCTTTCTGAGCCCGCGCCTGCGTGACAGTTTTCCCGACCCATCAAGCTTTCTCGGCATGGACGGCTGCGCCGCCCTGATCTGGGATGCGCTGGAGCGCGGCGACCGCATCGCCCTGTTCGCCGACTATGACGTGGACGGCGCCACCAGCGCCGCGCAGCTGCACCGCTGGATGAAGCAGGTGGGCGCGCCGCCGCTGATCTATGTGCCCGACCGGATCGAGGAGGGCTACGGCCCCAACGCCCAGGCCTTTGAAAGCCTGAAGGCGCAGGGCGCCGGCCTTGTCCTGACGCTCGATTGCGGCGCCGCGGCCGTCGCGCCGCTGGCGGCCGCGGCCGCCATGGGCCTCACCGTGGGCGTCGTGGACCATCACCTCATGGGCGGAACGCCGCCGGAGGCCGCCGCCCTGGTCAATCCCAACCAGCCCGGCTGCACCTCCGGCTGCGGCCATCTCGCCGCGGCCGGAGTGACCTTCGTGCTCCTCGCCGCGCTGAACCGGGAAGGGCGGCGCCGCGGCGCGTTCACGGACAAGCCCGAGCCCGATCTGATGGCGCTCGCAGACCTCGCCGCGCTTGGCACCATTTGTGACGTGGTTTCTTTGACCGGGGTGAACCGGGCCATCGTCTCCACCGGGTTGAAAGTGATGAGCGGCTGGGCCAATCTTGGCCTCGCGGCGCTCGCCGACGTCGCGGGGATCACCGGCGAGGCGACGCCCTATCACGCCGGGTTTCTCTTGGGACCGCGAATCAACGCCGGCGGCCGGGTGGGCAAGTCCGATCTTGGCGCCCGGCTTCTGACCACCGAAGACCCGGCCGAGGCCCGCCGCATCGCCGAGGAGCTCGACGCGCTGAACGCCGAACGCCGCGCTATCGAGGCGGACGTGCTCGCCGAGGCGCTGGCGCAGATGGAGGCCGCGGATATCCGCGAGGAGACGCCGATCCTGATCGCGGCGGGCGAGCACTGGCATCCCGGCGTCATCGGCATCGCCGCCGGCCGGGTCAAGGAGCGCTTCAACCGCCCGGCCATCGTCATCGGGATTGATCCGGAGACCGGTCTGGCCAAGGGATCGGGACGCTCCTGCGCCGGCGTCGATCTGGGAAGCGGTGTCAGCGCAGCGCGGGAGGCGGGGATTCTGCTCGCCGGCGGCGGCCACGCCATGGCCTGCGGCCTGACGATCCAACATGAACGCATTGAGGAGTTGAAGGCCTTCCTCCACGAGAAACTGGGCGCCCAATGGGCCGCCGCCGAGGAGGCCCGCAGCTACGCCGTGGACGCCGTCGTTCACCCCGCCGCGGTGAGTTTCGAGTTCTGCGACGCCCTGTCCGCGGCGGCGCCTTACGGCATGGGAAATCCCGAGCCGCGCTTCGCGTTCTCGGACCTGAAACGTACCTATGCTCAAAGGGTTGGCGCCGACCATGTGCGCTTCACCTTCGAAGCGCGGTCGGGCGCGAAGATCAACGGAATCGCGTTTCGCTGCGCCGACGATCCGTCCGGCCAGGCGCTGCTGGCGCCGGGCGAGGCGGTCTTCCATGCCGCCGGCAAACTGAAAGCGGACGACTCCCGCTACGGCAAGCGCGCTGAACTGCATCTGGAAGACCTTGCTTTTGCAGGCTGATTTCTCAATCAGCGCAGGGGATTTCGCCCCGGTCCGGCGGGCCCGCTTCGGGATCTGCAGAAAATCAGCACCCCGCGGCTTGCATCATGAAGGTGGCGCGGATATATCACCGCTCCACGCCGATGCGGGCCCTTCGTCTATCGGTTAGGACGCCAGGTTTTCAACCTGGAAAGAGGGGTTCGATTCCCCTAGGGCCTACCATCGGCGTGGTTTTCCGCTTCAGGTTCAGACGGTTCCGCAACCCCAGGCGGGCGAGCTGCCTTCAGCGCTCGGTGATGTCCGAGCCTGCGCTTCGCGCGGCTGAACGCACAGGCTTTCCAAGCCCGTCCCGGCATGATCAAAGACGCGGCGTTTCTTGCTCAACGGAGCCCGCCCATGAAAGCCCTCGTCAAAGCCAAGGCCGAAGAAGGCCTTTGGATGCAGGACGTTGAAAAGCCGGGGATCGGCCCTGACGACGTCTTGATCCGTGTGCATATGACCGCCATCTGCGGCACCGATGTCCATATCTATAACTGGGACGACTGGGCGCGGAAGAACGTGCCGGTCCCCATGGTCGTCGGCCATGAATTCGGCGGCGAAGTCGTCGAGATCGGCTGCGACGTCACTCGTGTCCATCCCGGCATGCGGGTGTCCGGCGAAGGCCATGTGGTGGGCGAGAAATCGCGCGCGGTCAGGGCCGGGCGCTTCCACCTGGATCCCGACACCAAGGGCGTCGGCGTGAACATGCCCGGCGCCTTTGCCGAATACCTCGCAATTCCTGCGTTCAACGTGGTGCCGCTGCCCGACGAGGTGGCCATGGAGCAGGCGGCGTTCCTGGATCCGCTGGGCAACGCCGTGCACACCGCCACTGCGTTCGACCTGGTGGGTGAGGACGTGCTGATCACCGGGGCCGGCCCGATCGGCATCATGGCGGCGGCGGTGGCGCGCCATTGCGGCGCGCGGCATGTCGTCGTCACCGACATCAATCCGGACCGGCTGAAGCTGCTGGAGCAGGTCGCCCCCACCGCCGTGCCCGTCAACACGACCAAGGAAGATCTGCGTGACGTCATGGCCCGCCTGAAGATGACCGAGGGCTTCGATGTCGGCCTCGAGATGTCCGGCGCCGAGCCGGCCTTCAAGCAGATGGTCGACCATATGGTCATGGGCGGAAAGATCGCCATGCTGGGCCTGCCCGGCAAACCGTTCAGCCTGGACATGGGATCGCTGATCATGCGGGCCATCACGTTCAAGGGCATCTATGGCCGGGAGATGTTCGAGACCTGGCACAAGATGCTGGCGATGCTGCAGTCCGGGCTCGACGTGTCCAAGCTTATCACCCACCGCCTGCCGGCGAACGAATTCCAGACCGGCTTCGACGCCATGCGATCGGGCAAGGCCGGCAAGGTGATCCTGGACTGGCGCGCGCTTTAGCGGCCGCGGCTTGCCGAGCTGCGCGAACCGCGTAACTCTTGCATCTTGCTGAGCAGGTTGAAGAGTTACGCGTGTCGCAGAACCAGCCCCCGCCCGAATCAGGCCTTGAAGACCTGATTCCCCTCGACGAGATCACGCCGCGCCTTCAGGCCGTTCTGGCCTGGATCGAGGCCGAGATTCTGAGCGTCGACGTCGCGATTCAGCTGGGTCTGATCGCCGCCGCCTTCATACCCGCCCTGATCTTCGGACCACGGCTCAAAGGGTTGCTTCACGCCGCGACGAAGAAGCATTTCCAGATCGGCGTCGTGCGGCGCCTGCTCACCGCCCTCATCGCCCTGATGACGCCGCTGGCGCTGTATGCGGTCCTGACGGTCATCCGGGTTATTCTCGGGTCTCTTGACCTTGCTGTGGAGATTGTGTCGGCGGCGATCTCGTTGATGACCGCCTGGCTGATCATCCGGGCGGTGACGCTGGTGATCCGGTCGAAATTCTGGTCCAACGTGGCCTTCTACATCGCCTGGCCGGTGGCGGCGCTGGACGTGTTCGGCCTGCTGGACGACGTCATCGTGCAGCTTCAGATCCTGGCCATTCCGCTGGGCGAGACCGAGGAGGGAGCGCCGATCCAGCTCTCCCTGTTCGATGTCCTGCGTACGCTGATCTATTTCGGCGTGCTGTTCTGGGCGGCCAGCTTCGCGGCGCGCGGTATCGACCAGCAGCTGGAACAGACGGAGGAGCTGTCCCCGGCCTTCAAGGCGCTGATCTCGAAGACGCTGGGCATTCTCCTGCCGGTGGTGGCCTTGCTGATCGCGCTCCAGATGACCGGGTTCAATCTGGCGACCCTCGCGATCTTCTCCGGCGCGGTAGGCATCGGCGTCGGTCTGGGCCTGCAGCGCACGGTGTCCAATTTCGCCGCCGGATTCACGCTGCTGGCCGACAAGTCTATCAAACCGGGCGACGCCATCGAGCTCGACGGCACGTTCGGCTGGGTCACGGCCATGCAGGGCCGCTATGTCTCCATCCGCACCCGCGACGGCACCGAACTGCTCATCCCCAACGACCATTTCATCACCAACGGCGTGATCAACTGGTCGCGCTCGGACAGCATAGTGCGCCTGCACGCGCCGTTTGGTGTCGCTTACGGGCAGCGCGACCTGAAGCTGGTGCAGCAGATCGCCCAGGACGCCGCCAGGACCGTGGCGCGCGTCGTAGCGGACAAGGATCCGGTCTGCAATCTGATGGAGTTCGGGGATTCGTCGGTGAATTTCGACCTGCGCTTCTGGATCTCCGACCCCCAGAACGGCCTCGCAAACGTGACGAGCGATGTCTATCTCGCTGTCTGGGACGCGCTGCACGAGCACGGCGTCGAAATTCCGTTCCCGCAGCGCGACGTCTATATCAAGGAGTTTCCAGGGCGGGGCGATCCAACCATCGAACGGGCTGCACCGAGCGAAACTCTTCAGCGGTCAGATCGCGGCGATCCGTCATAGGGTGTTCCCTATGAGCGTCATGCGCTATCCAGGCTGAGATGAGTTTCGGGAGAGCATGGCGTGGCGCGCGCCGAGGGTGACCTTGAGGCGGCTCTTGTTCACGACCGCGTCTGGCGCGATTTGATGGTGGAATCTCGCACCAGCGATGCGAGCGCGTACGCCGCGGAGTTCGAGCTGGACATGCTCTATCGCGGACTGGGCCGATCCGATCTGCGCAATGCGGCCTATCTGCGGCGTCTTTTTGCGGACGAGGCCCGGTTTTTCGAGACCGTTTACGGCGAGGACCGCCCCGCCCGAAGCGCCCTCGTGCAATATGCCCCGCACAGCCTCCAGACCGAGATTCTCATGACCATGGAGCGGCGCTCCGATTTCGGCGACGAATTCCATGAACAGCGCGCGCAGGCCTATCTCACTGATCGGGCAAGGGTGCGTGACGGCTTGCCGCAACGCTACGCGACGCAAGGCCGGTGCGAAAACGGGCGATGGGTTTTCATCCAGCCGGTTGATCTTGCGGCCGCTGAAGCCTTGCGCGCAGACGCGGGTCTGGAGCCGGTGGAAGTCATCCGTGCGCGTCAGGACACCGGGTGTCGCTCCCGCCTCGGCGCCTCAACCCTCGACCAGATGGACCAGTTTTCCTCCGGCTTCCCTGAAGCACGCGACCGGACGATCAGGTCGGGACGGGGTCAACACGCCCCTCTCCACCGTACTGATGATGGGGCGCCCATCAGGCGGTGATCAATCCGATCTCCACCAGGCGCTCGTGCAGATAGCCGTGGGCCGTGATCGGCTCGGGGTAGCGATCGGGCGTGTCGGCGCCGATGCAGGAGGGCAGGGTCCGGATTTCGAAATCCGGATTGAAATGCAGGAAGAAGGGTGTCGAATAGCGCGGAAATTTCATGCGCTCTGCGCTCGGATTCACCACCCGGTGCGTGGTCGACGGCAGCACATGGTTGGTCAGCCGCTGCAGCATGTCGCCGATATTCACCACCAGCGCATCCTTGGGCGGCTGCACGGGCAGCCAGTCGCCGGATTTCGTCTTCACCTGCAGGCCGGCTTCTTCGGCGCCCAGAAGCAGGGTGATGACGTTGATGTCTTCATGGGCGCCGGCGCGCACGCCGTCCGGGTCGCCGTCAATGGGCGGATAGTGCAGCAGGCGCAGCACCGAATTGCCCTGGTCGACGGTGGCCTCAAACCAGTCTTCCGCAAGCCCCAGATCCACGGCGATGGCGCGCAGCAAGGTGGCGCCCATCTCATCGAGCGCTTGGTACATGGCGCGGGTGCTGGCGTCGAAGCCCGGCACTTCGCTGACGGGGACGTTCTTCGGCATCAACGTGTTGAACCGGTGGCCCGGCGGCAGATCGCGGCCGCGATGCCAGAATTCCTTCAAATCCTTCTGGGCGAACCCTTTCGCGTTTTCCGTGGCGAAGGGCGTGTAGCCGCGCTGGCCGCCGCCCTCGGGGTCGTAATAGGCGTGCTTCACCCCCTCCGGCAGGGCGAAGAAGGCTTTGGTGTCGGCCAGCGCCCGGTCGATCACCGCCTGGTCGACGGGATGATCGCTGACGACGGCGAAGCCGGTTTCACGAAAGCTTGCGCCCAGCTCGCGGGCAAACGCAGCGGGATCGCGCTCCGCCAGGCGGTAGCTGACAGGGCGCAGGGACTGGTGGGTGAGGACGGTGTCGGTCATGGCGGCGTGTTTATCGCGTGCGCAGGGGCAGGTGAAGCGCCTTGAGCCGCCGCAAGTGTCGCAGGCCGCACGTGCGGATCGAGGAGGCCGTGACCGCGAAGCAACGCCTTGCCCGGCACACGATACAAAGCCCTCACGCACCTGCACCGGCTAAGCTATGGTGCGTCAGTTCAGCGTCGGGGGGACGTGGTGGATCAATCCGGGCTCAGACCGCAGCGCTACAGCGCACGCTACGGCGCTCGCGATCCGTGGCTGGCGGGCGGGTGGCGGGCCGGCCTCTATCTTGTCTGGCGCTTCGCATTCGCGCTCTGGCGGCCCTTGATCTTCGTGGCCCTTCTGGCGGCCAGCCTGGCCTTCTCGCTGCGCGCCGCTGCGGAAATGGATCTGCGGCCCCCACCCCCGACGCAGGAGGCACAGCTGGCGGATGCGGTGGCCGTCGTGGTGGGCGACCCCCAGGCCTGGTGGGCGAGCGCGCTGGAAAGCGCCCTCAGCCCGGCGACCGGCTCCGGTCCCGATCTCGTACTCGCCGCGGCGCTCGCGCCGGCCTTGCCGGATTTGGCCGGCCGGGACCAGCTGGCGCGCCGGGTTCTGATGGAACAGGGCGCAAGCGCGCGACGCGTCGACGCCATGCTCCGCGCCGAGCCTCGGTGGAGACGGGACCGCCGCCTTGCGGCGGCTCTGGACACTCGTCTGGCGTACGGCCGCGACACCGGACTTTCGCCGCCGGAGCTGGTGTTTGCGCCAAGATCGACAGCGCATCGGCTGGCCCGGGCGAGCCGGCTTTATGGGCCGTCAATTGAGGTCGCCGAGCGCTGGTTCTCCGACCCCGGCGGGCGGGCGCTCGTTCTGCGCGGCGTGCCCGGCCTGGAAAGCGCACCGGAGGGCGCGGCCCTGCACGGCGACGTGCGCGATCTGCTGATCCAGGCGTGCGCGCTGGCCGAGCGGGCGGGGCGCCGCGTCGGCCAATGCCGGGTCGCCTTTCTGCCTAAGCCCGACGCCGACCTTCTGGTCGCCGGCTTCGCCCTCGTCGCGGCCGGAGCCGACGGTCAGGCGCTCACGGCCGCGCGGATCCTGAAGGCCGCGGCGGCGGCGGAGCTGATGGATCCGGCATTCGCGGGCGCCTTGGTGCTCGGATCAGACCCTGACCTCGCGCGTGAGGCGATCCTCTCCTCGGCCATGCCTTTGATCTCGGTAGCAGGAGAGCGATACACCCGCCCGGTCTACTCCGGTGAAGACGCGCGGATTGCGGCCGACGCCTTTGTGCGCGTCACGGGCGTGGACCTGGAGCGCCGTGACCGGGTTTTCGCCCATGTGGCGGCGATCCGCCGCGACGCCGGCGCGCTCGCCGCGGTGCGGATGGCCGGCCTGATCAGGAGCGAGGCGGACGCCGAACGGCTGGCGCGCATCGCCGATCAGTATGGACCAAAGACCCTTGCGATCCATCATGCGCTCGGCGACGCCATGCTGGCGCTCGCCGAGACGACCGCGCCGCAGCCGCGGCGTGCTCTTTCCCGGCAGGCGAAACGTGCGGCAGGACTGGCCGCCGCCTTTGTCTTGCTGGCGATCGGCCTTGTCGTGTGGGTCGGCGTGGCCGGAGTGAGGCGGAACAGAGGCGGCGCGCCGGGGCTGGTGGAACGGGTCGACACCAAGGTGACCCGATTAATCCTCGGTAGGAATTCCTAACGAAAATAAAGCCTTAATAGCGTGTATTTCTGATTCGGATTAACCTCGCGCTTACCGTCAAGCGACATTCTTCTTCCCGTACGCACCACAGACCGAAAAGGCGATTGGGCGTGCATGGTGGGACGCGGCGGCGACACGGGCGAAAAGCCCGGCGCCCCGCACACAAAGGGAAGATGGTTATGGCTTTTACCGACGTAGAAAGCGCCCAGGCGCATGACGCCGTTTCGATGGACCCGACGGGCGAAGACCTGTGCAAGCTGGGCCTGCTGTATTCGACCGGCCAGTGCGGCGTGGTCGACATGGTCGAAGCGCACAAATGGTTCAATCTCGCCGCGCTCATGGGCAGCGATACGGCCAAGCATTATCGCAGCGAAGTCGCCGCGGACATGGACGGCGAAGAGATCCAGGCGGCCCTGTCGGCGGCTCGGGCCTGGTTGGCGACGCGCCACTAGCGAACAGCCTGGAACGCTTGATCAGGGCGTCCAGGCCGCACTCCAGGCCGGGACGCCTGAGGAGAGACCCGTTCAATCGCTGAACAGGCTGTCCGCCAGCGCGTAGCTGAAGGCTGCGTCGATGGGCAGGATGTTGCGAACGTATTGTTCGACGAAGTCGTTGACCTCCGCGATTCCCGATCGCGGTGCAAACACGATGTCGTGACGCTGGAGCGGGATCAGGTCGGCGCGCCCACCGTCAAGCGCCGCCGCAAGATCGACCTCGCGCGCCATCACGCCGCCGTCCTCGGCGCGGCGCAAAACGACGATTCGCCGCCGGCGCGCACGCGCCGTGGGTCCGCCCGCCAGCATGATCGCCTCAAGCACGCCGATGCGCGCCGAAGGCATGTCGTAGAGTCCCGGATCAGTGACTTCGCCGCCCACCAGGATCCGCTGCGAGCCGAAGCTTTGCGGGCGCACCTCAACGATCGGGTCGCGCAGAACCGAGGCGTAACGTTCGGCCATTGTGCGGGCCGCCTCCGGCGCCGTCAGCCCCGCCACCATGACCGCACCGGCGAGCGGCAGGCTGACCCGCCCGTCCGGTCCGACATCGCGCGGGCCGGACAGCTCGTCAGCGGTGTGTACGGTCACCGCCACCGTGTCGCCCGGATAGAGCCGGTAAGCCGGCGCGTCGCTGTTCCAGTCCTGAAAGCGCGACGGCTCGAAACCCTCGCTTTCGGGCGTTCGCGCCCGCCCCGCACAGCCCGCCGTGAACAGGATGGCGAGGGCGGTCAGGGCCTGGCGTCTGGTCGGTCGTGTCATGGGCGCGCCTTTAAATGAAAGAATTCGTACTCTTGCCCGTTACGGCTAAGGAAAAATTAAGCGAGGCGGGGCGAGATGGGCCCATGAGCCAGCACTATGATCACGGCGGGGCGCAAGACGCTCGAAACGCCGCGCAACCGCGCGAGCTGGACCTGTTTGATCTTGTAGCGTTTGTCTGGACCCAGAAGCTTCTGGCGATCTTCGTCGCGGCGGCCCTTTTCGTGCCGTTGGCGGGGCTTGCCTGGGTGTCCCTGAAGCCGACATTTGAAGCGACGAGCCGGCTTTTGGTGATTCTCGACGATGAGGATCCGACGCCCGGCGCAGCGGGCTCCGGCGGTGCGTTCACAATCGATCCCGTGATGCAGTCGGAGATCGAGATCCTCAACTCGGACGCGGTCCGGCGCCGGGCGCTTGAGATGCGCGGCGCGCCAGCGAGTTCGGCTAACGTGCGGGCGCTGCGCCAGGGGTTCACGGTGTCACGCGCACCGAATGCAAGCGTGATCACGGCGCGCTATGAGTCCGAAGATGCTGATATGGCCGCCGGTGTGCTGAACGCTGTCGTCGACGCCTATCTCGCCTACCGGGTTGATCTGCTGATTGGCGGGTCGGAGGGGGGAGTGACGGAACGCCTTCGCGCGGCGGAGGCTGAAGCCGCTCAGGCGGAGGAAACGCTGGAGGCCTTCCTGGGCGAGCACGGACTCTCCGATTTCCAGACCGAGCAAACAGCCGTCCTGCAGCGCATCGCCGATCTGGAGGCGCGCAAGCTGACCGCGGAAGCCGAGGCCGCGCAGGCGAGGGGGTATCGCGACTCCCTGGTCCAGCGCCTTGTCGATCTGCCGCAGGAAATTGCGCTTTACGTCGAAAACTCCGTCACCGGCCAATTGCTCGACCTGCAGGTTCGGCGCGAGGAATTGCTGTCGCGCTACCTGCCCGACGCCCCGCCGGTTCAAGCCGTGGAGCGCGAGATCGAAGCGCTGCGCCGATTTGTCGAGGCGGGCGGCGCTCAGGGTCAGGGCCAGACCCGCACCGGCGTGAACCCGATCTGGCAGGCCCTCGAACAGGAGCGCCTGACCCAGGAGGCCTTCGCCGCCAGCCAGACGCAGCTCGCCTCGACCCTGGCGGGCCAGTTGCGGGATGCGCGGACGCGCGCCGACATGTTGCGCGGTCTCTCCCCGGAGTACGATCGGCTGGTGCGCCTTGTGGACGCGCGTTCCGACGCCGCCCGGCGGCTCTCGATCCAGTCTGCAGACGCCGAAGCGCGCCGCAACGCACCACCCGGAGCGGCCGACGCCGTCAGGGTCGTGGAACGCGCCTCGCCGCCCGACGAGGCCAGCTCGCTGCGCGTGCCTGCAATTCTCGCCATGGCGATGCTCGCGACCGGGGCCGGCGTCTTCGTCGCCTTGCTGCGCGGCTATCTCGTCTATCGCGGCGAGCCCGGCCCGGCGAAACCAGGCCGACGACCGTCAAACCGCCGACGCGCCGAATCGCCGGCGCGCCGCCTGCCGGTCCTCGCGCGAATTCCAGAGACATGACAGGCGTCAGCGGCTCGTTAACCAACCGGGCCTAGGGTCGGTCAACTCAAGGAACGGGATCTGAAGTGGACTACGCCGACAGCCATCTGGACGGGCTCGCTCGCCGCCTGACTTCGCGCGGCCCGCGCGGGCGCGCGGTGATGCTCGCCCCGGTCTCTCAGGGTGCGGGCGCAAGCACGATCGCGGCGGGGTTGGCGCGCCGGGCGGCGCTCCTGTCCGGGCGTCCATCCTGGCTCTATGATCTTGATTTCCAGGGCAATACGCAGTCCGGGCGCGCCCGGTTGAACGGCCAGGCCTATGCCGGAGAGCTTTCCGGAATAAAGTTCTGGCGCGAAGAGCCGGACGGAGCGGGACGGCTGGCGATGCGGCGCTGCGTCGACGCGCCGGTCTTCATCTCCCAGTTCCAGCGCCAGCCCGGCGCGGTGCGCCGGCTCACCTTCCATGGCGCGGCCGAATACTGGCGCCAGGCGCGTCTCGCCAGCGGCCTCGTTCTTCTGGATGCGCCTTATGGATCTGCAGCCCTGACCGCTTTGGCGCCGGATCTCGACGGTGTGATCCTCGTGGCTGATGCTGCGCAAAGCCGCCGCAGCGCGGCCGACAAGCTGGCCGACCGGATCGAGGAGGCGGGCGGCCGCGTGCTGGGCGTGGTCGTGAACCGCGCTCCGGACCGGTGAGCCATGCCGCGGCGCTGGCGGGGCTATGGCGTGGCGCCGTACCGCGTCTGAGCTTTCTGCCGGCGCTCGAAGCCGGGCTCGGCCTTTTCCTTCTGCTTCTGTTCTCCAACGCCCTCATCGCGCCTTTGCTGGCCGATCCGGCCGCCCCCGACTCCACGGTGCTGCGGCTTCTTTGGCCGCCGGTTTACCTGGCGAGCGTCGGGCTCATCGCGCTCCACCCCGTACGCGTCTGGCGCACTACGCTGCGGGCCTGGCCCGTGCTTCTGCTCGCGGCGCTCACCATGATTTCGGCCGCCTGGTCGCTGGATCCGGGGACCACGCTGCGGCGCAGCCTGGCCGTGGTGATGACGGCGGTGTTCGGTCTCTGGCTCGCGTCGCGGTTTTCCTGGCGCGATCTCATCCGCCTTGTCGCCTGCATGTTTGGGATCCTCGCGTTCGGCAGCCTGATCGCCGGCGTCGTATTCCCAGGCTTCGGGGTGATGAACGAGGTCCATGTGGGCGCCTGGAAGGGGCTGTGGTGGGAGAAGAACACGTTGGGCGCCATGATGGCCTGGGCCGCTCTCGCCTTTTGCGCCGCCGCGGCCGCCGCGCCCAAAGCCGCCGAGCGGCGGGTCTGGGTCTGCTTCATCGGGCTCGCCGTGCTCCTGGTCATGCTCTCAACCTCGAAGACGGCGCTTCTCGCCACGATGGTTTGCGTCGCCGGACCGGCGGGGATCGCCCTGGCGCGCCGCGGATTCGGTTTCGCCGCCTTGGCGATCTTCATGCTGCTGCTGGGCGTCGCCTCCCTGATCGGCGTCCTGCTGGTGGGCCCCGGGGTGGTCCTCGAAGCGCTCGGCCGCGATGCGACACTCACCGGACGCACCGAGATCTGGGGCGTGCTCACCGGGCAAATCGCCGAGCGGCCGCTCACCGGCTACGGCTATGGCGTCTTCTGGGAGGTGGAGGACGGACCCGCCTTCTGGGTGCGCCAGCAAACCGCCTGGCCGGTTCCCACCGCCCACAACGCCTGGCTGGAGACCGCCTTGTCCATTGGCGTGCCCGGGGCCGTGTTCGCGTTTGTGATCGTGCTCAGCGGCCTCGCCATCTCGATGCGGCGGCTGTTCAGCGGGCTGTCCGCCTACTGGGCGCTGCCCTTCCTGACGAGCTGGCTGGTGGTGAGCCTGTCGGAGAGCAATCTTCTGCAGCAAAACGGGCTGGTCTGGCTTCTGCTCTCCGCAACCCTCGCCAAGCTTCTGTCGGACAGGGGAATTCAGGAAACCCGGCTCAGCACACCGGCACGTTGACGGCGAGGCCGCCCATGCTGGTTTCCTTGTACTTGTCGTTCATGTCCGCGGCGGTCTGGCGCATGGTCTCGATCACCTGGTCCAGGCTGACCTTGTAGTCGCTGGTCCCCATCATCGCCAGGCGGGCGGCGTTGATCGCCTTGATGGCGCCGATGGCGTTGCGCTCGATGCAGGGAATCTGCACCAACCCGCCCACGGGGTCGCAGGTGAGCCCCAGATTGTGCTCCATGGCGATCTCGGCGGCGTTCTCGATCTGCTTGTTCGAACCGCCCAGAGCGGCGGCGAGGCCGCCGGCGGCCATGGAGCACGCGACGCCCACCTCGCCCTGGCATCCGGCCTCGGCGCCGGAGATGGAGGCGTTCTTCTTGTACAGTGCGCCGATGGCCGCAGCGGTGAGAAAGAAGCGCGCCATGGCGCCCTTGTCGCCGGAGCGCCGGTGGTGGCGATCGAAATAGCGCGCCACCGCCGGGATGATGCCGGCTGCGCCGTTGGTGGGCGCGGTGACCACCTTGCCGCCCGCCGCATTCTCCTCGTTCACCGCCATGGCCCACAGATTGACCCATTCCATGGAGGCGAGCGGATCGGTCTCCGCGCGGGCGGCCTCTTCCATGAGTTTCCGGCGCAGCGCCGGAGCACGCCGCCTCACGTTCAGCCCGCCGGGCAAGACACCGTCGAAGCGCGTCCCGCGCTCGATGCAGTCCTCCATGGCCCTGGTGATCTCGGTAATGCGCGCGCGCACCTCCTCGTCGGTGCGGAAGGCGGTTTCATTCGCGAGCATGATGTCGGGGATGGAAAGTCCCTCACGCTCGCCGACCGCCAGCAGCTCCGCGCATGTGTTGAACGGGTAGGGTTCGCCGCGGAGCGCCTCGGCGGCGGAATTGCGGCCCGCCTCCGCTTCATCGATGACGAATCCGCCGCCGATGGAGTACCAGATTTCCTCGCGCAGAACATTGCGTTCTGTATCGAACGCCATGAATTTCATAGCGTTCGAGTGAAAGGGAAGGCGGGTTTCGCCCTTGAAGAGGAGATCCTGTTTGCGGTCGAACGCGATCTCGCGTCGGTCCAGAAGCTTCAAGGTCTTCTCGGTTTCGATCCGCTCGATCCGGCCGGGGAGGGTGTCCGGGTCGGCGGTCTCAGGTTCGACGCCCTCAAGCCCCCACAGGATCGCCTTGTCGGTGGCGTGGCCCGAGCCGGTCAACGCCAGGGATCCGTAGGCCTCGGCGCGCACGCCGTGCACTGCGTCAAGTCCGCAGGCTTCGTCGACGCGTTCCAGGAACAGTCGCGCCGCCTTCATGGGCCCCACGGTATGGGAACTCGACGGACCGACGCCGATCTTGAACAGGTCGAACACCCCGAAGTGCATCAGGCTTCGCCCAGCCCCTTGTCGGAGGTGAAGGCGTTGAAGCAGATGATCGTCTGGGTGTCCTTTACGCCGGGCACGGTCTGGATCTTCCGGTTTACGAAGCGGCCGATATCGGATTCGGACTCAACCGCGAACTGGGCGAGGAGATCGAACGCGCCGGAGACCGAATGGATCTGGCGGGTTTCCTCCACCTCGTCGACGATCTTGGAGGCGACCTCATAGGTCCGGCCCAGCTCGCATTTGATGAAGATGTAGAATTGGCGCATGCGACTCTCCCTTGGCGGCGCAGACTATAGCGAAGTGCGCACGGTCCACAGCTCCGGAAACAGGCGCAGGTCCAGCGCCTTGACAAGATAGCCGACGCCGGAGCTTCCGCCCGTGCCGCGCCGGAAGCCGATAATGCGCTCGACCGTCTTCATGTGGTTGAAGCGCCATTGCTGGAATTTCTGCTCCAGGTCCACCAGCTTCTCCGCAAACTCATAAAGTTCCCAGTACTTTGCGGTGTCCAGATAGACCGCACGCCACATCGCCTCCACCTCCGGCCGGGCGATATAGGCTTGTCCCCAATCGCGCTCGGTCACGTCGGCGGGCAGATCCATTCCCGAGCGCGCGGCGAAACGCAGCGTCTCGTCATAGAGGCTCGGCGCGTCCAGTGCGGCAAGGACCTTTGCGCGCGCTTCGGGTTCCTTTCTGAACACATTGGCGTGTTTGGGGTTCTTGTTCCCGAGGCGATATTCCAGGCAGCGGTACTGCCAGCTCTGGAAGCCGGAACTCTGGCCGAGCTTGTCGCGGAAGGCGAGATAGTCGGCGGGCGTCATGGTGGCCAGCACCGACCAGGACTGGGTGAGCTGCTCCTGGATCCGGGCGATCCGGGCGAGCATCTTCATGGCCGGGCGCGGGCGATCTTCGCGTACGCATTCGATCGCGGCGTCAAGCTCGTGCAAGCACAGCTTCATCCAGAGTTCGCTGGCCTGGTGGATGATGATGAACATCATCTCGTCGTGCTCGCCGGTGATCGGGTGCTGCGCGCCGAGCACGGCGTCGATGTCGAGATAGCGACCGTAGGACAGCCCGTCTTCGGGCTCCCAGTGAATGTCCTCGCCCTCAAGATCGACGCTGGTCTTGAAATTCTCGCTCATCGGCGTGCTCCTCGCCGCCCGGTCTATCGGCGGCCGCCGGGCCCGGCAAGCGGGCGACGGAGTAGGGCGGCTAATCGCCCGTTTCGCGCGCGCCGATCTCAGGTCAGCATGAAGGACAAAGGCATCAGCCCGTCGATCCGCGCCTCAACCCGGTCGCCGCGCGCCACCGGACCGACCCCAGCCGGCGTGCCGGTGAAGATCAGATCGCCGGCCTCCAGTTTCACAAGGGCCGACAGGTGGGCCACCACTTCCGCCGGACTCCAGATCATCTGGGACACATCGCCGGACTGCCGGGTCTCTCCGTTCACCGACAGCGAGATCGTTCCCTGACCCAGAGCGCGACAGGGCTTCAGCGCGCCCACGGGTCCGGAACAATCAAACCCCTTCGCCATGTCCCAGGGGCGTCCAACCTTCTTGGCGTCCGCCTGCAGATCGCGGCGTGTCAGGTCGACCCCGACCGCACACGCATAGATCAGAGAGCCCGCCGTCTCCGGCTGCAGATCCGCGCCGCCGCCGCCCAGCGCGATCACCAGCTCCACCTCATGGTGAAGGTTTTGTGTGGCCGGCGGGTAGGGGATCGTCTCGCCCCAGCAAGCCGCGTCGCGTGGCTTGGAGAAGAAGAAGGGCGGCTCGCGGTCCGGATCGGATCCCATCTCGCGGGCATGGTCAGCGTAATTGCGCCCGACGCAGTAAACCCGGCGTACCGGAAACTGGCCGCCGCCCTCCACGGGTAGGACGGTCTCGGGGGGCGGGGCGATCACATAGCTGGTCATGTCGAGGGTCTCCATGAAGCCAAAGCTGCCCCGGTGCGCGATTGCGATCAACGTCCAAACGCTGCGCTTCGTTTCGTATGGGGTCGAAGCACGAAAGCTCGCCCACTTGCACCGTCCGCCGGGACTGGCATGCTCAGATGGCTCATAGACCGTGATCGAGTTCGGAGATGACCCTTGAAAACGATCCTTCTGGCGGCCGCCTTCGTGGCGGGCGTCTCCATGGCCGATGACGCGCCGGTGCGCGCCCGCGATGTCGGCCTTTCACCTGGGGTTCTGACGCCCGGCGCGCTCAATGGGATCACCGACGTGGAGGGCGTGCGGATAGGCCATGTCACGCTGACGGGGGCGCCTGGGGTCAACACGGGGGTCACCGCAATCCTGCCCCATGGCGGAAACCTCTATCAGGACAAGGTCCCTGCGGCGGTGTTCGTCGGCAACGGCTATGGCAAGCTCATGGGCGTGACGCAGATCCGCGAACTTGGCGAAATCGAGACGCCGATCCTTCTGACCAACACGCTGTCGGTTCCGCGCGCCGCGGACGGGATTCTCGACTGGACGCTGGCCCAGGCCGGCAATGAAGCCGTGGGCTCGGTCAACATGGTGGTGGGCGAGACCAATGACGGGCGCCTCAACGACATCCGCGCGCGCACAGTGACGCCGGCCGATGCTGTCGCGGCGATCGAAGCCGCGTCGGCCGGGCCGGTGGAGGAGGGCGCCGTCGGGGCGGGCAGGGGCGTGGTGGCGTTCGGCTTCAAGGGCGGGATTGGGACAAGCTCGCGTGTGCTTCCGCCGGCGCTCGGCGGCTGGACCGTCGGCGTCCTGGTGCAGTCCAATTTCGGCGGCGTCCTGCAGATGGACGGTCTGCCGGTCGGCGAAAGGCTCGGCGGGTACTATCTCTCCGACCAGGTGGGCGACGACCGGGCGGACGGATCAATCATGATCGTGATCGCCACCGATGCGCCCCTGAGCGCCCGCAATCTCGAGCGTCTCGCCAGCCGGTCCATGGCCGGGCTCGCGCGCACCGGCGCGTCGATGACAAACGGGTCCGGGGACTACGCCCTTGCCTTCTCCACCCATGAGGCCGTGCGCCGCACGCCCGAACGCCGGTCCGGCGCGCCTCTGGCGCCCGATCTCGCCAATGGGGAGATGTCGCCGCTCTTCCAGGCCGTCATCGAGGCCGCCGAAGAGGCGATCTACAATTCCCTGCTCGCCGCCGAGACCGTCACCACACGCTTTGAAGAAGACGGGCGCACCGTCACGGTGGAGGCGCTGCCCGTGGAGACGGTGCGCGCCCTGGCCTCCGAACGTCAGCCCGCCGGGCGTTAGTCCTTCGCAGGCTCGCCGCCCGGCGCCGTCGAGAGGCCGGAGAAGCGGTGCAGCAGGTCGATCGGCATGGGGAAGACGATGGTGTTGGTGCCTTCACCGCCCAGCTCCGACAGCGTGCCCAGATAGCGGATCTGCATGGCGCCTTCCTGTTCGCCCAGGATCTTGGCCGCTTCGGCGAGCTTGGTGGCGGCCTGTTGTTCGCCTTCGGCCGCGATGACCTTGGCGCGCCGCTCGCGCTCGGCTTCAGCCTGGCGGGCGATGGCCCGGATCATGGAGGGATCGAGGTCCACATGCTTGATCTCGACATTGGCCACCTTGATGCCCCAGGCCTCGGTCTGGGAGTCCAGGATCACCTGGATGTCGGCGTTCAGCTTGTCGCGCTCGGCCAACATTTCATCGAGATCATGCTTGCCCAGCACGCTCCTCAGCGTCGTCTGGGCGAGCTGGCTCGTGGCCATGCGGAAATCCTCGACCTGGTTGATGGCCTTCTGGGCGTCGATAATGCGGTAGTAAAGCACCGCGTTCACCTTTACCGAGACGTTATCCTGGCTGATCACGTCCTGGCTGGGCACGTCCTCGGCGACGGTGCGGATATCCACTTTCACCATCTGCTGCAGGAACGGGATCAGGATGATCAGGCCGGGTCCTGACGTGGCGGTGTAACGACCCAGCGTATAGATCACGGCCCGCTCATACTCGCGCAAAATCTTGAAGACCTGGAAGAGGAGGGTGACGGCGATCACCGCCAGCGCGATCCAGAACCCGATATTGACGCCGATTTCGGCCATGATGCTCTCCTTGGACCTTCGTCCGGATGATTAGATCTTCTTCACTTTCAGGGTGAGGCCGTCGATCCCGGTCACCTTCACGCTGTCGCCTTCGCGAAGCGTCTCCTTGGATGTCGCGCTCCAGCGTTCGCCGTCAATCTGCACATGACCGGAGCCGCCCTCCCAGTCGAGCACGCGGCCCTGAAGGCCGATCAGGCCCTTTTCCCCGGTGGTCACCTTGCGTCCCTGAGCCGCGAGGCCGTAGCTCACCAGGAGAAACGAAGACAGGCCCAGCACGGCCGTCGATCCGGCGATCAGCCGCCAGTCCAGCCTGAACGCCTCCACCTCGGTGTCCACCAGCATCACCGCGCCGATTGCGAAGGCGGCGAGCCCGCCAAGGGCCAGCAGCCCGGAGCTTGCGATGAACGCCTCCGCCACCAGCAGCGCGATCCCCAGCACGATCAGGGCCGCGCCCGCATAGTTCAGGGGCAGCGTGTTCAGCGCATAGAGCCCGACGATGAGACAGATCACGCCGGCGATCGCGGTGATCGGTTCAAGCCCGTTGTAGAAACTCACCAGGAGTCCCACGAAGCCCAGATTCATCAGCAGGAACGCGATGTTCGGATCCGTGATGACGGCCAGCGCCTCCTCAGCGAAGGTTTTGTCCAGCGCCTGTACGGCCGCGCCGTCCAGCGCGAGCGTCACCGTGCGCTCGTCCTGAAGTGTGATCTCCCGGCCGTCCGCCTGCGCGAACACCGCTTCAAGCGATCCGCCGACGATCTCCACCACACCCAGCTCAAGCGCCTCGTCGGCCGAGGCGCTGATCCCGTCCCTGACGGCGCGTTCAGCCCAGTCGGCGTTCCGGCCGCGCAGCGCCGCGAGCGAGCGCATATAGGCGGCGGCGTCGTTCACCACCTTGTTGCGCAGGGCCTGTTCATTGCCCGACGCGGCTGCGGCGTCGCCTCCGGTCTCCGCCTCAGAACCGCCGTCCTCACGTTCGGAGTCGGCGGGCGAGGGGGTGTCCGGCGGGCCGTCGGGAGCGCCGCCGGGAGCGCCGCCCATCTGGATGGGCGTCGCCGCGCCGATGCTGGTCCCCGGCGCCATTGCGGCCAGATGGCTCGCATAGGTGATGAACGCGCCCGCGCTCGCCGCCCGCGCGCCAGCCGGCGACACGTAAACGATGACGGGAATTTCAGAGTTCAGGATCGCCTGGTTGATGTCGCGGGTCGAGGAGTCCAGCCCGCCAGGCGTATCCATCGTGACCACCAGAGCGGCGGCCCCGGCCGCCTCGGTGTCGCCGATCGCGCGGGTGATATAGGTGGCGGTCGCCGGACCGATGGGGCCGGAAAGGTCGGCTGTGAACACGGTCTGCGCCACGTCCTGGCGGGCGAGGCCGGCCGAAGCGCAAAACAGGACGCCCGTGGCGACAAGGGCCGCGCTTAGCTGTCGCAGGAATTTCGAGCCCGATCCCATCATCATCCGCCTCTGCTTCCCGTTGCAGGAGACAATAGAGCGCGCGCGGGTCTGCTTCCATAGGCGTCGGGTAAAAATCGGCGCTGGCGGAGGAGGAGGGATTCGAACCCCCGGAAGGCGCTAACCTTCAACGGTTTTCAAGACCGCCGCTTTCGACCGCTCAGCCACTCCTCCGTCATCGGCCGGTTTAGCCGCACCGGCGCGGGCGGCGCAAGCGCGCGCTTCCGCTTGGACCAGGGTCGGCGCCTGTCACCCTGTCGGCCTAACCGCCTCCGGTGGTCAGCTTTCTGTCGGCCGGGTGATGTAGACGACGGCGCCCGCCTCTTTTCCGTTGGCCGCGGGCGCCTGTAGGATGCAGGCCGACTTTACGCCGAAGCGAGGATCCGCCGAGTGACGCTGCACGCCGCGCTCAGATACGCGACGATGGCCGGCCTTTGCGCCATTCTGTCATCGTGCGCCGGGGCTCCTGATCCCGACGACGGGCCGCAACGCCCCGTGGCGCGCGTGTTTTCCGCGCCGGTCTTCGAGGCGATCGCGCCAGAGGATGACGCGCCGCGAGTCGTCGAGGAAGGCCTCGCCAGCTGGTATGGTCCCGGCTTCGACGGGAACCTGACGGCCAGCGGCGAACGTTTCGATCAGGCGGCCATGAGCGCCGCGCACCGGACCTTGCCCTTGCCGAGCCTCGCCCGGGTCACGCGCCTGGACACCGGGCGCAGCGTGCTTGTCCGGATCAATGATCGCGGCCCGTTTGTGGACGAGCGTGTCATCGATCTCAGCCACGCCGCCGCCGAAGCGCTCGGCTTCGTCGAGGACGGGGTGGCCGAGGTCCGGGTGGAGGCGCTCGGCCCGGCCGACCATGAGGATCGCGCCGCGGTCCCCGTCTTCTTCGATCCGGCCGACGGTCCGCCCGCCGGCTCGTGATCCGCGCTACAACCGCCTGCGCCATGCTGCGGTCAAGGTTTGTCGCACTCTTACGGGGTCTCTCTGATCCAGCTCGCAGACTGAAGGGTATTCCATGCGCCGACTGTTCATTCTCGCCGCGCTCAGCCTCGCCGCGATCCTTCCCGCCAGCGCCGGCGCACAGGGGTTCGAAACCCGCGCCACCCACGCCGTGATCATGGATCACGAAACCGGCGACCTGCTGTATTCGAAGAATGGCGAGGAGCCGATGCCGCCGGCCTCCATGTCGAAGCTGATGACCGCGCTCATGGTGTTCGAGGCGCTGGAAAGCGGAGAGCTCTCGATGGAGACCGAGCTTCCCGTCAGCGAGACCGCGTGGCGGCGCGGCGGGTCGGCGTCCGGCTCGTCCACCATGTTCCTCGACGTTGGATCGCGCGCCACCGTGCGCGACCTTTTGCAGGGCATCATCGTCCAGTCGGGCAATGACGCCTGCATCGTGGTCGCCGAGGCCATTGGCGGCACCGAAGAGAACTTCGCCGACATGATGACCGAGCGCGCCCGTGAGCTGGGCCTCGAGACCGCCAGCTTCCAGAACGCCACCGGCTGGCCCAATCCTGACCACGTGATCTCCGCTACCGATCTGGCGCAGCTCGCCCGTCACATCATCTCCGAATATCCTGGGTATTACGGCATCTACGAGCAGGAAGAGTTCACCTATAACGGCATCCGCCAGTTCAACCGGAACCCGCTCCTGGGCGGGTTTCCCGGGAGCGACGGTTTGAAAACCGGCCACACAAGTGAAAGCGGATACGGGCTGGTGGCCTCCGCGGAACAGGATGGTGAGCGCCGGATCGTCGTGTTCAACGGCATGGAGTCCAGCGCGGCGCGCGCCGACGAGGCCGAGCGCCTCATGCGGGCCGCCTTCAATGAATTCGAAATGGTCCAGATCGTCGAGGCCGGCGCTCAGGTCGGCGAGGCCGAAATTTATCTGGGCCAGGCGGACACCGTGCCGCTGCGCGCCGCGGAAGGTCTGCGTCTGGGCCTGCACCGCCGCGCGGCCGACGATTACACCGCCGAACTGGTCTATGACGGGCCGGTCGAGGCGCCCGTCGCCGAGGGTGACCGGATCGCGCGCCTGGAGATCACCCTGGCTGACGGCCGCACGAGCAGCGTGCCGCTGGAGGCGGCCGCGCCGGTCGAACGCAAGGGCATGTTCGGCCGGGCCGGCGCGTCCCTGCTGCGGATGATCCGGGGCGAGTGATGGCGCCGGGGCGTGGGTCTTTCATAACGCTCGAGGGCGGCGAGGGGGCGGGCAAGACCACGCTCGCCACCACGCTCGCGGCCGCGCTGCGCGAGACCGGCCGCGAGGTCGTTCTGACACGCGAGCCCGGCGGTACGCCCAACGCGGAAACCCTGCGGGCGCTTCTGGTCGAGGGCGAGACCGGGCGCTGGTCCGCCATCGCGGAGACGCTGTTGATGTTCGCCGCCCGCGTCGATCATGTGGAGCGGCTTGTGAAGCCGGCGCTGGACCGCGGCGCGGTGGTGATCTGTGATCGCTTCACCGATTCCACCCGCGCCTATCAGGGCGCGGCGGGCGGGGTCGCACCCGACCGGATCGAGGCGATCCAGCGCGCCGCCCTTGGCGGTTTCGAGCCGGACCTGACCTTCATCGTCGACCTTGATCCCGCCATCGGCCTCGCCCGCACCCAGGCGCGCGGCGAAGGCGAAACCCGGTTCGAGCGCCAACCGGAGGCGTTTCACCGTGCACTGCGGCGGGCCTTTCTGGAGATCGCCGAAAGCGCGCCGGATCGCTGCGTGGTGCTGGACGGCGCCGAGGCGGCTGAAGCGGTCGCGCAGGCGGCGATGCGCGCGCTCAATGAGCGAACCGGAGTTCTGGCGTGAGCGAGGAGCCGGAAGCCGACCGGGAAGGCGGGCTGGCTCATCCGCGCCGTGTCTATGATCTGTTCGGACACGCCGAGGCCGAAGCCGCCATGGCGCGCGCCCTGGACAGCGGCCGCATGCATCACGCCTGGATGATCACCGGGCCGAAGGGCGTGGGCAAGGCGACGCTCGGCTGGCGGCTGGCCCGGCGGGCCCTCGGCGCGCCGCCCGCAGGCGAGGGGCTGCAGACCGACCCGGCCGATCCCCAATGCCGACGCCTTGAAGCCCTGTCGCATCCCGATTTTTTGCTGATCCGCAGGCCTTTCAACGAAAAGACCAAGAAGCTGAAAGGCGAGATCACCGTCGAGGAGGCGCGCCGCGCGCCGGGATTCTTTTCGCGCAGCGCCAGCGGCGGCCACTACCGGGTCGCCCTGGTGGACGCCGCCGACGACATGAACACCAACGCCGCCAACGCCCTGCTGAAGACGCTGGAGGAGCCGCCGAAAAACGGCCTGCTCATCCTGATCGTCAACACGCCCGGACGCCTGCTTCCCACGATCCGGTCACGCTGCCGCCGCCTGGCGCTGCGCGCGCCGTCTCCCGATGAAACCACAGCCTGGCTGACGCAGAGCCACGGGATCGACGCCGAGGACGCGGCCCGGGCGTCGGCGCTCGCCAACGGCGCTCCGGGGCGGGCTCTGGCGCTCGCAGAGACTGGCGCAGCGAACCTGAAAGACGATATTGATCAGGCGCTTGCAAAGCTTCCTTCGCTGGATCGCGGCGCGGCTGCGCGGCTCGCGGCGAACGTCTCGAAGAAGGACGGCGCGGCGTTCAAGCTCATCCTCATGGACTTCCTGCTCGCCTATGCGCAGACCCGAGCGCGCGCCCTGGCGCTCGGGGAGGCCGGCCCTGAAAGCGCGGGCCGCTGGGTCGCCGCCGCCGACGGGCTGACCCGGCTGGCGAGGGAAAGCGAAGCGCTCTATCTCGATCCCAAGCAAACCATCTACGCCGCGTTCGCCCTGCTGCAGGATGCGGCCGCGCCAGCCTGAAAAACGCAATGCTCATAGACACCCACGTCAATATCCACGGCGAAGACTACGCCGAAGACCTGCCCCGCGTGATCGAGGCGGCGCGCCAGGCAGGGGTGCGCGCCATGATCGCGATCTGCTGCCGGCTCAGCGATTTCGAGGCCGTGTCGAAGATCGCCGAGACCTATCCGGACGTCTACTGCACGATCGGCGCGCACCCCCACCACGCCAAGGACCGGCCCGACATCACCGCGGACGACTTGCTGGAGATCGCCCGGCACCCGAAAGTCGTCGCAATCGGCGAGACAGGGCTGGATTTCTATTACAATCATTCCCCGGAAGCAGAACAATATCAAAGCCTTCGAGCGCATATCGAGGCGGCGCGCCGGGCCGATCTTCCCTTGATCCTCCACTGCCGCGACGCCGACGAGAAGATGGCCGATCTGCTGGAGGAGGAAATGGGGAAGGGGGCCTTCCGGCCGCTTCTGCACTGTTATACTGGCGGAGCGGAGCTCGCGCGCCGGGCCGCGGCCCTGGGCGCCTATTTCTCAGCCTCCGGAATCATCACGTTCAAGAAGGCCGAGGATGTGCGGTCGGTGTTTCGCGATATCGTTCCAGGCGACCGCGTCATCGTCGAGACCGATTGCCCGTACCTGGCGCCCGTGCCGCACAGAGGTAAGAGAAACGAACCCGGATTCCTGCCCCATGTGGCTCAAAAGCTTGGCGACATAAGGGGCTGGTCGATTGAGGAGACGGCGCAGCGGACCACCTCCGCGGCGCTGCGCTTGTTCGACCGGATCGCGGCGCCGGCGTGAACGGCGACCCCGTCATCCGCGCGCGCATCCTGGGCTGCGGGTCGTCAGGCGGCGTGCCGCGCATCGATGGCGACTGGGGCGCCTGCGACCCGGAAGAGCCGAAAAACCGGAGGCGGCGCTGCAGCTTGCTCGTGGAACGGGCCGCCTCGCTGGAGGCGCTCCACGCCGGCGAAGCGACCCGCGTTCTGATCGACACCAGCCCGGACCTGCGCGAGCAGATCCTCGACGCCGGATCGCCGGAGATCCACGGGCTGGCCTTCACCCACACCCACGCCGACCAGTGCCATGGCGTCGATGACGTGCGCGCGCTGGTCTACCGGCGGCGCGAACGCCTGCCCGCCGCCATGAGCGCGGCCACGCACGCGGACCTTAAAGCCCGCTTCGGCTATATCTTCGAAACGCCGCCGGGCTCGGGTTATCCGCCGCTCCTGATCGCTCAGGAAATCGAGAGCGGCGCCCACGCCACGATTTCGGGGCCGGGCGGGCGGCTGGAGCTGCAAGTGTTCGATGTCGAGCATGGCGGCGCGGCCTGCAGCGGCGTGCGCGTCGGACCGCTGGCCTATACGCCGGACGTGAACGGTCTCGACGCCGCCGCGCTTCGCGTGCTGTCCGGCGCAACCGCCTGGATCGTCGACGCCTTGCGCGAGCGTCCTCATCCCAGCCACGCCCATCTGGATATGGCGCTGGACTGGCTGCGTGACATCGGTCCGGCGCTCGGCGTGCTGACCAACCTGCACATCGATCTCGACTATCGCTCGCTGGCGGCGCGCCTGCCGGAGGGCGTGCGTCCGGCCTATGACGGGCTCTCCCTGGTGGTGAACGAAGAGACCGGCGCCTTGGTGACACTCGATCCGGCCTGATACGGGAAATGCCTCTGGGGCTTGTTAATCCGGCTGTTCCCAGGGAAACGCGACCCAGAGCCCGGGCGGCGTTCTTCGAGCCGCAAGCGCGCCGGAGCGCCCGTCGGTCTTGTCCACCAGAGCGCCGATGATCGCGCCGGGATAGCGGGCGCGCACCGCATTCAGCGTCCGCCCGGTGTCGATGATGTCGTCGATCACGATGGCGGCGGTTGGCGGGGCGGGGCCATACGCCACCAGCGCGCCCTGTTCGCCGTCCGGGCCGTCTGAATAGGACATCAGGCCCAGCGCGGCGACTTTGCGCACGCCCAGCCTGTGGGCGACCAGGGCGGCCGGGATGAGGCCTCCGCGCGAGATCCCGACGAGCACCGTATCGGGACCGAGCGGGCCGTGCGCCGCGCCGATCTCTGAGGCGAGCTGTCCGGCCAATGTCTCGATATCGTTCCAGCTCAGCTTCAGCATTGCGCACCTTTCTGGTCAGCGCATTCTTCATCGCCTGAATCGCATCGCGATTCGAGCCCGTTCGCGCATTCATCACGCCCGGTCCACATCCGGCGCGGCAAGCGCGCCACAACCTGTTGCGCACCGCTGGCCTTGAACCCGCATCATACTATGTTTCTCATAATATATCTTATGCGACATACTGACCAAAGAGGCATGACGCGTCACCATGGACTGAACCCGGCCCCGGCTCTCGCGCCCGCGGCGCTGACGCTCTAGGCTCCTGGTGTTGATTCCTGCAGCTGGGAGCGAGCCCCATGCGCGTGCCTGACCAAGCCTCTGCGATAGACCGGCTCCGCACCGTCATGGCGCGTCTGCGCGATCCTGACGGCGGCTGCCCGTGGGATCTGGAGCAGGACTTCAGGTCCATCGCCCGGTATACGATCGAGGAAGCCTATGAGGTCGTCGACGCCATCGAGCGCGGCGACATGGCGGACCTCAAGGAGGAGCTGGGCGATCTCCTGCTCCAGGTCGTATTTCATTCGCAGATGGCTGAAGAAGCAGGTCATTTTCGGTTCGAGGACGTGGCCGAGGCGATCTCGGAAAAGATGATCCGTCGCCATCCCCACGTCTTCGGGTCGGCCGAGGAGCGCGACGCGCAAAGCCAGACCCGCGCCTGGGAGGCACAGAAGGCCGCCGAACGCGCCGCGAAGGCGGACGGCGACAGCTCGGTGCTGGCAAACGTCCCCGTCGCCCTGCCCGCCCTGACCCGGGCTGAGAAGCTCATGAAGCGGGCGGCGCGGGTCGGATTCGACTGGCCGGACGTGGCCGGTGTTCTGGCCAAGGTGGATGAAGAACTCGCCGAAGTGCGCGAGGCCGTCGCCGAAGGCGATGCAACCCACATTCATGAGGAGATCGGCGATCTTCTGTCCACGGTGGTCAACGCCGCGCGCAAGCTCGGCGTCGACCCCGAGACCGCCCTGCGCGATTCCAACGCTAAGTTCGAGCGCCGGTTTATCGCTGTAGAACAACAGCTTATGCAGAAAGGCTCAAGCGTTCAGGAAGCTGATTTGGACGCCATGGAGGCAGAGTGGCTGATCGCGAAGACGGGAGGGCTGTAGCCTCCTACTCCGCCACCGCCCGTTCGGCGGCGATCTCGAGGCCCCTGAATTTGCGGCGGAACCGGCCGGCGTCCGGGCGCGTCAGGCGGGCCGCGGCGTAGGTGTCGCCGGTGGTCTCGTCGATCCGCTCTTCGATCACTTCGCCGTTTTCGTGGATCCAGGCGAGCGCGGCCGCGTCGCCGGGCGTGACCCGGATGCGCAGCACGAGGTCGCCGGCGGCGAGCGCCTCCTCCACCAGCGTCATGAGCTCGGCAAGCCCTTCGGCGGTGGCCGCCGAAGTCAAAACGGCTGGCGGGCGGTCGGGGCGGCGCGGCAGGCGCGTGCGCCAGCGCAGATCGTCATGGGCTTCAGGATCGAGCCGGTCGGCCTTGTTCCAGGCTTCCAGCACGATCTGGCCGTGCTCCGCGCCGGCGTCCAGGGCGTCGAGCACGGATTCCACGTCGGCCTTGCGGCCTTCATTGTCGGGATCGGCCATGTCGCGCACATGGACCAGCACGTCGGCCTCCACCACCTCCTCAAGCGTGGCGCGGAAGGCGGCGATCAGCTCGGTGGGCAGATCGGTGATGAAGCCCACCGTGTCCGACAACAGGATCTTGCGCCCCGACGGCGTGCGAACCGCCCGGGTGGTGGGATCCAGCGTGGCGAAGGGCATGTCCTTGGCGAGCACCTTGGACTTCGACAATGAATTGAAGATGCTCGATTTTCCGGCGTTGGTGTAGCCGACCAGGGCCACCGTCGGCCACGGCGCGGCTTTGCGCCGCTTGCGGTGCAGCTCGCGGGTGCGTTTCACTTCGTCGAGTTCACGGCGCAGCTTGGCCATCTTGTCGGCCAGGATGCGGCGGTCGGTCTCGATCTGGGTTTCGCCAGGGCCGCCCATGAAGCCCTGCCCGCCGCGCTGGCGCTCCAGGTGCGTCCAGGTGCGCACCAGGCGCGAGCGCTCATAGGTGAGGCGCGCAAGCTCGACCTGCAGGCGCCCTTCCCGTGTCTGGGCCCGGCGGCCGAAGATCTCCAGGATCAGGCCGGTGCGGTCGATGACCTTCACCTTCAGCGCCTTTTCGAGATTGCGTTGCTGCACCGGCGTCAGGGCGGAGTCGATGACCAGCACATGGGCGCCGGCGTCTTCAAGAAGGACCCGAAGCATCTCCACCTTGCCGGTCCCGAAGAATGTCCCGGGTTCCAGCTTGCGCACCGGTTCGATCCGCGCCTCGACGGTTTTCAGATCGAGCGCTTCGGCGAGCCCCGCCGCCTCTTCAAGGCGCGCCTCGGCGCGCTCGGGTCCGGTCCCGGAGAACTGGGGGTGGAGGACGAAGGCGGTTTCGGTGGCGGGCCGGCGATCGATCAATCGGTGCTCTCTCCCTCGTCTTCCTCGCGTTCGAACAGCTGAACCGGCTGGCTCGGCATGATCGTGGAGATCGCGTGCTTGTAGACGAGCTGGATCTGGCCTTCGCGGCGCAGAAGCACGCAGAAATTATCGAACCAGGTCACGACCCCCTGCAACTTCACGCCGTTGACCAGGAAAATGGTCAGGGGAGTCTTGCTCTTGCGCACGGTGTTCAGGAAGACGTCCTGAAGGTTCTGCTTTTTATCGTTCGACATCGGCCCACTTCACATGTGTTCGCCAGGGCTCTGATCTCGCGGCCCCTTCGTCACAGAGGTAAACAGGCTCGCGCCGCGCTGCAACCGCGAAACGCGTGAAGCGCCCCTTCAGTCGCGTGCGAAAATCACATAGATCGCCGCGGCGGCCGCCAATACTTCGAGCCGGCCGGCGATCATCAGGACGGCGCTCACCAGGAGCGAGGCGGGCGGCAGCTGGGCGAAATCGGCGGCGGCCGGCGGACCCATGTTGGAGAGGCTGGCCGCCGCGGTGCGCCAGGCGGGCTCGAACCCGGCGCCGCCCAGCGCAATGGCCACGGCGCCGAACCCTAGGGCGACCGGAAACGCCAGGGCGTAGACCCACACGCCGGCGAGGGCTTCATCGAACACCGAGCGGCCGGCGAATCGCGTGCGCACCGCCGCCGAGGGGTGGGAGAGCAGCGACAACTCCCCGCCGGCGCGGCGCAGGAGAAGCAGAATGCGGGGCATTTTCACCCCGCCCGATGTGGAGATCGTCGATCCGCCGATAAACGCCAGCAAGAGCAGCACGGTGACTGGAACCGGCGACGTCGCGGCGGTCTGATACCCGGCCGTGGTGATGGCGAAGAGACCGTCCAGAACGCCGGCCGGAACAGAGCCGATCCCTGCAAACGCCATCGCGCCCACGCCACAGACGCCGGCTATGGCCGTCATCGCGCGCAACTCGCCGGTTCCGCGTTGCAGGCGGAACCGCGACAGCCATTCGTACAGCACGGCGAAATTCCATGCGCCGGCCAGACACAGGGCCGCCAGAATCAGGATGCTCGCCGGAGGCAGCCACTCGGACAGCGGACCGGCCTGGGGCGCCAGGCCAGCGGTCGCGACTCCGGACAGCGCGAGGCAGACGGCGTCGAACGGCGCGGCTCCGGTGATCATCAGCATCACCGCGCCCAGCGCCGTGACCAGGCCGTAGACCACCCCCAGCCGCCGGAAGGCGCGCCCGAAATTGGTGAACAGATCCGCCCGCTCCACCGTCAGCAGGCTGGTGCGGCGCAGACCGACGCCCCGCCGGTCGAGGGCGGCGAAGACCGTGGCGGCGAGCACAAGGCTCGCCAGCCCGCCGAGCCAGGCGAGATAGGACCGCCACAGCACGATGGCGCGCGAAGTCTCCTCCAGGGCGCCAAGCACGGCGCCGGTGGTCGTCATCGCCGCATAGGCCTCGAACACGCCCTGCACCGCGCCGCCGGCCGTGGCCGCAAGCGGCGGCGCCGCCAGGAGGGGAACCAGCAGCCAGCCATAGAACGCCAGACGCAGCGCCGCAGCGGCTCCGGCCGGACGTGTCAGTCCGGCCGTGCCCGCCAGGATCGCGCCGCCCAGAAACAGGCCGGTGACGGTGGTCACGACGAATCCTCGCGCTCCCGCATCATCGCCTTCCACTCCGGCGATCGCGATGAAGGGCGCGGCGCTCGCGCCGATCACTGCGGCGCACCAGCCAAGCGCGCGAAACAGGCGGGCGGAGAGCCTCATGACGGCTAGAAATATTCCAAGCTTACGCGGAACATCTGTTCGACCTTGGGCACGGAGGCCTTCAATGCGAAGAAAACCACCCGGTCATTCTCCTCAATCCTGAGCGGGTCGCGCGCGAAATACACCTTGTCGCCCCGCACCACGGCGCCGATCGCCACGCCTGCGGGCAGGTCGAGAGTCTGCAATGACTTGCCCACCAGCGGCGAGGTCGCCAGCGCAACACCTTCCAGCGCTTCGGCGGCGCCGCCCGCGAGGGTCTGCAGGCCGGTGATCCGGCCCCTTCGTATATGCTGCAGGATGGTCGAAACCGTCACGGCCCGCGGGTCGATCAGCACGTCGATATCGAGGGCGGATTTCACCGGATTGAACGCCTGGTCGTTGACGAGGCAGAGCGAGCGCAAGGCGCCCTCTTTCTTGGCCATCACCGCCGACAGCAGATTCACCTTGTCGTCATTGGTCAGGCATAGGGCGAGTTCGCTGTCCTCCACCCCGGCTTCGCGCAGCACGTCGCGGTCCAGCCCGTCGCCGTGGAGCACCACGGTCCGGCGCAGGACGTCGGCGGCGCGCTCGGCCTGGGCTTTGTCGCTTTCGATGAGGCGGACCCTCACCCCGCCGACACGCTCCAGGGCGCGCGCCACGTACAGTCCGATATTGCCGGCGCCGACGATGACCACCCGCCGCGCCCGCTGGACCGAGCGCCCGAACACGTCGAGCGCCCGCTTCACATGGCCGGCGGCGAGGCTGACATAGACGTCGTCGCCCGGCATGAGCGGATCGCCGCCCTCCGGGATGAACAGCGTCTTGTCGCGGTGAATACCAAGGAGGTCGAAACCCAGATCCGGAAACAGTTCAAGGATCTGATCGCGCGAGCTTCCTGCGACAGGTGAGTTTTCATCCACCGACAGGCCCAGCAGCTGGACCCGGGAGTTGGCGAAGGGCGCGGTGGCGAGGGCTCCGGGCGTCTCCAGGCGCTGCAGGATCGACCGGCTCACCTCCAGCTCGGGCGAGATGGTGACGTCGATGGGCAGAGCGCCCTGGCTGAACAGATCCCCCCAACGCTTGTCGAGATAGCTCTGGGCGCGCACCCGCGCGATCCGCGTCGGCGTATTGAACAAGGAATGGGCGACCTGGCAGGCCACCATGTTGGTTTCATCGGAATAGGTCACGGCGACCAGAAGGTCAGCGTCCGCCACTCCGGCCTTCTCCAGAACGTCCGGGTGCGAGCCGTGGCCCACTACGCCGCGGACATCCAGATCGGTGGTGATCTTGTCGATCAACTCGCGCGACCAATCCACGACGGTCACCGAATTGCCCTCGGCCGCCAGCTCGCGCGCGATACCGTACCCGACGCGGCCTGCGCCACACACGACTGCCTTCATGACTCTGATTCCCTGAACGCGCGCCTAGCCGGCCGTCTCGGTGTCCGGCTCGTCCGCTCCGCGCGGCGCGCCGTTGACCCCCAGGGTCTTCAGCTTGCGGTGCAACGCCGAGCGCTCCATGCCGATGAAGGTGGCGGTGCGCGAGATATTGCCCCCAAAGCGGTTGATCTGGGCCTTGAGATATTCCCGCTCGAACCTCTCACGGGCGTCCCGCAGCGGCAAGGCGATCATGCGCTCGGCGTCGAAGCCGCCCTCATCGGCGACATTGCGCCCGGCGACCTCGGACGGCAGGGAGTCCAGCGTCACCAGATCATCGGTGTCGCCGGACGCCAGGATCAGCACCCGCTCCACATTATTGCGCAGCTGGCGCACATTGCCCGGCCAGTCATGGGCCTGCAGCGCCGCCATGGCGTCGTCGCCGATGCGCCGGCGCGGCAGACCTGACATGGCGGTCAGCCGTTCGATGAAATGTTCGACAAGCATGGGAATATCGTCGCGGCGTTCAGACAGGGACGGCACTTCCAGCGGCACCACGGCGAGCCGGTGGTACAAATCCTCGCGGAACCGGCCCAGGGAGATCAGCCCGCGCAGCTCACGCGCAGTGGAGGACAGCACGCGGACATTCACCTCCACGTCGGCGGCCCCTCCAAGGCGCTTGAAGCGCTGCTCCACCAGCATGCGCAGCAGTTTGCCCTGGGTCGCCAGCGGCATGTCGCCGACCTCGTCCAGGAACAGCGTTCCGCCATGGGCCTGCTCTAGCAGCCCCACGCGCTCGACCTGCCCGCCCTGCTCGGAGCCGAACAATTCCTGCTCGACACGCTCGGGATTCATCATGGCGGCGCTGACCGGCACGAAAGGCCCGTCGGCGCGCAGCGATCCGCCGTGGATCAGCCGTGCGATCAGCTCCTTGCCGCAGCCCGGAGGTCCGGAAATCAGGACGCGCGAATTGGTCGGCGAGACCCGCTCCACGGTCTGGCGCAGGGCGACGGCGGCGGCCGACTTGCCGATCAGCTCGGTGTTCATGCCGCTCTTGGCGCGCAGCTCCTCGTTCTCGCGGCGCAGGCGGCTGGTCTCCAGCGCCCGCTCCACAGTGACCAGGAGCTTGTCGGACTTGAACGGCTTTTCAATGAAGTCATAGGCGCCTTTGCGGATCGCCGCCACGGCGGTCTCGATCGTGCCGTGGCCGGAGATCACCACCACGGGAAGGCCGGGATCGGCCTTCTTCACCTCGTCCAGCAGCTCGATGCCGTCCAGGCGCGAGCCCTGAAGCCAGACATCGAGGACCGCGAGCGCGGGCTGGCGCTGGCGGATCGCGGCCAGCGCCGCGTCCGCGTCGGCCGCGTAGCGCACCTCATAGCCCTCGTCCTCCAGCAGCCCGCCGATGAGCTCGCGGATGTCGGCCTCGTCGTCAACGATGAGAATGTCCTGAGCCATCTTGGGTCACGCCTCCGCATGCGCCGGCGGGTCTTGCGCGCCGGCGTCTGGTTCAAGCAAGGGAAAGGCCAGCCGGACCACGGCGCCGGGTTCGCCCTCGGCCGGATCGTCCAGTTCAAGCCGCCCGCCATGGTCCTCCATGACGCGCCGCACGATCGCCAGGCCCAGCCCGGTGCCCTTCTCGCGCGTCGTCATATACGGCTCGGTCAGTCGCGACTTGTCGGCCGTGGGCCAGCCCAGCCCGTCGTCGCGCGCCTCGATCACCCCGAACCCGTTCTCGCGATAGACGGTCACCGCGATCTGGCCGCCGGTCTTCGCGCCGTCGGATTCCTTGCGGGCGGCGACGCTTTCGGCCGCGTTCTTCAGGATGTTGGCCAGCGCCTGCGAGGCGAGCCGCGTGTCGCACTCCACCTGGACCGGGCCGCCCGGCGCGGCGAACGGCAGCCGGATCGACGGCGAGGCCACGCGCTGGGCGAACACCGCGGAGCCGGCGATCTCCACCAGGTCGGCCTGCTCCATCTTCGGCGCCGGCATGCGCGCGAAGGCGGAGAACTCGTCCACCATGCGCCCGATATCGCTGACCTGGCGCACGATCGTCTCGACGCACTTGTCGAAGATCTCCAGCCCCGCCTCGTCCACCTGACTGCGATACTTGCGGCGAAGCCGTTCGGCGGAAAGCTGGATCGGGGTGAGCGGATTCTTGATCTCGTGGGCGATCCGCCGGGCGACGTCGCGCCAGGCGGCGTTGCGCTGGGCGGCGACGAGGCGGGTGACGTCGTCGAACGTGATCACCAGACCCCCCTCCTCGTCATGGCCGGCGCGCACGTTGAGATGGACGACCGAGCCGTCCTCGGCCGCCACGTCGATCTGACGTTCGGCGATTTCCTCGGGACGCCGCAGCGCGTCCTGGAGCACGGTGAAGAAGACCGGCGCCGCATCGCCCAGCTCACGCCCCACCAGCTCGCCGGGCTCGCGGCCGAGCAGCTGGGCCGCCGAGCGGTTCACCAGGCTCACCCGCCCCGAGCCGTCCATGCCGATCACCCCGGCGCTGACGCCGGTGAGCACGGCTTCGATGAAGGCGCGCCGGCGTTCGGATTCTTCATTGGCCTCCACCAGCTCGCTGCGCTGGGAGGAGAGCTGGCGCGTCATCCGGTTGAAGGCCCGGCCGAGGGCCGCGATCTCGTCATCGTCGCGCGCGACGTTCACCCGCGCCTCCAGATCGCCCCGGCGCACCCGCTCGGCCGCCGAAACCAGCCGGCTCACCGGGGTCACCACGCTGCGCGCCGCCGACAGGGCGAGCCAGAGCGCGCCCACCAGGATCAACGCCGCGGTGAGCGCATAGACGATGAAATAGCCTTCGCGCAGCTGGGATTCGCGCGCCTCGGCCTCGCGATAGGCGTTGGTCATGGACTCCCACGCCGACAGCAGGGAGAAATCCACATACCAGACGGAGTAGGCGTACAGCTCGGTCTCGGGGATGCGCACCAGCAGGCGCACATAATCCGGCGCGTTTTCGCGGACCTGGGGATCGGAGGCGCCGATATCGCCGTCATCGGCGAACGCGTACATGGTCATCGAGGGCGCCACATAGGGCGGCGCGTCGGGCGCCCGGTCGGCGCGGGCCAGCACCGCCGCCTGGTCGTCGATCACATACACCGCGGGAAAGCCGCGCAGGCGCGCCTGCTGGGTCAGATACCGGCGATAGACGATGCGCTGGTCGCGCAGCGCCGAGCGGGCGGCGACAAAGGACAGATCCTCCGACAGGCCGAGGAGCTGCACCTTGGCGCTGTTCATGGCCACTTGCGGCCATTCGCGCGCCAGGTCGGCCGAGCTCTCCACCACGGCGTTGACCGGCTCGCCGAACCAGAACTCGATCCCGCGGCCCAGCACGAGGGCGTGAAAGCCCGCCATCAGGACCGCCGGCGCCACCGCCGCCACAGCGAACAGGGTGATGAAGCGCATCTGCAGGCGCGGCGCCGGCTCCCCGAATCGCCGGCCGCGCAGATTCCGGCTCGCCCGGAACACCACCCAGGCGCCCAGCACGCCGACCAGCACCACTTCCAGGACGATCGCCAGGGCGAAGCCCCAGCCGCCCGGGCCCAGAGGACCGGAGCCGCTGACCGCCATGAGAGCGAGGACCACCGCCAGCACCCCGGCGGCGACAAACCCGGTCCCGAAGACGGAGATGCGGCGCACGGCGTGCGGCGCGTCGGACAAGCCGTTCAAGCGCGAAGCTCCCTTAGCATGGGTGAAGCATGGTCCAACTGTGGCCCGATTTCAACGACTGTGACATTCAAGGCGCATCGGTGTCGGGGTGATCCAGACCAAGGGCGGAGATGCGGCGCGCGAAGGTGTTGCGGTTCATCCCCAGAAGCCGCGCCGCCTCCTGTCGCACGCCCCCGGACGCCTCGAGCGCGGCGCGGATCAGGCCGGTGTCGAGCGCCGCCTGAGCCGCCTCCCCAAGCTCGCCGCGCGGATGGACCGACGCGAAATAGCGCGCCGCGGCGTCCTGCAGGGTGGTTTCCGGATCCCCGGCGCGGGGCGCGGCGAGGGCTGTCTCGATATCACGGACGCCGATCTCTCCGGGAACGCCGAGGGCGGCGATTCGCTCGGCGGTCCGGCGCAGTTCCAGGACTTCGCCGGACCAGCCATGGGCGTTGACGAAGGCCGCGCCCTGCGTGCTCAAGCCGAAGCGGCCCTGGCCGGCGGCGGTCAGGAAGTGGCGAAACAACAGGGCGCGGTCGTCGCCGCGCTGGCGCAGCGGCGGAATGTCCAGCAGCCCCACGGCCAGACGGTCGATGAGCGCCGGCGCCAGCACCTTCGCCACGTCCCGGCGGGCGGTGACGATCAGGCGCGGCCCGCCGGGGGATTCGGCCTCCAGCAATTCCAGCACGCGGCCCTGGGTGCGGGCGTCCCAGCTTTCGGCGCGGCGCAACAGGAACGCGCCGGCATCACGGTCCAGCAGGCCCGGCTCGTCGCGCAGGCGTTCGGGACCGGCTTCGATCAGCGCGCCCGCCCTGCCCGATTCCCGGTGCAGCACGCGGGCGAACGCGCCCCGCCCCGATCCGTCCGGGCCGATGATGAGGACGGGATCGTCACGCTTGGCGAGACGTCCCAGCGAGCGGAAGGCGGCCTGCATGGCGCTCGAACGGCCCACCAGCCCGCCATAGCCCTCCCGTTCGCCGCGCTGGCGCGCCGGCGGCCGCTTCAGCGCCCTCTCAAGAATGTCCACCAAATCATTGAGATCGAAAGGCTTTGCGAGATACTCGAATGCTCCCCGCTTGGCCGCGCCGATGGCGGTTGCGGCCGTGGTCTGCGCGCTCATCACCACCACCGGCGCCTCGGGGCGCAAGCGGGCGATCTCGTCGATCCGGTCCAGAAAGTTTTCCCGGCCCAGCAACACGTCGGCCACCAGGGCGTCGGCGTCGCCGGCCGCCATCCGGTCCACCGCGGTCTGCGGCGATGCGGTGGAGCGCACCTCGAACCCGGCCCGCGACAGCGCCTTGGAGATCACAAGACGCAGGGAATCGTCGTCCTCGAGGATCAGGATCCGGTTGCTCATCGCCCCGCCTCTTTCAGATACAGGTGAAACACGGTTCTGCCCGGGCGGCTGGAAAACTCCACGCCGCCGCCATGGAGCTCGGCGATGCGCGAGACCAGGGCCAGCCCAAGACCCTCGCCGGCCGGCTTGCCGGTGACGAAGGGATTGAAGACGGCGTCCTGCAGCTGTTCGGGAACTCCGGGACCGTCGTCCATGACCTGGATCTCCAGCCGGGCGTCCGGGGCCGGTCCGCCGGCGCGCGCGCTGCGATACCGGGTCGACACGCTCACCACGCCGCCGGAGTCCTGCACCGCTTCGCCGGCGTTGATCAACAAGTTGAGCACCGCCTGCAGGACCAGGTCCCGGTCCGCAAGGGCGTCGGGAATCGAGGGGTCGAAATGCTCCTCGAAGCTCACAGTCCTTTCAGAGCCGGCGGCGGCCGAGCGCACCGCCTCGCGCACCAGAGCGTGCAGATTGACCGGCGCCATGGGCGCGGGGCTCAGATCGCCGATGCCGCTCCAGCGATCGGCGATGCGCCGGGCGCGATCCAGCTCGGAGACGATCAGGCCGGCGAGCTCGGCGACTTCTTCGTCCTCGCTCTGGGCGATCAGCTGGGCGGCGCCGCGCGCTCCGGCGATCGGGTTCTTCAGCTCGTGCGACAGCATGCGCCCGAACCCGGCCGCCGCGCTGGCGGCCGTGTCGCCGCGCGGGCTCGCGCCGCTCTCCGGCCACGGCCGCAGGCAGATGCAGGCGCCCTCGCCCTCCGGCGCGGCGTCGATGGACAGCCGGATCAGGCCCTCGGGCAGGTCGATGGGAAGATCGTGCGCGAACACGTCACGCGCCTCGCTGATCGCGCGCGCCGCCAGCCCGTCGGCCGCAGCGCCCACCGGACCGGCGTCGCGCAGGCGTGCGCCGGACAGCTGCTTGCGCGACCGTCCGATCATCGTCTCGGCGCTGGCGTTGATGAAAACGATGCACCCCGCGCCGTCCACCAGCACCAGCCCCACCGATGCGGCCTCTGCGGCCCTCCACGCCGGATCAGCGCCGCTCACGCAGCATCCTTCAGGCGGGCGCCGGCCGCAAAAGCGTCAAGAGCGTCGAGCGCGGCTTCAAGACTCGCCGCGCGGCACAGCCGGCCGCGCCAGGCGCGCGCCGTCTCCGGATCGGCTTCGGCCCAGTCCACAAAGCTCGCAAAATGCTTGCGCATGCAGCGCACGCCCAGCATCTCGCCATAGAGAGAGGCGGCGTCCCGGGCCACCTGCGCCAGGCTCTGCGCGCCCTCGCTGCGTCCAGGTTCACGTAGAGCCCCGCCGGTCAGCAGCGCGTCGGCCACGGCCCCCGGCAGCCAGGGCCGGCCCTGGCTCGCCCGGCCGATCATCACCGCATCGGCCCCTGACGCGGACAGGGCCGCGCGCGCATCGTCCGGCGTCGCAATATCCCCGTTCACCACCAGCGGGATGGTGATCGCGGCGCGCACCGCCGCGACGGCGCTCCAGTCCGCCTCGCCCGTGTAGAATTGCTGGCGTGTGCGGCCATGGACCGTGACCATGCGCACCCCCGCCGCTTCGGCTCGCCGGGCGAGCTCGGGCGCGTTGAGGCTGTCATGGTCCCAGCCGAGGCGCATCTTCAAGGTCACGGGGACGGAGACCGCCTTCACCGTCGCCTCGATCAGGGTCAGCGCATGGTCCAGATCGCGCATCAACGCCGAGCCGGAGAGCCCCCGCGTCACCTGCTTGGCCGGGCAGCCCATATTGATGTCGATGATCTGCGCGCCGGCCTCCTCGGCGAGGCGCGCGCCGGCGTCCATCCATTTCGCCTCGCGGCCCGCCAGCTGCACCACATGGGGTCCGCAGGCCGGGTCCGCCTCCATGCGGCGAATGACGTCCTCACGGCCCTGGGCCAGCGTCTCGCAGGCCACCATCTCCGACACAACAAGCCCGGCGCCGAAGCGGTAGGCCTGGCGGCGGAACGGCCAGTCGGTGACGCCGGACATGGGCGCGAGCAGGACCGGGCGCTCAACCCGCACCGGACCGATGTCGAACCCCTCAATGGTCGCGCTCTTCTGCATCATGACAGGCCATACCGCGTCTGGACGCGCGGTTCCAGACACCGTAACGCTTGGGCCATGTGGAAGACGGGATTCTCAGCTCTGATCGTGGCGGCCGGGCGCGGCGAACGCGCCGGGGGCGGCGTGCCCAAGCAGCTCCGCACGCTGGGAGGAAAGCCGGTGCTGTCCTGGTCCGTGGAGCGCTTCAAGGCGCATCCGGACTGCGCCGAGATCGTCATCGCCGTCTCCCCCGGCGAGCAGGCGCGCATCGCCGACGCGCTCGGCCCCCTGGCCGGCGCCGTGCGCCTCGTGGACGGCGGCCCGAGCCGGACCGCCTCGGTCCGCTCCGGCCTCGCCGCCTGCTCACGCGAAACCGTGATGATCCATGATGCGGCGCGCCCCCTGCTCCCGGCGCGCATCATCGACGATCTCGCCGCCGCGCTGGCGACCGCCGACGGCGCCGCGCCGGCGCTGGCCCTGTGCGACGCCCTGGTGCGCGACGGCCCCGGCGGCGTCGAGCCGGTGGACCGGTCGGGCCTGCAGCGCATGCAGACGCCCCAGGCGTTCCGCACGGCTGCGTTGCGCGCCGCCTTCGATGACGCCGGCCCCGAGGCCGAGCACCCGGACGAGGTGTCGCTGACGCGCGCCGCCGGGCTCGATATCGCATTGGTCCAGGGCGACGAAGCCAATTTCAAGATCACCTGGCCGGAGGATTTCGCGCGGGCCGAGGCGCTCCTTCGAAGCGCCGTCGGATCGGCCGCCGGGACCGCACTCACGGTGAGCGGGTCTGGCTATGACGTGCACCGCCTGGCGCCGGGCGACGGCGTGCATCTGTGCGGCGTGTTCATCGCCTGCCCGCTGCGCCTGATCGGCCATTCGGACGCCGACGCCGGCCTGCACGCCATCACCGACGCGCTGCTGGGCGCGGCGGGGCTGGGCGATATCGGCGAGCACTTCCCGCCCACCGACGAGCGCTGGCGCGGGGCCGACTCGGCGATGTTCCTCGATCACGCGCTGACCCTCGCGGCGGCCGCCGGCGCGGTCCCGGTCCATTGCGACGTCACCCTGATCTGCGAGCGCCCGAAAATCGGCCCGCACAAGGCCGCCATGAAGGCGCGGGTCGCCGCGCTGTTGCAGCTGCCGCCCGCGCGGGTGAACATCAAGGCCACCACCACCGAACAGCTCGGCTTCACCGGCCGCAGCGAAGGCCTCGCCGCCGAGGCGATCGTCACGGTGCGACTCTAGAAGAGGTCCGTCATGGACGCCCTGCACAGCCTCGCCTCGAGCGTGCTCGATCTCGCCCGCGCCCGCGGGGTCATGCTGGCCACGGCGGAAAGCTGCACCGGCGGGCTGGTGAGCGCGCACCTCACCGAGATCGCCGGCTCCTCCAGCGTCGTTGATCGCGGCTTCGTCACCTATTCCAACGACGCCAAATCCGAGCTGTTGGGCGTGCCTGCTGCGCTGATCGAGTCCGAGGGCGCGGTCAGCGAGCCGGTGGCCCGCGCCATGGCCGAAGGCGCGCTGGCGCACAGCCGCGCCGGCCTCGCCGTGTCGATCACCGGGGTGGCGGGACCGGGCGGCGGGACGGACGCCAAGCCGGTGGGTCTGGTCTGGTTCGCGCTTGCCGGTGCGGGCCGTCCGACCCGGACGCTGGAGCGCCGCTTCGGCGACGTGGGCCGCGCAAAGGTGCGCGCCCTCTCGGTGGAGACCGCCCTCACCCTGTTTCGCCGCGCGCTCGAGTGAGCAAACGCTCACGTTCCGCCTCGGCCGTGATCACCGAGAATGATCCGTCGGTCTCCAGAATGACCGAATTCACCGCCTCAAGGCCGGCGCAGCCGGCGCTGCGCGCCGCCGATTCCACTTCTTCGGGCGTAACCCGTTCGCGCTTCATCGCCGCGTGGAGGAAGGCGCCGTCATGGTAGATCAGCGCCGGATCGGACTTGATGAGGCTGCGAAACCCGGGCGAGCGCACGGCGGCGAACGTCGCCGCATATTGCAGAAAACACAATAATGCGAACGCGGTGAGCCCTTCGCTTAAACTGGTCTGAGAACTCAAGATCACCGTGGCGAGGGTCGAGCCGAGCGCCACCGTCACCACCAGATCGAAGGCGTTCATCTTCGAAAGGGTCCGTTTGCCCGTCACCCGCAAGATGAACACCAACAAGACATAGGCGCCGGTTCCCACGACAAGGATCCGCAAGATATCCCCCCAGGTGTCGAACCACATATCCGCCTCGTTTCAGGTCCGCTGGCGATGGGAGTTGAACGCGCCGCACGCGCAAGCGGGGCCAGACGCCGACGCCCGGACCACACCGCCGGACGCGCGCCCGAAACGAAAACGGGCGGCCCGTGAGGACCGCCCGCTTCCCAAAAAATGCGTATGCGTAGAGAGCCTTAGCGCTTCGAGAACTGGAAGCTCCGGCGGGCTTTCTTGCGGCCGTACTTCTTGCGCTCGACGACGCGGGAGTCGCGGGTCATGAAGCCGGCGGCTTTCAGCACCCGGCGAAGGCCCGGCTCGTAATTGACAAGGGCCCGCGACAGGCCGTGACGCACCGCGCCGGCCTGGCCGGAGAGGCCGCCGCCGGTGACCGTGGCGAAGACGTCGAACTGGTCGACTCGCTCAGCGGTTTCAAACGGTTGGGCGATCACCATGCGGAGCACGGGACGGGCGAAGTAGACTTCCTGATCGCGGCCGTTGACGATGATCTTGCCGTTGCCGGGCTTGATCCAGACGCGCGCGATGGCGTTCTTGCGCCGACCGGTCGCGTAGGCGCGGCCGTGCTCGTCGATCTTGGGCTCGACGATCACTTGTTCTTCCGGGGCTTCCGGAACGATTTCAGACCCGGCGTCCTGCAGCGCGGATTTCAGGTCTTCGAGGGAACGAGCTTGCTCAGCCATTCTCAGCTCCGCGCATTCTTGGTGTTCATGGACTTGAAGTCGATCACTTCAGGCGTCTGCGCCTCGTGCGGATGCTCGCCGCTGGCGTAAACGCGCAGCTTGGAGAACTGCTTGCGGGCAAGCGGGCTTTCCTTGGGCAGCATGCGCTTCACGGCCGCTTCCAGCACGCGCTCGGGGAACTGGCCTTCCAGCACCTTGCGGGGGCTGGTTTCCTTGATTCCGCCGGGGTGGCCGGTGTGCCGGTAATAGCGCTTGTCGTTGAGCTTGCGCCCGGTGAACACCACCTTGTCGGCGTTGATCACGACGACATGGTCGCCGGTGTCGACATGGGGGGTGAAATCGGTGCGGTGCTTGCCGCGGAGCCGGGTGGCGATATAGGCGGCGAGACGGCCGACAATGGCCCCTTCCGCATCAATAACGACCCACTTGTTCTCGACGTCCGCGGGCTTGGCGGTAAAGGTCTTCATCGCGTCAGCCTTAGGTCAATTCCGTGTACGCGGAGGCCCACCCCCCGCGTGAAGAGCGCGCTTCCTACGCGTACGAGGCGTCCGGGTCAACACCTGTTGTGAAAAACCTTTGAACAGAGGCGGTTAGCAATACGGTATTGCGTTACCGCATCGCTTGCGCCGCCAATATGTTCAAGCCTTTGGGTCGCAGCGGTGGCGGGCCGGCCCGGCGATCATACATCAGGGGTGTGACGCCAGGCGGCGAGGTCTATACGATCAGCCTCAACGCCAGCCCGGACCAGACGGGCGATTATAGCGAGATAGCAGAACCATGGTTTTCCTCCGACGGACCGACCCTCTTTTTCAAGCTGCAGAAGGGTCCCGGACGCGCCTTCGCGGCGCGCGGGCCCTGGGCGCGGCGCTCCTTGTCGCCGGTTTCGGCCTGACCGCCTGCGCGCCGGACGAGAGTGGCGGCGACGCCGAGCAGCGTGCGGCCGATGAGGCGCTTCTGCGCACGGCCGTGATCACAAGCGCCTTCGAGCCCTCCGCGCCGGCGCGCGGGCTGACCTTCCTGCCCACGGCGCAATCGCCCTGGACCGGGCTTGTCGCCACCAGCCTGCAGGACGGCGGGTTCGATATTTTCTCGGTGGAAGGACAGCTCCTCATCAGCGCAGCCGGGCCGCAACTCGCTTCGGTGACCGGCGCGGCCGATTTCCCCCTGCGCGGCGAGGTGTTTCCCCTCCTGTTCGGTGTCGACGAAGCCGGCGCGCTGCGCGGCTTCGCAGTGATCCGGCAGGCCGATGACGTGGTCGAGCTTCCGCTGGAAGGCGAGGCGCGGCTTGAGGATGCTGCTGCGGTGTGTCTCTTCGAGACCGGCATCGGCTATGTCGATATGGCGGTGCTCGGACGCGGCCCGGAAGCAGTAGTGCTGCGGGTCCGCGACACCGGCGGCGAGGGCCTGACCCTGACCGAGGAGGCGCGCATCGCCCTGCCCTTTTCTGCGCGCAGCTGCGCGGCGGCGGACGGCGATCTGATCATCAGTGCGCCGAGCGCCGGCCTGGCGCGTGTCGACATGGACGGCGAGACGCGGGCGTACACTGCAGACATCACGGTGGATGATATCGGGTATACCGAGCTTCTCGGGAGGCCCGCCGTCCTCGCCGCCTCTGCAAGCACCGGGCGCCTGGAAGTCTATGACGCCCGAACCCTCGAACTGATCGCGGACATCGCCACCGAGGCCGGGCTTAACGCCCCGGCTATCGAGGATCCGGCGGCTCTGGCGGTCACCAGCCAGAGCTTCGGCGGCATGGCGTTCTCCTCCGGTCTCGTGGCGATCTATGACCGTGCGGATTCGCGGGTCAAGATCGTGGCGCGTGAGGTGGTTTCCCGCTCCGTGGTGGCCGCGGACAGCTGATCGCCGGCGGTGAATGGAAGCGCCCGCGCCGCCGTCCACGCCGCCAGCCCGGCGACGAGGAACAACGCGATCGCGCCGCCTTGGTGCAGCAGAGACAGGCCCAGCGGCGCGGCGTTCATCAGCGTCGCGACGCCTAGAATGACCTGCGCGCCGAGAACCGCCGGAAGCACGAATGTGAACCGGCGCAGGATCCTGTCGCCGCTGCGATGATAGGCCCAGGCCAAGGCGCCGCCTGCGATTACAAGGGCGTAGGCGAACCAGCGATGCTGCAGCTGAACCGCGGGCCGGCTTTCGAAGATCGCCTGGTAGAAGGGCATGCCCATCAGATAGTCGTCGGGAATGAGCCGGCCGTTGAAGCCGGGCCAGCTGGTGTGGATGCTCCCGGCGTCAAGCCCCGCGACAAATGCGCCGAGCGCCACCTGCAACAGGACCGCCGCCCAGAACGCCGCCGCCCAGGGAAAGTAACGCGTGCGGCTGAATACGCGGGTCTCGCCGTAGCGCAGCTCGAGAGCGGTCCAGAGGCTGAGCCCCAGGATCGCGAACGCCATGGTCAGGTGAGTGGCGAGCCGGTACTGGCTGACGTCCAGGCGGTCGGCCAGACCGGAGGAGACCATCCACCAGCCGATGGCCCCCTGAAGACCGCCGAGCGCGAACAGCATCCACAGCCGGGGCCGCAAGCGCTTCGGCGCGACGCCTCTGGCGAGGAAGAACACAAAGGGAAGGAAATACACCAGGCCCAACGTCCGGCCGAGCTGGCGATGGCCCCATTCCCACCAGTAGATGAACTGGAACTCGGACATGGACATGCCGCGGTTCTGCACCTGGTATTCGGGAATCTGGCGATACTTCTCGAGCTCCGCCTCCCAGCCCTCGGCGGTGAGCGGCGGGATCGCGCCGGTGACCGGACGCCATTCGGTGATGGACAGTCCTGAGTCGGTGAGCCGCGTCGCGCCGCCCACCAAAATCATGGCGCAGACGAACAGGGACACCACCACCAGCCACCAGAACATCGCCCGGCTGGTCTCCGGCGCGGAAAACGGCTTCGGGATGGAGGTCGCGGCGGTCGTCATCGGCAGATCCTTGCGGGCGGGGCCAGTGGAACCGCTAATTAGCGGGAGCGGCGCGCCACGCAAGCGCACCGCGCCTTTTCGCCGCGCCGGGAGCGGAAATTGCTTTGCGACCGGGGCTGGTCAGAGCGAAGCGTGCGGCTTACCCTTTACGTAAACGTCAGGGAGGAGAAGCGCCATGTCGCTCGACACGTTCCGCAAAGAGACCCGCGCCTGGCTCGAGGCCAACTGCCCCGAGAGCATGCGCAAGCCGATCAAGTCCGAGGCCGATATCTGCTGGGGCGGCAAGTCCTGGACCTTCGCCAGCGAGGACCAGAAGGTCTGGCTGGACCGGATGGCCGAAAAGGGCTGGACCGTACCGACCTGGCCGACCGAGTACGGCGGCGGCGGACTTTCCAAGGAGGAAGCTTTCGTTCTGAAGGAAGAGCTGAAAGCCATCGGCGCGCGCTCGCCGCTGGACAGCTTCGGCATCTGGATGCTCGGGCCGGCCCTCCTGAAATACGGCACGCACGAGCAGAAGGCGGAACATCTGCCGCCGATCGCGCGCGGCGAAATCCGCTGGTGCCAGGGCTATTCCGAGCCCGGCGCGGGATCCGACCTGGTGTCCCTGCGCACAAAGGGCGTGCTCGACGGCGACACCTATACGGTGAACGGCCAGAAGGTCTGGACCAGCTACGCCGACAGGTCCGACTGGATTTTCGCGCTGGTTCGGACCGAGCCTGACGCGCCGAAATATAACGGCATCTCCTTCCTTCTGATCGACATGGACCAGCCGGGCGTCTCCACCAAGCCGATCAAGCTGATCAGCGGCAAGTCGCCGTTTTGCGAGACCTTTTTCGACGACGCGCAGGCTTTTGTGAAGAACCGCCTCGGCGAGGCGGGCCAAGGCTGGGAGATCGCAAAATATCTTCTGTCTCACGAGCGCGCCGGCATCGTTTCCGAAGCCGCGTTCGGCGGGCTGAATCCAGTCACCGCCGCCCATCAGTCGGGTGAAGTGGAAGAGGACGGGCGGCTGTCCGACCCGATCCTGCGCGGCGACGTCGCCCGCCTGACCATCGACGGGCTCGCCTTCGACGCAACCATGCGCCGTGTGAAGGAAGAAGCCGACCACGGCGAGGGCGTCGGCGCGCGCGCTTCGATGCTGAAATATATCGGCACCGAGCTGAACAAGCGCCGCAACGAGCTGAACATGAGCGCGCTCGGCTATGACGGCCTGCTCTGGGAGGGCGAGAAGGACAGCGACGGCGAGCCCGCTCGCTCCTGGCTGCGCAGCCGCGCCAATTCTATCGAGGGCGGCACCAGCGAGATCCAGCTCAACATCGTGGCGAAACGCGTGCTCGACCTCCCGAGCGCGTAAACGGTATTTAAGACAAGGAATTACGCGATGACCTTCGTATTGAACGAAGACGAGCAGATGCTGCGCGACTCCGCGCGCGGCTTCCTCGCCGAGGCCTCGCCGGTCAGCGCTTTGCGCAAACTTCGCGATGCGGGCGACCCGGTCGGGTTCTCCAAACCCCTTTGGGGCCAGATGGCGGAAATGGGCTGGACCGGCGTTCTGGTCGAAGAAGCCCATGGCGGCGTGGAGATGGGCTATTCGGCCGCCGGCGTCATTCTGGAGGAGATCGGCCGCACGCTGACCGCCTCGCCTTATCTCTCCACCGCTGTGATGGGTGCGACCGCGCTCAATCTTTCCGGAACCGACGCCCAGAAGGAGAGCTGGTTGCCGCGCATCGCAGCCGGCGAGACCGTGTTCGCGTTCGCCCTGGATGAACGCGCCCGCCACGCGCCCGAAAAAATCGACGCGCGCGCTGTGAAAGACGGAAACGGCTTCCGGCTCAACGGCGCAAAGCGCTATGTGGTCAACGCCATGGGCGCGGACATGCTGGTGGTCGCCGCCCGCACCGAGGATGACAAGATCAATCTGTTCCTGGTGGACCCGCAAGCCGACGGCGTCGAACGTACGGCTCGGCGCACCGTGGACAGCCATGTGCCCGCCGACATCAAGTTCGCCGACGTAAAGCTCACCGGTGAAGCTCTGATGGGCGGCGCCGAAGACCCCGAGGCCGCCTATCGTCACCTGCTGGACGCCGGCCGGGCCTGCCAGGCCGCGGAACTCTATGGCTCGGCGCTGCAGGCGTTTGACGTGACCCTGGACTATCTCAAGGGCCGCGAGCAGTTCGGCGTCTCCATCGCCACCTTCCAGGGCCTGCAACATCGCGCCGCCCACCTTTATGGCGAACTGGAGCTTTGCCAGTCGCTGGTGCGACGGGCCCTCACCACGCTGGATACCCAGCCGAGCCAGTCCCCGCTGTGGTGCGCCGCGGCGAAAGCAAAGGCGACCCAGGTGGCGCGCCTCGCCGCCGCCGAGGGCATTCAGATGCATGGCGGCGTCGGCATGACCGACGAATACGATATCGGCCTGTTCTACAAGCGCGCCCAGGCGGCCGGAGAATATCTCGGCGACGACGCCTTCGGCGCGGGCGAAGTGGCGCGGCTCTCCGGCTACTAAAGCTCGCTCCAGGACCGCAAAAACCGGGACAAGCGGAGCGGGATCGGTCAGACTGGCCTGATGGCGTTGATCGATCCCCTCCCCGCCTCCCCCGCGGAGGCGCAATCCGGTCCGGCTGGCGGAGCGCTGGCGCGGGCGCTTCTGGTGCTCAGCATGCTGTTTCTCGGTCTCGGCCTCTGGCTCCCGGTTATGGAGACCCGCCAGCTCTGGGTCTTCAGGAACGAGTACTCCCTGCTCCAGACCGTGCAGGCGCTCTACGAAAACGGTGAGCTTGGGCTCGCCGCGCTCGTCTTTTTGTTCTCCATCGTAACGCCTCTGGCTAAATCGGGCGGCCTCGTAGCTCTGCATCTCCGCCGCAAGAGCTCGGGCGTCACAGGCTTCGCGCGGCTCATCGAAGGGCTCGGGCGCTGGTCGCTGGCGGACGTTCTGGTGGTGGCCATCCTGATCGTCGTCTGGTCGAGCGCCGGCGCGCTTGGGGCGGCCAGCCTGCCGGGGCTGTGGTTCTTCGCCGCCAGCGCGATCGGCCTCATGCTCGCCGCGGAAATGATCGTGCGCGACCTGCGCTAAGAGCGCGCTCTCCGGCTTCCCCGCCGGAGCGCATTTCATCCGAAAACCGGGCTCAGCTTTCGGCGTGCGCTCTATTCCCGCGCCTCGTCCCTGTCCTGTTTGCGCGCGCGGCGTTCCGCCTCCAGCACCAGAGCGTAGACGAGCTGACCCAGCCCCCTGATCCGGGCCGTGAGTTAGTAGAGTCTGTTCGCCTTTCTTTCTGGGTTGATGTGGTTGGTCAAGGCCCGGTGAGCGGAGCTTGCGCGTAGCTCAAGCGAGCCGGGCCGGGGGT
>Ga0208112_100066_pt1 | contig 205845 bp, 183 predicted proteins | sample HotLakConsoUCCLE_FD_184736 | JGI IMG/M metagenome (GOLD analysis project Ga0208112, IMG submission 184736) | Hypersaline microbial mat communities from Hot Lake, Washington, USA - Hot Lake Consortium UCC-LE (SPAdes) (version 2) ...
GGTCGGTGCCGAACGACATCCAGCGGTTGGCGCGATCGTAGCGCGGCGCGATGCGCGAAAACATGCGATGAACAGCGTTGGTCATGCCGATTCCGGAGCGGGATTCCTGTCTATTCTATGGTGTCGCCGGACTGATCGCCTTGCAGCAGCTTCACCAGCGCGGCGCGGTCGGGTTTGCCCGAGTCGGTGCGCGGCATGCATGCGACGATTCGCCAGTGGCGCGGGCGCTGGTGCGGTTCGAGATGGGCCTGCGCCCAGCCGGCCAGTTGATCGACGCTCGCGCGGCCGACCACCACGGCGGCCACGCGCTCGCCCCACTCCGCGTCGGGCAGTCCGATCACGACCGCCTCGTCGACCAGCCCCGCGGCAATCAGGGCAGCTTCGACCGCGCGCGGGTCGACGTTCTCGCCGCCGGAGATGATCCGGTCGTCGACGCGACCGATGATGCGGACCCGGCCTTCGGCATCGATGGCGCCCCGGTCGCCGGTCGCGAACCAGCCATGGGCGTCCGGCCCGCCCGCGCCATCGGCATAGCCCTCGAACAGCTGCGGCGCGCGGACCTCGAGTTCATCTTCGCGGCCGCTGACCCCGGCCAGCCGCACTTCGACCCCGTCCAGCGGCCGCCCGACCCGACCGGGCCGGGCGGCGTAGTCGATCGCGTTGGCCTCGGCCGGGCTCGGCGTGGCGAGCTGCGAGGCCGACTCGGTCATGCCCCAGGTCGGCACGACCGGCAGGCCGATGGCCCGCGCCCGCGCCATCATGTCGGGCGCGGCGAAGGCACCACCTATCAGGACGCAGCGCAGCCGGCCGCGCGGCGGGCCTTCGGGCACGGCCAGCAGCCGCCGGAGCTGGGTCGGGACGAGCGACAGGTGCGTGATTGCCCCGTGGTCGATCGCGGCGGCGACGCGCGCGGCATCGAAACGCTCGTGCAGGACGACGCCCGCCCCGGTGAACGCCGCGCGCAGCAGGATGGCCAGGCCGCCGATGTGATGCAGCGGCAGGCAGACCAGCCAGCGATCGGCGGCCGACAGTTCGAGCCGCCGGCTGATCGCCTCGACGCTGGCCGCATGATGTCGCCAGCGCAGCGGTACGAGTTTGGGTCGGCCGCCGCTGCCCGAAGTCTGCATCAGGGTCGCGACGCGCTCGGGATCAAGTACCACCGGACGGCGTTCCGGGCCGGCGGCGGTCAGCTCGGCGAAGGTCACGCCGCGCAGGCCTGACGGACCCGATGCCTCGGCGCCGGTCGCGAGCAGGCCCCCGGCATCGGTCCGCGCGGCCAGCTGACCCAGCGCGGAGCGATCAAGACCGGGGCGAAACGGCACGACGCTCGCCCCGACCGAAAGCGCGGCGTGCAGCCCGCAGACGCCCGGCAGGCTCGCCCGGGCCTCCCACAGCAGCGTCTGGTTCAGGCCGATTCCGAGGGCGTCGAGCCGCGCGGCCCCGCGCGCCGCCGTGGCGGCCAGTTCCCCGTAGGTCATCACCGCTTCGTCAGCGAACAGCGCCGGCGCATCGGGGCGCTGCCGATTCTGCCGCGCCAGCCAGTCCATCAGTCCAGCACCGGATCGAAACCCAGGCCGGGGCCGGCGCGCAGGTGCAGCCAGGCGTCGCTGATCCGGTCCGCTCCGGGCGCGACATCCTGCGCGAACCAGCGGCCCGTCGCCAGACCGTGCGGACCCGGGATGCACGGCCACGCGGCGGCCAGATGGGCGACCGCCGCGCGCCCGATCGCCGACTCCATCAGATTGCTGATCATCACCGCGACGCCGGCCTCGCGCGCCCGGGCGAACAGCCCGGCGGCCCGGTCGAGACCACCGAGGGCGGCCGGTTTGACCACCACGGCGCCGAGCCGACCACTGCCGATCAGGGCGGCGGCGCGTTCCGGCGAGCAGACGCTTTCGTCGGCCGCGATCGCCGGTCCGGCGCGGTCGTGGCGCGCCAGCAGAGCGTCGAAGTCGGCATCCGCCACCGGCTGCTCGACCCATTCCACGCGTTCCGGCGGCAGCTCGGCGAGCACGGCCAGGGCCTCGTCGAGCGACCAGGCACCGTTGGCGTCGAGGCGCAGCGTCAGGTCGGGATGCGCAGCCCCGATCGCGCCGATCCGGTCGAGGTCGGCGCGCATCGAACGGGCACCGACCTTGAGCTTGGCGTGGGTGTAGCCGGCCCGCCGGGCTCCGTCCAACGCGTCGATCGCGGCCGGCGCATCGCAGTCGCCGAGCGTGTACTGAACGGCGACCCTGTTCGCCGCCTCGAACCCGCTCTCCCCGGCCAGGGCCGAAACCAGCGCGACGCCGGCGGCCCGGGCCAGGGCATCGAGCACGCTGCATTCGATGCCGAAGCGCAGCGCCGGACGCGCGTCCAGCTCGGGCTCCTTGTCCAGCAGCTCGATCAGGCTGCGCCGGCCGCCGGCGCGACCCAGCGATTCGGCCAGGGCTGCGAGATCGTCCAGATTATCGAGACCGGCGTCGTTCCAGCCCGGCAGCGGAGCGGCCTCGCCCCAACCGTGCTGGATCCGTCCATCAACGCGGATGAGAACGCGCAGGACGAGCAGTTCGCGAAGCCGGTAGCTTTGCCGCCCGGTCACCAATGGCGCGACCAGCGGCAGGGTCAGGCGCCGGACATCGATTCCATCGAGCCGGAACGGACGGTTCCGGTAGTCCGCGCTCACGGCGTCTCCGCGGCCAGCCCGGTCCGGACGCGCTCGATCAGGCTGGCGCGCAGCGCGCGGTCGGCCCGACGGTCGGTGGCCACGCGCAGCACCCTCGGACCCGGCTCGGCAATCGCCTTGCGCGCGCAGTCGCGAAACGCGTCCCAGCTTTCGGGCTGGTCGAGGTCGATCGCACGCGGCAGGATGTCAGCCAGCGGCGCATGTCCCGAGGTCGCGAAGTGCTTCTCGTGCACACCCTCGAAGCGGGCTCCCGGGAGGTACTCGAAAATCTCGCCGCCGTCGTTGTCGACCACGAACACGGTCAGATCGAGGCCCATTTCGACCGCCAGCATCAGGGCCTGGGCGTCGTGGCGCAGGGCGACATCGCCGATGACCAGCACCGTCTTGCCCGGGGACGGGCCGGCCGCGAGACCGGCGGCCATCGAGACCACCCCATCGATGCCGTTGAGGCCGCGATTGAAATGCAGCTCGAGATCGCGCCCGGGCGCACGCATGAAGGTCTCGAGATGACGGACCTGCATGCTGCTGGAATAGCAAAGACGGCAACCGTCGGGCAGCAACTCGCCGAGCTCGCGCCAGAAGCGCGGCGCATTCAGGCGCTCCTCGCCGGCCATGGCGCGCGCGAGCTCCGCGTCGATCAAGGTCTCGGCCCGCTGGTGGGCGATCAACCAGGACGTCGCGTCGACGGCCTCGCAGCGATCGGCCAGGCGGGCGAACAAATCGGCCGGATCGGCGATGATCTGGTCGGTCAGGCGGTGATCCGGATCGATCAGGTGATCCGCCGAGGCGATCTGGACCTGCTCGATATCGTCGTCGACCAGCCGCTGCACGGCCCAGGTCAGCGGATGGTGACCCAGGCGGATGATCAGGTCGGGCCGGCCGTTGACGCGATAGAAGTTGCTGTCGGCGATCAGTTCACCGGCACCGATCACGACAGGGCCGCGATCGGCCCAGTGGCAAAGATTGGAACCGGCCTCGGCCAGCACCGGGACCGACGCGCGCGCGGCCAGATCGCGCAGCGCCTCGCGATACTCGAGGCCCAGGCGATCCGTCGAAACGATGATCAGGGGCCGCTGCGCCGAATCGAGGCGTTCGGCGAGGCGATCAATGGTGTCCGTGTCGGCGTGCGGCCTGGAATGCGCGACGTCGAGCCAGCGCCGCCCGCCGTCACGGCCTCGGCAGTCGGTCTCGACCGCCTCGGGCCAGCGCTCGGGCAACGGGTCGTTGGGATCGGGGATCGGCTCGAGCGGCTTTCGCACCGGCACGTCGATATGAACCGGTCCGGGCCGCGGCCCGCCGGCCAGCGCCCAGGCTCGACCGGCGCACGCGCGCAGATAGCGAAGCTTTTCGGCCCTGAGTTCCGGCTGCGCCATGCGATGAAACCAGCGGACCCTGCCGCCGTAGAGATCGTACTGATCCATCACCTGCTGCGCGCCGCAGTCCTGCACGTCGGCCGGCCGGTTTCCGGTCAGCACCAGCAGCGGGATATCGCCGTAGGCCGCCTCGCACACCGCGGGATGGAAATTCGCCGCCGCCGTGCCAGAAGTACAAAGCAGCGCGACCGTTCGCCGCGTCGCGCGGGCCAGGCCGAGCGCGAAAAACCCCGCCGAGCGCTCGTCGATGATCGAGATGTCTTCGATTTCGGGGCGCGCGGCGAGCTGAAAGACCAGCGGGGCCGAGCGCGCGCCCGGCGCGATGACCGCGTGGCGCAGGCCGCAGCGGATCAGCTCGTCGACGAAGACGGAAGCCCAGAGCGTATTGATGTTGGGCGCGCGCCCGGCGTCAGTGGCCATCCCCGGACCGCCGACTCAGTAGTTCCAGGGAAATTCCGAGAAATCGCGCGCGCGCTTTTCGACGAACGCGTCGCGGCCCTCGCGTGCCTCGTCCGTGCCGTAGGCCAGCCGGGTGGCCTCACCGGCGAACAACTGCTGGCCCATGAGGCCGTCGTCGGGCAGGTTGAACGCGTACTTGAGCATGCGCATCGCGGTCGGGCTCTTGCTGTTGATCGTCTCGGCCAGCTCGAGCGCGCGCTGCTCGAGTCCGGCGTGATCGACAACCTCGTTGACCATGCCCATCGCGTGCGCCTGCTCGGCGTCGTAGGTCTTGCCGAGGAAGAACACCTCGCGGGCGAACTTCTGGCCGATCTGGCGGGCCAGCAGGGCCGAACCGTAGCCGGCGTCGAAACTGGCCACGTCGGGATCGGTCTGCAGGAAACGCGCGTGCTCGCGGCTCGCGATGGTCAGGTCGCAGACCACGTGCAGGCTGTGACCGCCGCCGACCGCCCAGCCGGGCACGACCGCGACAACGACCTTGGGCATCGTGCGGATCAGGCGCTGCACCTCGAGAATATGCAGCCGACCGGAGCGCCCCGGATCACCGTACTGGTAGCCATCACGGCCACGAACGGTCTGATCACCGCCGGACGAAAAGGCCCAGCCGCCGTCGCGCGGCGACGGACCGTTGCCGGTCAGCAGCACGCAGCCGATCTCGGTGCACTGGCGGGCATGATCGAGCGCGGCGAGCAGTTCGTCGACCGTCTGCGGCCGGAACGCGTTGCGGCAATCGGCGCGATCGAACGCAACACGCGCGATGCGCCGACCGGGATTGCTCCGATCCTCGGCATGGTGGTAGGTGATGTCGTCGCCGTCGAAGCCGGAAACGGCCTGCCAGCGATCGGCATCGAACAGTTCGGAGATCCGGGCTGATGTCATGGATTGTCTTTCGTCGTGCGCGCTGCGAGGTAGTTTACAGTGCACACGATCAAGTGACCGGGCAGATAGACCAGCAGCGCGGTAGCCAGACAGAGCAGCGGTATGAACAGCGCCTGCGGCAACCAGACCTGTTCGATGCCGAACGGCGCGTGAGTGTAGTTGAGATTGCGGACCGGATCGCCGAAGAGCCAGCCGCCGACGATCGCGGCCGAGCCGATCAGACACTGCAGCCAGGGCCCCCTCCGATCGTAGCCCTGCCGGAGGCACAGCCAGAGCAGGAAGATCGGCAGCCAGATGTGGTAGGTCGAGGTCAGCCGCAGCGCGATCGGCAGTTCCTCGTTGAACATGTACCAGGTAATGCCGAACGGGCTCTGGCCGCTCAGCAGCGCGATGACGAAATCGATCGTCCAGACCAGGCCGACAAGGACGACCGTTCCCGCCTGACTCGATATCAGCAGTCGGTTCGGTCGCCAGATCGCGTAGAGCACGATGAACTGCGCCAGGTTGCACAGCCACCAGAAATTCTGCGGCCCCTGCGAGCTCAGCACCACCGGGACCCAGACCAGCATCCAGAGGGTAAAGCCAAGCCGCGCGGCCAACGGGATCCCTGCAGCCGCGACCGGCCGGGTCTGTGAGGTCATAGCCTTACCCGGGAACCGTCAGCCATAACCGCGATTGACCAGCATCAGCTCGTGCCGCAGGGCCTTGGCGAGGCTGACGCAGATCAACAGCAGCACGACCGTGAACGGCAGCCCGGTACTCAGCGCCCCGGCCTGCAGGGCATTGAGGGCCGCATCGCCGCCAACGGCCAGCAGGACGCCCGCGACCAGGCCTTCGGTCACGGCCCAGAAGATTCGCTGGGGCACGGGCGCGTCGAGCTTGCCGCCCGAGGTGATGCTGTCGATCACCAGCGATCCCGAATCCGACGAGGTAACGAAAAAGACCAGGACGAGCAGGATCGCGAGCAGGGAGGTGACGCTCGTCAGCGGCATCTGTTCGAGCATCTGGAACAGGGCCAGCGAAGAATCACCGATCCCGGCGGCCAGCTGGCCGATGCCGGTTCTGGCCTGGTCGATGCCGTTCCCGCCGAACACGCTCATCCAGATCAGGGTCACCAGCACCGGCACGACGAGAACGGCAGTCATGAACTCGCGCACGGTGCGGCCGCGCGAGACGCGGGCGATGAACATGCCGACGAACGGACTCCATGAAATCCACCAGGCCCAGAAGAAGATCGTCCAACCGTGGTAGAAGGCCTCGTCGTCGCGACCGACCGGGTTGCTCAGCGGAACGGCGTATTCCAGGTAGCCCAGAACGGTGGTGCCGACGTTGGCGAGAAAATCGAGTACACCGCCGGCCAGCATCGTGAAGGTCAGCAGGGCCAGCGCGACAAGAAGGTTGAAGTTGCTGAGCAGGCGCACACCGCCGTGCACGCCGCGGATCACCGAGATCACCGCGATCGAAGTCACGCCGATGATGATCGCGACCTGGGTCTTGAGGCCCGGGTCGACGCCGAACAGGAAGGCCATGCCGCCGGCCGCCTGCTTGGCGCCGAAGCCGAGCGAGGTCGCCAGCCCGAACAGCGTGGCCAGCACGGCCAGGGTATCGATGAAGTGTCCGAAAGGCCCCCAGACCCGATCGCCGAGCAGCGGATAGAACGTCGACCGGATGCTCAGCGGCATGTCCTTGTTGTAGGCGAAAAAGGCCAGCGCGAGCGCGACCAGGCCGTAGATGGCCCACGGGTGCAGGCCCCAGTGATACATCGTCGCGCCGAGCGAGGCCCGGGCGTTGTCGGCTCCGACCGCCAGCGGCGTCCCGGACCAGTCGGTGAAATAGGCGACCGGCTCGGCGACCGCCCAGAACATCAGACCGATACCCATCCCGGCGGCGAACAGCATCGCGAACCAGGACAGGTAGGTGAATTCCGGCTTCGCGTCCTGGCCACCGAGTCGGATCCTGCCCACCGGCAAAACGATAAGGGACAGGCAGAACAGCACGAAGACGTTGCCGGCGCTCAGGAACAGCCAGTCGAAGGTCTCCCCGATCCAGACCCGGGCCGACTCCAGCGCCTGGCTCGAAACCTGCGGAAAGATCAACGACAGGACCACGAACAGCAGGATCAGCGTCGCGCTGACCAGGAACACGGGGTTGTGGATGTCCATCCCCATCGCCTCGATGTTGTCCTGCCCGACCTCGTAATCGGTGTCGTAGAAGCGCTCGATCCGCTTCACCTCGTCCGGTTTGCGGGATTGATCGACTTGCTCGCTGGAGATGACTGATGTCCTTGAAAGAAGGATTGAGGATACGTCGATGCTACCACCCGCCTTCGGAGCGCACCCCTCCTCCGTCACCCCGGCCGCAGCCCACCCTCCTTCTGTCATCCCGGCCGGAGCGCAGCGGAGAGCCGGGATCTCAGAGCCAGCATCGGCACCCGCTGTGCTCATTGCCCACCGAATAGCCAATGGAGCATCGGGGGTCCCGGATCAAGTCCGGGTTGACACGGGTCAGGACACCGAGGAGGGACTACGCCCGGCAGGCACCAGCCCATCGGCGACGCCTTCCAAGCGTGTCGGCGAGCAACGGCGAAACCGATTTCGATCTTATGCGCGGCAGGCGCAAACTCGTCTGTCATCCCCGCCGGAGCCCACCCTCCTTCTGTCATCCCGGCCGCAGCCCACCCTCCTTCTGTCATCCCGGCCGGAGCCCACCCTCCTTCTGTCATCCCGGCCGGAGCGCAGCGGAGAGCCGGGATCTCGGAGCCGGCCTCAGGCACCCGACCTGGAGAACCTCAGAACAACACCCCCTGTCGGGAAGCTTCTTCCCCCTTCTTCTTCGCCTTCTTCCGCCGCCCGCTCGGCGGCAGCCCTGAACGACGGCTGCCGAGTTCGTGCTGCACGCGGTCGGCCTCCTTTCTGAAGCCCGGGCGCTTGCGGTATTCGCCGATGGCCTCCCGCGCCGCGCGCGAGGCTTCCAGGTGATCGACGATCGGTTCCGGGTAGTCGCCCGCGCCGTAAGCGTCAAGCGCCGACCGGCCCAGCTTCCACGGCTCGAAGATCGCGTCGGTCGGCACCCCGGCCAGCTCCGGCACCCAGCGGCGCACGAATTCGCCGTCCGGGTCCTGGTCCTGCGCCTGCTTGACCGGGTTGTAGATGCGCAGCGTGTTGATGCCGGTAACCCCGTTCTGCATCTGGCACTGGCAGTAGTGGATGCCGGGTTCATAGTCGGTGAACAGGCGGGCCAGGTGCAGCGACGGCTGGCGCCAATGCACCCAGAGCTGGTAACCGGCGAAGCTTATCAGCAGCGCGCGCATGCGGAAGTTCAGCCAGCCGGTGTGCATGAGGAAGCGCATGCAGGCGTCGATCAGCGGATAGCCGGTCCGGCCCTCGGCCCAGGCTGCGAATCTCTCCTCATCGAAGTCGTCTTCGCGCATCCCGTCGAAGCCCGGATGCATGTTGCGCCACTCGAGCTCGGGCCGCTGCTCGAGCTTCTGGATGAAATGACAGTGCCAGTGCAGACGCTGGTCGAACTGGTACAGCGATCCGCGCCAGCGCTTCTCCCCGGCCTCGCGCGCCTGCACCATGCGCCGGCGATTCGCCTGCACGATCGAGCGCAGGCTCAGGGTGCCACAGGCGATGTGCGCACTCAGGCGCGAGCAGGCCGTTTCGGCCGACAGCGGGCTGGAAATGCCGCCGCGATAGGCCTCACCACGGTTTTCGAGAAAATCGGCCAGCGTCGCCTGACCCTCGACCAGCCCGCCGCGCTGGCGACCCGGCGTCTCTCGCCGGTCGTACGGCGCGGCGTCGGCGAAGACATCGTCCGGTGCCGGTGTTTCGACCACGAATGGCAGAGACTGCGGCACGGCGACAGGGTCTTCACCCATGAACGCTTCCCAGCGCTTCGCCCAGCCGTCGCGATCCTTGAGCCCGCGCTGAACCCCGAACTGGGGATACTCATGCAGTTCGATACCGTGTGCCCGACACCATGCGCGCACCCGGCGATCGCGTGCGAAGGTCCAGTCGGTGCCGGTTTCTTCATGCGCATGAATCGCGACGAAACCGAAGCGATCGTGCAGTCGCTGGAACACTTCCGGCAGTTCACCGACCTCGATGACCAGGCCCTGCCCGAGCTCGGTCAATGCGTGATGCAGATCGGTCAACGACTCCGCTATAAAGGCCTGGTGCCGCGCGGCCGTATCGGGCTGTCGCCAATAGCCCGGCTCGACCACGTGGACCGGCAACACCGGCCCGCGCCGCGCCGCCTCGGCCAGCGGCCGGTGATCGGCAACGCGCAGATCGCGCTTGAACCAGACGAGCTGGATGTTCTCGATGATCATTCCGCCATTGAAACACCCCGGGCTCAAGGCTCGATCAATCGATTGGTGCTCCTGATGGCACGCTCCTGCCGGACCGATCGGAACGGATGCGACCAAGAAATTGCTCGAGCCAGGCGAAGCGTACGTGTTCCTGTTCGAGACGGATGCGGTCTCCCAGCAGGTCATCGCGCAGAGACCGATACAGCGTCTGCTCGGCCGTGTCGAGGCGGTCGAGTTCGCCGAAGAAGCGCCGGTTCTCCGGCTCCTGACCCCAGAGCTCGCGATGGCCATCGAGCGTGGCTCGATCCATCAGGAAGGAGCGCGCTTCTGGAAGATAGTGGCGCAGACGATTGAGAATCGCGAAACCGTGGGTGTCGATGTCGCCCCAGTACCAGCAATCGGTCCGGGCCAGCCACTCGGTGCCGGCCAGGCGCTCGAGACCGTAACCGAGGCCGAAGATCACGAGCGCGCGCGGATGGTCGGGGAAAGCCAGGCCATTGATCTCGTTTTCGGTAATGAACACCTGCTCGACCGGCAGCTCGAGCTGGGCGAACTCCTCGGCCGGCACCGAAAGGTCGCTCAAGCCCTCAAGCCTAAGGCCCGGGTCGAGAATGCGGAAGCGCACCAGCACCGGCGGACTGGCCAGGCCATAGCGCCGGTTGAACTGGCGGACTCCGCTCGTCGTCGCGTCGACCGCATCGTCCGGCAGGATCGAATCGAGCAGTTCCGACACCAGGCCGCGCCGGGCCTGAATGAACTTGGTGTCCACGCCGGGTATGTCGAGCTGGCGCAGATAGAGGCCGGGGCGCGGGTGCTGCCGGAAGTATCCCAGCACGGCCCCGAGCCTTGGCCACTCTTCGGCTCGGTTCAAGGCCTCGAGCGGACGCCGCATCAGCCAGCCGCGCAAGTCCGGAAACTCGCTCAGCAGGCCGGTTGCGAGTTCATCGAATCGGCGTGCCTCCCGCGTCTTGCCGATCAGGCGAAGCGCGTCGTCGGGGCCGGGCACCACCACCCTGAGCGGCAGGCGATTGCGGCCCAGCACGCGGTGGTTGACGCTCCGCCACTCGATTTCATAGCCATGGCCCCGGCGTTCGCTGGCGTGCTCGACCAATTCGTTCACCCACGCCCGTACGGCCTCGAAACGCTCGCTCAGATCGCGGCTGGACGGCCTGCGCAGGGGCAGGGTGAGGGGGAACAGCGAATCATCGGCACCGAGCCGGTCGGCCAGCAAGCGACCGGAATCCCAGTGCCGGCGCAGCCGGGCGATCAGATCCTTCGGGGTCGTCCAGGCTCTCACACCAACGGGTTCGATGAAGCGCTTTTCCGGGCCCTGACCTCGTCCCGATACTCCTCGATGCTCAGGTTGCGCAGCATCGACTGCTGACCGTCGGGGTTGTGGACAAAACCGACGCTGGCCACGAAGGGTTCGATGATGTGGATCTTCTGCAGCGGCGTGACGATGAGCAACTGCAGATTGAGCCGGCCGAACAGTTCCAGACCGTAACGCGCCGATTCGTCCGAGCCGCGCCCGAAAGCCTCGTCGATGACCACGAAACGGAACGAGCGCGAGCGCTTCTCGCCCCATTCCAGCCCGAACTGGTAAGCCAGGCTGGCCGCCAGCACCGTATAGGCGAGCTTCTCTTTCTGGCCGCCGGATTTACCGCCCGAATCGGCGTAGTGCTCGTGCTCGCGATCGTCTTCGCGCCAGCGCTCGGAAGCCGAAAACACGAACCAGTTGCGCACATCGGTGACCTTGCGCGTCCAGCGCCGGTCGTATTCTGCCGAGCCCTCGCGCCCGCGGAAGCGGTCGATGATGTCACGCACCTGGAGGAACTTCTGCTCGGAATACTGGGCGTCCTCCGAGCCGGTAATCGAGCCTTCGGTGCAGGCCCGCAGCTTCTGCTGGAATTCGCGCACGTCGACATCGGTGGTGGTTTCGGCCAGCAGGCGGATGTAGCGGCCGCGCTCGTAGTCGATTTCGTGCAGCGAGCGGTTGATGATCTCGATGCGCTCCCGGATCTGTTCGCGCTCGCGGTGCAACAGCGCCTGGAACCCGGCCACCTCGCGGATGGTGTTTTCATTGAGCAGTTCCTTGAAGCGCTGCTCGAAGCGCGGCAGATCGTCGCTCTGCAGGGTGTCGAGCAACCGGCGGTACTCGTCGGCGGCCGCCACGCTCACATCGGCCTCGAGCGCTTCCTGCGGCCAGCGATGGTGGAAATTCTGCATGCCCTTGACGATGCGATCGTTGAGCCGTCCGATCGCCTTGTCCTCGCTGTCGATGCGCGCGGTCAGCCAGGCCCGGAATTCGCGCTGGCGTGCTTCGATCCCGTTGAGGCCGATGACCTGATCCGCCAGGGCCTGTTCACGCCGCTCGGCCAGCTGTCCGAACCACTGCGCGCGTTCGGTCTCGTCCAGTTCGGCGACCAGGGTTTCGGCTTCGGTCCGCTCTTGCCCCGCCGTGCGCCATCGCTCCCTGACGGTGGATAGCGCCTCCTGGCGCCGCTCGAGCTGCGTTTCGGTCTCTTCATGAACCTTTTCCAGCGCTTCGAGCTGCTGGCGCAGGGTCTTGAGAACGTCCGATTCCTCGCGCAGGGCGCGGCACTCGGCCTCCAGCCCGCTGATACGACGGGCCAGCTCGGACCAGTCGAGACGCTGGAAGTCGGTGAACATCTCGAGCCGGCTGGCATCGGCCAGACGCCCGCCCAGCGACTTGAGCTCGGCATCGATCCCGGCAATGCCATCGGCCGCGGCCTGGATACGCTTCTCCAGCGCTTCGCGCTGCGCGTCGAGGGCGCGAATCTTGTTCTCGTTGCTCCAGCCCAGGACGTAGCGGGTCCGGTCATCGATGGCGTGACGATCGTCCTTTTCATGGCGCACGCCGCCGGTCTTGATCTGGCCGGCCCGGGTGATGGCGCGCTGCTCGCGCCGGAAGCGATCCATGTCGCCACAGCAGACGTGATCGAAACGCCGAAACAACTCCTGCTCCAGCCAGGCGTAAAAACCGCTGTCGGCGCGGATATCCAGCTTGCGGCTCAGGGCGTCCGGATGTGGCCGGTCCAGGCTGGACGCGCGCGCCTCGCGCACCCGGTAGTAGACGAGCCGGCCGCGCAGGCGGGTCGCGTCGACCCAATCGGCAACGGCGCGGTAGTGCTCGTCGGGGACCAGCAGGGACAGCGCAAAATTGTGCAGCAGGCGCTCGATCGCCCCTTCCCAGTCGAGTTCGTCCTCGCGCACCTGAATCAGTTCCCCGGCGAACGGCAGGTCCCCGGGCTCGAGATCCAGCGCCTGGCACAGCCTGTCGCGCAACGCCAGCATGGCCGCCGGCAGGTTGGAGCGGCGGGCCTTCAGCGAGGTCAGCTCGTGCTCGATGGCTTCGTGCTGCCCGCGCAGTTCCTTCATGGTGACGAACTGCTCGGTGCGTTCGTTCTGACGCTCGGCCTGGAGCGATTCGGTTTGCTCGCGCAAGCTGCCCAGAGCGGCCTGATTGTCGCGGAAGCGATCAGCATCGCGGGCGTCGGGCAGTTCGAGGGCGCAAGCCAGCTCGCGATAACGCTCGGCTTCGCGCTTGCGTTCGGCCTTCTCGGCCTGGTGGCGCTCGATCTGTTCGACAACGCGCTCGAGCCGGTCGCCGCCGTTGTCGGCGATGGCCTGGCGCAGGTCGTCGCGCTGTCGGCGCTGATCCGAGCGGGCGCGCTTGAGCTTTTCGACCCGTTCTTCCAGTCTCGCCCCTTCGCGATTGAGGTCATCGAGGCGCTGGTCGAGCAGTTCGATCTTGAGATGAGCAAACCATGGCGTCAGCGCGTCGCGGCAGCCGCGCAACAGGGCGGCCTGCCGGCTGCGCTCGGCGTGGTCATCCACGTCGGCGACGATCGGCGCGAGCGCATCGATCTGGTCGCGGGCTTTGAGAACGGCCTCGTGGGCGCGGTTGAGGTCGTCGAAATGGCGGATCAGCTCGTCGATGCGCTCGGCCGTCTCGGCGGCCTGCAGCATGTGTTCGCGCACGAATTCGGTGAGGTTACCGACCGATTTCATCGATACCGTCTGGTTGAACAACTCCAGCGCCTGTTCGCTGCCGATACCCAGCTTGCGCCGCAGACTCGAGCCGTAGGCCGGAAAGGCGGTGTGCAGTTCGACATGATCGAGCGCGCGCAGGCGCTTGCGCAGGTCCTTCAGATCACTCCCGAAGCCGGAGAAATGCTCGGCGATCGATAGCGGTCGATCGGCGACCACGTAGAAGCGATCGGGCTGACCCCGGCTGTCGGCGATCCAGAACACCTGGGCCAGGGTGACGTGGCGATCGAAGCCCTCGTTGTAGAAATGACCGAGGATGACCGAGTAGCTGTTGTGGTCGCGCAGCGCGACCGGGCGGGCCGACAGGCCCGTCTCACCGCGCTCGGACTTGTAGTGGCCGAGGACGTAGGAACGCAGCGAGCGCTCGCGCGCTTCGGCACCGGCGGCCTTGTTGTAGGTGATGCGCTGGGCCGGTACCAGCAGGGTCGTGACGGCATCGACGAGGGTGGACTTGCCCGAGCCGATATCACCCGTGACCAGGCAGTTGGCCCCGTTCGGGGTCAGTTGCCAGACGCTGCGATCGAAGGTGCCCCAGTTGAGCAGCTCGACGCGATGCAGGCGGTAGCCGGCGCGGCGGTCGTCGGTGGCGAAGTCAAGTGCCAGCCCTTCCATGCAAGCGTGTCCTTCAGCCCCTGGCCAGGTGGTCGGCGTACTCGCCGAGGCGGGAATCGAATTCGCTGAGCCACTGGGCATCGACATAGGCCTTGAGAATCCGGCGCACCTCGTACTGGCTGTCCTGGCCGCGGAGCTTGCGCAGAAAACCCATCTCGACGGCCTTTTTGATGTCCATGCCGACACGGTCGATCAGCTTTGCTTCGTTTGCCGAGTCGGGCAGGAAAAGGCGCACCAGGTCGGCGATCTCCTCGCGCGAAAGGATCAGCCGCACTTCTCCTCCGCCAGCGTCGTGTTCGGCCAGCTTCTTGCGCAGCAAAGCCAGCAGCAGACTGACCGGGTAGCTCAACTGGCGGCGGGCCATCAGGCGCGGCAGTCCAGTCTCATCCGGCTCGCTCGGTCGCTGGCGCAGGAAGGCATAACCCTCGGCCTCATCGACCGTCAGTTCGAGGCCGAGCGTGGTCACGAAGTCGGTGATGGCGGCCTGGCGTTCGAGCAGGTTCTGCCAGTTCTCGTAGTTCTGGTCGGCGTAGACCACGCCCCTGAACAGGGCAATCAGCGGCTGTGACAGACGGGGATCGGGTCCGGCCTCGGTCATCGCGAAAATACTACCAGAGGCACTCGCGCCCGGCGCCGGCGCCCGTCGCCCTGGATCCAGGTAACGGTCTCGCTGGTCCGATCGTCGATCAGGCTGCTCTCATCATCGTCGGCAATGGCCAGGTAGGTCACGACTTCGGCCAGACCCTGCTCCAGCGGCTGAATGGCGACCAGTTGGGCCAGAGTGATCTGGTCTCGGTCCTGCAGGGTCCGGCGAATGTGCGCCTCCAGTCGCGGACGATCGACATGGGTCTGGTCGAACAGGGCTTCGGTATCGATGAGTCTGTCGTCGGCGAGCGTGACTTCGCCCTGAATGTCGGGGCGCAGCGGCGGGCTGAACAAGGGCCGATCCATGACCAGATCGAACGCCGGCACCGGCAGGTCCAGCCACATGCCGAACTGCGACGGCGGGTCTTCGCGAACGGTTACCGCCTTGCGTTCCAGACTGCGGATCAACTCCATGATGCGCCGGTTCTCCAGCCAGGCCTGGTCGTCGAGAAACCGGCGCAGTTGCTCGGACAGCCGGGCGACCGTGCGCTGCGTCACCTCGCCAGCTTCCAGCCAGTCGTAATGAATGCGTTTGACGCGCCGATCCGGCTTGAGCGCGCGGATCGCATCGAGTTCGAAAATCCTTTCGAGCAACTGGCTCAGTTCTTCCTGCCGGGCCGGCGACATCAGAAAATCCCAGAAGGCGCGGAAACTGCGGCCCTGGTCGGAGTCGACGATGCTGTCATGTTCGCCGAAAACCTCTTCGAGCACCTCTCCCTTTCCGCCTTCGAACCAGGTGATGCGCTCGCGGACCTGACGGTCGAGCTGGCGGAAATTGTGCTCGACCTGGCGGAAGTCCGCGAGCAGGGCGCTGGCGGTCTCGGCCATCTGCAGAAAGCGCTCCTTGAGTTGCGTGTCGTCCATCAAGGACAGCTCACCGCCGCGGATGCGCTCGATCTCGGCGTCGATGGCGTCCCGCCGGGCCTGCAGCTCGGCGATACGGGCCGCCGGGTCGGTTTCGGTGCCGCTGACGATCTGCTGCAGCAGGTCGAACACCGTCATCAGGCGCGATTCGGCCCCGACGAACTGCGGCTGTTCGAGCCCGTCAAGCCAGCGGATCGCGTTTTCGGCCGCAGGCGTCAGATCGTAGTGGGCTTCGTCACTGTCGGACGTGTAGTAGCGTCGCAGCCAGGCCCGGCGATCCTCGGCCCAGTCCTTCAGGTAGGCCAGCGCGGGGCGGGGAAAGGCGTCCTCACCCTGGACTTCGCGGATGCCGGCCAGATGGTCATCAAGCCGGCTGACCAGCTCGCCTTCGGTGACGGCGCGGACGTTCGGTTCGATGAAGCAGCGGTGCAGGAAACTCACGATCATCGGCGAGTGATCGGCCAGCAACAGCCGCCACCCGCCGTGTACTTCCCGCAACTGGTGCAAGGTATCGAAGTCCATAGCCGCATTCTATGCGCGCCACGGTCCGGGTGGATTCTCGGGCGCGCAGATGGCAGTCAGCCCGTCTCGGGTTGATCAGCCAGTCTGATCGCCGCGACCTGATCCAGCTTTCCGTCGAATGTGACCAGCGGGCACGGAGTTCCGGGGCCAGCTGCGGATTTCTTCAGCGCGACGCTGGTCAGTTCATGCGCCAGCAAGTCAGGCGCGAACAGCGCGCTCAAGTGGTTCCAGAATGGCACCCGTCTAACGCCAGGGACTGCCGTGCGCTCGATGCCTGAGCTACGAAGCCGGCACCGAAAGCCCTCCAAGCGCGTCTTCGGGGCGTTCGGCCATGTCATGCAGAAACGCGATCGCCTGGCGCATCGCGCCGCCCCGGGTCAGGAACGATGTGACGTGGCCGCGCAGGCGCATCCGGTAGAGCTCGGCATGCACGCCGCGCTCGTTCAGCGCGTCGTAAAGGACTTGCGCGTGCTCGAACGGAACGAGCTGGTCCATCGTGCCGTGGAACAGGAAAAACGGTGGCGATTGTTCATGCACATGCGTGACCGGCGAGGCGGCCCTATAGGCGGCTGGCGCTTCCTCCCGGGTGGCGCCCATGAGCTGCCTGAGCAGCCGGCCGTCGGAAAACAGGTCGAAATCCGACGGAATTCCGCCGACCACCACAGCGAAAAAGCCGTTGTCCGATGGCCCGTACTCGGCATTGAGCGGCGAGTCGGTGCCGGCTACCAGCCCGGCCAGCGCCACCAGATGGGCGCCGGAGGAAAATCCCAGCCCGGCGATCCGGTCCGGGTCGATCCGCAGGCGCGAGGCCTCGGCGCGCATCCACCGATGGGCAATCTGCAGATCGTGAAGCTGCGCCGGAAATCGATAGTCAGGCGCAAAGCGATAATCGATATTCACCGCGACGAAGCCGTTGTCGGCCAGACGCCGCGAAATGCCCGCCATGTCCTCCCGGCTGCGCCGCTCCCAACCGCCGCCGTGAACCACCAGAACCGCCGGCCAGGCCGCACGATCGCCGACGGGAATGTAGACATCCGCAAACAGCGCCTGCGGCCAGTCCGCCGGCGAAAAGCGTTGATCGGTCAGAACCACATGGCCGCGATTCGATACCTCCACATCACGCCCCGGATCATTGAGATGGCTCGCACATCCCGACAGCACCAACCCACATGCCAGCACCAGCGCGAAACCAGCCCCTTTAACCATGAACCAAGCCCATAAAGTCTTCGACCCGGAAACCGGAAACCCTAAACCGGAACCCGAAAACCTACACCCGCCCAGCCGCTGGGCCATCCTCGCCATCCCCGAAAATCCGCACAAACACCCGCTGCACCGCCGGTCGCACGACCAGAAACCCGCGGTAAGCCCGCTCCAGCAGCCACAGGACCACCCGATTCCTCGCCACCAGCCCCAGCGGCCGCATCACCGGAATCGCCCGCCACATCGCCGCGAACGCCGCCGCCCCGTCGACCATCTCGCCATCCTCGCGCGCATGCAGACGCGCGAGCAACAGATCGCGGTCGATCGGACAGACCGCATCTTCGCGATCCACATCCACGAACTCGATGCGATCACGCCTGTCCAGCCGATCCATCAATCCGATCTCGCGCACACACAGCGGGCAACCGCCGTCATACCAGACGGTCACCCGATGACCGTTCTCCGACTTCGATTTCGTTTCCATACCCCCAAGACTACGCCCCACCAGCCAACACCCCGTGATCAACCCAAACCCCAAACACACCCCACCCCTCACCCTTCACCCCTTCACCCTGCTCCCTGTGCCCTTTACCTTGTTCCTTGTTCCCTGCTCCTTGCTCCTTGCTCCCTGCTCCCTTCACCCCTTCACCCTTTTTCCTGTCAACGCCATCTGCCAAGGGAAAGGGCATGCCCCTCTGACCATGAGCCGTGACTGCCGGTGCAATCCAATCATGTTTCGACAATGATTATCAAAAATACGAAAGTTGATAATCCCGCAAAACCACTGTAGCATGATGATCAATTTCCTGAAAACTGATAAAGATGTCCTTTGCCCCTCCACCCGACTGGCAGCGCTGCTTTTCGCGGCATCGAGAGCGTCTGATCGCCGTGCTCGGCGCAGGTCGGGTCGGACCGCTTCCCGACGGGCAGTACTTCCACTGGGACAAGCTGCGCCACCGCTCGCCGCCCGACTGCCTGTCACAAGAAGACTGGTGGGCCGCGGTCAAGGCCGCGCGCTGGCCATTGCGCAAGCCTGTCCCGATGCACGACATGGCGGGCAAGGCCTTTCACTTCTGTCCGGTCGAACCGATCCAGGAACAGCTGCACAGGATCGACAGTCGCCTGGCTGGCCGGATCGGTGGCACCGAGACCATCGCCAACAGCGCCCAGCGTGATCGCTACCTGTTCTCCTCGCTCATCGAGGAGGCCATTACCTCGAGCCAGCTCGAGGGCGCGGCAACAACCCGCCGGGTCGCTGTTGACATGCTGCGCAGCGGACGCCGACCACGCGACCACGACGAGCGGATGATCTTCAATAACTACCGGGCAATGGCCACCATTCGCCAATGGCGAGACCGACCGTTGACGCCCGAACTCGTCCTCGAACTGCACAGACAGGTCACCGAAGACACCCTCGAAGACGCGCGGAGCGCCGGTCGACTGCAGACGCCTGACGAGGAGCGGGTCGAAGTCCGCGATCGTCGCACGCACGACATCCTCCACCGCCCCCCGCCGGCCGAGGCATTGCCGGCGCGACTGGAGCACCTGTGTGAATTCGCGAATCGCAACCTGACCGGCCGCGACTTTCTGCACCCGGTCGTCCACGCCATGATCCTGCATTTCTGGCTGGCCTGGGACCACCCCTTTGCCGATGGCAACGGTCGAACCGCCCGCGCCTTGTTCTACTGGAAAATGCTGCAATCAGGCTACTGGCTGTTCGAGTTCATCTCGATTTCCACCATCCTCCGTCAGGCGCCGGGACAGTACAAGCGGGCCTTCCTGCGCACTGAAACCGACGACAACGACCTGACCTATTTCCTCCTGCACCAGCTCGATGTGGTCAGCCGCGCCATGGAACAACTGGACGCCTATCTGCAGCGGAAAACCGAGGAAATCCAGTCGGTTGAACGCAGGCTGAGAACCCGCATCCCCCTCAATCATCGACAGCTCGCACTGCTCGGTCATGCCCTGCGCAATCCTCAGGCTGTCTACACCTTCGGCTCCCACCAACTTAGCCACGGCGTGGCCTACGCCACCGCCCGCAGCGACCTGCTCGAACTCGCCGACCTGGGCTTCCTAGAGCCCTCCGCTCCGGGCCGAAAACCCATCCGCTTCACCGCCCCTGGAGACCTGGCGCAGCGAATCGAGTCGAATAACTGCGAGAGTTGACCCTCGCCCTTTCGCCCTTTCGCCCTTTCGCCCCTTCCCCCTGCACCCCTTCGCCCTGAACCCTGACCCTTGCACCCGGAAACCGGAAACCGGAAACCGGAAACCAAATTTCTCGCCACTCCCCCTGCCCCAGCCAAAATCATCATTGCCAATGTCCCAAATTGGGACTACTATTGAACCGTGCGCATCATCGCTCTGTCCACTCTGAAAGCATTCTGGGCCGGCTCTCCAGGCTATGCTGACTCGATCGAGCCGGGAATGGCCTGGTACCGGGAGACGCTCAAAGCCGACTGGGCAACTCCGAATGAGGTGAAGGCGCAATTTGCAAGCGCCAGCATTCTCAAAGACGGGCGCGTGGTGTTCAACATTGCCGGGAACAAGTACCGGCTAGTCACCTGGATCAACTATCCCTATCGTGTCGTTTATATCCGGTTTTTTGGTACGCACAAGCACTACGACCAGATCGACGCGCAGACCATGTGAGGCGAGCTATGGAAATTCGACCCATCAAAACTGAAGCCGATTACCGGGCGACACTCCAGGAAATCGAGACGCTGATGTTGGCCGAAATGGACAGCCCCGAAGGCGATCGCCTGGACGTGCTGGTCACGCTGGTCGAAGCCTATGAGCGCAAGCATTATCCGATTGAATTCCCGAATCCGGTGGAAGCCATCAAATTCCGCATGGACCAGCAGGGTCTGACCGTGGATGATCTTGTGCCCGCCATTGGTCGAAAGAATCGTGTCTACGAAGTGCTGGCCGGCAAGCGCCCCCTCACGCTCCGGATGATCGAAAACCTGCACGAAGCCTTTGCTATCCCGGCCGAAAGCCTCCTCAAGCACAGCCGAAACCAAGATCGCCAGTCAGCATGAAGGCTGGAAGCTGGAGGATCTGTCGCCCAGGCTGAGGCTCATGCAGCTGCTTTGACAGGCCAGCCGCCGGCAACGACGTCTCGCTGGGTGTCGCGTGACCCTACTCGTGATAGGCTGAATTTATCCGATCAGCATGAATCTGCCATGTCTGTTGGCAAGGACTCCGAAACCGACAGAAAAATCCGCGAGCTAGCTGAACTAACCGGCGAGTCGATCACTACCTCTGTTCGCACAGCAATCGAGCAGCGCCTGCGTCGGGAGTCCAGACGTCGCCGTTCCGGAGTCGCCGAGCGTCTGCTGCAACTCTCCCTGGCAAAGCAAGGAAAAAAGCAATTCGACCAAAGCGCTGAGGAAGCGATCGGCTACGACGAAAACGGTATGCCGAGATGATCATCGACACATCCGCGGTCGTCGCAATTCTGGCCGGGGAGCCCGATGCTGCCCGATACGCACAACAGATAGAGCAGGACCCAGCGCCACGGATCGGCACGCCAGCTCTTCTTGAGGCCTCGATGGTGCTCACGCGCTGGTTCGGAGAAGCCGCCGAGGCAGCTCTTGATTCGTTCATCCGCGAGGCCGGCGCTGAGATCGTACCGTTTGACCTGCCGCAGTTGCATGCCGCTCAGCAGGCGTATCGCCGCTACGGAAAAGGTCGGCATCCCGCCGCGCTGAATTTCGGCGACTGCATGAGCTATGCCCTGGCGCACGTGTGTGACGAGGCACTGCTTTTCAAGGGGGAGGACCTCTCGAACACTGATATCCGGCCCGCAATGTGAGCTCAATGGGGAGCTCTGCCGAGGCCTGGCACAAACAGGGGGGTAAAGCCGTGCAACGTTCACAGGCCTTAGGCCTGCACCGTTAGCAGCAAGTCGAATTGCTCCACAATGGGAGCGACTGCAACCCTTGTTTGGTCATGCACGTTACACGACCTGACCCGTTTTCAAGCCCTGAACCCTGAACCCTGAGCGCTTTACCCTGTTCCTTGTTCCTTGTTCCTTGTTCCTTGTTCCCTGTTCCTTGTTCCCTGTTCCCTGTTCCCTGTTCCCTGAGCCCAGAGCCCGGAAACCGGAAACTGACGCAAAGCGTCATCCCGTGCTCCACCCGGGACCTCGCCTCTTCACCCTGTGCCTTGTGCCTTGTACCTTGTGCCTTGCGCCTTGACAAATACCCATTCAAGGTATTTAATTACTCAATATGAGTATTTCAGAAATCAGAGATGGCGACGCGACTCGGTACAAGAAACGCACCAGCCTGGCTGACGCGCTGTTCTCCGGCACCCGCCAGACCTTGCTTCGTCTGTTCTTCACGGACCCGGACCGCAGCTATACGCTCAGCCAACTCATCGACCTGGCTCAGGCCGGTCGCGGGGCCGTCCAGCGAGAAACCGCAAGGCTGGCCGAAGTCGGCTTGATCACGCAAGAGGGTCAGAGCCGCGGCCGACTGTATCGCGCCAACCCCAATGCGCCCATCTTCAACGAACTCTGCAGCCTGACCCGCAAGATTCTCGGGCCCGCCGAACTGCTCAGGACCGCGCTGGCCTTGGTGAGCGACCAAATCGATCTGGCCCTGCTCTACGGTTCGATCGCGCAAGGCCGCGATCATGCCGGCAGCGACGTCGATGTGTTGATCGTCTCCGACGAGTTGCTGCTCGAAGACATCTTCGAGGCGCTGAGCGCCACGGAACAGGCCCTCGGCCGCAGCATCAACCCCACGCTCTACACCACAGACGAATTCAGGCGCCGCCGCGAGCAAAAAAGTCCGTTTCTGACCGAGGTACTCGATAACGATCACGAAGTCTTGCTGGGATCACTCGACTGAGTGCAGTGATGAGCAAGGAAAAACTCGACAATCTGGCGCGCATCGGAAAGCTCAATCACCAAGCCCCCTCTCGCCGCGAGTTCCAGGGCCTGCTTACCTCCGGCATCGCGCGCTTGCGAGATGCTCAACACCGCGAACTCAGCCTCGAAAGTCAGTTCGACCTGGCATACAACGCTGCTCATGCCTTGGCATTGGCCGCCCTGCGCTGGCATGGCTACCGCTCGGACAGCCGCTACTTGGTATTTCAGTGCCTACAACACACCGTGGACCTCGCTCCGGCTCAATGGCGAGTGCTGGACCGCGCCCACCGCGCCCGAAATCTCGCCGAATACGAAGGCCATATGGACATCGAAGTGAACCTGGGCGAAGCCGTCATTCGCGTGGCCACTCAGGTGCAGGAACGCGTAGCAGCAATGGCATGGCCTGAGGGGCCGTGATGTCGCCTTGGGATCGACCAGGATTCTTAAGCCGAAAGTTCTGCCCAAGATTCTTACCAATGCAGCCCTGCGCCCTGAACCCTGCGCCCTTTACCTTGTTCCTTGTTCCTTGTTCCTTGTTCCCTGCTCCTTGCTCCCTTCACCCCTTCACCCCTTCACCCTTTCCCCCCTTCACCCTTTCTCCCTTCTTCACCCCCAACCCCAACCACCCGCACCCCACCCGCCTCGGCAATCACGCCCAGCATCTCTTCCTGCTCCAACGTGCGGCCGCCAGCGGCAATGCAGCGATCGTCCAGGTCGAGCACCACCTCCACGATCGATGCATCAGTCCGATTAGAGAACAACGCGCGGGCAACCCGCCAGGCGGAGGCCAGCTGATCCAACCAGTCCTGCGGTGCGGACACAGTAGAACGGACCGCATCGATCGATGATTCGGACGGCGTCGCTGCGTTCGCGGCAAGCAGCGAAGCCAGGCACTCGAGTCGGGCCGCATCCCCGTCCGGCACAGCCCCGGCAACCGTCTCGCCCGGGCGCTCGGCCCGTGCCTGAACCGCGGCCATCAAGGCTTCGAACTCGCGCGCTTGCTGCCGCGCCTGCCACCACGCCAGCAGCCGCTGCACGCCAGACCAGCTCACCGCACCCAGCCAGATCAGCACGCGCACCAGGGCCACCACTGCCAGGATGATCAGCTGGACCATGGCCACCACGGCCGCGACCAGCATCGCCGCCAGATTCATCCAGGCCGCATTGTTGCCGCGCACCTGCACTCCGAACAGCTTGGCCGAAGAACGCGACGGGTGGGTCAGATTCAAACGCCCTACGCCGCTGGCCAGCGAGGCCGACACCCCGGACTTCGAAAGATTGAATTTCATCGGCCCCGAGCCGTAACGTCCGCGCAGCACGAAGCGCCCGCCCTGCATCGCCACCTGCGTCCCCGGCCCCAACGCGCTCGATAGCCGAAGCCCGTGCGAGCTGTTCGCCGTCAAACCGATCCGCCCGGCCCGCACCTCCTCGCGCAACGCCACCCCGCCGGTCCGACTGGCGCGCAGATTCCGCCCGCGGTGCTCGATGCGCACCTGGCGACCGTCGCGGTCCTTCTTGCCGAGATTACCGATCATCGCCCGTCAACGCCGTTCTTCAGCACGCAGGATACACCTCGACCGTCTGGCGACTGCCGCTGTGGATTGTCTTGCAAAATCCCTTCGAGGCGTAAAATCTCCTCTGGGGCACCAGCCAGTCAAGGGCCATTTTTCGGACTCGGGTGTCGTGGGCATCTGCTGACATCGGCCCAGGATTCCCCCCGCTGCGTTTCCGGCGGAAAGCACTCATTAGCTTGCAGAACCAGCGCAAGCGCGGAACAATCCTACAACGCCCATCGCCGGAGCGCAGCATGCCTGAGTGGCCCGAAATTAAACATTTCCAGACCAAATTCCGCGACTTCGTCGCCGAGCGTGACTGGGACCAGTTCCACACGCCGAAGAATCTTGCGATGGCACTCGCGGGTGAAGTCGGCGAGCTGCTGGAACATTTTCAGTGGCTGACAGCGGAGCAAAGCGAGATGCTCTCGCATGAGCAACTCGAGGCAATTGCCCACGAAATCGCGGATGTGCAGATCTACCTGGCCGCCCTGTCTGACCGTTTAGGCATCGAAATCGGCCCGGCCGTGGGCGAGAAAATGAAACTCAACGCCGAGAAGTACCCGCCCGAACGGGTGCGCGGCAGCTCAGCAAAATACACCGCCTACCAGGATCCGTCGGGTGCTACTGGCCAGCGGGAGCAAAAATAGACATAATCCAGGAGGGCGTTTCGGGGGAAATCCTTTGACCGGAAAGTTTTATGTCGGCGTGACGGACTCGAGGTGGTTTCACTACCTGGCTGCGCTCAAGCCCGATGAAGTCAATTTCTGGATGCCCGGCGGCAGTGGATTCAAAGCGCTTCCAGAGGCGGGCCTGTTCCTGTTCAAGCTGAAGAGCCCCAATAATTTCATCGTCGGCGGCGGTTTTTTCGTGCGCTACACCCGCCTGCCGCTGATGCTGGCCTGGGAGGCCTTCGGCCAGAAAAACGGGGTCGAGAGCCTGCCGCAGCTCCTGAACATCCTGCGCTCGCTGCGCCCAGACATTCATCCGGCCGACGAAATCGGCTGCTGCATCCTGGCCCAGCCCTTTTTCTTTCCCAGGGAGAGCTGGATTCCCACACCGGCCGACTGGTCGAAGAACATCGTCCGGGGCAAGGGCTACGAAAGCCGCTCCCCAGAAGGCGCCAGACTCCTGGACGCCGTGCGCGAGCGCCTGTCAGCCGCCGGCGAGACAGACGAGCTCCTGAACCCAGGCGACGACCCCCAGCGACCCCTTCGAATCATCCGCGGTCGCCTCGGCCAGGGCGCGTTTCGATCGCTGGTAACGGATGCCTACACCCGCCGCTGCGCCATCTCCGGCGAGCGCACCCTGCCGGCGCTTGAAGCCGCTCACATCAAGCCCTACGCCGAATCAGGCCCCAACCGCACAGAAAACGGCCTACTCCTGCGTTCCGATCTGCACCGACTGTTCGACGCAGGTTATGTCACGGTCACCCCCGAGCGCCGGATCGAAGTCAGCCGGCGCATCAAAGAGGAGTTCGAAAACGGCCGTGATTACTATCGCTTCCATGGAGAGCGTCTTAGGGTCGAGCCAGGCAACCCGGCTGAAATGCCCGATGCAGGCTACCTCGGCTGGCACAATGAACGGGTTTTCAGGCCATGATTCGATTGAACAAAATCTCCACCGCGCCTCCGGACCGCTGGAGGATGCGTTGGGTGAGGCCTGCGTTTCCGGCGCGCAACGGTTGCGTCCTTTTAGCAATCGGCCTGCCTTCGCCAGCCTTGCGCGCGGGAAACGCTTGCCGTAGTATTGGTGATAACAGACCCGCCAAGCCTCTGTGGACCTCGGTTCGCACGCTTACATCGAGCGGGTTTTTTAATGCCCGGAAAAAATGCTCGCCCCCCGATTTACGGGCCTGCTGTGGGCCGGATCGGCCGAACCGGCGAGATCGAGAATGACGCCGGTCAGCCGCTTTCGGGCGATGACGGGACCTCATGGAGCTCGAAGGTCGATGACCAGGTCAGCGTACGCCGCCGACCGCAGGCGAACTGCTGGTAGGCCAGCTCCTCGTCGATGCTGATGCAGGTCAGCGGACCGTCGCCATGGGCGAAGGTATCAGCGATGATGGCGCCCTCGCCCACGAGCGGGTAGTGGCTGCGCTGTTCGTTGTGCCCGCAGATGACCCTCCTGCCGCAGGGGTGCAACGGACCACCATGGTGTCTGCGCCACAGAAGATCGCGCTCACGCTGATCGGCGAGATCCAGGTTTGGAGCGAGTCCCGCATGCACGAAGAGGACGTCACCATCATCGATAAGCAGTTCGCAGTTCTCTTCGAGGAAGCGCCAATGGCTCTCCGGGACCAGATCCACCCACCCTTCGTTCGAAAGTTCGCTGATGCAACGCATCCCGTAGGAAGCCATCGTCTCGGCACCGCCGGACATCAACCACAACTGGCGCATCCGATGGTCGCTGCGAGCATCCAGCATCATCCGCTCGTGGTTGCCCAGCAGGAATCGCGCCTCCACATCCGGTGCCCGATGCAGTTCGAGCAGGAATTCGACCACCGCCCGGCTACCCGGGCCGCGATCGACGTAGTCGCCCAGAAAAACGACCCTGTCGGTCGCGGCCGGTGCCACCCAGTTCCACAACGACTCCAACTGGGTATGCATCCCGTGGATATCGCCGATTGCCAGTCTTCTCTTCATTCAGACTCCTTCCAATCCGGATCCGCCTCGAAAACAGCTCTCGAGGGCCCCGATTCTCCAGCCGGAGATGACGGATCCTGTCGGATCACGGCGGAACGAGAGGGCAGGACCAACCCTCATGACTTCATTCTCATGAAGTAGAAGCGACAGGAACCGTCGGCCCCCTTCATATGCTGGAGAGAATCAACAACCAGCACGAGGGAATCCAGCAGCCATGGCCAGCGAGCACAAGAACCACTACATCTTCCACCCGATCATCCACTTCATCCTCGCGCCGGCAGTTTTCTTCGCGATGCTTGCGCGTTCATCGAACAACCCCCTGACCTACCTGATCGGCCTGGGCGGGGTACTGCTCTGCATCGGCCTCTATACCGTTGCGGGCACGGCGCTGCTCTTCTTCATCACCCTGTCCGGCCTCCACATGATCGGGATGATCCTGTTCGAGTGGACTTCATGAGAAGAATCGATTCGACATGGGGGGAAGACCTCCCGGAGGAAAAACGATGAACGAGAATACACCGAACTTCAACCGGCTTCTGCGCACCGCCGACAGCGCGCTCGGAGGCGCGATGGGTGGTCTGGGCTGCTTCACCGTCGTCTTCTTCCTGGCCTGGCCGATCGTCGCGATCATCTACCTGGTCGGCGTCTATGTCTTCGGCTTGCCGGGCTGAGGCGAAGCCCTCGTTTCCGATCAACCGGAAGGCCGGATACGGCGACCGGGCTCCGTGGGCCCAGATCGCTTTCAATGCGCCCGTCGTTTCCGTGTCCGCTCTTCGAGCAGCTCCGCGGCCTCGCCATCAAGCTTGCGCAGCTCATCGATGTCCATCCGATCCTTCGCGAAATGCGCCATCGCCACCACGTGCTCGGCCCGGACCTGCCAGTCCGGAATCCAGTCAGGCGCCGGCCGAATCGGTTCGTTCATCGTACGCTGCAAGGCTTCGATCCGAACTCCTATCCGGTCAGAATCGTTCTCATTGTCAGATGCCATTTGTTTTCTCCTGGCGAATTGAAAAAAGGTGGCTTCTCTGGCCTGAACCGTTCACGGATAGAACGTGAAGGCACTCGAATCCATCGACCGTTATCGACATTCTAGAGCACTGATTCAGCACTGAAATATACAAACGCATCATGCGTCAACATCGGTCTCTGGGTTCCGTAAACTGGATATCGATGAATCAGGGCCTGCTTCTTTTCGAGGCTCCACGATGGAGCTCTTGGGGATCCAGAGGCTGGGCCGGCCGAATCGACTGATAGGGGCAAACTCGATGAAATTGATCCACACCTCGGACTGGCATCTCGGACAACTCTTCCACGGTCACGACCGCAGTGCCGAGCACCAGGCCTTTCTCGACTGGCTGCTCGAGCAACTCTGCGAGCGCAAGCCCGATGCCTTGCTGATCGCAGGCGACATCTACGATCACGCCAATCCATCGGGTGCCTCCCAGCGGCAGTTCTACGGCTTCGTGGCGGCCGCGAAGCAGCGTCGCCCGGATCTGGACATCGTGGTGATCGCCGGCAACCACGACTCGGCCGGACGGCTGGAGGCACCGGAAAGCCTGCTCGAAGCCTTCGGCGTACGCGTGATCGGCCAACTCCAGCCGGATACGGATCCGGCCCGAGCGCTGGTTCCGCTGCATGACGCCAGCGGTGATGTCGCTGCCTGGTGTCTTGGCATCCCCTACCTGCGCCCGGGTGACGTGCCGCGCAAGGACGGCGATCGCCCCGACTATCCCGAGGGTATCGCCATGACCTACCAACGTCACCTGCAGGCAGCCCTGGAACAGCGCGAGGAGGACCAGGCGTTGATCGCGATGGGCCACCTGCACGCGAGCGGCAGCAAGACCTCGGAAGACTCGGAGCGGCGTCTTGTGATCGGTGGAGAAGAAGCCGTCGATGCCGGCATCTTCGGCCGGGAGATCGCCTATGTCGCGCTCGGACATCTCCACCTCGCTCAGGCGGTCGGGAGCCAGGACCACATCCGCTACTGCGGCTCGCCGCTGCCCCTGTCCTTCACCGAAACGAACTACCCGCACCAGGTGCTCGAAGTCCATCTCGAAGGTGACGAACTGACAGGCATCGAGTCCATCAGCGTGCCGCGTCCGGTCGACATGCTGCGCATCCCCGACAAGCCCGCGTCCCTGATCGACACGCTGAGCGCACTCGAGGAACTGACGCTCGATGACGTAAAGGAGGGGCGCGAGCCGTGGCTGGAGGTGCGCGTCGAACTCGACGGCCCCGAGCCCGGCCTCCGTCAGAAGATCGAGGAGGCACTGGCGGGCAAGCCCGTCCGCCTGGTCAAGATCAGCCCCAGCAGAAAGAGCATCGCAGCGCCCGAAGCTTCCGAACCGACCGACGACGCACTCGAGCTCCAGCTCGAACACCCGGACCGCCTGTTCAGCCGGCGCTACCGCGAACAATGGGACCAGGATCCGGGCCCGGAGTTGATCGAATTGTTCCGTGAACTGGAAGACGCCGCGCGCCAGGAGGATGCCGCATGAAGATCCTTGCCATCCGCGGACGCAATCTGGCTTCGCTGCCCGGCGACTTCGAAGTCGACTTCACCGCCGAGCCGCTGGCCGGCGCTGGCGTGTTCGCGATCACCGGCCCGACCGGCGCCGGAAAGAGCACGCTGCTCGATGCGCTGTCGCTGGCGCTGTTTCACGCGACACCTAGACTGGCGAGCGTGACCGAGCAAGGCGTTGAAATCCCCGATGCAGGCGATAGCACGATCAGTGCTAAAGACGCGCGGAACATCCTGCGCCAGGGCAGCGGTGAAGGCTATGCGGAGGTCGACTACGTGGGGCTGAACGGCGAGCGCTGGCGAGCTCGCTGGGAAATCCGCCGCGCACGCGAAAAACCCGACGGCAATCTGCAGCAACCCAGAGCAAGTCTCGAAAACCTCGACACTCAGCGCCAGCATGGCGGCACTCGTACCGAGACCCTCAAAGCCATCGAGGGGAGCACAGGCCTGAGTTATCAACAGTTCTGCCGCTCTGTCCTGCTGGCGCAGAACGAGTTCGCAGCCTTTCTGCGTGCCGGCGGCCAGGAACGCGCCGCACTGCTCGAGGCCCTCACCGGCACCGAGATCTACGGACGGATCTCGATGCAATGTCGCAAGCGCACCGCCGAGGAGAAAGGCCGACTCGCAGCGCTGCAGGAGCGACTGGGCATGGATCCGCCCCTGACCGAGGACAAGCGCAGTGAGCTCGAACGGCAGCTCGAGCAGGCCGGGGCAGAACAGCAGAAGCTGGAGTCCGCCAAACAAGAGCTCCAGCGCGAAGCCAACTGGCACGAGCAGGGGCGAACGCTGAAGCAGCGCTTGGCTGATCTCGAGACCGAACTCGAGCACAGCGAAGCGCAGTCCGCGGCCCGAAGCGAAGACGCCACCCGGGTCCGCCGCATGGAGTCCATCGAACCCGCAAGACCGCTCCATCGTGATCTCGTAAAGGCGACCGAGGCGCTCGAGCAACACGAGGACCGCCGGGCCGAAGTCGCGGCGGCGGTGGAAAAGGCCGATGCCGATCAGCGCGTTGCACAGACGGAGGCCGCAGCCGCGAAGGAGCGACTGGACGCGGCCGCGTCATCGCAACAGGCGCAGGCACCGAACATCAAGCGTGCGCGCAAGCTCGACCAGCAGTTGGTCGCTCTTGAAAGGCAGCGCAGCGAGCGTAGCGAGCAGCTTGCCGCAACGGCCCGCAAGCAGAAGCAGGTGGAGCAGGATCACGCGCGGGCCAAACAGGCCGAAGCGGAGAATCTGGCGACCATCACCGCCTGGTCGAACTGGCAAGCGGAGCATGCGGAGTTCCCGCCCGAAGAGCCAGGTTGGAAAGAAGCGGGCGAGCTCTTGCGCGAGGTGACCCGCGCCGCTGAGCTGGCCGAAAAGGCCAAGCGGAACATGACGCTCCTTGCCGAACGCGCCGAACGCGAGAAGTCCGAAATCCAGAGACTGGAGGCCGTGCTGGGAGCAGCGCGCGAAGCCCAGCAGGAGGCACGCCAGCAGCGCATCGAAGCGGAGCGGCAGGAAAGCGGGTTCGACGCCAGCGCCCTCGAGCAGGAACGCGAGCGGATCGCGGAGCGCCAGCGACGACTCGAGCAACTGGCGACGCAGATCACCGAATGCGAGCGATCCGCCACGGCGCAGGAAAATTCCCGAGGCAGGGTCGAAGCCCTGCAACAAGAGCAATCCGAGCGCGCAACACGGATGCAGGAGCTGGAGCAGGCCATCCCGTCTGCCGCCGCGCGCTGCGAGCAGGCGCAAAAGGCCGCGAAGGCCAGCAGCGCAATCGCCGATCAGCACACCGCGGCGCTGCGCCGCGACCTAGTGGACGGCGAACCCTGCCCGGTCTGCGGCTCGCGCAAGCACCCCGGTCATGAGCAGGACGATATCGAAATCAAGCGTCTGGTCGAAGAACTCGCGCGGCAGCTGGAAACGGCCGAGGCGGAACTGCGCAGATTGCAGCGCGACCAGGACGCCGTCAAGACAGCGTTCGATCAGGCCGAACGACTCCTCGAAACCGAACGATCCGAACTGGCTACCCGAGCGATCGCGCTGGAAGCGGCGATCGAGGCGGTAAAGCAGTCGCTCGGTGACCTGGGGCTGGACCCGGACAGCGACCTGCAGCAACTCCCGGGCCTGCTGGCCTCCGAACGGGCCGAACTGAAAGCGCAGACCGAAGCGCTGGTGCAGCGGCGTAGCGCACTGGAGCAGGCTCGGCGGGCGCACGCACAGGCGCGCTTGGCCGCCGATCGAGCCGAATCAGCCGTTCAGGACGCCGAGCACAGTCTCGAGCAGGCTCGCAGCACGGCCGCGCCGACTCTGGACGAACATCGGAATGCAGAGCATGATCTGGAGGCGAAGTCACGTGCGGCCCGTGAAGCCAACGAAGCCCTGCGAGCGGTGTTGGTCATCGATGGACAAACAGACATGGATCGCCTTGACGAATTGGTCAAGCGCTGGCAAGCCGGCGAACGCTTGCGTGAGGCCGCAGGCCAGGCCGAGTCACGCCGACCATTGCTGCAGGAGCAAATCGCCAAGCTGATATCGGAGATCGAGGAACACACCGCAACGCGAAAGGATCTCGACAAGAAGGTCGCAATGCTGGATTCCGAAATCGAAGCACAGCGACAGCTACGCAGCGAGTGCCTCGGGACAGAGGATCCGGACGCACTGGAGGCGGAGCTGGAAGCAGCGGTCCGCAACGCGCGCACGGCTCGGGAGATCACCGATGAACTGCTGCAGAAAGCCGCAGCCGCCAGCATCGAGGCCCGGACCCATCATCAGAACTGGGAACGCGACCTGGAAGCGAGGCGAGTCGCCCAGGACCAGGCGCGTGCGGCGCTCGCCGGCTGGCTGAACGAGCACAATGCCGCGCCCGAACTCGGCCTCGAGGCCCACGACCTGGAAGGGCTGCTGGACCTGCTCGCCGTGCCGCCTGAGCAATGGCATCCCTTGCGTGACGAATTAGAACGACTGGAGCAGGACATTCGCGACCAGCGCACTGGATTGGCGACCATCGCGAGGCAAATCGAGGAGTGGCGTGCAGGGGCGCTGTCGGAGCGTAAAGAAGCCGACGTCCAACAGCAACTCCAGGAAGCCAATACCCGCCAGAAGGAAGCGCTGGAGGCGAAAGCCGCACTCGCCGCCGAACTGGCGACCGACAACCGACGCAGGGCCAACGCCGCCGACCAGATGGCCGCGATCGAGCGGCAGCAGACCATCTTCGAACAATGGGCAAAGCTCGATGAATTGATCGGGTCGGGAAACGGCAGCAGGTTCCGCGACTACGCCCAGCAGTTCACGCTGGACGTTCTCATCACCCACGCGAACGCCCAGCTCCGGACCCTGGCTCCGCGCTACCGCCTGCAACGCGGCACCGGCAACCTCAATATCCTGGTGGCCGACGACGACATGGGCGGCGAGATTCGCGGCGTGCATTCACTGTCAGGAGGCGAAACCTTCCTGGCCTCGCTTGCTCTGGCCCTCGGCCTGGCCGAGCTGTCATCCCAGCGGATCCGCATCGAATCCCTGTTCATCGACGAAGGTTTCGGCAGCCTTGACGCCGGCACCCTGCGCGTGGCCATGGACGCGCTCGATCGCCTGCAGGCCCAGGGCCGCAAGATCGGCGTGATCTCGCACGTGCAGGAAATGTCCGACCGGATCGGCGTGCAGATCCGGGTCGAGCGCGACGGGCCAGGCCGGAGCAGTATCGGGATACAAGCCTGACCCATCAATTGCCGGTCGCGAGGAAGTCCCAACACTCATGTCAGGAAAACTGATGTCTATAAATAGGCCGGCTCAGTACACAGAAGCAGCATAACCAGCAAGGCTATCCTCCGAAACCTGCCAGGATAGAGAGGCGTTCAGTTGGCGGGTTGACGGGATAAGGTCAAACCTAATTACGGTTCTGCTCTTTATGGTCAGGCAACTTATTGCGGCTGTCTACTCGATCGAAAGCTCAAACTCGGGCAAACGGCGCCCTCATAGCGAAAAGGGAGTTGTGGGAGCAAATCCTGACGATTACGAAGATCAAGCTTATCGGCTTTGCTCGGAGTGCAGCTCAGGTAAGACGAAAGCCGTTACATCCAAGCCAGATGCCCTGGCTCACTCAGGAATTTCTTCAGAAGGTATAAACAAGCCAGTCGAACCAGGTCATCCACCCAAATACAGTACCTAACGGAAAAATGACGATTGGGACAACCAGGAAGGAAATGCTACCTGACTGCCATGCCACATAAGCATGTGTAATGAGAGCGCCGACCGTGAGAAATAGGTATACAAGCCAGCTTAGGAGGACCAAAACCGCTTCTATTGCAGTCACCTGCTTATCGGAATTGATGCGGTTTGAGTCATTCATTCCCACACCGCCATTGGGCGACGTCCCAAGTTCATAATTCAACCACCGGCATTATGCGCAATAAAGAAAATAGCTTTACATCACCACTCAGGCTGCAACGTGCGATGTGCTCCGCCTTGCAGCTTATTATCTTCAAGGAAGCCATTCAAACAAAATCATCCCGATCATATGGAAGCCAGACATGGTGATAAACATGAGGAGTGCTATTCCAACAACGGTATAGACGCCTATGGAATACAACAAAAGCATACTCCCGATCCAGAAAGAAAGCCTTCCCGGATCACCGCGACCCATTGTCGCGAAAAAAACAGCCGGGGCGAATAAAATCGCCCAAAGCCTAAGTGTTTCCCCTACCGTCATTCGGTTTCACCTTACAAGTAGAAAAATACCTGCTTGCACATAGACGCTATCGGGTGCACCGCATCCAATGCCTTTTAAGCATGATGATATGAGAAGGCGCTCAGCGCCGTCAATGCCACAACATCTGACGACAGACAGCCTTTGCTCGCCTGGTTGGCTTGCATTTGGATTTCTCTGCGCTTCGACAGATTCGATCTACCCGAAGGCGACCAGACACGTCCTTCGTTGGTGATGCCTGCTCTATGGGATCCAGATGCCATTCGTTATCCATATCAAGCGGTTTCCCCAGATCCCAGGAAGCATACTCATGGCTTTCTCAAGAAGCCTTCTTGTTGATTGACGGGCATCAAAAGCGCCTTTCAAAATATGGCTACAATCCGCTGGAGATCACCGCGCGAAAAGAAACCGCCGCGGGCGTGAGCAAAGAATCCATTTCCACAGCGATTACGAGCAAAACGATCGAGATGAACGACTGTGCACGACCCGGATTGGCAATTCTCCAGTCCAACCTCCCCGAGCAACTACGCCAGCTCTTTCTGGCCCATATCGAGCAACATCCACTCGAGCCGCTGGAAGAAGAAGTCGTGCTCGTGCAGTCGTCCGGCATCGGCCGCTGGCTGGAGCTCGGGATGGCCGAAAGCCGCAGCACGGATCCGTTCGAGGGGGGCCTTGGCATCAGCGCTTCGGTGCGATTCGAGCTGCCCGCCCGGTTCCTGTGGAAAGCATACCGGGCTGTGCTGGGAGACGCGCGAATCCCGGAGAACTCACTGTTCGATGCGGATCGCCTGCGATGGATGGTGTTCCGACTGCTCGATCCACTCGGCGACCAGCCGGAGCTGACGCCATTGGCTCGTTACCTAGCGGTCGACCCCGGAGACGAATATCGGAGGTTCCAGCTCGCTGGAGAGATCGCCGATCTGTTCGAGACCTACCAGTTCTTTCGAGCGGACTGGCTCGTGGATTGGGAAGCCGGCAGGGATGTTCTGCGACAGGCCAATCATGGCGTCATGCAGGTGCCGACAGCACAGGCCTGGCAGCCGCTGCTCTGGCGTTCCCTGATCGAGGCCGCTGGTCCGGCTGGCAAGCAACACCGCGGACAACTACACGCTGATTTCGTATCGGCGCTGGAACAATCGAATAGCGGTTTTCCGGGCTTGCCGCGACGAATCAGCGTGTTCGGGATCACTACGCTCCCCGAGCAGAGCCTGCGTGCCCTGGCCGCGCTCTCACGCCATCTCCAGGTTTCGGTCTTCGTGCACAACCCCTGCCGCTACTACTGGGGAAACATCATCGAGGCGCGCGATGTCCATCGGCGATGGAAAACTCGGCACCAGGCTCGACCAGGCATGCCCCAGGGCGCTCTCGAAGACAAGGACCTGGCCGTGTGGGGCCATCCCCTGCTTGCCTCCTGGGGCAAGCAGGGGCGGGACTACATCGGCCTGCTCGATCGGATGGACCGGCCGGAAGATTACGCCGATTGGTTCGATGACCGCATCGATCTGTTCGACGACACTGTTCGTAGTGACAACGCGCCTTTACTGCATCAGATCCAGCAGTCGATTCTGGATCTCGAACCTCGACCTTCCCGCGTAGGGAGGAAGGTCCTGGCCGCGAACGAGAATTCCGTTCGCTTCGTCAGCGCGCATGGCCGCCAGCGTGAGGTCGAAATCCTGCATGACGATCTGCTCGAGTGCTTCAAGAATGACTACAGCCTGAAGCCCAGAGAGATCATCGTCATGGTCCCGGACATCGAGGACTATGCACCCAACATCGAGGCAGTCTTCGGCCAATTCGCCGCAGTGGAAGGACAGCGGAAGGCAGATCGGCGCTTCATTCCTTACTCGATCGGAGATCGCGGCGCGCGAGCGGACTCCGGATTCCTGCGCACGGTCGAGGTTCTGCTCGACCTGCCGCGCTGGCGTGTGACCGCCAACGAGGTACTGGACTTGCTGCAGATCCCGGCCGTTCGGGCGCGGTTCGGGGTCGACGCAGCGGATATGCGCCTGGTCGAGCGCTGGCTGGAGGGCGCCGGGGTCCGATGGGGCATCGATCAGGAGCACCGCAGGCAGATTCTCGATGCGGAGGACGCCTTCGATCAGAACAGCTGGTCCTTCGGGCTCGATCGAATGATGCTGGGTTATGCCTGCGGGCAACGCCTGGCCTGGGATGACATCGTCGCTTACGATGAAATCACCGCTGGCGAGGCAGACCTGGTCGCGAGCTTGCGGGAACTGCTGGCCAGTCTGCGACACTGGCGCAAGGAATTGACACGGCACGCCCGGCCGGAAGAATGGATCGATCGCATCCGGAATCTGGTGGCGGCTTTCGTGCGCCCGGTCGAAGCCGAAGACAGCATCGAGAGCTATCGGCTCGAACAGGCTCTGACGACACTGATCGACAGCATGCACCAGGCCGGCATCGATCAGCCGTTCGGCCTCGACATCCTGGCTTCTGCCCTGACGGATCAGCTCGAAAAGACCGGGACGGGAAACCGCTTCCTCGTCGGGAAGGTCAGCTTCTGCACGATGATGCCGATGCGCGCCATCCCGTTTCGCGTCGTTTGCCTGCTGGGCATGAACGACGGTGAATATCCGCGCACTCGCCGGCCGGTCGATTTCGATCTGATGGAGGTCTGCCCTCGCCCGGGCGACCGCAGTCGACGTGATGACGATCGCTACCTGTTCCTCGAGGCCCTGCTTTCAGCCCGCGATCGCCTCTATGTCAGCTGGGTGGGCCGCAGCGCCCGCGACAACGCCGAGCTGCCGGCCTCGGTTCTGGTGGGTCAGCTGCGTGATTTCATCGCCGCGGGATGGAGGCGGGAGAGCACCGCACTTGTCAGCCTCGGCTCGCCGAATCCGGCGTCCTCGGAGGCCAGTCCGCTCGATCATCTGACAGTGGAACACCCCTTGCAGCCCTTCAGCAAGGAGTACTTCCGCCCGGGACAGGAACGTCTGCGTACCCATGCGCTGGAATGGGCCGATGTCTGGAAAAGCGATGACCAGTTCCTCGCGCGGGGCGAGCAAGTCGACGCCGAGGCGCCACTGGGCCTCGAGTGGCCGGACGAACCGCTACACCTGAAGACCCTTTCGAGCTTCCTGAAAAGTCCGACGACCGCCTTCCTGACCGACCGCCTGCAGGCAAAACTGAAAAATCGTGGGGATATCGGCGGGCCGGGGGCGGATGAGCCGATCGAACTGAACGATCTCGAAAAATGGAACCTCAGGGATGAACTGCTGCGAAATTTGATGCTGGACGACAGTGGAGACACCGAGCAAGAGGCGCTCTCGCGCCATCTGTCGCTTCTGTCGGGGCAGGGGCAGCTACCGCTGGGCTTGACCGGAAAGACGACGGGTGACGCCCTCCTGAAGGAAGCCCTCCAGATCGGCAAGCGATTCTTTGCAAGGGTGGAGCACTTCGGCCCACCGATCGAGAAGCAACCTGTGCGCCTCGATTTCAGCGTTCGCGTCGGCGAGCAGACCGGCCGGATCAGGATCGAAGACTGGCTGCCACCCATGCACGGGCACGAAAACGGAGAATGGGCGCGCATCGTGCCCACCGCAAGCAAGATCGGCAGCGCCTTGAAGACAAGTTGGGAAAAGCTGGCCGGCTGGTGGGTCGATCATCTCGCTGCAAGCGCCGCGGGCTTCCCGATGCAGACCATCATCGTGGCCCGGGACCGCGATCTGGTGCTGACTGGCATCGAATCGGCACAGGCAAAGCAATGGCTCGAGGATCTGACTGCATGCTGGCTCATGGGCCATACCCGTCCGCTACCGGTGGACCCGGTGACCGCGGGCGAATTTCTTTGGAGAAAACTCGGGGCTGCCGACAAACCGGAGGAAGAATGGCTGGACGAGGCGCTGTGGCATGCGGCGAACCGCCACGTCGGGTCTGACTTTTCCGCAGGACGGGTAGAGCGCGTACCCGCGCTTGCACGCTTCCATCCGGAGTTCGAGCGCATGCTGTCACCGGAATCCGATGACGGCTTCAGATACTGGTCCGAAAGGATCTATGGCCGCATGGTCACGTTTTACCGGGCCGAGAGCAAGAACCGATGACCAATCAATCCACCCCACTCGATCTGATTCGCTTTCCACTCCATGGCATCCGCCTGATCGAGGCAAGCGCGGGAACCGGCAAGACCTACAGCATTGCCGCACTCTACCTTCGTCTCGTTCTGGGTCACGGGCGCGATGGTCATCCGGGCCTGACGCCACCGGACATTCTGGTGCTGACCTTTACCCGTGCAGCCACGCAGGAACTGCGCGATCGAATTCGTCAAAGACTGACGCAGGCCGCTGCGGCCTTCCGGGGGACCGCAAGCGATTCGGATGAGTTCATCGGCCAGTTACTGGCCGAGTATCCGCACGAAGAGCACGAAGCCTGCGCCCGTCGCCTGCAGGTTGCAGCCGACTGGATGGACGAGGCCGCGATTCATACGATTCACGCCTGGTGCCAGACGATGTTGCGCCAGCATGCATTCGATAGCGGCAGCTTGTTCGCTCAGGATGTCGACAGCGAAGACCGGGAACTGTTCGATCAAGTGGTCAAGGACTACTGGCGTCGGCATTTCTACAATGATCTTGCATGCGCGGAAGAGCTGCAGGAATTCGCTACGGGTCCAGCATCGTTGGCCGCGACAGTGAGGAAACTGATCAAGCCCGGACTCATCATTCAGCATAACGGCGAGACCATCGAAGGCCTCACGCCTCAGCAGGTTTCTGAAGAGATCGAAGCGTGGCGGGTTGAGCGGGACCGTCAACTCGAACCTGTTCGCGAAGGCTGGCGCGCACGACGATCGGAAATCGTGGCGCTGTTCGAGAGCGCAGTTGCTCGGGGCGCCCTGATTTCGGACTTCAAGAAGGAGAGTGTTCGCAACGCCTGGTTTGCAGAGCTCGACGACTGGGCGAAAGGGGGCACGACCCCTGTAGAGACATTGAAGAATTTCACTCCCGGAGGCATTCGCAAGAGACTCAGCAAGAAGGCCGGCACGATCGCCCCGGTTCACGACTGGTTCGACAAGGTTCGGACACTGGAAGAATTGCCTTCCATGCCCGATATCCATCCGCTCATCTGGCCGCACGCCGTGGACTGGGTTCGATCACGCTACCAGGCTGAAAAGCGCAACCGAAATCGGCTTGATTTCGACGACCTGCTCATCCAGCTGGACCAGGCGCTGGCCGGTGATCGCGGAGAAGTGCTGCGAAGGCGCATTCTGCAGAAGTTTCCGGTTGCACTGATCGACGAGTTTCAGGACACCGACCCGGTGCAGTACCGAATCTTCGAGCGCGTCTACCTCCCCGAGCGCGACGATCCGAAAAATGCGTTGATCATGATCGGAGACCCCAAACAGTCGATCTATTCGTTCCGTGGGGCCGACATTCACACCTATTTGGCTGCGCGTTCCAGAACCACGACCGAGGATCGGTTCACGCTGAAGGTCAATCACCGATCGACCCGGTCGATGGTCGAGGCCGTCAACCGCCTGTTCGAGGCCGGGAACCTCAACCCCGGCCGGGCCTTCGGCTTCGCAACCGAAGACGACGATCCGATCCCGTTCGAGCAAGTCAGCGCCAGAGGAAGAGCAGAGCAGCTGGAGATCGGAGGAGCGCAAGCATCGGCCCTGACGTTCTGGTATCAACCGCCGAAGCCTGGCCAGCCTGAAATTGCCAAGAAGGCGCATCAGCCATTGATGGCATCTCTGACGGCCAATCAGATCGTCGACCTGATCAATGGATCACGCCGTGAAGACCCGGATACGGGCTTCCGACAGACCGATGGGATTGGGACACTCGAGCCGATCCAGCCGTCCGATATCGCCATCCTGGTCAATGGACGATTCGAGGCCGCCGAGATCCAGAAGGCCCTTCGCCAGCGTGGCCTCGGTTCGGTCTACCTGTCGGACCGGGACTCGGCATTCGATCAACCCGAAGCCATCGACATCCTTGCGATTCTCGAGGCTGCTGCACGACCTCTCGACGACCAGCGGGTACGGAGCGCATTGGCCTCGACCAGCGCCTGCATGAGCGTGCGGGAGCTCGAGGCGGTCAGTCGCGATGAAGGTCGATTGGAGTCGGAAATCGCCCTCTTCCAGCGTCTCGGTCACATCTGGCAGCATCAGGGCGTTCTGGCGATGCTGCGCCAGCTGCTGTCGGAGAAATCCATTCCCGCCCGCCTCCGCAAGGCGGGACCGGACTGGGAGCGGCGACTGACCAATATCCTCCACCTGGCCGAACTGCTCCAGGCCGAGTCAGCGCACCGGGACGGTCCTCAGGGGCTGATCGATTGGCTGCATCAGGAGATCGCTCGTAAGAATCGCTCGGAAAACGACAGCGAGATCATTCGCCTCGAGAGCGATGCCGACCTGATCCGCATCATCACCGTGCACAAGTCGAAGGGATTGCAATACCCGATCGTCTTCGTCCCGTTCGCCAGCTGCTACTTCGGTGGATCCTCCGGGCCATTTCTCACCTATCATGACGATGAGGGGAACCGGATCGCTGAACTCGACACCGAACATCCGATCGCCCTCGAGCGCAGCCGTCAGGAGAGAGTGCAGGAACGTATCCGGCTGCTCTACGTCGCGCTGACACGCGCGGAGCACGCCTGCTGGGTCGGCGTAGCGCCGGTCAACAATTGCGAGGATGCCGGACCCAACCGCTTGCTTGCCGGCCTGGCCCGCTCGCTCGATGAAGGCGGATCTTCCGGGCTTCACGAAGCCCTGGTCCATCTCGCGTCCGCCTCGCCACAGATTGCAGTAGTCGAAGTGTCGGGCCCGGAAAGCGATTTCGAGCCCGTTCTTCCGGAAGATTCGGACTTCGCCTGCGAACCGGCAATGGAGTATCCGGCCAGAAGTCACGAGCCCTGGTGGATCGCCAGCTACTCCGCGCTACGCTACGGAGATGCTGCCATCGATCACGCCCCACCGGAAAGTGCAATGGATGCCAATCTCGGCGATCTGTTGGCCGAAGGCGCGGAAGATTCGCAGGATCCGGCACCGCTCCTGCAGCGAGCCTCGAAACCGGAGTCGATCCATTCCTTCCACAGGGGAGCAAAGGCCGGAACCCTGCTTCATGACCTGCTGGAATGGGCGGGGAATCGGGGCTTTGGCGAAGCACTCGAAGACGAGGCGATTCTGGAAGACCAGATCCGATCCCGACTGACTGCCAGGGACTGGCAGGATCAGACACCGACCATCAAGGCATGGCTAATCCGACAACTAAAGAACCCGATGCGACTGGGGCAGGATTCGGTTCGGCTGATCGATCTGCCGCCCGGGCGCCATCGATACCGCTGCGAGCTTTCCTTCCTGCTCGAAGCAAAGAGTGTCGATGTGGCCAGAGTCGATGCCCTGGTCATCGAGAACACGGTCGACGCGCGGCCGCGACCCGCCTTCAGACCCGATTCTCTCAATGGCATGCTGACAGGCTTCATCGACCTGGTATTCGAGCATGAAGGTCGCTGGTACATCGCCGACTACAAGTCCAACCATCTCGGCCCTGACCAAGAGAGTTACTCGTCCGAGGCAATGGCAGAGGCCATCCTCGACAAGCGATACGATCTGCAGTACGTCCTCTACACGCTTGCACTTCATCGCCTGCTTCGCCAGCGGCTCGGCTCCCGCTATCGTCCTGCAGACCATCTCGGCGGCTCCGTCTACCTGTTCCTGCGTGGCTGCGACAACGAAGACACCGCAGGTGTCTTTTACGAGCCGGCCAACATCGCACTCATCGAAAAGCTGGATCGATTGTTCGCCGGCGAGGAGCTCGTTCATGTCGCATGAGCAACTGATGCAGGACCTGCGCGAGTGGCGCGAACTGGGCTGGATCCGTCGGCTCGAGGAGCACTTCGCCGATTTTCTCATCGGCCTCGAACCCGGGGCGGATGTCAGGATGCTCCTGGCCGCCACCATGACCAGCCACCAGCTGGGCAAGGGGCATGTCTGCCTCTCGCTCGCCGACTGGATCAAGGATCCATTGGGCTATCTCGAGCTTCCTCCCGAACCGATCGACCGCGAAGCACCGGAGGAACCGGAGCTGGAAGCGCGCCGTCAGCGAGCGGAGACCCGCCTGCGAGCCCGCATGGACACCCTGGACCCCGCGGGTGTCGAGCAAGCGCTCGAGAGATCACCGCTGGTCGGTACGGGAGCGGGACACACACCGCTGGTGCTGGACCGGGGCAAGCTCTATCTACGTCGCACCTGGCGCGCCGAAACCGGAATCGTGACAGCGATCTCGAAGCTGGTGGACATCCGATCACCGGCGGCCGGGCCGGACCCGCTCGGAGACGCCATTCGGGAGATCTTCGCGGGCACCGGCGACCTGCTGCCCGAAGGTCCGAACGATCCGGACTGGCAGCAGGTGGCTTGTGCGCTGGCCGCCCGCAGTGGCCTCACCATCATCACCGGGGGCCCCGGAACGGGCAAGACCTGGACCGTCGTGCGCATCATCGCGTTGCTGCAGCTCCTCCACCCGAAGCAGACCGAGAACCCGCTTCGAATCCGCCTGGCCGCTCCGACCGGCAAGGCCGCGCAACGACTGAGCGAGTCCATCAATCAGGGCTGGGATGCACTGGAGCGCGAACAACGAACGGTGGGACTGCTTGCGCCGGAAGCCGCATCGACGCTGCATCGCCTGCTGGGCAGCCAGTACCATACTCGTCACTTCCGGCACGACCGCCATAACCCGCTTCCAGCGGACGTCGTCATCGTCGACGAGGCCAGCATGATCGATCAGGAACTGATGCACAGTCTCCTCGACGCCCTCGCACCCGCCACTCGACTGATCCTGCTCGGCGACAAGGATCAACTCGCCTCCGTCGAAGCGGGTGCCGTGTTCGGCGACCTGTGTCGAGATGCCGCGCGCCTTGACTACAGCATTGCGGTCAATGACTGGCTCGAACGGGCCCTGGGCTATCGAGCCGCTACGGACGGTGCGGGCGGCCTCGCCGATCATCGGGTCATGCTCCGTCTGAACCGACGCTCGACGGAGGCGATCAACGAGCTGGCCCGCGCCGTCAACTGCGGTGCACCCGATCAGGCGATCGCGCTGCTACGAGATTGCCAGAGCGATGAACTGGAATGGCCGAGCGTTGGTCAAGAAGGAAAGGAGGTCCTGAAAGAAGTATTGATCCCCGGGTATCGCGCCTTCCTGGAGGCCGTGAACAAATCAATGCCGGAGTCGTCAGACCCGGACCAGAACGCCATCGATCGCTGGGCGCGAGAATGCCTGTCGCTCCAGGCCCGGTTTCAGGTGTTGACCGCACTGAAACAGGGTCCATGGGGCGTGAGCGGCATCAACCGTCTCGTCAACGAATCACTTGGCCTCGGCAAGGGCAGCAGCAGTCGGGCCCGCGCCGGCAGCGAGTGGTTCCATGGACGGCCTGTACTGATCACCCGAAATGACTACTCTACGGGTCTGATGAATGGCGATATCGGGCTCTGCCTGGCGATTCCCGACGGGCGCCGGGATACCCTGCGGGTGGTCTTTTCCGGTGCAGACAATCGGCTGCGCTACCTCAGTCCGAGCCGTCTTCGCGACTGCCAGACCGCTTGGGCCATGACCGTCCATAAATCGCAGGGCAGCGAATTCACCCATACCGTCCTCGTGTTGCCCGACCAACCCAGCCGGGTCCTGACACGAGAACTGGTCTATACCGGTCTGACCCGCGCGCGCGAGCGTTTCACCCTGGTTGCACCGAACGAAGAAGTGTTCCGCCAGGCCGTGGAACAGCGCACCCAGCGTTCCTCCGCACTGGCCGAACGACTGGACGGCCTGCAGACTGCCCGCCTCGAGGCCCCTTGAGCAGCCGAATTGAGCCCGCGTACACGCTGGATGTCGGCGCTTGTTGCGTCGATTGGAGGGCGTACGCCTGTCTACCCTATAGTTGAAAGACTGACGCGCCTGCGTGATCGAGACGAGCCGCCCTCGACCCATTCCGCCTCTTCGGAAAGCGGGAACTCCCTGATGTTCGATTCTTCATCTGGGATACAGATCCCATAATCACGTCCGGCTCAACCAGATTTCATCTTTATCAACCCGGATCGGAGCTCCGAGGTTGTATCGGGAGTTAGGCAATCCCAGGCTCTGGATTTCTTCGAGCTTCCGAAATACATCCCTCTTGCTGCCTCGCTGGTCAGTGAAATACTCATTCAGCACCAGAACGAGACCCTCTTCCATCGTTCGCGCAGTCTGTGCCCCCGCGTGACTTTTCTTCGCCCAACGACACCTATTGAGGTTCACTACATCGCTCGGAGCGTGATAGCGAAGCAACCAGTCGACGGCCCGCCAAGCAACTTTCTCATCCATGCCTGCAAGCAGGTTGTCCGGAATTTTATGCACAAGTTCTTTCCAGAGGTCGTGCGTGTGCCATTGATAAGGTTCATCAGGGAGGATACTCTCGCGTCCGTTCAGGATCAGATCGCGAAGGACCGGCACCAGGCTCGCGGCCCGCTCAAGATCGATCGGAAGATTGCGGGCGGTCGTGAACTCACCTCGACCGCTCTGGAATATGGACACGAAAACATCGTCTCGTGCCGAGTTTCCAGAGTCCTGGCATAGAAGACCGACGGCATTATGGATGCTCCTATCTGCTTGGTCGAGAGCGAAATCGTTTCGAGCGATTTCGATCAATTCCGACGTCTTAAGGGGGCGTGTGGCACGCTCCAGAACAGCGGCGCTTGCAGCTTCGATACTGTCGCCGAAGGAAATGATGCGCGGGTCCGCTGAATAATCCCAATTGATCCATTCATCCACGAACGCCTTCAGATCCGAATGGATCGATTCATGGTGTTTAGTCGAGATATACCGCTCGACCTCAGGAATAAAGACGGATCTCGGCTCTTCGCGATGAGCCATGATGAACTCCTTCAACTCACCTAGGGCAGAGTTCAGTTCGTCTTCAGACATTCCGTAAAGTATTCTGGAAGTCTCGCCACCATCCTCGTCCCGCGAGATAAGCACCTTGTAATCACTTCCCAGAATCAACTGGAAGAACTGCTTCACTGTCTGGAACGATGCACCTCTAAGCGCTGCCACAGGACACTCGTCTCCAAGCAGGACCGGAGAGCCGGACCAACGGATCCTGCTCTCGATTTCGGATTCCAGATTCGACCGTAGATTCCTGAATGCCAGATCTTCTCTGAGCCGCCTGACTGCGCGAGACTGAATCTGCCGAATACGTTCTCGGCAAACATCTCGGGATCTCCCGATCTCTTCCAGGGTCTCTCCGCCATTCGATTGGCCGACTCCGATCCGTCGCGTCAGAATTTCCTTGTCGGCATCGTCCCCAACGAGCCGCAACACTTCAAACCAGAGCCCTTCAAAACTCGAAAAATCGCTTTCCGCACGCGGCCCTGTTCCAGAAGAACTACTTCCACAAGTCGAAGAGCCAACCAATTGGGCCTGAGCATACTGGAGCAGTTCATTCCTGAAGGCCTCTCCGATTTTCTGGTAGGTCGTCCTGCCGAACGCATCGATACGCATCATCTTCTCCAGAGGGACCCTGGAAAGATCGGCAAAGGTGGCGATGCCGACGTTGGGAAGACAATTACGGCCTCGTGTCGGGAAGCCTTTCAATCCGAACGGGATGCTGGAAATCCAGGGAGGGGTAAAGATCGACAGGACCTGCAGATCGATTCCACCCGGAGCCTTCTCATTTTCAGACTGTCGAACTCCGTAACTAAATCGAAACCCGGCGAGCTCCATCCGCTGTTCGGTGGTGAGGCGTTCTTCCAGCTCGAGGTATTTCGAATCCGAGTCAATAGAATGCTCTGCCAGCAGAGCTGCGGCCCTCGATGAGCTTCCAGCGAACTCAGGAATCCATCCGGAGCGGTCGACCACCGGAAACTCACCATCTACCTGTCCGGACTCGGCCGTTTCCGAACTGGAATACCGGCTGGACTCGGACGGGGTCGAATCCTCCACTTGGAGATCGGATTTCGGCGGAGAATCGCTGGTAATTAATGCCTGGAAATGAACCAGTTGATCAAGAATCTTCCTGGCATCTTCAGGTGACCATTTGTCACCGAAACGCGCCATGGCCGAACTCTGCGCCTCGGACTGACGAATCACCCCTTCGAGCTCCGAACCAGATCGCTGCTGCTCGACGACCTCCTTGATTCGCTGAATAATTGACTCCAGAAGCGATCCATCACTTCCCTCACTCAGATTGAGCGAGACTACGATTTCACCAGCCGCGAGTTCGGCTATGAGGCTCTTTATCGTCATTTGCATTCCCTCCCTGAAGGTTTTGCATCATTCGGCTTGTCATTCGGTCTTATCGATCTATCGAAATTCATACATTGTGTCAATGCAAGCTCTGGTCTCGCGCCCAATTGACGGTCCCCCATAGCCCTGGATCGCCCTGCATCTTCCTGTAGAGAAACCACCGCACGGCCTCGCTGCGCTCGAAATCGATCCGCGGGTAGCGGGGCTCGAAGTTGTCCATCCAGTCGCCGAGGCAGACTCGGCGCCATAGTCGCTGGCGTCCCCTGCCCTGTTCCCTGATGACCAGGTGCTGCTGGATGAACTCCAGATCGCGCTGGGCGGAACGGCGGTCGCCGACGAAACCGCAGGAGGTCAGACACGCCCCGATCGCCGGACGCAACCACGGGCGCGGCAACCTGGTAATCGGAGTCGTCTCGATTCCCACGCCGACGATTGGATGAAACAACGAAAAAATGGGCAAAGCCAGTCTGTTCAAAGAGTTCATGCTACGGCCGGCACAATCGGGATCAGCTCGTTTGACCATCCAACTGGTCATAACCATCTCCAAGAAGGCCGCACCCGGGTGGAGGGCCATAACGGAGCCGATCCACCGAGCGGATCCATGCGTCAGGAACTTCCGGGGTGCTCGCCACAGCCTGATGAGACCCATACAGAAATCGGGCAACGGCAGAACGGTCTTCCAGCACGAAGCGCGGAAAACGCGGTCGGAAGTTCGTGACCCAGTCGCCTCGTTCCATCTTCTTCCAGAGCACCTGCCGGCCCGTGCCCGGGCAGGCGCGGACCACGAAGTGCTTCTCTACGAACCGCATGTCACGCTGCACGGTCCTAGCACTGACTTTGAATCCCTTTCGAGCCAACGTGGAGCGGATCTGCTGAGAAGATATGCCCTGGATTCCGTCGTCGTCGAAGGGAAGCAGCTTGACGATGACCATGATGCGCATCATTTTCTCGGCGACATCCTGCTCCTCACGCCGCTCGGCTTCCGGGATATCGACCAGCATTCCGGAAAGATCATGGCCGACCGGAACACTCCCGTCGATTTCTTCCTCACATCGACCATCAAGGCGGACGAACCAATCATCAGGTAGATCGCAGGAATAGTGGCACCGGCCGGACTCGAACGTCGTTCTCTCGAGGCCGAACGAGCTCGTGAGCAGGGTGAGAATGCGCTCGAGATGGCGATCGCTGACGCCCAGCTTCACGCTGTGCAGGTATAGGGCGATGTCTTCGGTGGCATGAAAGTTACCGATGCAGAAGTGCAACGCCGCCAAGCGACGCAGGACGGTGATCGATTCTGTGTTGGTGTAAAAACTGGACATGAGGACCCCTCTCTCGTGTTGAATTCGAAGCAGACGTTCCCGCACCGCGGATGCGGCGGAAAACGAAGAACAAACTGAAGACCGCGCACGGCGAACGCCGCACACAATAGAGAGTTAGAAGGTCATCCCCGGCGTGCCATCGCTCACACTTGAGGGCATGTCGTGGCTGCGGGGTTCTGTAACAGGACGTTCAAAGAAGCACTCTTCCAGATTGATCCGAAGATTCTTGATCAAACGGAGATCATGGATGAAGTGCCTGAACGCCATGATTGGAAGGCTATATCGAAAAAAGGCATATGTCAATAAATCCTGATTGATTTTTTCCTTCAACGTGTGGTACGACCGGTTCCGAACAGGCCACACATATCGTTCGGAGGATGCCAGTGGATCATGCTTCCAACAAACGCTACCTGTTTCGGATTTCGATCCGCTGTCAGCAGCAGGCTGGTCCATGGGTGCTCTGTCTTCTACAAGAGTCAGACCGAATCGCCTTCGCCGAGCAGGCAACGGACGGCCATCGCCCTGCGTCCGGGGCTGATGCTTTCCCCACTCTCCAGCGCAGCCACCACCAGCCCCCGCCCTGCTGGCGTTCCGGACTGATGCAGTTCCGATCCCAGGCGGACCAGATCGCTGGCGCTCAGGGCTTGACGAGAGAACAGGATCATCTGGTCGATGATGCGCCGATGAGCGATAGGTTCCAGGCGCTGTATGAGTCGATGCAGACAGGTGGGCAGATCCCGGTCGATGGACTGCGCTTCCTGCCACTCTTCCCGAGTCCGGTTCTCGGAGGGTTTCGCGAGTACCATCCTGCCGCGCTGGATGGATGCAGCGATCAAGCCCTGTAGTACGTCCAGCCAGGGATGCCGGGCCGGCAAGCGAGCGGCAACTAGGATGAGTGGTTCCAGCATGTGCAACCCAGCTGTACGAGTCAGCCGGCGTTCGCAACGTCGGACCGGGGCCCAGCTGCGCAGCAGCAACCAAAGGTACAGGTCGTCGACGACGGGCCTGGGCGGCCAAAGGGAACTGCGGGATGTCTTCCACACTGGGCCGGCCGAAAGCAATGCACGGCTCGGCATCTCGGCACTCGGATCCCCGAAGCTATTCCGTTGCAGCATGCACCGCAAGGCCCAGATGGCGAGCGGCGGTGCACCGCGCAACAGTGCGCGCTCCAGGTGGGCGCATAGAGCCTCCGGTCGGACGACATTGTCGAGCCATTCGCGACGTTCGGCACGAGCAGCCTCGTTCGTTCCCAGCGCTAAGCGGGAGAGCTCGTCGGGATCCGCTCGCGTGATGCGATCGATGCACACATACTCGTCTGCCTTCGCATCTGCCAGTTTCCAGAGAATTTCGTTCGGCTGCGCGCGCCGCCGAAGATCCTTGTACTGGAGTCCTCGCTCACTCTGATCGATACGCACATAGCGTGAGATCCCGCGCACCGGTTCCAGCTCGTCGCCGGGAAGCAACGCAAGGCCATCGGACGCATCGAGCACGAAGGTGCCCGCCGTCGGATGGCCCTCCACGCATTCGATCACTGCCTCCAGTACGCGACCCTTGATGCGAATCGCGGGAAAGCCATCGCGGACAGTCACGAATAGTCGTACCCCGCCTTCGGGTAACACGATCTCTTCCGGGGCGGTCATGGAATCCAGCTGCAGTTCGAAGTGCGGGTTGCAGGCCGAGAGATCCAGTTCGCGCAGGGCCGGCGATTCGGTGATCCTCAGATAACGCAGGCCGGCCGGGCTGTCGTCGGTTCCGACTTCGAGCGAGTGCGCAGCGATCCCCCGGAGGGTGCAATCGCCGCCCAGCCCCAGGGCAGTAGCGCTGATGGTGATTCTCCGCTCTCCGATATCCCCTGCCATTCCTCCCCTCCCATCATCGTCGAGGTCATCGCCAATCATAGCCAGCCATGTGCCCGTTTCCGTCGCATGGGCTTCCGCCATCGCGTCGGCCGTTATCGTCCGGTGCGACAGGAATCGTCATGCGCGTTCGGATACTGCGAGTCCAGAAGATGGAGGACAGGCATGGACGAAACGGGACTTGAAGGAACGCTCGGTTCGACGGTATCGAAGGATCGAACCGAGCCGAGCATCCACCCGGCCATCGACGGCTACATCGGTCGCATGCGGCAGTGGCTGATCCGCATGCTGATCGACCAGGGGGTGCTGTTCGGCGAACAGTTCGGACTTCCCGAGGCCGGTGCGGAAGTCGAGGCCCTGTTCCCGCTGCCTGACGCCGAGTGCGATCGCAGCGAAGTCATCCTGTCCCTGCATCGAGCACTGCCATCCCAGCCCGCGCCGGTCTCCGGTCGACTTGCCGACAACCTGGAGCGATTGCGCCGCCATCTCGACCTGGGCACGGTCGAGGCCGACCTGCTCGGGTTCCTGATCGCCTATCGCGCTATCGGCTTGTTCGAGAAGATCGCCGATCTCGCATTCCGCAAGGTCGACCTGCCAGGATTTGCCTGGCGACTGAGTGTCGTGACGGGGCATCCGCCGGAGGCCATCGAAGGCGCACTCCAGTTCGACAGCGGGCTGGTGGCTTCAGGCCTGATCCGCCTCGGCTCTGCCATCGGAATCGGCCGTGTGCCATCGATCGACCTGCTCGTCGAGGTCAACCATCGGGGAATGAAGCTGCTCACCGCCGATGACTTCGAGTTCACCGATCTGCTGGAAACGGCCGTGCGGCGCGCCGCCCCCGGCGAACTGACGCCCGGAGACTTCGATTTCATGGCGGGACAGCGCGACCTGGCCGTCGAGTACTTACGTGCTCTGAGGGAGAACGGACTGGGATGTGCCGTGTTGTTCGACGGCCCGCCCGGCACCGGCAAGACCGCGTTCGCTCGACTGATCTCCGCCGAGCTCGGATTCGATGGCTACGAGATCAAGGAAACGGACAACGATGGCGACGCTGCCGCTGCGGGTGAGCGTCTGCAGTTCCTCGCGCTGGCCGAGAACCTCGTCGCGCGAGGCAAGGGTAACGGCCTGATCATCTTCGATGAAGCCGACGCCGTCCTCGCCACCGATATACCGGCACCGATGCAGCGCCACCGCCCGACGAGGGCGGCGCTGATCCGACGCCTGGAGACGCTCCGGGTGCCGACGATCTGGATCACCAACCATGGGGACGAAATCGATCCGGCCCTCCGGCGTCGATTCGATCTGGTGTTGCGCTTCAGGACGCCGCCGCCCCGGGCGCGTTTCCGGATACTCGATGGTCACCTGCGAACGGCGCTGCAGCGAGATGCCAGGGTACGCATGCTCTGCGCCGACAAGGCGACCACGCCGGCGCGCATCGAACAGGCCAGCCGGGTGGCAAGCCTGATCGCCGGGGATGACCAGGACCGCAGGGGCGAGGTGTTCTGCCGGGTCCTCGGCGAGAATCTCGGCCTGGACCCGTCGCGGAACCCGACGGAATCGACGGATACCGGGTTGCCGTACCGACCGGACGTCATCAATGCATCGGAGGATCTCGAATCCCTGACTGCCGCGCTGGCCGCCCGCCCGCAGGCCCGCATCGCCCTGCATGGACCGCCGGGAACCGGCAAGACGCGGTTCGTGCATCACCTGGCCGACCGATGTGGCCTGCAACTGGCCGAATACAGGGCGTCGGACCTGCTGAGTCGATACCTGGGTGATTCCGAAAAGAACATCCGCCGAATGTTCGAAGAATGCCGTGACGGCAGGACTCTGCTGCTGCTCGACGAAGCCGACAGCCTGCTTCGTTCCCGGCAGTACGCGCAGCACAACTTCGAGGTCAACCAGGTCAACGAACTGCTGAAGGCTCTTGAAGGGTTCCCGGGGCTGTTCGTGGCCAGCACCAACCTGATGGACAAGGTCGACACCGCCGTACTTCGCCGGCTGGATCTGAAGATCCGCTTCGACTGGTTGTGCCCGGAGCAACGCTGGCGATTGTTCCTGGATCTGGCCCGCACCATTTCTGTCACACCGCGAGGCGCCGAGGCAAAGCGGCTTCGACACCAGCTCGACCGGATCCAGTGCGTGACACCGGGTGACTTCGCCGTGCTCGCTCGCCAGATACGATTCCGCAGCCGTGTGCGCCATGCGGAAGACCTTCTGCACAGGCTGGAGCAGGAGGTCGCGGTCAAACCGGAGAGCCGGCACATGAATCGCGGGATCGGTTTCACTGCAACGCTGTCAGGCCTGAAATGAGTGAACTCGAGGATCGCGTGCCGGCGCACTCCGGACATCGCCATTCAAGCCCCGAAGACTTCTCGGCAATTGTCGGCAAGGACTCGGGTTTCACCACGCATGTCATCGAGGCACACGAGCTCGACGGCGATGAAGGACTGAAGTTCAGCGGACTGAAAGGTTGGATCCAGATCGAGTGCGTGGCGTTGCGCAGCATCGAGATCGACGGCTGCCCCGAGCTCGAAGCGCTGGATCTGACGGGGTGTCATCCAGACCTGTTTCTGCACCTGACTCTGCCGCCGGCGCTTCGGTGCCTTCGGCTCCCCGCGACATCGAGCGGGGCCACGGTAGAGTTGTTCATACCCGGCGCCCCGCAATCGGTTGTGGATCTGGCGATAGACGGGCCGATACGGCATTTCGCGATGGGGGCCGACTGGATGGTGCATCCCATCCGACTCGATCGCAACAAGCGCGAGCCCCCGCTGCAAGGATTGTCGATCGGACCGCCCTCACCACACCCGCCGGGCGCCGCGACGCGCACCTGGCTGGTGCTGGGCGTCGGCCAGCAGGGCGAGCAGATCGAAATGAACGTATCGGACGTCGATCACCTGATCATCCTCGGCGCTCCCCAGCGGTCGATCACGCTTCGTGACGGTCACCTGGATCGTCTCCAGGTGATGGAGTGTCCGAAACTCGAACGGATCGACGGTGGATACCGGAGCCGACTTGCGTCTGTCGAGGTCTGCGCCCGGCTGCAGGAGATCGAGGGGTCGGGCGAACGACTGGACGTTGCCTGCACACGTGCCGAGAGCCTGGTTCTCGAGGGGCAATGGCAGGAGTGCGAGGTGTCCTTCTCCGATCTTCGGAAGATCGAAATGGAGCACTGCCACCGCCTTCGCCTGAAGAGTCTGCCCGCCCTCTGCAGCATCCGCGCCGAAGAGGAATACGAGCTCGATGTCGACCCGGACATGCCGGTCAGCAGGCACCTGGCGAAGATGCTGGAAGAACCGCCGGGTCATCTCTCCGCGCTGGTCGCCCGCGAAGGCCGGCACATTCACCGGGGTAATTCACTGCCCGGCCACTGGCTGAAGCTGATTACCGACGGCACTCGGATCGACCACGAAGTATCTCGATCCATAGCAGCGCTGAGCGCGCTCGCAGAGCGGACCGAGGACCGAGAGGCGGCCTGGCTGGTGCGATGCCAGATCGCGGCGCTGCACCTCGGTGCCAGGCAGCCTTCATCCGATCCGGAAATGCTGTTGCGCGCTTCACGACATTGGCGCTGGTTCGGTCAGGACTCGGGATGGTCGGAACTATGGCTGGATGATCTCGCGTTGTATTTCCGCTGCCGTGACTTACGGGTGACAGCCCCGTTCGCCCGGACCCTGAGGCGACTGGATCGGCTGATCCACGCCGAAGTCCTGTCGAAGGCGCTTCTCTCACAGAACGAAGGAACCTTCGATCGAGCAACCTGCCTCGATGCGCTCGCCGGATGCCTTGGCCGGATCGACGGCGGCCGCGAACTGCGCCTGGTTCGCCAGCGCGGATGGCGGATGCAGCGGCAGGGAATTCCGCCGGAGTCTGATTTCGAGCGCCGGATTCACGGGTTGATCGACCGTCTCTGCAGAATCGGGCATCAATCCCTCTTGCGCGCGGTTTTCCGATTCGTCGCGACCATTCCGTCTCCTTCGATCGTCATCGGTGTCGGTCTGCAATTGGCAGAGCGGTTTCATTCGCACGCTGCCGCCGGCCGCGATCTTCTGGCTGTCGGACTGGCAATGGATGGAGACATCGGGACACGACTCCGCGCCCGGGCGCTGCGTGAACTCCTGCGATCCGATCGATCCGATCACCATCAGAGAGACCGGACCGAATGACCAGACAAAGCCGGACGAGCAAGGCCGCCGCACTGACCGCCCGCCCCGAACAGGTCACCGCGATGCTGAATCACCAGCTGGAGATGCTTTGGGATGAAGGGACACGCCCGATCGACGTCGCGCCGCTGATGCTGTGGGGGCCGCCCGGGGTCGGAAAATCCAGTCTGATCGCCGAAGTCTGTCGATCGCACGGGATCGAACTGATCGACATCCGCCTCGCTCAGCGCGACCCCGTCGACCTGCGCGGTCTGCCCGTGCCGAAGGATGATCGTGTCGATTGGTTGCTGTCCTCGGACTGGCCCCGCGATCCGGACAGTCGCGGCATCATCCTGTTCGACGAACTCACCGCCGTCGATCGCAGCCTGCAGGTGGCGGTCTACGAGCTGATCCTCGATCGGCGCCTGGGCGCGATGTACCAGGTGCCCGATGGCTGGCTGATGGTGGCGGCCGGAAACCGCGGCACCGATCGCGCGGTAGCAACGATGATGTCCAGTGCATTGGCCAACCGGTTCTGCCATATCGAGGTCGAACCCGACCTGGAAGACTGGCTGCGCTGGGCCGCCGGTGCAGACATCCATCCGGACGTTACCGGTTTCCTGCGCTTCAGTCCGGACCACCTACACGACATGGAGGTCGATCTCGAACGCGGCTGGCCCAGCGCTCGCAGCTGGGAACGCGTCAGCCGCCTGGTCGAACGCAAGCGAATCGATGACACCACGCTCGAGCTGATGGTCTGCGGCCTGGTCGGTATCGGCGCGGGGCGGGCGTTCATGGCCTTCCGGGATTGGTCCTCGAAACTGCCGGACATCCAGCAGATCCTCCTCGAGCCCGATGACTTCGTGCTACCGAAGCGCGCCGATCAGCGATTCGCTCTTTGTTCGGCGATGGCCCACTACCTGTCTCGCGCAGATGGGGAAACCTACACGCGCTGCCTCGACGGTTTCATGAAGATCGGCCTGAAGCTGCCCTCCGATTTCGCGGCGATGGCCATGACCGATGCGCTGACCCGACCGAAAGAGCGTCAACAGCCGATCGAGAAGCTGATTTCGCACGAGCTGATGCCTGCCTGGCGCAAACGGCATGGTCACGCGTTTTCCCTGGAGGACCAGGCTTGATGACACCGGCCACCGAAGCGATCCGCATCCGCCCCCCGGACGAGGACGAGCAACTTGCCAAACGACAGCTGCTGCCGGTGCTCGAACGGGATCGCGCCCGCTGGATGCTCGATCAACCCTTCCTCGGGTCGCTCTCGATGCGACTGGAGCTGGTGCCCGTCGTGGACTCCAGGCTGCCTACCGCAGCTACCGACGGGAGACGGATCTTCTTCAACGCCCGCTTCGCCGCAACGCTGGATGCCGAAACCCGCCGCTTCGTGATGGCCCATGAAGTCTGGCATTGCGCGGCGCTGCACTTTCCCCGTCGGGGCACGCGCGAACCGCGGCTCTGGAACCTGGCAATCGATCACGAGACCAATTCGGTGCTACGGCAACAGGGGTTCAAGCTGCCGCAAGGCGCCGTGCATTTCCCGGCCTGGGTCGGCAAGAACGCCGAGTCCGTGTACGCGGCGCTGCTGTCGGAGCGGCTTAGAGTGACCGAGCGCGGACCGCTGGCCGATGTGCACGATCCCGCCCGTCGACCGGACAACGGCAGTGCGAGCATGGCGGAGGAACTCCGGGACAGAGCAGAAGTCGGCGACGGTACCGCACGCCAAGCCAGTGGCGATGGCTTCCTGATCGTCGATCCGGACTACGCACCGGGATGCCCCGCTGGATCGGATGCGAAATCCGCAGGGGAGTCGGAAGGTCACTCCGATTCATCGATCTGGCAGGCCTGGCCCCGCCAGATCGTCGCTGCAGCACAGATCCACAAACGCCACCATGGCACCCAGCCAGGATGGATGCACGAGTTGCTGCAGATCGTGGGTTCGCCGAGCGTCCCCTGGCAGGAACTGCTGAGGCGGTTCACTCAGCGCTGCAGCATCGATCACTACCGATGGACACAGCCGAACCGCCGCTTCATCGGTCAGGGCCTGTTCCTTCCCTCGCGAAGGACGACTCGGCTGCAACTGGCCGTAGGACTCGATCTCTCGGGCAGCACACTGGAACAGATCCCGCGCTTCATGGCCGAGCTGAAGGACATTCTTCATGCCTTCGAGCACTTTACGGCCCGGATCATCGCTTGCGACACGCGCATCGTTTTCGACCAGGTCTTCGACGAACACCAGGCGCTTCCGAGTGCATTGAATCCGAGCGGGGGCGGCGGCGGCACGGATCTACAGCCGGTATTCGATGCGATCGACCGCGACGACCACGCCGCGCTCGTCTTCCTGACCGACGGCTTCGCCGATCCCCCGACACGACCCGACTATCCGGTACTGTGGGCACTGACCGAGGACGGCCAGGCACCCGTCGACTGGGGGGAAGTCATCCGACTGGATCCGCCGTAGTGCCCCGGGATCAAGGTCGCTTTCCGCATTACCTGGTGTTGATGCAAAGGCACGCGGGATCATGCGACACCAACAGTCACCTCGGTCACTACAATCGGAATCAAACAGGAGCGCAAGCATGCAGACGGGATCGACTGAATCTGACCAGGACGCCAGACTTATCGACCGGGCACAGGGCGCACTTCTCGGCCTCGCAATCGGTGACGCACTGGGCGCACCGGTCGAGTTCAAGCCTCGAGGTTCGTTTCCGCCCGTCACCGACCTTCGCGGCGGCGGTCCCTTCAATCTCGAGGCAGGTCAGTTCACCGACGACACTTCGCTGGCCCTGTGCCTGGCGGACAGCCTTGCTGCCTGTCGAGATTTCGAGCTGCGGGACCAGATCGAACGATACTGCAGCTGGTGGAAAGACGGCGAGAACTCCGTGATCGGTCACTGCTTCGACATTGGCCATGCCACGCGAAGCGCCTTGATGAAGTTTCAGTCGACCGGCAACCCACAGGCGGGCTCCAGAGACCCCTACAGCGCCGGCAACGGCTCGATCATGCGCCTGGCACCGGTGCCGATCCATTATGCAGATGATGCCCGCAAGGCCGTGCATTACTCGGGCGAATCATCGCTGAGCACCCATGGCGCCGAAGAATGCGTTTCAGCCTGTCGGTACCTGGGTGGCCTGATCCACGGTGCGCTGAACGGCGTGGGGAAAACGGACCTGCTCGCGCGAGTTCACGAACCGTTCCCCGGTTGCTGGTCCAACGAACCGCTCGCACCGGCCATCGAGGCCATTTCACGCGGAAGCTTCCGCGAAAAACAGCGCGATGACATCCGTTCGAGCGGCTATGTGGTCGACACCCTGGAAGCCGCCCTCTGGGCCCTCTGGAATCATGACGATTTCGAATCCGGCGCCCTGGCTGTCGTCAACCTCGGCGACGATGCCGACACCGTGGGCGCCGTCTACGGACAGATCGCCGGCGCGCTCTTCGGCCATTCAGGCCTGCCGCGAAAATGGCTCGAGAAATTGAGCTGGCGGAGTCACATCGAAGACCTCGCGGCCAACCTGGTCGCACCAACCTGATGCGACGGGATCTGTCCGCTGCCTCGGTACAGTAGTGATACAAACGATAAAGGAGATCCACCATGAAACAGTACAAGGCACGCATCCGACTGCCCAACGGCTCCCAGCAGGTCGTCTACGTCTACGCTGACGACGGCCTCAAGGCCAAACAGCTGCTCGAGGCGCAGTATGGCAGGGGCTCGCTTATCGGGATTCCGACGCCAGCTTGATCCGAATCGGGCCCGATGAGGCCCGATCTCCATGCTTTCTGATTTCAGGAAAGGCCACAATCATGAGCAAAGCTATCGAAGTCCGCGAAGTCGACGACTTTTTTGACGATCCGCCGCACTGTCCGTTCTGTCATGCGCAAGTCATTGCACCAAAGGACGACGGATTCGACTACGACTTCAACCCCTGCCCCCATCTGCTGTTCTACGCGCACGACGACGGCTGGGAACACCTCAGCGAGCAGGCCAGGAGGGAATTCGTACGACTTGGCATCATGGCAACGGACGAATCCTTGATCGACCCCGACGTATCGATCGACGAGATCACCAGCCGCATCCAGATTCCGCGTGCCATCAAGCTGGCGACTTACATGGGCCCACCCGGCTTTCATGGGGCCTATCTGGGCTTTGCGCCGGAAGTTGAAGAGCGGAACGGGTGAGCAGTACCTCCTGAAAACGACCAACGGCTGAAGCCGGTGGCCTATTGGTACAGTTGGAAAACCTAGCGGTTCTTCAACATCACCTGATCCGGACCCGAGTATTGCTACCAGCGCACTGTCTCGCTTTCATGCTCCCGGCCAAGCTCCAGCAGTCGCTTCAGGAAACGATTGAATGTCTTGCTTTCCAGCTCGCGATACTCGCCGAACTCGTTGGCGTAAGCGGCATTGAATGCGATCCACAGGAAGATGAAACGGCCATCTTCATCCTCGCACTGCTCGGCGCGATTCAGCCAACTCGGCGCGCGGTGAACACGAAGCGAAATATGCTCGTGCCAGTCTTGGCGCTCGTTACGGTGTCGGGCCTTGAGGTCATCGTGATTCAACCGCACGGGCTTTTTCCTCGAGTCATTGTCAGACGCTGCGCGGAGCGCTTCGAGCTGCTCGTTGGTCGGTAGAGCTCGATGGAGCTGCGTCTCGCATTCCGACAAGGAACTCCGTGAGACAGGCTTCGTGATATCGCTTGTAGCGAATTCGCCGCCCGTCGACCTCCGATTCGATTCTCGCATAGCGGGAAAGCTCACGAAGATCCCGGGCGACGGTATCTTTGGTGCAGAAAAATCCGGCCTGGCGAACGTCGGCAACCAGATCGGACGCCGTACGGCCGGGCACCTCGTCTTCCCAGGGCAAAAGATCATGAATCAAGAACATGCGTCGGATCTTCGTTTCCATCAATAGCGCGCCCAGGCGCCGGGCGCGTCAAGGTGCAGCAGATACTCCGAATCACACTCTTCGGCATGAAAGTCGATATCCAGCGGGTCACCCTCGAGGTCTTCGAGGTAGAAGTGCTGGCCCAGCGAAGACCCATTCCGCCGTTTCCAGCGAAACTGTCCCCGCGCGTCGACGGTCCGGATCAGGCCGTAGAGGCCCTCCATCGATTCCAGTGCATGCTCGATCTGCCTTCTGGTGATCTTGACACCGCGAGAGCGAAGCTCGGAGTGGATCACGGCATGGGTCTTGCCGGAGCGACCCCGACTCCAGGGCAGCAGGTCGTGAATCATCGCGTAGTGTGGAATGGAAAGATTTTTCATGATCAGGCCCCTTGTTTGCCTACGGAGAATAGTCTCATCCAGAAGGATTGCTGTCAAGGAAAATATCGTGTAAACTATTGATTGTATTGTGCTTATTACGGTTTTTTTGTCGCTTTAGCATGACATCCTTCGGTCGTCAATCGAAATACGGTGGTTCCGTCTTGAAGTCTATTGCCGACGAAATCCAACGATTGCTGGCCGACCACGGGAGAAAAACAGATATGCCGGAGTTCAAACACGAAGGATTCGAGAATCTGCCCGCTGACGAAGATACGAAGATACTGTCTTCCAAGCGCGTGGAGGTTGAGGGATTGGCCGCGATTCATGAATCCTGGTCATGGGACGGAACGTTGGGTGAGACTCTGATCTTTCGGGAGAAGGATCTCGGAGACCGGTCCGATGACGAGCTGCGGAGCATCGCGGTGGCAGCCGGTTTCTTCAGAGCCGACGCACGCACGACGATAAGCCGGAATCGTGACGGGTTTGCCCTCGTCAATTTCAATTTCCGGACCTGAATCCCTGACACCCAGGCACTACTCTGGAGGCTGTAGAACAGCTGAGACGGCTGAGCCACACTCGGGGGCGGCACCTAATCGGACTTCCTGATTATGTACTAGCCTCCGCCATCTGCCGATTAACCAGAAATCGCATTTCGCCCACGCCCTCCGGGCTTTCTGGGCGTGTTTCTTTTGCCAGTCGATGCAAAAGAAACCAAAAAATCTGTCGCTGGCGAAGGCACCCGCCTGCGGCGGGTCCCCTGCGCTTCTCGGTCCGGGCGGCGGTCGCTCAACTCACTCCGCTGGCGCTCCGCTCAGACACACGCTCCCTTGTTTCCGCCCGGCCCTGCGATGCTCGGTGCCTTCGAGGCTCGAACGTCAAAACCACAGGGGGCAGATTGGTGGTGCTGATCGCACAGGCTGGGGCTCGGCACCGTCTGGTTTTTCCAGGACCAACGCATTCTCCCAAATCCGACGCCGTCGACGCAGCCGAGAAGCGCAGGATCAAGCGGATTTGAGGGAGCGTGTGTCTGAGCGGAGCGCAGGCGGGAACGCAAGGGCGGTTTGCGCCGAAGGCGCATGAAGCCCTGGAGTGGAGACGTCAGCGCGTGTGGGCGGAACCGATCTTGAATAGTCACTCCACAGTCGCGTGATGCACTGAATTCAAGACCGGATGGCTCTTAGCTGAGTAACGTACCGAATCAGGTCGAACTTTGCGCGGCGTCGAAGCAAGGATCGAGCCCTCGGTTTGAGAAAGGCGCCACCTCGAGTACCGCATCAAGACCCTCTACCTCAGTCGAAGCGTCGCCTCGCTGCTGAGCCGAACCGGTTCCACGCGCACCACGGCCCCTGCCGGATCCAGAACCACCTGTTCTTCGTTCTCAAGAATCAGCTTGTATTCCTTGATCTCGCCCCAGAGCGGCACTTCGCCCTGGTGCCGCCGGAAATGTTCTTTCGCTTTCTCCGATGCGATCCGGACGAGTTCCTTGTTGCCTGCAAGTACTGCGCTCTCCGGCATCCGGATGCGTCGATGGCCTTCCATCGCGGCCAGGGCGAAGACGGGTTCGGTGCTGCGCCTGAAGCCGGTTTCGACGAAGATCCAGGGCCGGAAAGCGTAGCGCTGGCGCTGCAGCTTGCGTTGCAACGCGTCGATGGCGGCTAGGGCCGGTTCCCGGTCGATGGCAAGCGCATCGACGAGCGCGATCAGGAATTCCCGGTTCGAGTATCGGAAATCGTAGTGGCTGCTTCGCAGGCCGAGATCGGGGTCGGCCAGGGCGGCGGCCAGCCGCTTGCCGGCGTTTGGCAGGGAGTGCTCGGGATACCCCATGCCTCGAAGGAGCTCGCTACGATCGGATCGTGCGAGCGTTGCGCGGAAAACTGCAGCGAGGTCGAAGCCGCTCGGCGGGGAGTTCTCGCCTGGATAATGCCCTTCGACCATTACGACACCGCTGAGTGCCAGTGGAATCGATCCGGCTGGACCGTCGGACTTCCAGCGTGCCGGTAGGCCACCAGGCGATCACCCTTGCCGATCGAATAATCAAGACAGACGGCGTTTGGCGCTTCTCTGCGAACCTCACCGCTTCGCCAATAGTGGCCGAAGAACACCGGCGGTGCGTCTTGTGGATAGCTCGGGTGATCGGGATTCCGGTAAGGGGCAGTCTCGTCCAGACCCTCGGTCCTTGGGTGAATCAACAAGCCCTCGGCCAGCGTGCGCGGTGAAGGTTCCCACCACTTCAGGCGCGCGGTTCGCCGCTCGATCTTGTCCTTGTCGAAAAACCGCGCGCCATCCGGCAGCTCTTGTTCGGGGCCCTTGAGCAGGGTTTCGACCGCCTCGTACTCCGGCGTATGCTCTCGGGCCGCGGCGGTCCACCGATCCGTCGGCAGGTACCAGCCGTCCTCGCGTTGCTCGAGGACCTCCAGATGCTCCGGATGCCAGCAGGCGTGGACGCAGCGCCAGGTGTCTCCTTCCAGCGCCAGCGGCAGTGTCCGGAACCAGGCCAGCATGTCCTTCCAGTCGCCGGGGCGCCTTTCGATCTCGTCGAGCACCCTCCGGTGCTGCTTGGTATTCTTTTTGTTCTGCGGGCGCAGATAGTCGCCGGGACGATCGGGATCTTCGGTGTTGAACTGCACGGCGTTGAACTCGTGGTTGCCCATCAGGCAACAGGCCAGACCGCGCTCGACGAGGTCGCGCACGATTTCGACGGTGCGCAGATTTTCAGGGCCGCGGTCGATCAGGTCGCCGACGAAGACGAGCTGCTGGCCGCCGGGATCGCTCAGCATGCCGTTACGCTGCTTCCAGCCCAGCTGGTCGAGCAGAGCCAGCAGGGTCGGGGCATGGCCGTGGATGTCGCCGATAAAGACGTGTTCGATGTCGCTGTTCATCCTATTTCCGACCTCCTCAGTTCGCTATCGATGCCTTTGGTTTTCAGCCAGGCTGCGAATTCGTCCTCGCACTCGAAGCGGTCGACCATCAACTCGACCAGCACCTCCGGCACCCTGGCGGGCTGGACGATCCGGCAGAGCGTGCTCAGTTTCTTTCCATTCGAAGCGTCCGGATCGGCCCAGTCATGGAGCCGCTGGAACACGAGGCACCCCTCCGGATTGACGCAGATTGAAAGATCCAGGTTCTCGGTTTCGGAGCGCTCTTCGGCCAGCACCCGATTCGGCGCGTGTTCCCTGCCCCTGGCGAGGAATTTGTCGAATCGAGGGCTTCGCGGAAATGAAACGACGTTGGTGATCGGTTCTCCCGCTCGTGCCTGCCAGCCGTATTCGTCGGCGAGAGTACCCAGCCTGCGCTCGAAGATGATGCCATCGGCCACCGCTTCCGGTCGCCCTTCAGTGCCGATGACAGCATAATCGCGCCCTGCCTTGAGGCCGAGGTCGCGCAATTTCAGCTGGTGTACGATGGAGCCGTAAATGCGGTCGGGGTTCAGGCGAACCAGATCGTCGTCCTCGCTGCAGGTCCGCCAATCGTTTCGAAACCCGTCCAGACCGCCGGGGTAGGCAGGCTCGAGGCGCTTCTTGAGCATGAAGATGCTCCTTGGCAAGCATTCCAGTGTCATGGTCATTTCCTCCAATCGGAAACGCCCTGTTTAGCGGAATTCGTTTTTCGTCCCCCGCAAGTCGGGCTAAATCGGGACGTCGTGCTATGGGAACTTCGAATGCCGAGAATCGGCGAGGCGGGTTCCCGCTTTAGCTGCACTTGTTGGACCGGTTTCCCGGGCGCCCGCAAGCTGGTCGCTTCAAATCGGCGCAAGTGAAATATTACCAGATTTCCCTGCGGACATCTTCTGCCGCAGACGAAATCTACGCCATCGCGCACCCCAGATCTGCGGACGAGAGAGCAGTGCGACTCTTGCATGATCCTTGTGTTTCGCTAGTCCGACCTTTTCATGACCGGGCGGAGCCGGATCGAGCCAGGTCAGGCAACAGAAGACTGGTCGTAATCACCGCCGGAGTGTTCTCGTAGCCAATGCCCGCGAGGCGATTGAGCTGGGCTCGAATTGCTTCCGGGGAAAGGAAGAACCAGCCTTTTGAATCCATGAACTCCTGGAACTTGTCCGTCTCGCAACGGTAGACCTTGCCGGCGGCAAGGCCCAGTCGCAGACTCGTGCCTGATACAAGGCTTTTTGTTTAGATGCCCGCCAAGAACAGAAGTAATACAGAGTGTTCAGCTTATCCATACCCTGCTGGCCGGGCGCCGATGAAAATGGCCAATTTCGGCCCTTGAACATTCCCATGGTTCCGATTAGATTCGTCGTAACGGCAGCTTGGAAGTTAGGGAACCGCGGCGATGTATACACAAGGACTCAAAATGCTACGGGCATCACTCCGCCGAGACGACGCAGCATTTCACCCCGGCCAATGGGAGGCCATCGAGGCACTGGTCAAGAGAAGGCAACGAGTGCTCATAGTCCAACGCACTGGCTGGGGGAAAAGCACCGTCTATTTCATCGCAACCCGAATGCTTCGACAGCGCGGAGCCGGGCCGACGCTGATCGTTTCACCACTACTCGCGCTGATGCGAAACCAAATCGATGCAGCTGAACGGATCGGAGTGACGGCGCACACCATTAATTCGGGAAACGACACTCAATGGGACGCGATTGAACGTGAAATTCGCGCGGACCGGGTCGATGCTTTGTTGATTGCGCCGGAACGATTCGCTAATGAGCGGTTTATGGGGAACGTCCTCGCAAGCGTCGCGGACCGGGTGGGCCTTTTGGTCATTGATGAAGCGCATTGCATTTCCGATTGGGGGCACGACTTCCGACCGGATTACCAGCGGATTTCTAATATCCTTCGACGCATACCTCAAAACTCCCCCATTGTCTGCACCACAGCGACAGCCAACGACCGGGTGATCGACGACATTAGCGACCAGCTCGGCGAGCTCGTTATTCAACGCGGAGAGCTTATGCGCGAATCACTGGCGCTACAAACGCAGCGGCTATCGGATCAGACGGCGCGGCTCGCCTGGCTGGCTGACCACATACCTGATCTACCGGGAACCGGCATCGTCTACACTCTAACGACTCGAGACGCTGAGCAGGTTGCGGCCTGGTTGCAACGTCGGGGAATTGAGGCTGTCCCCTACCATGGATCGGTGACCGCTGCCGACAATGACGACACTCCGGACTACCGCCAGCGGCTAGAGCAACAGCTCCTTCACAACCAGATCAAGGTCGTTGTGGCTACAAGCGCCCTTGGCATGGGTTTCGACAAGCCAGACCTCGGCTTTGTCATCCACTATCAGGCTCCGGGTTCCATCATCGCCTATTACCAGCAAGTCGGCCGCGCTGGCCGGGCTATCGACACAGCCTATGGCGTTCTGTTTACCGGTGCCGAGGACGATAGAATCCAGCAATTCTTTATGCGTACGGCCTTTCCCTCAGAAAAAGAGGTTCAGCAGATCCTCGATGCGCTGGAGGAAGATGGGCTTTCCATGAACGGCCTTCAGGCAAGACTGAACATGCGGCAAGGTCGCCTCGAGATCGCGTTGAAGTTCCTGTCGGTCCAGAACCCGGCACCAGTCATCAAGGACGGCGCGACCTGGCTGCGTACGCCTGTAAACTGGGAAATGAATCACGACCGCATCGCGAGATTGACCGGGCAGCGACAGCGCGAGTGGGGAGAACTGCAGCGCTACATCGACCACGATGGCTGCCTGATGCGATTCCTAGCGGAAGCCCTAGACGACCCGTCGCCCAGCGACTGCGGGCGTTGTGCTAACTGTCGTTCGCAGCAGATTGTACCTACCGATGTCTGCCATCAAACAGCCCTCGATGCGGCTCGATTCCTGCGACATGCAGAGTTTACGTTGGAGCCAAAACGCCAGTTCGCACTCGGCGCTTTCGAAACGTACGGCTGGCGAGGCAATATTCCACCAGCTCACAGAGCGGAACCTGGGCGAGTCCTCTGCCGCTGGGGCGATGCCGGCTGGGGTACAGCCGTTGCCCTTGACAAGCAGGCTGGTTGCTTCCGTGATGAACTGGTGCACGCGGCGGCTAATATGATCGAGCAGCGCTGGCGACCCAAGCCACCGCCGTCTTGGGTGACCTACGTTCCTTCACAGCGCCATCCCGAGCTGGTTCCGGATTTCGCCTCCAGATTAGCGAATGCGCTTGAACTCCCGCTTCACCCAATCGTACTAAAGGTCCTTGATAATCAACCGCAGAAGGACCAGCAAAATCGGTATCATCAATGTAGGAATCTGGACGGTGCCTTTTTACTTGATAGCACTCCGCCAGAAGGGCCCGTCCTCCTAATAGACGACGTTGTCGACTCCGGCTGGACTTTGGCCGTAATCGCGACGCTGTTGCGACAGTCAGGAAGCGGACCTGTTCTACCCTTCGCACTGGCCTCCGCCAGCCCAGGAAACTGAGAATAGAATGCATCTCGATCACGACGCCCAGGCTGTATTGCTTTTGACCGCTTACTTCGGGAACGGTCATGACGGGAAAGTCAAGCCTTTAGGACCGAAGGAATGGGGACAGTTTGCGACCTGGCTGAACGACAAGGGTGGACGACCTAGCCAACTGCTTGATAAGAAACGTAGCCAGTTGCTTGGTGAATGGTCGGATGGGAAGATCACACGAGAGCGATTGAATGCGCTGCTTCAGCGCGGCAGCTCCTTGGCGTTGGCTTCCGAGAAGTGGGAACGAGCAGGTCTCTGGGTCATGACGCGCGCCGACTCTGACTACCCAACCCGCTGGAAAAGGCGGCTTCGTGAACTGGCGCCGCCAGTTCTGTTTGGCTGCGGCAAGAGAGAGTTGCTGGACCAAGGCGGCATTGCTGTCGTGGGCTCTAGGAATGTAACCAACACCGGCCAAGCCTTCGCAACGGAACTCGGTCGTAAATCCGCAGCTTCAGGACGGGTGATCATCTCGGGCGGCGCACGCGGCGTCGACGAGAGCACGATGCTTGGCGCACTCGAAGCCGAAGGCCAGGCGGTCGGCATCCTTGCCAATGATTTAATCCGCCATTGCAGCAGTAGCAAGTACCGAAACCACCTCAGGCGGGGAGACCTGGCCCTGGTTTCGCCTTTCAAGCCGGACGGAGGGTTTCAGGTCAGCAATGCAATGGCCCGAAACAAGTACATTTACTGCGCCGCCGATTCCGCCGTTGTGGTCGCCTGTGAGAAGGGTTCGGGGGGAACTTGGTCTGGCGCGACAGAAGCACTTCGAAACCAGTGGATACCCGTTTGGGTGATGGATGATCCCAATCAAGGTACTGGAAATGAGGCGCTGTTAGGCAAAGGTGCACATTGTCTCAATCCGGCCGACTTTCAGATTGACACGCTAGATTTGCATAGCCCTCAATCGAACGAGCCTGCGGGCCCCAAAGAGGCCGAAGAAGGAACCGGGAACGCACTTACCGAACTCAGCCCTGCAAATTCACTGGAAGAGTCCCACGCGCCCGGAAAATCAATATTCGACGCATTCCTAGCTGAAATCGAGCCAATCTTGAGAACTGAACCGGCAACGCCGGCACTTGTAGCGGAACTTCTATCGCTAAATCCTACTCAAACGAAGACTTGGCTAAAGCAAGCCGAAAAACTGGACCGTGTAGTCGTAAACGGGAGCCGGCCACTTAAGTATCGCTGGAATGATCATCAAGGAAGTCAAGGCTCTCTTTTCGAAAAGTTTCAGGACAGTCACTGAATAGGCCGTGGCTCGATAAAGTAGCAGTACACCGGCGGCTTTCCATTGTAGCCAGCGCGAAGACGAGCTCAGACCGAGTTTCGAGCTGCTTTAGCGGCAACGGAAAACTCCGGGCCGAGAATCGCCCTCAGCCAGGCTTCGCCGTATCGGATGAGTAGTTCCGCAGCAAGATCTTGGTCGCAATGACCGCTTGATTCTTTTCGTAGCCGATATCTGCAAAGCCAGTAAGCTTCGCCCTGATTTCCGCTGGTGAAAAGAAAAACCGGCCCTTCGAATCCATGAATTCCTGCAACTTGTCGGATTCACGTCGATACACCTTACCCGCGGCCAGGCCCAATCGCAGCTTCGTTCGTGATGTGATCATTCCGCTGGCGATGAGATTGAGCCGCAGGCGCTCGAAAACGATCTCGCGGTAGTTATCGCAGGTAAACAGCTTGTATTGCCCTTGTGGTGTTTCGTGACACTCGGTCAGCTGGTCGACCCTGACGCCCGGGGAATCGAGAAAGGATTTCGCTTCGAGAACGAGCACTTCATCGGTCTCCCTTTTATAGGCGAGGATATCGATCTCCGGTCTGGGCATCGAATGGCGTCCGATCCGTCGCTTTTCCTCTTTCGTCAGCTCGACCTTGAACGAGCGGCGCACCCAATAACCGGTCGCTTCCAGCAGGTCGCAGATGATGGTTTCGAAATGGTCCATGTTGAATTCCTTGGGTGATTTCAGGAGCGCGTTGCAATATCGAGCGTCATAGCGCGGTTGCCGCCTCAGTTCTCGTCGATGGTGTCGTCTTCGTCATCGACGGGCGTTATCCCCGACGCGAGCTGAGTATCCAGCGCTGACAGACGATCAACTGCCCGGTCATAAACCTGGAGCAGCTCATCCATGTGCGGCAGCAAATCGCTCACGTTTACAACACTCGCAACCGTTTCCTTGGTTGGGTCGATCTGAATCGCCGGGCAAATTTCTTGAAGCTCTCGCGCAAGGCGGATGTTTTCGTCTTCGCCGATCCCGATTCTTTTCAGTACTCGCCTGAGACGGGGCGGCGTTGCGTAGACTCTTCCGCTCCTGAAGAGCCGTATCAGAATCAGGCCGGCTCTGGTCGCGGCAAAGGGAATTCGAATAGAGGCCGAATTCCCGCCCTTTGGGAATTGTATCCAGCCGCGCTGACGTCCCCATTTGAAGAGTATTTCACCAAAGCGCCTGACGTCGGGATCGGCGATCGACTCCAGGAATTCCTGCTCGGTGAGGCGCGGGCTGGATTCCTTTGGCCCAGTGCGAACCTCCACGTCGACCTGATCCGCTCCCGCTCCGCGCACGGTGACAACGGCACGCTCGATCTCGGTAGAATGAGCCACCACGCTCGGTATCGCGAGCAGCTGCTCCGAATCGGGCTGCCTGTAAAGCTGCAGCTCGACCAGGCCGAAAGTGAAATGGAGTCGTGACTGCTGATGGAGAGCATCGAGGATGTTCTCCAGGCCTTCCCGGATTCCATCACCGACGACCAGCAACAAGAATCGGCCGTTTCGTAGATTCTTCTGTAGCCGATCGATGAACTCGGCCTCTCCCATTGCTTCGTCCGGGAAGACCTCCGCCACCCGTCTGTAAAGTCCGTAATCTGCTGCGACCGGAGACTGTCGAGCAGCGGCGCAGCGCTTCTCGAATTCCTCATAGCCCAGTGCCGCCAGGCAGCTGGCGTATTCCAGGATCTGCGCGAGCACTTGCCGCGTCGCCTGCGGATTGCGCCACAGCTTGGTCTCGACCACGGTCAGACGCCCGTTCGGCGAGATGAACAGATTATCGATGCCCATGACCTCCCGACCCAGAGAGATGATAGGACCGAAACTCTCGTCGAACTCCGAGACCGGCAGAATCGCTGGGCTGCTATCGAGCAGCTGCTGGAGGAAATCCTCGCGAATCTCCTGGCCGTCGAGCTTCACTCTCTTGAGCGGAATCGCCTTTTGGCATGGCTGGACTATATGCGGGTGGGCTTCGGTTCTCATGGTTGTCTCTGGCTACGGTAGGACTCTGCTTCGCTTTGCTGTCGCGCTCACTTATCGTTGGCTTTAACGGTGAACATCGTTATGGATCGGCAGCACGGGCTGAAACGAACTGGCAGCATTGCGGACTTGATGGACCGATTGGCCGCCGAGTTCCTGGTGCAGCCTTTCGCAAGCCCATGATTCGGCTCATCTGACCCAATCAGTCCGAGCCGAAGGGCACGTCAGATGGATCATCCAGCGAGCTCCCGCACCGCATCAACAAGGCCGTAGTGCAAAAGGCTCGCGGCGCACCTTGCGCCCGGGTGGGCATATTCGATGATGAACCGCCCATGGACAGGCTGGTGATACCAGATACCTCGGTTAGTTCGCTTCCAAGCTGGTGGCGTTTCAAACTCGATGATTTCATGAAAAATGTTGCTGGTCGTGGAGCCGCAACAGATGACGAAATCTGGCTCATAGAGCTTGAACTGTCTTCGGAGAAGTTCCCGGTCGACGTGCGCTGCTTCAGCAAGCTTTGCGGAATCTGCTGTGTGACTGCCGGGAGATTTCTTCAGATTCATGGTGGCAATCGAGGTAAGTGTCTCCTTGCGCTCCGCTTCTTTGATTTCCACCAGTGACCCCCATTCCATATCTTCTGGAAGGTGCTTAATGCCTTTGACCCAACGCGTGATGTTGTTCCACGTCTGCGAGCGTGCACCGCCACAAATGAACTCTCGCAGATCCCAGTCTCCGCCGTCCAGATCATTGACTTCCTTCAAAACGAACAGCAACTTCCTTTTGCTCGCCAGGTACTGGGCTTCGTCGACGACTCCATCCCGAACCAGATCGGGGCGCATGGCTGACCATTCTTGGAAGAGCTCGTCTTCCTTTTCTCGAATACTCATGAACTGTTCCCAAGCTTGGTTGGCTCGATCGCCCACTCTCTCGAGGAATTGCTGGCTCGTTTAACCCGGAGCGTTCCACCAGCTGCGCGAAGTTCTTCATGCCACAATTTGCGTCCTCCGTCGCTGTCCTTGTACAACCAGCCGTAGTGCTTGTCGTCTCGCGCCTGATGTTTGAATGTTCCTTTGGACGGAGCCGAACCGGGAGAAAGCAGCAAGAAATCCCACTGGATCAGATCTTTGAGCGTGCTCTTTTCCGCATCATTCTTGATCAGCGTCAGCCGCTTTCGCTTTTTCTCGAACTGAGATGACGTCCAGCTGGAATCAAGTTTTGCCTCGATCAGAACCAACCGTAATGGCCGCTCCGAGCGCGGATCGATCCAGGCGACCAGCAGATCCACATCTTCCTGGTTGCCCTGGATCGGATAGCTATTTTTACCGTTGTCCGACAGGTCAGCCGGGGGAGGACACTTCCATTCATTCGGGAAGGGTCCGCGTTTCGATCCGTTCACCGATCGCTCCTCAGGAGTCCCAGCAGCATTGGCTAGGGCGGCATAGAGCCAGTTCAGGTGGTAGTCCATTCCGATGAACGTCTGCTTTGGGTCTGGTTGATATTCTTCGTTCGAAATGAGGTCCCAGAGGTTCTTTGAAATTCGCGGCGCGGCTGGTTCCTCGCACAACGCGAATTTCATCAGATAATCCCGCTCTTTGCGGTTGAATTGATGCAGCCGCTCAATGATTCGCTCAGCTAAGGTTATGCTCGAGTCCTTCTCGCTCATCTTTCCTCTCCTAATGTCGGTTGAAGCACCTTCTGCAAAGCCGCATGGAGTCGGACCATGGCCTCGGTGTCCTGCTTGCAGTAAGCCCTGAGCTGGACGAACAATTTCGCCTTGTTCGCTGCGTTGCCGTCGGCCAGCGCGCTTTCGTAAGCCATCGCGGCTGTCCTCCCATCCGCGATATCGAGCTCGCTCCAGCCCGACTCGGGATCGAGCACCGGGAGGACGGCCTTGATCGAGAACGAGCCGTGGAAGTCCGGGTGGTAGTAATGGTTGCGGACGATGGGCAGCAAATCCCAGAGGCGGTCGCGGATCGCTTCGAGGGGCTCGGCGAGGTCCGGGCAGGCAGCGATCAGGTCGTTGATGATTCGGCGCTCGTAGGGTGAGTAGACGACGATGCTGCCGTCGGTGCCCAGATCGTCTATGAGACGTTCGGCAATGACGCGGCGGGGATCGCTGTTTTCCTCGTGCAGGTATTGCCGATGCTCCAGGCTGCCGTCCTGTTCGAGACGGTGGATGGAATAGAGGAACGGGAAGGTGTCGAATGGGCTGGTCTGCGGATAGGGTGGCAGGGCCGGCATGAAGGCCTCGAAGTCAAGAAACGAAGCCGGATACTCGAGGGCGGCCAGCTGGTTGGCCAGGTTGGGAGAGACCCAGGGCCGGCCATCGACGACCGTTCCGCGCATTCGCTGCTGGAGGGCGTTGAGGTCGAAGTCTTCCGGAATGTCGCCGATTTCCTCGATACCCAGTTCGGCAAGCGCATCGCGTTGCGGAGGACGCAGCCGGTACAGGCTGGTCACCGGGTAATCGAGCTGGGGCAAGCCTTCGCTGCAGTGTGCGTAGTAGGGGCAATCGTAGGGCTTGAAGCAGTGATCGCCCACTGAAATTTCCGGCGGCGCACCGGCTTCGATCATGGTCTGGAAGCGTGCGACGTCGGCTTCGACCGCTTCCAGTGACTTGATGCAGTGCTCGGTGGCATCACCGAAGCGGAACAGCTGGTCGAGGTCATAGTCGCCGCCGGCGTAGACGTATTCCCGATTCAGGACCAGGACGCCGGCACGCGAGATCGTCAGCCCGGCGCCGGTCAGGGTCCAGTACTGCACGGCGACGTCCTGCTGGAAGACCTCCTTTTCAGGTTTGGTCGAGGCCTTGACTTCGACCAGGTCCCAGCTGGTTCCATTACGCACGAGAATGTCGACGCGCACGTACAGGCCCCGATGTTCGAAGGCGGCTTCGTAGATCGCGGGGATCGACGGATCGGCCATCAAGTGCAAAGTCTCGGCGATGGCCTGCTCCCTTTCCCAGGGCTTGAAGCCGACCAGCACACCGCCCGGATAGCGCGCGCAGGCCAGCTCGCCGATGCGGGTGCCGCGGTCGAAGACGGCAAGCTGGGCTTCGTCCCAGGGGGTCGCGAGTTCGCGGCGGTGGATCTCGTTCCACAGTCGCAGTTCGCATTGCTGGCCGGCGAGGAAGCGGGATTTGCTGAGGCGACTCATGATGCTTCGTAGCGCTTGCGCAGCGCCTCGGCTTCCGTTCGCATGTCTTCGCGCAGGCTCTGTGGTGCGACGACTTCCACGGCGCTGCCGAAGCCCATCAGCCACCAGCGCAGCTGCTCGGAATCGTCGACCGTCGCCCGGACCTCGATGCGACCGTCGTCGAGCACTTCGTGGGCCTGCTCCGGCGTCAGCGGGGTTTCGAGCAGGGCCTTGCCGGCGTAGCCGTCGAAGCGAGCGACCAGATCGATGCTCTCGCCGCTGGAGTAGTCGAAACCGCCCCGGCGGATGTAGTCGTCCAGGTCGAAGTCCCCGGGCTCGGTGGCCGGCGCATCGAGCAGGCGGGCGGCACTCATCCGGTGCAGGACGAGCTGGCGGATGTCGGTGAAGTCCCACACGGTGGCAAGCAGGTAGTGGACCGAATCGCGCACCACGAGCGCGAGCGGATGGAGGATCATCCGGCGCGCGTCGTCGCTGCTGCGGTTGGTGTAGTCCACCTCGACCTGGCGTCGCTCGAGCAGGCCCTGGTAGATCGCATCGAGGACATCCGGCGAGATCTCGGGCGGTGTGAGCTGCATCGAGCGCGGAAGGATGCGCGCGCGCCGGGTCCAGCGTTGGAAGTTGCCCGCCGCGATGGATTCGAGGAAGCCGCGGGCGGCATCGAAATGCGGCTGGATCTCGCGACTGAGGCTGCGCGGCAGCAGCGGCTGCAGGTGCTGCTGATCAACTGCCAGCTCAGCGCCGAGAGCGAGTCGTGGCCCGGCAGGTTGATCGACTCCGCGTGCGGGGCCCAGTACCAGCGCGGCGGGTCGCCCTCGTCGCAGATCAGCGGAAAGGACGCGGAGAGCTTGACCAGATCGCGCTGGATCGTTCGCAGGTTCACGTCGAAGTCGCGGTCCGCCAGCGCCTGTCGCAACGTTTCGGTCGTGGTTCCGGGGGTGCGACGCGGTACCAGGCTCAGCATGGTGATCTGGCGCAGCGTTGTGTCAGGCATGTCGGCTTTCCCTCCTTTCCCCGGCCTGAGTTCAGTGTACCCCGTCGTCAATCCTGTAACTTTCAGCAAGTCGGAGAGCGCTTCGCTGCAAGGCAGCGCTCTCCGGCTCGCCCTACGGGAGTGCGGCCGAGTCGACAACTCAGGGCAGGCGAAGCCGCATGGCGATTTTCGCGCAGCGAATAAAGCCTTGCGTGCGTAGCCGTAGCCCGTGTTGCGAACCTTGCAAAGGGCTAGCCATTCACTGCGGTTCGCGCCTTGATTTGTCGACTCAGTCACACTCTGAATGTCACAGGATTAACGACGGGGTACACAAGCCCAGAGCGATTTCGGCTGTCAGGTTTCGAATTTCGATTCTCGGACATGGCAGCGACAGATTCTGTCGCGGTCGACACGCAGACTGCTGTTTCGCTCATTCGAACGGCAGCGGCCATGCAGAAGTACGAACTGAAATTGATGTGGACGATGATCCGCAACCTGCTGCGCCATCTGCCGGCACGCCATCCGGCAGTGGACGATCTGTTCCGTCAGAGTGATAGCGTGTTCGCGCTGGGTCGTCATATCGATGTCTGGCAGCAGGCCGGATACGGGGACGACAGGCGGACCGGATGGGTGCCGGAAGACAGTCTGCCGGATGGGCTGGGCCCGCTGCGCTGGCAGGACCTGGCCGACAGGGAGCTGCGTGCGCTGGGTCGTGTGCACCCCTCGGCAACACGACGACGACTGGATCTGATCGGGCGACTGTTCGACATCGACGCTCCGGGGCTCGCGGTACTCGAGTTTTGCTATCTGAGCGAAGTGTCTCCGCCGATCGGTGATCTTCTCGGGATAGCGGAACGCTACGGCACGCGCCCGGCGCGGGCTCTGTCGATCGCATCCGGTCACGGTGTGGCGGCGATCGAGCGGCGGCTGGCGCCGACGAGCCCGCTCAACCAGTACGGATTGCTCGACAGCGCAAGGATGCCGCGCATCGATTCCATTCCCGAACCGAGCCCGTCGACCCGTGTCCTGTTGTCACAGCCGCTGCGCACAGCGGCCGATGCGCGTCGGCTGCTCCTGGGACGACCGCCGCAATCCTCGCTGGATTGGGATGACTTCGAGCATCTCGGCGAGGACGCCGAGTTTCTTGCCGACTTGCTGGGCGGCGCGCTCAGGCAGGGTCAGCGCGGCGTCAGCGTCCTGCTGCACGGTCCGCCCGGCACGGGCAAGACCGAATTCTCGCAAACGCTCGCCGCAAGGCTGAACACCGAACTCTACGCCCTCGGTGAAATCGATGACCAGGGTGGCTCGCCCAATCTCCAGGAACGGCTGGGCAGCGTCCGGATGGCGCAGCACCTGCTGCGCGACCAGGGTGATGCGCTGCTGCTGATCGACGAAGCCGAGGACCTGCTGAGGTCCGCCGGCGCATCAGCAGGCGGCCTCGCGTTCGGGTCGCTGCGACATCAACCCTGCCTCGCGCGGGTGTTTCTCCACCGCCTGCTGGAGAACGCGGCCGCGCCGATGATCTGGGTCTGTAATCGCATCGGGGACATCGATGCGGCGGTGATGCGCCGCTTCAGCTTCGTGATGGAAATCCAGTCGCCGACGCGCCGGTCGAGGCAGCGCGTCTGGACGCGCACCCTGGCCCGGCACGGCTTCGAGCAGTGCGAAGCGCTGGCCTCGAGGTGCGCTGAACTGCCGGTGTCGCCGGGAATTGCGGCGCAGGCCGTTCGAGCCGCCCGGATTTCGGGTCGCGGGCCTGACGCGATCGAACGGGTTGCCCTGCAGATCGGCCGGGGCGTTGCCGGAAAGCCGCTTCCGACGAAACCCGCGTCGTCCGACGCGTTCAACCCGGAGCTGGTGTGCAGCGATCCGGACATCACCGCACTGACCGCCCGCTTGACCGAGCTTCGCGACCCTCGTTTCGCGGTCTGCATCCACGGCCCGCCGGGGACAGGAAAGTCCGCCTGGGTCCGCTATCTCGCAGAGCATATGGGAATGGATCTGAATCGTCAGCGCGCTTCCGATCTGCTGAGCATGTTCGTCGGCGGTACCGAGGCCAATATCGCGCGCGCCTTCGCGCGGGCCCGGGCGGCCGGCGAGGTGCTCGTATTCGACGAGGTGGATTCCTTTCTGTGCGACCGCCGCGGGGCGCGGCACAGCTGGGAAGTCACCGCGGTCAACGAGATGCTGACCTGGATGGAATCGCATCCCCTGCCGTTTGCCTGCACCACCAACCTGCTCGATGCGGTCGATCCCGCGGCGATGCGACGGTTCACGTTCAAGCTGCGGTTCGGCTATCTCGACCGGCAGCGCGTTAGAGCGGCTTTCCGCGACTTCTTCGACGCCGACTGGCCGGATGCGATCGCACCGCCGGATGGTCTGGCGCCGGGTGACTTTTCGGTTGTCAGGAAGCGAGCGGGGATCCAGCAGATCGACAATCCGATGCGCCTGGCAAGGATGCTGATCGAGGAATGTCAGCACAAGCCCGAGCTTTCTCGTGGCATCGGGTTTCTTCAGTCGGCGGATGGCATCAGGCACCGTCGCGACACCTGAGATTGCCGGAGCTGCGCCTCGATGAATCGCTCGGACTGCACAGAGCGTACCGAAGGAGGTCCCAGACACCAACTGAAGTGACACCCCTAACCACTGAATAGGGGACATCTCACTTCGTTGAAAACCGGACAGGTCAGGTTGGCGTTGACACTGTCCACGCTGCAGACGCTAGCGAAGCCGCTTGGGGGTAGCTCAGCTGTCGACAGTCGGGGACGCCCATCAGGATGCCGCCGCGCTGTATGCCCATAGGCAGTAATGTCAGGTTTTCCCGCCCACCAGGGACTTGAGCGTATCGATGGCACGGGGAACATGAAGCGCTCGACGCTGATCGTGGCCCTTTCCGGATCGACGACGCGATATTCGGCGGCGACATTGACCTGACCTGAAGGCGTGTACGCTCACCTTCAACTTATCGAACCGGAACGTTTCCATGATGCCCAAGCAGACTCTCGTCTTTGCCGTTTTGCTGATCGCTCTCGGACTGGGTGCGTTTTTCGTGTCCGGGTCGCGTACCGCGCTGATGCCGGCCTTTCCCGGCCTGCTGCTCGCGCTCCTCGCCGGCCTTTCGCTGATCTTCGGGCAGGCCCGGCGGCACCTGATGCACGGTGCGGCGGTCGTCGCCCTTCTTGGTGCTCTGGCACCGGCCGCTGCCCTGGCCATCCGCGCCGCCGACATGAGTGCGCTGGCGCTTTCGGTCAACCTCGGCATGCTGGCGCTCTGCGGGACCGTGCTGGCGCTGATGGTGCGCTCCTTCATCGTTGCGCGACGGGCGGCCTGACGATCAGCCCACCAGTTTTCGGGTCGTCGATCCCGGGAACGACATCCATGTCGCGGGTCTGGATCAGGGCGATGGTTCAAGCACCCCTGTTTGCCACTCCGCCGAATAATCGATCCACACTCGCACCTTTGCCGGTAATTCCCATCTTGACGGATAGACCACCCGCAGGGTCACCGACGGCGCTGCACCATCCGGCCAGATCTGAACCAGCCGCCCTTCCTCCAGGGCGTCGCTCAGAAACAGCTTCGGCATTCGAACGATGCCCGTGCCGTCGATCGCCGCCTGGCGCAGGGTGGCGTCGTCGTTGGTGAGGAGGGGGCCGTTGACGGCGATGTTGTGGCGCCGGGTGACTTTTCGGTCGTCAGGAAGCGAGCGGGGATTCAGCAGATCGAGAATTCGATGCGCCTGGACTGAACAAAGAGATCCGGCGGCGCGCGATTCGCGGCCGCCGGATCAGCCCCCAACACGGCACCTACCGCCGCTATTGGCCTGCAAGACTCAGTCTTTCTTCGTGGATTTCCTGATAGCGGGGCCGGTGCCATCGCTGCTGCGGCGGCAGCCTGACCAGGTAGCGTCGATTGCCGATCGAGCTGATGACGACGACGGTTTCTCCCGTCGCCTTCAGCACGGCACGACTACCTTCCTGCATGACCCGACTCCACAAGATTCCGAACAGGGATTCGAAGGTAGTACCTGCAAGCGACAGGGCGTGTCGCCTACAGCGGGGTCGCGGGGGATTGCCCGTTGGGGTATCGAGAAATGACCCGAAGAAACCGGGCAGCTGTAGATTTCTGATATTATTCTATATTCTATATTCTAGAATCTAGAACATAGAATGCCCTATGAGCCTGAAACCGCAGGATGTGCTTGTCCTTCTCAAGCTGGTCGCGCTGGGCGACCGGTCCTGGTCTTACGCCTGGCTTGCCGTTCAACTGGGGATGAGCCCCTCGCAGCTGCACTCGGCGGTAAAGCGGGCGCTGGCGGCGCAGCTGGCGGTTCGCCGGGGCGAAGATGTGGTTCCGAATCTCCGAAACCTGGAGGAGTTCCTGGTCCACGGCGTCAAGTACGCGTTCGTTCCGGAGCGTGGTGAGATGACCCGCGGCATGCCCACGTCGCATGCCGCTCCGCCCCTGGAGGAGCACTTTGCGCCCTCTTCGGAACCACCGCCGGTTTGGCCGGACCCGGAAGGCGCGGTTCGCGGCATGGCGTTCTCACCGCTCTACAAGCTCGCGCCGGGAGCGGCGCGGGAGGATCAGAATCTCTACGAGTTGCTGGTGCTGGTCGATGCCATTCGCGGCGGGCGAGCACGCGAGCGAAAGCTGGCAACCCGTGAACTCGAAAAGCGATTGACGAACCATGCATAGAGCGCGGAACCCGAATCTCGAGATTCTCGAGGCTGCGGTGGAGCGGCCGGGAGGTAATCATCCCGATCGGGATGAATTTGCCCCGCAAGTCAGAATCAAACCAAAATCAACCTGATCGGGTTGATTTAAGGTCGATGGAGTCGTAAGCTGCAGATACGTACCGTTCGGGTTGATTTTTATGATGACGACAACGCAGTTCGGCAAAATCGTGCGGCAGCGGCGCAAGTCGTTGGGCCTGACGCAGATCGAGGCGGCCGGCCTTTGCGGCGTGGGCGAGCGATTCCTCCGGGAACTCGAGTTCGGAAAGTCCACCGTGCAGCTCGGTAAGGTACTCCAGGTGCTCGCCGGACTCGGCATTGCGCTCTCGTTGGATGTCGTTCAGGGATGACCGAGCGGGCACTGGATGCGTGGTGGGATGACGGCACGGTCGCCGGCACTTTCATCGAGGTCGCGTCGCGACAGGTCGAGTTTCGCTCCTCGGACGCAAATCACGATCGGTTACTGTCTGCATCGCTGCCGCCGGGCGGTGCGCCCGCCTCACCGTGGGCCGCGTTCCATTTTCTCGACAATCTGCTGCCAGAGCACCCCGCCATCCGGGGTCGCATAGCGCGGCAGCATGGGCTGGATCCGAACGACTCCTTCGGGTTACTCGGCGCCATCGGGCGGGAGTGCGCGGGCGCGCTGATCCTGCTTCCGGCCGGCGAGAGCCCAGCCGACATGGGCCCAGGCTATCGCGCGCTGTCGGACGCCGACTTCGAGCGCTGGCTCGAGTTTCGTGACAGTCAGCCGTTGATAAGCGAGCCGCATGGGAGAGTCCGACTGTCGCTCGCCGGCGCTCAGCCGAAGGCTGCCTTGTATTTCGATGACAGCGATTGCCCCTTCATTCCGGAGGACGGCGCGCCGTCGACCGACATCATCAAGCCTGCCGTTCGCCGCGCATTGCCAAACACCGTGCATATCGAGTGGTACTGCATGGAACTCGCTCGCGCCGTTCTGGGATGCGACCGAGTCGCGTCGGTGTCACCCTGGCGTCGCTGCCTGCGCGTTCGTCGATTCGACCGGGTCCGCGATGGAGACCTTGTTCGCCGGCTGCACCAGGAAGACCTCTGCCAGGCCCTTGGTCTGGCACCGAGCAGCAAGTACGAAGGTCGAACGACATCGCGACCGGACCAGACCCTCCTGGCGCGATGCACCGCGTTGATCGATCGCCTCGGCTCAGAGGGCCGACTGGTCCCGGCGTTGGAGAAGCAGGCGCTGTTCAGCGCTGTGATGCTGAACGGTCTGCTCATGAATGCCGATGCACACCTGAAGAACCATGCGCTGCTGCACATCGAAGGAACAACCCGCATTGCACCCTTGTACGGTGTGTTCTGCACGGCCGGCATCCGGATGCGCGAGGGCGGTGACGCCGGCTGGCAACGGGAACCGGTCGCCGAAGTCGAGCTCGAGCGAGAGCTGGCTTTGATCATCGGCGACGCGAAGCGGGTGGACACCGTCGACGACGAGCACTGGCTCGACTGTGGTCAAAATCAGATGGGGCTGAGCCGCCGATTCACGCGGCGGCTTCTCGACGATATGCGGGAACGGGTGCTGGGTTCACTCCAACCTGTCGCCGATCGACTCCTGCAGGACGAACCCGCCGCCGAACCAGCAGTCAACGCCGTACGTGAAAAGCTTGAGCGTAGTGTTTGAGTGCGTCATCCGGGACAGCGGACCGGCCCTTTCTCTCGCGCAGCCTTGCTTATCCGTACGCCAGGTTGTTCGAAGCACTCAAGTGAGGATATTTCGAGCCAACCGAATCTGTTGACGCACCACGGCAACGGGCTGCTGCAGCATCGGCAGGGGGCCGTGATCGGCTTCCATCCTGCGGGGAACGGTCGGGAGCGCTTCTTCGATCGCATCGACGAGTCGGCGGACCTCGCCCAGGAGGAAGCGGGGGCGCATGCCGAGGTCTTTGGCGCATTGCTCCCAGTGGCGCTGATCGATGCGGCCGGGGTCCGCTTCGCCGCCGATGGCCATGGCCAGCCTGCGGTCCAGGCCGGGCCAGGCGCGGGTGCAGACCAGGTCGTAGAATGGTGCCAGGCGCCAGCCGGCTTTCGGTTTTCGGACCAGTGACAGGTTCTTGGCGTGGCCGTCGGAGTTGCCGGCCAGCCAGTTGAAGACCTGCCAGCGGATCAATGCCAGCAGATCCTCGGCCGGACGGGCGCTGAGTTCACGTAGCCGGATGGCGACCTCGGCCAGGCCGGGGCCGCCTTCGGCCTCGTACTTGCGCGCGGCACGCAGGCCCGCGACCTGGCAGAAGTCTTCCTGATGCAGTCGCCGCCAGCGGCCCTCGCTCAACACTCGGTCGTAGCGGGTGACGATCAGAAACCGCCTATCGGCGCGCTGTCGCATTTCTACGTGCGGCACGCGCAGCCCCACGGCGGCCGCGAGGCGGGCCAGAAACAACTCGTACACGGGCACGTTTCGCCAGTCGGGGAGCTCGAACTTCAGGATATGGGTTGAAGGGGTCGCGCCCAGCGGCAGCAGAAAACGATCGTTGTCGATCAGTACCGGGCACTTGGCCTGGGCGCCAGCCAGAGAGAGACGCGGCCTCGGCTCGTCATCAATCTCACTCCGCTGCATCAGGCCCTGACCACGTTGAGCCAGCAGGCGGTCCAGCGCCTCGTCGGTGAGCGGCTGTGCATCCGAATACTTCGTCGGGGTCTGGTCACCGGCAAGCAGACTCAAAGCCCCGGCACAATCTCCGCCGATCTCGCGCAGCAATGCAAAGTCATCGTCGCTGACGCCCAGGCTGCGGACGACACGCTCCCGGGCGCGCCCTTCCGGCAGCAAGTTGGCGAACCAGGCATGCGCCTGGCCCGCCTCCGGGCTGAACGGCTCAGGGCGCAGCGGCAGCACACGGCCGATCGCGAAGCCTGCAACCAACCAGTCGTCGTCGTATCGGAAGCCCATGCGGCCCTGACGATCGGCCCACAGCACACCGACCTGTCGATCCTCGAACCAGACAGTCAGGCGATCGATGCCTTCTGCCCGCGTCATGGTTCAGAATCTGCGCGGCTTTCCGCCAGGACGCTGATACCCAGCAGCTTCGCGACCTCCAGCGCCTTGCCGAGCTGGGCAGTCGCTTTGCCGCGCTCCAGCTCGGAGAGAAAGCGCACGCCCAGGCCACTCAAACCGGAGAGCTGCTCGAGGGTCAGTCCTTGCGCCTTGCGCGCAAGGCGGATGGCCGCGCCGAGATCGGCGGCACTGCGGATAGGGCGAGATGAGAGAAGTGGCTCATGCATTTTACTGATCGGGACAATTGAGGTTGAAGAATTGAATCCTAGCAGAATTTGTCCCGATCGGTAAATGTATGCCGGATGCAGAGCGGCAGGCGGGATATTGACCCGATCGGGACAAGGGTTCACGCGAAAGGCCTCCTTGTGTCAACAGGCAGGCCCCTGGAATCGCGAGTGCCCGGAGGTACTCGGACACTCTCCTTTGTTGCCCAATAGCAGTTGACATCATTCAACTGAAGTGATGTCGTTGAATTCAATCGCTGGAAATGGCCTCACATGTCAAGGATGTAGCCGATGGCCACGATGACCGTCAGGAATCTGCCCGATCGAGTTTCTTCGAATGGTCCCCGACGTTCTGAACGACGCCCGGCGGCAACGAACGCCAGCGCGACTGCCGACGTGAACCAGGGCATCAATCCAGATTCACGGGTCAATGGGGGCGACCAGCGCCCGGGCGACCGCAACACTTCTTGTATTTCACGCCGCTGCCGCAGGGGCAGGGCTCGTTCCGGCCGATCTTCCTGGAGCGAACCGGCTGTTGGGCCGGTGGCGCGGAGTGGGTCTGGCGGTAGGTCAGACCGACATCGGCGTAATCCACTGCGGCCTGCTCGATCAGGCCGTGGAATTTCCAGGCCTGTTCTTCCAGGGTCGGCGCGTTCTTCGGTGAGTTCCCAGCGATTTCTTTGGTCACCTCCTCCGCCATCGACCGATCCGTGAAGAACGCAAACAGGATCCAGGCCATGTTCAGCGCGCGATCATCGTCGCTGTCGATCGTCAGGGCTTGTTCCCAGCTCTGTTCCAGCCAGTGGTGGCCTTCGGTGACGCCGCGGCACCAGCGCGAGAAGTTGTTGTCCGCTTCGAGAATGCGCAGGGGGTCCGGGCCGGGCTTGCAGTCGACAGGGATCGCGGGCTGCCCCTGATGGATACAGTCCGAAACCCAGTTCATCAGCGCCATTCGCGCTTCGGTCACCGCTTGTGCCTCTTCCAGGTCGTTGAACACCGCCTGACCCTGAATGATTTCGGTCCATTCCGAGGGCATGATCAGATCCGGGCAGGCCTGGACCGCGAACAGGAAACCGGCGGTTTCAGGCCAGGACATGGCTTCTTCGTCGGCGTGCCGTTGGCTGAATTCGATCAGCACCTGCCTGTGCGTGTCGTTGAAGTCGGTCACGCCGTGCAGGGCATTCGGGGGCGCGTCATCGTCCGACTGGCTGGCCAGAATCCGTGCCGGATCGAGCTGCTGCAGGGCTTGCTCGAATTCATCTGAATCACTGCCGTGGTCACCTGAAATCGCCCGAGCCAGCGCGTCGGCCATGACCTCGCTCATCACCCGGATGGCCGTCGTCCGATCGACGCCGCCGGACAGCAGTCGCTCGAGCGTGGCGCGGGTGCTCGGGGGCTTGTTCATGGCGACCTGGTTTTCGACCACCAGCATGGGCGCTGCTTCGAGAATGCAGTCGTCGATGTCGTTGCCGGTCAGTTCGGCGACAAAGCGCTGGACGGCATGGAGGCGCTCATCCTCGTCGGTAGACAGCCATTGGTCGGCGTCGGGTGATTCGGCCGGGTTGTAGTGCATACGAATCCTAGGGAGCCTCTGAAAAACTCTGTGCGGGCGCGACGGAGTCTTTCCGGGATGACCGGCTGTGGCTTCGGCGAGCGTGGTTTGGTTGTTCCAAATGAGCGAGCCGAAACGTAGCGGGTCGCCCGGAAAGGCCCGTCCCATCAGGGTTTCGCCGGAAAAGCCGCATCTCGAGCGTTGCGCCCCTCGGCCGTAGCGACGGCTACTGTCACTCGGGTCGCACCACACGATCTGCGGCTTTTCCGACTGAAACGCGCTCCGCACAGAGTTATTCAGAGGCTCCCTAGGGCACCCGCCTGCGCTTCTCGGTCAGGTCGGCCGGCCAGGCCCATTATTCGAGATTATCGTCATAAGCGACCCAACCTTTGGCACGGGTCGCGTTGACCCGGATCTGGCATCATTGCGCGCTGCCTTTCGACAACCGCAACGGGATATGTGGAATGAAGAGAATGCTGAGCACGCTGCTGCTGGCTGCGCTGATGACGCCTGCGCTGGTCATGGCTGAGGACGATCCGTTTCTCTGGCTGGAGGAGGTCGAGGGTGAAAAGCCCCTGGACTGGGCGCGCACGCTGAACGAGCAATCCGAAAGCTACCTGACCGCGCATCCGGCCTTCGAGGATATCCACCAACGCAATCTCGACATCCTGACCTCGGATGAGCGCATCGCCTATCCCTCGCTTCAGGGCGGGCGGATCTACAACTTCTGGCGCGACGAGGAGCATGTACGGGGCATCTGGCGCCGAACCACGCTCGAGGACTATCGCGACGGTTCGCCGGACTGGAATTTGATCCTGGATATCGATGCCCTGGCCGAAGCCGAGGGAGAAAACTGGGTCTGGGCCGGCTCGGCCTGCCGCTACCCCGATTACGACCGCTGTCTCGTCGGCCTGTCCATCGGCGGCGCCGACGCGGCGGTTCGGCGTGAGTTCGACATGGAGACGAAATCCTTCATCGAGGACGGTTTCGAGCTGCCCGAGTCGAAGAGCTCGATCAGCTGGCGGGATCGCGACAGCGTCTGGTTCGGCCCGGCCTTCGAGGACGATCAGATGACCAGTTCGGGCTATCCCCGCACCGCTCGAATCTGGCGTCGCGGCACGCCGATGGATTCGGCAGAGGTGGTATATGAGGGCGAGCGCGGTGATGTCGCCGTGTTCGCCACGCGGCTCTGGGACGGCGATGACTTCCATGACGTCATCATCCGCGCCGACAGCTTCTTTACCCGCCAGTACTATCTGTACCGGGACGGCCAGACGCATCGCCTCAACGTGCCGGGCGACGCCCAGCTCTCGGGTCTGATCGACGGCCAGCTGATCGTCGACCTCAAGTCGGACTGGACGGTCGGCGGGACCACCTATCGGCAGGGGGCGCTGGTGGCCGGCCCGGCCGAATCCTTCGTCGCCGATGGCGACCCCGAGCTTGATCTCGTGTTCCAGCCGGGGCCGCGCCAGTCGGTCTCGGGCGTGGCGACGACCGACAATACCGTGCTGGTGACCGTGCTCGACAACGTGGTATCGCGCCTGCTGCGCTTCACCCATGGCGAAGACGGGTGGGACCAGCTCGCGCTCGATGGGCCTGAGACGGGTACGATCGGGGTCATTACCGCGGATGATCGCTCGGATCGTTTCTTCTACAACTACACCGGGTTCCTGAAGCCGTCGACGCTGTTCGAGGCCGACGCCGCAGACGATACCCATCGCGAGGTTCGATCCGAGCCGGCCTGGTTCGACGCCGAGGGCATGGCGGTGGAGCAGTACGAAGCCGAATCGGCCGACGGGACGCGCATTCCGTATTTCGTCGTGACCCCGAAGGATTTCGAAGCCGACGGCGAGGCGCCGACCCTGCTGAGCGCCTACGGCGGCTTCGAAGTCTCGCGCACGCCGTTCTACTCCGGCGTGACCGGATCGGCCTGGCTCGAGCGCGGCGGCGTGTACGTGCTGGCCAATATCCGCGGCGGCGGTGAATTCGGTCCGAAGTGGCACCAGGCTGCGCTGAAGGAGAACCGCCAGCGGGCGTTCGACGATCTGATCGCCGTGTCCGAGGATCTGATCGAGCGCGGCATCACGTCGGCCGAACACCTGGGTATCCAGGGTGGCAGCAACGGCGGCCTGCTGGTCGGCGCGGTCATGGTCCAGCGCCCCGAGCTCTTCAATGCCGTGGTCTGCCAGGTGCCCCTGCTGGACATGAAGCGCTACCACATGCTGCTGGCCGGGGCGAGCTGGATGGCCGAATACGGCAACCCCGACGATCCCGGGCAGTGGGCCTACATCCGCGAGTACTCGCCTTACCAGAACGTGTCCGCCGAGGTCGAGTATCCGAAGGCATTCTTCACGACCTCGACGCGCGACGACCGGGTCCACCCCGGCCACGCACGCAAGATGGTCGCGAGAATGCTCGAGCAGGGTCATGATGTGCTCTACTACGAAAACATCGAAGGCGGCCACGGCGGGGCGGCGAACCTGAAGCAGCGGGCCTATATTTCGGCCCTGATCTACGCCTATCTGCTCGATCGCCTCGCGCCGCCGGAAGCGGGTTAGGACGGTGCCTGGACGGCCCGGGCCCGGTGGTGGAACTCCCGGGCCCGTCCGTGGTCGAAGCGGGCAACATGGTGAACAGGACCGATTTGATCCGGGTTTCCCGGTTTAGCGGTCGCTGATATACTGAAGAGACGATTTTCAGGAGGTTTTTGATGGGCACAGAGCTGGTTCCAAGTCATCTGCTCGCCCCGGCGGGCACGGGTTCGCTGGATGCCTACATCCAGGAAGTCAACAAGATTCCGGTGCTGACGCTCGAGGAAGAGCAGTCGCTCGCACGCCGCTTCCGGGACGAGGACGACCTCGATGCGGCCCGCCGCATGGTCATGTCGCATCTGCGCTTCGTCGTGCACGTGGCGCGCGGCTATGCCGGTTACGGTCTGCCGCTCGGCGATCTGGTTCAGGAGGGCAATATCGGCCTGATGAAGGCCGTCAAGCGTTTCGATCCGGATCAGGGCGTGCGCCTGGTCTCGTTCGCCGTGCACTGGATTCGCGCAGAAATCCATGAGTTCATTCTGCGCAACTGGCGCATCGTCAAGGTCGCGACGACCAAGGCGCAGCGGAAACTGTTCTTCAACCTGCGCAAGCAGAAGAAACGCCTTGGCTGGCTCAATCAGAGTGAAGTCAACCGCGTGGCCGAGGATCTCGGCGTCAAGCCGGAAGTCGTCACCGAAATGGAATCGCGTCTGTCGGGACACGATATCGGCTTCGACATGACGAACGACGATGACGATTCGAGTTACGTCGCGCCGGCCGCCTACCTCGAAGGTCTGACTGTCTCCCCGGATGAAGCGGCCGAGGCCGAGGACTGGGAGCAGCATCACCACAATCTGCTGTTCGACGGCGTCGAGAGCCTGGATCATCGCTCGCGCGACATCATCCAGTCGCGCTGGCTGCTGGATCCGAAAGCCACGTTGCAGGAGCTGGCCGACAAGTACGGCGTTTCGGCCGAGCGCATTCGCCAGCTCGAGGCGGTGGCGCTGAAGAAACTCAAGGCGCGCTTCGAGGCCTGAAGCCGGCCAGCGAGCCCCGCGAAACCAGAGGACAGCGGCGGAGACCGGAAACGGTGTTCGCCGTTTGTCGTTCGGGCGCGTGATTTCAGTATCAGTCGTCAGGCCAGCCCGGACTGTATCCGTTCACGCGGACGAATCGCGGATCGACGAACGACCAACCGGGATCGACAGTCGCAGGCGGTTTCTGCCATCCAGGTACTCATACTTCATATCCTCGACCACGCGCCTGACCATCTGAATACCCAGGCCCCGACCCGGGCCTCTTCGAGCGAGCCCGGCGCCGGTTCTTCGCGGTGCCGGGTCGGGTCGAAGGCCGATCCGTCGTCTTCGATGATCTTGACCGGGCGATCGCCCTCCAGGTCGAGGCTGACCCGGACGAAGTGCTCGCCATCGTCCTCCCGGGCATATCGAATCACGTTGCCATCCATCTCCTCCATGACGAGGTCGACGGCATACCGGCAGCGCGCCGATCCAATCCGCTGAACCGGTATCGTTCGAGATGGACTCGGGCTCGAGCTCGTGCTCGAGAATGCGCGGCGCGTCGCCGAGCGAACGAACGCGGGTCAGCGACCGCCTTCGTGGTGGTGTTGACCTTCGGCTGGATTCGGGCGAGAGCGCTGACGCTTTCTCTGGATGCTCTTGCCCAGCTCGACGAAGATGAAGAGGATCAGGCCCGGCAGGAGGGAAAGCACCCACAGCAGACCGTCCAGGCGCGCCAGACCGAACAGCTCGCGCAGCGGCGGGACCTGGATCAACGCGAATTGCAGCAGGATCAGAGCGGCCAGGCAGTACCCGGCGATCGGGTTGGCGACCAGTGCCTCGAGCTTCCAGCTGGCGGACGCCGCACGGCGGCAGTTGAACAGGTAGAACGCCTCGCCGGCGACCAGCGCGTTCAGAGCGACGGTGCGCGCCATGGCTTCGCCGTGACCGAGTGCGAGCGTGAATTCGAACAGTGCGAACACCGCGGCGGTCAGAAACAGCGAAACGGCGACGATCCGCACCAGCATCATCCGATCGAGCAGGCCTCGTCCCGGCTGCCGGGGCGGGCGGTGCATGACGTCGTGCTCGAGCGGCTCGAAGGCCAGGGCGAGGGCCAGGGTGACGGCCGTGGCCATGTTCACCCACAGCACCTGGATCGGCGTCAGCGGCAGTGTGATGCCGGCGACGACGGCCAGCAGGATCACCAGCGCCTCGGCCGCCGAAGTGGGCAGCAGGAAAACCAGTGCCTTGCGGATGTTGTCGTAGACGCCCCGGCCTTCTTCAATGCCCGCGACCAGTGTGGCGAAGTTGTCGTCGGCCAGTACGATACCGGAGGCTTCCCGGGCTGCCTCGGTGCCCTTGATTCCCATCGCGATGCCGACTTCGGCTCGCTTCAGCGCCGGGGCGTCGTTGGCGCCGTCGCCGGTCATCGCGACCACTTCTCCATCGGCCTGAAGGGCCGCGACGATGCGCAGCTTGTCGGCCGAGGTCGTGCGAGCCAGTACGTGCGTTCGACGCAGCGTCTCGCGCAGGGCGAGATCGTCGAGCTGCTCGATATCCCTGCCGGTCAGCGCCTGCTCGGTCCGGTCCATGCCGAGCTGCTCGGCGATCGATCGCGCCGTGCTCGGGTGGTCTCCGGTGATCATCCGAACGGTCATGCCGGCGCTGCGGCATGCGGCGATCGCCTCGCGCACTCCAGGGCGGAGCGGATCGTCGAAAGCCACGACGCCCAGCAGGGTCAGCTCGGGCGATTGTTCGAGGTCCAGCGCAGCACCTGACGGTCCCTCGGCGACGGCGAGGAGCCGCGCGCCGGTGCCGGCCTGTTCTCGCAGCGCCGCGTTCCATGCCCCATGGTCCAGCGGCACGCGCTCGCCTCGCCCGTTCAGCGCATCGCGGCACCTTTCGAGCAGCACTTCCGGCGCCCCCTTGAAGCAGCTGCGATCGCCGTGGCTTGTGGCCATGTAGCGAGTCTCGGATTCGAAGGGCCGCAGGTCCTGCCGCGGGTGCTCGCGCCGGATCGCCATAGTGTCGTGGCCGATCGCGGCGGCCATTTCGATCAGCGCGATCTCGATGGGATCACCTTGCTCGCTCCCGGGCTCGGCGTTGTTGCAGAGCACCGCGGCTTCGCTCAGCCTGGCAGCGACCGGCCCTTCGAGCTGCCGGGCCTCGGTCAGGGTCGGCCGGCCGCCGTGCAGCGCGCGCGCCGCGCGCAGCCGGTTCGCGGTCAGCGTCCCGGTCTTGTCGGAGCAGATCGCGGTGACCGATCCCAGGGTCTCGACCATTGGCAATCGGCGAACGATGGCGCGCCGCGCCGCCATCCGGGTCACGCCGATCGCGAGGGTGATCGTGATCACCGGCGGGAGGCCCTCCGGTACGGCGGCGACCATCAGGGCCACGCCGGCCAGCAGCGCGTCGCCGAAAGCCATCCCGTGCAGGCCGATGCCCAGCGCGATCACCGCCAGCGTCAGCACGCCGAGGATCAGGCTGAGCTGCAGCGCGAAGCGATCGAGCTGGCGCACGAGCGGCGTGGTCAGCGGCCGTACCGTGCCCAGCAGATGGCTGATCCGCCCGATCTCGGTGGACTCGCCGGTATCCACGACCACGCCGGTGGCCTGGCCGCCGACGACCAGGGTGCCCGAGTACGCCATCGCGCGCCGATCGGCCAGCTCGGCCGCGTCGGAATCGGCCTCGACGCGCTTGCTCACGGGCAGGGTCTCGCCGGTCAGCGCCGACTGGTTGACGCGCAGTCCGAAGCATTCGATCAGCCGCAGGTCGGCCGGAATTCGGTCGCCTTCCTGGACCCGGACCAGGTCACCCCTGACCAGCTCTGCAGCGGTCAGCCGCTGCCAGCGGCCGTCGCGAAGGACCTCGGCGTCGAGCGCCAGCATGCGACCAATCGCGGCCATCGCCGACTCGGCCCGGCCTTCCTGGATGAATCCGACCAGGGCGTTGATCACGACCACCGCGGCAATGACGCCGGCATCGAGCAGGTGGCCGAGCGCCGCAGCCATGACAGCGGCGGCGATCAGCACGAGAATCATGACGTTGCGGAACTGAGCGGTGAACCGGATCAACGGGCCCCGTGACCGTCGCTGCTGGAGCCGGTTTGGTCCGAAGCGACGGAGTCGGGCGGCGGCGTCGGCGGCGCTCAGCCCGTCGGGCGTCGCGCCCAGCGCATGGAAAACATCTTCGACCGAACGCGCGTGCGAATCCGCCGATGGCGCGGAGTCAGGCATTTCGAAGTTCTTCGCCGGCATGAGTCCACGATGAGCATTCGAATCCCTGATCGATTCAGCCCCGCGACGCGATCAGATCGACCAGGCGGGCTTTCCTGGGGTCGCGATAGAGCAGGATTCTCAGCGGATTGTCGCGGGCGAGCGGCTGCCACTGGCCTTCTTCCTGGGCAAGGCGATCGGCGATCGCCCAGAGCACCACCGGGTTGGCGCCCATGCCCAGATGGGTGGCGCTGACCTCGATGTTCTCGGAAAGCTCGTGCACGGGCGCGAGGCTCATGCGCCAGTGCACCACGCCATCGGTCTTGCTCAGGAACGACGTGCTTGGGGCGATCGGATGATCCGCGAGCCACTGTTCGAGGCGCGGATCATCGGCTTTCCAGCCACTGACCAGTTCGAAGATGCGCCAGGCGTTCGTCGCCTTGTGGTGAGCCTGCAAAGGGGAGCCCAGGGTGATCACGCTGCGCACATGGTGAGGCATGCGAACGGCCAGCGCGCGAGCCATCGCGCCGCCCAGCGACCAGCCGATCAGGCTGATGGCGCGACCGTGGCGGCGGTAGAGCGTGTCGACGCGCTGTTCGAGCTTCTCGACCGTGCCGTCGCGCGGACCCAGATTGAAGCCGCCGTTCCAGGGATAGGCCTTGTAGCCGCGGCTTGCAAGGAATCGCCTCAGCGCCCAGGTACTCGCGTCGTTGGCAATCAGTCCGGGCAGGACGAGCACCGGATGGCCGTCGCCCATCGGGGCGCGTCGCAGCAGTGGCCAGATTACGGCAAGTGCACTCCACTCGAAGAACGCGCGACTCTCGAGAGCCATCAGCACGGGCGAGGGCGCGCGCATCGGCAGATGTTCGACCCATCTCATCGATCTTCGTCTCCTTCCTTCGCGACATCTTCCAGCTCATCGAGCGCGGTTGCCAGATTGCGGGCCAGTCGCTCCGGTCCGGCCAGGGCGTCGGGACAGCTCAGGATGCCGAACTCCAGGCTTCCAGCATAGCTCTGAACGGTGATGTTGAGTCCGAGCCCGTGCGTGACGATGGAGAGCGGATAGTACGCCTCGACTCTGGCGCCGGCCAGATAAAGCGGTACGGGCGGCCCGGGCACGTTCGAAATGACCAGATTGGCCAGCGGAGGCAAGCGTTCGGAGAGCCGGCCCTGCTTCCACAGGCGGCTCAGGCCTGTCGCCCAGAACGGGGCCGCGAGGCCGGGAAAATCGGTAGGAATGAGTTGGCTGAAGGTCTGGACCCGATGCTTGATCCGGTCGGTGGTCGAATGAATTCGTTTCAGGCGTTCGACGGGGTCGGGCTCATCGGTCGGCAGTTCACACTGCACCATCGAGACCTGATTGTTGGTTTCGGCATCGCCTTCGGCGCGAAGCGAGACCGGCATGCCGGCGACCAGCGCACGCTCGGGCAACTGCCCCTTGTGTTTGAGCGTTCGACGCAGCGCGCCGGCACAAAGGGCCATGATCACATCGTTCAGGCTGGCTCCGTGCTGATGGGCGACTCGTTTGCAGCGTCGCAGGGAAAGACTGACCACGCCGAGCGCGCGCTGGTTACTGATCTGGATGTTGAACGGAGTCCGCGGCGCGAGCATGAGACTGTCGCGCAGATTGCCGAACGTCCGCCGAGGCGATGCCGCGCTGGAGGCGGCCAGTTTGACGGTCTCCGGAATGCCGCGCATCCAGCGCCCCCAGCTCCCGATCGTCGATCCCGCAGCGGTCGCGGCGCGCCTCAGGGTGCCGGTGGGACGACTCGGCGCGTGCGGTTCGACCCGATGGCCCGGCGCGGTCGGGTTCGGCTGGACATCCAGCAGGGCGTTCGCCAGCGCCACGCCACCCTGGCCGTCGATCAGGGCGTGGTGGATGCGGGTGTAGAGCGCTACGCGCCCGTCGGCCAGACCGTCCAGCACCACCAGCTGCCAGAGCGGTCTGTCGCGCTCCATCGGTTCGGCGTGCAGACGCGCGGTCAGGTTCAGCAGGGCTTTCATCGAGCCCGGCGCATGGACCCGACGGTGCTGCACATGCCAGTCCATCTCGATCGGCGCATCGTCGCGCCAGATCGGGTGGCTCAGGCCCAGCGGGGCATCTTCGAGCACTCGGCGCAGGGGCGCTGTCGACGCGACACGTTCGGAGGCATGCTTGATGAGGTGCTCGTGGAATACGCGTTGGACGTCCGCCGGGGGATCGAGCAGCATCAGGCTGCCGACATGCATCGGCGTGCCCAGACCTTCGAGATAGAGAAACGCGGCGTCCAGGCCGCTCAGCGAACGATTGCTGGCCATGAGGGTCCCGCATGATCAAGACTCCACAACTATACCCCCGAGCCCGGCGCTTTGGACCCGGCGGAAATGCAAGCCGAAGGGGCGACCGATGGGTCCAGGAGGCTATCTATTGACCCGGCACGAATGTAGGTCACATTACAAGTCCACGAGCAGGGCCCGACTCCGCGTTCTCGCCCTTGCCAAGGTAACCACCCTGGGCGGCGGGCGACGCCTTGATTCGAGCCCTGCTTGAGGCCCTGAATGTGATCTACATTCGTGCCGGGTTAATGCCTTCTCGCGACTGCGGTTATGATGACCGGCATGGGTAATGCGAAACGCGGTCTCGTGCTTGCAGCCACACTGCTGTCGTCGGCGGCGTTCGGCGATCCGGCTTCCATGCCCCTGCTGGACGAACCGGGCCTGCGGCTTTACACGCAGAAGGCGTATGAGAGCTTCGATCCGGCCATCAACGCGGCTGTCGATGCCCGCTACGAGGAGCTCATTGCCGCTGGCATGGATACGGCGCGTCATCTTTTCGATTGGCGTGATCTGGAACCCGGCCCGGGGCAGTACGACATCCAGCTTGTCCGGGAGGCCATGGATGCGCTCAAGACTCGCGGTATCGAATATCAGTTTGCCAACCTGGTCGTCCTCGACTCGGCCGGGCCGGTTGTCCCGGACTATATCGAAGATCTGCTCGCCGGCGGAGCGCGATGGGATGATCCGAGAATCATCGAGCCATTCGCCGAGCTGCTCGATGTCTTCATCCCGATCATGTTGGAGCGCGGACTGTTCATGCTCGGATTGTCGAACGAACCGGGGGGTTACTACGAGGATGAACCGGCGTTGGCCGCCACGTTCAAGGGTTTCATCGAGGCCGCGGTTGAACGTGCGCACCTCCTGGAGCCCGACCTGGCTGCCACGGTTGTCTTCGCCGGTCCGACGGATCCCGCCATTCCCGATCTCATGCCGCTCAGTGACGTCGCCAGTTTCAATTATTATTTTTACCGACCCGAGCCCGACCCGGGCTGCCTGATCGACGGCAGCCCGGCTGCCCTTTATGTCAGCGATGTTGCCGCAAACGTCGCAACCTATCTCGATGAACTGATCGAAGCAGCGGATGGGCGCCTCGTGAATATCCAGGAAATCGGCCAGACCAGCGCGGGGGCATCAACCGGCCCGGCGACCAGCGAGGCCAATCAGGCGGCTGTCTACGCGGCTCTGGTCAGCGCACTTCAGGCACGGCGCTCGCACATCCGGACCGTGTGCAACTGGACCTTGAATGATCACCGGGAAGCCTGGCTGCCTCTGGCCGACGCGCTTGTCGGCGAAGGCCTTCCCCGGTGCCTCGCGGACAACTTCGTGGACATCTTCACCGAAACCGGCCTGGTCAGAAGCGACGCCGCTGCTTCGCCGAAGCCGGCTTTCGATATCTTCAAGAACGCGATCGCACCGCTTGCCGGCTTTTCCATCAATGAAGGGATTGCCGGCGCGTGGTTCAACCCACCCACCTCCGGGCAGGGTTTTTTCATTGATGTCGATACGAAGAACGGGCTGGTCTTCGTGAGCTGGTCCACCTTCGTGTCGAACGGCGAGGACGGAACGGGTGCCGGCGGACAACGCTGGTATACCGCGTTCGGTCGCTTCGAAGGCAACGCCGCTCGTGATCTCGCCCTGCTGCAGACCACCGGCGGTCTGCTGAACGCCGGAGTGCCCGTCGTCACCGTGGAAGTCGGTCGCATCGGCATCGAATTCGCCGACTGTGCCGCGGGACAGGTGAGTTTCAGCTTCCACGACGGAGGCCCATCGGGAGTCGTCTCGCTGGAGCGGCTACTGCCGGATTCCGCTGTGTTGTGCGAGCGTCTGGCGGGATTGCGCAGCGATCCAGTCGACGGTGAAGCGTTCCCGCTCGCTCAATAGTGCGGCGACGGTTCGTCCTGTTGGTCATTGATGCCCGTATCGCTCTGCAGGCTTTCCAGCGGGTCCTGCACGCTGCGTAATCTCTTCTGCAGGCTCCGGGTCTCGCTCTGCTGTGCTTCGAGACCAGAAGATCGACGGTGTGTTCGACATTAGGCCAGCTTGGCTTCGAGCTGCGCCATGCGGTCTTCGTCGGGGTGGTCATTGGAAACGCTCACGCGCAGCTCCTTCTGGCACTGTGGAGAAACTGTGGCGGTCAAGGGCACCGTCAGCACGATCAGCAGGCCGGTCGCGCCGACGAAGCCCAGCACGATGACCCAGGCCATGGGCCGGCCGAAGTTCAGGGTGTATCCGACCCCGAAGCGAGTTTCCAGCCACAGGGCCGGGTCGTCGGGGTTGAAGTAGATCATGCCCAGCTTCCAGGCGCCATCGGGCGATCGATCGCCTTCGTCAGCCTGGCCGGGTCGGTCGAAGCTGCCCGTTCGCGCGGCGAAAGTCGCGGGGCGCGGCGGTCCAGCACCACGCTGCCGGCGCGCCGCTTCAGCGCGAGCCAGCCTTCGGCCTCGAGTTCGCGGTAGGCTTGCGCGACGGTATTGAAATGTACGCCGAGATCGCGCGCGAGAAGGCGCGATGAGGGCAGCAGGTCGCCGGATGCGAGTGAGCCATCGAACAGGCAGCGGCGCAGTCCGCGCGTGATCTGGTGGACCACCGCTACCTCGGAGCTCGGATTGATCTCCAGTCGTGGCACGACTTTTTGTACACCAGTCATGTACAGAGTGCACCGTGCTTATCCCCGGGCGTCAATGTATGGATAGTGCATACAATTGACCCGCCCGAATGGCTGCCCAAGGCCAAGCGCGAGTATTCCGGAACGCGCACGCGGGCTCAGGGCTCGAAACGATCGCGGAAGATGAACGGGCTCGGTCGCTGGATTCCGGAATCGAAGACGAACAGACTCGCGTCGCCACCACGGCCCGGCGTGCTAACTGCAAGGCCAGATCAAATCCCTCTGCGGGTGTCTCGGTCATCAGGCTCAGCCGGTTATCGTGGTCGGATGAACCGTCCTCATCGGCTAGCGCCGGCGCGGCGAGAATGGCAAGTGCCATGACCAGAGCAATGAGATGTCGCTCCATGATACTCCTCCGTCTGTCGAGTCTGAACACTCAGCCTATCATGCATAAGAAATGAACCAATTGCCTGGCAGGAGCCGATCAACCGTCCTGCCGACAGATCGGCAGGAACGGGATTGAACGCGGGGGGATCAGGCGGCTTTCTGGTGCTCGAACCAGTCTTCGGTTCCGCCTTCATAATCGTACACCTGGCCGAAGCCGGCGTTGTCGAGCTCGCGCGCAGCATTGGGCGAGGCATCGCAGTCGAAGCTGGCGCAATAGACCACGATCTTGCGCTGTTTGCTGCCAGCGACGGCTTCGACGTGATCGGCAAAATCATCCGAGTCAACCGGAATGTTGATGGACGTCCGAATGTGGCGCTCGTTGAACTTTTCTCGCGGTAAGACATTGATGAGTACGAAATCTTCGTGTTCGACTTCATTCATCTTCTTGAGGGCTTCTCGATCGATCGGTTTCATACTTTGCCTCCTCTTGTTGAATGAGTACGGATTGTTGAATGAGTACGGGCGCGCGGACAGCCTGGGAAAGAACAAGGCACCGCTCGCCCCCTGCAGTGAGGTTGTGGCTCAGGATCCGCAGCTCGGGCCGCTCAGCCGGCCTCAACGATCTGATCCGCCGCGGGCTCGGCTACCTCCTTCGCGCCGTGGCGACGAATGTCGCTCAAGGTAACGACGCCGGCCAGGCGCTTCGACTCCGGTCCGTCCAGGACGACCAGGCGATAAACCTGTTGCTCGGCCATACTGCTAGCTGCAGTTTCAACGTCCTGATCAGCGAAGCAGTAGAGCACCTTCTCGCTGATGACATCCTGAATCGGTGTATCGGCCGGGTTCCGCCCACGGGCCACGCAGCGCAGCACGATGTCGCGGTCGGTGGCCACACCGATCAAGCGTTCCTTGTCGGTGTCGGTCACGGGCAGGAAACCGGTATCCAGCGTTCGCATGATCTTTGCGGCCTCGGCGATCGAGGCGTTTCTGCTTATCGTCTCTACGCTTCGTGTCATTACCTCTTTGATCTGCATGGAAAATCTCCAGATTCTTGTGGCTTCTATCGTTGAGACAGTCACATTTGCAGAAGTTCCTGCAGTCTCTACCTCGACCTCGAAGGACCATCGGCAGGATTTCCAGGAAGCTCGCATTCGTGTCGGAAGATGATGCCCGACACGACGTGGATCATCGCTCAATCAGCGAGCAAACCGATCGCGGAAGATGAACGGGCTCGGTCGCTGGATTTCGGAATCGAAGACGAACAGACTCGTGCCGACTTCCGGCCAGAGATAGACCGTTTCGGGAATCTGGTCGAACCAGGCCTGCTGGGCTGGCGACAGGATGAGCTTTTGCTGGTCATCGCTGTTCAGGAAGTTGTCGCCGATGAAAAATTCCTGCAGGTCGAGTTCGACGAAGCTTTCGGGGAGGGGGCCGCTGAGGTCGTTGCCCGAGAGGTTGAGCGATTCGAGTGATTCGAGATTGCCCATGCTGGCCGGCAGCGGACCCGACAGCTGGTTCCAGAACAGGTCCAGTTCTTTCAGATTGATCAGCTTGCCGAAGCTTGCCGGAAGGCGACCACTGAGGTAGCGTGGATCGAGCAGCGGGCTGCGGCCCCGAATTCTCAATATCTCGAGATTGGACAGCTGGCCGAGGCTGGCCGGCAGTCCGCCCTCGAAACCGTTGAATGACAGGTCGAGTATCCGAAGCTGCGACAGTTGCCCCAGCGTGTCGGGGAGCGGGCCGGTCAGCCGGCAGAAGTTCAGATCCAGCGTTCGCAGCACGGTCAGGTTACCGATCCAACCCGGAATGTGGTCAAGGATCAGGGAGCCGGAGAGGTCCAGGTGTTCGAGGTCCGTCAGTTGATCGAGGAGTGGAAAGTCGACCGGATCGAAGCTGTCAACCTTCAGAACGCGCAGATTGATCAGAGCATTGAGGTTCGCCGGAAACCCGCCCGCGAACTCGTTGTCGATCAACTCCAGCACGGTCAGCTGAGTCATGCCGCCGATCCAGCCCGGATAGGTGAAGCTGTCGGCGAAGCTGCCCGTGAACTGGTTGTCGCTCAGGCGCAGCTCGCGCATATTAGCCAGCGTGGCGAAGTGATCGGGAATCTCGCCGGCGATGGCATTGTCGGTCAGATCGAGGACCTCGAGGGCGTCAAGGCCGTTGAAGGTCGGTGGCAAGGAGCCGCCGAGCCAGTTGCGCGGCAGCTCGATTCGCTGGACGCGGTTGGTGCCGGGCTTGATCGTTATACCGTGCCAGAGTGAAGGGTTGGGGCTGCCCCAGCCGCCGTTTTCCAGCCAGCTGTCACCGTTGGTGAAGTTGTAGATGGACACCAGATCCAGGCAGTCCATCAGATCGATGTTGATGCTGTTGCAGTCGAGCGGGTCGAGCTGGGCACGGGAGTCGATTGGAGCCGACAATGGAGTCAGGATCAGCAGGCCGACGCAGAGCCGGTAGACCAGGGGGCAGGAAATATTCGTCCTCATGTCGGCCCTCCATTATTCTTTCAGGTGCAACTTCACGCAATAACCGCGTTATTCATTCGACAAACAGGTCAGGACCGCAGCAGGTCATCGAAGAAATGGTCGAGATGCTGTAACGCTTCCAGGCTATCTTCGCGCCTCTGGCGCAAACGGTCTTTGAGGGCGTCTAGGTTTCTCAATTCGCTGACGATGCGCGCCAGGCGTTTTGTCTCGGCATCAGCCTCGCGCTGCCAGCGCTTGAGCTTCTGCTCCCGCTGTTTGCGGCTGATTCGGTAATACTCGTCGTAGGCCATTGCGTGCGCGGGGCTTTGCATGACGATTTCCGCCTTGGCATCATAGACTTGCTGCAGCTTTTTCTCCATCAGTGTGCAGGCCTGCTTCATTTCCTCCTTGGCCAGCGCCATATCGCTCTCACCACTGGCCTCTGAAAACAGCTCCAGCATGGCCAGCACGTCGCCCTCTTTACGGGCCTCGACCAGCGCCTGCATTTTCTCCTGTTTGCGGGCGCGCTGTTCTGGATCGGTTTCCCGGTCGGGGTGTAGCGCCTGCGCGGCCCGACGAAACAATTTGCGTAGCCATCCAGCGTTGGTCAGGTCGGCGGCTCTGTCCGGCAATCCTTCTTCGCCGGCGGCGGCGCGCTCCGAGTCTTCGCCTTCTGTCCCCGCCCAATCCTCGCTCGTGTCGCGCTCGTCACAAGAAGCGTCGTCTACATCGTCTTCGAATTCCTCGAACAGATCCCTTTGCCAGTCTTCTTCGAATTCGTCTTCATCCCGGTCGAAGCGCTCCTGCCCGGACTCGTCCTCTTCCCGGAATTGGGCTTCCAGTTCCTCTTCGGAGAGATCGAAGTGGACGCACATCGCGTCGATGAATTCCTGATGCAGTCGGGCCCCGGAATCGCCGTCGATGGCGCTGACCTGGCCACCGATCTCACTGATCCAGTCGACCAGCTCTTCGCGGTGCCACTTCGAGAGAGTCTTGCGGGTGAAAAACTCGATCAGCCGTTCGGTCAGGCGTATGGACTCAGCCAGCACCCCGCGTTCGATCTCGATCCGACGACTTTCGATCCAGCGCACCAGCTCGTCGAGCTCGGTTGAGAGCCTGGCGTTCTTCTGCTGCTCGCGTTCTATGCGCTGGCGCAGGCGGTCAAAGCGGGCCTGCACTTTGTTGCGCCTTTTCTCGGAGCCCTTGGTGGTTTGCACAGTGACGTCGATGAGTCTCTCCTGGTTACTGTCCGGTGCGATCGGTATTCGTGCGCGAATGGAAGACGTTCGATTGTCCGATAAGCTGAGGTTCGGGTTCAAGCCGGAGTTGGAATTCGCGCTCGACCGAGTTGATGATCTGCTCGACCAGGGTCATCAGCTCCGCTGCTGTTGCCTGCGCGTGATTGACCAGGACCAGCGCGTGATTCGGATACACCCCGGCATCGCCGATGCGCTGGCCCTTCCAGCCGAGTTTTTCGATCATGCGCCCGGCGCCGAGCTTGACGTTTTCTCCTTTCATCCCGCGGTCATTCTCGACGTCGAGGATTGAAGAAACCGGCCACTGCGGTACATCGGGATGCTCACGCGCGAGTTCTCGCGCGAAGTCGGCACTGAGGATCGGATTCTTGAAGAAGCTGCCCGCGTTGGGCAGGCGCGATGGATCGGGCAGGCGGTGGCGCCGCAGGCGCATGACCGCGGCGGTGAGCTGGCGGGCGTCGGGGCAGGTGATGCCGAGGCGCTCGAGTTCACCGCTCAGGCTGTCGTAGGCGGTTGTCGGTCGATAGCGACGGCTCAGCCGCAGCGTGATCGAGGTGATCAGGAACCGGCCTCGATCTTTCGACTTGAAGCGACTGTCGCGGTAGCCGAAGCCGCATTCGGCCGCCTGGAACCGCACGAACTCGCGTCGTTCGAAATCCCAGGCTTCGAGCGCTTCGAATCGGTCTGACAGTTCGACACCGTAGGCACCGATATTCTGCATCGGCGCCGCTCCGACCGATCCGGGAATCAGCGCGAGGTTTTCGAGGCCGTAAACCCCGGCGTCGAGGCAGCGGCGGACCAGGACGTGCCAGTTCTCGCCGGCCGCCGCGCTGACCAGAACATCGTTGCCCGAGGCCTGGAACTCGACCCCTTGCAGGCGGTTGAGGAGAATCCGGCCGGCGACATCACCGATGAAGACCGTATTGCTGCCGCCGCCCAGCACCAGATCGAACGGCGCTTCGAGCGCACGGATCTGGTCGCGATGGTCGAGCACGACCAATTCCTCGGCGCGGGCCGGCAGGCGGAAACTGCTCAGTCGGCCGAGGTCGGCGTTGGTGATACTCTCAGGCCGCTGCATGGACCGGACGCTTCAGCCAGGCCCTGGTGATCTCGCCGATCAGGCCGGGGCCGCGATACAGGAATCCGGTATAGATCTGAACCAGGTCGGCACCCGCGCGCTGCTTGTCGATGGCGTCGGCGCCCGACAGGATGCCGCCGACGCCGATGATCGGAAAGTCCGGACCGAGCACGCGCCGAGCCGTGCTCAAGGTGCGGTCGGCCAGGACCTTGACCGGAGCGCCGCTCAAGCCGCCGGCTTCATCGGCATGGCGATGGCCGGCCACGCCCGAGCGATCCAGCGTGGTGTTGGTCGCGATCAGCCCGTCGAAGCCCGAATCACCGACGGTTTCCAGCGATGCGGTCAAGGCATCCTCGTCCCAGTCCGGCGCGATCTTGACCAGCAGCGGGCGATACGATTCGTGTTCGGCCGCCAGCTCATCGCGCAGCCCGGTCAGTTCGGCGAGCAGCTCGCGCAGCGGACCGGTGTCCTGCAGCGCGCGCAGATTGGCCGTATTGGGGGAGGAAATGTTGACCGTGATGTAGTCGCAGTGAGGATAGACCTTTTCCAGGCAGATCCGGTAGTCGTCGGCGGCGCGTTCGACCGGCGTGTCCTTCTGCTTGCCGATGTTGGCACCGACGATCCCGCTGAAGCGCCGGCGCTCGAGCTGTCCGACCAGGTGATCGACCCCCTTGTTGTTGAAGCCGAGGCGATTGATCAGGGCCTCGTGCTCCGGCAGGCGAAACAGGCGCGGCTTCGGGTTGCCGTCCTGCGGCTCGGGCGTGACCGTGCCGACTTCGATGAAGCCGAAACCGAGATCGCCGAGCGCGTCGATGTAATCGCCGTTCTTGTCCAGTCCCGCCGCCAGTCCGACCGGGTTCGGGAATGCCAGGCCCATCAACTCGACCGGTGCCGAGGACGGACAGCCGCCAAGAATTCGCGGCAGGCCGATCCAGCGACCCCGCGCCAGCGCGCCGAGCGCGACATCGTGCGCGATCTCGGGTGGCAGAAGGAAGAGGCCGTTTCTGAGCCAGGAGTACATTATGACGACAGGTTTTCGCTTTCAGGTTTCAGGTTTCAGAAATTGCAGCAGAATTGCTCTTCACTGGATCCTGAAACCTGAGCCCTGAAACCTTTCCCCATCAAAGCTCGAACTTGATGCCCTGGGCCAGCGGCAGCTCGGTCGACCAGTTGATCGTGTTGGTCTGGCGGCGCATATAGGCCTGCCACGCGTCCGAGCCGGACTCGCGGCCGCCGCCGGTTTCCTTCTCGCCACCGAAAGCGCCGCCGATCTCGGCGCCGGAGGTACCGATATTGACGTTGGCAATGCCGCAGTCCGAGCCGACGTGCGACAGGAAATACTCGGCGTGGCGCAGATCGGTGGTGAAGATGGACGAAGAAAGCCCCTGCCGGACATCGTTGTGCTTTTCGAGCGCTTCCTCGATAGTGGCGAACGGAATGACGTACAGGATCGGCGCGAAGGTCTCTTCCTGGACGATGTCCCACTCGTTCTCGGCGCGGATGATGGTCGGCTCGACGAAGAAGCCGTCGCGGTCGATGCGCCGGCCACCCGTCAGCACCTCGCCGCCGGCTTCGCGGGCGCGCTCGATGGCTCTTTCGTAATTGTTTACCGCCTGTTCATCGGTCAGCGGGCCCATCAGGGTGTCGGGGTCGAGCGGGTCGCCGATGCGGACCTGCTGATACGCGTTGACGAGGGTGTCGCTGACCTGGTCGATGATCGACTCGTGGACGAGCAGGCGACGGGTGGAGGTGCAGCGCTGCCCGGCGGTGCCGACGGCACCGAACACGGCGGCCGGAATCGCCAGCTTCATGTCGGCACTTGCATCCATGATGATCGCGTTGTTGCCGCCGAGTTCGAGCAGGCTCTTGCCCATGCGGGCGGCCACCCGCTCGCCGACCCGGCGACCGACCTGGCTCGAGCCGGTGAAGGACAGCAGATCGACCCGCTGGTCGTCGATCAGGCGCTTCGACAGGTCCTTGCCCGCCTCCATGAACGCGGTGAATACCGGCGGGACATCGCTGCCGGCCAGCGCCTCGTTGACGATATTCTGCACCGCGCTGCAGCACAGGACGCCCTTCGGGCTGGGCTTCCAGATCGTGGCGTTGCCGCAGATGCAGGCGATCAGCGCGTTCCATGACCATACGGCAACCGGGAAATTGAAAGCGGTGATCACGCCGACCACGCCGAGCGGATGCCACTGTTCGTAGAGTCGATGCCCGGGTCGCTCCGAATGCATGGTCTTGCCGTAGAGCATGCGCGACTGGCCGACCGCGAAATCGCCGATGTCGATCATTTCCTGCACTTCGCCATCGCCCTCGGTCTTGATCTTGCCCATTTCAAGGGCCACGAGTGATCCCAGCGGGTCCTTGTAATCGCGCAGTGCCTGGGTGATCCGGCGTACCGCCTCACCCCGAACCGGTGCCGGCACCATCCGCCAGGCCCGCGCCGCGTCCCGGGCGGTCGCGATCACCTTTTCGTAGTCGGCTTCGGTCGCGCCGCTGACCCGGGCAATCACCTGGCCGTCGGTCGGGTTGATCGATTCGATCAGGCCGTCCTGGCGCCGGGGTGCCCACTCACCCGGGCCGAAGCAGGCACCGGAGTTGAGTTCGCCGAGTCCGAGGCGGTCGAGGATCTGCTGTTTCGAAGTGGCCATGCTGTCTCCCTTCCATCGTTGCTAACCCGCGATTATCGCATCCTTGGGAGTCGGGGATCAGGGCGCGCATGCTATTCTGGGCTGTGGTGATGCTGCCCTCGGCCACCCCGACCGGCACATTTCGCACCTGAACAGTCACTGAACGAAACTATCGGATCGGGTCGCTGTCCATTGCAGGCGGACCCGACCGTCGATCGCGGAGCTCAAGGAAGCCCAGATGGGCGAACGGGAAACGGACCAGATACTGGTAGAGCGTGTCCAGAAGGGCGATAAAAGGGCGTTTGACGTGCTGGTCGGCAAGTACCAGCACAAGATCATCAGCCTGATTTCGCGCTATGTCTCGGATCATGCCGAGGCAATGGACGTCGCGCAGGAAGCGTTCATCAAGGCCTACCGCGCCCTGGGACGGTTCCGGGGCGACAGCGCTTTTTATACCTGGCTTTACCGCATCGCCATCAACACGGCCAAGAACCACCTCGTGGCCCAGGGGCGTCGACCACCGGCTTCGGATGTCGATGCACAGGACGCGGAACAATACCAGGTCGATACGCGTCTCAAGGATCGTGGCTCGCCCGAGCACGAGATGCTGAGAGAAGAAATTGAGCAGACCATTCATCAAGCCATCTCCAATCTACCCGAGGACCTTCGGGTTGCCATTACGTTGCGCGAAATGGAAGGCATGAGCTACGAAGAAATCGCGACGACGATGGACTGCCCGATCGGTACCGTGCGCTCACGAATTTTCCGCGCTCGCGAGGCCATCGACGTTCGCCTGCGACCGCTGCTCGACAATCAATGAACCGGAACCAACGACGATGACCGAATCGAATCGCGAACACCTTTCGTGCCTGATGGACGGAGAACTGGATCGCAAGGCCCAGCAGTTTCTGCTGCGACGCCTGTCGACCGATCCGGAGCTGAGCGCGCGATGGCAACGCTACCATCTCGTTCGTTCCTGCCTGCACCAGGAAATGGGGCAGGGTATCGCGATCGTCGAACGGGTGGCGCAAGCCGTCGCGGTCGAAGCCGATCCGCCGGTGCCACGGGCATTACCGGCCTGGTTGCGTCCGGTCGCGGGCGGTGCGATCGCAGCCTGCGTGGCGGTCGTGGCGATCGTCGGCATCAACCAGAACCTGACCCGGCAGGGCGCGCTCGAGCCGACGGCCGGTCAGCCCGGATTCGTCAGTCAGTCGACGCCTCTCGACCGCAGCTTCTCGCGCCAGGCCGTACCGGTCAACTACAGCGAGGTCAGCCCGGCCGACCGGCAGCGCATCAACACCTACGTCCTGAGGCATCACCAGGCGGTTGGCGGCAGCGGCTTCACCGCCTTCATACCGATCGTCACCGGGACGCCGACCAGCGACGCAGCGGCGGCGGATTTCGAGGGCGAGCAGGCAGAGCGGACCCAAGAGCTCGTCGCGGAGCCCTGATCATGAGTCACCTGCATGCCGGGCGCGCTGTGGTGCTTGGCGCACTGCTTGTGCTCGCCCCATGCGCGTTGGCCGATGATTCATCGGGCGAAGTCGGTCGCTGGCTCGACCGCATGGCACGGGCGGTCGAGACCCTGAACTACCGAGGCACCCTCGTGCATTGGCATGACGGCCGGATCGACACCCTCGGCATCATTCACCGGGCGGACGAAGACGGCATCCGCGAGCGCATCTATTCCCTCGATGGACCGGCTCGCGAAATCCTCCGCAACGGCAACGAAATCCGCTGTCTCATGGACGACGATCAGCCGCTGGTAGTGCAGAGCCAGCTGGCCGCCCGACTGATGCCGAACCTGCCTCTGAGCCGCCTCAGCAGTCCCGAGTCGGCCTATGCCATGCGGCTGGGCGAACGCGAGCGAGTGGCCGGCTTGATGGCGCGGATCGTCGAGATCGCATCGCGCGATGAATTTCGCTACGGCCATCGGCTGTGGCTGGAGGAGCAGACCGGCATGCTGCTGCGCTCGGCCCTGCTTGATCACAAGAAGCAAACTCTCCAGCAGCTGACCTTCGTGACGGTCGAACTCGGCGCGCGAATTACCGATGCGGAGCTGGAGTCAACCCTCGACGAGTCCTCGGCAGTCTATTCGACGCTGCCTTCCCCGAACGTTCAGTCGCCGCTGTCGAGCCATCAGCTCTGGTCTTCGTGGTCGCCACAGCAGATGCCCGATCATTTTCTGCTGGCCCGCGCTGGTCAGGCCCGGTCAGATGACGGGGAGCGTTTCGAGCACCTGGTTTTCAGCGATGGTCTTGCGAGTTTTTCGATCTACATCGAGCCCGCCCAGGGCGGGTATCGCGGCAGCCGGCTCGAGTCGATCGGCCCGGTCCACGTGCTGACCGGCCTCGTCAACGGGCGCAAGATCACGATCGTTGGCGAAGTGCCGCGGGCGACCGTGGAGATGGTCGGGCGGTCGCTGCGGCGCAGTGCCGCTGTTCTGCGCCGCAATTGATCCGGATGAGCGGTCGCTGACGCCATCATGAACGACATCGTCTGGCAACCCGCCCGGATTCTGGAGTCGGGCGATGACTGGATCCGGGTCGGCTTCGATCAGCTCGAAACCTGCGCGGCCTGCCTGCGCGGCGAAGGCTGCGGGGCCGGCGTGTATTCACGTTTGTTCGGCGCCCGGCAGGCAACATGGACAATCTCGACGGTCGAGCCGCTGGCCGTGGGCGAGCGGGTTCGGGTCGGTGTGCGCTCCGGCCAGCTGATGCTGGCCTCGATCGTGCTCTACGGGTTTCCCCTGGTGGCTTTCATCGGGGCTGCCCTGACCGCGCATCTGGTGCTGGCCGACGCGCCCTGGCGTGATCCGGCGGCCCTTTGCGCGGGCCTGCTCGCCAGTGCCTTCGCGCTGCTGACGCTGAGGCGAGGACGCGGCTTTGCGCTGAACCCTCGGGTAGAACCGTTGTCCTGTTCAAGCACTTGAATCCATCGCGTGGCGCTGCCACGTGAACCCGACGATGATTCCAGACCACCCTGGAGAATGACCAATGAATCGACTGCTATTTCTGTTGCCGTTACTCTTCGGGCTGCTGTTGCAGTCCGCTGAAGCTGCCACGCCCACCGACTTCACCGATCTGGTCGGGGAATCGATCCCTGCTGTGGTCAATATCGAGACCACCCGTTTCGGGACCCGCCCCAGCGAGCGCATGGAAGAGCGTCGCGGCCGCCCCGAGAATCTGCCCGATCTGTTCGAGGAGTTCTTCGGTCCTCAGGGACCCGGTCGTGGCCGCCCCGACCGTCAGGGCGGCGGATCGGGCTTCATTTTTTCCGAGGATGGCCTGATCCTGACCAACCACCATGTGGTCGAGGATGCCGATGAGATCATCGTGCGTCTGGCCGATCGGCGTGAGTACGAGGCCGAGCTGGTCGGCTCGGACGCCGCGACCGACATCGCCGTGCTCCGGATCGATGCCGACAGTCTGCCGACCCTCGAGTTCGGCGAGTCCGGCAATCTCCGGCCTGGCGAGTGGGTCATCGCGATCGGCTCGCCGTTCCAGTTCGAGCAATCCGTGACGGCCGGGATCATCAGCGCCAAGGGTCGAACGCAGTCCCAGCAGCAGTACGTGCCGTTCATCCAGAGCGACGTGGCGATCAACCGGGGCAACTCCGGCGGGCCGTTGATCCGCACCGACGGCACCGTGGTCGGCATCAATTCCTGGATCCTGAGTTCGAGCGGCGGCAATATCGGCCTGTCCTTCGCGATCCCGATCGAGGTCGCGGAGAGCTCGGTTGAACAACTGCTCGAGTATGGTCGCGTGGTTCGAGGCTATCTCGGTGTCGGCATCGAGGTCATCAGCCGGCAGAAGGCCGATGCTCTCAATCTGGACCGGCCGGCCGGCGCGCTCGTGAACCGGGTCGAGCCCGGCAGTGCGGCCGAGCGCGCAGGCATCGAGGTCGGTGATGTGATCGTGAGCTTCAACGGGCGCGACATCGACGTGTTCTCGGATCTTCCGCCCATGGTCGGCATGGTGCGGCCGGGAACCGAGGTCGAGATCGAAATTTCGCGCTGGGGCGAGCGCCGAACCCTGGAAGTAACGATTGACCAGCTCGAGGAAACCGTCGACACCGGCAGTGGCGAGCGTCCGGCCGATGTCGAGCCGAGCAACGCCCTGGGCCTGGCGGTCGAGCCGATCGACTCGGAGACCCGGCGCCAGCTCGGAGATCCTGACGGCGGCGTCCTGGTCACCAACGTCGAGAGCGACAACGCCTACCGGGCAGGGGTCCGGCGAGGTCAGGTGATCCTGATGATCAACAACCGGCCGGTGTCCGGAATCGATGATTTCAATGACATCGTCGATGATCTGTCGTCGGGACAGACGATTGCCCTCCTGCTGCAGCGCAGCGACGGCAGCACGACCTTCGTCGCCTACACGCCGGAGTCCGATGGTTGACCTCGGGGCGGCTGTGAGGCTGTCCGGCCCGCTATAATGGCGGATTGATTTCGAGCCCGGCCCCCGGTTATCCGGGGGCCTCTCCCGACCCGCGCCGATGACCGCCTCGACCAAAGACCCCCGTCGCATTCGAAATTTCTCGATCATCGCTCATGTCGACCACGGCAAGTCGACGGTTGCCGATCGTTTCATTCGTCTCTGCGGCGGCCTCAGCGAGCGCGAAATGGCCGAGCAGGTGCTCGATTCGATGGACATCGAGCGTGAACGGGGCATCACGATCAAGGCCCAGAGCGTGTCCCTGGACTATACCGCCGATGACGGTGAGGTCTATCAGCTCAACTTCATCGACACGCCCGGCCACGTTGATTTCTCCTACGAGGTTTCCCGTTCGCTCGCCGCCTGCGAAGGCGCGCTGCTGGTGGTCGACGCGGCCCAGGGGGTCGAGGCGCAGAGCGTGGCCAACTGCTACACCGCGGTCGAACAGGGCCTGGAGGTCATCCCGGTGATCAACAAGATCGATCTGCCGGCCGCCGACCCCGAGCGGGTTCGCCATCAGATCGAGGATATCATCGGGCTCGATGCTTCGAACGCGCTGCTGATCAGCGCCAAGACCGGGCAGGGGATCCGGGAGGTGCTCGAAGCGATCGTCCGCGACATTCCGCCGCCGGAGGATCGCTCGGACGGTCCGCTCAAGGCCTTGATCATCGATTCCTGGTTCGACAATTACCTCGGCGTCAATTCGTTGATCCGGATCAAACAGGGTCGGCTGAACAAGGGCGACAAGATCCGGGTCATGTCGAGCGGGGACGAGCACCAGGCCGACCAGATCGGTATCTTCACCCCCAAACGTCGCGAAACCGGGTCACTGGGCTGCGGCCAGGTCGGATTTCTCGCCGCGGGCATCAAGGAAGTCAACGGGGCCCCGGTCGGTGACACCGTAACCGGCGCCCGCCAGCCCGCCGATCAGCCTCTGCCTGGATTCAAGCCGCTGAAGCCGCGGGTTTTCGCCGGTATCTTTCCGGTCGACTCCAGCGACTACCCCGACCTGCGCGAAGCGCTCGAAAAGCTGCAGCTCAATGATTCCGCGCTGCAGTTCGAGCCGGAGACCTCGGTAGCACTGGGCTTCGGGTTTCGCTGCGGTTTTCTCGGCATGCTCCACATGGAGATCGTTCAGGAGCGCCTCGAGCGCGAGTACGATCTCGATCTGATCACGACCTCGCCGACCGTCATCTACGAACTGGCGATGACCGACGGCACGACCCTGGTACTCGACAACCCGGCCGGGATGCCGCCCCTGAACAAGATCGACGAGATTCGCGAGCCGATCATCCAGGCCAACATTCTCGTTCCACAGGACTATCTCGGCCCGGTCATCGGGCTGTGCGAGGAAAAGCGCGGTCTCCAGAAGGACATGCGATTTCTCGGCGGGCAGGTTCAACTGTCCTATGAGCTGCCGATGTCGGAGGTCGTGATGGACTTTTTCGACCGGCTGAAATCCTGCAGTCGCGGTTATGCCTCGTTCGAGTACGAATTCGTGCGCTACCAGTCCGGCCCCTTCGTGCGTCTGGATCTGCTGATCAACGGCGACCGGGTCGACGCTCTGAGCAGCATCGTCCATCGTGAGTTCGCCGAACGACGCGGGCGTGAAATGGCCGAGCGAATGCGCGAATTGATCCCGCGGCAGATGTTCGATATCGCGATTCAGGCGAGCATTGGGTCGCACATCATCGCGCGCACGACGGTCAAGGCCTATCGCAAGAACGTGACCGCCAAGTGCTACGGCGGCGACGTCACGCGCAAGCGCAAGCTCCTCGAGAAGCAGAAGGCCGGCAAACGCCGTATGAAGCAGGTCGGTCGCGTCGAAATCCCCCAGGAGGCTTTCCTGGCCGTGCTCAGAACCGATAACGAGAAATGATCGATGCATATTGACTACTCCCTGATTCTGGTCGTTCTGGCGGCCGTGACCGGCGTAGGCTGGGCCATCGAGCGTTTCTGGTTGCGCAAGGGGCGGGCCGCGCACGAGTCGCCGCGCGGCCTTGGGCGGGTTGTCGAAGTCGGCGGCTCGCTGTTCCCGATCCTGCTGCTGGTGCTGGTGTTCCGGTCGTTCCTGTTCGAGCCGTTCAAGATTCCCTCCGGCTCGATGATGCCGACCCTGCTGATCGGCGACTTCATCGTCGTCAACAAGTTCGCCTACGGCCTGCGGGTGCCGGTCATCAACAAGCGTTTCATCAGCGTTGGTGAACCCGAACGCGGGGACGTGATGGTTTTCCGTTTTCCCGAAGACGAGCGCATCAACTACATCAAGCGCGTCATCGGTCTGCCCGGAGACCGGATTACGTATCGCAACAAGATTCTTTTCATCAACGGCGAGCCGATGGTTCAGGAAAATGACGGGCCCTGGGTCGGCGAGGGTCAGAACCGCAATCCGCCGGGGCGTCGACCCGTTATCAAGACCGAGCAGCTCGGGGACCTGAGCCATGAGATCGTGATCTATCCGGATCAGCCGCAGCGCACGGCTCGAAACTGGGTGGTCCCCGAAGGCCATTATTTCGTTCTCGGCGACAACCGTGACCAGTCCCTCGACTCGCGAGCCTGGGGCTTCGTTCCCGAGCAGAATCTGGTCGGACGGGCCAGCCGGATCTGGATGCACTGGGACTGCAGCCGCGGCTGTATCGACTTCGGCCGAATCGGTGATAAGATTGATTGAGGGAGAGTTTTTCTCGTTGCGAGACGTCACTGTGCTGAACAATCTCGAGGGTATGAAGGCACCGGCCATTCACCGCCAGCGGGGGCTGAGTCTGATCGGATTCATCTTCGTGCTGATGCTGGTTCTTTTCGCGGTCTACATCGGCATCAAGCTTGTTCCGATCTACATCAATCATATGTCGGTGGTCAGCGACCTCAAGGGCGTCGCCGAGGAACCCGGTTCGGCCAATCTGCCGATCAGCACCATCCGACGCAATCTGTCCAGGCGATTCCAGATCAGCTTCGTAGAACATGTCGAGGACTCCGATGTCACGATCGAACGTTCCAACCCGCCGCGGCTGATCGTGGAGTACGAGGTCGAGGAACACCTGATCGGCAATATCGACGTGATCGTCCGGTTTCGGCGTGTCGAAACACTTCAGAACTGATCCCGCGACTCAACTGCCCGGTATCGATTACCGGTTCCGCGACCCCGGCCTTCTGGCCCGGGCGCTGACCCATCGCAGCCACGGCGGCCCCCACTACGAGCGGCTGGAATTTCTCGGCGACGCCCTGCTGAACTGTGTCGTTGCCGAACTTCTGTATCGCCGCCGCCCGCATGCGCCTGAGGGGGATCTCAGTCGCTTGCGTTCCCGCCTTGTTCGCGACAGCACACTGGCTGAAATCGCGTCCGATCTGAACCTGGGCGAACACGTGCAGCTGGGGGTCGGAGAGCTGCGCAGCGGTGGCCACCAACGAGCGTCGATCCTGGCCGACGTCCTGGAATCGGTCATCGGGGCGATCTATCTCGACGCCGGCTTCGAGGCGGTTCGTACGATCGTGCTGCAACTGTTCGACCAGCGGGAGCAGGCCCTGCCCAGCGCCGAACGACTCAAGGATCCCAAGACCCGGCTTCAGGAGCTGCTCCAGGCCGACGGCCAGGCGTTGCCCGAGTACCGGGTGGTCGGCGAAAGCGGCGCAGATCACTGCAAGCGCTTCGAGGTCGAGTGCAGCATCGGCGGTCTGGTCGAGCCGGTCCGGGCCGAAGCGGGCAGCCGGCGCAAGGCCGAGCAGGCCGCGGCCCGGCTGATGCACGAGCAGCTGACCCAGTCCCGTCAGGCATCGTGACTGCGGCAAAACGCTTTGGTCATGCCGTTTTGATCGGCCGCCCGAACGTCGGTAAATCGACGCTCCTGAATGCGCTGGTCGGTGAGCCAGTGGCCATCGTCACCCACAAGCCCCAGACGACTCGTCATCGTCTGCTTGGTCTGGTCACCGAGAATCGGGGTCAGATCGCGTTCATCGATAGCCCGGGTCTGCACGCCCGTCGTGACCATGCGTTGAACCGTCGTCTGAACCGGATTGCCGCCGACAGCCGCCTTGGCGTTGAGGTGGTGATCGTGGTCGTGGATGCCCAGCGTCTGACCAGTGAGGACCAGCTCGCCTTTGATCTGGCGTCACGACACGATGGCCCCGTGATTCTCGTGATCAACAAGATCGACAGGCTGGCGCGTCGATCCGACCTGCTCGAACTCACCGCTGGTCTGCAGAAGCGGCTGAATTTCGCGGCTGTGGTCTACGTGTCGGCTATCCGCTCCGAAGGCGTCGATGCGCTGATCGACGAGGTCTTTGCACACCTGCCCGAAGGTGAGCCCGGCTATCCGGCCGATCAGTTTACCGACCGTTCGGAGCGTTTCCTGGCCGCGGAGATGGTGCGCGAGCAGCTGATGCGACAGCTCCACCAGGAAGTGCCTTACGGTCTGACCGTCGTCGTCGAGCGCTTCGAGCGCCAGCCCGAGCGTCTTTTCATCGATGCGCTGATCGTGGTTGCCGAGGAGCGCCACAAGGGCATGGTCATCGGACGGCAGGGGCAGGTGCTCAAGCGGGTCGGGTCGCGCGCTCGCCAGGCCATCGCCGGGCTACTGGGTTCGCCGGTTCATCTTGAACTGCACGTCAAGACCCGCGCCGGCTGGGTCGATGATGACCGTCAGCTGGATGCGCTGGGTTATTCGAGTTGAGCAACAGCCCTGCTGGATTCTGCACCGTCGTCCGTGGCGGGAATCCAGTCTGCTGCTCGAGATCTTCAGCCGCGACCACGGCCGGGCCGGCCTGGTGGCCAAGGGTGCGCGTGGATCGCGTTCGGCCTGGCGCGGTCTGACCGAGCCCTTCGCACCACTCCTGGCCAGCTGGACACGGCGCGGCGAGCTGGGCACCATGACGGGACTGGAAAGTGCGGGCAAGAGCCGGGCGCTGACGGGTCGGTCGCTGTGGTGCGGCCTCTACGTCAACGAACTCGTGTTGAAGCTTCTCGGTCGGGACGATCAGGCACCGGCCTTGTTCCAGGCCTATGAAACGGTCCTGGAAGAGCTGCTTGTCGGCAGCGATTCCGGTCTTGCGCTGCGTCGCTTCGAGCTCGCCCTTCTGACCGAACTCGGGGTTGCGCCTGACCTCCGGCTCGAGGCGCTCAGCGGTGACGCGATCGAGGCGGACGGCCTGTATCATCTGCGGGCCGAGAGCGGACTGGTCGCGATAGCACGACCCGCCGATCAATCCGGGGCCGGGGTGTTTCAGGGCCGCGCCGCCCTCGCGCTGGCGGGAGATCATCCCTGGAATCCCGACATCGCGCGGCAGGCCCGGGACCTGATGCGTCTGCTGCTCGATCATCATCTCGACGGTCGGCCGCTCAAGACCCGTGATCTGTTCCGACGGCGACCGGCCAAACGGCAGCGCCCGTTCAACCAAGGAGAATGCGAATGATCGAGCTCATGCTGGGCGTCAACATCGACCACGTCGCGACGCTGCGTCAGGCCCGGGGCGGGTCATCGCCGTCCGTGGTGCACGCCGCTGCGGTTGCCGAACAGTCCGGCGCTGATGCCATCACCATTCATCTGCGTGAGGATCGTCGCCACATCCAGGATCGCGACGTCGAGCTACTGGCTTCGACCCTGACGACGAGAATGAACCTCGAGCTGGCGGTCACCGAAGAAATGATCGCGATCGCCGAACGCGTCAAGCCGGCCGATATCTGTCTGGTTCCGGAGCGACGCCAGGAACTGACGACCGAGGGCGGATTGGATGTCGCCGCCCGCTTGGACCGGGTCGGGTCGGCCTGCGAGCGTTTGAGTCGCAGCGGCAGCCGGGTCAGCCTGTTCATCGACCCGGAGCCCCGTCAGCTCGATGCGGCTGTGGAGTGCCGTGCACCCGTTGTGGAACTGCACACCGGTGCCTATGCCGGGGCGCGCGCTGCGGCAAGGGCCCGAGAACTCGAACGACTCCGGCACGCGGCAGCTTATGGTGCCGAGCGGGGTCTCATCATCAATGCCGGCCACGGACTCGACTACCACAACGTTCAGGCGATAGCTGCGATCGAAGCCGTTCGTGAGCTCAACATCGGCCACGCGATCGTCGCCCGATCGATCTTCAGCGGCCTGGCCGCCGCCGTGGCGGAAATGAAGCGACTGATGGTCGAGGCTCGGCTGGGCTGATCGTCCAGCGGCCGATCAGGATGCGGAGGCCAGGGCGGCCCGGGTCGCGTGGGCAATGCGCAGGAATCGCAGATAAGCCTGGCCGGGGGCGGGCTCCGTATCCGACAGCAGGCCCTGGCGGAGGTCGCGGCAGGCCTCGGCGAAGCGCAGCGCTCCGGCGAAGCCGGCCGCGCCGGCCCACTGATGCAGCTGACCGGCGGCCCGGTCGATGCGGCCTTCGGCAAGCCAGTCATCCAGTGGCACCAGTTGTTTGTCCAGCTCGGCGGCCAGCATGGCGGAGAGCCTTTGAGCCAGTTCGGGGTCGTTGTTGGACGCGTCCAGAGCGCGCTGGCGGTCGATCAGCAAGGTTGGCTTCGACGCTTGCCCAGCGCTGTGCTGGCGCTTCTGACCGGAATCGAACAATGCAGCGATGGCAGCCGCCAGGTCAGCAATTGAGATCGGCTTGGTCAGATAGTCGTCGACGCCGGCCTCGAGCACCCGGGCACGCTCTTCGGGACGGGTGTCGGCAGTCAGAATGATCAGGCGCGCTTGGCTGGATGAGCCGTCGAGTTCGCGTATCCTCATGGCCGTCGCCAACCCGTCCATTCGGGGCATATGCAGATCCAGAACAATCGCATCGAACGATTCCTCGCTGCATCGCTCGATGGCTTCGACGCCGTCGCTGACAACCGCGACGTGGCGGGCAAGGCGGCGCAGGCCGGTGACCAGGAATTCACGGTTGATCGCGTTGTCGTCGACCACCAGAATGCTGAGCCCGTCCAGCAGATCTTCCGGCGGATCTTGCTCGGATGAGTGTGCCATCAGCCTACTATAACGCCATGCGGCTCCGATCAAGCTCGATCTGGCTCCTGCTGATTGCCCTGTCCTTCCTGCCGCCAGGCACCGAGGCCAGATCAGACGCGTCGCAACTGCTGATCGAAACTGGTCCCGGCCGCTTTGCCGGTCTGAGCTGGCAGGCGCTCGAGCTCACCTACCGCCCCGGACAGTCGCCCGAACCGCGCTGGGCAGTCCATCTCGACAAGGTCGAGGCGACCGGCGGCCTGACGATCGGCTCGGTCTCGATGGTTTGCCAGAGCAACGAGCCAAGCCCGCGGGCGGGTTGCCGGGATGCGCAACTCGCCTGGGGGCAGGGTGACGATCGCATCGAGATGAAGCTGGGCTTCGAGCTTCGTTCTGTCGACGATCGGCGCGAACTGACGATCGAAGCAGAGCAATGGACGCTGGCAGCATCGGGGCCGGTCGATGAACCGGGCCGGTGGCGAGGCGGGCTGGCTCTGCGCGGCCTGGATCTGGGCGAGTGGGGAGCCCCGCTGCGCCGTCTGACGGGGCTGGCATGGCTGGAGGCCAGGGTCAGCGGCGAGCTGCGTTTCGATGCGGCGCGCCTGAGCGCGAATCTGAGCATCTCGGATCTGGCATTCGATACGCCCGACGGCCTGGCGGCCGGTGGCGACCTGGCGCTGTCGCTCGCGGTCGACGTCGATCTGACAGACTCGGCGACGCCCTTCGACCTGCGGCTGCTGCTCGAATCCGGCGAGCTGCTCGCGGGCCCGCTCTATCTCCCCTCGCCGGAACAGGCGCTGAGCCTGACCCTGACGGGTCGGCACCCGGTGCCGGACCAGATTATCATCGACGAGTTCAGGCTGCGCGATCCCGGGGCGCTCGACGTCGATGGCCGGCTGCGAATGCGCTCGTCCGAATCCGGCTGGGTGGCCCAGACGGTCGACATCGACGCCATTGCGCTCGAACTGCCGCGTGGCTGGGAACGGTGGCTCGACGGCTGGGCCGGTACGGTCGGTCTGGCCGGGCTGGAGACCGCGGGCCGTGTTTCCGCTCAGGCGGCGGTTGGTGCCGACCGTTCGGTGCAGTTGAGCGCCCGGCTGGATTCGATTTCGGTGGACGATCCAGCCGAACGGTTTTCGCTCATGGGCCTGCAGGGCTCGGTCGCTCTGAACCGCGATGGCCCCCAGGCCGATCTGGACTGGCAGGGACTGACCATTTATGAACTACCCCTGCGCGAGGCGCGGTTGCGGCTGGCCTCCGATGAGAACGGTCCGCGTCTGAGCGAGCCATTGCGCCTGCCGGTCCTCGATGGTGCCCTGGTCCTCGAGCAACTGCGTGTACCGGCAGACTCGTCATCGTCCGCGCTGGTCGAGCTCGATGCCCGCATCGAGCCGGTCAGTCTGGGGCCACTGACCCGTCAGCTCGGACTGACTGAATTCGGCGGGCGGCTATCCGGGCAGTTTCCCGGCGTCCGCCTGTCCGGTGACCGCATTGACTTTGCCGGCGGCATCGATATCAATGCCTTTTCCGGCTCGATCAATCTGACCGACCTGGTGATCGAGCGACCGTTCGGAACGCTGCCCGCGCTGGCGGCCGACGTCACGCTGACGCGGCTCGACCTGCTGCAGCTGACGGGTGCGTTCGATTTCGGTCGCATGGAGGGCCAGGTGTCCGGTTGGGTGCGTGGCCTGCGCCTGCTGGACTGGCGACCGGTCGCGATGGATGCGCGGCTGTTCACCCACGACGACGTTCCCCGGCGGCGGATCAGTCAGCGGGCGGTCGACAATCTTTCCAGTCTCGGCGGTGGCGGCGGCGCCCTGATGACCGGCACGGTCCTGAGCGTCTTCGAGGACTTCCCGTATCAGCGTGCGGGTCTGGCCTGCCGCCTGGCCAGCAACATCTGCCATGTCGACGGAGTCGCGGCGCATGAGTCCGGCGGCTTCTATATCGTCGAGGGTCGCGGTCTGCCGCGGCTGGACGTGATCGGGCACCGGCGGCTGGTCGACTGGCCGCTGATGCTGCGGCAGCTTGAGTCGATCGCTCAGTGATCGTCCGCGCTGGCCGACTCGGTCTGGGGCGGCGGTCTGACCCGCAGCTCGCGGATCCGGTTGGCGACCATGTCGACGATGGTGAAGATCTGGCCATCGATGCGCAGGCTGGTTCGGCCCTCTGGAATCGACTCGAGTTGTTCGAGGATCATTCCGTTGAGCGTCTTGGCACCGGCGGTGGGCAGATTCCAGTGCAGGCGTCGGTTGACGGTTCGGATCGTCGCCCGACCGTCGATCGGACAATCGCCGTCTTCGAGCCGGCGGATCAGCTTCTGGCGGTTGGCGCCTTCGGTGGTGAATCTCCCGACGATCTCTTCGAGGATGTCGTCGAGCGTGACCAGTCCCTGGACGTCTCCGTATTCATCGACAACCAGACCCATTCGGCGCTCACGAGCCTGGAATTCCAGTCGCTGCCGGGTCAGGGTCGTGCCCTCGGGAATGCAACAGCCCGGGCGAACGGCCTGCATGAGCGTGGTCTCGTCGAAGCGTGGTCCAGTCGAGGTGCCCTTCGGCCATCTTGGGTCAGCATGGTGCGGATGTGCAGGATGCCCACGACCTGGTCGAGGTCGCCGCGCCAGGGTGCTGACGAGATTGTTCCCGAGCAGGATCAGGCCGAACAGCATCGCTAGGGGCAACGAAGGTCATGAATGCAAGGCGGGGAGCGCCGAGGCGCCCGTGGTCCAGCTCCGGTCAAGCAGGATTTCCAGCACCAGCTTGCTGCCGAAGTAGGCCAGGGCCAGGGCGAGCATCGCGGTCAGCGTCCAGCCGACCGCACGGCGACCGCGCCAGCCCCGCCACCAGCGACCGGTCAGCAGAAGGCCGAAAAGCACCCACGAGACGATCGACAGGATCGTCTTGTGGAAAAGATGCTGGTCCAGCAGGTTGTGGACGAACAACAGACCGGTCGCCAGACTCAGCGACAGCACGAGCCAGCCGGCCGTGATCAGTCGGAACATCAGGGTTTCGAGCACGGTCAGGGGCGGAAGCATTTCCAGCTGCCGCAGGGGCCGGGACCGGCGCAGGAGGCGGTCCTGGACCGCCAGCAGGATGGCGTTGATCGCGGCGATGCCGAGGATGGCATAGGCCAGGAGCGAGCTGAAGACATGGAGCCCGAGGATCGGCTCGAGGTGATCGATCAGCAGCGGTTCCAGCGCGACGAAGGACTGGATCCAGACGAACAGGGCGGCACCCGGAAGGGCGATGATGCCGGCCTCGAGCAGGGTCGAGTTGAGGCTGGAGGCGAGCAACAGCCCGACGATCATCAGGGCGGCCAGGGACACGGTATTGAAGAAGCTCACGTCGAGTCCGAGCGGCGTGTTCATCGCCTGCCAGAGCGTCAGCCCGTGCCCGACGAAGGCGAGCAGGGCCAGGGCAATGGCCAGATGGCGCAGCGTGCGGCGGGAATGGAAGTAGCCCAGGGCGAGGACCAGGCCCGCCGCCAGGTAGACCAGGCCGGTCAGCAGTGCAGGGAGGTAATGCGATTGCAAGGGCAGGCGGTTCGGTCGCAGGACATGCAGTCAGTATAATGATTATCAGGTGCGACCCCAACACAAAGCAGGCGCAAAGATGTTCGACCAGCTGAGCAAACGTTTGACCGGTTCCCTGGACCGCCTGCGCGGGAAGGGGCGACTGACCGAGGACAATATCAGGGAGGCGATGCGCGAAGTGCGCGTGGCCCTGCTGGAGGCGGATGTCGCGCTCCCGGTCGTCAAGGATTTCATCGCTGAGGCCACCCGCCGCGCGGTCGGCCAGGAAGTGGTCGGCAGTCTCAAACCCGGTCAGGCGCTGGTCAAGGTCGTGCATGACGAGCTACGGCGTGTGCTCGGGGGTAATCAGGCCGAGCTCAGGCTCGACCAGGCACCGCCGGTGGTCATCCTGCTGGCCGGGCTGCAGGGAGCGGGCAAGACCACGACCGCCGGCAAGCTGGCCCGTCTGATCCAGGAGCGGCACAGGAAGAAAGTGCTGCTGGCCAGTTGCGACGTCTATCGCCCGGCGGCGATCGATCAGCTCGAAACCCTGGCCGGTCAGGTCGACGCCGACTTCTTCCGCGCCGATGGCACGGACGATCCGGTGCGTATCGCCAACGAGGCCGCCGCCCAGGCGCGTCGCCGGTTCTCGGACGTTCTGATTCTCGATACCGCGGGCCGGCTCGCCGTCGATGAGGCGATGATGGACGAGATCCGCCGCCTGAATAGCGCGATAAAGCCGACCGAGGTCCTGTTCGTCGTCGACAGCATGACGGGTCAGGACGCCGCCAACACGGCTCGCGCCTTCAATGACGCACTGCCCCTGAGCGGGGTCGTACTGACCAAGACCGATGGCGACGCCCGGGGCGGTGCCGCGCTCTCGGTCCGCCAGATCACCGGTGCGCCGATCAAGTTTCTCGGTACCGGCGAGAAGCTCGACGGGCTGGAGCCGTTCCACCCCGATCGTCTGGCGTCACGCATCCTGGGCATGGGCGATGTGCTCAGCCTGGTCGAAGAAGTCGAACGCAAGGTCGACCAGAAGCACGCGCGCAAACTGGCCGGCAAGGTGGGCAAGGGCTCACGCCGCTTCGGTATGGACGATCTGCGGTCCCAGCTCGAGCAGATGGAGAAAATGGGCGGCCTCAGCTCACTCGTCGACAAGATGCCCGGCATGGGGCGGCTACCCGAAGCGGCGAAGGCCCAGATGGACGATCGTCAGACCCGCCGCATGATCGCCATCATCAACTCGATGACGCCGAACGAGCGGCGCTATCCGGATCTGATCAAGGGCTCGCGCAAGCGTCGCATCGCCGCCGGATCCGGCGTCCAGATCCAGGACGTCAATCGCTTGATGAAACAGCACAAGCAGATGCAGAAGATGATGAAGAAGGTCGGCAGCAAGAGTGCGATGGCCAAGCTGATGAAGCGTCTTCCCGGGGGCGGTGGTTTTCCCGGCATGGGTTGAGGAACCACTGAAACGCCGCCAGGCCGCGTCATTCAGCGGTTCATCGGGCCTTCAGTCGGCCAGTTCGCGTTCGCGCAGCCAGTGAATGGGGTCGGGTGGGCGGCCCCGGAAGCGCTGCCACGACAGCATGGGATCACGCCGATTGGCCGGGGCAAGCAGCTCTCGCCGCAGGGCCAGAGCGCGCTCGCGGTCGATGATGCCGTTCGGCGCGACCGCTGCAAACGCGTCGGCAGCGAGGACGTCGGCCCAGAGTCGGCGGTAGCTGGTACCGCCGCGTGCTTGCGCGAACAATTCGGAGTAATCGCCGAGTACGGCGCGCGGCGTGATGATCGCGGGCCACTGGTTTCGTTGCCGGAGCTCGCGCTCGATCGCCTCCGGATCGTCCATTTCCAGGAATCCAGTCTGATGCCAGGCCCGATCGAGGGCGATGGCGCTGAGCAGCTGCAGGGTGTCGAGCCCGCCCAGGCGGGAACGCCCTGACGCAAGCTGCGCGATTTGATCGGGCCGGAGCGGCCGATCGCTCTGGAAGTGACGCGCGTGCCGCGCCAGCCACATCGGATGGAGCGCGAACCGCTCGAAGATCAGCGCCGGCACCTCGACAAAGTCGTCCGCCAAGCGGGGCGCGGTCAGGCTCGGGCGATCAACCTCGGAGAGCAGAACGTGCAGCGCATGTCCGAGTTCATGGTAGACGGTTTCGACCTGGTGCGGCGTCAGCAGGATCGGATCGTGGGTCGACCGGGTTTCGAAGTTGGCGGCTGCGACGACCACGGGTCCAGCGGGAGCCGAGGCCGGTCGCAGGATCGACATCCATGCGCCGCCGGACTTGCCGCGACGGTTGATCAGATCGAGGTAGACGACCCCGAGACGCTGGCCGTTGACATCATCGACGACGAAGGCTTCAGCGTCCGCGTGCCAGACCGGCAGGTCCGGCGCCGGGCTGAAGGAGACACCCCAGAGGACTTCGGCCAGCGCGAAGGCGCTGTCGCGGACCGATTCGAGTTCGAACCATTCGCTGACCGCTTCGACATCAACCCCTGATCGTTCGCGGTAGTACCACCAGTCCCAGGGCTGGGGCGGGCCGGCCTGTCCGGTCGCGCGCAGATGATCGGTGATCGCGGCGATCTCGCGCTCGGCCCCGGCTCGGGCGGCCTCGATGATGACGTCGAGGATCGATTGCAGTCGCGAACTGCTTCGAACACTGCCGTGGGCCAGCACGCGCTGCCAATGATCGGTGTGGCCGAGCAGAACCGCCTGCTCGGTGCGCAATTCGAGGATGCGGCGCATGAGCTCGGCCTGGTTGCCGCGGCTGCCGTGGGATCGACCGGCGGCCCGGCGCTCCCAGGCGGTGTAGATCGTTCGGCGAAGCTCCCGGTCCGGACTGAAGCGGAGAACGTCGAAACGGCTGTGCGTTCCCAGCGTCAGGGCCCAGCTCTGCTCGTGGCCGCGCACACTCGCGTCGCGTCGCGCACGGGCGATGGCGTTGGGCGGCAGACCGTCGAGTTGCCGGCGACTGGCGAGCAGGAGTTCGTACCGGCCCGTCGACTGCCTCAGGTTCAGCCGGAACAGATCGGCCAGTTCACTCAGGGTCTGCTCGTTGCGGCTGAACCCCTCGCGTTGGTCGGCATCCAGGCCGAGACCGTGATCGCTCAGGCGGAGGTAGGTCAGCTCGTTGAGTCGCTGCTCTTCCGAGTCCGGCGTCAAGGGTCCGGCGGTTCGAGTGCTCCGGAGCCGGAACAGAAGATCGGGATGTCGGCGAACGTGGAGCGCGTAGTCGTTCAGCAACTCGGCAACCGGCGCCTCGAGCTCGCGCCAGGCGAGATCGCCGTTGAGCTGCTTGAGCGCGTGGAACAGGGCGCTGGCCCGAGCGACCGGTTGGCCCGCATGTTCCAGTGCCCGGGCCGTATCGGCCCAGCTCGCCGGATCGGACTCACGGGCGACGGCGTCGATCCGGTTTCGACTCAGACTCACGGCTGCCGACATGGCGGGCAAGACCTGCTCGTGGCCGATCCGATCCAGCGGCAGGTGCCGGGTTCTGTCGAGTGCCGCATCGAGCAATGCATTGTCCTCGCCGAGCCCGACGGACGGCGCGCCGATGTTGCGGTGCAGATGATCCGGCTCGCCATCGCGGGCCGACCACTGGAAGATCAGCAGCACGACAAGGGCCAGCAGCAGGGCCGACAGGGTGATTTTCAATCCTGGCATCGCGCAATGGTAACCGCAGGTCGAAGATCGGTTAACCTGAAGACTGTCCCTGGAGCAAAGGCGGGGTTGAGTCGTCATCATGGGCAATCGTCGTCTGCTGGTATTCGGTGCGACCGGTACGCAGGGTCACCCGGTCGTCGACGCCGCATTGGGCGCGGGTCTGGAAGTCAGGGCCGCGACCCGCGATGAGAGCGCGGCGCGGGAGAAGCTGTCCTCGCGGGTGGACATCGTGGTCGCGGATCTCATGGACGCTGAGGCGACCGCGGCGGCGATGGCTGGAATCGACGCGGTGTTCTTTCATCTGCCGGTCCTGCCGGGAACGGCCGCTGGTACCCGGATGGTCGAAAATGTCATCGATGCGGCCCGGCGCAATCGCATCCGGCGCCTGGTCCACACCACGGGCGGCTACTGCGGCCCCGGCATGCCGGCCGGAGATTTCGTGAGCGGAATGCGTCAGGTCTCGGACGCGATCCTGAACAGCGGCGTCGATGCAGTGGTGTTAAGACCGACCCTGTACCTCGCCAACCTGGTCTGGCCGCACCTGATTCGGGAAATTCGCGATCACGGGCGCCTGAGTTATCCACCGCTGAGCGCGACTCGTCGATTGAACTGGACCGCGACCGAGGACCAGGGGCGTATCGCCGTCGCCTGCCTCGATGCCGACGTCGGTGGCGAGACCATCGATATCGCGAGCCCTGAGCCGGTCACGGGCGTCGATCTATGTCGACTGCTGGCCGGCGTCTACGGGCGCGAGGTGCACTTCGCACCCCAGACGGTCGACGAATTCGCTCATACGCTGAGCCACATGGCCGACAGCGCCGAGGTCGGTCGCAGCGTGGCGGCCGTTTATTCGGGCATCGATGCCCTGCCCGGTGACGGCCCGCTGGTCGATACCCGTGCGCTGGAGCGGCGCTTCGACCTGCGCCTGACCCCGGTCAGCGAATGGGTGGACCAATACCTCGGCGCCCTGCTGAGGCTTTACGGATGAACGCCGCCAGAGATTTTCGCCAGACTTCGATCGTCATCGCCATCGACGACGCCGGCAACGCCCGCCGGGCCCTCGATTACGGTCTGGATTTGGCCGAGACGCTGCGCCTGCCCGTGCGGCTGGTCCACGTCGCCCGCACGGCGGCCTTTCGCAGCGCAGAGGTACAGCGCATCGATCTCGACGAGGTCGGCGCCGAAGGCACGCCGCGCGTCCCTGAATTCGAACTCGCGGTCGACCTGCTCGAGCGTGCTCTGGCCCGCGCCGAAGGCCGCAGGATCGAAGCCGAGACGGTCCTGCTCGGCGGTGAGCCGGCTGAAGGTCTGCTGCAGTTTCTCGAGGAATGCGATCGGCCGATGCTGGTGATGGGGCGGCGCGGCCAGAGCCGGATACAGGAACTGTTGCTCGGCAGCGTCAGCGACCAGGTGATCCGCCATGCGCGCTGCCCGGTGATCGTGATTTCCTGAGCGCCGGGCAAGCTCGGCGTAACTACATCTGGTTTCTGGCGCTGCGCACGACGAATCCGACGATCGGCAGGTGGGCAAACAGCGCATTGCCGCTGTCCCAGAAATCCTGGTGCAGGACGATCTGGCCTTCTTCGTTGAATCGAAGCTGGGTCATTCCGATCGATTTCGAATGCACTTTCTTGCCGGCGACGCGGGTCTTGAACTCCATCGTCCAGCGGACGAACACGTCCATGTCGTCTCGAATCACCTGATCGATGCTGACCATGCTTTCATCGAGACCCCGGCCGGTCTTGATCATGTAGTCCCGGAGTTGGTCCCGGTTGTGGAAGGTGTGGATGGTGTCGTTGAAATACAGGTCTTCCGCATACAACGCTTCGATTCGTTCACCCAGATCGCCGCGGGTCAGGTCGGCGAAACTCTCGCGGAAATTTTCGAGCCCGCTTTCGATGCCTCGTGCATGACCGCGGTGCTTGTCAAGCGCGCTTTCGTAATCGCTGAGTTCGAAACTCGGCATGGATTCTCCCCGCGCCAGGCAGCCGACCACGATCATCAGAACGACGGCCAGGACCAGCGCAATCTTCAAGACAAGTGAATGATTCATCGCGCCAGTCTGCGCCAGAAACGTCAATCGTCGGTGAAGTCACCGGCGAAATCCCGCGAGTTCGATCCGCCACCCTCCTGGCTGATATGGCGATACAGAAAGGCCTTGGCGACCTGCCAGTCGCGCTTGACCGTCGAAGGTGAGCAGTCGAGCACTTCGGCGGCCTCTTCGATGGTCAGGCCGCCGAAATAACGCAGTTCGACCAGGCGGGCCTTGGCTTCATCGAGCTGGTGCAAGGCGGCGAGCGCGTCGTCGAGCTGAACCAGCTCTTCGGCGCGTTCCGGGCTCATCAGATCGGGCTGGTCATCGACCTTGACTTCCATGCGCCGATCGCGGCGTTGGGCACAGCGCTTGCGCGCGTAGTCCAGCAGCACACGCCGGATCATCGTGGACGCCAGGGCGAAAAAATGGGTCCGGTCGTTCCAGTCACCCGAGCGCTGACCGGCCAGGCGAAGGTAGGCCTCGTTCACCAGCTCGGTGGCCTGCATGGTCACCGGCATGTCGCTGGCCCGAAGCTGGGCGCGCGATATCCGCTTCAGCTCGGAATAGATATGGGGCAAGAGTTCGGCACCAGCCTTCTGGTCTCCGGCGGACCAGGCATTGAGCATTCGTGTGACATCCGGTTGATCGGCCATCCGTTGGTTCCCCTCTTGGCTGGTGGTCCTTGGTCCGGACCATGATAACCCGGCGTTTGCATCAATGCTCGCGGCTTCCGTCCGGCATCGCTGGCGACGGCCGAAGCGGCCGATCGCTGCGGTTGCGGAACGTGTTCAGGACGATGAACAGGAGCCAGGCCGTGCACAGCAGGTCGATCGATGTCGCGCCGTAGTAGATTCCGGGCACGCCGATCAGGCGCGGCAGGATCAGCATCACCGGCACGTAGAAGACCAGCTGGCGCGAAACGGAGACCAGCGTCGCCTTCCCGGGCTGTTCGACCGCCGGAAGCAGGGCCAGGGCGGTGAAGACGATAGGCAGCACCGGCAAGACGACCATCAGGACTCTGAAATGATGAATATCGCTGGCTGAAAACGCCATGTCGGGCAACATCAGCGTCAGGGTCTGTTCGGGGAACAGCGTGATGATCAGCCAGATCGGCGCGACCAGCGCCGCACCGGAGATCACGAAGGTCCAGTAGCACTGCCGGATGCGGCTCCACTGGCCGGCGCCGTAGTTGATTCCGGCAACGGGCTGAAACGCTCGCATCAGGCCGAACAGCGGTGTCAGCATGAAGATCAGTACGCGCCAGCCGGCGCCGAAGAACGCGACGTCACCGGCATCGCCGACGCGGGTCAGCATGTTGAACACCACGAGGGCCTGAACCAGACCCATGGAGCTGCCGATCATCGCCGGCGTCCCGAGCTTGACGATTCGTCCGCGCAGTTCCGGATGCAGGCCGATGTAGCGCGCGTTGACCGGATAGCTCGCACGACCCAGGGCCATGCGGCGCCATACCAGAAGCCCGCCGATCGCGCCACCGATATTGGTCGCCCAGGCCGCGCCGGCGACACCCCAATCGAACGCCGTGATGAAGATCGGTGTCAGCACCATGTTGGCCAGCAGGCCGATCGCCATGTAAGCGGCGGCCAGTTTCATGCGGCCCTCGCCGCGCAACAGCATGTTCAGGCTCATGCCGGCGATCGCGCCGATGCCGCCCAGCGCCGAAGCGCGCAGGTAGCTGGCGGCGATCGGCACCAGTTCACCGCGTGCGCCCATCCCGCGCACGATCGGTTCGGCCAGCGTGCCACCGATCAGCGCAAAGCCGAGGGAGAGCAGGGCCGCCAGGGCGAGAACGGTCCCGGGCAGGCAGCGCATCAGTTCACGGTCACCCCGGCCGATCGCGATCGACAGGGCGACGCCGCCGCCGATGCCGGCGAGCGAGCCCAGACCGATCGTGAGCTGAGTGACCGGATAGGCCAGAACGGTGCCGGCCAGCGCCTGCTCGCCGATCAGCTGTCCGACGTAGACCGCATCCATCACCGCGTTGAGCCCGAACAGCATCATCACCGCGATGGCGGGCCAGGCCATCACCCAGGTCACCCGCCAGGGGCTCCCGGTCAGGATCAGATTCGTCTGCGGGTCGCCTTCGGTCTCTGCACCAGACGCGGCGGTACCGTCCTTACCGGCTTTCAAACCGATCCTCGAACAGCGACTGCGTAGTCAACCAGACGGGCGTCGGAACGCCGCTATTGCCCGCGCTGTCGGTCGCGACGGCGTAGACCAGGCGCGCCATGCCGGTGTCCGGGACAGGGACCGTGCCACTGAAATCTTCCAGGGTGCCGGAACCGTTCAGCGTGAGGGGATAGGTCTGCTCGGCCAGAGCGGGCGGCAGGTCGAGGCTGACGACGACGCTCGCGAGGGGATGGATCGGATCGTTCGAAGGCGGTTCGGAGACGTCGCCACGGAAGTAGCGACCGGAATCGGCCGTTCCGGCAAGCACGATCTCGGTGCCTGCGGGATTGTATTGAGCGCTCAGGGCGGTGACTTCCGGGCCGAACGGGGCCAGATAGGGGCTCTCGGCGGCTTTGGCCGCATACAGCAGGGCGTCGAGATTGTCGGGCCAGATGGTCTGTTCGAAGTCCGAGCAGCTCTGCAGGAAAGTCGTACCGAGCTCCATCGTGTACGCGGCCACGCCGAATTCGCCGTAGGCGTAGTCGACCGTGGTGCCGCCGGCCGGTCCGAGCTCACTCCAGCGGCTGACCGAATACTCGGTGAAGAAGCCGAGCTTGCGGCCGAGAATCGTGAGCTGGTCGTGGTTGGGCGCGTTGTTCTCGTTCTGCCCGCCCAGCCCCTCCCACGGCAGCAGGACGAGCTCGCCGAAGGAGTGCAGGGACAGGAAGATGCCGCGGGTATCGTCCGGCGCCGGCGTGTTCAGGTCGAAGCCCGGTCCCCGGCTGGGGCGCTGACGCTCGAACACGACATCCATATAGGCCTGGATCGCCTGGGTTTCCGGTTCGGACGCCGGGCCGGGTCCGCGATAGGTTTCGGACCCGCAGAATGTCGACGAGAAATCACCGTACAGGAAACTGCTGTTGCGGTTCAGGTCGACGCCGTAATCCGAGAACGCGCAGTCGGTGTCGTTGGTGTTCTTTCGCCAGAAAGTGTTGGTATCGCCCTCGATCTTGCGCCGTCCGTCCGGGTTCTGCAGGGCGACGATATGGATCAGGCGGTGATCGAGCAGCCAGCGCGCCACCGGGTCGCTGGCGTAGCCGTTGACCAGATGTTCGGCGAAGCGAGTGGCGGTTTCGGCGGTCACCAGTTCGCGAGAATGCTGGGCGGCCATGACCAGCAGCGGTGCCTGCGGATGGTCGACCGGCTGATTGCCGAGCACGAGGACGAACAGATCGTCGCCGGCGAGGCCGGGCTGTCCGGCTTCCCAGCTCTGGCCGATCGCCTCCCAACGGGCCAGATCGGGGTGTGCGGCCGCGAGATCGGAGAGATCGGCGGTCGTCTCGTCGACCGTGCGGTAGCAGGGAAAGCCCGGGATACCGCCGAGGCCGCTGCGCGCCCAGTCCGCGCGATCGATGCTCAGAAAGTCAAGGCGCCCGGCGTGCCGCTCGTGGTCGCGCTCGACCCGGTAGCCACGGCCTTCCAGCGCCTCGCGCCCGCGCTCGGTCACGAGCATCACGGCGTAGTCCTCGCGCCAGTCGATGCCCCAGAAGTCGCCAAGCCGCCGCAGGCCGTTCAGGTCCTCGCGCGGCACCTCGTAGACCCGTACGACCTCACCGTCGGCGGCCCGGGCCGGGGACACCGCCAGCGATGCCAGGACCGGCCAGATCAGCAGAAACACGAGGAGCTTGGGCATGAAGGATCGGGACCCTGATAGCGGTAACAGCGGCGGACCGCATCCGCCGCGTGACAGTCTAACCGGTCCTCAGGATGCGCACCGGCGGTGTGGCCAGTACCGAGCGATTGCCGAGCCAGCCGCTGCCGACGACGAGCACCACCGCGGCCGAAAAACCGGCGACGAACAGCAGCAGCGACGGCTGATAGCTGAATTCGAACAGCTCGCGCGCGAGGAGCCAGCCGGTGACGGCCGCGCCGATCGTGGCCAGAAGGGCCGCGATCACGGCCATCACGCCGTATTCGATCAGAAGCCCGCGGCGGACCATGGCGTTGTCCGCACCGAGCGTGCGGATCAGGGCCGACTCGTGACGGCGCTCGTCGCGCGTGGCCTCGAGCGCGGCGAGCAGCACGACCAGACCGGCCAGCAGGGTGAAGAAGAACACGACCTGGGCGGCCGCGCTGACCCGGTCGATGATCTCTCCGACCCGGTCGATCAGCGCGGCGACGTCGATGATGGAAACATTGGGAAAGCTCCGGTTGATCGGGCGCAGGTCGCCGCTCTGGCCCGCGGGAAGATAGAAACTCGCGATGTGCTGGTGCGGCAGGAAATCGGCGGCTTCGGGCGACAGCAGCACGAAGAAGTTGACGTTGAAGGAGTTCCAGTCCACATCCCGGATACTGGTCACGGTGGCGGTGAAGCGGCGCGCGCCGGATTCGAAGGTCAGTTCATCGCCCAGCACGACGCCGAGGCGCTCGGCCCACAACTCGGCCAGCGACACTTCGTTGCGGCTCGATGCGGCAAAGAACTCGCCTTCGATGACCGTATTGGCTGGCGGCAGGCGGTCGATCCATGACACGTTGATCTGGCCGGCCATCCGGTCGCCGGTGTCGATCGTGCCGGAGGACTCGACCAGGTTGACGTTGGCCATCGGCCGGATCTGGAGGTTGCGCGCGCCGGTAGCAAGCAGCGCCTCCTGCACCGCTTCGACCTGGTCGGGCTGGATGTTGACCAGGAAATGGTCCGGCGTGTCCGGGGGCAGGCTGCCGCGCCACTGTTCGAGCAGCTCGGCGCGCACGATCATGAGCAGGAGCAGCGCCATCAGCCCGAGCCCCAGGGCCGTGACCTGGACGATGCCGGCCCCGCGCCGGCGATGCAGGCCGGCCAGGCCGAAGCGCCAGGCGGCCGAGGAATGGCGCGAAAGCCGGCGCGTGACCAGCATGCCGATCCAGCCGAACAGGGCCAGCAGCAGCGCCAGCAAGGCGCTGCCGCCGAGAACGATCAGGGCCAGGCGGACGTCGCCGAGCTGCAGGACCGGAATCGCCAGCGCGCCCCCGATCGGCAGAATCCAGAGCAGACGATTGAGACCGATCCGTGTGTCGAGCGAGCGGTTCAGGATCCGCATCGGCGGCACCCGACGCAGGTCGAGCAGGGGCGGCAGGGCGAATCCGGCGGCCAGAAGCATGGTGAACAGCCCGCCGCTGATCACCGGCAGCAGGCGCGGTGGCGGCAGGGCCCCGGCCGGGCCATCGGCGAGGATTTCGGCGATCGCCGCCTGCGCGATCAGACCCGCGACGCCGCCGCCGATCACGGACGCCAGGACCAGCCACAGCAGCATCAGGCTCAGCGCGAGCATGATCCGGTTGCCGGTCGCGCCGAAGGATTTGAGCAGCGCCACCACGTCACGTTGCGCGCTGGCGAAGCGCAGCGCCGACAACAGAATCGCGACGGCCGACAGGATCACGGTGGTCAGGGCGGCCACGCCGAGAAAGCGGCGCGCCTGGGTCAACGCCATCCCGGTCTGTTCTTCGGTGTCCGAGACCGTGATGAGTCGCTGGTTGTCGCTCAGAATCGGCTCGATGCGATCTCGAAATCCGGCGATCTCGCGTTCGCTGCCGGCCAGCAGCAGGCGGTAGCGCGCCCGCGAACCGACGCCTAGAAGCTCGCTGGTCAGCAGGTCCTCGATGTGGATGAGCAGGCGGGGGGCGAGCAGAAAACGACCGCCGCCGCGATCGGGCTCGTATTCCAGTGAACGCGTGATGGTCAGGTCGGAATAGCCGATCTGGGTGGTGTCGCCGATCCCGGCGTCGAGGTAGCGCAGCCCGCGCGGCTCCATCCAGGCGGTCCCGGGCTCGGGAATCGTGTCGATTGTTGCTTCCTGCCCTCCGAGTTCGCTGGCCACTCGCAGCTGGCCGCGCAGCGGATAACCCTCGGAGACGCCCTTGACGTCGATCAGCATGCTGTCTTCACCCACGAACACGGCGGTGCTGACCGAAATGATTTCGGCTGTCCGCAGGCCGATGGCGCGCGCCTGATCCGCGTAGTCGGACGGCAGCCTCTCATCCGAGGCGATGACCAGATCGGCCGCCAGCGCCTCACCAGCCTCGCGTTCCAGCGCGCGGCCGACGCGGTCGGTGAACGAGCTGACGGCGACCAGAGCGGCGGTCGCCGTCATCAGGCCGGCGACGAGCAGTCCGAGGGCGCCGGACTTCGACTGGCGCAGCAGCAGGCGAAACGACAGGGAGAGGGCGTTCACAGGGCGAGACTCGAGGCCGGCATCAGTTCTTGTCGACCAGCCGGAAACGTTCGCCGCTGTCGCCGGCGCGTGCGGTGATCAGTTGACCGTCCTCGATTTCCTCGATTCGTCCGCAGCGGCGCGCGAGGTTCAGATCATGGGTGACCAGGACCAGAGCGGTTCCATGCTCGCGGTTGAGCTCGAACAGCAGGCGCGCGATGGATTCGCCGGTGTTCCGGTCGAGGTTGCCGGTGGGTTCGTCGGCGAACAGCACCGCGGGATCGCCGGCGAACGCGCGGGCGATCGCGACCCGCTGCTGCTCGCCGCCGGAGAGCTGGCGCGGATAGTGCGCCATGCGGGCCGAAAGACCGACCTGGTTCAGGGCTTCGGTCGACCGTTCCCGGGCGCGATCCAGGCCCGCGATCTCGAGCGCGAGCATGACGTTTTCGAGCGCGGTGAGGCTCGGCAGCAGATGAAACGACTGGAAGACGAAGCCGACGCGTCGCCGGCGCAGCTTGGCCCGCTCGTTCTCGTCGAGGCGGTTGAGGTGTTCCCCGGCCAGCCAGATATCGCCGCCGGTCGGCTGTTCGAGACCGGCGAGCAGACCCAGCAGGGTCGTCTTGCCGGAACCCGAAGCACCGACGATCGCCAGCGTTTCGTTTTCGTTCAGGCTCAGGCTGATATCTTTGAGGATGGTCAGATCGCCGCCCGGCGCCTTGACCGTGAAGCTCACGTTTTTTACTTCGAGAATCCTGGAGTTCGAGACCGTCATGTCGAGCCGCTTCCTTCGCCTGTGGTGCCGTCGTCTTTGCTGGCTGCCTTTCGTGATCATCATGCTGGGCATCGCTTCGCCGCTCACGGCCGGCACCGTTCTCGTGATTGGCGACAGTCTGTCAGATGCCTATGACATGCCGCGTGAAGCGGGATGGGCCGCCCTGCTGTCCGAGCGACTCGGCGACGGGTACGAGGTCGTCAATGCGAGCATTTCCGGTGAGACGACGATCGGCGGGCGCAATCGCCTCGGTCAGCTGCTCGCAGCCCATTCGCCGGATGTGCTGTTGATCATCCTCGGTGGCAACGACGGGCTGCGGGCGCTGTCGCCGGCCCAGGTCGAGCGTAATCTGGAGGCCATGATCGAAGAAGGCAAGGCGTTCGGCGCCCGAATCGGGCTGATGCAGATTCGCCTGCCGGCCAATCTCGGCCCGGTCTACCTGCGCCGGTTCGAGTCGATCTATCCGCGCCTGGCCGAGCGCCACGACATCGAGTTGCTGCCGTTCTTCCTCGAGGACCTGTTCGACCGGCCGGGCATGATGATGGCCGACGGTATCCACCCGACGATCGAGGCCCAGCCGCTGATGCTCGAACGCCTCTGGCCGGGGCTGCGGCCGCTGCTGGCCAGCGACTGAAAGAATCCCGCCCGGGGCCCGGGCCCCGGGTGCTGCTGGTATCCTGATCCATCGACTCAAGCAAGCCTGCGAGAATCTATGTCCGACCGCGAAATCATGGAATACGACGTCGTCATCGTCGGTGCCGGTCCTGCCGGCCTGGCCAGTGCCATGCGGCTGAAACAGCTCAAGGACGACCTGAACGTCTGCGTGATCGAAAAGGCTTCGGAAATCGGAGCACACATTCTGTCCGGCGCGGTCATCGAACCGGAGCCACTCGACCGACTGATCGCTGGCTGGCGCGATGATCCGCCGCCGATCTGCGTGCCGGCCGGTCGTGACGAATTCTTCCTGCAGTCGAAAACCGGTCGGCGCAGGCTGCCGACCCCGCCACAGCAGAAGAACCACGGCAATTTCATCGTTTCTCTCGGCGCGATGTGTGCCTGGATGGCGCCAAAGGCCGAAGCACTGGGCGTCGACCTGTTTCCGGGTTTCGCCGCCGCCGACCTGGCCTTCAGCGACGACGGCTCGGTCAAGGGCGTGATCATCGGCGACATGGGCGTCGACCGCGAGGGAAACGAAAAGGACAGCTATGTTCAGGGCATCGAAATCCACGCCGCGGTGACGGTGCTCGGAGAGGGCTGTCGCGGTCATCTGACCAAGCGCGCGATCGAGCGCTACGACCTGGCGGCCGACTGCGACCCCCAGACCTACGGCATCGGCATGAAGGAACTCTGGCAGCTACCCGAAGGGCGCGTCGAGCCCGGCCTGATCCAGCACACCGTCGGCTGGCCTCTGCCCAGCGAGATCTACGGCGGCAGTTTCGTTTATCACCTGGACAAGGATCGCGTCGCGATCGGCTTCGTCTGCGCGCTGGATTATCAGGATCCTAATTTCACCCCCTTCGAGGCTTTCCAGCAGTTCAAGCATCATCCCGCCATGCATGCGCTACTCGACGGCGGTGAGATTCTGTCGGCGGGCGCGCGCGCGCTGACCGAGGGCGGCTACCAGTCGCTGCCGAAGGTGGAGATGCCCGGCGCCCTGCTGATCGGGGACTCGGCCGGGCTGCTCAACGTGCCCAAGATCAAGGGGACGCATCAGGCGATGAAGTCGGGCATGCTGGCCGCCGAGCACCTCGCGGAGAAGCTGTCCTCCGCCGGCTTCGACGCGCGCCTCAGGAGCTCGGAGATCGTGGCCGAGCTCAAACGCGTTCGCAATATCCGGCCGGGCTTCCACAAGGGTCTGTGGCGTGGCCTCAGGACGGCCGTGGTCGAGACAATCACCGGTGGTCGGCTGCCGCGTACGCTCAGGAATGTCGCGGACCACGATCAGTACCGACGGCTCGACCAGCCGGGTTTCGACTGCGACTGGGTCGAGCGCGATCTGCCGCCGCGCGACCGACTCGCATCGGTCTATTTTGCCGCTACCGAGCACGATGAGGATCAGCCCATTCACCTGAAGATCGTCGAACCCGACGTCTGTTTCAGCCGTTGCGAGGAGGAATTCGGTAACCCGTGCACGAGATTCTGCCCGGCGAACGTCTACGAGAAGGTCGAAGACGACAACGGCAAGCGGATCCAGATCAACGCGGCCAACTGCGTCCACTGCAAGACCTGTGATATCGCCGATCCCTACCAGATCATCAATTGGGTCACGCCCGAGGGCGGGGCCGGTCCGAACTACACCAACCTATGAGCACCAATTCCTTCGGTCGCGTGCTGACCGTGACCACCTTCGGGGAAAGCCACGGGCCGGCCATCGGCTGCGTGATTGACGGGTTCCCGCCCGGCCTGGCCATCACGGCCGAGGAAATCCGGTCAGAACTGATGCGGCGCGCGACCGGGCAGAGTCGCTGGACGTCGCAGCGCAAGGAGGCCGAAGACGTCCAGATCCTGTCGGGAATGTTCGAGGGCAGGACCACCGGAACACCGATCGCGCTGCTGATCTACAACTCCGACGCGCGCTCGAAGGACTACAGCAAGATCGCCGATCAGTTTCGACCCGGCCATGCCGATTACACCTATCACCACAAATACGGCATCCGCGACTACCGCGGCGGCGGACGGTCTTCTGCGCGCGAGACCGCGATGCGTGTGGCGGCGGGGGCGCTGGCCAGGAAGTATCTGGCTGAAAATCTGGGCGTGGAAATCATCGGCTGGCTCGGCCAGATCGGTGATCGGGTCTGCGACGAGCGCTTCGATCCCGATGTGATCGGCACCAACCCGTTCTTCTGCCCGGATGCTGATCGTGTTCCAGAGCTGGAGGCCTTCATGCAGGCGCTCTGGAAATCGGGCGACTCGGTCGGGGCTCTGGTCAAGGCCCGGGCCACCGGTGTGCCGGTCGGACTCGGTGCGCCGGTGTACGCGAAATTCGACGGTGATCTTGGTGCCGCGATGATGAGCATCAACGCGACCAAGGGGATCGAGATCGGTGCCGGATTCCGATCTGTCGCGCAGAAGGGCACCGAGCATCGGGACGAGATCACGCCGGATGGCTTCGAGTCCAATCACGCCGGCGGCGTCCTGGGCGGGATCACGACCGGCCAGCCGGTTGATGTGGCGGTCGCGTTCAAGCCGACCTCGTCTCTGCGCCTGCCCGGCCGGACCGTGAACCGCAGCGGCGAGCCGGTCGAGATCATCACCACCGGCCGCCACGACCCCTGTGTCGGCATTCGTGCGGTGCCAATCGTGGAAGCCATGCTGGCCCTCGTGATCCTGGACCACTATCTGCTCGATCGGGCGCAGTGTGGTGACGTCGGCGAGATGTCTCCCAGGATCCCGACTTAGGAGCGGCTTTGGGTACACTACTCTACGACCTTTCAGGAAAGCAGCGCGCCGAATGAACGAAGCTGGGCACACGGGCTATCGAGTGGCGGTGGTCGGCGCGACCGGGGCGGTCGGCGAGGCGATGCTGGAGATCCTGGCCGAACGGCGGTTTCCGGTTCGCGAGCTGGCCGCGCTGGCGAGCAGCGAATCGGCCGGAAAGACCGTGACGTTCGGGGCTCGCTCGGCCAGGGTCAGGGATCTGGCAAGCTTCGATTTCGACGGTTGGGACCTGGCCCTGTTTTCGGCTGGCGGATCGGTGTCGGCCGAGCACGCGCCGCGCGCCGCGGCGGCCGGCTGCGTCGTCATCGACAACACCTCGCACTTTCGCATGCAGGCGAACGTGCCGTTGGTGGTGCCCGAGGTCAACGCGAGCGCCCTGCAAGGATTCGACGGCGGGATCATCGCCAATCCGAACTGCTCGACCATCCAGATGCTGCTGGCTGTAGCACCGCTGCATCGGGCAGCGGGCGTGAGCCGGATCAACGTGGCCACGTACCAATCCGTATCCGGGGCGGGCCGCGCGGCCATGGAAGAGCTCGGCCGTCAGTGCGCCGATCGTTTCAATTTCCGTGATCCGGAGCCCGGGATTTTCAGCCATCCGATTGCCTTCAATCTGATTCCCGCCATCGACGCATTCGATGAGAACGGCTATACCCGCGAGGAAATGAAGCTCCACAACGAGACGCGAAAGATTCTCGGCAGCGATCGCATCCAGGTCAACGCGACAGCCGTGCGGGTGCCGGTCTTCATCGGGCACGGAGAAGCCGTGCACCTGGAGACCGAGCGGCCGCTGGCGCTGGACTCGGCGCGCGAACTGCTCGCGGCTGCGCCCGGTCTGCGCCTGCTGGAGGGCAATGACCTCGCGACGCCGATGACGCACGCCGCGGGGGTCGACCCGGTTTCGGTCTGCCGCTTGCGGCGTGATCTGACCCATCCGAATGGGCTGAATTTCTGGATCGTCGGTGATAACGTGCGCAAGGGCGCGGCGCTGAACGCGGTCCAGATCGCTGAGCTGCTGCATTCGCAGGGCGCCAGGATCGGGCCCTGATTGCCGGGCTGCGGATGACCGCCGCCGGCTCAGTGCTTTTAATACGTGTTAACAGGTTGGTATACTCGCTTGAATTAACGAACAATCGACCGGCATCAAGGTGGCTCTCTTGCGTATCTCGATAATGAAAAGAACATTTCTGATCGGCGCGCTGGTGACCGTCGCGATGCTGTTCCCGGTCGATGGCCTGCGGGCACTGGGCCTCGGCGAGGCCCGCGTCGATTCCTTCCTCGGCCAACCTCTGGACGTCACCATTCGCCTGATCGAAGCCGATGCGGAGGCGCTTGAAGCGATGACCGTTTCGCCGGCCCGGGCGGAAGACTACGAGCGACTTGGTGTTCCCTCCGAGGCACTGGCATTCGATCTGGATATCACTGTCGACCGGACAACGGAACCGGCCCTGATTCGCGTTCGCTCCCAGCGTGCCGTCAATGATCCGGTCATCCGCTTCCTGGTCGATGCGCGCTGGTCGAGCGGCCGCGTGCTGCGCGAGTACACGCTCTTTCTCGATCCGCCCACGATCGATATCGCGCCGCCGGCACCGGTTGTTCGCCAGGACTCCCCGCGCTCCGAGCCCGCCGTTACCGAGCCGGTCGAGCCAGGCCGGGAGCCTTCGCCGGAGCGCCGCCGGCCTGCGCCGCCGGTTGAATCGGACCGACCGGCGGCCCCGCCCGAGGACGAGACTTCGCCGGTCGAGACGCCGGCCGAGCCAGAGCCGGTCGCGAGCCCGACCCGACCCGTGCCCTCGTCGCCGACGGAAATCGAAGTCGGCGCCGGGCAGACCTTGTGGGGCATCGCTGCCGAGTGGCGCCCCAACGAGCGTCTGACCATGAACCAGGTCATGCTGGCCATCTTCGACCGCAATCCCGCCGCGTTCGATGACAACGTCAATCGACTGCTTCGGGGGGCTCGCCTGAACCTGCCCAGCATTGAAGCGGTGGAGTCGCTCAGCGCCGCCGAGGCGGATCGACGTATCCGGCAGCAAATGCAGGCCTGGCGCGAGCAGATGGGACAGACCGAGGTGCCGACCATCGCCGAATCGGCGGTGCCGGAAACCGAGCCGGAACCCGTCGCGACGAGGGAGACGCCGGCCGCGGACGACGTCGTTCACCGGCTGGACGTGATCCCGCCCGAAACTGACATCTTCGATGAGGGGCCGGTGGTCTCCGAAGGCGAGATTCGGCGCGCCAGCAGCCGACTGGCCGAACTCGAAGACGAAATGTATGCCGAAGCGCTCGAGAATGATGAGTTCGTGCGCCGGATCACGAGTATCCGCGAAGCGATCGAATCCCGCGACATCGCCGGCCTCGCGGTCGCCGATGAGGAATTGGCCGAGTTCGAAGCGCGTCTGCGCGCCGCGCGGCAAGCACGCGAGGAAAGCGAGCGTCTGGCGGCGGAGCTGGCGGCCGAAGCACCCGCAGCCGACGCTGACGATGACGTCGATTCCTATTTCCGTCAGCTTGAGGAAGAAATGGCGGATGCCGGCACGACCGAAGATGCCCGTGACGCAGCGGCCGATCCGGCGGCTGGCAGTCCGCAGGAGAGCGCAACGGATTCCGCCCGCCCCGCACTCGCCGAGACCGAAGCGGACGGCGCGGGAGACGAGACGATGACTGATCCGGTGGTGATGCCCGAAGCCACGATCGGCCGCTCGTCGGAAGGCTCATCCTGGCCCTGGCTGTTGATCGGCGTGGGCGCATTGCTGGCCGTCGGCGGCGCCGCGGCCGTGGTCCTGCTGCTTCGTCGCAATGGGCAGTCGGCGTCTGCACCAACGGCTGCTGCCGCCGGTGCCGGGATGGCCGTGAGCGCGGCGCGGGAGCGAGTCCGGGCCAAGCCCGAGGACCTCGGTGCTCATCTCGCGCTGCTCGCAGCGCTGGCCGACCGCGATGACCCGGACGGTTTTTCGGCTGCCCTCGACAACATGTACCGCCAGGTCGATGACGAAGACGGCCCCGAATGGCAGGAGGCCCTGAACATGGCCGTTATCCATGCGCCCGATCACCCGCTTCTGACGCCGCCCGAAACCGGTCTGGCGACCGATGACGACGATGAAGGGCTCGATGATCGAACGCGCGAAATGCTCGGCATTCTTCCGTCGTCCGATGAACCGGAGACCATGGCCGTCGAGCCGGATGACTACGAATTCGATTCCGAGCTCGAGGCCGACCGGGCCGAGCCTGACGATATCTTTTCGACCGAATCCGAGTCGTATTCCGCGACATCCGATCAGGATACCGTCCGAACTTCGCCCCCGACCGGGTCCGAGGATGAGGATGTCGAGGGGCATGACCTGGATCTGGCCGAACTGTCGCGTCGCCTCGATACGCCCGAGGACGGCCAACCGCCCGGCGACGACGAGGAGGGCCAGGACGAACCGGACCTGACCTTCGCTCCCGAAACCGAAAAGGATGAAAGCACGCAGATGCTGCCGTCCGCCCCGGTTTTCGACGAGCCGGATGCCGATGACATCGATGATGAGCTGGCTGCCGACGATCCGCTGCGACTGGATTTCGAATTCAGCGACCGCTCCTCATCAACCGATACCGGGCGCGATCGGACGCTTCCTCTGTCCGACGAGTTCGACCTGTCGGTCGAGGCTGAAGATTCATCGGAGGATGATCTGGACACGGATGAACTCGGCGCGGATCTCGCGGCGGAGGACGATGATCTGGTCGACCTCGATGGCGGCGACGACAGAAGCGGCGAGCGGGAGGAAAGCCTTGACGAGCGCGGTGATCGTGAACTGGAAGCCTTCCTGAGCCAGGAAGATGATGAAGGCGAGCCCGAACTGAGCGACGAAGACGCCGAGGTCAAGCTGGATCTGGCGCGCGCCTACCTTTCGATGGACGATCCGGATTCAGCGCGTACCCTGCTCGAGGAGATCACCAGCGGCGGATCGGCAGCGATGCGGGCCGAAGCCAGGAAGCTGCTGGACCAGGATTGAGCCCGAACATGAATCTCCCGGGCTGACCGTCGCTCCCATGCGCCTGGCCGTCGGTGTGGAATATGACGGCAGTGGTTTCTTCGGCTGGCAGCGTCAGCGTCAGTCGCCCACTGTTCAGGAGTGTCTGGAGCAGGCGCTCGGCCGGGTCGCCGACCATGACGTCACGCTTCACTGCGCGGGCCGCACGGATACGGGCGTCCACGCCTGGTGCCAGGTGGCTCACTTCGACACAACCGCGCATCGCTCGGAGCGCTCCTGGGTTCTGGGTGCCAATACCTATCTCGTGCCCGGTATCAGTCTGATCTGGGCGAAGTCCGTTGATCAGCGCTTTCATGCGCGGTTTTCGGCCCGCCGCCGGGGCTATCGCTATCGCATCGTCAATCGCTGGGTACGCCCGGCGATCGAGCGGGGGCGCGTGACCTGGATTCGGCGACCGCTGGACGTCGAGCGGATGAACGACGCTGCCCAGGGTCTCGTCGGCGAGCACGACTTCTCCAGTTTCCGGGCGCCTGGTTGTCAGTCCAGGAGCCCGGTGCGGACGGTCTATTCCGCGCGCGTGAGCCGTCTCGATTGTGAAGTCATCATTGACATCGAAGCCAATGCCTTTCTCTACCATATGGTCAGGAATATCGCCGGCGTCCTGATCAGCATCGGAGAAGGGCGCAACGCGGTGTCCTGGCTCGAGGAAGTGCTCGCGGCGCGGGATCGAAGCGTCGGCGGTATCACCGCCCCTGCCGAAGGTCTGTACTTCATGACGGTCGACTATCCGGATTATCCGCATCTGCCGACGCGGCGACGCCCCGCCTTCCCGGGTCTCGAGCCCCGAGGCGCGACGTGATTCCGGCCAAGGTTTGCGGTATCACGCGATCGAAGGATGCGTTGGCGGCCGCCGAGGCCGGATTCCACGCGATCGGACTGGTCTTCGTGGCGGCCAGCAAGCGCTTCGTATCGCCAGTGGAGGCCGGCAACATCGCCGGGGCGCTGCCGCCGTTCATCGGTCGGGTCGGTCTGTTCATGGATCCGAGCGTCGAAGCGGTCGAGTCGGTGCTGGCGTCGGTTTCGCTGAACTGGCTCCAGTTTCACGGAGATGAGAGCGACGCGTTCTGTCGCCAGTTCGGGCTCCCCTGGATCAAGGCGATTGCCATGGGCGGTGATCAGCCTCAGGACCCCGGCGACTATCCGGGAGCGGACGCTCTGCTGCTGGACTCGCACGCGGTCGGCCACGTCGGCGGCTCGGGTCAGACCTTCGACTGGTCGACCTTGCCGTCGCTCGAGAAACCCTGGGTGCTGGCAGGGGGCTTGCGGCCCGACAATGTGGCCGGCGCCGTCCGGTCCCTGCGGCCCCACGCGGTCGATGTTTCCAGCGGGGTTGAACGTCGCCCCGGCATCAAGGATGGTAATCTGTTGAGAGAATTCATAAAGGCGCTGAACAATGGCTGACCCGATCACGAAATTGCACGTTCCCGAGAGCCTGCCCGACCGTTCCGGTCATTTCGGGGTATTCGGCGGACGCTTCGTCTCCGAGACCCTGATGCCCGCGCTCGAGGAGCTCGACGCGGCGTGGCGTCAATACCTCAAGGACAAGGACTTCATCGCGGAGCTCGACCGCGATCTGGCGCATTTCGTGGGCCGCCCCTCGCCGCTGTATCTGGCCGAGAATCTGACCCGACAGGCCGGGGGTGCCAGAATCATTCTCAAGCGCGAGGATCTCAACCACACCGGCGCCCACAAGATCAACAACACGATCGGGCAGGGCCTGCTGGCGCGCGCGATGGGCAAGAAGCGCGTGATCGCGGAGACCGGCGCGGGACAGCACGGCGTGGCCTCCGCCACGGTCGCCGCCCGCCTCGGCATGGAGTGCGTGGTCTACATGGGCGCGGACGATGTCCAGCGTCAGTCGACCAACGTCTTCCGGATGAAGCTGCTCGGCGCAGAGGTCGTGAGCGTCGAGGCCGGCTCGCGGACGCTGAAGGACGCCCTCAACGAGGCCATGCGCGACTGGGTCACCAACGTCGACGATACCTTCTACATTCTCGGAACGGTGGCCGGACCGCATCCTTATCCGGCCATGGTGCGCGACTTCAATGCCGTGGTCGGACGCGAAGCCCGGGCGCAGATGATCGAGGAGTACGGCCGCCTGCCGAGTGCGCTCGTCGCCTGTGTCGGCGGCGGTTCCAACGCGATCGGCCTGTTCCACCCGTTCCTCGACGACCGCGACGTGGAGATGTACGGGGTCGAGGCCGCCGGTCGGGGACTGTCGGGGCACGAACATGCAGCCAGCCTCTGCGCCGGTCGCGTCGGGGTGCTGCACGGCAGCCGAACCTATCTGCTCGACGATGACAGCGGGCAGATTCGGCACACCCATTCGGTGTCGGCCGGACTCGACTATCCCGGCGTCGGCCCCGAGCATGCCTGGCTCAAGGATTCCGGTCGCGCCCGTTACGTCGGGATCAGCGACGACGAGGCGCTGGCCGCTTTTCATGCCCTCAACCGCAGCGAGGGGATCATGCCGGCCCTCGAGAGCGCCCATGCGATTGCCTACGGCATGAAGCTGGCCGCTGAAAGGCCGGCCGATGATCTGATCCTCGTCAATCTGTCGGGCCGCGGCGACAAGGACATCCAGACCGTGGCCGCACTCGAGGGGATCAGCATTTGAACCGCATCGACCAACGCTTCAGTGAGCTCGCGGCCAGCGGCCGCTGCGCTCTCGTGCCCTACGTAACGGCCGGTCATCCGCGCCCCGATGACACAGTCGATGTTCTGCATGCAGCCGTTGCATCCGGGGCCGACCTGCTCGAGCTCGGCATGCCCTTTTCCGACGTCATGGCGGACGGTCCGGTCATCCAGAATGCCTGTGCGAAGGCGCTCGAGCAGGGCGTCGGGCTGGACAGGGTTCTGGACATGGTGAGGCAGTTCCGCACCCGCGACGCCGAAACGCCGCTCATTCTGATGGGCTACACCAACCCGATCGAACGACGCGGGGTCGAGCGTTTCGCACGCGAAGCCGCCGAGGCCGGCGTCGACGGACTGCTGATCGTCGATTGCCCGGCCGACGAAGCGGTACAAATGTGCTCGCAGCTCGACCAGAACGGCCTCCATCAGATCTTTCTGGTCGCGCCGACGACCAACGACCGTCGCCTCGAGCAGGCCGCCCATCTGGCCGGCGGGTTCATCTACTACGTGTCGATCAAGGGAGTGACGGGCGCGGCCAGCCTGGATATCGATTCACTGGCGCCGATGATCAAGCGCGTGCGCTCCCGCATCGATCTGCCGGTCGCGGTCGGTTTCGGGATTCGCGAACCGGAGCAGGCCGCCGCCGTGGCCGACATCGCCGATGCGGTGGTCATCGGTTCGGCGCTGGTCGACCGCCTGGATCGATGTGACTCCGTCGCCGCGGCGGTGCAGGCGACGAGCGATTTTCTGGCGCCGGTGCGCCGGGCCATGGATGAGCGCCGGGCGGTGCCCGTTGATGCAGTCGCGAGGGCAACATGAGCTGGTTCCAGAAATTGATGCCGTCGCGCATTCGCACCGAAGGCGGCAACGTGCGCAAGGTGCCCGACGGGCTGTGGACGAAGTGCCCCTCCTGTGACGCGGTGCTCTATCAGCCCGAGCTCGAGCGCAGTCTCCAGGTGTGTCCGAAATGCTCGCACCATCTTCGACTGGTGGGCAGGGCCCGGCTCAAGGCCTTTCTCGATGAGAGCGAACCGACCGAGCTCGGCACCGAATTCAAGCCCACCGATCCGCTGCGATTCCGCGATTCGCGCCGCTATCGGGATCGACTGGCCGGGACGCAGAAGAAGATCGGCGAGAACGACGCTCTGGTGGTCATGCAGGGTCATCTGCTCGGCCTCGAGCTGGTCGCCTGTGCGTTCGATTTCCGCTTCATGGGCGGTTCGATGGGGTCGGTCGTCGGCGAGAAGTTCATTACCGGCGTCCATCAATGCCTTGACAGGGGCCTGCCGCTGGTCTGCTTTTCGGCCTCGGGCGGTGCGCGCATGCAGGAGGGGCTTTATTCCCTGCTGCAGATGGCCAAGACCTCTGCCGGACTGGCCCGGATGGCCGAAGCCGGATTGCCGTTCATATCGGTCCTGACGCACCCCACGACCGGCGGCGTTTCGGCAAGCCTGGGCATGCTCGGAGACATCAACCTGGCCGAGCCGGATGCGCTCATCGGCTTCGCGGGGCCGCGCGTGATCGAACAGACGGTTCGCGAGAAACTCCCGGAAGGGTTCCAGCGTTCCGAGTTCTTGCTCGAAAAAGGGGCGATCGATCAGATCGTCGATCGTCGCGAGCTGCGCCAGCGTATTCACGTGCTGCTGTCGATGTTGCTGAGCCGCCCGGAGGCGCCGGTTCACGAAGGCGAACTCCTCGAGCCGGAAACGCCGCTGCCGGAGGCCGAAACTCCAGTCGACCCGTCGCCCGAACCCGAGTAGCGCTGACGTGACGGGTGCCGGACTGGCCGCTTGGCTCGAGCGGCTCGAGCGCCGATCGCCCGAAGCGCGCGTCGACCTGGGGCTCGAGCGCGTCGACGCGGTGCTGGCGCGCCTCGACCTCGATCTTTCGGGCAAGCCGGTGATCACGGTAGCGGGCACCAACGGCAAGGGTTCGACCGTGGCTTTTCTCGAGTCCATCTATCGCGCCTCGGGTCACTCGCCTTTCGCCTACACCTCGCCCCACCTCCACGACTTCCGCGAGCGTATGCGCGTCGACGGCGAGCCTGCCCCGGCAGCCCGGATCGTTGCCGCGCTCGACCGCGTCGAGCTCAGCCGACGATCGACCCCGCTGACCTATTTCGAGCACGTGACCCTGGCGGCCCTGTGTCTGGCCGCCGAGTCACCGGTCGACGTGCTGCTGCTGGAAGTGGGTCTCGGCGGGCGGTTGGATGCCGTCAACGCGATTGATTCGGATGTCGCGGTTCTGACCTCGATCGGACTGGATCACACCGAGTGGCTGGGACCCACCCGACTGGCGATCGGCCGCGAAAAGGCCGGAGTGGCGCGGGCCGGTCGGCCCTTCGTGGTCGGCGAAAAGCGGCTGCCGCGCGGCCTGCTGCCGTTCATCGAGGCGACCGGGGCAAGGGTATTGCTGGCCGGGCGCGATTTCGACTGGTGGCGGCGGGCCGGCGGGCTGAGCCTGGTCACCCCGAAGCGCAAATGGCGTTGGTCATCGGCGCCGCCCGGCGGGCGCTGGCAGAGCGCCAACGCGGCCTGTGCGGTGATGGCCAGTGAGTTGCTGGTCGATCGCCTGCCGACAACCGACGAGGCGATCGCGCGGGCGTTGGCGACCGCGTGTCCGCCGGCACGCTGCCAGCGCGTCGCGACCGAGCCGGAAGTCATTCTGGACGTGGCCCACAATCCGGCCGCTGCCCGAGCGCTGGCGGACTCGCTCGAACCGATCAATGGCACGACCAGAGCCGTTTTCAGCGCGATGGGGGACAAGGATATCGAAGGGATCGTCCGGCCGCTGCTCGGGCGGGTCGACGAGTGGTTCGTGGCGCCGATCGACAGTCCGCGCGCCTGTCCGGTGGGCCGGCTTGCCGAGATCGTTGGGCGCCTGTCTGTTCCCGACCGCGTGGAAGCGGTAGAATCGGTTCCCGAGGCCCGCCGGCTCGCCGTCGAGCGTTCGAGGAGGGAAGACCGAGTGCTTGTTTTCGGGTCGTTCCGGACGGTGGCCGAAGCCTGGCCGGATCACAAAACGCCGATATAGGACGCCATGGACAAGCTTCTCAAACAGCGACTGATCGGTGCGTCTATCCTGATCGCGCTGGCGGTCATTTTCATCCCCATGCTCTTCGATGCACCGGACGACGACATCGACGAGCGGCCGATACGCATCGAGATCCCGGATCCGCCGACGGACCGGCCGCATGTCCGTCGCATGCCGCTCGATCCCGAGGCCGCGCGGACGCCGTCGGAGAGTCCGGGGCGCAGTGCGGATGAGCCCGATCGAGGGGCCGCATCCGCTCGTTCCAGCGATGAGATCATGGCCGAGATCGAAGCCGATCGAGCGGCCGATCCGGCGCCCGAGCGGGGGCGCGCCCCGGACCGGGACGATGCGAGCCCCGATCCGGTGACTGAAGTGCCGGAAGATTCGATTCCGGCATCAACTGCGGCCGAAGTCGCCGCCGAGTCGTCGCCGCCGGCTTCCGAGTCGTCTTCAGCGTCGTCTGCTGTCGCCGCCGAGAACGTGGCCGATGGCGAGTGGATCCTGCAGGTCGCCAGCTTCGGCGTTGAGGAAAACGCGGCCGATCTCGTCGAGCAGCTGACCCGCCTGGGTCACGTGGCCTCGATCAGCCGACTGGTTCGCGGCGAATCGACGCTGCATCGCGTGGTGACCGGCCCGTACGCGACCCAGCGCGATGCCGAGCGCGCCAAAGGACAGGTCGAGCGGACGGTGTCCGGCGTGGCGCCGGTGGTGCGAGGCGGTTCCTCGATTGCGGAAGGGTCGCCGGACGACCGCGAGGAAACCAGTGGCTATGCTGTGCAGGTCGGTTCCTTCGCCAGCCGAAACAATGCGGTGCGGTTGCTGGGTCAACTCCAGGCCCAGGACTTCGATGCGTTCATTCATGAAGACATGAGCGGCCGGCGAACCATCTGGCGGGTTCGGGTTGGCGTGACCGGAACACGCGAGCAGGCGATGGAATTGTTGTCCGAGATCTCCGATCGAACGGCATTGGAAGGGCTGGTTGTCTCTCACCCATGAATGGTGCCGATCTGGCGATTCTCGGGATCTGTCTGGTTTCCATCATCGTCAGCCTTTTTCGCGGGTTCATTCGCGAGGCCTTTTCCCTGCTGGTCTGGGTGGCGGCCATCTATGCTGCCCTGTATTCCTCGGGGATGCTCGCCGAGCGCCTGGCGCCGTGGATCGAGATTCCGTCGGCGCGCGTGATCATCGCTTTCGTCGGCGTATTCGTCCTCGTGCTGGTGGTTGGTGGACTGCTGAATTTCCTGCTTGGAAAGCTTGTCGCCAGTACCGGTCTGAGCGGCACCGATCGCCTGTTCGGCGCTCTTTTCGGGGCGGTCCGAGGCCTGGCTATCGTGCTGGTGGCCGTCATCATCGCCCGCTTCACGCCCTTCCCGGGCGATCCCTGGTGGCAGGAGTCCAGACTGCTGCCCGAAATGGAGCGCCTGGCCGCTTGGGCCGTTGCGCAATTCCCGGAGACTGTGAGCGAGCGCATTCCCGGCGAGCCCGAAATGGAGACTGAGTAGATGTGTGGCATTGTTGGAATATTCGGTCGTGGCCCGGTCGCGGCGCGCCTGTACGACAGCCTGACGATTCTTCAGCATCGCGGTCAGGATGCTGCCGGCATGACGACCCTGGATCGCGGGCGCATGCGCTCGGCGCGCGGAATGGGTCTGGTCAGGGATGTCTTCGGGGAGAGCTCGCTGGCGGGTCTCGACGGGGAACTGGGCATCGGCCACGTGCGCTATCCGACCGCCGGCTGCGATCGTCCGGACGAGGCGCAGCCGATGTATGTCAACTCGCCCTGCGGCATCGCGCTGGGCCACAACGGTAATCTGATCAACAGCGATCGTCTGAGCGCCGAACTGTTCGAGCATGACCGTCGGCACATCAACACCGAGTCGGACTCGGAGGTCCTGCTCAACGTGCTGGCCCATGAACTCGGACACCGCGCGGGCCGCACGATCGATCCCGAAACGGTGTTCAAGGCGGTCGATGCGACCCACAGGCGCTGCAAGGGAGGGTACGCCGCCGTGGCGTTGATTGCCGGAGTCGGCCTGCTGGGCATGCGCGACCCGAACGGTATCCGGCCGGCGGTGATCGGTCAGCGCGAGACCGCACGCGGGCCGGAGTACATCATCGCTTCGGAATCGGTCGTTCTCGACATTCTCGGTTTCGAGCTGATCGGCGACCTCGCGCCGGCCGAGAGCGTGCTGGTGACCCTGGACGGTGATCTGCATCGCCACCAGGGCGCGGCTTCGCTTCACACCCCCTGCCTGTTCGAGTACGTCTATTTCGCCCGGCCCGATTCGATGATCGACGACCTGTCGATCTACAAGGCGCGTCTGCGCATGGGTGAAGCACTCGGCAAGAAGATCCTGCGCGAGTGGCCCGACCACGACATCGACGTGGTCATCCCGGTTCCCGATACCTCGCGCACGGCCTGCCTGCCGCTGGCGCACATGCTCGGCGTCAAGTACCGCGAGGGCCTGATGAAGAATCGCTATATAGGCCGGACCTTCATCATGCCCGGACAGGAAGAGCGAGCGCGATCGGTGCGCCGCAAGCTCAATACGATTTCGCTCGAGTTCAAACGCAAGAATGTGCTCCTGGTCGATGATTCCATCGTGCGTGGAACGACCTCCAGGCAGATCATCCAGATGGCTCGCGAAGCGGGTGCCAGGAACGTCTACCTGGCTTCGGCTTCGCCGCCGGTTCGCTATCCGAATGTCTACGGAATCGACATGCCGGCGGCCAGCGAGCTGGTCGCCTCCGAGCGCAGCGAAGAGGAAATACGCCGCGTGATCGGCGCCGATCGCCTGATCTATCAGGATCTGGACGATCTGGAAAAGGCGGTGCGCGGCAAGAATCGCAAGCTCGATGGCTTCGATTCTTCGTGCTTCAGCGGCCACTACGTCACGGGCCTGGAAGACGGCTATCTGGCCGACCTCGAGGCTCGTCGTTCCGATGCCGAGCGGCTCAAGCGCCGACAGGCTTCCTGAACCATCAACCTGTCCAGCCGACGCGGTGACCCGGCCCTTTGATGTGATCTTGGCGCCCGGGCCTTAGAGTCGTTCCATGTCTACCGCTATCGTCTGGTTCCGCCGTGACCTTCGCCTGGCCGATAACCCGGCTCTGGATCGGGCGCGCAACGACCACGACCGGGTCGTGCCGGTCTTCATCTGGGATCCCGAAGCCGAAGGCGACTGGTCGGCGGGTTCGGCCAGCCGGTGGTGGCTGCACCATTCACTGTCGAGCCTGGATGAGCGACTCAGGCGCAAGGGCAGCCGCCTGATCATCGCCGGAGGTGATACCGCCGAGAACCTCTCGAGAATCCGCAACGCCACGGGCGCCGATGCGGTCTACTGGAACCGGCTCTACGATCCGGCGCTGGTCGAGCGCGATCGGGCTTTGAAATCCAGCCTGCGCGATCACGGCCTTGCTGTCACCAGCGACAACGGCGCCCTGCTGTTCGAACCCTGGGAACTGCTCAAGAGCGACGGAACGCCCTATCTCGTTTTCACGCCGTTCTGGAAGCAGATGCAGCGGCGCTGGGAGTCCGTGGCTCTCCGCCCCGAACCGCGCGAGTTGACCGGGCCGACGCGCTGGCCGGCGAGCCTGGACCTCAGGGAACTGGGTCTGTTGCCGAAGCACGACTGGACGGATTCCCTGCATGATCGCTGGACGCCGGGAGAAGATCAGGCTCGACGCCAACTGGCTGATTTCTGCGACAGCGGCGTTTCGGATTACCAGAAGATGCGCGATCGGCCGGACCGGGCCGGGACGTCGCGACTGTCCCCGAGGCTGCACTTCGGGGAGATCTCTCCCCGTCAGGTGGCCCAGGCGCTCGATCCGGCAGGGGAGTTGCCCCGGGGCGGGGGGCGCTTGTCCCTGCTGCGCGAGATTGTCTGGCGGGAATTCTCGGCTCATCTGCTGTTTCACTTTCCCCATCTGCCGGATCAGCCGCTGAAGGACGAGTTCGGCGAGTTTCCCTGGCGCGATCCGGATGACTACCAGGATGATCTCGAGGCCTGGCAGCGCGGACGGACCGGCGTGCCGATGGTCGATGCAGGAATGCGTGAGCTCTGGGCAACGGGCTGGATGCACAATCGCGTCCGGATGGTGGTGGCGTCGTTTCTGACCAAGAACCTCCTGATTCCCTGGCAGGAGGGCGCACGCTGGTTCTGGGACACTCTGGTCGATGCCGATCTTGCCAACAACACACAGGGCTGGCAGTGGACCGCCGGCTGCGGAGCCGACGCGGCACCCTACTTTCGCGTTTTCAATCCGGTTCTGCAGGGCGAGAAATTCGATCCCGCCGGGCGCTACGTTCGCCGCTGGTGTCCGGAGCTGAAGGCCCGATCAGACCGCACGATTCATCACCCGCTCAGCGAGTCGTCCGAGCGCTATCCGTGTGCGATCGTTGATCTGAAGGCCAGCCGCCAGCGTGCCCTCGACGCCTATCAGGCGATGCGCAGGTCCTGAGCGCGCTCTGAAACTCCTTACTTCGTCGTCGCTTCGGGAGTCAGCGGCCCGGACGATGGTGGTAGCACCAATGCCAGGGTTCCCAGGTGATTCGATGGCGGTTGTGGCGCGGAAAGCTCTCCTTGAAGCCATAGACGCCCGCGTTGTCCTTGAGCCATTGATAGGCTTTCGATTCGGCGAACGATTCGTCCAGCGGCTGACTGCCGGGGGCCGTGACGTCGATGGCGCGGCCGCTGTGATGCTCGCTGAACCCCGGTGCCGCCGAAACCGCCAGGATGCGCGCCATCGATTGTCCCTCGCTGAGTTTGCGGCGAAACAGATTGGCCTGGTAGGCGATTCCGCGAAACGCCGAGACCATCTGCAGCTCGATCCCGCGATTGGCCGCCGCGGTCTGAAGGCGCTTCCAGGCCGTGGCCGCCGCCGGATTGAGCTTCTGGTCACGGTCGAATATATCGCGTCCGACCGGCACCAGCGTCCTGGCCTCCGGTATCAGGGGCAGGCGATGCTTGACCCCGTAGTCCGGGGGAATACCGAGTTCGTCGAGCAGTTCGATCACGGACTTCAGTTCGGGTCTGGCCTGCTCGAGCAGGTCCTTCTCGACCACGCAGGCCCCCCGCGGCGCCTCGGCATCGGCTACCCGTCGGTAGCCGATCGAGCGGATGAAGCCCTCGACCTGGATCTTGACCTGGCAGCGAAGAGCGCGCGTTCCGAAGGATACCGCCAGTTTTTCGGCGGCACTGAACAACTTGCGGGGCGTATCGGGGGAAGCGGTTTCCGGGTCCAGGTAGCAGGTCAGGATCTGGCCGTGGTCGAGGTCGACAGCCGTCAGTCCGGCCAGGCGGTTGCCGCGGGTCGCCAGGATCAGGGACCGGTCCGGGATCAGGCTGGCCAGGTGCTGTTCGATGCTCGGGGGGCGATGCTTTCCGGCCATCATGTCGGGAAGCTGGTTTTCGATCAGTCGGGCCAGGGTCGGCAATTCCGCGCTTCGCGCTGGTCGGATCTTGATGCCCTCGTTCATGGTCTCTCCGGCGGTCGTGTCGCAAACGGCCTGATGCGCTCTCCTTGCGTCTTACCCCCTGGAGTCAGGCGAATGAATGAATCGATCAACGTGCTATATTTCGGCCATGCTGCCAAGCCCCCTGAGCGACTGGATTCAGCGCTTCTCGACGAATCTCGTCCTTGTGGTCGTGGCGTTGGCGCTCCCCCTGGTGCCGGCCCGCCACGTTCTGGTGCCGCTCTGGCCGCGAACAATCGACGAAGTCATTCTGGCGACAGCCGATGATCACACCGGCCAACGGCTGTTCATCGAGACTGGCCGCCTGTCACTTCGAGACGGCATTGTAGCGCGAGATCGGCCCGACAGTCTGGTTGTCGTGGAGCGTTTCGGGGACGTTCCCGTGACGGGTTTTCTGCTCGCCCTTCGTTCGTCGCCCGAAGGACCGCTGCAACGCCTGCCCGATGTCTTCAAGGCCGATCGGATCACGGGCCCCGGAATTGCGCCGGGTCGGCTCGTCCTCGCACTGGCCGATGACAGCACGGTCGAGATCGCGACCGAGAACATCCGCCGGGTCTATCGACCCAATCGTCTTGACGCTTCGCAGCGCATCGCGCTGCTGTGGATCCGCCTCGTCGAGCAACTGCAGGAAAGCATGTTTCCCCGGGGCCGGGTCTGACAGGCATTCAGCCGTCTGCAAAGGCCTGAACCGCCGCGATGTCGTCGCATCCCTCGATGGCCATCAGCAGGCGATCCACCCCGAGTGCGACGCCAGCGCATTCGGGCAGACCATGGCGCATTGCGCTCAGCAGGCGCTCGTCGATCGGCATAGGAACATGGTTGAGCGCCGCGCGCCGCCGCGTGTCGGCCTCGAAGCGGCCGCGCTGGACGGCGGGGTCGGTGAGCTCTCGGTATCCGTTGGCCAGCTCGATCGGACCCAGAAAGACTTCGAATCGTTCGGCGCGCCCGGGGTCGGTCGGGTCGAGTCGCGCCAGCGCGGCCTGACTGGCCGGAAACCCGTGCAGGACGGTCAGTGTTCCGGCGGGAAAGCCGGGCTGAATCCGGGCGGCGAGGAGATAGTCCAGCAGCATGTCGCGATCGCAGTCCCCCTCGAGTTCCGGGCACAGTCTGCGCAGTTCGGCCAGGTCGCAGCGCTGCGGGTCGAGATCGTCGAGGGCCGCGAACGCATCGCGCCAGTCCAGCCAGCGCACCGTCTCGCCTTCGTCCACGCCGGCACAGCGACGGATCAGATCAAGGACTTCCAGGGCCAGGTGACGCCAGTCCCAGCCGATGCGGTACCACTCCAGCAGCGTGAATTCGGTTCGATGCCAGCGGCCGGATTCTCCCGCCCGGAAGACGGGCCCGAGCTCGTAGAGATCGCCGAAGCCCGAGGCCAGAAGTCGTTTGTGGCAGTACTCCGGCGACGTTCTCAGAAATTCGCCGGTCCTTGCGACCGCCAGGCTGTCGATGTTGACGTCGGTGATTCCGAACCGGGTCAGCAGCGGTGTCTGGACCTCGCAGACACCGCGCTCGTGGAAGAAAACGCGGATTTCATGGAGCATCTCTGCGCGCCGGCGCAGCATTTCGGCGCCGGCGGTAGGCCGCCAGGCGGTCATGCGCTGCCGACCGTCTCGGTCAGTTCGGCCAGGTACAGCGTGATACCGAGCTTTTTCAGTTCGCGCGCCTCGTCGTCGAGATCCTGGCGCGTGAGTGGATTGGTCGCGAGCCAGTTGGCCGGCGTTTCGAGCCTGAGCCGGTCGTCGCTGACGCTCAGCGCGAAGTCGGACAGGCCGGTGTCGGATCGCGGTCGGTGGATGAGGATGGCCAGACGCAGCAGAATCAGCAGGCAGCGAGCCGGATGGTGGAGTCGCGCAGGAAGCCGCTCGAACTCGGCCGAGTGGATCCGGCGCCGCTGCAGCTGTGCCAGGACTGCGAGGAACTGCTGTTCGTGGCGACTGAAACCCGGCATGTCGGCGTGACTGAGGATATAGGCGCTGTGTTGCTGGTAGGCGTCGTGGGCGATCGCAAGGCCGATTTCGTGGAGCAGGGCGATCCAGTGCAGAAAGTCGGCATGGACGGCGCTCAACTTCCAGTCCTGGGCGACCTGCTCGAAGGCGCTGCGACACCAGTCGGCGATTCGCGCGGCCTGGTCGGGATCGACCTGGTAGCGTTCGGCCATCGCCCGGACCGTCTTGTCGCGCGGGTCGCGATGCTCGAGACGCCCCTTGAGATCGAACAGAAGGCCTTCTCTGAGCGCAAAGGTCGATACGCCCAGGCGGTCGATGCCGAAGGCGGACCTGAGGGCATCGAGAATCAGAACGCCACCCGCGATGACCGGCGCGCGCGGCGCCGAGAGCCCCGGAAGGTCGACGCGGTCCACGTGACCCTGGTCGATCAGCCGATCGCGGATTCGGCCGAGGTCGTCGAGTTCGATGACCGGGGGTGGGTCGCCTTCGGCAAGAATGCTGGCTACGGCCCGGATCGTCCCCGATGAGCCGACGGCTTCGTCCCAGCCGAAGCGCCGGAACTGGCCGCTGTAGCCCTGCAGTTCGCGCTCGATCTCGCGGCGGCTCCGGTCCCAGCGTTTGCGGGTGATGCGACCATCCGGGAAGGCCTGGCGGGTGGTCCCGACGCAACCGAAAGGCACGCTCTCGGTCAGAACCGGCTCGAGGCTCTGACCGGCCACGATCTCGGTCGATCCTCCGCCGATGTCGATGACCAGGCGCCGGCTGTTGCTCGAGGCGAATCCCTGGCTGACGCCCAGATAGACCAGACGGGCCTCTTCGCGCCCGGAAATGATCTCGATCGGACAGCCAAGCGCGGTTTCGGCGACCACGAGAAAGGAGGCCGGATTGCGCAGGCGGCGGAAGGTCTGGGTGCCGACCGCCCGAACCTGCGTTGCCGGAATCGCTCGGATGCGCTGACCGAAACGAGCCAGACAGTCCAGCGCGGCAGCACGTGTTTCCGCGGCGAGCCGGCCCTGATGGTCAAGGCCGCCGGCCAGGCGCACCATTTCCTTGATGCGATCGATGATCCGGAGCTCGCCGTGCTCGGAGCGTGCGACGATCATGTGAAAACTGTTGCTTCCGAGATCGATCGCGGCGTAGAGCTCCCGCTCAGGCATTGGCGGCCCGTTCCATGAGAATCTCCTGGGCCGAGCAACGGACCTCGTCATCGACCGGCCGCAGCAGATGATAGTGGCCGTCCGGTCGCAATTCCCAGGCCTGGATGTTGTCGCGAAAGGCCAGATCGATACTGTCGTGCACGACGCGTTCGGCGGCCTTGGGGTCATCGATCGGGAAGCAGGTCTCGACGCGTTGGAAGAGATTGCGTTCCATCCAGTCGGCGCTGGAACCGAAGGTCAGCGGCTTGCCGTCGTTGGCGAACCGGTAGATGCGGCTGTGCTCGAGGAAGCGCCCCATGATCGAGCGGACCCGGATGTTCTCGGACAGGCCGGAGACGCCGGGGCGCAGACAGCAGATGCCGCGTACCACCAGGCGCACCGGTACGCCGGCACGCGAGGCACGGTAGAGCGCATGGATCAGCCTGGGTTCGGTCAGCGCGTTCATCTTGGCGCAGATGCCGGCCGGTTTGCCTTCGCGTGCATTGCTGGTTTCGCGCTCGATATGCTCGAGGAGAAAATCGTGGAGGCCGAACGGCGACTGGACCAGCTTGTTGAGCGCCTGGACCCGCCCGAGCCCCGACAGCTGTTGAAAGATCCTGTGTACGTCCTGACACACTTCGGGGTCGGCCGACAGCAGGCTCCAGTCGGTGTAGGCCTTGGCCGTGCCCTGATGGTAGTTCCCGGTGCCGAGATGGACGAACCGATGCAAGCGCCCCCGCTCGCGGCGCACGATCAGCATCATCTTGGCGTGTGTCTTGTGTCCGACCACGCCGTAGACGACCTGAACGCCGGCTTCCTGCAGGCGCGTGGCCAGCGTGATGTTGGCTTCCTCGTCGAAGCGGGCGCGCAGCTCGACGATGACCGTGACGTCCTTGCCGCCGCGTGCCGCCTCGATCAGGAGCCCGACCAGCGCGGAGTCCACGCCCGTCCGGTAGAGCGTCTGCTTGATCGCGAGAACGTTGGGGTCGGAGACCGCCTGCCGAACGAGATCGATCACCGGCTGGAAACTGTCATAGGGGTGGTGGAGCAGCCAGTCGCGCCGCCGGATCGCAGTGAACAGGTTTCCCCCTGGCAGAAGCGCCTTGGGCGTATGGGGTTGGAACGGTGGATACTTGAGGTCGGGTCGGTCGGCCAGATCGCAGATCGCACTCATCCGGTTGAGGTTGACCGGACCGTCGCAGCGGTAGATGTCCTCATCCTCGATGCCGAACTTGCTGGCCAGCAGGCGAGAGACGTCGGTCGGGCAGTTGTCGGCGATTTCCAGACGCACCGCTTCGGCAAATCCCCGCTCCATCAGTTCACCTTCCAGCGCGCGCGCCAGGTCCTCGATCTCTTCCTCGTCGACGAAAAGCTCGCTGTTGCGCGTGACCCGGAACTGGTAGCAGCCGCGGATCGACATGCCGGGGAACAGCTCGTCGATGAAGGCGTGCAGGATGGACGACAGGAAGACGAAATCATCCGGTCCCCGGGTATAGCTTCGCGGTATGCGGATGATGCGCGGTAGCGATCGCGGCGCTCGGACAAGCGCCATGCCGCTGTCGCGGCCGAAGGCATCGCGTCCTTCGAGGGCGACGGCGAAGTTCAGACTCTTGTTGAGGATGCGCGGGAACGGGTGGGCCGGATCGAGCCCGAGCGGACTCAATACCGGCATCAGCTCGTTGCGAAAGTGGCGGTGCAGCCAGCGGCGCTGGCGTCGCGTCCAGTCCGAGCGACGAATGATATGGATGCCCTGTTCGGCCAGTTCGGGAGTCAGCTCTTCGTTCATGACCCGATACTGCTCCTCGACCATCTCGAGAACGGCCGAGCGAATGGTCTCGAGCGTCGCTGCGGGCGTCAGACCGTCAGGACCGGGCTGGTTGGCACCGTGATGGAGGCGCTGGCGCACCGACGCGACCCGGACCTCGAAGAATTCGTCGAGATTGGTGCAGGAGATGCACAGGAACCGGAGGCGCTCGAGCAGCGGAATACTGGGGTCGCGGGCCAGTTCGAGCACCCTTCGAGTAAAGGTCAGCAGGCTCAGTTCACGGTTGAAAAGCAGTTCCGGTGGGCTGAGGTCCTCATCGTTCCACTCCTCGAGCGGAGGAGCATGTTGGCCGACCTTGATAACGGACTCGATCTTGAGCTTGGACATGAGCTCGTGCGCCTGCCTGGTTCATCATCAGGGTTCACTGTAGCGCACTTGATTTGGGGTTGGGGGAGGAGTGTGTCCGTACGAGCGTTGAAAGAAGTCGGTGCGCGCGTGCCGCTGTCTCAATTGCGATCGCGGGGATCCATGCGCAGGAATTCCGAGCGCAGTTCGGTCAGGCGCGCGTTGATCCGGGCACGCTGGTAGTAGTCGAGATCGTCGCGTGCGCTCACGCGTTCGAGCTGTTCGATCGCCTCGTTGACGCCGCCGCGCAGGTAGTAGCTGTCGGCGATGGCCTCGGCCGCCCGCACGTTGTTGCCGGATTGAGCAGCGGCACGGGCGTAGAGTTCGGTCATCGCGAGGTCGTCCGAGTGGCCCTGCAGGTAGCGGCGCAGAACTTCGGCGGCGCGCGCGGCCCGATCCGGATCTCGTTCATGCATGAGGGTGCTGGCGTATTGCGTGGTCACCATGCGGCTTCCGGGATAGAGCCGGTAGAGTTCTCCGGTGATCTCGATGGCCGCCTCGGTGTTCCCGCGACTCAGCTCGAGCTCGGCCAGTGCGAGGCGATAAATCTGCCGATCCGGATCCTGCGCGAGCAGTTCCAGCAGATGATCTTCGGCGCTGTCGAAATCATTCGCCTGGATCAGCGCCAGCACGAGTCCGTAGCGCATCGCTTCGGGAGGTCCCTCGCGATGCTCGAGGCGCGTTCGATAGTAGCTCACCGCTCGATCGGCATAGTCCTCCATCAACACGCGCAGTCGGGCCTGGACGAACGCGAACAGCTCGTCCTCGCGCGCTGCCGTCGGGTCGAGGGCCGCGGCGCGGCTGCGAGCCTCCGCGATCCGGTTGACGGTCAGCGGATGGGTTCGCAGGTATTCCGGCGGCCCGGCACCCATGGAACGCGAGTACATGTTCAGCCGCTCGAAGAACCGTGTCATCCCGCTGGGGTCGTATCCGCCCCGGGCGAGCAGCCTGATTCCGACGCGGTCCGCTTCGGCCTCGGACTGTCGGGTGTGATTGATCTGGAACTGCTGGGCAAGCCCCATGCCGCTCAACAGAACGGCCTGACCCGCATCCGGGCTGCCGGCTGCGCTCGCGGCGAGAGCCAGACCAAGGGTCGCGATCATCGTCGGCAGCGAAACCTGCTGCTGATTCTCCACCCCGCGGGCCAGATGATCCTGGGTGACGTGGGCGATTTCGTGGGCGACGACGCCGGCGACCTCGCTGGCGTCCCTGGCCAACAGAATCAAGCCGGAATGCAGGCCGATGACGCCGGAGACGCTGGCGAAGGCATTGATGTTCGGATCGCGCATCACGAAGAAATGGAAATCGGCGGTCGGGCGGTCCGACTCGGCCACGAGGCGGAAGCCCATGTCCTTGAAATACTCGGTGATCATCGGGTCTTCGACCAACAGCTTGTTGGCGCGCATGAAGCGCTCGAAATCGCGCGGGAAATTGCGCTCGTCTTCGGCTGACAGGACCCGCGTGCTCGTGCCGCCCAGATCGGGGAGCAGGATGCCGTCCTGACCGTTCGCCGCGAGCGACCCGAGTAGAATCGGCACGGTGAATGCCAGCTGGAAGAAGACTCTCATCATGTCAGTTTCAGACCGAAGGGCTGTCACTTGGTTTCATTGTACAGGCACGTCCTCACGGCCATGATGACGTCGCAGGGCGGGTTGCTGATGCTTGTCCGGGCCGGCCCGGGCTCGGCGCGGGCCGCCGCCGCACTCGCCCGCATCGAAGCGCTGGCAGGTGATGATTGCCCGGCCGCCCTGGTGTTCTTCCATGGGCCGGCCGTGGCCCTCGCTTGGGGCGAGGAGGCTGACCGCTGGGCGATGGCAGCCAGCGCCGCCAAAGCGCGCTTGTGGGTCTGTTCTTCGGCCTGGCAGCGTCGATTCCGGACTGAGCCCGGACCGGCTTTCGAAGTCTCGAGCCTGGCGCGCTTCTGGACTGAGGCCCTGGTTTGCGGGCGGATCGAGTGCTTCGGCGATGACCAGTAGGGCTTTTCTGGTTCGGGTCGGAATGGCACCGCGTGCTCCGCAGGCCCGGGAGGTCCTGGAGCTGGTGCTGGCCGGGGCCAGTCTCGACATCGATCTGGCCGTTGTTTTCGAAGGGCCGGGCTGCGGTTTTCTCGCAGAGCCCTGGGCCCGGGGATGGCAGCAGCTGGTCGATTTCGACCTCGCCAGGCTGTATTATCGAGGCCCGGGCCGCTCCTCCGAGCCGCCGGCTTGCCCGGCTGAGCGGATCGGGCTCGACTTTCTCGATCAGCTTTGCGCGGAAAGGCAGGTCATCGAACTCTAGCGGGTCATCGGATTCTGGATGAATGAACTCGAGGCATGCGAGGTTCTGGATGCTGACGGCGCGCCCGTCGCGCTGGACGAGGACGGGCACCTGCGCGACCCGGAACGCTGGACGCGCGAAGTGGCCAGGGCCCTGGCGCGACGCGACGGCGTCGTCCTGGGCGATGACCACTGGTGGATGATCGATTTCGTGCGCGCTCATCACGACAAATACGGGTCGCCGCCGCTGATGCGCATGGTCGTCAGGGCGCTGCGCGCGGCGCGGGAGGATCCCGGAATATCGAGCCGCGACGTCTACCGGCTCTTTCCCGAACATCCGGTCCGTCAGGCCTGTCGCTACGGCGGGCTCGCCAGGCCGGATTGGTGTATTTGATGGTTTTCAATAAGATGGATTTCATTAACTTGAGTGGTTTTCTTGACTATGGCCGATAATTTCATAACGATGTATGCGACCGCGACCTGTCCCTTTTGTGTTGCCGCTCGAAACCTCCTTCGGGCCAAGAAGGTCGACTGGGAAGAGGTATCGATTGCCGGCGAGCCCGAAAAGCGTGCCGAGATGATTGCCCGCAGCGGTCGCCGGACCGTGCCCCAGATCTTCATCGGAGATCAGCATGTGGGTGGATTCGATGACCTGCGGGCGCTGGACGAGGAAGGGGCACTCGACGCGATGCTGGCGCGTGCCGGCGGCGACCGGCAATGAAGCGGACTGCGGATCGCCCCTAGCCCGGATGAATTGTTGTGTTTTGGCAACAAGAAAGCCGCCGGAACCGGCTTGCGTTGACTGAGCGTCGGTTTTTTCAGGGCTCGAACCGCAATTTTTTTGGCTGGCATCGTTGTATTTTTGCCAATGTCGGGATTAAACTTGCGCCATGGCACTGAACCGCTCAGTCTTCAGAGGGGCAACATGCGCGCCCGATTGACACTCGCGCTGCTGGTCGCATTCAGCGTGTCTTTCGCTGGCGAGGCGCAGGCGCGCGGTGCCAACCCGCTCTACGGGTATCCGCAGACGGGTCTGTCCTGGCAGATTCTGGCCTTTGAACTCGGGCCCTGGGACGAGTATCTCCTCCACGAACTGACGCCAGAACTGGCAAGCCTGCCCAGGGTCCCGCTGCCGCGGGTCAGCTGGCTGCACCTGGACAGCCAGTTGATCCTGCCGGACTTCGCTTCGGATCTGATCGGAGAGACGAGATCGGCGCTGGTGTTTTCGCTGATCGGGCAGTCGGCAGCATTGCCGCTGCGAGAGCTTTCCCAGCCGGGGAGCGAGACCCTCGGCTTCGAGCAATCGCTGCTCCTGTCCGGCATCACTCACCGGGTCTCGGATCAGAGTGCGGTCACGGTGTCGGCGGTTCTGGCCAGCCAGCGCTATGGCGCCACCGGAATGAACCTGAACGAATCGGATACGCTCTATGCGGCCGATCACGATTTCCTGCGCCACCCCTATCTGCGGCCCGAAGTCGTGCATGGCGCGGGTGTCCGGCTGTCGCTGAGCAGCGAAATCTTCGAGCGACTGCTGTTCGAGGCAGCGTTCCAGTCGCGTATCGGTATGGCGGAGCTTGCTTCGCTGAGCGGGGTGCACGGCAGTCAGGCCGAGTTCGACATTCCGTCTCGAATTCAGGTCGGCCTGCAGTTCAATGCGACTTCGCGCGCTTCCTTCAACGTCGGTATTTCGCAGATCAACTACAGTGAAGTGGGCGCGTTTCCGAGCCGGGCGCTGCCGGCCAGGTTCACGGCGCTGCTCGGCGACTCCACCAGCCCGCCGTTCGAGTGGGAAGACCTGCTCGTCTACAGTGTCGGTTGGCGGTGGCAGAATCGCGACGACCTCGCGATCTATCTGGACTACCGGACGCGGTCGCAGCCCAAACCTTCCTCGGTCGCGCTGTCGAGCGCTCTCGAGGCGGAGCTGGCGCAGAACGCCGTGCTGGCGGGCTTCAGGAAGGGCCTCGGAGAGCGTATGCGCTTCGAGCTCAGTGCGGCTTATGCCCCGCCCGAATTCGCGTTCGGCGGGAACGTGCTCGGTGTGGTCAGCGATCAGCTCGATCAGGAGATCGAGGTGCAGGCAACCTGGCGTATGGATTTTTGACCGGCGGTCGATCACCGCTTCTCCCCGTTGCAACAACACTCCTGAACGTCCGAATGCCCGGTGACCTTCCGCGGGGAAAGGTTCACCGGGCGGAGCCGGTCGCCGCAACCGGCGAGACTTTTGCCCTGGCCTCTTCTTGCCGGTCAGCGACCACGTATAATCCCCGAGCATGATCGCGCGCATCGGTCAATGGTTTCAGCGCCATTTCTCCGACCCCCAGGTCGTCCTGCTGACGCTGTTCCTGATTATTGGCGTCGGCGTGATCGTTCTGTTCGGAAAAATGCTGACGCCGGTCGTGGCCAGCCTGGTGATCGCCTATCTGCTCGAGGGGGCGGTCCAGCGCCTGCAGCGATTCGGTATGCCGCGCCTGGTCAGCGTCATCAGCGTTTTTACCGGCTTCATGGCGGCGCTGTTTTTCCTGATCTTCGGTCTGTTGCCGATGCTGACCCGGCAGCTGGCCGCCATCGTTCAGCAGTTGCCCAGCTACATCGCTCAAGCCCAAGGCTGGCTCGCGACGCTGCCGGAGCGCTACCCGCAGATCGTCGCGCCGGCCGGGCAGCCCGACCCCGCGATCCCGGCCGATCCGCCGCCCGATGCCCTGGTCGTCGATGGAATCTCTCCGGAGCGGTCAGGCGATTCGGCGATGGTCGGCGACGGTGAGCGTGAACTCGCCCTGATCTCGGAAGAGCAGCTATCGCTGATGCTCGAGAACATGGGGGCCGAGCTGGTCAATTACGGTGCCACGCTGGTTTCTCTGTCGGGCGTCATGGGCGTTGTCAGTCTGCTGGTCTTCCTGGTCCTGATGCCGGTGCTGGTGTTCTTCTTTCTCAAGGACAAGCGGACGCTGATGGATTGGGCGGCGAACTACGTTCCGCGCGATCGAACGCTGGTCACCCGGGTCTGGCAGGAAGTCGATAGCCAGATCGGCAACTATGTCCGTGGCAAGGTCGTCGAAATCCTGATCGTCTGGGTCGTCACCCTTATCGTGTTCAGCCTGCTGAACGTGCCGTTCGCGATGTTGCTGTCGATGCTGGTCGGTCTTTCGGTGATCATTCCCTACATCGGCGCGGCGGTCGTCACGATTCCCGTGGCCCTGGTGGCGCTGGTCGCGTTCGGGCTCGAGGCTCAATTCTGGTACGTGATGGTCGCCTACGCGATCATTCAGGCGCTCGATGGCAACGTGCTCGTGCCGATCCTGTTTTCCGAAGTGGTCGATCTCCATCCGGTCGCGATCATCCTCGCGGTTCTCGTTTTCGGCGGGATCTGGGGTTTCTGGGGGGTGTTCTTCGCCATTCCCCTGGCGACTCTGGTCAACGCGGTGCTGCGCGCCTGGCCACGCGCCCGTGATGACGATGGCGCAGAAGATGCCCGAGCCACCGCCGAGGGCTGAGGTCGAGGTGCGGCATTGGGCGCGTGACCGGAGCGCGCGGTTCTGCTTTCTCGATCGCGAATTCGATGTCCCGAACGGGAAGGTCAGCTTGCGCTACGAGCTCGACGGGATCGAACTGGTCGAACGCCTGACCCTGCCGACCGACCGGGCCTGCAGCCCCTCATCACAACGCACCGCGGCCGTCGAGGAGGCCCTGGACCTGTTGCACTGGACAGCGGGCGTCAGCTACTGGAAGGCCGGGTGTCCGCGGGAGATCGAGTTCAGTGCGCGCGCTCCGGACCCGTGGCAGGCAGTCTGGCTCACTCGACTCTATCGCGAAGGACTGGCCGAGTTCTCCTTCCGAAACGGACTCGATCGTGGTGCCTGGCCCGAATTCCCGCGCCGGAGGAGCGATAGAATGGCCCGCCCGCCGCACCTGGCACTGGCTCGTCGTACTCTGGTGCCGATGGGCGGCGGAAAGGACTCGCTCGTGGCCTGGTCGCGCCTCTGGCGGATCGGCGAGCGCCCCGATACAGTCCAGGTCGGCAGCTCGTCGCTGATCCGCCGCGTCGGCGAAGAGCTCCCCGGCCGGCATCTCGTGGTCGAACGTCGCCTTGATCCGGCACTTGCCGCCCTGAATCAGCAAGGCGCCTGGAACGGCCATGTTCCGGTGACGGCGATCAACGCCGCGGTGCTCACGCTGCTGGCATTGACGCTGGACTACGATCGGGTCGTGTTCGCCAATGAGCGATCGGCCGACGAGGCCAGCCTCGTCGATGCGGCCGGGGAGGCGGTCAATCATCAGTTTTCCAAGTCCTTTGCCTTTGAACAGATGCTCGGTGACTGGATCGAGCGCTACATCGCGCCCGATCTGAAGATGTTCTCACTGCTCCGCCAGGATCGGGAACTGGCTGTTTGCCGTGAGTTCGCGGGTTTGAGCGAGTTCCACGGTCTCTTTTCGTCCTGCAACCGGAATTTTCACCTTGACGGTCCGCGGACCCGGCGCTGGTGCGGTCGCTGTCCGAAATGCCATTTCGTCTATCTTGCGCTGGCCCCGTTCATGGTGCCCGCCGAACTCGAGTCCATCTTCGGGTCGGATCTGCTGGCAGATCCCGATCAGCGCGCCGGATTCGAAGCGCTCCTCGCGCTGGACGGGCGCAAGCCCTTCGAATGCGTCGGTGAGGCCGACGAAGCGCGCGCCGCCATTCGCGCGCTGGCTGAGCGAGAAGCCTGGAGAGATCATCCCGTCGTCGTGGCCCTGAATGAGCGTCTGAGCGAGTATCTTCAGGGTATCTCGAAGGACGGTACCTCACCGAATCCCGTTCCGGATCTCGATCGCCTGTGTCAGCCGACCGGGCCGCACCGGATCCCGCCAGAGTGGCAGCATGCGGCTTGATTCACTGCGCGGTCTGCGCATCGGGGTACTTGGATATGGACGAGAGGGCCGCAGCGCGCTCGGGGTCCTGACCCGTTTCGGCCTGGGGGCTTGCACGACGGTCCTGGTCGAGGACGGACCGGTGCCGGTCGACAGGGCGGCGATTCGCGCGCCGTTCGCCGAGCAATTGCTCGATCATGACGTCTTGCTTCGCTCTCCCGGTATCCGGGTCGACCACCCGGCCCTCGTCCGTTACCGGGCGCAGGGCGGCACGATCGTCAATCCGGGCTCCATCTTCTTCAGCGAGCGACCGGACCTTCGCGTGATCGGCGTGACCGGATCCAAGGGGAAAAGCACGACCGCAGCGCTGCTCGCTCATCTGCTCGAGCAGTGCGGGCTGAATCCGATCCTGGCCGGCAATATCGGGGTTCCGCTCCTCGATCACCTCGAGGCCTCAGCTTCGCTCGTGGTGGCTGAATTGTCGAGTTACCAGTTGAGTGACCTGGAGGGTCGGCTGGCGATGGGACTGATGACTCGTCTGTTCGACGAACACCTCGACTGGCACGGCAGTCGAGAGGCCTATTTCGCCAGCAAGCTGCGCATGGTCGATCTGCTGGCCGGCAATCCGCTTCTGGTCAACGCGACCGACCCCGTCCTGGTGGCGGCGACCGCGGGCGTTGCGCATCGTGTTGCGTGCAATCGATCGCCCGGTCTGCATCGGCGCGGGGATGAAATCCGGGAGGGGGATTCGCTTCTGATCAGGGGCTGCGATCTGGCGCTGATCGGCCGGCACAATCTCGATAATGCGGTTCTGGCGCTCGAAGCGGCCCGGCGCCTCGGCTGCACCCTCGACCGGATCGAGCGGGCATTGGGCGCGTTCAAGCCGCTGCCGCATCGGCTTGAAAATCTTGGCATCGTAGCGGATCGATACTGGGTCAACGATTCGATCGCAACCTCTCCGCACGCGACACGAGCCGCTCTGGATGCCCTTCAGGGCAGCCCGGTAACCCTGATTGCGGGCGGTCAACCGCGGCCCGCGGATTGGCAGGTGGTCGTCGACCGGCTGCAGCGACGCGGGCTGGCCGGACTGGTCACTCTGCCCGACAATGGTCCGGCCATCGCGCGACAACTGATCGACGCCGGCGTGATTGCGAAGGAACTGGTGGATTCGGTCGCCGACATGGACATGGCCGTCGAGACAGCCGTGCATCTGAGCCCACCCGGCGGAACGATCGTGCTGTCGCCGGGCGCGCCGAGTTTCCCGATCTATCGGGACTTCGAGGATCGCGGCGACTGTTTCAGGGCCGCGCTGGCGCGCTACAGGGACCGCTCGACGGCGTAGAGAGCGAGCTGGTCGAGGGCGTCGCGCTCCCGGCACTCGGGCAGCACGGCCAGGTGTTCGCGGGACTCGTTGCTCAGGCGCCAGGCATGTTCCATGGCCTCGTCGAGTGCGCCGCTGCGTTGCATGAGCTCCAGCACTTCGGTGAATTGACCCGTGCCGCCTTCATGAATCAGATCGCGCAGCCGCTCACGTTGCGCCGGTCCGGCTCGCTTCATCGTCAGGATCAGCGGGAGGGTGACCTTGCCTTCGGCCAGGTCATCCCCGAGACTCTTGCCGAGTTTCGTATCGTCGGCCTGGTAATCGAGCACATCGTCGGTAATCTGGAACGCCTGGCCAAGCAAAAGCCCGAACTGTTCCAGGCCCTGACAGCAGGCCTTGTCCCGGCCCGCCAGGACGCCGCCCAGCCGGGCGCTGGCCCCGAACAGGCTGGCCGTCTTGTCCGAGATCACCTGAAAGTAGTCCCGGACATCGAGGTCGGCGTTGCCCATCTGCATCAGCTGCAGCACTTCGCCTTCCGCGATCGTGTTGGTGGTGTTCGCCAGAATCTGCATGGTCTCCATGCATTCGAGCTCGACCATGAGCTGGAAACTGCGCGAGTAGAGAAAGTCGCCGACCAGGACCGAGGCGGCGTTGCCCCAGATCCGGTGCGCTGCTTCCCGGCCGCGTCGCTGGCTCGATTCATCGACGACATCGTCGTGGAGGAGGGTGGCGGTATGGATGAACTCGATGACCGCAGCCAGCTGGATGTGGTGAGTCCCCGTGTAGCCGGCCGCGCGCGCACACAGCAGGTGGATCAGGGGCCGCAGGCGCTTCCCCCCGCCGGCGATGATGTAGGTGCTGATCTGGTTGACCAGGGCGATCTCCGATCGGAGTCGATCGGCAATCAGTCGATCCACGGCCTGACGATCGATTGCCGTCAGGGCCATGGCGTCGGCCAGAGGATCGGCCACCGGGGCGGGCGAGGAGAGATTGTTCATAAACTTCCATTATAGGCCTGGACGCGGGGCGCGGCGGCCGGAATGAGCCGGTGCCGAGTCCGGGTTGGAGTCGGGCCGTGTGCTAGACTTTCGCGCATTATTCCCCAATTGGCTGCAAGGAAAAGTCAGGACCCGTCATCATGGCAAGAGGCATCAACAAAGTCATCCTGATCGGCAACCTCGGTGCCGATCCCGAAACCCGTCATACGGCCGGCGGCAACGCCGTGACCAATCTGTCGCTGGCAACGTCGGAAGCCTGGCGCGACCGTCAATCCGGAGAAATGCAGGAGAAGACCGAGTGGCATCGTGTCGTCCTGTTCAGCAAGCAGGCCGAAGTTGCCGGAGAGTATCTGCGCAAGGGGTCCAAGGTCTACATCGAGGGGCGGCTCCAGACCCGAAAGTGGCAGGATCGGGATGGAAACGACCGGTGGACCACCGAGATCGTGGCCAACGACATGCAGATGCTCGACAGCCGCGGTGGTTCCGAGCCGCTTCAGGATCGCGGCGGCGGTTACGGCCAGTCGTCATCCTCATCGTCGGGCCCGTCCGACGCCGGAAATCTCGAAGACGACATCCCGTTCTGAGGCCTGTCTGAAACATATGGGGGCCCGTATAATGGGGCGTTGGGCCGGATATCCGGCCAAGTGACAAACTCGATATCGGGCATTTCCCAATGGCAACCACTCTCGTGACCGGCGGTGCCGGCTTCATCGGCAGCAATTTCGTCCGCCACCTCCTCGGCGAGGCGGACGCTCGGGTGATCAACCTGGACCTGCTGACCTACGCCGGCAACCGCGAATCGGTCGACGATCTCGATCCGGACAGGCACTGCTTCGTGCGGGGGGACATCGCCGATCGGACCCTGGTGGCGCGCCTGCTGACCGAGCACCAGCCGGACGCCATCGTCCACTTTGCCGCCGAAAGTCACGTCGATCGCTCTATCGACGACCCGACCGCCTTCATCCGCACCAACGTCCTGGGGACCCAGGTTCTGCTCGACTGCGCGCTGGACTACTGGCGCGCCGGGGCGCGCGCCGGGTTTCGCTTCATCCACGTGTCGACCGATGAAGTGTATGGCACGCTCGGAGCCGGCGATCCCGCGTTCGACGAGCGCCATCGCTACGCGCCCAACTCGCCCTACGCCGCTTCGAAGGCCGGCGCTGATCATCTGGCGCGCGCCTGGCATCGGACTTACGGATTGCCGGTCATCATCACCAACTGTTCGAACAATTACGGTCCCTATCAGTTTCCGGAGAAGCTCATACCATTGATGTTGATCAATGCCCTCGAGGGCGAGCGCCTGCCGGTGTACGGCGATGGCCAGCAGCGCCGCGACTGGCTGTTCGTCGGCGATCACTGCTCGGCGATCGAACGCGTGCTGGTCGATGGCCGGCCGGGCCGCGTCTACAACATCGGCGGCAATGCGGAAATGGCCAATCTGGAGGTGGTTGATCTGATCTGCGATCTGCTCGACGAACGCGTGCCGGGGCAGCGGCCCCGCCGCGAGCAGATCGAGTTCGTTCAGGATCGGCCCGGTCACGACCGACGCTATGCGGTCGATGCCAGTCGTATTCGCGATGAACTGGGCTGGAAACCGTCGATGACTTTCTCCGATGGTCTGGCCAGAACCATCGATTGGTATCTCGAGCATCGGGATTGGTGGCAGCGCATTCGCGACGGGCGCTATCGTTCGGAGCGACTGGGAACAGCCCCGGGTCGGGTCGGCGCGGCATGAGCCGGCGCGGCATCATCCTGGCCGGTGGTTCCGGGACGCGCCTGTATCCGCTGACGCAGGTCATCAGCAAGCAGCTTCTGCCGGTCTACGACAAGCCGATGATCTACTATCCGCTGAGCACCCTGATGCAGGCTGGAATTCGCGAGATCCTGATCATCACGACGCCGCACGAACAGGCGCTTTTCAGAAAGCTTCTGGATGACGGCAGACAGTGGGGTCTGACGCTGAGCTACGCGGTCCAGGACCAGCCCAACGGCCTTGCCGAGGCCTACATCATTGGCCGTGACTTCATCGGCGACCGGCCCTCGTGTCTCATTCTCGGCGACAATATCTTCCACGGCGGCGGGTTGCGACAGCAGCTGGCCCGGGCCGCTGAGCGCGAATCCGGGGCCACCGTTTTCGGTTATTGGGTCAGCGATCCGGAGCGCTACGGCGTGGTCGAAATGGACCGCGACGGGCGTGTGCTGTCGCTGGAAGAAAAACCCGAGCGACCGAAGTCGAACTATGCGGTCACCGGACTGTATTTCTACGATGGGCGAGCCTGTGATTACGCCGCCAGCCTGACTCCGTCGGCGCGCGGAGAGCTGGAAATTACCGATCTCAATCAGTGTTACCTGGATGCCGGTGATCTGACGGTCGAGACCATGGGTCGCGGCTATGCCTGGCTCGATACCGGCACCCATGCGTCCCTGCAGCAGGCGTCCAGCTACATCGAAACGCTCGAATCCCGTCAGGGCCTGCGGGTCGCCTGCCCCGAGGAAATCGCGTACCGCCAGGGCTGGATTTCGCGTGATCAGCTCCTGGCCCTGGCCGATCCCCTGGCCAAGAGCGGTTACGGCGATTATCTCCGCCTGGTCGCCAGCGCGGGCTTTCGCAGATGAAGGTGCAGCCGACCGAGCTGGAAGGTGTTCTCGAAGTGCATCCCGAGCTTTTCGGCGACGAGCGCGGTCGCTTCGTCGAGACCTGGCGCCTGGAGCGCTACGCTGGACACGGCATCGACGCGCAATTCGTTCAGGCCAATGTCTCGCGCTCGATACAGGGTGTGTTGCGTGGCCTCCACTATCAGTGGCCGGAACCACAGGGCAAGCTGGTCTGGGTCACGGCCGGACGGGTGCTGGACGTGGCCGTGGACATCCGACCGGATTCTCCGAACTATCGCCGCTGGTACGTCTGTGAACTCGATGCGCAGCGGATGAATCAGCTCTGGGTGCCTGAAGGCTTCGCGCACGGCTTTCTGACCCTGAGTGATGAAGCGATCTTCAACTACCTGTGCACACGCCCTTATCGCCAGGCTTATGACCGATCGATCGCGTGGAACGACCCTGATCTCGCGATCGACTGGCCAGTCGACAAGCCGGAGCTGTCCGGCAAGGACCGGAGCGCGCCGCGACTCGCCGAGCTGGCTGAAGCCGATCTGCCCAGATGCGCATCCTGCTGACCGGCGCGCACGGGCAGCTTGGCCGGCATCTGGTCCGCAGCTGTCCCGATCATGTCGAGCTGATCGCGACGGATCGCGACAGCCCGCAGCACGCCGTGGATCTGGCCGATCGTGGCGGCGTTTTCGAACTGCTCGATTCCGTGCGCCCCGATGTCATCGTCAATCCGGCTGCCTGGACGGCCGTCGACGCCGCCGAAGACCACGAGGACCAGGCCCTGATTCTCAATCGTGATCTTCCGGGCTGGTTGGCCGACTGGTCCAGGGCCCACGGTTCCGGACTGATCAGCTATTCGACCGACTACGTCTTCGACGGGCAGCCCGGCCGGGGCTGGGTCGAGTCCGATCCGTGTCGGCCGCAGTCGGCCTACGGTCGCAGCAAGCGAGCGGGCGAGGAATCGCTGCTGGCATCAGGCGTTCGTTGTCTGATCCTGCGCACCGCCTGGCTGCACAGCGCTTTGCCCGGGAATTTCCTGACCGCTATCCTTGATCGTGCTGCGCGCGGCGAGGACCTGCGGGTCGTCGACGATCAGATCGGCTCGCCGACCTGGGCGGGTACCCTGGCCGCCGCGACCTGGACGCTGCTCGAACCGCTCGCTCGTCTTGACGGCCCGACGGTCATGCATGTCGCTGGTCGGGAGGCGATGAGCTGGCATGAATTCGCGACCCGTGCCGTGGATGGTGCGAGACGGCTTGGTCGCGTGCCGGCATCGGTACGGGTGTCGCCGATCTCGTCCGGAGCGTGGCCGCAGAAAGCGCGCCGGCCGGCCTGGTCGGTGCTTGATTGTTCGTTCTACGAGCGCGTCACGAGCGCGCGATTACCGAATCTGGAAGAAACACTTCAGGAGTGCCTGCAACAATGGGCGGAAGCAACGATATCGTAGGCCCGCAGACTTCGTCCGAGAGATCGACCCTGATTCCGGTGATTCTCTCCGGCGGTGCCGGCACCCGTTTGTGGCCGGTCTCCCGACGGGCTCACCCGAAGCCGTTCATGCGACTCGCCAATGGCCAGACCCTCGCCGAAAGTACGATCAAACGGGCGTTGCGAGTCGGCACGACGCCGAAGACACTGACCGTCACTGCGCGCGACTATTACTTCCTGACCCGTGATCTCTATGGCGAAACATCCAGGGCGGGAGAGCACCATTTTCTGCTCGAGCCCGAGGGCCGCAACACCGCGCCGGCCATCGCCGCGGCGGCGCTTTGGGTCGCTCAACGCTTCGGCGAAGACGCATTGATGCTGGTGCTGCCGGCAGATCATCTGGTTCGCGACATGCCGGCCTTCGAGCTGGCGGTGCGGCGGGCGACCGAGCTGGCCCGGCAGGGGTTTCTGACCTGCCTCGGCATCCAGCCGACCCATGCGGAAACCGGCTTCGGCTACATCCGCTCGGGAGAAGCCGCGGGCGAGGGCGGGCAGTTGATCGAGGCCTTCGTCGAAAAACCGGACCTGGCCACTGCGAGGCGCTATTACGAGTCGGGCGAGTATCTCTGGAATGGCGGCATGTTCTGCTTCCCGGCCGGAGCGGTGCTGAACGCGCTCGGCGAACACGCGCCAGATATCCGCGAGTCCGTCGAGGCCACCTGGACCGCGTCGAATACCGACGCTGAGCCGCTGGAGCTCGATCGCGACAGCTTCGCGCGGGTCCGGGCCGATTCGATCGATTTCGCGGTCATGGAAAAAGCGGCTCGCCGGGCCGTGGTGCCGGTTGCCTGCGGCTGGAGCGATATCGGCTCCTGGCAGGCCATCAGCGATCTTTACGAAACCGACACGCTCGGTAATCGCGTGCAGGGCGAAGGCATTCTCGTGGAATCGCGCAACACCTTCGTCCAGGGCGACAAGCGGCTGGTGGCCGCCGTGGGGGTCGAGAATCTGCTGATCATCGATACCGGCGACGCGGTGCTGGTCGCCAATCGGGATCGCGCGCAGGAAGTGAAGATGGTGGTCGACGAGTTGCGCCGCAAGAACCATGCATCGGCTGTCTTCCACCGCACTGTCCATCGCCCCTGGGGCAATTACACGGTGCTGGACGACGCCGACGATGGCAAGGTCAGACGCCTGGTCGTGCGACCGGGTGGCGTCCTGTCCCTGCAGCGCCATCAGAAGCGCAGCGAGCACTGGACCGTCGTCAAGGGAACGGCGATCGTGAGCGTCGACGGCCAGGAACAGCAGCTCGATCCGGGCCAGACCGTTCAGATTCCGGCTGGCAGTCTTCACCGACTGGAAAACCGCAGCGCGGAGGATGTTCACGTCATCGAGGTACAGACCGGCAGCTATTTTGGCGAGGACGACATCGAGCGACTGGAAGATATCTATGGCCGCAAATGATGATCGGTCCGAACGGGTCGCCCGGTCCCGGGTGCGAGGATTGTCGTCGCCGGTCCTGGTCGGCCCCGGGCTCGTCGGTCTCGCGATGCTGGTTCTGAGCGGATGCTCGCAGCCCGAGCGACCCGAATCGACAGCGCTGGCCGAAACCGACGCCCAGCACTGGGAGCGGACCGCTCTGGCGTGGCGCGAGCGGCGTCTGGCTCGCTTGACCGAACCCTACGGCTGGCTCAGTCTGGTCGGTCTGCATTTCCTTGACGACGGCGAGTGGCGCGTCGGGAGCGGCGCCGGCAGCGATCTCGAAGTCCCGGCCGGCCCGGCCGACTGGGGTGTCCTGACCGTGATCGGCGAGCGCGCCTGGTTCGATCCGGCACCCGGTGTCACGATCAGGGTCGACGGCGAGCCGGTTCAGGCACCGGCCAGCGTGGCGTTCTTTCCGGAGGGTCATCCCGATGCCCGTCGCATCGAGGCCGCCAGCGTCGAGCTGCAGCTTTTGGATCGCAGTGGTCAGCTGGTCCTGAGAGTGCGCGACAGCGAGGCGCCGACGCGGATCGGTTTCGCCGGACTCGACTATTTTCCGTTCGCTCCGCAGTGGCGTATCGAGGCCGATTGGCGGGCCCATCCCGAAGGCCGCAGCCTGCTGATCGCCAACGTCCTCGGTGAACTCGTCCATGAGCCCAATCCCGGGTCGGTGGAGTTCGAGATCAACGGGCGCCGATTCGGCCTCGAAGCCATCGACAGCGACGACGATCTCTTCTTCGTGTTCGCGGACAGGACGTCCGGTCGCGAGTCCTACGGGCTCGGCCGCTTTCTCTATGCGGACTGGCCGGTCGATGGCAAGGTCGTGCTCGATTTCAACCGGGCCTACAATCCACCGTGCTCGTTCACCGAATTCTCGACCTGCCCGCTGCCGCCGCCGGAAAACAGGCTGGATATCCGCATCGAGGCCGGCGAGCTCGCACCCTCGGTGCCGATCAGCGGTCCCTGAACTTCGGAGGCCGCTTTTCGAGGAAAGCGGCCGTTCCTTCGCGCATGTCTTCGGTGCTGCAGCAAAGCGCGAAGCGCGCCGTCTCGAGCGCCAGGCCGTTTTCGAGTGGCCCGTCGGTGCCCTGCAGGGTAGCCTGGAGAATGCCACGAACCGCTTCGGGGGCCGCCGTGACCAGGGGTTCGGCCATTTGGCGGGCGGCTTCCTCCAGTGCCTCTGGCTCGACGACCCTGTTGATCAGGCCCAGTTCAGCCCCGCGTTCGGCGGCAATCGGCTCGCCGCCAAGGACGAGTTCGAGCGCTCGCGTCTTTCCGATCAGGCGCGCCAGCCGCTGAGTGCCGCCGAATCCCGGCATGATGCCCAGCTTGATCTCCGGCAGACCGAGGCGGGCGTTCCGGGTCGCGATGCGAAGATGACAGGCCAGGGCCAGTTCCAGACCGCCGCCCAGCGCGAAGCCGTTGATCGCGGCGATGACCGGCTTGTCCAGGCTTTCGATCATGCTCATGAGGTTCTGGCCGAACTGCGAAAAACGGCGCGCCTCGCTCGGGGTGAGTTCACGAATCTCGGCGACGTCGGCACCGGCCACGAAGGCCTTGTCACCGGAGCCTGTGATCACGATCACTCGCACCTTGTCATCGCCGCTGGCATCGATCACCGCACCATAGAGTTCCTGCAGCGTCTGCCGGTTCAGGGCGTTGAGCTTGCTGGGGCGCTTGATCGTGATGGTGTGGACGCCGCCGCGCGTGACGACGGACAGATTTTCGTAGGCCATGGGGGTCGTCCTGAACGCAACGTCAGGATTGTAAACCACGCAAGCCGAGTATGCCGGCGAGAAGAAGCAGGAAGACGCCGAGGATCAGGCAGAAGAGGCCTTCGAGCCAGGGCTGCAGCTGATTGAAAACGGAGCGGAATTGATCGAGAAACGCGGGAAGCGCGTCGGAAGCGAGCAGCATCTCGTGGAGGCCAGCACCGATTCCGGCCAGGCCGGCCGGAATCAACAGTGCGCAAGTCAGAAGATGGCCAGTGGTCATGATCGCTTCGGCAGACGTCAGTCGTGCAGCTCACGATTGATGCGGTATTCGCTGGATGTCAGCCAGGCTTCCATTTTCTGCAGGCGTGTGTCCAGCTCACGGAAGCGGCGATTGAGCGCGCCGACCGTGTCGGTCGGCGAACGACGAACGTTTCGCCAGAACGCTTCCTCACCGGCGTCCCGATACAGGTTCAGGGGTCTCTTGGGGAGCAGGATCCAGAGCACCAGATACCCGATGAGGATGACGGGCGTGAACGGAATGGCCAGGATGATCGCGACGATTCGAAGCGCCGTCAGGTTGATTCCCATCCAGTCGCTGATACCGGCGCAGACTCCGGCTATCCAGCCACGGTCCTTGTTCCGATACAGGCGGTTCCGGTCGCGGTTGTCGAAATGATCTCGATGTGCAGTCATGAGGTTCGGTTTCTCCATTCGGGGCTGTCGGCATCGAGGATGCGTTCCAGCGTGTGGATTCGGTCCTCGAATCGCCGCGCGCTTTCGTGCAGATCCTCCAGCAAGGCTTCGTCCTTGCTGCTGATCTTGCGACTTGCGGAATTCCGGGTCGCGTAGTGCAGGATCAGCCAGATCGGCGCCACGATCACCAGGAACAGGATCAGTGGAACAAAGAGGATGTCGCTCATGACGGATTACTCCGACCTGGCTTGGCGCTTCGACTTCAGCTCCGCCAGCTCGGCTTCAACGCGCTCATCGCTTTCCAGTTTGTCGAATTCCGACTGCAAGGACTGACTCTTGCGGCCCATGGCCAGCGCTTCGGCTTCCGACTCGATGTGTTCGATGCGCTGCTCGGCGCTGTCGAAGCGATTGAGCATTTCATCGATCTTGTCGTTGTGCAGGTGCTTGCTGGTCTTGAGCTGGTGAGTAGCCGACTGGTGACGCATGACCAGAGCGCGCTGGCGACCACGGGCGTCGTTGAGCTTGGCCTGCAGCTTGCCGATGTCGCTGTCATACTTGTTCAACTGCTCTTCGTACTGCTCGAGTTCCTCGCGCAGATAGCGGATCCGGTCGCCAAGGGCGGTCTTTTCGGCCAGGGCTGCCCGGGCCAGGTCGTCGCGGTCCTTGTCGATCGCGATTTCGGCCTTGCGTGCCCATTCAACCTGCTGTTGCTCGAGCCGCTTGAGCAGACGGGTGCGCTCCTTCTTCTCGGCAATGCACTTCGCGGTGGCCGACCGGACCTCGACCAGCGTGTCCTCCATTTCCTGAATCATCAACCGGATCATCTTTTCCGGGTCTTCGGCTTTTTCCAGCGCCGCATTCAGATTGGCGTTGATGATGTCGCCCATTCTTGAAAAAATACCCATGTTGCTCGCTCTCCTTGGTGTTTGACTAAAATCGCTTACGCCCTCCATAATGCAATTAATGTGCCGTTTTATTATGTTCTTTCGAAACAATGGTTTGCCGAACTTATGGGCGCGTATTCAGGGGGATTTAACCGGCTTTTCGGCAAATTTCCCCAATCGCGGGGAGCGGCTGTCCGCGCGGGAACAGGAACCGTTGATCGTCGGGCTTGTCCATGATTTGTCTCTGGAGCGATCGGGCCGACCCGGTCAGTTCGACGGCCAGGTCTCACCAGGCGCCTTGGTCCTGCGTGGCCGGCGGTGTCTCAGTCGGTTAAAATGGAGCGTTTGGCCCGTCCAGAGCCGTTATTCATTTCCTCAATGGAGGCAGCATGCACAAGGTAGTTCCCGCCCTGACCCTGGGCCTTATGGTGACCGCGACCGCCCAGGCGCAGGACCTCGACGTCGATCCCGATCTGCTCGGATACTCGATCGGCTATGAATTCGGAGCCGAGCTTGGCAGCTACGACATCGACATCGACCTCGATTCGGTGTTCGAGGCCGTTCGCGACGCCTACAACCAGAGCGAACCGCGCATCGAAATCGATGAGATGCGCCAGGTCATGCTGGCGCTGCAGGAGAAGATTCGTCAGGAGCGCATGGCGGCATTCCAGGCCCTGGCCGAGGAGAATCAGGTCCGGGCCGAGCAGTTCCTCGAAGACAACCGGGACAAGAACGGCATCGTCGCATTGCCGAGCGGCGTTCAATACCGCATCATCGAAGAGGGTGAGGGTTCACGCCCCAACCTCGACGATACGGTGACCGTTCACTACCGCGGTTCCAAGATCAGCGGCCGCGAGTTCGACAGCTCGTTCCGGCGCGGCGTGCCGGCGGTCTTTCAGGTCGACTCGGTCATCGAGGGCTGGCAGGAAGTGCTGCCTCTGATGCGCGAGGGTGCCATGTGGCAGGTCTTTCTGCCGCCTGAGCTGGCGTTCGGGGTTCGCGGCGATCCGCCCATGATCGGTCCGAACGAAGCGCTTCAGTTCGACATCCGTCTGGTTCAGATCGGTGTGCCTGAAGGATTCGAAGAGGGTTCGCCGGTCCCGGGGAACTGATCATGGGTGACTCGGCCGCCGAACTCCCCGAGGTGGCCTCGCCGTGCATCGGAACCTGCACACTCGGAAGCGACGGCCTTTGCGTCGGCTGTTTCCGGAGCGGTGAGGAAATCGCCGGCTGGCTGGGTTTCAGCCCGCTGAAGCGCCGCGCGATCATGGACGAACTGCCGCAGCGGGTCGAACGCTTGTTCGATGATTGACCTGGATCTTCGGCTGTCGAAGCTGCATCCTCTGGGTGCCGCTCCGGACAGCCTGCCGATCCAGGGCCATCGCGAGCGCAGCGACAGAAGACGCCCGATACCGGCCGCCGTTCTGGTCACGCTGATCCTCGATGACCAGCCTCACGTTCTTCTGACGGTCCGCAACCGGCGCATGGCCCGTCACGGTGGGCAGGTCGCTTTGCCCGGCGGTCGGGCCGAGCCCGGCGAGCGCTTCCCGGTCGCGACTGCCTTGCGCGAAGCCCGCGAAGAAGTCGGGCTCGAGCCCGGGACCGTCGAACTTCTGGGTCTGCTCGATCGTTTCGATACCATAACCGGCTATCGGATTTCTCCGGTGGTCGGTGTCGTCCATGAGCCTGTCGACTGGCGGGCCTGCCCCCGGGAAGTCGCGCAGATTTTCGGCCTGCCCTTGTCCTGCGTGTTCGATCCATCGAGTTTCCGACGCCATGAGATACGACGTGCTGGATCGACCCACGAAGCCTGGACGATGAAATCGGGCTGTCGCCCGATCTGGGGTGCCACCGCGGCCATCCTCCGCTGCCTGGCCACCGCGGACAAGCGATAGTTCCGAATCGACCGGAATTCTGGTTCGCCACCAAGACACGGGGGACGCAGCGGACGTGCGCCTATCGCTGTCCGGCTGTGGCGGCAGGGTCTCGGCGATGAGCTGATTCCGGCCTGGTTTGGCGCGTTGTCCGAGCGTCGTGAGGATCGGAAGCCAGGAGAGTGTTGCCTGAAAGTCCGAATCAGCCCTCTTCGCGCAGACCGAACAGCAGCTCGACGGCTCGTTTGTGCTCGGGGCGAACCATGACGTGGCAGTGGTCGCCCGCCTGCAGGATGGTCTCCGGCCCAACCGGCAGTGCCTCCCGACCGCGAACCAGCAGCAGGATGTCTGCGCCTTCGGGAAGCGGGAGCACGCCGGCGGCGTTGCCGGTCACGAGGGCGGCCGGATCGAGATTGAAAGAGATGATCTGGACCGGCAGGGCATCGATCGCGTTGATCTCCAGTACCGGCGAGGGGCGCTGCGTTTCGCTGCGCTCGACCTTGAACAGATCGACTGCCCATCGCACGGTGGCGCCGGGTATCAGCGTGTTGACCACGACCACGAAGAAGACCAGGTGGAAGAGTCCATAAGCCCCCTCTACACCCGCCAGCACCGGAAAGGTCGCCAGCAGGATGGGCACTGCTCCGCGAAGCCCGACCCAGGCGATGAACCCGGTTTCCGCCGCTTTGTAGCCAAACGGCAACAGGCAGAGCAGCACCATCAGCGGGCGAGCGATCAGGGCCAGCGCGAGCGCCAGCAGCAGGCCCTGTAGTCCGTAGGACACCAGCAGTTCCGGGACCGCCAGCAGCCCCAGAACGAGGAACAGCGAAATCTGGGCCAGCCAGGCGATGGCATCGTGCACGCGCAGAATGCCCGAGCGATAGGGCAGGCGGCGATTGCCGAGCATCAGGGCCGCGACGTAGACCGCCAGAAAGCCGGAGCCCATCAACAGCGTCGGTAGTCCGAACGCCAGCAGGGCCAGCGCCAGGGTCAGGGCCGGATAGAGCCCGGTGGCCGGCACGCGGATGCGGTCCAGCAGCTGGGTTCCGAGCCAGCCGATCAGCAGGCCGGCACCGAGACCGACCGCGAGCTGGAGCGCGATACCGCCGAGAAAAGGGGCCCATTCGAACGCATCGGTTCCCAGAATCTGGCTGGTCAGGGTCAGCGTCAGAATGACGGCCATCGGATCGTTCAGGCCCGATTCGAGTTCCAGCGTGGCCCCGACGCGGCGCCGAAGCTGGACGTTCGAACCGCGCAGCGAGGAAAACACCGCTGCGGCATCGGTCGACGACACGATCGCGCCGAGCAGCAAAGCTTCCATCCAGCCCAGTCCCAGCGCGCGGGCAGCCAGGGCGACGATCAACGCAGTCCCGACCACGCCGACCGTGGCCAGAACCGAGGCTGGCGCCAGGTACTGTCTGACCTGAACGAAGCGGGTATTGAGTCCGCCGTCGAACAGAATCAGGGCCAGCCCGACGGTCCCGATCCGAAACGCCAGTTCGAAATCGACGGGATGATCGGGAACATAAGTGCCGACCAGCAGCCCGATCAGCAGGAATACCAGCACCACCGGGACTCCGATGCGCTCCGACGGTCGACTGAACAGCACGCTGAGGACAAGCAGAAATCCGGTGGCGCTGACCAGCAAGGCGGTCGTGGTCGGTTCGCTTCCGAACATGGGCGCCTCCTGACGATCGAAGAACCATCATACTTCTGATCGCGCTCTCGGCCCGTCCATACGGCGTAGAATGCCCGGTTCACGCGTCACTCAGGATCCGTTTTCATGCTCGAAAAGCACACCCGCCCCGACGACATTCTGGAGATCCGTCTGGCCCGACCACCGGTCAACGCGCTCAATCCCGAACTCGTAGAGCAGCTCGATTCAGCGCTCGCCGGAGCCGGCGATGACGGGGCTCGGGCGGTGATCCTGTCGGGCTCGCCAGGCCTGTTTTCGGCCGGGCTGGACGTGCCGGAGCTGCTCACCCTTGATGAGGCCGGCATGCGTGCGTTCTGGAAGTCGTTTTTCGGCTTGCTCGAGCGAATCGCTCGCTACGATCGGCTGATCGTGGCTGCCCTGACCGGTCATAGTCCGGCCGGAGGCACCGTGCTCGCGCTGTTCGCCGACTATCGGATCGTCGCCCGCGGCCCGTTTCAGCTCGGGCTCAATGAGGTGCAGGTCGGCCTGGTCGTGCCGCCGGTCATTCACCGGGCACTGGTGCGACTGATCGGTGCCTACCCGGCCGAGCGCCACCTGGTCGCGGGCCGGATGATCCCGGTCGAAGCCGCCGAATCCGTGGGTCTGGTCGATGAAGTGGTCGCGCCCGATCAGGTCGTCGAGCGTGCCGTGGCCTGGCTGCAGACGCATCTGGCGCTCCCGGCCCACGCGATGCAGGCGACTCGTCAGCTGTGTCGGCGAGAGCTTGGAGTCTGGTTCGACGATCCCGGGGCGCTGGACATCGACGCGTTCGTCGACGGCTGGTTCGATGCCTCGACCCAGGCCACGCTGCGGCAGCTGGTCGATCGGCTCAAGAAGTCCTGACCCCTGACCGGAACGGTCGCCGGCACCCTTGGTGTATTCTTGGCGGCAGTGCTGGCGGACCTGAGTGCCCGCCGGCGTCCCGATCACGGTCCTCATGCGGAGGTCTGCGCCATGTCCGAGCCATTGAACGATCAGCGCCGCCATCTGCGGTTTCCGCCACCGGAGTGGGAAATCGCCCTGATTCAGTGCACCGACGCTCCGGTCCGTGAAGAGGATTTCCGTCCGGAAATCGCCGGTCTGGTGATCGAGGAATCGCGCGCGGGCTGTGGCCTGGTGGTGCTCGAGCGCCAGACCGAGTCCCGTATCGACGTCGCCCAATACTGCATGGTCAAGGTCGCCCGGCTCGGCATCGTCAAGGCGCAGGTTCGCTGGTTGAACCGGATCGAGGCCGGCATCGCCCGCATCGGGCTGAGCTACGTCGAGAGTTGACCGTTTTCCGCGGGCTCGGCGTGCTCGCGGCCGCTCAATCGCGACCCGGCATCAGGATGCTGCGGCCAGGTCGCGAATCGCCTGTGGGAGCGGAATCGAATCCCCGCTTTTCCTGTCGACCCAGACCAGCGTGGTCGAGGCGTCGGCGTAAAGATCACCCGCCTTGGCCTCGGAGGTTCCGTTCGCCGCGCGGATTTCATGCTCCAGTTTGATGCTGGAGCGGCCGGGCGACTGGGGTTTGAGGGTGACGGTGATCATGGCCGGCCAGACGATGGCCTGGCGGTAGTTGACCGTGATGGAGGCGACCACCGGCCCGCTGCTGGGCCCGCGCCAGTGGCTCGGCACCGAATCCATCCAGCGCGCACGGCATTCTTCGAGGTAGCGCAGAAAAGCGACGTTGCTGACATGATTGAACGCGTCCAGATCGCCCCAGCGGACGTTCAACTCAATTCGGAATTCGGACATGGCGAAGCGTTATCGACGAACCGCGCTAGAGAATAACGGATCGGAGCATCCTGCGGTGCGGCTGGCCGGGCCGAACGGCTGATGGCCCCGCTTCCCGATCAGCAGCCGCCGTCGCTCGGGGTCATGCTCGCCGTCGAGTTCGCTCTGGGTATTCTGGCCGTAGCGCTGGCCCTGATCTTCGGGCTGGCGCCGTGGCTGGAACTGCATCTGACGGTTTCGGCGCTGTTGCTGGGCGCGCTGGCAACATTTCCCATGATGCTGTCTCTGCTGCTGCTCGATCGGGTCGAATGGCCCTGGCTCAGCGAGCTCGAACGCCTGGTCGAACGCGTCCTCGTGCCGTGGTTTCGAAACATGTCGGCCTGGGGGCTGCTGCTGGTCGCGCTGAGCGCGGGAGTCTGTGAAGAGCTGCTGTTTCGAGGCGTCATCCAGGCCGGACTGGACGGTATCTTCGGCAGTTCGATCGCCGTCGTCGCGGGTTCGCTGATCTTCGGCCTGGCCCACGCCCTGAATCGCGCCTATTTCATCTTGGCAACCGTGGCCGGCGCGTATCTGGGCCTGCTCTATCTGGCGACCGACAATCTTCTGGTTCCGATGCTCGTCCATTTTCTCTACGACTGGTTTGCCCTGCGCTACTACCTGCGACGTTTTCCGCGCCATCAGCCCGAGGCTTCGGATAGACTGGAGGCATGACGATGAGTGCTGAGTTTCATTTGGGCAGGGACCGGGGAGGCGCTCGCCGGGACGCCGGGACGCCGCTGCGCATGCTGCTGCTGAGCGATTGCCTCGGCGATACCGAATCGCCGGCGGCGCTCGGACAGCGCACGATCCACCGGATTGATCTGGACCGTTTCGATTCCGTGCTGGCGCGCCTGAAGCCCGGGCTCGATCTCGGCGAGCACGGGACGCTGGACTTCAGGACACTCGACGATTTTCATCCCGATTCGCTGTGCCGGCGTTCTCCGGTCCTCGGGGGCCTGCTCGAGACGCGACGTGCGCTCGAAGATCCCGCCCAGGTCGAACGCCTGCTGGCTGCTGATCACGGCGAAAAGGATGCAGGCACGCCGTCGGAGTCGACCGCCGTCTCGGACCTGGAACGCCTCCTCGGCGGCAAGGTCGGCGCTGCTTCCGACGCCGGTGAAACGCAGTTCACCCGCTACCTGGCCAGTCTCGTCGCACCGCACCTTGTCGACACGCGAGCCGCCGAGCCGTATCGCCAGGCGACCGAGCAGAGCCTGGCCGAGCAGCTCGCCGCCCTGCTGCATGATTCGCGCTTCCAGACGCTCGAAGCCAGCTGGCGCGGCCTCTGGTGGCTGGTCACCCAGCTTCAGGCCGAGGAAATCGAGCTCTACCTGCTGCCGCTCGGTCGCGCCGAGCTGCTGGATGACCTCCAGGCGGCCGGAACCGGGCTCGCGGCAAGCGGCACCTTCAATCAGCTCTTCGGTTCGGACCAGTCGGCTCGGTGGTCGGTCATCGTCGGCCTCTACGATTTCGACGCGACGCACGCGGACATCGGCGCGCTCGCTGCGCTGACCGCGATCGCGGCCGGCGGTCAGGCAGCGTTGCTGGCCGGTGCCGCGCCCGGAATGGCAGGCGCCGACAGCGCCCGGTCGCTCGCCGAGCCGGGCCGATGGCAGGACCACGACCCCGAAATTCGGGATCGCTGGCAGGCGCTGCAGCGCAGCCAGGCGGCCCAGCGGGTCGCCCTGGCCGCGCCGAGGTTGCTGCTGCGCGCGCCCTACGACCCGCGCGAGGAGCCGATCGAGAGCTTCGGTTTCAACGAAGGCGTGACGCGGCGCTCTGAATTGCTCTGGGGAACCGGGGCGCTCGGACTCTGCGCCGGTCTCGGTCAGCTATTCCTGGGCGACGAATGGGACATGGACCCGACCACGGCGGTCCAGCTCGAGGATCTGGCCAGCTTCAGCTTCCATCAGGACGGCGAAGCCGTGCTGCAGCCGCCGACCGAAACCGTGCTGAGCGATCAGGCCGTCGAGGCCCTGGCCCGGGCGGGACTGACCCCGCTGATGGGCAGTCGCAACCGCATCGAAGTCGTCCTGCCCGGCTGCGTTTCGATCGCCGGGACGGTTCTTCGTGGTCCCTGGGGCTGAATGACGCGCGCCTGCCGGTCAGGCTGATTTTCGCTGTTTTCGCTTGACGCCGAGGATCGGCGCAAGGTAATCACCGGTCCAGGATGCCGGAGTTCTCGCCACTTGTTCGGGTGTGCCGGATGCGATGATCCGGCCACCGCCATCACCGCCTTCGGGCCCCAGATCGATGATCCAGTCGGCCGTCTTGATGACGTCGAGATTGTGTTCGATCACGACCACGGTATTGCCGTGGTCCCGCAGGCGATGGAGAACCGCCAGGAGTTGCCGGATATCGTGGAAATGCAGGCCGGTGGTCGGTTCGTCCAGAATGTAGAGCGTATTGCCTGTATCGCGTTTGGACAGCTCGCGTGAGAGCTTGATTCGCTGGGCCTCGCCGCCCGACAGCGTGATGGCGCTCTGGCCGAGCTGCAGGTAACTCAGCCCCACGTCGATCATGGTCTGCAGCTTGCGCGCGACCGCCGGTACGGCCTCGAAAAAATCCAGCGCATCCTCGACGGTCATTTCGAGAACCTCGTGGATATTCTTGCCCTTGTAAGTCACCGTCAGCGTTTCGCGGTTGTAACGCTTGCCGTGACAGACGTCGCAGGGCACGAAGATATCGGGCAGGAAGTGCATCTCGACCCGAATCATCCCGTCGCCCTGGCAGGCTTCGCAGCGTCCGCCCTTGACGTTGAACGAGAAGCGTCCGGGCTTGTAGCCGCGCGAGCGGGCTTCCTGGGTACCGGCAAACAGCTCCCGGACCGGTGTGAAGACACCGGTGTAAGTGGCCGGATTCGAGCGCGGCGTTCGGCCGATCGGGCTCTGGTCGATATCCACGACCTTGTCGAACAGCTCGAGGCCACTGTAATCATCGTGGGCGGCCGGTGATTCAGCGGCGCCGTTGAGTTCGCGCGCGAGCAGACGATACAGCGTGTCGTTGATCAGCGTCGACTTGCCCGAGCCCGACACGCCGGTCACGCAGACAAAGCACCCGGCCGGGATTTCGAGGTCGACGGCCTTGAGGTTGTTTCCGCGAGCGCCGCTCAGAAGGAACACCCGGTCGCTGTCGGCGGCTCTGCGGGCCTTCGGAATCTCGATCGACTGGCGGCCACCGAGATAGTCGCCGGTCAGCGATTCCTTGCACTCGATCAGTCCGTCCGGCGCACCGCTGTAGACGATCTGCCCGCCGTGAACCCCGGGGCCGGGACCGATGTCGACCACGTGGTCGGCGGCCCGTATCGCATCTTCGTCGTGTTCGACCACGATCACGGTGTTGCCGAGGTCGCGCAGGCGGGTGAGGGTGTCGAGAAGACGCTGGTTGTCGCGCTGGTGCAGTCCGATCGACGGCTCATCGAGCACGTACATGACCCCGACCAGCCCGGCGCCGATCTGGCTGGCCAGGCGGATGCGCTGGGCCTCGCCGCCGGACAGGGTATCGGCCTGTCGATCCAGGGTCAGGTAATCCAGGCCGACGTTGACCAGGAAGCGCAGTCGCTCGCGAACTTCCTTGAGGATCTTGTCCGCGATTTCACCGCGCCAGCCCGCGAGTTCGAGCTGCTCGAAAAACTGCAGGCAGCGCTCGACCGACAGGTTCGAGATTCCGGGGAGATTGCGCCGGTCGATGAAAACATGGCGCGCGGCCTCGTTCAGGCGCTGCCCTCCGCAGCTGGGGCAGGGCTGGGCCGAGATGTAGCGGGCCAGTTCCTCGCGCACGATCCGCGAGTCGGTTTCCCGGTAGCGTTTTTCGAGGTTCGGAATGATGCCCACGAACGGGTGCTTCCGCGCTCGACTGGCGCGATCGGTCAGATATCGGAAGCTGATCTTTTCGTCGCCGCTGCCGTGCAGGATGACCTGCTGGACGTTGTCTGGCAGGTCCCGGAACGGCGTTTCGACGTCGAAGTCGTAGTGCCGTGACAGCGACTGGATCATCTGGAAGTAGTAGGCGTTGCGACGGTCCCAGCCGCGAATCGCACCGCCGGCCAGCGACAGCTCGCGGTTGGCCACGACCCGATCCGGGTCGAAGAACTGGGTCACGCCGAGTCCGTCGCAGGCCGGGCAGGCGCCGTTGGGGTTGTTGAACGAGAACATCCTCGGCTCGAGCTCCGACAGGCTGTAATCGCAGACCGGGCAGGCAAAGCGCGACGAAAAGAGCAGGGCCTCGGGCAGATCGTCCTCGGAGCCGGGCATCGGCACCACCGCCGCGACCCCGGAAGCCAGTTTGAGCGCGGTTTCGAAACTTTCGGCCAGACGCTGGGCCAGGCCCTCACCGGCGTCGCTGTCCGCGGCGCGCACGCGAAACCGGTCGACGACCGCCTCGATCGTGTGCTTTCGCCGCAGCGCCAGACGCGGGAGCTCGTCGTCGAGATCGATGACCTCGCCGTTGACGCGCGCCCGAACGAATCCCTGGGCGCGCAGGTTCTCGAGCAGTTGAACGTGCTCGCCCTTGCGATTGCGCACGATCGGCGCAATCAGCATCAGCTTCGTGCCCTCGGGCAGGCCGAGGACCGTATCGACCATCTGCGATACGGTCTGCGCATCCAGCACTTCGTCGTGCTCGGGGCAGCGCGGCGTGCCGACCCGGGCGAACATCAAACGCAGATAGTCGTGAATCTCGGTGACGGTGCCGACGGTCGAGCGCGGGTTATGGCTGGCCGCCTTCTGTTCGATCGAAATGGCGGGCGAGAGACCGTCGATATGGTCGACATCGGGCTTTTCCATCATCGACAGAAACTGTCGGGCATAGGCCGACAGCGATTCGACGTAGCGACGCTGACCTTCGGCATAGATCGTGTCGAAAGCCAATGACGACTTGCCCGACCCCGACAGCCCGGTGAACACGATCAACTTGTCGCGCGGCAGATCCAGATCGACATTGGCCAGATTGTGCGTGCGCGCGCCGCGAATGGAGATCGATTTCATGCCGATGCCGTGTTTTCGAACAAGCCCACTAATATAGCGCGGCCAGTGAAAGCGGCGCAAAGTGCGGACCGGGCGGATTGTCCCCGCGCGTGCGCCCGACGGGCGCGTGACTCGGGATCAGTCAGCGCTGGTCAGGGCGTCGTTCAAGGCCGATCGAAGCGCTTCGAGCTCCGGATCGCGGGGCGCTTCACCGTCCGGGTCGAGCAAGCTCGATACTGCGGCCCGGGCTTCCGGCAACTCGTCGCGGGCCATATGGAGCCTGGCGCGAAGGACAATGGCACGAGCGTCTTCAGGGTTCCAGGCCTCGATCAGAGTCAGCAGGCGGTGTGCTTCGTCGAGCTCTTCCAGTTCGATCAGCGCACTGGCCAGCCGCGCCCGGATATCCGCGCGCAGCATCGGTTCGTCGACATGCTCGAGTCCCCCCAGGGCCCGGCACCAGTCGTCGAGGGCTGCGTCGAATTGCTGCTCGTCCCAGTGAAGCTCGGCCAGCTCGGCACGGGCGCGTGCGGCAATGACCGGACCGTCTTGATCAAGCATTGACCCGAGCTGTGCCCTGGATTCATCCGCACGACCCATCGCCCGCAGCGCACGGGCTCGCAGCAGCAAGCGCTCGGCCCGGTCCTTCGGCTTGCTGACGCCGGTGTCGGTCTGGTCCGCGCGATCAAGCCATTCGACGGCCGCTTCCGGATCGCCCGTCGCGAGCGCACTCTCGGCGAGCAGGGCCAGGGCCACGGCGACGCTTGCGGCGATTCCGAGGTCGGTGAATGCGGTAAGCGCGGATTCGGCGTGCTTGGCTGCGGTTTCCGGCTGCAGGCGCCTGAGCGCCCGGCGTGCCCGCTCCAGTTCAATGTCGGCGAGACCATGACGGTTCTCGTAGTCCCGCGCCAGGGTTTCGGCTTCTTCGAGAAGCTCGGTCGCCGCTTGCAGACGGCCGAGCTCGAAGTCGATCGATGCAAGATGGGTCAGGCTGCGCACCAGCTTGGAGCCGATGCCCAGTCGGCGCTGAATCGCCACGGCCTCCGTCTGCTGACTTGCCGCCTCGTGCAAGCGCCCGCGCAGACGACTCAGAATCGCCAGATTGGTGTAGACGGCCGATTCCCCGACCTGGTCGTGAACGGCGCGGAAGCGCTCCCGGGCCTGCAGGTAGAAATCGGTCGCCTGGTCCAGATCGCCCCGATTCTCGGCGAGAATTCCGAGATTGCCCAGCGCGCTGGCCGCTGCATGGTCGTCCTCGGCCAGTCGGTAATACTCGAGCGCCCGGGTGTACTGGCTCTCGGCTTCCGCCAGTGCGCCCCGCTGCCAGGCCAGCACGCCCAGCATGGTCAGCGCGTGACCGGCCAGCCGAATGTTGTGAGCGTTGTCGGCCTCGCTGAGCGTGGTCCGGAACTGCTCTTCCGCGATCTCTACTTCGCCCAGTTGCCATTGAGCAAATCCGAGTTCGTAGCGTGCCCAGGTCAGTCCCGGTTCGAGATGAAGTACCGACTCGAACAGGCTGACCGCGCTTCGGTTTTCACCGCTCAGCGCCGCACGCAGGCCTCGGGCGTAGGCTTCGTTGACGAAGTTGTCTTTCGAAAGCAGCGCGGCACCTTCGAGCCCGCGCCAGTCCACGCCCAGTTCCGCGGCCAGAGAACGTGAAAAACCGCGGACCATGGCGGCGATATCGCCCGGCGGCGGCGTGATCTCCTTCTCGTCTCCCTTGATGCCGACCAGCACGGCGCGGGCCTGATAGCCGACTTCCGTGTCCTCGACTCGCGGGCGTATAAGATAGTCGGCGCCTATCGAACCGCGCAGCGCGGTCAGTAGCGACTCGTCGCTGTCAGAGGGCGCCAGGTCGAGCATTTCAAGCATCTGTCGGGTTTGCGCTGACGAGATGACCCGGACCGGACTCTGTTCCGAAACACCACGCAGCAGGAGACGTTCCAGCCCTTCGGCCAGGCTGATGTCGACCCCGCCCGTCTGCTCCACGGGGAGGACGGCGACGATGAGCGGGCCGCGAACCTCAGGGTCCGACCGGGATTGCCAGAAAACCGCGGCCAGCGCCAGCAGTGCGACGATCGTCAGCAACGCCGGGATCGGCCGCACGGACGGGACGGCTGTCGGGGGTGGGTTGATGGCCGGCTCCGCGGAAAAGCGGTAACCGATCCCGTGCACGGTCTTGATGACGGACTGCGTAGCGGCAGAGTCGCCGGTTGCATCCCGCGCCTTGCGCACGCACTGCGCGATCACCGAATCGGAAATCACCCGCCCGGGCCACAGAGCGGCAGCGATTTCGTCCTTGCTGAATGCATGACCGGGCCGCTGGGCCAGCAGCAACAGCAGCTCGAACGCTCTGGGCTCGATGTCCACCGTGCGGCCGCCGCGGCGCAGTTCGCGCGCTTCGCCGTCGAGCACGAAGTCGGAAAACTCGAAACGCTGTGTCATCGGGGCAAACACACCTCATATGCCAGAAGCGCGGAACATCGTCTCGCAGTGTATCCCAAGGCTGCGGTCAACGAATATTCGAGGAATCTTCAGGAAAAGTTCAAGATTTCGGTGGCCGTAACCACGAGTCTGGAGCGCGTCGTGGCCGTGGGCAGCGGACCGGGGTGGACCCCGAGCAGATGGGTCACAGGTACCCGGGCCCGATCGCGGCGTTTTTCGGCCAGGCCTGCGTGTCCCGTTAATCGGATCGAGTCTCGCGCCGTCCGCGTGGGCTCCCCCGTCAAATAACTGTAAGGAGTCGAGTATGTCTGCAGAAGTCCGAGTCGGTCGTCCAGCAGGAACAATGCTGAGTCTGGTATCGTTCTTGTGGTGCTTTTCGCTGGTGGGCATGGCCCAGGTGCCCGTTACCTATCAGGGTCAGTTGAAGCAGTCCGGCACTTCGTATTCGGGCAGCGTCGATATGGCCTTCGCCTTCTACAATACGGTGACAGGCGGTTCGGCCGAGCTTGTCATCCCGAGGCCGGACGTTCCGGTCGAAAATGGCCTTTTTCAGGTCGAACTCGACGCCAGTTCGCTGGATTTTTCGCAGACCTGGTACGTGGAGGCACGCATCGAGGGCACGCCGCTGAGCCCGCGGCAGCGAGTGACGGCCGCGCCGGTTGCGCTGTATGCCCTGAACGCTGCCAGCGGTGGTGCGGGCTACGACAACTTCATCGTGGTCGCCAGGTCCGGTGGGCATTTCGATTCGGTGGCCGCCGCTCTGGACAGCATCACCGCCCCGTCCGAGTCCAATCGCTACCTGGTCTGGGTCGCACCGGGTGAATACCTCGAGACTGATCCGGTCGACGTTCCCGAGTTCGTGCACCTGAAAGGCGCCGGACCGAACGCGACCGTGGTCACTTCCGCGCGAGCGGCTTCGGCAGCCAACAATGCGGCCGCGACCGTTGTCCTGCAGGAAAACAGCCGAATCAGCGATCTGAGCGTCGAGAACACCGGCGGCGGCCCGCTGAGCATTGCGGTCTACAGTGCCGAAACCAGTCGCGAGACGGTTATCGACAACGTCAAGGCCGAAGCATCGGGCAGTGGGACGGGCGGTGGACGTTATGCCCTGTTCCTGAATGACGCCGCACCGACCGTGCGAAACAGCCACTTCAAGGCTTACGGAGCGACCGGTTTTGGCACGGCGGTCAACGCCGGCATGGGCAGCGTCAACATCGCCGGTGGTTTCCCGCAGGCGCTGATTCTCGACAGCGTGTTTCTCGGCGGCGCTACGTCGACGGTCGAGAGCTGCAACGACAACAACGGCACGGGCTTCGGGATGCAGCTCAGTGAGTCCACGCCGGATGTTCGCAACAGCCACGTCTGCGGGGGTCATCGCGGGGTCGCGCTGTATCAGAACGGAAATCCCAGATTCCAGCACACGGAATTGCGCGTCAGCTCCACCGGCAGTGCCTTTCTGTTCGAAATCAGTGCTGGAGGCAGCATTTCCGTCGCGCATTCGGCGATCGCCTACTTCGGCAACAAGTTCACCGGTGCCGGCACCGGGCTGCGCTGTGTCCACAACCACGCCTTCGGTACCTGGGCAGCCCTGAGCGACGGAACCACCGCCGCAGCGTCCTGCAATTGACGCCGAGCGCGAATGTCACGAGGAGCAGCAAGACGATGAACAAGTTCTGGATCATGTCGGTTGCGCTGATGATGGTCAGCGTCGCGAAAGCGGGGGGTGACTGGGAAATCAGCTGGAACAGCATCGACGGCGGTGGCACGATGGAGGCAGCTGGCGGTGAATGGGAACTGCACGGGACAATCGGACAGCACGATGCCACTGCGGCCGATGAATCGGCCGGCGGATCATGGGCATTGACCGGTGGATTCTGGAGCCTGGTGGGCGAGGCTGGCGAAACGCTCGATCCGATTTTCAGCGATCGATTCGAGGGCGACTGAGCGAGTCCCTTCCACGGCCCTGGCGGTGGCGTGAGCGCGCCGCCGCTTCCGAGCCATGGGACGGTCGATTCGCCCGACGTTCCTCGGTCAGGGCCGGCAACCCGAAAACGGGTTGGCCGGATTGTCCCACCGGCCGCCCTTGCCGCCGGCCGCATCCTGCCCTGGCCCCGCCCGGTTGACGGATTGGTCCTATAATACCGGCTGATGATTGGCAGGCGATTCTCATGAGGTTTGCAATCAGGGCCCTGGTTGCTGGCCTGGCGGTCCTGGCCGTGCAGACGCAAGCGCAATCCCTCGGGGAAACGGCATTTCCGGCCTGTCTGGCGGATCTGCGGGTTGCCGCGGTGGAGGCCGGTGTCCGGCCGGCGCTGGTCGATGAGGTCGTGCCGGCGCTGGAGTTCCAGGCGCGCGTGATCGAGCTCGATCGGGCCCAGCCTGAATTCCAGCAGACCTTCGCCGACTACCTGGGTGCCCGGGTGACGACCGGACGGGTGGAGCTCGGACGTCTGCTGCTCCAGCGCCATCGCGGTCTGCTCGACCGCCTGACGCTGGAGTTCGGCGTTCCGGGCCAGTATCTTGTCGCCTTGTGGGGGATGGAGTCGAGTTTCGGCCGCTTCACCGGCACGATGCCCACGCTCGATTCGCTGGCCACGCTGGCCTGTGATCCGCGCCGCAGCGACTTCTTCCGCACCGAATTTCTGACCGCGCTGCGCCTGGCCGAGCGCGAATCCATCGAGCCGGCCGATTTTCGGGGCTCCTGGGCCGGCGCTGTCGGTCAGACCCAGTTCATGCCTTCGGCCTTCGAACAGCATGCCGTGGACGGCGATGGCGACGGGCGGATCGATCTGTGGGGGAGCTCGGCCGATGCCCTCGCCTCGGGTGCCAATCACCTGCGCGAGCTGGGTTGGCGGACCGGTGAGCGCTGGGGCAGGGAAGTGCGGCTGCCGGACGGATTCGACTACACCCTGAGCGGCGCCGGCCAGTGGCGGGCTCTGTCCGAATGGGCCCGGCTGGGGATTCGGCGGGCCGACGGAGCGCCCCTGCCGGATGTCGACATGGAGGCGGCTTTGCTCGTGCCGATGGGTCGCCACGGTCCGCCCTTTCTGGTCTACCGCAATTTCGAGGTGCTGCTGCGCTGGAATCGCTCCCATCATTTTGCGTTGACCACCGGATACCTCGCCGACCGCATCGCCGGTGGCGGGGCCCTCCGGGCGTCGATGTCCGAAGCCGAAGGCGCGCTGCCTGTGGAGGAACTGGCCGCGCTCCAGCAGGCGCTTGTCCGGCTCGGCTACGACCCCGGCCCGATCGATGGTCTCCTCGGCCCGGCGACCCGCGCTGCCCTGCGCCGTTTCCAGTCCGACAACGACATCATCGCCGACGGTTACCCTGATGCCGCAACGCGCGGCCGCGTCGCCGCCCTGGCCGCTGAACTGGAGCAGAACTCGTGATGGATCTTCGTACCGAGGCGCTGTCGTCACGGATTACCGGGCTGGCCTTGCCGGCTTTCTTGCTGGTGGTGCTCGCGCTGGCGGTGCTGATTTCCGTTGCCGCCCTGTTGCCGGAGCGGCCGGTCGATGTGCCGCTGCCCGATTTTCTAGCGGTCGAGGATGTCACCGAACGCAAGCGCAGCTTTTTAGGTTTTCTCGCACCCATCGTCGAGGCCGAGAACCGGCGCGTGGCCGAGCAGCGGGAGCGGCTGATCGGCACCGTCGAGTCGGCGCGCTCCGGCCCGGGCCCCGACTGGTTCGAGCGCCGCTGGCTCGCCGCGCTGGCGGAGGAATACGAACTCGACGACCAGGATCCCACCGCCGAGGAGACCCTGTCCGAGCTGCTCAAGCGCGTCGATACCGTACCGGTGCCGCTGGCCCTGGTCCAGGCCGCGACCGAGTCGGCCTGGGGTCGTTCGCGTTTCGCGCGCCGGGGCAACAACCTGTTCGGGCAATGGTGCTACCGGGAAGGCTGCGGGCTGGTCCCGGCGCAAAGGCCGGCCGGTGCCAGCCACGAGGTCGAGGTATTTTCCTCGCCGCGCCGTTCCGTGAGACGCTACATCAACAATCTCAACACCCATTCTGCGTATGCCCCGCTGCGCGAGATTCGTGCTCGGCGGCGTGCCGCCGATCAGCCGATCACGGCCATGAGCCTGACTCCGGGTCTGATCCTGTACTCTGAACGCCGCCAGGACTACGTCGACGAGGTCGAAGCCGTCATTCGCCAGAACTGGTCGCTGATCGAGGATATTCTCGGTCAATGAACGTGCGCGTCCTTCTGATCTTGGTTGCCCTGGGCCTGATGAATCCGGCCTCTGCGGATCACGCGGTGATCCTGGTCTATCACCATGTCAGCACCGAAACGCCCCCCTCGACCAGCGTGACGCCGGATCGCTTCGAGCAGCATCTGGACTACCTGGCCGAGAACGATTTCGATGTCTGGGCGCTCGACCGCCTCCTCGATGCGCTGTTCGACGCAACCGAAGAGGTGCCGGACAATGTGGTCGCGATCACCTTCGATGATGCCTATCAGTCGGTTTACGACGAGGCCTGGCCGCGGCTCGCCGAGCGCGATTGGCCGTTTGCGGTCTTCGTCAATACCGATGCCGTCGACCAGGGTCTGAAGCCGTATCTGACCTGGCAACGACTGCGGGAACTGGCCGAACATGGCGTGCTGATCGGCAACCACAGTGCGAGCCACGGCCACCTGCTGCATCGGCTCGATGACGAGGACGCGCGGCAGTGGGAAGCCCGGATCCGGGCCGATCTGGAAAAGGCACGCGATCGCATCGCCGATGAAGTCGGCCGGGATGCTGCTGTCCTTGCCTACCCGTATGGCGAAGACGCTGGCGAACTTCATGACATCGTCAGGAGCCTGGGTTTCCGCGGTCTGACCCAGCGCTCGGGTGCGGTCGGACCGGACACCAATCCGCAGGCGATCCCCCGGTTTCCCGTTGCGACCGGGTTCGATTCGATCGATCGCCTTGCGCGCGCCGTCCATTCCCGCCCGCTCCCGGTCGCCGACTCCGAGACGCGGCCGGCGCGCAATCAGGGCTTTGTCCAGGATCCCGAAGCAGTCCGGCTGTCGATCCGGCCCGAGGGATTTCGACCCGGCGCGCTCAACTGCTTTTCGGGGGCCGGCGAGCGTCTCGAGATGGCCGTCGAGGCGGGCGACCTGCTTTCCGTGCGCATCGATGTCGCCGGTCGCGGACAGCCCGGGCGAAATCGGGTGAACTGCACCGCGCCCGCGGCCGACGGTAGTGGCGCCTTCTACTGGTTCGCTTTCCAGTGGCTCCAGAAGCATCCCGACGGGCGCTGGCCGAGCGGATGAGGCCCTGCTGGTAAGGGCCGGGCGACTTGTTCTATACTCCGCCCGAGGGGATCACGAATCGGACCACGGGAGTCAGGTCACCATGATGATTCAATCGCGCTTTTTCCTTGCCTTCGCGACGTTGCTGTTCACCTGCAGTTTGTCGGCCCAGACTGAATTCTTCTCCGAACAGGGTTCACTCGGTGGTGCCGGCGCTGCACCCGCTCGTCACACCATCACGGTCGATGCCGGAGATACCGTCGAAGTGGTCGTGTTCGGCAACGATATCGACACGACGCTCGAGGCCGTCCTTCCGAGCGGCGAAACGCTCTACAACGATGACTACGACGGTCTCAATGCGGGTTTCGTGCGCAGCATCAAGCGTGGGGGAGACCTTGTGGTAACGGTCGACCAGTTCGGTCAGGACACCGGGAATTATCGGATCGTCGCCCGGCGATTGCCGCCGGCCGCGCAGATCGCGATCGGCGAGAGCGTCAGTGCCCGACTGGCAGAAGGTGCCGGCAGCGGCGATCGTTACCAGCTCAGCGGCGGCCAGGGCGATCGGGTCTCGATCGAGCTCAACTCTTATGACTTCGATGCCTATCTCACCCTGATCGATTCCAGCGGCAACGAGACGATCGACGATGACGGCGGCGATGAGGGCACCAACAGTCGCCTGAACTACATATTCGACATGGACGAAACCGTCACGATCGTCGCCGGCAGCTTCGGTTCCATGGACTCGGGTCGCTATGAGCTGATCGTCTCGGCGCTGTCCAACGAAGTCGCCGCTCGCTACGAAGGACGACTGGAGGCCTCGGACAGCCGCGGCTATGACGGCACCATCTACGACCGCTACGAGATCGAGGGAAAGGCGGGGGAGACGGTAACGCTCTCCCTTGAATCCAGTGATTTCGACAGTGTGCTGTACATCTCGAACCCCGATGGCAGCAACCTGGCCCGCGACGACGACGGCGGAGACGGCAGGAACAGCCTGGCCGTCGTTACCCTGGTAGAGGATGGAACCCACGGCATCTATGTCACTTCGCTGTCGGGCAGCACCGGTTCGTATGTCCTGACGATCTATCATTAACCGGGGGCCGGGCGGGCCGTTCGGTTGACGATGGATTAGGCGCTTGTCGTTGGCCGGCAAGGGGAGTAGACTCCGGCGAATACATACCAGGGACTCAAACCATGCTTTCCAATCGCTTCCCACTTTTCCAGCGAGTCGCCTTGGCGGTCGCTTTTTTTGTTTGCTCCGCGTCGGCCAGTGCCGGCTTCATTGCGGTCGGTCACCCCAATATCGACACGAACCAAGTCGAGGGTTTCATTTTCGTTTTCGGTAGCGAGGGTACGACCGGCACCGCGACCAGCAACGACGGCTTCAACGAGTCGTTCACGATCGACGCCAGTGGCGTGGTCCAGATCGACGTTCCCGTGAGTCAGTTCCTCGACGAAGACGACACCGTATTGGACAAGGCGATAATCGTTGAAGCTGACAATCCTATCAGCGGATACTTTCTGAATCGGCGCCCCAATTCGACGGATCAGACTTTCCTCTTCGATACCGAGGGACTTGGCACGACTTATCGGATCATGTCCTGGGACCAGAGCTTCGGTGAAGGGCTGCAATTCTCGATCACGGCGGTCGAAGACGGCACGTCAGTCACTGTCACGCCTTCAGTCGACCTGATCAGCGGACAGGCGGCTGATACTCCATTCAACGTGACTCTGGATGCGGGCCAGTCCGTGAAATATGTCTCCGACAGCGGAAACGATCCGACCGGAAGCCTGGTCGAAGCGGACAAGCCGGTCGCCGTGTTCGCAGGTTCCGCCTGCTCGAACGTGCCGCCGAACATCGCGGCCTGCGACCAGCTGTTCAGCCAGATCCCGAGCGTCGATAACTATTCTTCGGAGTTCATCGTTCCGGAAACGCCGAATACCGGCGGGGCCGGAAACGTCGTTCGCATTCTGGCCGGGACCGACAATACCGATGTCACCGTCAACGGCAGCGTCGTCGCCACGCTCGGTGCCGGCGAGTTCCATCAGGTCGATCCCGCGATGGATCTGGTGATCGAGAGCAGCAATCCGGTATTGGTGGGGCAGTACCTCAAGGGTACGATCGCAACCGGCGATCTCGGCGACCCGGCCTTCTCGATCGTGACGGGTCTCGACAGCCTGCTGTCGGCCTACGCCTACACCACGCCGGTCGGCTCGGCGTCGTTCGCGGATAACTTTCTTACCCTCGCGGTTCCGACCGAGAGCCTGGGGTCACTGATGCTCGACGGGGCTTCCGTGGATACTTCCGGCTTCGCCAGCTTCGGCTCCACCGGGTTCAGCATCGGTCGAATACCGGTGGCCGTCGGCGCTGGTTTCATCGAAGCCGATGTGCCGTTCGTCGCTTCGGTGACGGGCTTCGACGATGCTGATAGTTACCACACCATCATCGGAGCGACCTTCTCCCCGGGTGCTTCCCCGGACCCCGATCCTGATCCTGATCCGCCAATGCTGGATCCGATCTCGGTTTCCGTTCTCACGCCAGTCCCGCTGGTGGTGCTGTTGCTGTCTGCACTGTTGATCGGTTTGATTCGCTTACGTTGATCCTGCAGGCGGGTGCGGGTACTTCCGCACCCGCTTTTTTTGGAACGGGCGTGGTGAACACCCCGATTTTCAACCCTTTGGGCTTGCAGTGAGGGCGGGTTAGAGCATCCTTTCCATGTTCCTTCGAGAAGGGGTAGGTTCAGCGAGGTAGGTGGCAGTGACCGATCGAAAAACAGCGGTGGTGACCGGCTCTTCGAGCGGCATCGGACTCGGGATCGCCCGGGCGCTCGCAGGGCAGGGCATGAATATCGTCATGAACGGCATCGAGCCGGAATCCGACGTCGAGCCGCTCCGGCGCGAGCTCGCCGGCGCCTCCGGCGTCGACGTCGTCTACGACCGTGCCGATCTGATGAATCCCGAGGGTGCTACCGGTCTGGTCGAGGGAGCGATCGAACGTTTCGGCAGGGTCGATGTTCTCGTCAACAACGCCGGTATCCAGTTCGTTTCGCCGGTCGACGAGTTTCCCGCCGAAAAGTGGCAGGCGATCATCAACCTGAACCTTTCTTCGGCGTTCTACACGATCAAGACGGCCTTGCCGGGCATGCGCGAGCACGGCTGGGGGCGGATCATCAATATCGCTTCCGCGCATGGCCTGATCGCCTCACCGTTCAAGTCCGCCTACGTGGCGGCCAAGCATGGCGTCGTCGGCCTGACCAAGACGGTCGCTCTCGAGGTGGCCGAGCAGGGGATCACGGCCAACGCGATCTGCCCCGGCTACGTCTGGACGCCGCTGGTGGAAAAGCAGATTCCGGCCACCGCCAAAGCCCGCGGGATCAGCGAGGAAGAGGTCAAGCGCGACGTCATGCTCAAGGCGCAGCCCACCAAGCGCTTCGCTCAGGTCGAAGAGATCGCAGCACTGGCGGCTTTCCTGTGCAGCGACCAGGCCGTGTCGATTACCGGCGCCGCTCTGCCCGTGGACGGTGGCTGGCTGGCTCAATAGCACGAACCGGGAAGGCCCCGACCACCCGCTGCTTCTCCTGAACCTGAATCCGGGTCAGTCGATCACGAACGTGACTTTCATGTTGACCCGGAAGGCCGTGATCTTGCCGTCGGCATAATCGACCTTCTGTTCCGAAATCCAGGCACCCTTGACGTGCTTCAGGCTGGATTCGGCGCGCCGGAGTCCTTCCTGGATGGCGTCTTCGAAAGACTGGGTCGAGGACGAAGAGATCTCGATGACCTTGGCTACACTCATGATGCATTCTCCTTTACGAGCTGGCGGTTGAATGATGAGCCGGCCTGACCTCGACCGGCTGTATTGCTCTGAATCGTCCGGATAACCTACCATCGAACGATTTCCGACACCAGCAGAAAACCGATGAACGACATGCCGGACCCGAGACCGGGTTTCCTTCGCGCCCGCTGGCCGAGCTTGCTGGCCGGCGCGCTCCTGAGTGTCTATGTCGCAACCTTTGTCTGGCACCTGCACAAGCCGTTGCCCGACGGCGTCGATCGCGCCTATCCCGCTCAGGCGGCCTCCGATACCGCGTTCCTGGTCGACCGGACCTGGCTGGATGCCTCCGGCCGCCAACACCAGAGCACCGAGATTTTCGAATCCTTGTTCGAACTGATCGACCAGGCCGAGCGCCTGATCGTGCTCGAGATGTTCCTGATCAACGACTTCGCTGGCCAGGCCGGGGCGGATCACCGCCCGCTGTCCGGCCAGGTATTCGATCGGCTGCTCGCGAAACGGCGTGCCGAGCCGGATATCCGGATCGCGCTGGTGACCGATCCGTTCAATCGCCTGTACGGGGGAGTCGCGGCGGAGCGTCTCGACGAGCTCGAAGCGGCCGGTATCGCGGTCATCGAGACCGACCTGACCCGCCTTCGCGACTCCAATCCCTGGTGGTCGGCCGCCTGGCGGATGTGCTGCCAGTGGTTCGGCAACTCGACCCGTGGCTGGTTGCCCAACCCGGTCGGCGGCGAGTCGGTCAGCCTGCGTACCTGGCTGCGCTTGCTCAATTTCAAGGCCAACCATCGCAAGGCCCTGGTTGCCGATCGCGACGGGCAGCTCCATGCCTGGGTGTCGTCCGGAAACACCCACGACGCGAGCAGTCGTCACAGCAACGTCGCGCTGACCTTCTCCGGGCCTGCCGCAGTCGATCTGCTGGCAAGCATGCGGGCCACGGCGGCGTTTTCAGGGCACGAGGTGCCATGGTCGGATCGCTGGCCGCACAACGACGATTCGCAAGCGGCCTCGGCGACGGTTCAGATCCTGACCGAAGCCGCGATCCGGGACGCGGCGCTTGCGAGAATCAATGCCGTCCAGTCCGGTGAGCGACTGGATCTCGCGATGTTCTACCTCGCCCACCGCGAGGTCATCGAAGCCCTTGTCCAGGCTGCGGATCGAGGCGTCAGACTCCGCGTCCTGCTCGATCCCAACGAAGACGCGTTCGGCCGCAAGAAGGACGGAGTGCCCAATCGACAGGTTGCCTGGGAGCTGCACGAGGCGGGCGTTCCGCTGCGATGGTGCAACACGCGCGGAGAGCAGTGTCACTTCAAGCACCTGCTTCATCAGCGTGCCTCGGACCAGTCGGTCTGGCTGCTCCTGGGTTCCGGCAACTTCACCCGCCGCAATCTCGACAACTACAACCTCGAAACCCAGGTGCTTTTCCAGGGGCCAGCCGATCACGCCGCCGCGGCTCGCGCCCTGGCGTTCTTCGACCGTGCCTGGTTCAATCCCGGCAATGAAGTCGGCAGCCTGCCTTATGCCGCCTACGCCGATGAATCAAGCTTGCGCTACTGGCGCTATCGGCTCATGGAGGCCACTGGACTGTCGACATTCTAGGGCTCAGTGGATCAGGCTGACCACCAGTGACGCCCGGTACTGACGCCAGGTGATCGGAATGACGAAAGAGCGTTCGGCCAGCTGCAGTTCATCCGCCGCCGGGGGCGACTGGAATACGCGCGGAACGGAAATCTCGAATTCATTGCCGAAATAGCGCCGCGCGTTGCCGGAAATCGTATTGGCCACTTCTCCGACGACATCGGCCATGAAATCCGAGTCGGCCCGCTCTTCTCCGTTGACCATCAGAATATGCCGCAGCATCGCGCGCGGCGCGGTGAAGTAGACGCTGCCCTGATAGACGCCGCTGATCGTGATCACGCCGGTGAAGTCGGAGACCACGGGCTTGCGCTCTTCGACCAGGTAAGGAGCACCGACCTCGGTCGTCTGGCCAACCGTGGAGCGAAAGTAATGCACGGTGCCGTCGATCAGGACCTGAATGTCATTTTCGTCCACGATTCCTCCCTTCGATCAGGGTCGCCAGTGCTTCGTTGAGCTCGTCTTCCTTGAATGGTTTGATCAGGAAACCGTTGGCTCCCTGCTTGAGAGCGGTAATGGCAGTGGCCTTGTCCGCGACCGCTGAAACGACCAGGATCTTGACTCTGGAATTGAGCTTGACCATGCGCCGCGTGCACTCGATTCCATCGACTTCCGGCATCGTGATGTCCATGGTCACGAGCTCGGGTTTGTGGTGGTGAAACTTGACGATGGCCTCGCGACCGTTCTTGGCGGTCAACACCTCGGTGATCTGGGCAAGGTTCAGCGATCGTTCGATGTAATTCCGGATGAACATGGAATCGTCGACGATGAGAATCTTCATCGAGGATCGCTGCCATGCACTTTTCCGGGAATGGTGATCTTGAACAGCGTGTAGACGCCCGGACGAGTTCCCACGCGGATACTGGCGCCCAGTCGGGCCACCGCTTCACGCACGATATCCATGCCGACGCCGCGACCGGATTCGTCGCGGACCTTTCTGGCGGTGCTCAGACCGGGATGGAACATCAGGCGCAGGGCCTGGTCGCGGGTCAGTTCGCCGCTGTCGGGATTGATCAGATTCATCTCGATGGCTCGCTCGCGAATCGCGGCGAAGTCGATCCCCCGCCCGTCGTCCCTGAACGCGAGTTGCCAGGTGCCGGTGGCCGCGTTCTGTTTCAGCTGAAGGTCCAGCGTCGCCTCGGCGGGCTTGTCCAGCGAACGCCGCTCGGAAGGGCGTTCGATGCCGTGGGCGCAGGCGTTGCGAACGAGCTGAAAAAGAATGTCGCGTAGCGGGTCACGCAGTTCGTCGGCAATAAGATCGTCGTCGAGGCCCTGAACGCGCAGCGCGACCTGGAGATGAAGCTCGTCGGCCAGCTGACGAACCAGGCGCTGCAGCTCGGTCACCAGAGTTGGCCGCTGGGCGGTGGCTCGGGAGTGACCATCGACCTTGCGGCTGACACCCTGGTTCTGGAGGCGCTGAATGATGTTCCGAACGACCGAAAACTGGGCGTAGAGCTCTTCGAGACGAACCGTGGCCGGCAGAAAATCATTGCCGGTCAACGGATCGATCTCCCGCAGACCGGCTATGGACTCCTCCACCGCCGCGGCGCGCTGGGACAGAAACTCCAGCTTGAGCCCGGCGGCCTCGCTCTTGAAGGTGTGCATCGGTCGAAAGACTTTGTCGATGAGCGGCCTGAGATCGCCCTTGCGCGTGTTCGATTCTTCGAGAGCGGCGTTCGCGTGGCGCATCAGGCGCTGCCATCGGGTCAGGGTCTCTTCGAGCATTCCGGGGTCGAGCTGATAGAGGCTGACAAGGAGTTCCAGCATCCGCTCGGTGTACTGCTCCTGTTTGTCCTTGAGCGCCTCGATCTCCTCGCCCATCCGGACCCGGTCGGTCTTGTCGTCGACGGCCACCAGCAGTTGTTCCAGTTCGTCATCGACGAAAATGCGGCGAAACGTGAACGCGAGGTACCGATCTTCCATGCGACCGCTCTTGTTCGGCAGCTGAAGCTGCACCCGATCCAGAGGATTGAGCGACCCGATCAGGCTCTCCTCGACCCGCTCGGAGAACAGCAGATCGAGATAATCGCGCACGGTGTCCAGGGTCTCTTTCGGTACGCGTTCGCGCAACAGCTCCACGAAACCCCTGCCGGCAAGACTGTCGGTCTCGAAGACCTGCTCGAGATGGGCGGAATACTGGTCGTCAACCCGATAGTCGCGATCAAGCAGCAGCAAGCCGGTCGTGACGCTCTGGAGAATTTCATCGGTCTGGCGCCTGGCGGATCGATACCGCTCGCGCATGCGCCAGTGAAGCCAGATCAGCAGAATTGCATAACCCAGAGCAACCGCCATGGCGAGGATGTGGATCTGGCGCAAACGGGTCGTGATTTCGCGCTCGGCGGTGATCAGGCTTGCGCTGAGCATCGAGCTCTGGTCGATCATCTCGCGCTCGGACTGGCGCGCTTCGGCATTCAGCGTGACCAGCACGCGGTCCTGGTCGACGCCGCTCAGCTCGGACATGGCCTCGACCTGACGATGGATCGCCTCCCAGATCGCTGTCATTCGGTCGATGATCGGAACGCTCTCGACCGGCAGGCCTCGGCTGGGCAGGTCGATCGAAGCGCGATCCATCAGCGCGACCTGTCCGCTGTCGTCGAGCGCGTCCAGAAAACCAGCGATCCGATCACTGGTGTCGGCAAGGTTTTCCGCGGCGACCCTGCGTCGGGAAGGGTCGTTCGCTTCAGTTTCCGGGAGCCAGCGATAGAACAGGATCGTGTCGAGTCGAACGCGCTCTGCGGCTCTTGTGAGTGCCGCCATTGAATCGGCCTGGTGGCCGTAGTATCGGGCGCCGGCGAACAGGATGGCCGCGAGGAACAGGAAACCGATCAGCATGAGCCCCTCGGGTCCGAATCGGTGCCGGATAGTGTCGAGCATTATCGTCCCTGATCCCTGCCTGATCGTGCCTTTGGGCCGGTGTGTTCGCCCCGGTTCGCTGCCGAGTTGCAATGAGTGGCGGCGATCCGACTCCCGATCTCACCAGGACGTCCCTTCGACGCCGGCCGCAAGCCTCAGCCGCTTACTGTACCCGAAAGGGAGTGCGCTTGGAAAGCTCGACCCGCCGTGGCCCGTCGCCTCGTTTGACGCTGCAGCTTGCTTGGCGTTAAGTTAGCGGGAGCGAATCCAGCGCTGACCGGGTGGGGGATCCTGGATCAGGGTCGGGTTTCGGGGTAGAAAAAAGACGATAAGGAGAACATCAATGTCGATTGGAACTTCCCGCCGGAGCATCCGGCGTTTCTGTATTGCGTTTCTGACAGGCCTTTTCCTGACCACTGCATCCTGGGCCAGCGGGCCGGGTACCCTGACCATCCTGTCGAGCGCGCCCGATCAGGTCTCGGGTGGCGACGTCAAAGTGGCCATCGATTTACCCGAAGGCCACCTCGGCAGCATCATCCTGCTCAACAACGAGCTCGTGACTTCGGGTTTGCAGCGCTCGGGTAACCGGGTCGAGGGCATGCTCGACGGGCTCCGGGTCGGTGTCAACCCGTTGCGGATCTGGCACTTCCGGTTCTTCGACGGCCGCTTCTTCCTGGAAAGCGGTGGCATGGCCGATCTGGTCAATCACCCGATCACCGGGCCGATGTTTTCGGGGCCGCAGCAGCAGCCGTTCGTCTGCACCGTGACCTCGGAGTTCGGGATCCAGCCGCTCGTGGATCGATCCTCACCGCCGGGCTTCAAGGTTTTCGATGATGACGGCAATGTCGTCGGCTACAGCACCAACTGCTCGATCGATACCTTCGTGACCTACCACTACCGCACCGAAGGCGGTGCCTGGGCGGACTGGCCCGACGATGGCTCGATGCCCGACGACATGGCCACCACCGTCACGATCGACGGCGACGAAGTCGACTTCGTGATCCGGCTCGAACGCGGCACCATCAATCGCTTCATCTACAGCTACGCGATGCTGGTCGATCCGGCGAGCATCGGGGTCGAGGGCCAGAGCAGCTGGGATCTGAGCCGCTGGAACCGCCGCCTGCTCTACTACTTCCAGGGTGGTGTCGGAATCGGCCATACCCAGGGTGGCTGGTCGAGCAGCCGGGCGATGAACGCCGACGTCCTCGGCCTGGGTCACGCGATCGCCTACTCGACCGGGACTCGGACCGGGGAGCACTACAATCTCCAGGTCGGTGGCGAAACCGCGTTGATGACGAAGGAACATTTCATCAAGCGCTACGACAATCCGATCTATACCGTCGGTCTCGGCGGCTCGGGGGGTGGCATCCAGCAGTACGTCTACGGTCAGAACCACCCGGGCCTGATCGACGCCGCCGTTCCGCAGCGCTCCTATCCCGACATGGTGACCCAGACGATCCATATCAGCGACTGTGAGCTGCTCGAGCACTTCATGGACGTCACCGACCGGATGAATCCGTTCTGGCAGACCACCGCGAACCGCAGCCTGCTGGTCGGGTTGAATTCGACCGATCTGCTCGGCAATCCGTTCAAGGAAGCGCAGGAAGCGTTCGGATATGCCGCCGCACCGGGCATGACCGAGTGCGTCCCGGCCTGGCGCGGGCTGTCGCCGCTGGCCTTGAACCCGCATTTCGGAGCGGTTCCGAATGCCGAGAACTGGGAGCCGATCACCGATATCCTGAATATCGAGTGGACCCATATGGATGACCTGCGCAACATCTACGGCGTCGGTCCCGATGGATTTGCCCGGCGCGCTGTCGACAACGTGGGCGTGCAATACGGCCTGCGCGCCTTCGTCGAAGGCGAGATCACCACCGAGGAATTCCTCCGGGTCAACGCCGAGGCGGGCGGCTGGAAGCCCAGCGCCGAGATCGTCCAGGAAGGCTTCCCGTTCCTTGGCGATCCGACTCCGGACAACTTCGACCCCTGGAGCCGGCGCAACATCATGCTCAGCGATGGCGAGGCACCTGCGCCGCGGCACGAAGGTAATCTCGAGGCGATCCAGGCCCTGTATGAAACCGGCATGATCTTCCGCGGCGAGATCGGGGTTCCGGTCATCGATATCCGCGACTGGCTCGAGCCGGTGCTCGACATGCACAATTCCCATCAGAGCTTCGCCGCCCGGCAGCGCATCCTGAATCAGATGGGTAACGCCGACCACCAGCTCGTCTGGTTTGCCGGGATCGGGGATAGCCCGCCGTTCCAGATCGGGCAGTTCAACATGACCCTGACCGCTCTCCAGGTCATGGACGACTGGATGCAGAACATCCTGGCCAATCCGGATGCCGGCATCGTCGCCAATCGGCCGGACGATGCGGTCGATGCCTGCTTCGCCTTCGATGGCACCGTGATCGCGGCCGGAGACGGCGTCTGGAACGGTATTCTCGACGACCAGCCGGCAGGCATCTGCACCGAGCGATTCCCGGTCTACACGACCTCGCGGATCGAGGCCGGCGGCCCGATTACCGGCGATGTGTTCAAGTGCCAGCTCAAGTCGCTCGAGACGGCCCTGTCTGACGGCACCTACGGCGATCAGATGTTTAGCGAAGAGCAGCTGGCACGGCTTGCAGGGATTTTCCCAGACGGGGTCTGTGACTACAGCCTGCCCGACGCGGGACGGCCAGACGGCCTCTGATCATGGTCCGAACCCGGGCCGGTGCCAGTATGCGCCGGCCCGGTGGTGCAGTGCAGTCTTGACGGCGGCGAGGGAAATCTATACCTTCAGGAGAGGTGTTGACATTAGGTGGGTTCAAACGATGGTGAAGATAAAATCTGGATGGTTGTTTGCTGCAATGCTGTCGGCTTTCTTTTCTTCGTCAGTGTTCGGGTTTTGTTATGGCCCGAATGGCTGTGAAGAACCCACTTGCAGGACTTTTAAGTGGTACCACTGTCCTGGTAGCGGTCTTTTCTGTGAATCCTGCGCTACTTCGCCGGGCGCTTGCACTGTTATGGGGGGATCGGCCATTCCGTTTATGGGTGACTGTATAAGCTGCGGGGGGATTTGCACTATTACGATGACGTCGAACCCGGATGTCGGGGGAGTACCAATTCTCCCAGCCAGTGAACAGCTCCCAACACTTGCCTTTAGTTTGGTGCTCTCCAGAGATCTGGGTGAACTCGACCCCGTGATCCATGAACCACATATCGTTTCGACTCTGCTGAAGTTTGAAGCTTTGGCAGGATCTGAGCCGATCGATCGTCCACGCTCTCTTCAAATCGGCGTTTCCTCTGATCGTGCCGCCCGGCTTTTGATTGAGCGCGTTAAGGACGGCCGCACTACTGCAGACCGATTCTTGTCAGGTGATTTTCCCGAGCCAGGACGAGTGGCAGTTGATCAATGGGTCAGCTTTGAGGCCTTCCCTGTAGATCGAACGACCATTGAACTGGTTCTGGAATCTGACCTGATTGATGACCTTAGGCCGGGGTCAACCCCTGAAACCAGGACAATTATACTTCTCAGCAACGAAGGTAATGCGCTCCATGAATACTCAGTGGTGAACATTACACACGAAAGTTTGGAGGTTGACTGGAAAATAGCTGCTAGAAACGCTAAACCACTCCAATGGCTCCCGAGCGTCGGCATGTCGTTGGTCGGTAATGGTGAGGATTGCCAGTAGCGCCCCCTTGAAATCTTCTCGGGTGGAAGATTTATGTTGTTGGCTGCTACCAATTTCACTTGGCAAGCTAAGACGCGCTGACAAACTCCCCGATTTGGGTCATAAGGTGCTCGCCGCCCCCTGGGACAGATTAGAGGCGGCGGGAGCATGACAGGATGGGCGGCACCCGAGCAGTTCGTCATTGACGAATTCGGTAAGCTCGTATACAATTCCCGCTCTTTGCCATAGCATTTGTCTGGAGCAAACCACTATGTACGCGGTTTTCACCACCGGCGGCAAGCAATACCGGGCCGCTGAAGGCGACGTTCTTCGGGTCGAGAAGCTCGACGCCGAGAAAGGATCGACCATCGAACTCGACCAGGTGCTCCTGGTTGGCGAAGGGGAAGACGTGCGAGTCGGGACCCCGACGGTTGAAGGCGGCAAGGTGACGGCGGAGGTGGTCGACCACGGACGCGGCGACAAGGTCCGCATCATCAAGTTCCGGCGCCGCAAGCACCACATGAAGCAGATGGGTCACCGCCAGTACTACACTGAACTGAAAATCACCGGTATCGAGGGCTGATTCGATGGCACATAAAAAGGCAGGCGGCTCGACACGAAACGGCCGCGATTCCAACCCGAAATATCTCGGCGTCAAGCGTTACGGCGGCGAGTCCGTTCTCGCCGGCAACATCCTGGTCCGCCAGCGTGGCACGCGTTTTCACGCGGGTGAAAACGTCAAGGCCGGCCGTGACCACACCCTGTTCGCCCTGAGCGACGGCAAGGTCGTGTTCGAGCAGCGCGGCAAGCCGCTGCGCAAGTTCGTGTCGGTTCGGCCGTCCGAATAAGACCGGGCACTCATTCATATCGATGAAAACCCCGCGCGCGCGGGGTTTTTTTTAGGCCGGAACGCCACACCATGAAATTCGTCGACGAGGCTTCAATCACCGTAGTGGCCGGGAAAGGCGGGTCCGGATCGGCCAGCTTCCGGCGTGAAAAGTTCATCCCCAAAGGCGGCCCCGACGGCGGCGACGGGGGTGCGGGTGGAAGTATCTGGCTGATCGGCGATTCCGGCCTGAACACCCTTGCCGATTTCCGCCACGCGCGCCATTTCAAGGCGCGCAACGGGCAGCCCGGAGAGGGGGGTCAGCGCACCGGCAAATCGGCCGATGACGTCCTGATCAAAGTGCCGCTGGGCACCATCGTCACCAACGTCGAAACCGGCGAGCGCTTCGGTGAGATCACCGAACACGAACAGCGTCTGCTGGTCGCCCGCGGTGGTGAAGGCGGCCGGGGCAACGTCCACTTCAAATCCTCGGTCAACCGCGCGCCGCGCCAGTTCACTCCCGGGACTCCCGGCGAGGAGCGCGGGCTCAGACTCGAACTGCGGGTGCTGGCCGACGTCGGCCTGCTCGGCTTTCCCAATGCCGGCAAGTCGACCCTGATCAGCGCCGTTTCGGCGGCGCGGCCGAAAGTCGCGGATTATCCCTTCACCACGCTCTATCCCAACCTCGGCGTGGTCAGCCTGGAGCCGGGTCGCAGCTTCGTCATCGCGGATATTCCCGGTGTGATCGAGGGTGCGGCCGAGGGCGCCGGGCTGGGGCTTAAGTTTCTCAAACACCTCAAGCGAACCCGGCTGCTCCTGCACCTGGTCGACGTCGCGCCGCTCGACGGCGCCGATCCGGTCGACCAGGTCCGGGCACTCGAGCAGGAACTGGCACAATTCGATCAGGGTCTGGCCGATCGCCCGCGCTGGCTGGTCCTGACCAAGATCGACCAGCTCGATCCGGACCAGGCCGAAGCGGTGACTGCCGACGTGGTCGAGCGCCTCGCCTGGCGTGGCCCCTGGTTTGCCGTATCCGCCGTTGCCCGGCGCGGGCTTGAGCGCCTGACGGGCGCGATCATGACCGAGCTCGAGCGCCTGGGCGAAACCACATTGGAGTCGGAATGACACAGAATCAGAGCATCGGAGCGCGCTTCGGTCGCTTCGTCGAGCGGGCCGGCAAGCGCATTCCGGATCCCGTGATCATCTTCATGGTGTTCTATCCGGTCGCATTCCTGGCGACGATCATCATGGGCGGGCACCGCTTCGAGTCCATGGGCGCCAGCGGTGAGCCGGTCAGCTACGAAATCCTGCCGATGTATCAGGCCGAGCACGTGCGCTGGATTTTCGACAACGCGCTGGTGGCCAACTGGCTTGCGTTCGGCAACGGCGTGCTCGGCGTGATCCTGGTGGTGATGCTCGCGATCGGAATCGCCGAAGCATCGGGACTGTTCGGCGCGCTGATCAAGCGGGCCGGCAACTGGATTCCGCAGTCCCTGCTGCCGCTGCTGCTGATGTTCCTGGGGATCATGAGCTCGATGGCCACCGATGCCGGGTATCTCGTGCTGATCCCGCTGGCCGGCCTGCTGTATGCCGGGCTCGGGCGCAATCCGCTGATCGGCATGGCGGTGGCCTTCGCCGGTGTGTCGGCCGGCTTCAGCGCCAACCTGTTTCCGGGGCCGATCGACGCCATCATCGGGCTCAACGCCCAGGAATTCGCCGAAGCCCAGGGCGTCCCGTTCACGACCGCCGACGGCGTGGCGCTGCGCCCGGCGACGATGAATTACTGGTTCATCTTTACCTCGACCTTCGTGCTCACCCTGACCGGTTTTTTCGTGACCCGTCGCTTCGTCGAGCCGCGCCTGGACCGCCAGCCCTTCGAGGTGCCGGACGATATCGACGCCGGCGAGTTCGAGGTGAGCGAGGCCGAGCATCGCGGGCTGCGCTGGAGCCTGCTCGGGGTGGTCGTGGCGCTGCTGCTGATCGCCGGGCTCGCGCTCGGTCCACTGGCCGGTTTCGAGGATGCGGCCGGAGACCCGGTCGAGCCGTGGATGGACAACATCATCCTGCTCATCGCGATTTTCTTTGCCGTCGTCGGCGTCTTCTACGGCGTTTCCGCCGGCGCTTTCCGCTCGCTGGCCGACGTGGTCAAGGCCATGGTCAGCCAGATGAATGCGATGGGTTACATCCTGGTTCTGACCTTCTTCTGCTACAACTTTCTCGGCCTGCTGAACTACAGCGGGCTGGGTTCCTACATCACCTACCTCGGGGCAGAAAGCCTGCTGGCGCTGGGTCTGCAGCAGTTCCCGGTCCTGCTGCTGATCGGTTTCATCCTGATGACCGCGATCATCAATCTGTTCATCGGCGGCCTGACGTCGAAATGGATGCTGCTCGGCCCGATCTTCATCCCGATGCTGTATTTCGTCAACCCGGCGATGACGCCCGATCTGGTGTCAGCCGCGTTCCGGGTCGCCGACTCCTCGACCAACATCATTACTCCGATGATGGTCTATGCCGGCGTGATTCTCGCCTTCATGCGCAAGTACCGGCCCGACATGGGCTTCGGTGACCTGCTGATCATCATGCTGCCTTACTCGGTCGCCTTCCTGTTCGTCTGGACGATTCTGCTCGTGGCGTTCTTCACCCTCGGCATTCCGCTCGGGTTCTAGTGAGTCTCGCCGGTACGGACCTCAGCGCTCCGTTGCGTCCAGCGGCAAGCGCGGGATCGCTGCAAGCAGCGCCCGGGTATAGGGGTGTCGCGGCGCATTAAAGAGCGCGTCGACCGGCGCCTCTTCGACGATCCGGCCCTGATACATCACGGCGGTTCGCTCGCAGTGACCCGCGACGATGCCGAAATCGTGAGTGATCAACAGCAGCGCGGTCCCCGTATGATCGCAAAGCGCCGACAGTCGATCCAGAACGCCGGCCCGGGTGGTCGGGTCGAGCGCGCTCGTCGGTTCGTCGCAGATCAGCAGACGCGGGCGACACGCCAGCGCCAGCGCGATCAGGACGCGCTGCGAGGTACCGCCGGACAACTGATGCGGATAACGCTCCAGCAGGGCCTCGATATCCCCGAGATCGAGCTGAGCGAGCGCGTCGGCCGCCTGCTGCCGCGCGCGGCGGCGCGAAACGTCGAGACGGCGCTTGATGATGGATGCCATCTGGCGACCGACGGATTGGACCGGATTCAGCGCCCCTGCCGGATTCTGCGGGATCAGCACGAGACTCTTCTGGCGGACCCGCCTGAACGCCCGCTCGGAAAGACCGATCAGTTCCTGGCCGTCCACGCGCATCGATCGGCCCGAAAGACCTGCGCCGGGGTTCGGCAGCAGCCCCATGATCGCGTGCGCCAGACTGCTCTTGCCGCAGCCCGATTCCCCGACCAGTCCGAGCCGGTCGCCGGCCGACAGGCTCAGACTCACGCCATCAACGGCACGAGAAAAGCCGCGCGGCCCGGTGTAGTCGACCCGGATGTCGCGGAGTTCGAGAACCGGCTCAGGCATGATTGCGGGCATCCAGACGGGCTGCCTTCGGATCGAAGCGATCCTGGAGATGATCAGCCAGCCGATTCACGGTCATCACCAGCCCGAACAGCAATGCCGAGGCGGTGACGAAGTTCAGATAGAAGCCGGCCAGGATCTCCTGACTGGCTTCGGCGATCATCACGCCCCAGCTGACCGAATCGTCGACGCCGATTCCGAGGAAACTCAGGACCACCTCGGCCTTGATCGCGGCGATGAAGGCAAAGCTGGCCTGAATCAACAAAAGCGGTGTCAGGTGCGGCATGACATGGCGGCGGATGATCCGGCGCGGGCGCAAACCGCCGGCGAGCGCCGCTTCGATGA